>Ga0207877_10015_pt1 | contig 641696 bp, 503 predicted proteins | sample LinPmetageLP29_FD_184046 | JGI IMG/M metagenome (GOLD analysis project Ga0207877, IMG submission 184046) | Marine viral communities from the Pacific Ocean - LP-29 (SPAdes) | ecosystem: Environmental > Aquatic > Marine > Oceanic | place: Pacific Ocean | collected 2009-08-23
TTTTTTTTCCCCCCCCCCCCCCCCCCCCTGCTCGTGTTCTGTTTGAAAAATCCCCCAATATCTCACATTATCTTGGCTAAAGAGTTGTGAATTGAACTGATGCTGGTATCTTTCTCCATTCACGTGTGATCCTCTTTCTACTATACGACTTGCTCAGTCTGGAACTGGTATCTGATCACCATGGGCCGCTTCGGGTCGCAGACCAGTACCTACAACAGGCTGGTAACAGTATTTGTTGCCATTGGGTCAATGGTGAGTCTCTATTCTGTTTTTCTGGTGCAGCATTCGGTTCTGATACTTTTTATAAGACCTATGGTTACTCTACTTCTATCATTTCCAGTACTATCGGCCAGCCAGGATGGTATACTTACTTCGGCCTGCCTGCCGAGGGTAAACCTGGCTATGACAGCATTACAACCCCCGCCATCTCAACAGCCAACGGTGTCTTCAGCGCCGGTGGTGCTGTTGGCACCCTGTTTATGATGTGGTCCTGTGACTTTTTTGGTCGCAAGGCGAACATCCAACTGGGTGCTTTCCTTACCATGTTTGGCGGCGCTCTTCAGGGCGGTGCCAACTCTCTTGCGTATGTGACTTTGCTTTCCCACTCTCGAAATTAGAGCTGACAATATTGCAGAATGTTTCAAGGTGGCCGCTTCGTCTGCGGTCTTGGAATCGGTATCCTAGTCACCGTCTGCCCTATGTACCTCTCCGAGATGTCGAGCGCCCTCCGTCGCGGCTGGCTCGTCGGACACCACGCCATCTTCCTTGTCTTTGGCTACATGCTTGCTGGCTGGGTGGGCTTTGCGTGCTACTATGCGGAGACCACCATCCCCTCTTTCGGCTGGCGATTCCCCTTGGCTCTGCAATGTCTCCCACCTATGGTCTTGCTCATTGGATCTCCCTGGCTTCCCCGTTCTCCCCGGTGGTTGATTTCTAAGGGCAAGTTTGATGAGGCCGAGCGTGTTCTTATCCGTCTCCGTCAATCCCCGGACGACCCCAATGATCTGGTTGCCAAGGAGGAGTTCTACCAGACAAAGGAGCAGATTCGACTGGAGGCCGAGAGACTGTTGGAGTACGGCGGCAGTGTGTGGAAAGCGGTATTTAAGAAGAAGTCCTACCGCAAGCGCATGGCTATTGGTTTCCTTACCCAGTGGGGTGCTGAATTTGGTGGTCCCCTGATCATCGTGAGTCCAATCGCCTTCCCTTGGTTGGCCGCCGCTAATATTTGAGCAGAACAACTACGCTGTTCTCCTGTACACCAACCTGGGCGAGAAGGGCAGTATGCCTCTGCTCCTGAGTGCTGTCTGGTTGAGCACTGCTGGTAGGGAACTGGATCCTCTCGCTTCGAAAATTCCGTAATCTAATTTATCCCAGGTCTATTTTACAACCCGCTGGGTGCCTGGCTGCATGACCGAGTCAACTCCCGCCGCGGAATGTACATGACTGGTTTCGTGGGCATCATTTGCACCACCTCCTGCCTTGCTGCCATGACTGCTCAATACGCCGGTACTACTAACAAGGTCGGAAACGGCTTCGGTATTCTGTTCATCTATTTGTACCTGGCTTTCCAGGGGTGAGTCTGATTGATTTAATCACGAGATTCGGCTGCCGTATACTAACCATTTATCTAGCACCTGCTGTGATACTACCATGTACCTCTACGTCTCGGAAATTTTCCCTACCGAGCTCCGCCCGATCGGCATGGGCTTCTCGCTGTTCGGCCAGTTTGCTGGTGAGTTCAATCCGTTCGCTTCCCTTGGACTCAACTAACACGATATAGCCACTTTAGTTCTCCTAGAGACCGCTCCAATGGGCTTCAACGACGCTGGCTGGAAGTATTACCTCGTCATCATCTGCTGGTCGGCATTTTTCATCCCAAGTATGATCTGTCATCAACTCTACTTCACAAATATCTAAACTAACCGTGTCAGTCATCTACTTCTTCTTCCCCGAGACCGCCGGCCTCACCCTTGAGGAAATTGCCAAGAACTTTGGCGAAGAGGTTGCTGTCAATCTCACCGATGCCACCGACGAAGAAAAGGCTCAGCTGGACCACCAGCTCGCCCAGAACAATGGCCAGCTTCCCCCCGACTACGGAAGCAGTGAATCTTCAAAGGATGTTGAGAAGGATGACACAAAGCCCTCACCGGTGGAGAGTTCCGACCAACACATCCCCCTGAAGCAGGAGTAAATGCTCGTTGGATTTGAATCCATTTCTTGTGCCAAAGGGTGCGAGCTGAACTCCAGCAACAACCCGATCGTTATGGTAATGACCTAGGGGGAAGTCAATTATACTTGGTGGGGTAAGTCCACTTTAACTCGGGCTTTTCATAATAAATGCAGAAGGTCCGGCTGTCGCGGCACGAGGCATACCGTCCACGTACCCAGCCTGGGTTACGACGCCTTCTTTTGGAAAGATACTCAATAGATACTCTCTTTTTGTTAGACTAATACAAACCTGTACTATCATTCATTATGTGGATTTCAAACCCAAGGCAAACTTCCCTAGGCAGAAGATTTAAACAGTCTTGTCCTATCTTCCAGTGCATCTTAAATAGGCTAACTAACACACAAACCCTGTCAGGAACAGAAGTTAGCACCAATCAAAAAGCTACTGAATGTCATTCGATTAGCTTCATTATGTTCAGGGCTTCGATTGTGGGGCGTGGCTTGTTTGCGTCGAAGCTTTTTAGTTCTACGCCTATGAAGACCCGAACGTCGTCCACGTGCTGACCAATGTCACATTGTAACCTTGGAACGTGGCGACAACCGAGAGCTCATCTCGGTGAACAAAGTGTATAAATATGTTGAGCTCGCAATTATATTCTGACCCAGCAGCACGCCAGGCAAACGGACAACGAACTGTTCAACATGGTTCGCCTCTGGGTGTCAGCAGCCCTCACTGCGGCGCTTGTATACGCTATTCCCGCAGCCGCAGACTCCAAGAATAGCAATGGCACTCTTCCCATGCAATTGCGTCTAGCCTACGCCGGTGAGACGGGCATGATGGTCAGCTGGAACACATACTCCAAGCTACGCACGCCTACGGTTCGCTACGGTCGGCATCCAAGCCACTTGGATATGATCGCATCGTCGGATGTCTCAGTGACCTATCAGACTTCCCTTACCTACAACAACCACGTTTCTTTGCAAGGACTGGAGCCCGGTACTGTCTACTACTACCTACCCCAGCACAGCAATGTCACCAAGCCGTACTCGTTCAAGACCAGTCGTGCCCGTGGCGACCATACCCCGTACTCGGTCGCCGTTGCCGTTGATCTAGGCGTGATGGGCCCTGATGGACTCACAACGCATGTTGGAAAGGGCGCTGCTAATCCTCTGGGGCCCCATGATAACAACACCATGCAGTCTCTTCAGGCGCAGGGTGCTGACACCGACTTCCTATGGCACCGTACGTTTTCCTACACGTGTTAAGAACAGGCTAACTGGTCATCTGGATAGCGGGCGACATTGCCTACGCCGATTACTGGCTCAAGGAGCAGTTTCAAGGCTTCCTGCTGACAGTAAATGTCTCCCAGGGGTACAAGGTGTACGAGGAGTTGCTGAACAGCTACTATGATGAGATGTCCGCCATCACTTCCAAGAAGCCGTACATGGTTGGTCCTGGAAACCACGAAGCTAACTGTAAGACCAAACCGACACAGACACGGGAGCTGCATAATACAAAATATCTGACAACGGTATAGGTGATAATGGAGGTACCACCGACTCCGCCCATCACATTTCTTATAACGTATCGATCTGTATGCCAGGACAGACCAACTTCACTGGATTCCGGAACCACTTCCGCATGCCTAGTCGCCAGTCCGGAGGGGTGGGGAACTTCTGGTACTCTTTCGATAGCGGCATGGTCCACTATGTCCAGTTTGACACCGAAACGGATCTCGGCCATGGATTCATTGGTCCCAACGAGATCGGCGGAAGCGAAGCCGAGGGGAGCGGGCCCTTCAGCAACCTCAAAGACGCACAGCTGAAATGGCTTGAAAAGGACCTGAGTTCCGTAGATCGAACGAAGACACCATGGATCATTGCCGGTATGGTTTTAACCCCCAAGGATGACTTAAAAGCTAAGCATGAACCCATAGCCGGCCACCGCCCCTGGTACATCAGCGCCAAGAACGAGAGTAGCAGCGTCTGCGAAGACTGCCGCAAAGTATTCGAGCCTATCTTCCTTAAGCACGGCGTCGACCTCGTACTCTCGGGCCACAACCACGTGTATGAGCGCAATGCTCCTATCAGTGTCTTTGATGCCGATCCTAACGGCTTGTATAATCCAAGTGCCCCTTGGTATATTACCAATGGTGCGGCTGGTCACTATGATGGTCTGGATTCTTTGGAGCTTCCTCTTCAGCCATATTCGCGTGCAGCGCAGGACTCTGCATATGGGTGGAGCAAGCTTACTTTCCATAATTGTACCCACCTGACCCATGAGTTTATTAGTAGCTCAAACGGTACTGTTCTTGATACTGCGACTTTGTTCAAGGATCGGCAATGTGGCAACCAGCATTGATTGGCGTCAGAGTGGGCTGATGCGATCGAGTTGATATCCTTGTTTGATGGTACCTTGGACGCTATAATGTCCTTTGGATGCACGACATGCTTGGAACTGTACGTGGTACGCCGGTCGCTAGTTGCCGGACATGACGGATTCGCAGCAGGGGCGCTACGTCCGGGGACAGTGGGTGGTCTGAAGGGGAAGAAGATGATGAGTACGAGCCACTGTACGGCTGTACGTTGGAAGAGGCGGGCTGGATGGAGGTTCGCTATGGTCGAGCGCAGATCGTAGACTCCTCTACGATGCCCAATGAGGCGGATTGGGACCTTGAGTATTGACGGCCACCGGCCATTTGGTTTTAACTATAGGGCCTGAATTATAAGACCTGTTTAAATTCACCATTTAAATTCACCATTACACGGTTGGACTTCTTATGTGCCTGAAGAACCTTCACAATCTGCCAGCAAATGACAAGAATGTGATCAACAACGGGTGGAATATTCTCTCATCCGTGATGATCGAGGTCAACATCAGAATCTGCAAAGCCTATTTACTTTCTAATTATAGACTGAGAGTTGGCTGGCCCCAAAGCTCTCAGGGGCCGTGCCACAGGCAAATAAGAACCCTAACTGGATTAGGCTCAACCCCCGTAAATACGCGCTCATTTTTTCTTCGTTTGTGCTAGGTTTTGCCAGGAGGAAAACAGTAAGTTGTGTATTTGTATAAGAAGCAGCTGCAGTCTCAGTACTATTCTACTAAGTTCATGTTCTCGTGGCTGGTGGCTGGAGCATAGCGATTTGTGCTGATATTTCACCGCTACGGCGTACACTGTCTGCTCGGTGATTTCTGGCACTTGCCGAAAGAGCAAAGCCCGCTAAAATAGTTGACCTTGCAAATGTTTTACTAGCTTCGAGGACTGTGCTAAGCAAAGTCAGCCTCATTTCAGAAAGGGGCCAAAATTTCTCGTATCGGAGCTTGGCAGACTAAGTCGTGGTGAGGCTCAGTGCAACACAGCCTTGTAAGGTCTTTTTTACCTCCAAAATATGCCTAACACCAAATCTGATAGGCTGTATGCTTTAGCCTATTGCTTAGCTCGTGTTGTATGTGTCACAGAATTTTTAGGCCCTGTGGCGGAGGGGCTCGTACTTCTTAAAAAGCCTCTGTCCGTCTGGATAACCATTCTCGATTCCATTCCCTAGACATCTCTTCACTCTCACTCGCCCACAATGTCATACACGCCAGTCAACACCAAAATTTCCAATCAAAAATGCCCAGGGATGTCCCGATGGTGGCCCTCCAGCTTCTTCCTCGGCGCTGTCGTCATGTTCATCGTCGGTGGTGCTCTAGTCGGCTCCTACCTATCCAACGCAAACTGCTTCAGCTCCAGCTATTTCCACTATAATGACGACGACTGGGATTGTACACCCAAGCGCAATGGCAAGTTTTATGCTGCCGTTGCCTGCTTCATCGTCGGCGGTGTCTTCAAGCTCATTGCTTGGATCCTTCTGATCCTCTACTGCATTAAACGCCGCCGTTCCCGGGAGCAAGGGGCTGCCTCGCAGTACTACACTGTTCCTATTGACCCGCATCAACCCTACAATGTCCCCGGTCCGTATGAATCTCAGCCTCAGTACCCTTCGCAGTCGCCTCAGCCTATGTACCCTGATACTGCATACCACAGCCAGACTCCTGTTAACAAGGAGCCTGTCGCCCACTATAATTAAAAGCTTTGCGCTGCCCGTATCCCCGGGTCTTTCTCCAGGGCTCTTGCCATTTTTTGAACAGTGACGGGCCGGACTCGATTGACTGGTTTGATGCTGCAGACTATATGTCTTTGGAACTTGGACTCCAGGTCTTTGAGATCTTGACATATTACGATTCTTCTTTTATTTAATGATTTTGGTGATTTTTGCTTGTATTTAGTCTAACGCTTGCGTCAATATACCCCGTGTGACTTTTTTACTTCTGATGTCAATCTCCATGCCACTTTTCTAAATACCGCCTATACCTTAGCTATGTATGCTCAGGGTGGCTCAGCCACAGCACTTGGAACTTTGATAATTCTGTTACATTTATCTAGGTAGATAACTTTACGCAGAGGGAATTCATATATGCATATCGATGTCCAAAAACTATAATATTGGACGGTAAAGACTGGCTTGGTTAAACTAGATAGGCATTTCGTTTATATATGCATTGCATGTCATCAAATCAGAGGCCCATCAACGTCATAAATATATCAGTCTCTTCACAACATGGAGACATAGTCTTCTTTCCTGCTCTGAAGGGACCGAGGCTGCGTATACACGCGGCCTGAGTCAGCCTTGGATTGATCGAAGTCGAGACTCGTAACGTCTGCAGCCTTGGCTGAGGGATGTTCGGTCATCTAAGCCATCTTGGTTGCTCTGTCATTGTGTCGGATTTTCGGGGGGTTCGGCCGATCAAGAACTCATAAAGGATGAGCTGCTTCAGAGGCCCAGTCGGTTCACTCGCGCACGGCCCATCTTCGCTCTTCGCGGGACATCTTGGTGTGCTTGCCGTAGTACTCATCCGGATTCTCAATTGGAGTCACGCAGTGGATTGTTGGTGTGCCTTTGAACTGTATGCGCTTCTCGGGGACGCCTGCTCGCGCCGATGAGTGCTTCTTGAGAATACTCTTGGATGAGCAGGAGTTGTTGTAGCTGTAAGGAGACACTTTCAAGGAGGAGAACCGCTGGGCTGTTGGACTCGCCGCAGAAACAGGTGAGAGGGGAGAACGAGGAATGGACATAGCACTTGGCGACTTGAGCGACAAAGATGGGCGTGTAACATTCTGCGCAGCAGAGATGCTCAGGGACAGCTTGGGTCTGGCGGCGTACATGCTGACAAGAATATCAGAGGGAAGTTTCGAAGGGCAAAGACTAAGGTAGAGGGTTTTCTGATCACAGCACTTTGATCAACAAAGGCACTGAGATTGGGGAATATGAAGAGAGATGGATAATTATTGACGTAGAGTAGGAAGCAAAAAAGAAGGACTCGTTTGGACCAGCCAAGACGAAGCGCGAGACGAAAATAGAATAGGAGAAAATAGAAAAATCTCAAACAACGATATACGAAGAGGAATCGCCCAGGGAGGACACAGCGCCTATATAATAATATTTACTTGGGCGGGGTTTGGCCAACCATCTTGTTTTCTCTACGCGCCGACTTCCTGCATCGTCGTGCATAAATCACTTTCCCATCACGCATTAGCCTTGAAGTTGGAAAGTCTAAGGCCTAGGAGGGTGTGATAGCCTGGCGTACTCTGCAGGCCTATGCACAATCATAGCCGTTCCCAGCCACTCAATAAGGAGTACTTTTGATTCTCAGGCCTAAATAGGCCACAGGCTGTCAGGGCTATTGTAACCCCGATGACATTCTGACCCCCGAATTCAACGGGGAAGATAGGAAGACATCACGACATCCCAGCCTCTTCAGAAATTCAATCACAGACCATGCATGGCCACTCCATTGGCCGGTCTTCGCTGATTCTACAACCTCATGCAGTCGAATCACTATCCCCGCATTGTCACTCACTCACACTAGTAGGCCCGTGTATGTGATTGGGTTACCTATCAAACTTTTTGTCGGTGAAATCAAACTTTGATATGCCGTCACTAAAATCCCAGTCGATCGTCACAGTGAGACAATTATTCATCGTCTACATTGCCCATCAACTCGTTATTTGGGAATATATTCTCTGACGTCCCCGATCCCACTTACAGGTGATGCGCAGACTTGCATTTCCATCACTATAATTAAGTTTATGACTTAGGTACACGTCCCTGGATTTGGTTGGATTGGGAAACCAACAAGCCTCACAGGTTTGGTGGGCTGATTCAGCTCCGAAATCGAGCAATATCGAGCATCCTTGCATAATGTGGAGTGTGAACCCCGCGACCAGAGTGATGAATGAGCATTTGAAGCTATCCAGCAAAAAAGAGGCTGAAAACCTCCTACTTCGAGTATTTGGCCCAAAAGGCAGACGATTCTCTTACAAAATGCTAGCCATAGCTTAGCAGGAAGGTGTGGCTTGCATGTACAAAAAACTACTTACTTGGAGCCGAGGCTGCTCCTTCCGAGACAGCCGGACCACGAGGCTCTCTCAGCTCCTGTCCTGCTAGACTCCTCCCAAGTTGACCAGACAACCATCTACGTTCCCTTTGACTAATTTTCCTTACTTGCATCATATGGGGGCCCTGAAAAACGTTCTTGAGCCCGGTGGTCAGTGCATCATCAGATTCGATTCCAGTGAGACTCTCTACTGACTCTCCCTGACTGTAGCGATCGCTGCCATATTCACCATCGGTACGTGGATCAATCGGAAGAGATGGTCTTGTGAAACAGGAGACAGCCATACATCGCTGCTCAAAGACGATGATTCTGAAGACGGAAGGAATGCAGCCGAGAATGGGTATGGCACCGTTGAGCCGGATCGCTCCAAGCCGAGAAAGACGATTCATCTTCGGGTGTTGAAGAAATTTCCATTCCTTTTGGGGATATTCTACTGGCTACTGATCTACTGGGTACTTCTCTAGAGATTGAAATTGGCATTTGCCTGGCACTAACGACCATATAGGTATATCAAGGTGCCAGGGCTGTCACTGCTCGGCTGATTGATGGAAAGGAAAGCGTCTTTCAAAAGGCTGAACACCACGCGATTCAGCTCTTGTCCCTTGAACACCGCCTCCACATCGACATCGAACTCCTCGTCCAGCGCTTCGTGCTCGATAAGCTTCCATGGCTAATGGATCATCTTGCCCGCGTCTATTATTCTCACATTGTCGTCGGAGTCGTTTTCTACGTCTACTACTATACCTTCATGACGCGCAGTCAGTACCAAAAATACAGACGCACGCTAGCCTTGGAGAATGTCATCGCATTCATAGTACTGTCGCTTTGGCGATGTGCACCACCGCGTCTCCTTCCTGAAGAATACGGTTTCATCGATGTGCTTCATCAGGATAACTCGGGCTCGGCATGGACGCATAACAAGTTCCAGCTGACAATCGCCGCGATGCCCTCCCTACATTTTGGAAACTCCGTGCTTATTGCCTTCTGTCTGCTGAAGTACAGCCCGCACGTGCTGCTTCGAGTTGTTGCTCCGCTCTGGCCGATGGTTATGGGATTGACGGTTGTTGCAACTGCGAATCATTTCATTCTCGATGCCGTTGTTGGTGTTGTGGTTATTGCGACTGCATATCGCCTGAATCGGGTAATGTTGGTTTTGCTGCCGCTTGAGAGAGTGTTATTCAGAGCTGCTCGACTGGAGAAACATGGGGAGAACCGAATGGGGCTGAGAAGTGGTGACTAGGTACTGTATTCTCCGGTTATCACTCAACTGCCATGGCACGTGCAATTATCGCGCGGATTCAATTGTTCATGTGTGGGTATTCATTACCCATTTCCTCGGCGTAAAATTAGCACTTAGTTCCTCTAAGTAAAGAACTGTGCGCCACGATCTTTGATTGATATGACTATTGAGTGCTGTAAAAGATGAAGCACAAGTGCCGGTGGTTCTACTTACTGTTCGATAGGAAGGTGAGGTGATTCAAAGAATAATGGCTCTAGGTGAGATTTTTTACACTGACAGAAGGCCTACAATGATGCAAGCTACAGTTCTCTACATGGCATCGTAGATCTCAGCAGAGTTAGTACCTTCATTGACACTATAACTATTTACCCTTCGTATTTACGTGGTAGCAGCGGGAAAACCCAGTGGGAAAACCAGTGCCAAGGGAGTTGAACAAAAAGACAAAAATAAGAACCACAAATAGAGTAGACCAAGTCACAAAATGAACGACGCCTTCAAGCAAACTCTGCAACCTAAGGCAGGGCGGTTTGAAAGCATCCATGCTGAAGAACTTGCCCCCCGAATGTTCAGCACCTTTCACATCAGCGAGCAAATCGAAGGCAATGTGCCAGATAGTCCTTGAAATTGGTCTCACCAGAATCGACCTCCAAGTCCAGGAGAGACCAAGCCTCGCTTAGGAAAGGTCTTTCCTGGCCATCCCTCACCTGAGTAAACTGAACCTGCACCCCATTCTGATTCACAGCCACAATACCACACCCCATACGGCTATTTGGCATGATCACCTGACTCTGTACCATTGAAGTTTCCTCCTGTCTTAACTGTTCAAGTGTCTTTTCGGATGACACCGCCCCATAGGCGACGATGGTGCCTCTGTAAGCAATTTGAAATCACTCACTCTCTTGAGGGGCTTCAAGACCGGCTCGCATGTGCCATGTCAAGGTAGCGTCGCATTGGAGTTCCTGAAGCTGGTACTTGATAAAGTCGTCGATAAATTCCCTAAGTTTTTGCGTATTTCCCAATTTTGCTTCTTCGTACAACCATGGCAGTGTTGTGGAGTAGTCGTCCAGACCAGGCATATTGACTTCTATAAGCCTCAGTAAGTATTGAATTGGCTCCAGTTTTATCTCTTCGTTGCTGGGGCTCTACACACATAAACATTTAGACTTTTCTTGACGTGGTTGCTGATGGTATAGGATGAGATGGTATAGGATGAGATACGAGTGGGAAAGGGGCCTTATATACTTGAGCTATATGGCCTTACAGCTACGTCCCACTACATCATGGTATGTCAACAACACCTTTTGAGATGCCCGTCCAGGTAAATACTATTATGCATCGTTAAATACACTCGTGATAGTCCCAAGCGCCACATAGAGTTGGTGGGTAGAGCTGTAGATAGTGACATTCGGGGAGGTGGCAATGTGAAAAGCAAACCAATACAAATAGCTATATTCGATCTCATCCTATGATCCATCCATAGGTCAAAACAGCATATTCCTACTATATTAGTAGCAATTATACTTCTTCCATGGGTTACCATGCACGAAGAGACAAGTACGCTAGGCCCCGCTTCGCGTGACCAAATGCTCCATGCTAGCTAGATAATAGAGTATCTATTAGCCAGGTGTTAGCTATCTAACCGCAGCCATATCGGGGCGAGAGAAAGAGGGGAGACACCTAGGCAGGGGTAGGTGCAGTCATATCGGGGAGATGAGGGAAGCGTATAGATGCAGCCATGCCGGGGAGATAGGCAGAGGGAGACAGGAGGTAGATGTAGTCATATCGGGGAGATGGGGGAAGCGTATAGATGCAGCTATATTGAGGAAAGAGGGTATAAAATTTGCAAATATAGAGTGCTCGGAGTACATCTACACACTGACCAGGTTCGGGTAGACGTGCTACAGGTAGAGTAAAAGTGGATTTTCTCGAATCGTAGCCCACTCCCGGTCGCAAACACAAAGAACGACGTTTACACGTACCTTATTCGTTCAGTAACTAGTTGTGCAATCAGCAGGCCCCATGTCCACACCACCCCATAGGCGGGTTCGACAAAGAAACTATGTACGTCTCGTGCCCTCCAGGCCTATGTGTATTCAACTTATAGTCTCGAGCTTTCGTTCCGCTCATTCTTAACCCGGTTGTGTCAGAGAGGGAGCTGATATAAATCCGGCCACCAATATCAATAGAATAAATCCTGATTATGTCACTCTTCATACTTACTGTTTTGCTCTTCCTCGAGGGTCCCAGTACCAGTCATCATCAGAGGAAAGGCTTGTATAAGCAGGATGTAAAGGTAGTATGTGGTAAGTGTGCGGCTGAGACTCAAGAACATTCACTTGACAAAGTGGACATGGAAGATCGTGAGAATAGTATCCCATGAGGGGCGGAGTATGTAAATGTGGATTTTGGGTGAGGAGAAAGGAAAGCTTTGCCCTTTAACATCTAAGCGAAGGTAACACAAGCCACCTAGACGCGTCAAGCAATCAGTTGATGCTCCGTGTATTGAGAAGTGGGCCAGATATGTCTGGAGACGAATGTAGCTTACTATCTACCTACTCTTCATATCTTCGGAGTAGGGAATAGAGTAGAATCTCTCACGTGACAAAAGCGGAGAATAGCGGAGTTAGAAGTCGAACCTGGATTTATGTACATATCTCCAACTCTCGATTTCTCCTGCTCCGCACGGCCATGTGAGCCGGGCATCCCGGGTCTCATATGAACACAAACTTTAGGAAACATGTCAAATTCGACCGCTTACTACCCCTTACTCCGTACAGGAACCAAGGACTCGATTGGCTAGGATTTACGTGGACATGGAGATCATAGTGCTCGAATAGTACTACTTCTAGAGGCATATGGTATCAAAGCAGCAGTCAAAAACTATGATAGGTAGAGACCGGGTAATAGGCGACAAAAGAAGTGTGGAGATCCCCAGGGCAATTCGGCCCCCGAAGCCCGATCTCACGGGTAAATAACGCGGCCGCGATATCGGTCACCAGGGGCGGTGAAAAAAAAAGATCAATACTCGTGGCCAAACAAACTGTACGGTCTCTACTCTCTTGATAATGTAAAGTCTTACCGTTGTCTTATTTCATATTATTGAGAAGGAAAAAAAGAAAGGGAATAAGGGAGCAAAATCATCATTTTTCTTTGGGGACTGCATCTATTCTTCCCATCGTTAACTAAAACTGCACTCATTCCTTTTTTTGACTCAAACCCGGGTGTCCCCATTCTCCACTCTCTAACTGCCTTCCCCCCTTCCCCCAGTGTGTGCGGTGGACTTTCAATTTTGGTCCCTTGTCAAGTTTTGAAGCATTCAAAATAGCCCTTTTTGTTTTGGCATAATGACAAGTGTCACGGATACCGTCAAGGAGACATTGGTGGGCAGCTCCGAGGACGCTCAGCTGTCGCACCAGGCCCGCTTCAACTTCATCCGCTATGCCCAGAAGGACGAGAACGGAGAGCATTTCATGACTGAGGAGGACTTCGTCAATGCTATTGCTCCCAAGCAGGAAGACTATGTGAGTTTCGCTGTGTCCTTGACTCGTCGCTCCAATGTCCGATGTTGGTGCGGATTTGTTGCTGACCTGTCCCCTCCCCGATCCAGCACAAAATCAAGCGCGAGCAGTATAGTATCCTCTTCCGAGTGGCAGACCGACGGAGAACCGGTAAACTCAGCCTGTCCGATTGGGCGACCTTCGAGAACCTCCTTTCGAAGCCCGATGCGGAGTACGAGATCGCTTTCCGCCTGTTCGATCTCGATGGCTCGGGAACCGTCAAGTTTGACGCCGTAAAGAGCCTGTACAATGCGACCAAGAGCGCCGACAGCATTCCCTTCGACTGGAACTCAGAATGGGCCTCGCTGTACGCCGGCCGCACCAAGTCCCGCCACGACATGACCTACCCACAATTCTGCCAGATGCTTCGCGGATTGCAGGGCGAGCGCATTCGACAAGCTTTCCACGTTCTGGACAAGGACGGCGATGGTTACATCGAGCCTGAGGACTTTCAACGCATCATTCTGGAGACCTCGAAGCACAAGTTGTCCGACCATGTGCTTGACAATCTGCCCACTCTGTGTAACATCGCGACCACTAACAAGATCTCCTACGCTACCGTCCGTGCTTTCCAGAACATTATGCGCGAGATGGATATCATTGACCTGATTGTGCGCGAGGCCACCAAGAAGAGCAGCGACGGCAAGATCACCCGCTCCGACTTCCTAAGCGAGGCCACCCGTGTCACGCGTTTCTCTCAGTTCACCCCCATGGAGGCTGACATTTTGTTCCATTTCGCCGGTCTGGATGCCCCATCGGGACGTCTCGCCCAGAAGGATTTCGCCAAAGTCATTGACGCTTCGTGGAGAGTGCCCATTACCCTTGCGGGCCAGGCTGTGTCGAATGTTCAAGAGAAGACCAAGAGTGCCCTCCACGGTGTGTTGGAATCGGTGCACCACTTCGGTCTTGGCAGTATTGCTGGTGCTTTCGGTGCCTTCATGGTGTACCCGATCGATCTGGTGAAGACTCGTATGCAGAACCAACGGTCTAGCCGCCCGGGTGAGAGACTGTATAACAACTCCATAGATTGTGCCAAGAAGGTCATTCGGAATGAGGGTTTCACCGGTTTGTACTCCGGTGTGATCCCGCAGCTGATCGGTGTGGCACCAGAGAAGGCCATCAAGCTCACTGTCAACGATCTTGTCCGTGGCATGTTCACTGACAAGGACACCGGTAAGATCAAGTATCTCCATGAGGTCATTGCTGGTGGTACTGCTGGTGGTTGTCAAGTCGTAAGTTTGACCCGCATTCTGATATTTTCTTTTGTCTTCGCGCGCTAAATGTTTCGTTGCTCAGGTCTTCACAAACCCTCTGGAGATTGTCAAGATTCGTCTTCAGGTCCAGGGTGAAATCGCTAAAACTGTGGAGGGTGCTCCTCGCCGCTCTGCGCTCTGGATCGTGAAGAACCTGGGTCTTGTGGGCTTGTACAAGGGTGCCAGTGCCTGTCTTCTGCGTGATGGTAAGTCCTTATCTTTTCTCTCTTTCCTCATTTGTGAGTGATCTGACCAGAATATTAGTTCCCTTCTCCGCAATCTACTTCCCCACATACGCTCACCTGAAGAGTGACATGTTCGGCGAAAGTGCCACCAACAGGCTCGGTGTTGTCCAGCTTCTTACTGCCGGTGCTATCGCCGGTATGCCTGCTGCCTACCTGACCACTCCCTGCGACGTGATCAAGACCCGTCTGCAGGTCGAAGCCCGCAAGGGTGACACCAAGTACACTGGTCTTCGTCACTGTGCCACAACAGTGTGGAAGGAGGAGGGTCTCAAGGCATTTTTCAAGGGTGGCCCTGCCCGTATTCTGCGATCTTCACCACAGTTCGGTTTCACTCTGGCCGCTTACGAGGTTCTTCAGAAGGCACTGCCCATGCCAGGCTCACATGATGTCACTCCCAGTGGCCATGTCGAGCCCGGGGTTGGTCTGACCCAGGCCAAGGCTCCTCTTCCTTACCTCCGATCAAGGAACGCTCTCAAGCTTATCCTTGACTTGGATCAGAATATCGGTCGAGTGCAAGTCCCTCGGGCAGAGAACTGGCCCAAGTTCCTCCAAGGGAACTCCAACCAGTGATTTTTTCTTAGTTTCATAGCGATTTGTGTCTTCTTTTCGATATTTGCCCGTCTGTCTTCCTTCGCTTGGTCGGTTTTAGCATCGGATCTCTTTGGGTCTCTTTTGTCAGATCCCTCTACCCTGTCATCTCTTTCCCTTTTCTTTTTGTGCAAACATTGGGCAGAGAAACCCTGCATGATTCTTTCTTCTCGTTTCTCTCGGATGACCGGTGTGCATTGTACCAACAGCAGATAGATTTGGAAAGAAGGCCCTCGGAGCTATATAGAGGGGGTTCCTGGTCTATATGGAGTCCCTGCGAGCTCGTCTTGTTCTTTTCGGCTTGGATCTTCGTGCATGGCACTTTATCTGCTGCTATCAGGGTGGCTTGTTTTATATAGTACCTAGATCTAGAGCAGATAGAATCAGATTTTCTGTTCGTAGACCACCTACACAATATGGAGCTTGCAAGATCGCACACCCCTAGGTAGGGAATACGTATGTCATTGTCATGGATTATTACCAAAATCTATGCTTTCATAGTGTTTGTTCTCTGTTCAATGGAGTACAAGGATATTTATACATGGAAGATGTGAGTGGGTATCAAATTCCGACAAGAAGGCCTTAATGCTTTGATAATGTGCAATTGCAGCCCCAAGGCACTTGAAAGCCCGCAGTTCTCAGTTTCCTTAAAAGAAGTTGAGCCTCCTTTTCGACTGGCTCTTCTTGGTCTCGTCATCCGGACTCGCTGTTTCGGGCTCTTTCCATTTCGACTTTTGAGTTGTCTGCTTCTCAATATTGGATGCGTTCTTTTCTGTTTCTTGGGCAGACTTGTGCTTCTCCTGCCAAAGGGTGTCTTCTTGTTCGATCTCTCGCAAGACTGGAAGAGGAAAACGTCAGAATCCAGGCATATACGTCCAAGTAAGCAATCGTAGCATACCTTGTTCCCACTCTTTTTCCTTCGCCTCATCTCCAGTACCCAGTAATCTCTCCACATCTACATCCTCTCCCTTCTGGACACGTTCAATAACCTCCCTGAGGAGTTCGATCTTTGCATCCACACTCCGACGGTATGCAGCATAGTTGTTCTTCAAGGTGAGCATTCGGATGGCTTGCGAGCCGATCAGCGTGAAGATGACGATGTAGAAAGTGGCCGGATTCCACTCCTTTTCTTCGCCCGCTTTGCGCGATCGTTTCCGTCGCATAAACGCGGGGATCATCGCCGTCCATACTGAGGTATCTGCGATCTTCGGGAGACGGTCGGAGGTAGCATAAGTGCGTGCTGCGGCCACACGACACCGGCTGGAGATCGTGGACGCCGTAGATGTAGAAAGGAGGTGTCGGTTCAGCCAGAAGGGCTTCAATCTGAGTGCTGTCGCCATAGCTGCGGTATTGTGGTAGCAGTTGCAGGTCGCAAAGATCTCGGCGGCAAAAGCGAGTGGTTCCGGCCTCAGGCACCAAGGCTCCCACTCCCGAGTGGGTATAGCGCCTATTGTTGCTACGGCAACAATACCCGTGTGAGTTCCACGGCTCTGATGATATCAGTTGCACAGCTTCAATTCGCCCTTATCAGTAGCTGCTGGCCTCTTGAACGGCTTCACGACCCCGACATGGCGGTTACCGTCCTACCTGCCAGCTCCATGACCGAGTCCGTCAAGCTGGCGGTCCGATCAACAACAACATGCTCCGATGCCACTGTGTTGTCCCTCCAAACCCTCCTACGCGCATCGTCGAAAGCCCCCGAAAAACCCGGGCGGAAAAATACGACATCCTCAAAGGAAACAACTACTGCTTCAAGTCGCGCGAGGAGCTCTCGAACCACTAAAGCGAAGCCCGCGAAGGACGCCGCGTTGCACACAATTGTCGATCAGGATGGGTACGCATTGTCGCCTCAGGAGAAAATTGTACTCTCTACGGAAGTGTTTAATATCACGCTCAAGAGCCTCACAGACGCGTTGAAGGTGCCGGTGGCAAAACGACAGACACCTGTTGCGGACAATGTTTCAACCAAATCAGGAAGGTCGGGTCTTGCTGGAGCTGACCCAGGTGTCTACGCGGCTGCCGAGTGCGCGAGGCTTGCTCTGGCGACCTTACGGGCTCTAAAAGCTGACCAGTCAAGTGGAGAATTCCCGAATATGCAGCTCGAGCAGGGGGTGTGCGTGTTGGCGGGGAAGTTGATTTCATTGGGATTGAATGACATGGCCTGCAAGGAATTACACTCCCTTAAGCGAAGGATACAGCAATATCTGGATGCGAACAAGACGGGAAAGAAAGCTACGGAGCCAGATGTCACATCAGAGGAAGAGACGGGGCGAGAGCGGATGTCTGATCTTATCACGTTTTCGAACGTAGCCAACGCGCAATCCCTATACGGTCTCCTTGTGTCGTTCCAGTCGAACGCGATGCGCCTTTTTGCCTGCGACCGAAAGGCTTCGACTATCCAAAAATTGTGTCCCCTGCTGCAACTGTCTGATCCCAGCAGCCCTGCTCAGATCATCACTGCGGCATTCAAATCTGGAAGCTTACCTGCCGAGAAAGCCGCTCTTCAACTTCAGTTGCTGTCGAATACCGTGCTATCTCTGTGCTCTGGAAAGTCAAGCTCAAATGGTGACTCTTCGACAAACCTGAAGCCAATGACGGCCTTGACTCTACAGCTCCTCTCCCTCGAAATCCGATCCCTGGGGTGGAAGATGTCTGGACATGTCTGTGACGAAATCAAAGAGGTGTTTGACCCGCTTCTTCGCTACCTCGGGAGCTTCTCTCATCACAGCAAGGGAATTGAGAAGTCTGAGTTTGCCACCGTCTACAAATCAATCACCCGCATTCAATCATCAACGTCCACGATCAACAAGAAGCCCCAAGATGCAAAGGATGCCACTTCAGTTGCCAGAATTATGGCCATTCTTGGTCAACTTGCTCTGGATGCTGGTTGCTTTGAGGAATCGCTGAAGCTCTTTGGCCAAACTATCACCCCATTCTCAAACGCCCAAAGCCTTTCATTAGCCACGGTCCAATGCAAAATTGCTTCTGTTTACTTTCAGGCATTGAAGGGATCGAAGAAGTTTTTGGATGGTGCATTGAAGTCTATCTCAGAAGCAACCGAAGCTTTGGGCTTGCATCTCAGAGGAAACGCATCGGACCTCGATGAACTTCTTGTTGAGGCAGCAAGGCTGAAGAAATTCGCGCTTGCTTGGTTCGGTGATGCAATGACGAAGACGACCGACAGCGACAGCAAGAAGAATGAGATGGCCTCTGACATCCGAGAATACCTCCAGGCTTTCCTGCGGTTTCTCAGGCGATATATTGGACGGCCACCGGCAGAAGATAGCGATGAAAAGGAGTTTGAGATGTTCAAGATTCGGATCTCAATGTCTAGAAGCATCATCTTTGCTGCTGTTGATTCTGCCGTGGCCGTTGGCAAACTGTCAATCACGTCTCGAAGGCCACCTTGGGATGATATGCTTCCCATTCTGACTGATTGTCATCGCCTGCTTGCTACTATCGAAAACAACGACGAAAGTGCCCCTGATACCACGCTGAATGAGAACATTGGCATGGGACTTGTCAAGCTCTCCAACGTATTCTGGTCTCGTTACATCAAAGAGAAAGAGGCTGGGCAATCTTACCGCGAGCTCATACCACTTCTCAAGCAATCTACCCAAATGATCTCTGGCTGCTCCCCATCACTCCGTACCACCGCGTTTGCGGCCCTCAAGTATGAGAGAATTGCCCATTTGTACTTGGATGGCAGTCTTTATGGCGACTCAGAAAAGGCCTTCAGACAGTCAATTGCAGAGTATGTCGATTCTGGAACCCTGGAGCAGATCGCCCAGAGCAACGTGGGAGCTCAACCTGGCTTGGTTAGCCAAGATCCCCAGAGTCCCGGTTTCATGCTCAATCGAGTTCTTTCAACCCTTTTGAAGATGAAGCTGCGCAAGAAAGGATCCAACTCTCTATCCATCTACGAAGATGCTAAGCTCGAGCCCGAACGACGGACAATGCTCCTTGAGTGGCAGATGTGCTTGCTATTTGATATGCATGGACAATGTCCGAGTGAAGATGGCTTTCGTTCAATGCTTACTCCCGTTGTGACTTCTCTTCTTGATATGTTTTCTCTGGAGTCCCACCCAATCCGCCACGGTCGAGTGACACTCGCTGCCCTCCGGTTTTTGCTGGAGCACCCAAATGCTCTTGACTCGGTCCTGACCGAACGACTCATGAAAGAAGGATCTGAAGCGTTGAAGTGCGAAAGCGGGTTCGGAAAAGATGCAGACTTGGCTTCATTTGCAACCCACATCACGAACTCATTGCGGGTGATCATTGGTTTCCACCAAGGCAAGATTGACGTAAATGGACTGGATAGCTCGCTTGCTTCGTGGACCTCAATGATACGTCAGTGCTCTGACTGGAAGAAGTTGCTCCTCCACGTCCACGATACAGATTATTGGGTTCTTCAACTGAAAGCCTTGGTTGACTACACCGAGATTCATGGACTATGGAAGGCTCAACTCTCTACCTTGGAGCTGATTCTACGTGCTGCCGAACTTCAGAAATCTGGAGGTGTCTCGGATGCGATCATCATTCTGTCCCGTCTGGTCCTACAAAACTGCCGACTTGGTCACTGCCAGAAGGCAGGCAATCTTCTGTCGCGTGGCGAACAATATCTTGCCCAGAACGAGGTGTCCTCCTTGGCAACCCTTTCTTACAAACTTGCACGGGTAGAATATCTTCTCGAGACAGGACAAGTCGACAAAGCCGCCTCTCTTCTTACCGCTGCTAGAGCCCTGTATGAGAAATGCCAAAAGTCAGAAGAGTTGACCAACTTGTCAGTCTTGTCTAAAATCTCATGGGAGAGGCTTGTTGCCGACGCTGTCTTTTCTCAGTCCCGACTATCAGCAGCACAGGGATCGATGACCCAGGCTCTGTTCTTTGCCAAATTATCCGTTCGGCTCAACTGCCGAATCTGGGCCAAGGTCGAGAAGTTGGCGCTGAAGAAGCAGGACAGGTCATTGCCCGCAGCAGGGAGCTCTGATGTTGAGGGCATCGCTGAAGGTGTAGCCAACCTTGACCTGTCTCGAAATGAATCTTCACCGGAGATTTCAGCCAGTTATGTTCAAGGTGCGCCATTCTGGCCACATCTCGGCTCGCACCACACCTGCCTGCTGAACCTCGCGACATTATCCGCCCACCATGGCCTATTCCAGGACGCCATCTACTATGGGGAACAGGCATTGAAAATCGACAAGACGCTTGATGCCAATGTCAGGCTTGTGGCGGCTCAAACTCAGCTTGGCTGTTACTGGATCCTCGGTGGCAACGTGAATGAAGGACAAGAACTTCTTACTTCGGCCTCGGAATCGTCAAAGCAGATCCAGACAAGTGTCGAGACAGTTTCTCTCCACATGGCGCTTGCTTCTCTCTACAAAGTGCAGGGCCAACATGAGAAGGCATTCCGCTTGCTCCAGGAGGCAGATAAAGTCATCACAGCTGTCATATCCTCTGACGCAAGTAGCATCATGGAGGTATCAGATGTGGCAGCTCTCGAAGAGAAAATGCAGGATTTGCGAGTAAGAAGCACACGACGCACACCCTCAACATCCTCAGCTACCACTACTGGTCGACGCACTCGTGCAGCTAGCTCGGCATCCACCGCCAAGAAGGTTGCAACACCCAAAACCCCATTGCCGGATGCTCAATCGAGATCTCTTCTTCGGTTAAAGGGCAACGTTCTTAGACAGCAAGCAGACTGCTTGCGGTCTCTCCGTGAATTCGACCGATCCGCGCAAACTCTCGCTGAAGCTCGACAATTCGCAGTTGGCCGCGAGAGCAGGGTTTCGCTGGAAATCGGGGAGAGTGGGCATCTTCTGGCTGATGCTATTCGCAATTTTGCAAGCCATGCAGTCTACTGCGTGCTCCCAGAATCCACTATATCGCTGCCTTCCCTCATGTCCCCAGTGAAAGGAGGAGAAGACACAAGCACGCCAGCAGCAAAGCCAACGACGAGGAAGAGTAAGGCCCCAGCTCGAGGGCCTCGCGCAAAGGTACAAAAGGCCAGTGAGGATTACTCACTCATGCTTTCAAAAGCGAGCGAGCGACTCACTAGCGTTTTTGCGGATGCCACTGTTCTTGGCTCGACGCTCGAAAGCCATGCAGCGTCTCGTCTGATGAGTCGGATTTCTATGCTTTCGCATGCGACCACCCCAGGGGGTCCCGTAACCTGGGCGCAATCGCCTGCGAACATGAATGGTAAGTGAAGGAAACCCTGCTTTTAATGTAATTGAAGTTTTCTAACATTGGTTCTCATCAGAAATTGGCCGTGTTGGTGCATTCGCCCGCGAACGCATGGCTATCGATTTCGACCGAAAACTAGCCGACTTTTCTGATCCATTACTATGGCCAATCTCGTCTCCTTCCACAATCGAGATGACCGAAGAAGTTTGCTCAAATTTTACCGAGAACTACGTCGATATCTTGCCTGAGAATTGGAACGTCCTTTCGTTGTCTGTGAGTGCAGATCAGACTGAGTTTGTGGTCTCCCGGCTTCAGAAGAATCGCTCTCCGTTCCTCCTGCGACTTCCACTCCGAAGAGGTACTTCTGATGATGACGAAGAGGAGCAATTCACTTTCGAGGATGGAAAGGGTGAGATGCAAGAGCTCATCAAACTGGCAAACCACAGTGCGCATGCCGCTAAGGCTCAAACCGATAAGCAGTCGAAGAAGGAGTGGTGGAAGAACCGCGAGGCCCTTGATCGCCAAATGGAAAGCCTTCTACAGAATATCGAGAATATTTGGTTCGGAGGCTTCAGGGGTGTTTTCTCGCCGCTCTCACGGAATAGCTCTGCTCTGGGCAAGTTTTCGAGCGCCTTCCAGGGTATTCTTGACAAGCATCTACCCTCTCGACAGAAAGGTGGAAAGGCCTCCTCCCCTCGCCTTATGCTTCATCAAAATGTTGTGGAGTTGTTTATTGGACTTCGCGATCTTGAGCAGCAGGAGGAACCCGAGGATACGCTGATGGATCTTCTATACTTTGTGGTGGATATCCTCCAATTCCAGGGTGAACGCAACGCATACGACGAGATCGACTTCGACATGATGGTTGTCGACACCCTTGATGCCTTGCGATGCTACCACGAGGCCGCACGAGAAGAACTCTCATCTCGACCACCTCGCCATACCATCCTGGTGCTAGACAAAGCCCTCCATCTATTCCCTTGGGAGTCTCTCCCGTGTCTCCAGGGATTCCCGGTCTGCCGCGTCCCATCTCTAGAGTGTCTCCGTGACCGAGTTCTTCAATTCCGCGACTCTCGATCCGGCGCAGTCCTAGATCGCACATCAGGCGCATTCATCCTCAACCCAACAGGCGATCTGCGCACGACGCAAACGACATTTGAGGAAGACCTCTCCGCGCAGAAATCCTGGACTGGAGTGATCAAGCGCGAACCAACAGAAGATGAATTCCGCACCTCCCTGGAGAGCAAGGATCTCTTACTGTATTTCGGCCACGGTAGCGGTGCCCAATACATCCGCGGCCGCACCGTGAAACGCATGACCAAGTGTGCCGTCGCTTTCCTCATGGGCTGCAGCAGCGGTACCTTGACCGAAGCGGGCGAGTATGAGCCATATGGCACGCCTATGAATTATCTCCACGCGGGCAGTCCGGCGCTTGTAGCTACCTTGTGGGATGTCACTGATAAAGATATCGATCGTTTCTGTACCTCTGCCTTTGACGCATGGGGTCTGCTTGGGAAGAAAGGGAAAGCGAAAGGGAAAGCGAAGCAATCAGTCGACGCCGGGTTGGATGCTGCGATTGCAGGTGCTCGGGGATCTTGCGTGTTGAAGTACTTGAACGGAGCTGCGCCTGTTGTTTATGGTGTTCCGGTGTTTTTGGATTGGTGATATCACCTTAGTTCTTTGTCTGTAATTTTTGTTCTATTTTATTCCCTAGTTTCTCCACTGTGGGCAACACTCGGATTCGCCCTGTTTACTTTCATCGGGTTTCTTTTCCTATTTCTGCTCTGCTCTGAGATCTTTGATAGAAGCTTTCCTGGCATTCATATGTCTCGTTTCACTCTTCCTGGGGTCTTCAACAACACATCGTCCTCCTACTTGTCCAATTATGACAATCGAGTGTGATATTTTAAGGATAGAGTACCTTTCTAAGATAAAAGCGGCAACGGGATCAACCCAAAGAGGCAACCAGCACACAGTGGAGTCTCAACTTAAAAAGTTCCCCTCATCTCATGCGGGACACACGTCAATTTAACTTCTATTTATATTCTCCCTCCCCCCTCCCCCTCTCTTAATCTTCCGTTGCTTCCGTTGATTACCATCATCATGTCCGTCACCACCAAGGCTACCATCGCCTCCTTCGGCGGCAAGCTGCTCAAGCTGACTCACAATGCCACCACTACCCGCTGCGAGATGGGCTTCAACCTCTACCTTCCCCCAAAGGCAGACTCTGAGAAGGTCCCCGTCCTAATCTACCTCTCGGGTCTGACCTGCACAGCCGATAACTGCTCCGAGAAGGGCTTCTTCCAGCACGCCGCTAGCAAGAAGAACATCGCGGTGCTGTATCCCGATACTAGCCCACGTACGTCATCACCTCGGGACGATCTGTCAGAATTCACATCAACCCCACCTCCAAATTCAGTATAAGAACAGTACTAAATAATGATAATTTACCAGGTGGTCTGAACATCGAGGGTGAGAACGACTCTTACGACTTCGGCACCGGTGCCGGCTTCTACGTCGATGCCACCAAACCCCCATACAACAACGGCTACAACATGTACAGCTACATCACCGAGGAGCTGCCACAGACCGTCTTTGCTGCTTTCCCGCAACTCGACTCCAGCAAAGTCAGCATCACTGGTCACAGCATGGGTGGACACGGTGCTCTCACTCTGGTTGGTTTTGGTTTCCCTAGCCCTCTACGAACAAGTATGTCTTACTTTAATTAGTTCCTTCGCAACCCAGGAAAGTACCTGTCCGTCTCGGCCTTTGCTCCTATCTGCAACCCTATCAATTGTCCCTGGGGCCAGAAAGCCTTCAAGGGCTACTTTGGCGACGACCAGGAGAAGTGGAAGGAGCATGATGCCACTGAGCTTTTGAAGAAGTGGAGTGACAAGAATCTTGACATTTTGATTGATGTGGTATGTGGCCTGTCTTTCTGTTTCTTTTTTTTTTTTTTTGCGTTTTTGTCCTGGGTGAATAATATTCTAACGCCCCGTCAGGGTACCGGCGACAACTTCTACAAGCAGGGTCAGCTTCTCCCTGAGAATTTCCAGGCTGTGGCTAAGGAAAAGGGATTCGACAACGTCAAGGTTAACTACCGGGAAGGCTACGATCACTCGTATTACTTCATGGCATCGTTTGCCGACGAGCACGTCGAGCATGCAGCAAAGGCTTTTGGAAAATAGTGTGTGATCTCCTTTCATTTGATTTTGCTCCCCTGAGATGTATAGACAGGATGAGAAGCGTTGGTTTGAATTAAAAGGAACGGATTCTGATGGCGATTCGCTCAAGTGAACATCAGGGCCCGCTAAGGTCTTTGATTTGAGGGGATATGAACAAAGGAAAATTACTCGTCAGGGAATGAAGTCGATGTTCTACGCCTTACATTTTCGATGCCAGACCTCCGTAGAGTAGTCGATTTATTCATGATCTACCTATGACAAAACGCCAGTGGGTAGGGGCTATATTGGGGATACAAAGAAACGCCCATGATGCGATGCGAATGCATCAGAATGGGAGTGTTCAACGCTATGTACTTGAGCTTGAGTTTTGGAGAGCCACTTTTCTTTGCCACTTCCTTGGACGTGTATCCAATTATCCAATCCTTGGTAATTTTTTGGGGCTGTTGTTTTTCTTTTGTTGGGAGGTTTGAAAACGTGTGGCGGAGATGGTATTCCATGGCAGATGGTGAGTCGCATGAGTCGCTGACAGAAAATCATATCATAGGATGATGAGGACAGACGTCACCTCGTTCTCGTCAGAAATAGGAACTGTGGCATAGGGGAATCTAAAAACAGAAGGAAATAGGAAAGGTCGTCGAGGGGGTTGCTCATGCGCTCAATCGCTGGATGAATGACTGTCGTAGGATGTTAGTTTGAGGTTACGACAAAAGCATGATGGATAAATACCGGGAAGAATTGCCGGAATCCCTTCATGTCCAGCTGGCTCAATGCCGTCAAGTATTCTTCAATCAGCTCTGCGCCCATGCCCATTCCAGGCAGTTCTTGGGTGCGCAGGTAGTCTGCGTATTCCATGCCTGTCTTGCTGTAGATAGTGCGCTGCAGTGCACCTGCCTCGACAAGAACTTGCTTGGCCTGGGGGTCTTTGGAGTTGAAGGACGGGGTGGTGGGAAGTGCCCAGCACAAGGGCGAGAATCGGGTGATCATGAACCCGCCAAAGCCTGGAAGCTGAGTCTGGGCTGTCGTTGTCGCAGCTCCATTGACAGGGGCGATATCCGGTCCTCCCCAGGAGCTGCCCATCTTGGACAAAACTAAGAATGCCATCTTAGCAGTGGTGAAATCATCAATGTCCTTGGCAAAGTGCTCGATGGTGGTGATGACGGTCTCGAAAATCAATTGGTTTCTCTCGCTAATGATAACCGCTCCCAGATCATTGTTCAAGACGGCCAGCAAGAAGTTCAGATACTCACGCTTGAGCTCTGCAAGCTGGATCTCATCGTCGGTTCCAGTCGTGGGATCCGCAATGCCTGAGAAAACACGCTGCAAGAACGGTGTCAAGAGCGTGTCAAGAATGCTGTAGATTTCAGCCTTGAATCCGAAGATCACTTGATCCAGAAGGCGCAGGAACAATGCCATCTCATCGCGCGAAGAGGTCTGAGTCAAGAGTCCGTCGATCCACCGAGGCAGTTGGGGCAGGATGCGTGCACCCAAAACACCAATCAGCCGCGAGAAAGCGGAACGAGCGGCAGTACGGATGTTGAATGATGCCTTGAGGGACTCGAGGGCAACCAGAGTGGCCTCGGCCACCTGGCAGAAAGCTTCGGATACTTCTGGTGCCGGCAGGGAGGCCGGTGTGCTAGTCCCCGGCATCCAGTCCGAGAACCCTCGAGCAAGAGTTCCCAGGGCCATGATATCGTGATGAATCTGCAGCAATGCCCGCTCATCATTTGCCTTGGCCGCTGCCAGATTCCGCTCCATGTCTGCAAAGATTGGGTTCAACACCGACTGGGCGTAAAGTACCTGCTTATCGGCAGGCACGCCGTTGGTCGAGCAGATGATACCCACCGCCTCGAAGAGATACAGTTGGCTATTGAAAACGGCATCGGCAAAGCCCTCGTGATCCTCAGAAGACATCTCATCGCCGTCTTCGCCTTCAGAGGGCAACTCGGCTTTGATGACCAGCAAATCACTCAAAGCCTCAACAACAGTCTGGGCCACATTGCCAATCATAGCGCGCAGTTGCTTCACGAGACGCTGGAAAAGATACCACGAACGAGTCCTGACCTTGAGGACGGGGTGGTGAACGAGCTGAAGGAAGCTTTCCAAGACACCGGGGATCAGGTGCTGGTGGTGCTGGAAGAAGGAACTATAACGCACACATATCTCCATATACTGGAGCTGTGTCGCCGGGTGAGTGAAGGAGCGGATGTCAGACTCCACCATGCGGAGCATCATCTCAATGAGCCGAACTGCCGGTGGGCCCGTGGGCTGGTTCTTTTGGTAAAGACCGCCACTCTTGACAGCCAGATCGCCAAAAAGGAACATCTCATGCAGCGCCAAATCCAAGTCACGCCAGTCGATCTGTCCGCCGGAAGCACGCAGATTCTCAAACGTCGTGCCCACGATTTCTGAAATGGCATCGATATATAGCTGCTCATCCGCCGAAGCAATAGTCTGCTGCAACACACCCAGTCTCTTGCGCAGCTCTTGAAACTCCGCCTCGTCCGTCTGCTCGTCTTCGTCGCCCCAGTTCGAAGTTTCGTCATAGCGCATCTTGGCAACGACTGCCTTCAGAATAGGAAGGAGGATGGTCTTGTTCCGTTCTTCGAATGCAGGGTTGCTTTTGGCGAGCTTCCGGAGGTAGGTGAGCATGTCGTTGACACCGGGAATCACGGTCGAGCAGACTTCGTCGTACTCATCCGAGAAGAATCGCAGGATATGAGGCAGGAAAACCTGCAGGAGATCGTCGGCCTTCTCCTTCACTGGACCATTGTCGGTTTCCAGCACCCGCACAATATCCATGACAGTAATGTTTACAAGTTTGGCGACAGTCTCCGCCAAATCAGTATCGTACTTGAAGGTGAATCGGGCTTCCCGCAAGGGAGGACTGTTTGAGAGCTGCGTAACGATCGAGTCCAGGTTCAGGAAGATGATCATCTCAATCTTCTCGGCGGGTCTCATCTTCTTTCCGATGATCTCTGTGAAGACATCCACGGCCGCATCGCGCACCCGCTGTTCTCCTTCCCGCAATTCCTGCTTCTCGGCTCGTCCCAGCTGCTGGAAGAGCAAATCGAGCATGGTCTGGTTCACCACAAGACCGATATCGATCCAGCTGACCCAGCTGCCGACTGCCTTTAAGCACATCTGCACGACCGTATCATCGCCGTCCCGCCATTCAGACAGAATTTCCTGCCAGGAGCTAGCAATTTTCTGCATGTCCCGTGCCCGAATCAAATCCTTCAATGAGTTTGCCTTATCCTGCTCTCCGCGTGACCGAGACACCAACACATCACCGATCTCCTCGTGGATAGAATTCACCACACGCAAGTAGAAAACAATTCCAAGTGCGTTGTCCCGGGTCGTGCTGGCGGCGGACTTGTAGGTCAGACTCAGTAGCTCGTCAATGCAAGTCTCCCAGCCGTTTCCGTAGAGGGCGGAAAACAGGAAGGTAACGGTCTGTGCAATTTTGTTTTGGATGTAGGGCGCATCGGGCGTGGCGACGCCGTCGGGCCCGTACACCTGACGAAGGTAGCCCATCAATTCGTTCCGCACAACACCAAGCGATACCAAATCGATGAGGCCAGCCTGGGCGGCATTATTGACGACCTCCAAGCTCACATGTCGTACGTGTTCGGGCTGTCGTGGGGTTTTGGTGAAGAGGGCGAGGCAGACCTGCCATCCGGAGGGATCGGAGCGAAGCTGGTTGAGATACTCGAGAGCTTGAGACCTCAGGGCATGGTCTGAGGACGGATTCCAGGCGATCTCAATGGCACTTGCTACCTGTGGTGGAAAGGTATACGTTAACGGATGGACAACGAGACCCCTCTTGAGGGGCTGACTCGATGACAGTGGGGTGGGGAGGGGTTATAGAATGATTTTTTTTCTGCACCTGGAGTCGGAGAAGAGACTCACCTGTTCTTCCATCTTCGACCAGCCGGAACTCCCTCGAAGTGTTGAAGGGTAGAGGGAATAGGGAACGAGGGGGATGTGTGTCGGGTTCAAAATTGTTTTCGGTGGAGGATCACATCCATGGTATCGTAATCGGATTTCCGTTCCTGGTTCCGCTCTCGCTTGGCCGCTTTTCTAGTATCAGATGACTTGATTTTAAAGGGATTGAAGGTTTATGTACTCGGAACGATTGAATAGGAGGGAAAGGCATCGAATCTATATACTTAGGTATGCAGGGTTACGATGTGGCCCAATAGGGCAAGGGGCTGCGTGATTCAATTTAGTGACGAAGTTTCAGCTTCAGGTTATGTATCGCTGTATTTAAACAACTTCAACCAACGTCTCTTACCTCTAATATGTATCTACAATTATCTATTTCCTACCCTCTTGCTGCAACACTTGCTTCTCCATCTTGTCGAAGCCCTCCACTGCCTTGCCATATCGCTCAAACACTTCTTTCTGGTACCCGTCCGCAATCTTCTCAATGAAATCTTCTTCGTGCCATCGCTGCCCAATCAGGTCCTCAAAGGTCTGACCATTCTGTCGCTCCATTCCCCACACGGCCTTGTATGCCGCTCCAAGAGCACAGGCATTATCACCAATGTCGAGCTTGTACACACCCTCGACACCGCCGAGGATCTCCCCAGCCACCTTGGCGATCGCCTGGTTCTTGGACCCGCCTCCCACGAGATAGACCCGTCTGGGCTGGGGGGGTAGCCCGTTTCCAGGGCTCTGCGTAAGCTCTCGAGAACGCAGACGCAGGGAAAGCATCTGGCTCTCGATTATCGCGCGGGCCTCATCTTGCGGTGTGGCCCAGCCCTCTGTGGTCTCTTGCAGTTGTCCAGTGGTCGGGTCGTATATGAAACGCCACTGCCCCGAGCGCAGGTTGGGCACAATCTCTGGTCGTGGGAAGAACAGGCCCAACTTCATAGGGTCTGTCGCGGTCCGCTGGCCCAATGGGGGAGTCTGTAGGGCAATTTTATCGAAGTTGGCCCAGGGCTGTGCAGGTGTATCCTTGAGACTCTCATTGATCGCATCTCGGACGTGCTCTCGTGCCAGGCCACCGTTTTTGTAGCAGAGCATGAACATATACAATCCGGCAGTAGTCGGGTGGTTGAAGAAGTGTGTTGCCGGGTCGGGTTTGTAGCTGGGTGTGGACATGAGGAAGGTCGTGGAGGTTCCCAGAGACACCATGGCATCGGAAGGCAGCAACGGTAGAGCAAGAATAGTCGCCGGGTTGTCGCCAGTGGCCGGAATGACTGTGCAATCTGGGCTGAAGCCATAACGCTTCGTGTAGTATGGGTGAACCGATCCCAGGTGTAATCCGCCATCTTCGGGCACATCGCCCAGCTTCTTCTTCAAGTCCTCAACACTGAACTTTCCGGCACAGAGCTTGAGCGCTTCGACATCGTAGGCACCCTTCTTAATATTCCACAAGTTCATTCCGCACACGTCCGAGATATCAAAAGGAGCGATATGGCCCAGGAAAAGCGAGGCGATGAACGAGGACACCAGGGAGATCCTCGCTGTCTTCTGATACACCTCGGGATACTTCCTTTGGAATCGGAGGATTTGCGGACCTGTGAATCTCTAATCGCGGGATTAGCGGTCATCCACAAGAGCAAACGTTCTAGGCCTTCTTACGTGGTGCGCCTTGCTTCCTGTGGCTTGAGCGAGCTGTTCCCGGCCGCCGAGGACCTTGTGAAACTCGTCACATTCCTTCTGAGTGCTCGAATCCTGCCAATTGGGGCTGTACGGGTGGGAGAACGCCTTCTCCAACTGTTCCTCCAGCGACTTTGCCGGGTCGAGGTTCTGCAGCAACGACTCGGCCTCGTGGCCCCAGTAGACACTTCCGTGCTGCTGTCCTGCACCGCTGATTCCCTTGACATGGCTAAAGTCCAGGCCTTGCTGATGCAACCTGCTCAACACGGTGTCCAGGGCCTGTAGCCACAGAGCGACCGGAGCGTATACTTCATGCTCGGCCTCGTTGGTCATGACGCCCTTCTTGATGGGAAACCCAGTAGAATCAGCATCGAAGTCAAACTTAGCGAGGTAGACGACCTTGAGATCAGAGTTGACAACAAGTCCCTTCAATTGCTGAGTCGACAGATCGAACCCGATATAGAGGGGGGATTGCGACGCCATGGTGAATGACGGCGCCAGTCGCACAATTGTAATCGCACAAGTCTCGGTCAGGCCAACAGGTCTCGTAGATGTGGGAATCGCGAATTTATTCGGTGCGGGGGGAAGAGATTGTATGTGTACAGATTTAGAGGAAAGAGCGCAACGAGCCTGGTGGGAACCCGGAGTAGATGAGCCCGCGATGATGTAAAGCGGACCGTAAACCGTGTTACCTGTTCCCCGCTCCACTATGTGTAAGGACAACTGTGCTTATAGTTAACTAGTTAACTACGGTGTGCCATTTTCGTTCGTATTTCACTCTGTTGAGTGTGAGTTAGGGCGCATTGATTTCCATTGCGCGTGTATTTAAAATTGGCTCCGGTTAAGTAAGTAGCTCTCTGCTAAACTTGTAACTCGGTAGAATTCGACGGCCCCCACCTGAGCATTGCGGGGCAGTTGCCGACTGCTCGGGATGAGCCTACCCTATCTGTCCGGCACACAATCTGGCTAGAAGAGTTTGTTGGCTCTGCTAGCAGTCCGGGCCAAATCTGCTCTCCGTTCTTGTCGGTTTCTAGGAAAAGGAGTAAAAGTAATCAAGAAATAGGTTCCATATTGAGTATAGCCTTTCCTGAAAGACATCCACGGGTGCAGGCGTCAAATTTACTATGCCATTTGGGGTATCATCCCAGGGAATATCGATAGCTATGTAGTTTGCAAACTAAAAGTTGAATTCTGCTCCACGAACTAACGACATATAAAGTGACTTGAAATATAAAGCCATGGACATGATCAAACTAGATCGCTGCTCGATGGCCAATGGGCAATGCAGGTGGGCAGACAAACTTTCTTGCTCTCTGCCGTAGGAGGGGTCATGGTCAAGGCAAAGGATCAAGTAGAACGAGTTAAACATAAAATTAAAGTTTTCCTGGTGCCGAGCGCCTTGTTTAAATTTCTATCTCCAAACATGGTCTATACACAACACAGTACAGATATCTCGGAAGATGCCATTGTGGGTATCATAGCAGCACCAACAACTGCAGCTCGTGCTTTTTTTGCAATCTAGATTCCATCATCTATCGTCTCTTCCGAGAGTCATGCTCGTCGTGGGAGTGGGAGCAGCTCGAGGCGGCACTGTTGACTTCGTGTTCATGGGACTCGGGGTTCGCGTCGGTGTCTTTTGTGATAAACTCATCAGAGAAAGTAAGCTCCTTCTGCTCTAGAGGGATAAAGCGGAACTTGAGACGCTTCACGCCGGGAACACCAGCGCCGACAGTTTTGCGGACGGCTTCCTCCACGACCCGAGTTTGACTGAGAGACCAAGACCCAGGCACGGCCAATTCAATTTCCATCAAATAGTTTTGTCCGGATTTCATGCCTTGAACATCGCGAATTTCCACCTGCCCACCGTTCTCGAGGGCCTTCAGGGCCTTTGCTGCGGCTTCTTGGACATTCGTCTTAATGTCCTTATCCACGGTGGCGTCGGCCAGCTCCAACAGGGAGGTGGCAGTATTACCCCAGCCAGCCTTGATGACCATCAGGGAAATGAGGAGTCCCCCAACCGGATCCAGCCAGGTGGCGTTTTGGAATACATAACTACCACCAATTGTAAATAGAGCTACAATGCTCGTCAGGGAGTCGACACGGTGGTGCATAGCGTTCGAAGCAAGGACCGACGACTTGCGCTCATCGGCAACTTTCATAGCTATAATGCAGTTAGTACATCGCTATGAAGTTACCGCATGGCAAAAGCACTCACTGGCATGGTAGAGCCATTCCTTAACAACAATAGAGCCGGCCGCCAGCCAGGCCGCGTGGATGCTAGGCCCCGTAATGTCGATGCCGTGGCTATGCGAATGACCTTGTCCTATAACTCCTGAGTGTGCCAGTGCTTCAGCCACCTCAGGGTAGAATTGAGCCAGCAGGACCTGTCCGGCATTGAGACCCATAAACACTCCGCCGCAGAGCAGAAGCCCGCTCACCCCCAGGGCGCCAATACTCTCTACTTTTCCATATCCGTTGGGGAATCGTTCGCTCGGAGGTTTCAAGGACAATGCGACGGTTCCCAGTGTCAAGAAATCGGAGACGAGGTCTGTGAGCGCGTGAAAGGCGTCGGCGATCAGGGCCTGTGAATGAAAGACGTAGCCGCCGATGAACTTGCCAATGGCCATGCACAAGTTGGCGGCCAAGCCAATTCGAGTAATGCGAACGCCGGCGTCACGTTTGTTGGTCGAAGTCAGGTATACATTGTCGTGATGGTGGTGATGGCCGTGGCCGTGGCCCGCATGGCCCCTGGTTTGCATCATAGCGAGAGGTGTTACAGAGCCAGAGCGGATGGAACGAGGTCGGGCATGGAGGAAAGAACAGGGTTTTATAGGGGGATGGGAGGTGAGCACGCGCCGCTGGGCAGATCCACGGAGACAGGATATTCTTAGGAGAGAATGGATAGAAGGACGAAGCCTGCACCGCAGGGGCTGCGTCAGCGGCATCACGGCCTGGTCTTAACTAATTCGAGGCACGCGAACACGAAAGGGCTGAGTGGACAGGGTGTTCACTTCAGGCTTTGCATGGTTCAAACCAGGAGAAACTTAAAGAGGAAACCAGAATTGATGAGGAGAAATGGCCTTATGGATGTCATTCGATCCGATCATGTAATCCGGCAGACGGAGATCCTGATGCGCTGATGTCCATTATGTATCCCACTATCCATGATTACTATCACCACGCTCCCTATTGATCGGAAATGCTGAGTATCTTTTTAGCTTAGAAATGACTTGAAACACCCTAGAAATACCGAGTACTTCCTACTTAAGCTTAACCTAGGGTCAAATGCCACCCGCCAAGACGCGTACACAATTGCGTCGCCGCCGGAGCTTCCGCCGCCTTTTCTTCTTGCCAAGACCTCACTCCACCCGATCATGCGTCTTCAATGACGACCGCCGCAATTAGAATCCCTTTCACGGGCCCGTTACCGCCGGCCATTATAGTCCCGCCTTCTGCTACCACACTTGCCGGAGCGATCGACGCCGTGAGCGCCTTCTTTACTGCGCCACCGTCCCCGAATCTCCGGGGCATCGATGTCGGGAGACATTCTCAGACTGTCCTACTGACGGGCGCAGGAATTTCTGTCGCATCCGGCCTGTCTGACTATCGGGGGGAACAAGGGACGTATCGACGAAACAAATCTTACAGGCCCATCTACTTCCACGAGTTCGTGTCACAGCATGAATCCCGCAAGCGATATTGGGCGCGAAGCTTTGTCGGATGGCCAGGGCTTGTGAAAGCACGAGCGAACTCAACCCATTGGGCAATTCGAGACCTCGGAGCCAAAAAATACATTAGCTCGGTCGTGACGCAGAATGTCGACTCTTTTCACTCTCTCGCTCACCCGGATCTGCCCACCATCGAACTACACGGATACCTACGATCTGTTATCTGCACAAGCTGTCGGAACCAATTCCCTCGAGAAGAGTTCCAATCATCATTGGAGAAACTCAATCCGGCATGGACCGAATTCTTGGCTCGGATGGTCGAGGCTGGAGCCCTCGATACGGAAAACCCGGACGAGCAACGGCGTAAAGGTCTGAAACTGAATCCGGACGGCGACGTCGACCTGGCAGAAGCACCGTATTCCACATTCCGTTACCCATCCTGCCCAACCTGCTTGGAGAAACCCCCAACCCTGAAAGATGGTACGAGGGGCCAGGTAGAGGTAGAAAGTGATGGCGCATGGATGCCAACATCAACTGCTGGCATCTTAAAGCCTGCTGTAGTCATGTTCGGTGAGAATATCGACCCGGAAGTCAAGTCGGCGGCTGAGGAGGCGATCGACGATGCTGGGCGCTTGCTCGTGATGGGCAGCAGCTTGGCTACCTACTCCGCCTGGCGCTTGGTTGAACGGGCGCACAAACGAGGTATGCCCATTGGTATCATCAACGTCGGAGGAGTGAGGAATGAGTCCCATCTTTTTGACAATTTGGGCTCTGATTCTACTCCCCATGTTAGGTGTAGCCATCCGGTACAGTCGGTTCTTCCTACCGTTGCGTCGGAACTACCTCTAAATTCTTGAGATATCTAGTTGATCATCCTAGACCGGTTATGAAACACTGGTAAGTACAAAGCTGTTGATCAATTCTGTTATTATTTGAGCAAGAGCTCTGTCATTATAGTGTAAATAGATACCTTGGAAGTTAGATTTACAAAATATGTACGAGTGTCAACCTATTAGCCTACTCCAGATGTCGCTAGACTCTACCTACAGCTTTGGAACTTTCCAGTTGTGTCGACCCTTCAATGTTAGAATAACATGGTTCAACTCGTCGGGTTTCACGTGACCTGATCGTCGATGCCCTGCGGAGAAGTTTTTCTACTACCTAGGTATTTCTATTTGGCACATTCACCTCTAGTAGGTGAAATATGGTTGGCAATTTAAAGCTAGTAGAATATGTATTTAGCAAATTAATGAACCGACGGTGTAAAAAAAGCTTAAAAGCCATCCAAGCGCGGGAATGCCATAAGCGTTGGGCCAACTCTCGGACTTCCCCACTGCGCGGGGCTCCTTCCTCATCAGCATGGAGCGCCTCAGGGATCCTGCAGCCCATCCTTCGCAGTCTCTCGTCTCGCCCGGCTCCTTTCTCTTTACCAAGTCTCACCCGGGTGTGCCATCCCATCCCTCAAGGACCATGGATAAATCACAGCAGCCCAGCTCCTTCCAACAGCTGGAAAAGGTATCGTCCCATCCCCATCTGCCATCCCTACGTCCTATCTGATAACTAACTCGGTCTTGTTCTATAGCTCGGTGAAGGTACCTATGCCACTGTATGTCCCCGCGAAACCTCCCACAATGACTCGGCGCATCCCGATCTTGCCGTCGCCATCGTCCACTCCCCGTTCCGTCGCTGACAAGAAATTACACAGGTCTTTAAAGGACGCAATCGCCAGACCGGCGAAATGGTTGCGCTGAAAGAAATTCACCTCGATTCGGAAGAAGGCACCCCGTCCACTGCCATCCGTGAGATCTCCTTGATGAAGGAATTGAAACATGAGAGTATTGTCTCGCTTTACGATGTCATCCACACGGAGAACAAACTCATGCTAGTCTTCGAGTTCATGGACAGGGATCTGAAGCGGTATATGGATACTCGGGGCGATCGGGGACAGTTGGATCCGGTCACGATCAAGTCGTTCATGCACCAGCTGATGAAGGGTATCGCCTTCTGTCACGAAAACCGGGTTCTTCACCGCGATCTCAAGCCGCAGAACCTGTTGATCAACAAGAAGGGTCAGTTGAAGCTAGGTGACTTCGGACTGGCTCGGGCGTTCGGCATCCCGGTCAACACCTTCTCCAATGAGGTTGTCACCCTGTGGTACCGAGCACCCGATGTCCTTCTGGGCAGTCGCACCTACAACACAAGCATCGATATCTGGTCAGCCGGTTGCATCATGGCCGAAATGTACACGGGCCGTCCGCTCTTCCCGGGTACCACCAATGAAGACCAGCTGCTGAAGATCTTCCGGTTGATGGGAACGCCGTCTGAACGGTCCTGGCCCGGGATCTCGCAGCTGCCAGAGTACAAGCCCACTTTCCACGTCTACGCGACGCAAGATCTGAGCTTGATCCTCCCGCAGATTGACCCTCTTGGGTTAGATCTGTTGAACCGCATGCTCCAGCTGCGCCCCGAGATGCGTATCAGCGCCGCCGATGCCCTGCAGCACCCGTGGTTCCACGACCTGCCTCAGCTCCAAGCCCAGTTGCAGCAACAGCAGCAACAGCAACAGCAGATGGCCGGAGCATATGGAGGCATGGTTCCGCCTCAGTCGGCATATTAATGAACCAGACTGCGCGCATAACGAGGTAACGAGCTCGACTTAGATGATCGGATATGGGAGACCTTGGCGTTATACCTGATGAGGGCAATATTTTCTTTCTCGTTGCAATTTTGTTTCAGGTCTCGGTTCTGCACATTGTTGGGATCTGATACGCAAGACAAGGCGTGAGCTGCCTCATATTGCATAACTTTTTCTTTAAATTGTTCTTTTGCGGCGATGGCATTGAACAGAGGAGGCTTTCGCTGTCTTGATCAAGTAGCTACTGCCTAGATTCGATCTAGGGACGGTATTCGCAAACCACATTGTTTCCTCGTTAGATACCTTCCTCGTTAGATGTCCTCGTCTTTCCTCACTAAACCTACCTGGCTATCCTGACCATGTCAATACAAGGTTCTACATTGTGCATCAGATCCCCGGCCGGCACAGGGCGCCCCACGCTTCATTCACATGAGGCTCACCCATCTCGTTACTTAATCGAGACCTAGATTCGATCACCGTTTTTCTCTTATTTTGCTCTACCTCTGATGACATGATCGCCCCTAAATAGCCATACATAGGTTTTGTCCCTTTGTAACCTGTTCATTTGTTTCTTCGAGGAAAGGAGCCCCTTTGGTCCCCCACCATTCTATCCAGCATGAAAAAGACTGCTGGTGTAATCAAAGAACTGGAAACCGGAGTTGAAACCCATCGAATCCATTGCGAGGCAAGCCTCTACCTAATGTTTTACATCTCGTCTTGATCATCTTGGCTTGGCTGTCACACAGGTTGAATCGTATGTTTAACTCTCTACACCTACCGACATGGCAAGGAGGGCTACCCTCACAGTGCCAATTATCAACAGTAAACCTAATTTTAGCTACTTTAATTTATTTGTCTACCTTCTTAGCTGCATAGAGTGGTTACGCCCTGGCACGTGACAAGCGCGTCGCGGTGCCGTCAAGGCATCTCTAATTAATCGAGCTCCAAATTCCTCATCAAACAACTCTTTGCAGCCACGGCCGGCAAAGAAAATTGGTGTCGCAGAACCAATTCGGATCCTACTATTGTCTACACGATGGCCCAGGCAAATTCACACCCGCTTCAACAACCCACCGCGTCGGCCACCCCTCCCCCGCCTGCTCCAGAGGCCGAAGTTCCTGGCCCACGCGCCTCGCGCCTAATTCAAGTTTTCGACCAGGCGCTCGCTCGCACGCTACGCGCAAACTCATATGTCAACTTTGCGAGCTGCTTCCCTACACCTGCGCGACACGTTCCTGCCAGTCTGGAGAACGTGTGGAGACAACTGAACGCGAAGCTGGAGGAGAGCGCAAAGTCCGAGTTCGAGGAGATCATTGCAGAGAGACAGGCTATACAGCATTTGAATGAATTGGACCGATTGATTAAGGATGCACGGGCGCGAAGAGAGGCTGAGGGCAACGGACAACAACCTGGGGAAGCGTATGTTTTTCCCTTGATCAATCTCCCAGTCTGTTTGATTCATGTTTATCTCGCTAACTCTGTTCCTGAACAGTCCTCATACACTCGGGGCGGAAGAGCTTTACAAGGCGCATTTGACGCCCTACCTCCAAGAAGCTCAATCGGTACTGAATGACAGACTCGAAGCTACTGCGGCCCAAAACGGGGAGCTTGCGCAAACGGTGCAGGCCCAGAGATTGGAAATTGAGAAGTTACTGTCCCATCTCGAGTCTGTCGTCTCAGATATCGAGGGTGCCGCTACGGCGGCCACTCAGTTCAGTAAAGAGAACCACATTCGCGAAGATGCAATCCAGATGGATGAGGAAGTCAACGCTCGGCCAAGTATCTAAGTGGTTCTTGTTTTTGTGTCTTCTGTTCATGAGATCAGGGCACTCATATCTGTACCCTCTACCATTCCATCCTCCACCATTTCCATGGCTACCGCTACCACTTGCTCGAGAGCCGTGGTCTTGAGCTGATCCAGCTTGGCCCTTTGTCCCTCCACTGCAGCTGCAATTGCCTCCTTGCACGTTCCGTCGCGCTCTTCATCGGCTGCTCCATCGCGACGGGCCAAAGCGGCGGCTCCTCGATAGAACGTCTGCGCATTCTTCAGGAGTGTGGCACCGTACTGCTGTGCCATGGCATGGTTCCAGGGGGCTGTTCCAAGTCGCCATCGGTGCATTTCCACATCCCCGCGGGCGAGATGGATCTTGGGTAGGTTATCCGCGTCTGGAAGCTTGGATGCTTTTGTCAGCGCATCCAAGGCAGTCGACAGTGATTGCCAGCGCACAGACAAGGAGCGCTTGAATGATTCCGGGTCGTTCATAGGAGGCACATCTGAGAGTGCTCCATTAAGCGAGGTCAACGCTTCGGCCTTGCTGCATAGTCCTTCGGGATCGGCCGATACATCCAAATCAGGTCCAAAAGCCTGTCCAAGTTCTTGTTGATAGGTTTCCATATCAGTGTGTCCGCCCCGATAAAGCACTTCGTGAAGGGCGCAGATGAATTTTGCCCGTGCCAGGCTTGCTTCATATTGCCTGTCCGAACCTTCGACGTAGGCAGGGAGGCGAGTTTGGATGAGCCCGGAGGAATACTCTTGCACCCAACCAACGCCACCACCACTAGGGTTGAATGTCAACATATTGCATAATGCGGTCAAACTATCCAACTGCGCCACTGCGGTGTCCACGAGTGTGTTTTTGGTAACGGGCTCCACAATGGCTGCCCACTGTGTCTGCTCATCATTCCCCGCACCCTCCTCGATGGCCGGTGGCTCCGGCTGGGCATGTGTTTCTGGACCTGCTGATTCCATTTCCTCAATCTGCTCTTGCATCTCAGTGTAGCGCATATCTTGCAGCACCTGACACCTCTGGAACAACTCAATGGCCTCCTGCAGATAGGTAGTCGCCTGCATGATTTGCTCCTCGTCCGGGTGTTTCGAGTCGGAAATCGCTTCCGCCAGACTATTCAACACCTGGCCGGAGTTGAAGAGCACATCCGCATTATCCTGATCCAGTATCAATGCATCGCGGTGCGACTGCAGCGCCACCTGCAAGATCTCCGTCTGGGGCGCTGGCAGCTGGGCAGCCAGCTTGGGATGCTGTGTGATTTCATATTGAACTCGGGCTCTGAGGGGGAAAGTCAGCGGGTGATAATGTATGTAAAAAAAATGTTCCCATCATTATTACATTGGACGTACTTGTTGTAGGCTAGATCAAAGGCAGCGGGATGTTTTTGTAAACCCTCGTCGTAAGTGGAAATGGCGCGCATGAAGAAGCGCATGGATTTGGCGGCATCCCCCGCGCGCCATTTCTCACCGGCTTCTTCAAGTTCAACGCCCGCTGATCTAAGTTAGTGTCTGCTAGGGCCATAGTTAAATGGTCGTCGATCCTCACCAGCGAGAAAGTCGTCGGCCGTGACTGGCGCCTGTTACAGTTAGCGCTGAACCCGGTCATATAATATGAAGTACGGTACTCGGTACCTGCTTAGCGGCCTTTTTCTTGGGCTTGAAGTCTTTAAGAAGACTCTTCGGCTTCGGCATCTTTGGTAGTTGTAGTTCCAGTTGGGGCTATCACAGTGTGCAAAGTTTGTGTTCTCATCCGAGCACAACAGGACGAATAGGAAGAAAAAAGTCTCCACGCTATGATGAGGGTGCCAAGACTGGGACTGGAGCTTCTGTCAGCTTGATCCGTCTGTACAGGACTCTTAGTTAATTCCTCTAGCTAGTTATCTCTGTGATATAATGATGGGCCCATTCTTCATATGAAAAACCGAGGAAAAAATGCTCCATCAACCCATCTTGAGCACTGTTGGCCAGCTTCTCTCCACGCTCTCCACCGGTCGCGAATCCTATCCTAAAGATACTAAAGATAAAAGAAAACCTGTATGTACTAGTTATACTAGTACTATAACTAGTACTGTGCTCGTAATCCGTCCGGGCTGATCCGCACGTGGCAAAGTCCCACCATCATCTTTCATCTCTGATCGGAAATTAAGTCTACAAGTCTATCAGTCCGTACCCTGTTCTCTGTATTCTACACTCCGTGTTCAATATTCCATCTCATTTTTGGGCTTGACCCCTTTTGTCTCCACCATCCAAACCTTTCACTTTTCGTCTGACCGACTGTCTCGGCCCCGAAAAGAAGATCGCTGGTTTGGGGTACCATTTACAGACGGTGCTCCTACTCCTTTGGCTGAACCCCGCCGGCGACCCACTGAGCCCATTCGTGCCTCCTGAGTCGCCTTTGAGTACACTCTGTTTCACTCCCCTCCATTTCTTCTTCCCTTAATCGTCCAACGTTCCACCCCACAGCCTCTTTGTAAGTCATAGTGTCCTAAGCCGATCAAAGATTTTCATTCCTTTCTAATCGATTCATTCTGCAGCATTCCCCTCCCAGCACTGCTGGTCTCCTCGTGATCACCCTTTCAAATCCATCTTCATCTTCCAACTCCGCAAAAAGAAATGGCGCGTCAACAGTCTCTCGACTCGGAACGACCCATCATGACCAACTCGGTAGGTCTCCCGGCGACTCCTTCCCTCCTTCCCTCCGTGCAGCCCATCCCAGGCCATGGCATCTTTCAAAGGAAAGAGAACGTCATTCTAACCCTCGTCTCTCAGAACCGAAACTCCAAGCGATTTTCCACCGTCAGCGGAAGCCCGTCGCTCGCTGCCTCCGAGCGCACGATTGGTAGTCTGCCCAGCAGTGACCCCAGAGTCGCCGACATCCACCAGCTCGGTGATGGCCTGGAGCGCCTTGAGAACAAGCCCCTGCAGGCACAGCGCTTTGTGCCCACCGCAGAAAAGTCCGACAACCTAAACAAACTGGCCCTCGGTGCCAAGGTGGAGCGCGCTCTTGGACGAAGGATGACTAGCCAGGACGCAGTCATGCGCAAGCCGGTACTGAACGAAAAGGCCGCGGCGGAGACATCTACCTAGTAGCCGTACATTTGGATATGAAGTACGCGCTGCGCATGGGCAAACTTATATTGCGCCGATCGATGTTGGTCTTGTTTTCCTCCGTCTAATTTCCCCCGAACGGGCCTCTTGTGAGGCGGTACGATCTCACTCGTTCTTTACTCGCACGTCTTATCATACATACCCCCACCTTTCTTTTGATGTTATCTTACGGCGTTTTGATTTGATGATATTCGCATGATCTTTTCTTTTTCGAATCTAGTATACGTTATCTGGCCTTGATTCCAACGTCTATTTTCTCTCTACATACCTCCCAATACAACGGAAGCTACCTCGTACTGCTTCTTGAATCAATGCAAGTTCTAAACGAAGAGAACACTATTGAGAAACTGAGAGATCCATAGTATTCATCCTACTGTCGCAGACTTAATCTCAAGAGCTTCTTGTTTTGAGAGGCGCACTTTCTGCCGGGGCGGTGAGCATCCGGCAACTCGCACCGACTCGACGAGAAGGAAGTCGCTTTTTCTCCAAAGGCGAAATTCCCCCCAAAGCTTCCATTCCGCATCTTCCCACTTTCCTCCTCTCCATCTTCCCCGTTTATAGTTCGATCATTCTCGCCACTTCCCTTCTCGGTTTTCGCATCCCCACCGCCACCTCCCCCTTCGGTCCTGATCAGATCCGCACACGATCTCTTCTGGATTCTCACATACTTCCCGATCTTCTCCGCAATCTTAGAGAGTTCTCCGCTTTACGCCTTTTGCGGATTTCCCTTCTTCCTCTCCTTCGCTTTTCTTCAATTGCTTGCATTGGTGCTTGGTCCATTTCGCATTTGTGAGTCCACTCCTGGTTAACAAATCCTTGCCGCGATGGCGATATCAGAACTGACGAGGCCTCAGTGAAGCGAGCGGGCTCAAGGTGTTTTAGATATTTCTCAGTTTGATACTTATATAGACGTTCTTTCGTCTCCTGGTCGAACAACCGATCATTTCCAAGCGAATTAATCTCGTCTTCCCGTTCTCCCACACCGAACCGAAGACGCGACCCCTCAATTCGCCATGGCCGACATGTCCCAGGCTCCTGTTAACGGCAATTATGCTGCTCAGCATGGGTTCCCCGAGTCCTTCAACAACCACGTCCATGTGCCCATGAACACCGCGGCCAACTTCCAGCCCGTCCAGTCTTCCACTCCTACTACCGCCACTCCAACCGATCAGCAGAAGAACGAGATCAGCAAGGATGAGGTTGGCTGGTTCTTCGTTGAGCAGTACTATACTACTATGAGCCGCAACCCCGACAAGCTTCACCTGTTCTACTCTAAGCGGTCCCAACTTGTCTTTGGAACCGAGGCCGAGTCGGTTCCCGTCTCCATCGGCAACAAGGTGAGTTTCGTATCCTCAACGATCCGTGTGCCACATGTGACCGTCGCTAACCATCCTTCATCTCTTTAGGCCATCGGCGATAAGATCAAGCAGCTTGACTTCCAGGAGTGCAAGGTACGAGTCCTGAACGTCGACTCCCAGGCCTCCTTCGATAACATCCTGGTCTCGGTCATTGGTGAGATCTCCAACAAGTCGGAGCCTTCCCGCAAATTCGTCCAGACCTTCGTTCTGGCCGAGCAGCCAAACGGTTATTACGTGCTTAACGATATCTTCCGATACCTGGCCGACGAGCAGGAGGAGGTCGAGGAGGAGGCTGCCAAGCCCGTCACCGAGGCCCCCGAGGCCCCCGAGGTCCCGGCACCCGCCCCGCCCGCTGAAGCGCAGGTAACCGATGAGGCCGCTGCCTCCAAGGTTGATGAGAAGCTCCAGCAGGAGACCAATGGCGAGGTTGACCAGCCCGAGGCCGCTCCCCAGACCAACGGCACTCCCGCCCAGGAGGAAGTCCAGGCTCCGGTTCCCGTCGTTGAGGCTGAACTCTTGAAGGAGGACAAGCCCATCACCCCAGAGCCCACTCCTGTTCCCCAGCAGGACCCGAAGGAGGAGGCTCCGGTTGAGCAGGAGCCCGCCCCTGCCCCATCTCTTCCTAAGACCTGGGCCAACATCGCCTCTAAGCCCGGTGCCAAGGTCCCGGTGGTCCCCGCCATCCCTGTCGCTGCCCCTAAGGCTGCTCCTGCTGCTCCGGCCGCCAGTGCGGCCCAGCCCGCTGCGGCCCCTGCTCCGGCCGTTGAGGCTCGCCCCCAAGAGACTACTTCCACCGATAGTGCCGGCTGGCAGACCGCCGGTGCCGACCACAAGAAGACCCAGTCACGCGCTGGCGAGGAGCAGGTCGTTCATGGCTACATCAAGAATGTCACCGACAAGGTTGATGCCAATGCGCTCAAGCAGACCCTGTCCCGTTTCGGCAAGGTGAAATGGTTCGATGTCAACCGCCCCAAGGTTCGTATCCACCCGAGGCCCCCTACACCGCTAGTGGTCCACACAATGCTAACGTTTTTCCCACTTTTCCAGAACTGCGCTTTCGTTGAGTTCAGCGAGCCTTCTGGCTACGCTGCTGCCGTCGCCGCTAACCCTCACCAGGTCAGCGGTGAGCAGATCGTTCTCGAGGAGCGCCGTCCCCGCGGCAACGCCTTTGGCAGCAATGGCTTCACTCCCGGCCGCGGTGGTGCTGGTCGTGGTCGTGGTGACCGGGCCGGCAGCCAGGGCCGCGGTGGCTTCCAGCGCGACGGTCGTGGAGGCTTCGCTCCCCGCGGCCGTGGCGGCAATGCTCCTGCCAAGGGCCGCAGCCAGGCCCAGGCTGCTTAAAGGTCGAAATTCTATATAAGCCTCACGCTCCAACGTTCCGGATGACTTTTCAGGATCTGTATTACTCCTCCTTTTCCCCTTTTACTTGCCTCTTTCCTTATGACATGTGTTACGTGGCCCCCCTCCCCTTTTTTTAACCTGTCACAGTGCATATTAGCGGTTGGGTCCGGGTTGGCTGGAAAAGTTGCGTTGTTTTTCCCTTCCCTCTCTGGGCACTTGTGTTTTCACGCTGAAGATGCTTTTCTATTTTCTGGTTTGGCTTTCGTGTCCAACCTTCTCGGCAACACTTTGCCCTATACTTCTTTATGGTTTGATTTGTGGACCATCCCAAGACCTATATTGCATCTTTCATCTATAGCATAGCAAGCTTGAGGGCTTCGAGGTGTCGCATCATCCGGTCCCGTTTCCTGTTCCCTTCTTTTCTCCTCTTCTCTTTTCTTTTCTTGTATCTTTGCTCACTTGTGTGTAAATGAAGCCTTTGGTTAAAAAAGAGGTTGGGCACGGCGATCTATTTAGGAATATGCAATATACAATATACAATACACAATACACAATACAAAACACAGGCCACTCGTATAACTCACCTAATTGTAGTTTAGGGAAACCTAAGTATCAAACTGAGGTCAACTTCAACTTGGAAGATCGGAAGGTTCTAGACATGTGCAGCCTCAGGCACCAACCAAGCTCTCCCCAGGTGCAACGTACATTTGACAAGCAGCAAGTGGACGGAACCAACCTAAAAAAAATCAAACTAAGAGACGTAGAAGCAAAGTCGAAGGCTCTGGAACAATCACTCAGCATATCACTTCATTACTTTTGAACCTGTAGGGGGTAGTTGCCTCACCGACCAGCGGTGGAAGTCGCTGGATCGTCGTGGAATCCTGCTGGAAATTTTTGGAAACACAAAAAGCTACCCGCTCCTCTTCTTTAATTCCCTCCTCCACCCACATCGCTGCTCTGGTCTCTTCTCCAGCAGTTTTCTCTTCTTTTTAACACCTCTCTTTTCTGTACGTATCTCTCACATCTTCGCTTCTTCAGTCTCCCTATTCCTACTATCTCCTTCTCTCCTGTCCTTATAGAGTACACCACTCTACTCCCAAGTCACCACCAATCGCTGGGACTTTCTATCTAACCGCTCTCAGAATTAAACCGCCATCATGCCGGAAACCTTCGAGTTCCAGGCTGAGATCTCTCAGCTGCTGTCCCTTATTATTAATACCGTCTATTCCAACAAGGAGATCTTCCTGCGTGAGCTGATCTCCAACGCCTCCGATGCCTTGGATAAGATTCGCTATGAGTCCCTCTCGGACCCTTCCAAGCTCGACTCCAACAAGGATCTGCGCATCGACATCATCCCCGATGCGGCCAACAAGACCTTGACCATCCGTGATACCGGTATTGGTATGACCAAGGCTGTAAGTTCATCCTCATTTCTGAAAAGGCAAAATGGTGAACCAAGTGCTAATACGGAGTGACTCAGGATCTCATCAACAACCTTGGTACCATTGCCCGCTCCGGCACCAAGCAGTTCATGGAGGCCCTGTCCGCCGGTGCTGACATTTCCATGATCGGTCAGTTCGGTGTCGGTTTCTACTCTGCCTACCTGGTTGCCGACAGAGTTACCTTCGTCTCCAAGCACAACGATGATGAGCAGTACGTCTGGGAGTCCGCTGCCGGTGGTACCTTCACCCTGACCCAGGACACCGAGGGCGAGCCGCTCGGCCGTGGTTCCAAGATCATCCTCCACCTCAAGGATGAGCAGCTGGACTACCTTCAGGAGAGCCGCATCAAGGAGGTTGTTCGCAAGCACTCCGAGTTCATCTCCTACCCTATCTACCTTCACGTCCTGAAGGAGACCGAGACCGAGGTCCCCGATGAGGAGGCTGAGGAGGCCAAGGAGGAGGATGAGGAGAAGAAGCCCAAGGTCGAGGAGGTCGATGAGGATGAGGAGAAGAAGGAGAAGAAGGTCAAGAAGGTCAAGGAAAGCAAGGTCGAGGAGGAGGAACTTAACAAGACCAAGCCCATCTGGACCCGCAACCCTGCCGACATCACCTCTGAAGAATATGCCTCCTTCTACAAGTCCCTCTCCAACGACTGGGAAGACCACCTCGCTGTCAAGCACTTCTCCGTCGAGGGTCAGCTTGAGTTCCGCGCCATCCTCTTCGTTCCCAAGCGCGCTCCCTTCGACCTCTTTGAGACCAAGAAGACCAAGAACAACATCAAGCTGTACGTTCGTCGTGTCTTCATCACCGACGATGCCACCGACCTCATCCCCGAGTGGCTCAGCTTCATCAAGGGTGTTGTCGACTCTGAAGACCTGCCCCTCAACCTGTCTCGTGAGACTCTGCAGCAGAACAAGATCATGAAGGTCATCAAGAAGAACATTGTCAAGAAGACCCTCGAGCTCTTCACCGAGATCGCCGAGGACCGTGAGCAGTTCGACAAGTTCTACTCTGCCTTCAGCAAGAACATCAAGCTCGGTATCCACGAGGATGCCCAGAACCGCCCTACCCTGGCCAAGCTGCTGCGCTACCAGTCCACCAAGTCTGGCGACGAGCTGACCTCGCTCTCTGACTACGTCACTCGCATGCCCGAGCACCAGAAGAACATGTACTACATCACCGGCGAGTCCATCAAGGCCGTTTCTCAGTCTCCCTTCCTCGACGCCCTCAAGCAGAAGAACTTTGAGGTTCTGTTCCTGGTTGACCCCATTGATGAGTACGCCTTCACTCAGCTGAAGGAGTTCGACGGCAAGAAGCTGGTCGACATCACCAAGGACTTCGAGCTCGAGGAGACCGAGGAGGAGAAGGCCGAGCGTGAGAGGGAGGAGAAGGAGTTCGAGGACCTCGCCAAGGCCCTGAAGAACATCCTCGGCGACAAGGTCGAGAAGGTCGTCGTCTCCCACAAGCTGATGGGCGCTCCCTGTGCCATCCGTACCGGCCAGTTCGGCTGGTCCGCCAACATGGAGCGTATCATGAAGGCTCAGGCTCTCCGTGACACCTCCATGTCCTCCTACATGTCCTCCAAGAAGACCTTTGAGATCTCCCCCAAGTCCTCCATTATCAAGAAGCTCAAGGAGAAGGTCGAGGCCGACGGCGAGAACGACCGCACCGTCAAGTCCATCACCCAGCTGCTCTTCGAGACCTCCCTGCTGGTTTCCGGCTTCACCATTGAGGAGCCCGCCAGCTTCGCCGAGCGTATCCACAAGCTCGTGTCTCTGGGTCTGAACATCGATGAGGATGTCGAGACCTCTGCTGAGACTTCCACCGAGGCTGCTGCCCCGGCTGAGGCTACCGGTGAGAGCACCATGGAGGAGGTTGACTAAGCGCATTCGCCTCTTGTTTGCTTATAACTACACTGTTCTTACGGGAAATGGGAAACGGGATAACGACTCCTTGATGTTTTTTTAAACTTTGTTCTTTTCTTTAACAATCCAATTGCAATATTTCTCTTCACTTGTTCTAATACATGAGTTTCTCAAAGACTCGAATACAGCTTGGTTTCTTCAGCTGCTGGTCCTTTCAAGGTTGTAGACTATTCTCATTCCCTATCTTACCATCTGATATCTTTAGAGTGGACTACAGGCACTTAAAATGACAGATTAGTAGCTTTTCACTGTCCAGTAACATAGCCTTTCTACCAAGTTAGAATGCACTGTACCCTCTATTAACCGATCCATCCAATGTAACCATCGACTGGAAATACCTAGGTATTGTATAAAACCCACAGATCTATGTATAAATCCTCGGAACCACCTCGGGACCAAACACGATCGCTCCACATAAATCACCGAAACGGACCCGATTTCCGGCCCGATATAAAGCCAACCCCGCCACGAGGAACTGAATCTCACCTTCCAATCCATCGTCAAAATGGTCTACACCATCGTCGTCCGTAAGTATGTATCCTAAACAACCAATCAACCCACTAACCGAACCAGACATGCGCGCAAAAGCAGACCAGGAGTCCATCTCCAAACTGCACTCCAAGCTCCTCGAGGCCTCGGCCGTCTACTCCAAGGATAAGGAGACTCTCTCGTGGTTCGTTATGCAGTCTGTGCACGATCCGCAGGAGTTTACTATTGTTGAGCGGTATCTCTATGAGTCGTCGCAGAAGTATCATCTGAGTAATCCCTATTGGAAGACTTTCGATCCTTATGTCATTCCGCTGTTGGAGAAGGAGATGGATTTAAGGAGGTTTGAGGAGTTGCTTCCTCAGACTATGGGGGATTTGTTTCCTTCTACTCCTGGTGTGTAGGGGCCTTGGGCGGAGTAGATATATGGAGAGGGTAAATCTATTATCTTTGGATATTCAACGGTTTTATTTCCTACATTGTCTGGGCTAAATCAAAACTTGTAAAAGCAAATGCAGTATAAACTAAGCCAACGCGGGAGTGGGAATGAGAAGAGCAAACTCGCCGCCAGAAAAGAAACGCCAGCCTATCTCCTTTCTTTTCGTCCGTCGTTACATATTGAGACTTTTCGTCTTGTGGTAATCGTGACCCGCACGAAATCATCACTCCATACTTCCGCACCAGTAGTCCAGGTGAAAATCAGATAGACTCTTCGTGGAAAGACCCCAGGTTCGAGCAAGCCAGAGCGCCAGCCCACCAACAACACCAACACTACTGACTATCTGGACCAGGACCCAGCCACGCCGGCCGAGGTCGTCAATCCAGCGGACCACGCCTAGGGGGTCGTGTGGGCTCATGTCTGTAAAGCGGTACTCATTGTACGCACCATGGGATCGCATGGCGTGTAAGCCATTTGGGCCTTTCTCTCCGACGGGGATATGCAGTCCGCAGAAACCGGGCGTCTGGGAGATGGGCACTAGGGAGCCATCTATGACACATTCGCTCAGTTTCTCCGTCAGCCATACGGCACGGTCACCGCGAGCCAGAGCGGCGTATCGGTCGCGCTCGTTTTGTAGGCTGCGTTGTAGGTCTGTTGCCCAATGAGCAAGTCGCACCTGGGCCATGCGCTCTTCGTGCCGGGTGTAGTCTTTGAGACGTGCTATTGTATAGCTTGGTGGGGACTCGCTGAGAGAGGCGATTGATGAGTTCATGGACGCTCCTGACACGCCACGCCACCCCAGTCCGCCAGGGGCGCCCGGGATTGCGTTGGGAGGTGGCGCGGTCTTAGGCAGAACGGATGAGAAGTCGCCACGGTGATGTGCTAGCTTCTTCGCGGCTGAATGACGCATCCAGGCGAGATTGTCCCGGTCGAATAGCTTCTCTACCAAAGTGCCAAGTTCAGATACGAGAAGTGGCTGTACGTAGTCTGGACTCATCAGTGTACTGGCGTCCATGACTTCCATGTCGGTCGTTTTCTCGGACGATACTGCATACGGCGGCCGTGGCTCCAGTCCGTCAGGTTCTCTGGGCAGTTGGGTGCCGAATAGGAAAGGCTTGATTCCGGCATCTTGAGCTCGTTGATGGAACTGGTTTTTGAGCGAGGTGATGCGCTCCTCTGTCAAACTGTCTGCCTTTGCCACGATTGGAATGACATTGGTCAGATCGCAGAGCTTGCGAATACATTCAACATCCGTCGGTAACGTGTCTATCAACGTTAGTATTGAGACCTTTCTGGGGAGACAGAGACATACCATCCGATATCAAGTACAAGACCGCGTCAACTTGGGAACCACCATTCCCAGCAAGTAGATTTTGAAAATCTACGCCCGAGCTTGCAAGAGCTGTAGTTGCTCGGTGTAATTGCTGTCGCATGTATTGGATGATGGCGTCGGTTTGCCCTGCCCGGCTCAGAGAGGTAGCGGCAGTATCAACGAAGCAGAGGTTTCGCTCGAGGACAATTTCACCAATGCTTTTGCGGCGTCGCAGCACACGTGAATCCTCTAGATCCGACCACCAGGAGGGATACGGCTTGGTACTAGCGTAGATCTCGGTGACGGCGGCGGACGCCCCGCGAGTGGGGACTCCGGAGTGGGGATGCGATGGCCGGCGGCGCTCGGGTGAGGTCACCGGCGAGAGAGCATCAAGAGAATCAACATGTACAATATCTTCACTAGTCTGAACGATGGATTTTATCAGGGATGTTTTGCCGGATCCTGTTTGTTGATTTATCAGCGGATGTGCAATATAACTAACTAGTTAGGGCATATGTCCACCCCATAGGAACTTACCCGGTGCTCCAGCCAAGAGCACTTTAAACCGGCCCATGGCTTTTCCCCGCTCGGTAAACGGTCGTCGACTGGGCATCTTGATGCTGGGCATGATGAGCTGGGAAGATCCACCGCGCCCCAGGCGGGATGATGGCCGGGACCTCTCCCCCTCATCCCCCGACATAACGTGGTGACTGCTGAGTTCATCTGTTATGGAGATATCGTCAAGTGGCCGCATGGATTGATTGGAAATAGATGTAGGACTACTAGGCAGCGAAGACGGCTCGTCGGGGTTGAGCGGGGTCAGCGGGCGCGAGACTGCGTCGGAGGGTGGTCGCAATGGTGAACCCTGGGCTTCATACCCAAAGGGTTTGAGTGTTGACCGCCGCCGTAAGCCATGGAGCTCCCCTGAATCATCAGGTTCTTGCGACGGGCTGCTCATGAACTGGCTGTCTGTGGGAAGCGAGCACGGGGAGCTTGTAGCCAGCTCTGAGCGGGACAGCGTGTCGCCTAGGCTCTGCACCCCATAGATGTTCTCCTTCAGATCTCCCAGGTCATCAATAGGGGAGCTGGGCTCATCATCGGAGGCATGCGGGCTGCGAGACAGGAAGAAGGTTGTAGGAGCCGCGGTGCGGGGTTCAAGGGACGGGGAAGGGTGGTCGAAGGAGGGTTTGCGGGCGTAGATCGGCAAATCAGGAACTGGTCGCATTGTCAAGGCATCGAGGAGGTTCAAGGTTGCCTTGAAGAACGTTTGTTAGAGCTGAAGATACGCAACATTAACGCGGGGATCATGTCATGTTGCGTATGTAAGCCATCACGCGGGGCGGAAACAAAGGCACCAATGCCATTCAATGTCTGTGGACATCCTAGTGGTACATGAATAATAAGTGGTAACCATCGATACAAATTTATGCCATTATATAGGTATACCTGGCCGTGATCATTCCATCGCTTGTCTAATAGGAGCTTGCAATGCCATGCGGGGCCATGGTTGAATGATAACGTGATTGTACTACACTACCTATCGTGGGATGGTACATAGTTCCTTGCGGGTATCGAAATTCCTATAGTAAACTAACTGTTTTGGTATCATGTTGCCTTGGTGTCTAACTAAGTATACGATGGGGATCAGGGATGCTAAGTGGGGTGTGGTTATCGGGCATATCTGAGGGCTCTTGAGGGCTGGCTTGTAGAAGCAAAATTCTGCAGTAACAAACACAGTAGGCAAGATGGCCGAGTTGGTCCAAGGCGTATGGTTCAGGCTCACCTGATCCAAGTTTCCATATCTCGTTTACGGGGCGTGGGTTCGAATCCCACTCTTGTCATATCTTTCTTTTTGTTTTTGCTAATATCTCCGACCGAGTTCTGCAACTAGAGTCTCATCTCTTCAGACAATTCTTTTCCCTCTATATTTTTAGGATAGGAATCCTTTCGCTTGTCCCATAGAGGACGTGAATCAGGTTATTTCCGATGCGATCGAAAAACACCATTCAATCCGAATACTTGAGGACCTGCCTACAGAACGGCTGGATAGCGGAGACTACCTAGCTTCGACACAAGGAATTATCAGCAACTTCACCACTTTCTGGGGAAATAAGGTGGACTTACGGCTCCTCGCCGTGGAGGTTTGGCCACGGCACTCCTACTTCGCTCTCGACTTCAACAACGATGTATACGACTATCAAAACGCTCACATCCGAGTGATTGTCATACCTGTTTATCTGCTCCGGTTGTCCAGGAGAAGCGGTACCTGGAGAATATTCCGGCACCAGCCTAGTGACACACAACTGGCGCAGAGAATCGCAGACCTCCATGAGGGCAATGGGCAAAACCCGATTCCTTTCCTTGAAGACCACATCAAGGGCGTGACGCACTATGCCCCTCGAAACTGTCAACCCCCGGTCGATGCCCTTGAGTGATGCAACAAATGGAAATTATATTGGTCGACTCTTTTCTTTCTACTATTTTTCCCGCTTGTTCCGTCGGATTTCCAGTTTTATCGTGGGCCATCGCGCTGACCTCGTAGATTCTTAAACGAATGGTTGGAATGAGCATGCTGGCAGCCTCTGGATAGACGTGGGATACCGCTTTGGAGGCTGTATACCTAGTCCGTAGCCACCGTTCCAAGAACATGCAACTGCTGCAACACGAGCAGTTCCTCTATGTTGGTCAATCCTTCCCGGTGGTGCAATATAGATATATTTCCACGCGCCCACCACGATTTGACACGATTAGAAACAATAGGATGAATGCAAATTGAGTTATTTAACTCTCCACCGAAGGAAAAGACGGAATTGAGATACAGATTCAGATTCAAACAAAGGCGATATTTGGGCTAAGACGCGCCTAGGTGCCGGCGTCTCTCAAGAGTGAGACTACGAACTGAATAGAATGACAGGAATTATTATCATAATGTTAATTCCGGCCAAACTCTATAAGCAACAGGCAAGATGGCCGAGTTGGTCCAAGGCGTCAGGTTAAGGTCCACCTTAACACCAAATATTGGTTTCCTGATCTCGTTTACGGGGCGTGGGTTCGAATCCCACTCTTGTCAATTTTTGCTTTCTCTTTCCGACTTTGCGAAAATTTCCTCTATTATCAATGTTGCAATTAGGGTTTCTTCCAATGTTGTCTCTCTTTTTAAATTCGGCCGACTTCTCGAGTATCCATGGATTGGCCCGTGATTGACTTTAGGTGACGATACTGTAAAGAAAATTGCTACGAGATTCAACCTTAAAATTTAATGACATGAAGTTTAATGATAGGAAACACAGGATGTGAAAATTTTAAGATTTCCTGGGTATGAATGGAAATGAAATTCATAAAGGGTCAAGCTTGAAATACTACAATGAATAGCCCGGCTACCAGGCAAAATACGGACTTATATATACAGTTCCCGAGCATACTTAAAAGAGAGAGAGGATAACCCCCCGATAAGAATAGAAGACAACGAAAGAGGACTATAGCTTGGCACGAGGAGCCGACTCCTCCTCCAAAGCCTGGGCATACAGTTGGTCCAGGAGCCCGCGATAGAGCTTGACAGTAGGAGGACGCTTCAATTTAAGACTGGGAGAATAGTCAGCATAAGTCGCGATGAAATGAAAAGATCAACAATTAACTTACGTGGGAGTCAGGAGGTTATTCTCCACGGTGAAAGGCTCCAGCTTCAGAGCAACGTTCTTAACCCGCTCGTATCCAAGGAACTTGTGCTTCTTGGCCACACGCTCGAGATCGCGCAGCACGGCCTTGCGCATCTTGTCGTCGGCCGCGGCAGCCTTGACGGCATCCATATCAGTGGCATCGATGGTGCGGCCCAGGACCTTGCTGGCGAAGGGGGCGAACATGTCAGGTGCAATACCGAACACGCCGACCAGGAAGGTCTGCGTGCTATCGCCGTGGACATAGATTTGGGCGAGATAGCCCAGCTCGGACGTGATGACACCCTCCAGGCGCTCGGGGGAGATGTATTCGCCCTGGGCCAGCTTAAGCACGTTCTTGCGGCGGTCAATGATGATGAACCGGCCCATCTCATCCACCTGGCACACATCACCGGTACGGAACCAGCCATCCTCTGTCAAGGCCTTAGAAGTCTCCTCGGGGTTCTTGAAATACTCGCGGAACATGCTGTTACCGCGCAAGAGAAGCTCACCACGAGGGTACGGCTTGTCATCCACCGAGTACTCCATATCGGGCAGGGAGACCAGGCAGGCCTCGATACAAGGAGCCAGATGGCCACAGTTTCCAGAAGACAGATCATCGGGTGACTGCGCAGTAGCACAGGCATAGGACTCAGTCAAACCGTAGCCCTGGAGGAAGTCGGTACCAGTGGCAATACGGAGGAAGTTGTGCAGGCTAGGGTCCAGGGGAGCAGAGCCCGTAACCATGTACCTGGCCCGCTCTAGACCGAGGGCAGCAGCGACCTTCCTGGCCCAGATACGGTCGTACAGGGCGTGGTGGACGGTAGCCTTGGAGGGGTCAGGGTTCTTGAGGTTGGCAGTCTTGGCCGCAACAATGTGTCGGGACAGAGCACCCTTGAAGCCGGGCTGCTCGATAGTGGCAGCTCGCACAGCACTTCCGAAACGATTGTAGAGACGAGGGACAGAAAAGAAGATACTAGGCTTCAGGAGCTTCAGATCATCGACCAGCTCCACGATGTTGCCGTGGAAATAACCGATCCGGGCACCACCCCAGAAGGCAGTGTGCTCGGCTAGGCGAGCGTAGATGTGAGCCAGCGGAAGATAAGAGCAAATTGTGTCACCACGGCCCTGGCTAACGGTGATAACAGCGGCGGAAGTGGCCGCCACGGCGGCCCCATGGGTCAAGACAACACCCTTTGGGGGACCGGTGGTACCAGAGGTATAGTTAATAGTGACAGTGTCCTCGGGCGAGAGAGGAACGTAGCCGCGTTTCGAAGCCTCTCCCAGAGCCTCGACCTGGTCCATGCTGTAGATAGAGACGTCCAGACCAGCAGCCATGGACTCCAGCAGGGCACGTTTCGAGTGACCATCCTGCTCACCTGCGTCGAGCGGGTCCAAGCTGACAATCATCTTCAGATTGGGCAGGGACGACTTGAGCTTCAAGAGGGTAGGGATGTGGGGAAGAGAGGTCACCACACAGTTCAGTTCCGCATGATTAATGATGTATTCGGTGGCATCCGGGCCCAGGACATCGTAGATAGAGACGGAGAACAGACCCTGAGACATGCAGGCCAGATCTGCATCCAAATTAGCTACTTAATACGCCCAAAGGAATCACAGCTCTTACCAGTGATTTGCCATTCAGGACGGTTCTGGCACCAAAGACCAATACCGTACTGGCCACGGCGATGGCAGTTATGCTTCAGGTGCAGCTCTACCAGGCCGGCACCGAAATTCGAACGCCGCTTCTGCACCGTCTCGTATGTAAGCCACTGGTACGGCTCGAAGGTCTTGGTGGAAGGGTTGAATGGGCGCCAGCCGAGGCAGTGATTCTTGGGCATGCGGTTGGCGGTCGACTCGAACATGTCATGGGCCGTCAAAACCTAGAGAACCCGTTGCATTAGAATCTCCTTCCATCTGGTTTGCTGAGGGGTCCTGCGCACCTGAGGATCCAGAGTCTTGAGTAGCTCCTTTTGCCCATTCCATGCCCGATAGACACGGCTGCGGCCGGGCTGCTCAGTGCCAGGGATCGCAACCGAGTAGGGACTGCCCTTGGAACGCCCCTGCCTGAGCTCCTCCGCCTTGGCAAGATGAGCGGGCTGTGAGAAAAACATGGTGTCTACTCACGATTGAGGATAGTTAGCACGTGTGTCTGCACCTGCATTCGGATGTCGCGAGTATGGAGGTGACCACATACCAAAAAGGGACTCGGAATCGGAGCAGTGAAAGAGGGAAGCTCCCAGAAAGATTCCCGAAGATCGGATAGGTAGGAACAAGGAGTGTGGTGGAAGAGTAAGGAGTCTAGAGTAGAAAAGTAAAATCCGGAGATGTCGACCTTTTTGGTTATTCCTCCATTCACGGAGGTGGACGGCAAAGGGACCTCGGCAATTTTTGGGGTATTTGGGGGGTGGTACCTGGTTAACTATGGGGTTACCCATATATAAGGAAGTACCGAGCTAGAGTGGGCCATAACTGGGCATCGGCTACATTATGATCCACGCTGTCATCTGTTTCCTTCATATGCGGTTTCACATGGCGACTGGTGTTCCTCCAGCACTTCAGCTTCGTATGAAGTATGTTCTGCGCAAGTCTATCGCTGCGCGGTAACTATATATCTCAACTGCCATATATATTGAAAACGCAAAACGCCATGGTCCATGCCACGAAACGAAATGAAACCCGATTATCTACGCCGATAACAATACAAGTTTACACCGAGCCAATATTCTGGACTAAATAAAAGATGGGAGGTTATCTGCAAGCTCTCATAGCGAGTTAAAATGATGTAGCGGATCTTAGTCGACTGCCCACCCGCGCCGACGGTAGATCCAACAGCCTTATTTGAGTCGGTCGATCACTCCTACGGGTATTAGGAGCTTGTTGCCGCTATACCGGAAACCCAAAAACATTTAGAGTATATCGGGTATTGATTGACACCCGATCTTATGTTTGTGGCATTGAATTCCAAACAGACACTACGAATTACCTTCTAGGGCGAGCTTCACGCTTACACCGTACCCTTTCTTTTTCGCAATCCTTGACTGGTATCTTCAGATTTGTCATGGACGCTTTGGGAGTTCGAAATGTCAGCTTTGGGGATTCAACATGGTCAGATGAAGATCCTAAGACCTTGCAATGCTGGGAGGGCTTCAGCAGGAAAGAAGATAGTTATAATCAGATTCGAGTGATCCAGGATGTAAGTACCAAGGACTTTCCTGGGAGAATGGGCTAACTTATGGACAACAGGGTGTCAAAATTCGGCAAATAGACTGGTGTCGCCATGGCCTGCCATACTTTGAAGAAGGGATACTCATGCGAAGCGAGCACGCGTTCTCTTCTCGAGAATCCATGTCCGAAGATAACTTCGTCGAAGTGTCTGATGAGAATGTACTACTCCAGGCCCGTCTCGGTAGCTTTACTGTGGAAACAGTGTGGCTACGGGCAGAACAGGAAGAGATCGATGGTATCACAATCTACGGTTACAATCCTACGCGAGACCTACTTGACATCACGACCCGTAAAGACAACATTCCAGCAAATGTAATGGCTCGAATTTTTCCTCTTCATGGACCGGATGAAGTGGTATCAGAGTTTGTTGTCCATAAACCAATGTCGCCGTTCACTTTCAGATCCCTAGCAGTGGAAGTAGGTTCATATTGGCCATCCAAATTATATCTACGTACTGGGCTAACTTTAGACTCGATAGCTGAGAACAAACTGGAACCGACAGTGTCTTTTGGGCTTCATTCAAGGAGATGATTACACATCCAAGATTCTAAGACCGCCCAGGGGGCATCACATAAAAGGGTTCTATTTTCAGCGATCGGGGACGGCCTTCGGAGCAATTTACGCTCCTGGACTTCGCGGTCTTGCGTGTCCCTCTACTTTACCAAGTCTAGAAACGCCAGACATACCCCCGGAACATGGGCTGAGCCCCTTCCATGTCTTTGCATCATATGCCAGACTCTCCATGGTCAAGAAAATTCGGATATACTACGACTCAGACTGGTGTATAGGTTTCAGGGTTTTCTACCTCTATGGCAGCTCCGAAACACTTGGAAGAGCCTGCGGTAACCATTTCCAGGAATTTGCTATTCCCGAAAGCGCTACGATCCATCGTGTATGGATAACATTTGCCGACGTGAGATATAGGATGAAGCAAATTGAGTTCTCTACAGACCCTCGAGAACCACCGCGAGTCATAGCGACGCCATTTGAAATCAAAGAATCTACAGTGCGTGTACCTAGTAGAATATGGCCAGAATGCTAATGGGTCCTTAGATCATTGCTTGGTGGTTTAGGGAGGACCGAGATATCATCCACTTTTCAGAGATAGACAAATAGGCTTGTCTTGAGATGCGTGCAAATCAGCGATAGTAATAATAGTGTGTTAGGAAAGTTGATATGATGTCACAGTATTAAGTTAATTTGCATGGAAACGCTATGCTATGTTCGTCATTTGATCGGTAAAATAGGACCCTAATTATAGCATATTAAAATTTTAGGGCCGTAGGACGATCCTCTATAGAGCAACGGACAGCCACGACTTAAGGTAAGTTGTTGATAGAGTACGTAGTTGTTATAAGACTACGGTAGCCACCCCTAACCAATGAGACGACGAGGAAATGCAAAAAGCGTGAGTAAAATGTAGTTTATGTACTTCATATGTACTTCATATGTATTATACACAATGCATCTAACCACTGATCCAGTGCCAGATCTTACCATACCAGGCCGTCGGCTGTGTCGTCTCCCAGGACTCGTTTTCGGCCGTTGTTCGGCCAGTGTCCAGGTCGGCCTCGAGCGACCCCACAAAGGGATCCCGGTATATCACCTTGTGTCCCACGTACAGAACGACAAACAGGATCAGACTGAGGTAGTCCATGAAGAAGTCCTTGACCGAAAACCCTCCGATGAAAGCGGTGAATCCCTGGGTAAAGATGATCACGATGTTGAAAAACAGCCCGTACCACGACAAGAAAGGCTGTAATGCGGCCTTGTACGGCAGAATATCCCGCGAGATACCGCGTGCCTTCAGTGCCCGCATGAAGGCGAGGTGACATAGGTTCAGAGAGGACCAGGTAATGAAGCCGGCTACACCCGAGATCTGGAGCAGCCAGTTGAACACGTCGGAGGCCGTGTCGGATACATTCATGAAACCCAGCAGGCCGAACAAGGCCGTGAAGAGCACAGCCCAGTACGGGACACCACCCTTGGTCGTCCTCGCGAAGAACCGCGGGGCAAACCCTTCTTGGGCCAATCCGACCACGATACGGCTACCACTGTAGACGTTCGAGTTGGCTGCTGAGAGCACCACAGTCAAAAGGACGGCGTTAATGATATCCGGCAGAGCATTGACGCCAGCACGTCGGGCCGCAATCACAAACGGTGAAGCGTTGCCGTTGTTCGCGCTAGCTCCGCTACCCTCACTATTCAACAGGCGAGGGTCATCCGAGGGAACCACGATACCAATAAAGAAGATGGTCAGGATGAAGAAGAAAATGATGCGGAAGAAAGTCTTCTTGATAGCAGAGGGGACGGTCTTGCGAGGGTTCTCGGTCTCACCTGCCGCAATACCGACCAGTTCAGTGCCCTGGTAAGAGAAGCCAGCCTTGATCAGGACTGCCCAGAAGCCGATGAACTTGGCTAGAGGGACGTCCTTGCCGACATCATCCAATTCGTATGGAACGAAAGGACCCGGGTGAACCCAGTACCGGAAGCCGATGTATCCCTCATTGCCGACGCCGGCATTCATGCAGATGGCGAATATCATAAAGCCAACGACCGTGATGACCTTGATACTCGAGAACCAAAACTCCACCTCTCCATAGAAGCTGACAGGGATCATGTTGATCGCAATGATCACCACCCAGAAGACTGCGATGAAGATGGCGATGGGAATAGTAGAATCCCAAAATTGAATGATCAGACCGGTGGCTGTCAATTCAAGTGCAAATGTCGACGCCCAAGAGAACCAATAAATCCAACCCATCGAGAAGCCGAGACTGGGATCGATCAAGCGAGACGCGTACGAGGTGAACGCGCCGGGAATCGGGATATAGGTTGCGATTTCTCCCAGCGCGATCATGACCGAGTAGACGATACTCCCGACGAAGATGAAAGCGATGAGAGCGCCGACAGGCCCAGCAGTTGCGATGGCGGCACCGCTACCGATGAACAGACCAGTTCCAATCGTGCCACCTTTGCGACCATCAGCATGAGGGTGTCTTCAGAAATGCCATATATCTACTCACCAATGGCAATCATCTGCAAGTGGCGACTCTTGAGTCTGCGCTTCAGCTCGGGCTGCGGACTGGAATCGTCGGCGCCGTGTTTCTCGTAGTCGACATCGTAGGCATCGGTGTCCGCGTCGGCAGAACCTGAATATTGCTGCTGAACCTGCGTGATGGGACCTTCAGATTCCATCTTTCCCCTGTCAGACCCGGGTGCCTTGAAGACCTTGCCCGAGGCCATGTCTGGACTGAAGCAGTTCGCAGTTCAGATTGAGAATTTGGAGGAAAGAGGAGGACAGGAATGATCTGAAAAGGAAGGTCTTTTCACGTTCCCCACACTTGTTGAGCGGGTGACTCCGAGGGCTCTACTTTCCAACAGGTGGAGAAGCATGCATCAATCCCGAGTTTCAGATCGGCATTGATAACGTTATGTAAAAGAAACCGACTTGAGAATGAAATCAATATACACTATACCCAGTACAAAAAAACCTGGTTAGGGATTGGAAGATGTAATGTCCATTTCAACTATCTGGACGTTTTCGGTCTTGAAGGAAATTTTCATACGTCGGATGCTATGTACCCGCGCGAAATCTCCTAATGTGGGCCAGGCCCAAGGAAAGGTTTTTTTTGGTGGCGAACGGCCTGAGCTACACCGTTATCTATATTAATCATTGCATGACAAAAGTATCTCTGATGTGGAGGAACCGAAATAAAGTTCGCACGATGTTACCTACATAGGGCGCTTTCCGCCTCTTTCGGTGTTGCCGACGATTAGTATAGCTTGTCGGCCATGAACTCGTAGTTACTAGTACTGTGTACTGTTCTACTTTTATGTCTCCAACCAATCGATACTTCGACAAATGACCTCGAGAAATCCCTGTTCGATGGAACCATGGGCACTCGAACCGTTTCCGTTCTAGTGGTGGGTCCATCGATAAGTGACACGGGATCGAATTCCATAATAAGTTTGACATATCTCGGGTAGTTAGTTATTACTCCATACTTTTAATTCAATTTAACATCATCTTCCATATTGCATATTTCATGTTCCCTATTCCATACCTATTCCATATTCCGGGGAAAAAACATCACATCGCGGACCACGCTAATAGCCACCAGGGGTGTATCGGGTCTCGTTGGAAAACATCGCACTATTAATGTAGGGGGGAAACCGGAAATCGATCCTTCAAAGCAAGAGACTGTCACTCCTAAATACCGAGATGGGCATTATTCTGTGTCTTCTGTACACTTTGACCATTACGTCGGTGGTGCAGGAGATCGACGACGGCGAAAACGGTCATCACGACGAATAGAGCCCTATACCCTGGACCATTTGCTGAAGCTAGATATAAAGCCAGAGAGCGGCGTATAGGTTAGCCTCAGACCATAACATCAAGTAGATTTGACGATATTTGCCTGAGGTCCGCTCTGCTGGGTCATCTGATTATACATATTCTCACACCACTTAGGGGTATTTGGGGGCACTGATTCGTCCTTCCAGGGGTTTTTGTCAACCCGTTTTCCATTAACAAGGTAAACAGGGGGATCTCCGAGTTGACGTGGGCCAAGTTCACCACTCTCATACATGTTGATGAGAGCTTCCACGTTGACGCGCTGGAGTTGGCCGATTTCGGTTTGAAGGAACTCTTTGAGATGTTGAATTCTCTCTGCAGGTTGGAGAACACGGGCTGGGAGTCGGCCACGTTGAAAGGTGGATGGATTGTTGAGGAAAAGGCGGGAGTCAGAAGAATAGTTAAGTAGAGTGGGATTACATAATCCTTCACCAACTCGAATCAATCGCGACATAACTACGGAGTATATTATTGACCTTTGAGAAGAGGAAGACGGCATGAGCTCAATCACGCCATCGCCAACGCCATCGACATCCGCTCCCCCACCATCGCGCTCTCCCCTCCCGAGCTCCCTTTATAACTGCTCAGGTGTGTCTGAACTTCCTTGTTTCAAATATACCCACTCCAGTTTCCCCAGACCTTGACTCTGAACGTCGAAATTTAATTCCCCACAATTCAACCGTCAACCATGTCGGATGCCCAAAATCTCCGCTTCGAGACTCTCCAGCTTCACGCTGGGTAAGTGCTGCTCAATCCGACATGCAATCATCACCAAATCCAATGTCACATCTCATACTTCAACAGCCACCAGCCCGACTCCGAAACCAATTCCCGCGCAGTTCCCATCTACGCCACGACCTCATTTACCTTCAATGACTCCGCCCATGGCGCCCGACTCTTCGGCCTCAAAGAATTCGGCAACATCTACAGCCGAATCATGAACCCCACCGTGGACGTCTTCGAAAAGCGCATTGCCGCTCTGGAAGGTGGTGTTGCCGCCGTCGCTGCGTCGTCCGGCCAAGCTGCCCAGTTCATGGCCATCTCGGCGCTGGCTCATGCCGGAGACAACATCGTCTCTACGAGTAACTTGTACGGCGGGACTTACAACCAGTTTAAGGTGATGTTGCCGCGGTTGGGAATCACCACCAAGTTTGTCAATGGTGATGATCCGAGTGATATCGCTGCTGCTATTGATGACCGTACCAAAGCTGTCTTTTTGGAGACTATTGGGAATCCGAGATACAATGTCCCTGATTTCGAGGCTATTGCCAAGGTTGCTCATGAGAAGGGTGTTCCCCTCGTGGTGAGTAAATAGTTTATGATCCGCATATGTCACCAAGACCAGTGCTGATCACTTTGCTAGGTTGACAACACCTTCGGAGCGGGCGGATACTTCGTTCGTCCAATTGACCACGGCGCCGATATTGTCGTGCACAGCGCCACGAAATGGATTGGTGGCCACGGCACTACGATCGGCGGCGTCGTGATCGACAGCGGCAAGTTCGACTGGGGCAAGAACGGCGCTCGCTTTCCCCAGTTCATCGAGCCGTCTGAGGGCTACCACGGTCTGAAATTCTGGGAGACCTTCGGTTCCGTCGCATACGCCATCCGCGTACGTGTTGAGATCTTGCGTGACTTGGGTTCAGCTTTGAACCCCTTCGCGGCCCAGCAGCTAATTCTCGGTCTTGAGACCTTGAGTCTGCGCTGTGAGCGCCATGCCACGAACGCTCTGGCATTGGCTCGCTGGCTTCAGAAGAACGAGCACGTTAGCTGGGTCTCGTACCCGGGTTTGGAGGATCATCCGTCCCATAAGACGGCCAAGAAGTATCTGACTCGTGGCTTTGGTGGTGTGTTGTCTGTGGGTATCAAGGGTGGTGCTGCTGCTGGTAGCCAGGTGGTTGACGGCTTCAAGTTGATCTCGAACCTTGCCAAGTATGTTTTCCCCTTGACTTCTTCCCATTTTCATTCTCCCTAACTTTCTATAGTGTTGGCGACTCCAAGACCCTGGCTATTCACCCTTGGTCTACCACACATGAGCAGCTCACCGAACAAGAGCGCAGGGACTCTGGTGTGACGGAGGATGGAATTCGTATCTCTGTTGGTACCGAGCACATCGACGATATCATTGCCGATTTCGAGCAGTCCTTCCGCGCATCAAAAGCGGCGGCACCTACTGCTTGAAGAGACACTGCTCTGGTCTGGAAACTGAACCGTTATTGCATGGGGACTTATGCATGAGCGTAAAATAGGAACAGGCAGATTTCAAACTAAAGACCCGTTCCGTGGTGATGAAGCTACGACAATGCGACAATACGAATAAGTGAAACTACTAGTAGATATTGACACTGCATTGTAAACATGTTTAATTTCACTATCCTAAAACCTAGGTGTGTCCTATCCGGACCATTATCTGCATGTAAAGCACCACAGCACTCGTCCCAATGTCCCGAGGTCATTGGATGGAGCCACAAGACCAGCCCTCCGATGAAATGAGATATTGTGATGCAACATAGCCTTACAATATTCAATCACGGCTACAGTAGAAGCAAAGATAAAGAAGGTAAAAATGTTAATACAGAATTGATTCTCGCCACGTAAATGGCGTCGATCCATTACGGAACCGTCGAGTGAAAATGGGCATATGCAGATAGTGTGGTTACACGAAACAAAAAAAAAAAAAAAAAAAAAAAAAAAAAAAAAAAAAAAAAAAAAAGAGCCCATGGGAACGGAACGCAAGCCGAAAATCAAAAAGAGCCTCCCTCCCCAGAATAACCATCAAACGCCAGTTTTCCCCGTGAATGATGCCGAGAACCCAGATGCAACAAGTTGTAATGAGAAGACAGGGGCCCAGAGGGTTGAGTATAAAGGGTGGGCAGAAGTGAAGAGAACTTTTGATGCTTTGGAAGGTTTAGTTACCTTGACCGGGAGCTGGGGGCTGCGAACCGGGCCTCTGGCCGGCTTGAGCTCCGCCCATCATGAAGCCCGGTGGGAGCATGGGCATGCTGGCGAAGTTGAAGCCGTATGCGGGAACGGCCGGGGGAACAGCTGGGTTGTTTAGGTTGGACATATCCCGGTCGCCCTGAGGGACCGAGTTGGCGCTGAGGCCGCCGAATCCATCACGCTCCTGACGGCGACCACCACCGCCGAATCGGTCGTTGGTGGGTCCTCCACGAGAGGATTGGGGGCCACGCTTGCCGCCGGTGTCGGTTGCGATGCGCCGACTGATGGCCTTTGAGGACACACCGGCACCGATTTCGATGTCCGGCTCTTCAACGACCATTCCTGATTCAATGGGGCGTCCTCCAGTGCCGCCGTACTCGGCAGTGATCATCCACTTGCGATCGGCCTCAGTTAGGCGCTCGATAGGGATCACACTGACACCGGTTTGATAGTCGCTGCAGTCACGAGGGCCGAAGCCGACACCCCAGCGAGTGCGAAGCTGCATGTCACCGGAGCGGAAGGACTCCATTCCATCACGGGCGCTGACTGCATCCTGGCGACTGATCATTTTGATGAATGCGTGGCGCTTGTCGACGTTGACGATGCAGGTCTGGACGATGCCAAATTTGCCGAAAAGCGCACGTAGCTGTGCCTCGGTCGAGGTGACTCCGCCGACGAAAAGAGTTCGGCTGAGTACCTTTATCATGCCTTGGCCGATGGAATAGTCCCACTCGATGAGCTTGGGACCAGGAGGTGGCAAGTTGGGATCCTTGTGAGGCGGGGAGGGAGTGCGACGTCTGCGTCCAGGAGGGCTGCGCTGGCGATATCCATCATTGCCGCGACGGCCACGTGCGTCACCGCGGCGTCCGGGTGAATCGCCGTGGTAGTCCCCATAGACGGGGCTGTCACGGCGGCGGGGAGGAGACGCGGTGCGACGTCCTCGGTCCCAGCCTGGAGAACGAGAGCGGCGTCGATATCCACCGGGAGAGCGGTTGTAGTCACGCTCTCTGTCGCGATCGCGTTCATCACGGGTTTTCGAGTCAGGAACACCCCAACCCGAAGCACCTGGGCCGGGCATGCCGGGCATACTGGGCATACCAGACATACCGGGCATACCAGGCATACCAGGGAAGCCGGGCATTTGGCCAGGGTTGGTGCCGCCCATGTTGTTGGCCATGCTGAAGATCTGCAGAGCCGCGCCCCACTGGTCCTGAGGGATACCTTGTGAGGCGAGCATCTGCAAGAGCTGAAGCTGCTGACCCAGGGCGTTGCCATCGGGCATACCGGGGGTGGCCCCAGCCTGGGGAATCATGGCCGCCAGCGGGTTCTGTGCAGATGTCAAGGGGTTGGGCGTGTTGCTCTGGCTTTGAGGTTGAGCCATGGGATTCTGCCCAAGACCGCCCAGGGCGGCGAAGGAATTGGCCATGGCGCCATACGGATTGGCAGCAGACGAGGCCAGCGAGGGGTCAGCGGAAGCCTGGGGAGCGGGAGCCGGAGGGATCAAAGCAGCAAGAGGGTTGGTTGGTGCCGCAGCCAACGGAGCGGCAGGAGCGCTGGTGTTTTGCTTGGCCATGTCTGCCAATGCCTTCAGGATACTCGAAGTATCTGGTGCGGCGGCCGAGCCATTTGTGGGCGCCTGACCTCCTAGTGGGTTCATGCCCGGAGCAGGCGAACCCTCAGGAGTGGTGGATTCCACGACTGTGCAAGACATGTTAGTTTCGCGGGTTGATAAGGAGTAACATCAGAGAGTGTGGTCTTACTTGGAGGTGCAGTCAACTTCTCTCGGAATGAGGAGAGCATGGGTGCGGGGAACGTTTGACCGCGTTCCCAGATGTCAATAAGTTTCTTGATCTTGTCCTATAAGTGCGCAAAGAAAAAGGAATACGTGAGCGATATAATCCTCTGGAAAAGTAAATAAAACCAAGTAGCGCCTGGCCTTGAAGTGACGAGACGCGATTGGACGCGATCGGCTCCCCCTCAAAAGCGGCCCCGCCACGGATGCAGATGTCTAGTTGCGTACCTTTTGATCCTGGGGTGCATTGTTTATGATGTCGGTCATCAGCACAGGTAAGAGCTCTGTGACTCGGTTGACGCCGGCGGCGAATGTGCCATCGGGCGCGGCGCTGCCCGGAGGTTGTCCGGCCTTGCGAGCAGCTTCTACCCACTGTCGGGTTACAGAGTCTACGACATAGAGTACGCCCAGCTTGTGGGTGCCCGGTGCCTTTTTGAAGTGGGTGAAAATCTTTTGAATGAGAACGGATTCATTCTGTCGATTGAATTAGTCTCATTTTCAGGCCTCGGCCTCGGCCTCGGGATAGGGTCATGAAGTCATTAAGTGAAAGCGTACCTGAACGTTGGCGGTGCAGAGCGTGGTGATGCTGTGAATTTTGGATCCCGATACTCCTGGTGGCTTCAAGGCCAGCATAGACTGGAGATAATTCTCCAATTCCGCTACGGCGGATGACATGCTTTCACGGCGCGGTTTGTTTCCGCGTAACTTTCAGGTGGCGGAAAAAGAATCCTTAGAGCGGTTCTATTGCAGGTCTTTGTACGGACCAGAGAAATCAGAAATCCGGAGAAATGGCCCAAGAGCGTTACTTCGAGAGCACTGCAGCCGTGCAGGAGAAGCTGAAAACTCCTAAGATTAAGTGTCAAGCCTGGTATCTTATAGCCGTGACCTCTTCACTACAGCACGAGCGTGTTCACTGAAACCAGGGAACTGGCGCCTACAGCTGGGATACAGCCTAGCGAAATGTGTCCAGGGGAGGGCACCTTGCCCGGAGTACGAGTACGAGGTACAACCTAGGGCGTACTGCCGTGAAATCCAATGAAAAAGGTGAAGAGAACCAGGGGACGGATTTACAGGGTACAGGTAATCCGTGTGGGCGAGTGCGAAGATGGGCGAGATGGAAAGGGGATGGAAAAGAGTTGGCGGATGGTTGACGAGAGTAAGAGGAAAGGATGAGGGAAAAGGGAGAAGAACTTTTGCAGGGGTTACGCGCTAGGCCAGATTGGGGTACGATCCAATAAATCTCCTCACGTGATGGCCCAGTATAATCACGTGACCCATTTCCTGCGCAGATGTCATTATGGCCAACCGTACAGAGACAGCACTCTTGGTCTCCCCTGTGCCCCCTACCCCACCTCGGTTCCCCCGGCTACGGGAAGAGAGTTGGGTCCCACGGAGCACGGAGTACGGAGTCGGTCTCACACATTTATCCTTTCTCACGCTACGGGGAAGGTGTGGATACAATGGGGCCGGATACAGTTCCGATCATTGGCTTTTCTCTTTTCCCGTCTTTGTTTTTTACATAGCCTACCGCCCATACTGCCTCTTCGTGCCGTGGAGCTCCCAATTTCGGTGAACTATTTCAGAAGGATATCGGTTACAAACGGGACTCGACTCACGGGTTAGGAATGATAAGTTATGAATGGCATCACGGTGTCAGATGTGATGCAGATGCACCTAGGTTAGAGCGGTCATCCCCCCCGTAGCCCAAGACCACGATGCCGAGGGCCAAAGCTGGGCAGCTCGGGGCTCCGGATGACGCACGGCATGTTGTCGACTTGCCGACGTCACTGCCATTCCCCCTTCAGGGAAGGGCTGGTAACGGATACACAACTCATAGGATAACAACAGAGCGAGTCCCTAGGTACTACTACGCACTGCGTACATGATATATAGGATCAAAGAAACATAGGGAATATGTCTATGCATTAGGGATAGACCATACTCCTCGGTGCCATTTTGCGACGGAAATGGTCCGACTGCGAGAACATTCCCCCGGCAGCCCGACAGTATTCGGTGTTACCGTTGGGGGAAAAATTACCAGACGATCTCGCTGTGAACGGCCTCCCGAACCGTGACAGTACCGGCTGTAATACGGCCAGATGGAAAAACCCGACAAAATCCCAGGGCGAGCTCTGTTCCGGTTTCCTTTTCCTCTTTTCTTCTCCCCATACCCTTCTCCATAGTCTTCTTCCCATCCATATACCTTCCCTTCTTTTGCAAGAGTCGACATGGCTTCTTCTCTCCGCATTGGTACCTCTGCTCTGCGCGCCTCTGTCGCACGGCCCGTCCAGACTGCCGCCTTCAACAGCGCGCGCTGCTACTCTGCGAAGGCTAAGGTACGCTACCTTGAGCTTCGGGAAGCTCAATTGACATGCTAACTTGTCTCAACAGTCCCTCAAGGAAACCTTTGCCGACAAGCTCCCCGGTGAGATCGAGAAGGTCAAGAAGCTCCGCAAGTATGTCGTTCGCGCTTCCTTCCGCTCCCGGCAATGTTCATCGTGGCTTATCATACTTGCAGGGAACATGGCAACACAGTGATCGGCGAGGTCACTCTTGACCAGGCCTACGGTGGTGCCCGTGGCATCAAGTCCCTCGTGTGGGAGGTGGGTCGCAACCTGAGCTATCACCACGAACTTGGAAATCTTTGCGGGGACTGACCTTTTGTTTTGTGTAGGGTTCCGTCCTTGACTCTGAGGAGGGTATTCGCTTCCGTGGCCGTACTGTAAATGATCACTGAGCACATGGTGCACCGAAGGGCTCACGTGCTAACTGTCGCTGTCGCTAGATCCCCGAGATCCAGAAGCTTCTCCCCAAGGCCCCCGGCGGCCAGGAGCCTCTGCCCGAGGGTCTGTTCTGGCTGCTGCTGACCGGTGAGATCCCCTCCGAGCAGCAGGTTCGTGACCTCTCTGCCGAGTGGGCTGCCCGCTCCGACGTCCCCGAGTTTGTTTTGGAACTCCTTGACCGCTGCCCCAGCACCCTCCACCCCATGGCTCAGTTCTCCCTGGCCGTGACCGCTCTGGAGCACGAATCCTCGTTCGCCAAGGCCTACGCCAAGGGTATTAACAAGAAGGACTACTGGACCTACACTTACGAGGACTCCATGGACCTCATCGCCAAGCTGCCCACCATCGCCGCCAAGATCTACCGCAACGTCTTCAAGGACGGCAAGGTCGCCGCCATCCAGAAGGACAAGGATTACTCCTTCAACTTGGCCAACCAGCTCGGTTTCGGCGGCAACAAGGACTTTGTTGAGCTGATGCGTCTGTACCTGACCATCCACTCCGACCACGAGGGTGGCAACGTCAGCGCCCACACCACCCACCTGGTCGGTAGTGCTCTGAGCTCCCCCATGCTCTCCCTCTCCGCCGGTCTCCAGGGTCTGGCCGGTCCTCTGCACGGTCTGGCCAACCAGGAGGTCCTGAACTGGCTCACTGAGATGAAGAAGGCCGTTGGCAACGACCTCAGCGACCAGTCCATCAAGGACTACCTGTGGTCCACCCTGAACTCCGGCCGTGTCGTTCCCGGTTACGGCCACGCCGTCCTGCGCAAGACCGACCCCCGCTACGTGTCCCAGCGTGAGTTTGCTCTGCGCATGCTGCCCGACGACCCCATGTTCCAGCTGGTCAGCCAGGTCTACAAGATCGCCCCCGGTGTCCTCACCGAGCACGGCAAGACCAAGAACCCCTACCCCAACGTTGATGCCCACTCTGGTGTCCTCCTCCAGTACTACGGTCTGACTGAGGCCAACTACTACACCGTCCTGTTCGGTGTCTCCCGTGCTCTGGGTGTCCTGCCCCAGCTGATCATCGACCGTGCCTTCGGCATGCCCATTGAGCGCCCGAAGTCGTTCTCCACCGAGGCCTACGCCAAGCTGGTCGGTGCTACCCTGTAAAGCAACGATGTTTTCATTGGTTGGAACTCGGGGTTTTGAGCTAAAGACTTGTATTATTTTCCTGTGATTTTGTCATGTTGTATGATAGGACTTGACCGGTTCGAGCGGGCCTTGTAACAGCACTTCCATCCCCCAAACATGATAATTGGTCACGTAAATCAGAATGAATAGAGTGTATTCTGTACTTCGAAGCTTTGTAATGACTAAAATTGTATCTCTACTGCATCATGCGGTGTGCCGTAGCAATGCGGTTTGGTCTGACAGCTACCGAGTGGAATCTGGCACACGTGAATTGTTGGGCGGTTGAGAATCAACCGCCCTCACCGACTCGGCCGATTCGACAATTATTGACATTATTCACTGCAGATAAATCGAGACAAATCGATATAAATGTCCGACAATAATTGAAAAGAATACTATAGAGAATAAAGATGTAGTCAGAGTAGGTAATTGTAATTAAATTGAAATTCAATTTCAATTGCCCGGGGAGTTCCAGATACCTGCGGAGCCACTCAAATTAAGGTGGTATGGGAGGTACCCAGTACCCAATAGCATGAGTGGAACAAACGCAGCTGACATGCTCGACTCTCCTAAAAGACAATTGATGACTTCCTTCCTTCTTTCTTCCTTTCATCCAACCCTTTCGCTACTTCCACAAGAGCTCTTCCCCGACCTCTCTTCCTCTCCACTCTTCTTCCTTGATCCCTTAAAAGGCGACGAAGCCCCCAACATCCCTTGGTCAGGGCCCCTTTCAGCGCATCCCCTACACACAATATGTCTACCGCTACTGAGAATGCCGTCGCGCCTAAGCTCGAGAAGAAGCCCGTCAAGTTCAGCAACCTGCTGCTCGGCGCTGGCTTGAACTTGTTCGAGGTCACCTCGTTGGGACAGGTACGGGTTTCGCCTTTTCTACACCGAATATCACCGATCCAAAACAATTCTGACACCCCCTTCTCCAGCCGCTGGAAGTGATCAAGACGACCATGGCCGCCAATCGGGGCGACAGCTTCGCCGGTGCTATGAGTCGCATTTGGGGCCGTGGCGGGATCCTCGGTTGTACGTGATACCTTCCCCCAGTTTCCTCCGATGCCCGCAACTAGTGTGGGGGGGGCGGAACCCAATCATCGAACATGGAACAAATCAGGCTAACATGGAAACTCCGATCATTTAGACTATCAGGGACTCATTCCGTGGGCCTGGATTGAGGCCTCCACCAAGGGCGCCGTCCTCCTCTTTGTCGCCTCCGAGGCCGAATACTACGCTAGGAGCTTTGGCGCCAATGACTTCATCAGTGGTATCAGCGGTGGTATGGCTGGCGGTGTCGCCCAGGCCTATGCGACCATGGGTTTCTGTACTTGCATGAAGACAGTCGAGATCACCAAGCACAAGATGGCTGCTGCCGGTGTCAAGCCCCCCAGCACCTTTGCGACCTTCATGGACATCTACCGCAAGGAGGGTATCCGTGGTATCAACCGCGGTGTCAACGCCGTGGCTATTCGTCAGACCACCAACTGGGGTTCTCGCTTCGGTCTCTCGCGTCTGGCTGAGTCCGCTATCCGCAAGGTCACCGGCAAGGAGGACGCCCAGAAGCTGTCCGCCTGGGAGAAGGTCCTCGCGTCTGGTCTTGGTGGTGGTCTCTCCGCCTGGAACCAGCCCATCGAGGTCATCCGAGTCGAGATGCAGAGCAAGACCGAGGACCCTAACCGGCCCAAGAACTTGACGGTCGGCAAGGCCTTCAAGTACATCTACCAGAACAACGGTATCAAGGGTCTCTACCGGGGCGTGACTCCCCGTGTGGGTCTCGGTATCTGGCAGACCGTCTGCATGGTGGCTTTTGGTGACATGTATGTTTTGATCCGCCACTTCTCCCTTTCATGTGATACCTGGGCTAACTCCGTCTTCTGTAACAGGGCTAAAGAAGCAGTCGAAAAACTGACCGGCGAAGCCGTCACCGCTAAGCACTAGAAGGTTTGAGATACCCTTCTGCTATGCAGCGGTCGAGAAGGAAAAGGGTTGTCTTCATTCATACACTTCGTAATTTCGTCTACCCGATACCCAAGTGGATACATTCGCAATTGTTCCTACTCAACGTGCCCAAACCACGTGTCTCAACACCCTTTGTTGGTTTTTTGATGCCATTGTCATTGCCGCTTTCGTATGTCAGACCGAAATTTAGACCTAGCGAAGGACAATTGGCTACAATACTCATTCCAAAGTAAACCGCACGTCATAAAATCCATAATTTCGGTGTTGAATTGCCCGGGGTTTCAATCGGGCCCCCATTTCCGCCGTCAACAGTTAAGAATCATCCGATTTCGGTGGCGCAAATCGGCCCTTTTGAGGATGTCGTCATTTACAGTATTTCCAATGCCGTGCTTATGATGTCTTTCTTTTCCTTTCATCCGCTCTCTCGGTTAAAGCTTAGTCTTAGAATTGCGATCTTCGTTGCGGATGCATGGGGTTCCTGCCCGCAGCCTCTTTTGACCTCGGCTATATCATTTCGGGTTAGTGGAGCATGCATAAGGAATTGAGTTTAATATGTCTGCCATATTGCCATATTCTTTAAGAAGCCGATCATTCCTTTTTGTCCTTAGTAGGCGTCTAGGGGGCTCGTAGATACTAAGATGCTGACTTGGTCAATTTCCTAGCTACTGGAGATACGGGGATATAGATGTTTGTATAGCTGCATAGCGGCTGATAGCTACTTATTGTAACGGCATAGCATTTAATGGCATCTTGAGGTGTTATCTAGATTTGACTGCTCAAATACATTGACTCTGAAAGAATGGTTGGAGTCCATGGGTTGATGTCTATCAATCTTCTTTTGACTGATGACAGCTGCCTGCAGCTAGGGGCCTCCAGAGATTCTATCCCAATGAGTGTTTGTCAAAGAGCTTCCAAAAAAATGAGTTAAATAAAATAATGTCTCGATTTTCTGGTCTATAAACGCTTTTCCACGGTTTCCCAACACCAATGTTCGAGTCTGCTTCATTATCCACTCTCCGGAGGTCATCGACGCCTGGGAAGACCGTACGAAATTAGCTTCATAGGTAAAAGAAAACGATAAAACCCCATTTCCTCAAACCCGGTCCCGCTCATCCTGCTCCCATCAGCACTCAATCAAATTTTGTGCTGTTATAGACGGCTCATCACAGCGGAGCATAACTCGATCGCATTCGGCGATTTGACTGTCGTCTGGTTCCACGTCATCTTCAAACGAGAAAATTTGCGTCTGTAAACGAGTGAAGTCCGCTTCGTCGACTTCTGTATTCTCTATTTCCTGCTCCTCGGGAACGGCTTCCTAGCTTCGTACTATCCCCGTTGTGCTTAGCCACGGGGCGACGAGAGGGACGCGTATTCATCTGGCTCGCCTGTGCGACACGATTGCTTGGTTTTGGCGTTTTTCTGAAGCGATCCTCGGGTGCCGCGTTTGCCTTAACTGCTTCTAGGGACTCTTTTTGGATACCCTTTCGGATAGTGTTATAATACAGCTGCCACCCATCCGATGTTGGGTGGCGCGATCGATAGTCTGCCTTCTCTTCTATCGTCAAGGGAGAATGAACCACATCCAAAGCCGACTCGTCAGTAAATCGCTGCTCTCGCGGATGAACTTTGTGTTTATTGAGCGCGCATTGTATGTCTCTTCAGTAGAGTCTCCGATGTATCGCTCTTTGGCTAGTCATCCTTAGGGTCTTGGGATGTAGACCTTGAGTCTATATCCTCTTCCTTTTCCTTGGCGACGTACTCGATCGTTTTAGACAAGATAGAGCTTAGGCAGTCTTCAGCGTCCGCTCGCAGGAACTTGTCGCGGTTCTGGATAGCGTAGTTTGACTCCTTATTGTCTAGATTTCTCCTAGTATCGACGAATGGTAGCTACGACCCAACCAAGAAGTCATGACAGACCGATGCGCCGCGATGACTTTTCGGATCCCGCTTTCGATTTTTATGTCGTATGCCTTGGTAGTTCCACTGGGGCCTTCCGTAGCGTCGTATAAGTTTATGGAGGATGAGTTATGCAAAAATCGATATAGTTGCGGAAGGAGAGGTATAAGTAAGAGAAAAGTAAAAGGAAAGCAAAAGAAAATAGTAAGCAAAAGACCTCTATATCTACATCTTCCCGGTAGGTTGATCAAAGATGTTCCTAGGCAAAGAGGATAAATGTAGCTAGTAACTATACTATACTAGCTTCCTGATTCAGCTCTTAGGTAAGGGCGTCTTATAGGCCTTACGTATTATCTATGCATAAGCGAGCGGATTCTATATACGACTTCGACCAACATAGATAGATTCGCAACCGTCGCGTGCCCGAGGATCCATCTGCCATCATCTGGGCGCATTCACTGCCGTGGTTTGCTACGGTTAGAGCTGTCTACCTGCTCTATGATACATGGCGCCCAATGGGCTATCTTTTGGCAACAAGACTAGCGCTCTAACTGCCCACAGTGAATAAGAGGAATGCTAGAATTGAGAAACTTGAATGTCATTATTGTCCAGCTGGATCTCCTTCAACCAGCCATTTCCAACCTGGTGGAATAACAGGGTACACCGTGATGGATGGAGTCCGCTTCCATTTCAGCCTCCCTTAGGCCAATGCCGCGGTTACTAATCCATATGCAATAGAATCAAGCTGATATTTCATTCGGGCAGCGAGGTTAGCCCAAACGTCTGGAATTGGGATGTTAGATTATATTCGAGTTCACCTGGAAAGGAGCAGGAAGGAAATAGTCTAAGGCTTTAGCAATCTAAAACAGCTCTTGAATGTGTCAATATTTGACGACTTATTGTATATTTAGCGTTGCCGGCCAATATCAAGTAGATCTGCTGCAAGCGGTGGAGGGTGTAGAAAGCGCATGGAAGATGCGCGTAGGACGGTTCATTCGCTTCTACTTGCTCATAGCTGTTAAGGGCCTTAAAGAGTTCCGACCTTTTGCCGTCTTAGGACGGTGCACTACACCTGCCCGTAACAGTCGGTTACTCGAGAACTAGAAGAGTAAGCCTGTTTATTTTTCAATACCATTCATAATGAAGGATAAATATACTGATCAGCGTTCCGTCATAGAAGATGGCAAAACTCTATTTCTGCTTAGGCGAATAGCTTTGAACACCAAGATCTAACTTCATTCTATCACTCTCCCCAGAATTCACACGATTCTGACAGCCGAAGTCTTATCTTCACGCTATGATATCTCCAGAGCCGATATGTCTCATATGCGGTGTGAGGATTTTCAACACTATGGAGCCTAAGGCCATGACAAGATACTTACGACGCAGAGGCAATCGATGGAAGGACCATTTGAAGCCTCGTGCAATTTCGAAGAACATCATGGTGCCATCAACGGAGATCGAAGCTATGCACCTCCCCGAATACCCCAACTTATCCTTAAATTTCTGTCGGGCTGGTACGCCATGTTCCGCAAAATATTTTCTTTTCTTCTTCTTTCCCTCTTCTAACAAAGAATATAGTCGTTAAACTTCCAGCCACTTCCAATTTTTGCCTTACAGGAATCAACATTGTCTATTGGCGTGGGAATGAAGCAGTTTATGTTCCAAAGGACGTGAACTTTGCACGGATTGGTTACCAGGGCCGTCAACCCCGACTTGAAAATAGTTCTGACTTTATTCGATTCTACCCTGCAAGCATCGAAAGGCAGCCGCCAGACTTCAGCGGAAAACCAATTGGATATGTTATCCATGCTCACTGTTGGGCACTGCTCAACCAACCCTTGGGGATTACCTTCAATCAGACCAAATTACAAGGATTCATTCGGGCTGCTCGAAAGTACTGGCGCAATAATATATCATGGGGACGTTCGTTCGAGGCGACTAATTTACGGCGCAGCCCATTGATCATACCCGAGATCCAAAACGCAATCGAACGTGTCAATAATACCAAAAGCAATGGCACTTCCTTTGAATTCACCAAGTTGCCATTGGAACTCAGAATAATGATCGTCGAACTTGTGTGTCCTCTGGAATATGAGGAGTCGGACTTACAATGTACGCGCAACATGCTTTCAGCTTTTGGATGGATCCTTCCTGAATCTTTCTGGAGATCGCGGTTCCCACTCAATGACCGTCTGATCTTTGAGTTGAGTTCGTACCGGGGAACTGGCCTTGCTAGTTGGCAGTCTATTTGCCTTGAGTTGGTGTCTCTTCTTCGTGACAGGGAAAAGTTTGTCTCCAGTGGCTTACAGAACCGTGAGCGAGTTATTGGAATCATTGATGGAATTCTTGGAGTTATGGAGAAAAGCTCTTGTCGAACAGCAAGAAGATGAACCCTTGCTGGAAAATAACCGCGACTTATTTGGTGTAAGTGGGTTAGGGTGAAAGCTACAATATAGCGTGGTTTTAGATCAAAGAATTGTGGTATTTCCACAGTACGCATTTTTAGCCAACATTTCATACCGCTAGCATCGAACACTATGCCTGATATGCTTTAGCGATTAGATATTAGCGCGGCGATAGGAGCAGGTACTTGGACGAAGTGTATACGACCGTGGCAGCGCTTCCGTCATGGGTGAATCCTTTTGTCTTTTGCTTTTTTGTGGGTCCAAGTGAGCATTCTCTACATTCCCAAAGCTCTGTCCGTCCGATGTCATCATAACATCCGTATACTAGTCTACACCGTTTGAGCGCGCGGTGACACGTTTCCGTAACCAAGGCCTACGGGATATAATTATGTCCAGTACTCAGTCCTTAGCAGGCCGGTTGGCGTTGATATCGTTCAAAATCGCCTCTGCCCCTCCCGCGACTAGTCTTGCGGCCAGTTCTTGGCCGAGTGCGTTCGCCTCGTCGGCAGTTTCGAGTTTGCATCAACGGTATAATAGACGCTCCGGGAGCCATCCAGACTGACGACAATGGCAGTCATCCGCAACTGGTCGGGTTGAATCCATTCGGTCTCAACACCGGTGGGGACACTGCAGCCGCCTTCTAGCGTTTGCATCAGGGACCGCTCGGCGAGACAAGCAAGAGTTGACTTGTGGTCAGCTAACTGATCTAGCAATGCACGCATCTTTGCGTCTCCTTTGCGAATTTCCAAGCCCAGATCGCCCTGGCCGACGGCGTGGGAAATGCCCCCATCCTTGGAGTGGAGGTATTGATTGATGCGGTGTTTGAGGCCTACGCGCTCGAGGCCAGCCGTTGACATGATCATGCACGTATACGCACTATTCGGATCGTCTACTTTTGCGAGACGAGTCTTCACGTTACCGCGTAAATTGGCGAAACGAAGATGGGGGTACAGCCGGCGGAGCTGGGCCGACCGTCGAACCGATGAAGTGCCTACAGCTGCGCCATCGGGCAGAGTCTTCAAGCTCGTGTACGGTAGGCCGGCCTTGACGATCAGTGCATCTGTGGGATCGACCCGTTGCGGAATAGCTGCAAGCTCACACGAGTCGGGCAGCTGAGTCGGCATATCTACAGGAGGAAGTTAAGAGTTGGAACCAATATTTGAATGTAAGGACAACAAAAAAAGGAATTGATTTACCTTTCAAATAATGTACGACGACATCCAATTCACCCGAGGTGACCTTCTCCTCTAACTTGGTGGTCCAAAGACTCTTGGCGCCAAAATTGTAGAGCGTCGACTGGTCTCGGTCACCCACCGTACGAAGAGTCTCGATCTCATAGGATTGGTCTGGCGTCCTCTCGCAGACGATCTCGGATGCCCTCTGCCTGGACAACAGCGAGGTTGGATCGCCGGGTGCCGATCCGAAGCGGCGATTGGACAGTAGAAGGCGTTTCGGTCATAGTTGGGGGAAACAGGTGTTCAAAAGAGAAGAGATGGGGTTGAGTATTTTCCAGAGATTGCAAACTGAATTATTTCGTGCCTCGTAAATTATTAGCGCGACCCCAGGGCTCGGTAGTCAGTGCCCGCCTGACCTGACAAGGTGACATCGCTCGATTAGCTGCGTGGATTCACCTATAGCGGGGTGGGGACTTGCTTGTCGGAGACTTGGGAGTGCCTATTTGCTTGGCAATCCGCTCACTTCTTAGTGTTACATATCTAGGTTTTTGCCATACAATGCCACGCGCGGACCGGTGGCGCTAGACCGAAAGAGCCAAAATTAGTCCTAATAGCGTAATTCGGAGAGGAGTCTTCAGTCATCCGATATGGTGTAAATGGGGGATCTGGTGGAACTTCCACGATATACCGTGGCCTTTAGGGCAATAAACATGGTGTTTCCACGTCGATACCTAAGTAGTTTGTACGCCGACGCGTCCCGATTTAATATAGGATAAAATAACTGGCGCTAATCCCGGGTTGGATTACTCTCGGGGGCGATGTATATAGGTTAGAAAAAACTTTACTGAATCTAATCTCAAAGGTCCTATTTATTAAAGTATCTCTTATCTAACTTAATGATACTTTAGTGCCTAGATAGATATAGCGTAGACTCTAGGGTAGATATACAGTCACCCTAGAAAGGCAAGAAATTACTTAGAGTTATACTTTCTAAGATTGAATCGATATGTATACGCATGATCCTTCAATTCACTAACTCAATACTGACATAGAGATCCTTGCGAGCTTGAATAAAGCCTAGGGTGCCCCAGAAAGCAACCATAGCAAAGCGATAAGTAATGAATCTACTAAAAGATAATATGAACAGTCTGATCTACAGCATCAAGTATCTCCGTTTAGTACGAGTGCACTATTATTGCTGGTATAAGATATACCGTCTAGATTCTGGTGTGTGGGCGGGCTATTGAAATCCCCACAATGGAGCAAATTCGAAAGGCGTGGCGCTATCGAGATTTTTTCAAAACGAACATGGCATCAGAATGGAATGCTTTGTAGCGGCAGATGTTAATTTTGTACGTTTACTACTTAGTACGGACGGAGATGCAAATAATGAGGGCGTGTTCTTCGTAGCATGTAGGAGGAGAGGACTATATAATTTAGAGGGCCATGGAGGCCCGGTGGTCCAGATTCCCTGAGCCCAGGCCTCAGACTACGAAAAGATTTTAACGCGAATGCTCTAGAGCAAATTGACCACCGTGATAGACTCGACTTTCTTCTACGCTTGTATTTCCGCAGTCCCCTTTTGCATCTTTAGGTCCTATGCCATACACAAAGTATTGGCAGTCCGGTTATAGATTACTTTCTCCAAACTTAATACCACGAATTGACATAGTATGGACTTTAGAAGACATCGGGATTCAACACTCAATCCAATATTATGCCACGTACTTTGGGCCATTACTATACACTTTTAGATTCAAGTTGGTTCCAAAGGACACTAATCCATGTAGGTCTCTACAGCTACCCTAAGTCATTGCTCAGCTGGTCATAGATATCTTAATTTCTCTAACCCGGTTGGAAAATCGGCAAGAGCATCCCCCATGGTTCCGATGTATAAGTGCATAGGTGACTGCCACAAATAGCGCCTTTGCAGCATCGTCGCTCTTTCTTCAACTCATTTGTTCGAAGCCTGTCCCAGCCTTTCCCCCTTCACTACCGTATCTCCTGACAACAAAGTGTACCATGGTCTTCAATGTTTTCCCACTTATCTTCGCTGTGAGTCTCTTCTTTCTTATTTCCTCTCCTCCATACCCACATCCTCCCTTCTCACTGCTATACCTGATTTTACCATGGCTCCAGCGCTAACTACTTTGCAGAAAACCGGCATTGCCGTCGGTATCGTCGGCGTTCTCGTCGGCCTGATCGTCGCAGCGTACAAGTTTCGGAAGTGGCTGGCAATTCGGTGCTCCGCGCAGGTTGACCGCAGCTCTCGCAACCGGGCGTCCGACGCCTTCATCGAGCTGGCTGTGATCGCTGCGCGCAATCCCGGGTCTGTTCCCACTTGACTTGTCTCGCTGACATTCTGAATAGCACAGTAGGATCGAGGTGTCGACGGGGCGGCATTCTTCTCGATAGACTGGGCTTTTCGGATTGCATAACGACATCAGGGTGCTAGCAGCACCGATTCCCATTGTGGGTTTGCGCTGAAGACATTTGTAAGTCTTCTATAACCGTTTTTTCAACTGATCTGGGTATCGACAGGGCGAGGTGGCGGCGGAGGAGAGGCCACACACCGGCGACGAGCTCACCCTTCTACGTAGGGCCGGTGACTAGTAGCCTTCGGGTGAAGCCAAGAGGAGCTCTCATGTACATAATTTCTTGCACCTTAGATAGTAGTTCCTTTCGCAATATCACTCACGCAAGTGCTCTTTGTTGTTCATCAAACCCATGATCCCTGTGAGCTTTGTAACTGGAGTGCCCAGCATGGTTGATATGTTGTACATTTTCCGAGAAGTGCATATTGACGAGTATTGAAACTGGTTCGCGAGGGGTCAAGTGATAACAGAAGATCTGTAAACGGATATGGAACCATTGAAAGAGGAACAGAAGTATATCAACCTGGAAAGCTTCCGCAACTCGTAAGATTTGGGATTTGAGGTAGGCTTCTTGTAGGTCAGAACAGATCTACAGACGATACGAATGAGAGCTCAAACTTGTATGGCAAGGTTATTCATCAAACGGCAAAAAGAGCTATCATTTGAAAGCAAAATTTCAACAACTGAATGAGTCTAAACACACAGAAAGGAGGGACCTTCATTTTATAAGCTGAAGTCAAAAGAAACAACGATCACCAGTAACTCTCCATAATAAAACTTGCAGCTTCACATCGAGGCCTTCCATCCATATCCTCAAGGTCCATCCCTTGCAAGGCCCCAGTCTTTCAAGCGAGAAGAGCAGACTGTCCTGAGGTCGATTGAATTTCTAGACATCGAAGCCACCATATAACTATTCTTCTAAGTCGATGCTCGCAAGCAACAAATTATCTTCTCATGGCTAAACAAGTTCGATCAACACAAACAGCCTTCAAAGACGATTTTATCAGGCCAAGTCAAACTCTCCCAGAGGATTCTATCTTGCTTTCCAGTTTATCGATCCGTTTCGATAACATGTGAAGCTGCCGTAGGCTAGTGTGAGCTATTGCCAGTCATAGCGAAATTAGGATTCCTGAAACTACCTAGATATAACATACCTCAACTACATGGTATATGACAAGAATGGATAGTAGAGTGAAGGTCACTGGCTCCAGAATTTGCCAGGCATCCATTTTGGTAGCGTTGAAGTTAAATGTGTATAAACTTCTAAGCTTGAAGAGATTTTTGTCGAGCTATAGGAGGTAGAAAGATGTATTGCCGATAGAAAATTCGTCTTTTAAGAATGAGAGATGAAGTGATCAGATGATCAAAGAGAGGATATTCTTGCAGTTAAAATTTTTATTGTAAGCGATACTGGTCCGAATCCATTTAAGGAGCGGTACGGACTAGAGAGCGGCATCACTATGATGGATCAGGACTGTTAGCCAAGCCTTATACTATGTGCAATACTATTATATGGAAAACTAAAGTTTCCTCTTCCGAGGTTCATATTTAAAACCTATCAAGGGGTGACGTGATGTTTTGTCATATATGTAACATCCTGCATGGTTATGGTTATGCCTCAGGCATCTTGAGCCTTCGAGGTGCTATAACTATCAGTAGCCCTTGTAACTGGTGCATGGGGGCCTTAAGCATCTCCGTCTCGGGTATTAGGCTCGCTCCGATTGTTCTTCCTTCCCCATATTCAGTATCTCCGTTGAATGCTACACATTTGAGGCTTGATCTCCTTCGTCTGTCCTGAGCTGTTACGGTGGTAGACTAGCACAAGGTAGACTGTGGCACGACTAAAGAGCGGCTAAGCTGGGGCCACCCATACAAATCTCGCTTGAATATCCTGATCTAGCTAGCTTGAGGCTATGTATACAATGCTGTAGCTAGATATGCACAACAAGATGTTGAAATATTGAACAGCACACAAAATAAATATAGGTGTAGAGAGTACGCTATAAATAAACAATATGACAGTCTACAAGTGAGAGACCTAGTAGATAGGCTGCGGCAGCAAACACAGTCAGGTGCGGTTATGGTTATGATATCTTCAAGGCCACAGTTGCAAGTGGTTAACCGTAATGACCGCTTAGTACATAGACAGTCTGAATATGTCAAGACTCGTAACCCTATTGACAGGGGATATATAATATTAAGTACCTTGGCATCAGGACAGAAAAGGTTATAGAATTGATTGCACGAAAAATGGCTTGTAGTGAAGGATAATTAATCCTCGGTTGATATCTATTTCTATTACTTTCATGTCACACCGACCAGCCGACAAGGGTACGGAATCCGGGCCAAAGAGAAGGGTGCGGCAGATTCGCGGAGCTCGGTGATCCGGATCAATAGCAGAAATGCCTCACCTGCAGCGAGCAAGAGGGGGGAGGGGCGAAGAAGCAATTGTCAAAGAAGTTGGGCGGGAGGGGAGCTCGACGTTTACATGCTACCACGCACAGGAGCGCAAAGCGACCAACCACGTTAAGCAGAAACTATGATTCGCTAAACCTAAACAAGTTCCAATGTACCCGTCCGATATGGTGTAGTGGCTAACATCGCCGTCTCTCACACGGCAGCCGGGGGTTCGATTCCCCCTATCGGAGCTTAACGTTTCAAACCTCTTTTTTGCTTTCAAGAAAGCAGCCTCGGTTTCAGCTTCGCGAGGGCATGACTTTGACATTTTGATTTTGGAGCTGTGGTATGTATGTATTTGTAAATTTTAGGAGTGGGTAATCCCACACCCCCTGCCTCGGAATTCAGGGTTCTCTATTTAACTAAAATTTTTGGCAAGTGACAATAACTAGTCAATTGGAATATATGAATAGGATCACTTAATCAGCCTAAAGAGGGATAGTTAACTAACTTACTAGTTTTAGTTATAAAACCTTTCTATTGAGGAATCTAATACTACCTAGAAGAGTAAGACAGAAGCCTACTTGATGGGGCCATGATCTGCAAAATCTTTAACATCCAAGGTGCTGTAGTCTAGTGGTTATGATAATTCGTTGTGGTAACACAAATCCGAATTGGCCCCGGTTCGATTCCGGGCAGCGCCATCATCTTCCTCTTCAATTGCTTTTTGGACCTCCCGAGATCACTTACTTATACCTATAGTTTATTCAAGCTATTGGGAGGCATCTGGGTGGTATATATAGCTGGCTTAAGTAGAATTCGTATAGACCTACAAGTCCTGAATGCAATCCGCAATCCTAAAAGCTCTTCGGAATATGCCACCTTTATGGAATCTCCGTCTGATATCGATTAACAAAAGATTGGCATTATTCTCGTGTGGAGAGCGGTCTCGTAGGATTATCCCTTGTCAAATTCCTAGAAAGTATCTTTAGGACGTCATCCCCATTCTCTGCTTACATCAACTTTCAGGTCATTAACAACACGTCTATGCTAGATATACGGTCGTCCAAAGGTCAGTCAAAAGCTAAGCCTACATAGTTGCAACGACTTCTGCCTAGGGTCGGAGAGGGTCATCCCTAGTATCGACTTTGCTAAGTCTATATACTCTGAGAAGGATAATGATCTTGATTCCGATTGCTTTTAAGGACCGCAACTCTAACATATAGCAGTAGACATTAATACCACAAGGATGCTTCCACTTGGTGCGCACTCCGCCATCATCGCTAATCCCGGTAAGACACTGTAGAGCCCCTCCTTTATGGTTTCTCTTTTTTTTTCGCTCTTGTCTTTTCGTTGAAATGCACCTGAATCCTTCCAGTTTGGCTCATCGTAACAGAGAGGGCCCTTCACGGTAGGCCCCAGATGACTTCCAGGCTGGCTAGTCGTACCCTTGGAGTAACAAAGCTCCTCCGCGGTCAAATCTTCGTACGTTTTGGCATTCTGTATGGCCCTCTCGGTTGGTGGGAAGCCGAATTTAAAGATAAATAGCCATCAATAGAGAAATCTCGGACTCATATACTTGCCCACTGCCGGGTCCTGCTTAGAATAATGACACCGGTCAGTACTGAGCAGGATTGTCTTGAATAATACCCAAAGGTCCGTTATGTACTTGCTGGGTCTCTGGACGAAAGAAAGCGACAGAGAGCGGAAGAAGAAGTTATGCTGTGGCGTGTGAACTATGAGTAGTGTGGTGGTAGCAAGTTTAAGGGAATAGGAGGGAAAGAGTAACTAACACCCTATATTGAGATGGTGTTTGATACTCATTTCACCTTTTAAGTTCTGCAAAACATTCCTCAACCGCCGTCACAGAAATGAAAAAAAAAAAAAGAAAGGTAAGGAAACAGAAGGTGATGGCGCTGCCCGGAATCGAACCGGGGCCAATTCGGATTTGTGTTACCACAACGAATTATCATAACCACTAGACTACAGCACCTGTATGTTGAAACTTTTGCAGATTATGGCCCCATCAAGCAGGCTTCTATCTTACTCTTCCAGGTAGTATCAGACTCCTCAATAGAAAGTTTTTATAACTAACTAGTTAAAACTAGTAAGTTAGTCAGCCATCCCTCTTTAGGCTGATTAAGTGATCCTATTCACATATTCCAATTGACTAGTTAGTTATATTGTCACTTGCCAAAAATTTTAGTTAAATAGAGAAACCTGAATTCCGAGGCAGGGTTGTGGGATTACCCACTCCTAAAATTTACAAGGGATGGTAGCCTAGGAACCCTTTGATAAATATATGGAGAATCCAGTCAGTAGGAGCAAGGAAAGAAAAGCGAGGTAGAAAATAATGACTTCTGTTGGCTGAGTTTTGTTGGTGCCGCCCTGTCCCCCCTACGTGCTAAGAAGGGATCATCGTCCGTTATGACCCGTAATTTCCCCAAGTTACAAATCATATACGGGACCAGTCTTTATTTTTATTTCAGATATTGAAGGCCACAGTCAGTGGCCTTTTGAGCCACCTTGCTCACTTTTAAGTTTGACGATAAGATACTGTGCTAGCCACCCGCTTGTTTTGCATTGGACCTTGTATCAAGGAGCTCATGATACCACTTCCTTTGTCTTCCTGGGCAAATCTCGACCAGAATTGACATCTTTCTAGGCATAAGGACAAATTGGTCCAAGAGCCAGAATGCTTGCTTTTAGAAGTTTACAATTCTGTGTACGGAAATGCAGAGAACTCAAATCTAGATTCTGTTTCTTGGCTGATCACCAAGGATATGCTGAGGTTGCCATGACTAGACCGCAGGCAGCTTCTGTATACTGTTTCTCAATATTACACCCAGTAAGGAAAATACCTTTAATAGAACTAAAGAGCTTTCACTCGGTTCTCCACATCCCGAACGATAGAACGGTTCCTATCAGACTCTTTCACCAGTCGTTTCGTGACTCGCTAGTGGTCTTTCGTGTAGTTCTCGTTCGGGAAGCGCGTAGATCAGATGAGCTGTCAAGGGCGTTAAGGCGCACGGTGGGCCGAGACGTGTAGAAATATAATGGCTTGTTCGCGCAGAGCGAGGAAACGTGTGGATATAGCTTTTGACACGAAAAATCGCGTGGTTGTAGATCACAAAGAGTTCAAGGTTGGAGACGTGACGAAAGAGAGGCTGACAAAGCTGGTTGGCTATTGTTTTTGTGACAGCTCCAGGACAACTATACTACAGCATCATTCATTTGGACCTCGCGAGGGCATACGAGTTAGCTTGACTAGAAGAGCAGAATCCAGTCAATAGGTGAAGGACAATGTATGCCGTTCGAATAAACAGGAAAAAACCTATAATTCTGAGTAACATTCTGCCCACTCTTTAGCTCCCTTCAACTGTTCCCTCCCATGAACCCTCTGGTCCACGAGAGCATTCACACGCCAGCGATCTTGTGTTCCCTTCCTCTTCTGGCAACATCTCGGCACAGCTAGTACCTTCTTTCCAACAAACTCAGCCGGATCTACTGCAAATGAAAGCCATGTGTTTGCATAGACACCATTGTCATCCTCAATCTCGATAATGTTGATCTGCAACACCTCAGGGTTCGTATCATCAGCTGGGACAAGGTGGTCAAATGTTACCCCATAATAGTCAATCAGCCTGGTTTTGATCGATAGGGAAGTGATTAGCTAGGGGGGATATCTATACAAGTTGCATCCACGAGAGTGATGAATATAGACTTACTCCGCCGGACGCTTCTCTGGGATCCAACCTAAATACTCATCCTGCACCACCAAATCGCCCGGAACTTCTGGACGGACATCGCGTCCATACGGCTTGGTATGTTAACCGCGCCAGCTCCGAGCCTGCGGGCTGCGGAAATTTTTGGTCTAGAGGATCCAGAAGCCAAGGCGTATGTGGCAGGAGCCTTTGTATTGCGACCAGGGGCCCTTCAAATTGGATTCTGAGCGGCTGATCAGGCGGTGGGAGGTGATATTGGCCAGCAGGAGTATGAACGCAGCGAGGTATGTGAAGTGGAAGTGCCATTGTAGGGCTAGAGTCACACGGGACGGGGATTGAGGAAGATGACTAAACCTAGGAGCAGATGATGTTTAGCTTGAGGAGCTTCTTCAGACGTTCAAGGTTCGATGAGCCAAGGCTTATATAAAAGGTATCTCCCATTATGCGAGCCTACGGGGTTGCGTAGCGCCAGGCTTCATCACATGACTTCGAATCTAATTTTATCTTTGTTTGGAGTCGTAGGCGCTATATCGCTGCATACAAGACGGAGGGATACGCTAGGAGCCATCACAAGCAGCCTTTCCTTCATTTCCGAAACTGCGTGCGTCATAAATAATGGGCCGGGCGATTCGCTCTGCATTCCCATTGAACAAATTTTCCCTACAGATTTTGCTTACCGCTATTCGTACGATACATCTGGACGCAACATCAAAACAGTGAAATATGCCTGCAGAACAACGAAAGCCGCCGCAATCCAGTAGATGAACAAAGCATATCCCTTGGTCGTTTGTTCTCCCTTCCAAGCCCACATCAATAGTATCTTGCTTGACGTGCTTCGCCATCGGTGTAGAAAATTTGGCCTAAATCACGAACACAGAGTCCTTCTTGAAGAGCGGACTGAGTCCATTGTGGGACAACAGAAGCAAACACAGGATAAAGGGCCATGCAATTGCCTAAAGTCTACTTCGGTGAGAGCCCAGTCAACTTCACTCCTACATCAAACCCTGTAGTAAAGCTAGCTTTATGCAGCCGCACAATTATTACGACAACAACAGCTTAGTCTCCGGCAGATTGATGGCAGAGAAGGGTTAAGCAGACGGAACGAGTCAATTGACTGAATCGAACTGGCCTAATCAAATAGACGAAACAGTCTCCCCAGGCAAGGCAAACCAGTACATTCAATCGAAGAAATTCTCATTCCATTGAGTTGGCTTCTATTTGACTGGACTTTGAAGAACCGCATGAGTTTTAAGCATAATTGTCTGTTTGCTACCAAGGTTCAACAGGGCCAGTTCACCAGTAGAGGCTTGGACACGAGAAAGGACCTAGTCGATAGCCAAGTCCAATGGCGGGCGGTGTTTCCAGGGGTTTCTTGCTGGTTGGTAGAAGCCATCTTCCATCAGACTCCTCCTTCCCTGACAGTCTGGGGGACCGTCTCATCCTAGAGGGTGTTCACTTGAGAGGCTCATTTGGCCTGTGAGTGGACGGCGACTCGATCTGATCACCTGCTAACCAACGACCAGGACCGAGGCGGGCTTGGTAGCGGAGTCCATCTCGCGGCCCCCGGGCGACCCGTTCTGGAACTATCTGAAGTTTTTCGCCAATCTCCGGCCCTATGTTTGGATGGAGCCCCTCAGTGAGCGCCTCTTTGAATGCGTCTACCTGGCGGGTCACCCGGCCTTGACGACATCCAACTCGGGTGAGCCCCGAGGGTCGTTCCATTCCCGGGACGTCTTCAGCCCTCACTCCACGATCCCAGGCCGCTGGAAGTATGTCACCAGATTGGACAACCGCATCACCCTCGTCAACGGCGAAAAAGTGTGGCCACTTCCTATGGAAGGGCCACATCAACCAACATCCCTGGGTCGGTGAAGCGGTCGTCGTGGGAGTCAGTAAGGCCCTCCCGGGCCTCTTGATTTGGCGCGCCAAGGAGGCTCCTAGCGCGCGGCTTCCGGATGCCGAGTACCTCGAAACAATCTGGCCTCGCATCGAGGAGGCCAATGCTCTCTGCATATGACCCCACCGACAACTGTTTCTGGTCTTACCCCTTAGCTATCATTCAGCCGCGTCAACCCCCCCCTTCAGACTTGAAAACTACCATCTATGTCTTAACCAAGACTATATTTCTCAACATGCAGACCTAAGCTGTCATGCGTCAATTTGTTAATGCGAGGTATCTTCAGAGGCAGAGACTGATGAAACTTCTGGAGATGCTTTTCCGGGGTAAAGAATACTCTGCTAGGGTTTGTGCAGTGAGTAGAAGCGACATACAATACGCGGGCATGCTCGATAAACGCAAAGTTCATCCGCGGGAGCAGCGACATACTGACGAGTCGGCTTTGGATGTGGTTCATTCTCCCTTGACGATAGAAGAGAAGGCAGATTATCGATCGCGCCACCCAATGAATATGCCCTCTCCTGTAATAGGAGATAGCGTACTCGAGCATTAGGGTAGATTGTGCCAGACACAAATGGCAATAAAGAATAGAAGTTTCCTTTCCAAAGTGGAGGACAGTTCCAACTGGCTACGTGGAACAGTAGGTCAAGGTCAAGCATCGCAAAGACGGCGTCAAATAAGGTACAATTGTATTACAGTCAACTACACCATCAAGACAGAAGAGATATCGATATCGGTAGGAATCTAGGCACAAGTGGTCACATCAAATCCAAAACGAGGAAACACGCTTTTTCCTCGATCTAGCGGGCTGTATGGTATACAAGGGGGTTTAAACCGTCAGGCCGAGGTCCTCAGCATACGGGAGCTGGTGAAGGTCACCGACGCTGACGAGGGTGGCCTTGCCGGAGAGGAAGGTCTTGGCAGTCTGTTGTGAATAGTAAGTAGATGAAGCATGGATAGGAGATGGGGATTCGAAACATACCTCCTTAACCTGCTGCTCGGAAACGTTATCAATAGCCTGGGCGATCTCGCCGATCTGGTAGGGCTTGAAGCCGTGGACAAGGCCGGAGCCGGTGGCCTCAAGACCAGTCTCCAGGGTCTGGACGGACTCGAGAGCGCGGAACTTGGCAAGAGCAATGGCCTTCTTAATGTCATCGCTGGCGACCTCGCCGGCGGCGGCCTTCTTGAGGGCGTCGACAACGTTCTTGCTGGTGGCGGCAATCTGGTCGGCCTGGCCGGACAGAGTGACGGTGAAGAGACCGGCGTCCGAGTAGGCGTTGTTCTTGGTTGAGACGCTGAGCTGGGAGAAGCCCTTGGTGGCCTGGGAGAGGAGAGAGAAGCCGGGGGTCCACTTGATGGTGGACTCGCCGCCCAGCAGAGCGGCGAGGACGGAGGCCTCGGCCTTGAAGCCGGCAGTGCCGAAGGCGCTGGAGCCGGGGAAGGCAATCACGGTGGCATTGCCGTGCTTGGAGGCGATACGCTGCTCACCACCGAAGTACTTGGAAGCCGGGGAGGGCTGAACCGTGTACTTGCTGGAGGGGGCTCCGGTGGGGAGATCCTTGAAGAACTGGCCCACCCACTTGGACACATCGGCGGAGTTGGGGCCAGTAGCGACGATACCGACGTTGGACTTGGAGTAGGCGTCCTGGGCGAACTGGGCGAGGGCATCGCCCGACAGGTACTTCTCGTAAGGGGATGACTCGGACGGGGTGATGGGGGCGCCCAGGCCGCGGTGGAAGGCAACGCCGTGAGCGGCATCAATGGCAACTTTCTCGGGGCTGGAGGAGAGGGCCAACTGCTGGTACTTGAGGAGACTGGCGACAACCTCCTTCAATTCGTGGTCTGGTATCAAAAGATCCGCATCAGCAAAACCGATCTAACATTCTATCACTGGTTTCCCTCGGACGGTTCGCCTCCAATCGGGGGATCGACTCACCAGCGAACTTGGTCTGGCTAGCAACCTCAGCCAGCAGCTCTGTGAAGTATGGGAGGTCGTTTGCCAGGAACTTGGTGCGGAGCACAAGGTTTTCGCGCGAGTGTGTCGCCGAGATCTCACCGCCCATCAGCTCGACCTCACGAGTGATGCGCAATGCAGAGCGCTTGAGTGTGGACTGTGGAGGGTCGAGTTAGCACAGAGAGGCGGCGGGCGATGGTCAATGGATGGTAGTTGGGACCAACCTTGAAGGCAAACTTCTCGAGGGCATCGGAGAAACCGGGGAACGGCTGGTAGCGGGAACCGGCCTTGGCCACGAGAGCCAGAGTGCCAGTAGGGCCGGCAACCTCACGGTTGGCAACCTTTACGCCGGAGGCCTCGGAGACGTCATACTGGAAGGTCGGGTTGGCAGCAGAGGCCATGGACCGACGACCGGCGGCGAGCGCACGCGGCGCATTTCGGCTGAGGGAAGACCGCGACAGCATTGTGTGCCGAGGACGGAAGAGGAGAAGGGAAAACAAGCGAGAACCCAAAAGGGCTTGAAGGAAGGAGGCAATTGAGGTGGAGGGGATGCCGAGGGAGGAGGGAAGCAGACGGGTTACGAAAAGCTTCAAGATGCCGGGTCGCTGGCTGACTATTTGGCTCCTGATTGGCCGCCGTGACGAGTCGGACGGAACCGGAATATCTTTTATTCTCTATTATCGTTTCTTTCTACGCAATATAATATAAAATTGGCTTAAATGTTATATTTGAAATAGTTTTGATTACAGTTAACTAAGGGTCATGTACTCTGTATACAAAAACCCACTGTCAACACCTTTGTCGGACAGCGAATCCGCTTGTTTGAATACCTGCAGATCAGCTGACCCCGGTCACGTGACTGATAAGCAAAAAAGTGAGGGCTGCTCCTCCACTTGCGCCGCGCTCTGCTTTCCAATGAATCTGTCGCGGTGACCCCAATTGCCCCTCGTGCGGACCGGAGGCTGGTCATCACACTCCAACACCGCCAACATGCTATCGCAGGTTCGTCAGAGCTTTCTAACTGGTCTCGGATTGGCACTGACGCATATCTGCACAGTACGCTGCGGAGCTATGTATGCTCCTGATTGAGGATAATTTTGGCGAGCTCTTTGCTGTGAGTGTCTCCCGAGTTTTGCTATGGCCTGACGCCGCACAAAGTCGCGTGACAGTGGCGTCCTTCCAGCAAAGCTAACGAGTCCAATGTTCCACAGCGCATCTTTTCAATCCTACAACGCTACGAGCGTTTGACTCTCCCTCGCCTCAAATTCTACTCCCGTCTCAATGATAGACAGCTCCGACATTCTCTAGCTGCCATGATCCAACACCATCTCATTTACCACTTCACCTCACTGGAAGACGGAAACACCTACTACGAAGCAAACCCACAAGCTGCTTATTACCTCGTGCGATCCGGAAAGATTCTCGAACTAATTGAGGACCGACTCGGAGAGTATGCTGCTCGTGTGATGGAGACAATATTGTTGCTCGGGCATGCCTCGGTCAAGGAACTCGAAGCTCGCCCCGAGCTTCGATCGCGAAAATTGGTGGCCCCGAACGGGATCCAGCATGATGAAGGAGAGCTTCAAGAAAATGGAATAGATGTGGAGAATGAATCCGCCATTGCGAGTGGGAATCATGGCGCGGAAGATAAGCCGGCACCGTTCCATGCCACTCTCAAGGCTCTTGCATCCCATGGATACATCATGCGGGTTCGAGACGCCCACTTCCAGAGTCCCTCAGATAACTTGCTTGAAGCACAGCGTGCAGTCGCTGCTCGCTCCGATATCAAAGCACTCAAAGGAAAGAAGCAAGAAGAGGCGATAAGAGAAAAGGCCCAGGAGTTGGTCACAGAACGAACTAACGGTGACCTTACCCAAGGGCTCATGTTCAATGGCCTTCCTCGAGGTATCAAAAGGAAGTTTGGCAACGGTTCCGCCAATGACCAACGGCAGAATCGTCAGAATGGCGTCAACGGCGATCACGCGGAGGATGAAGAGGAGGAAGAAAACGAATGGTCTGAGGATGAGGATGGTTTCAATAACATTCCCATGGAGGTGAATATTTGCTCTATACTATTTGGACTCTGCAGATCAGGAGCTGACTTCGAGTACAGTCGGGATTAGTGGTTCGGGTCAATTATCAAAAACTCGATGTGGCTCTACGGAACGCTCGTTTGGTTGATCTTGCTCAGCAAGACGCACCCTCCGTGACTGCCGAAGTCTATGCTTGTCTTCTGCGTCATGTGGAATATGTCACACCCCGCTGCCGAGATTCAGAAGAGATCCCCCGTGAGAAGGAAGAAGGAGAACAATTCTCCATTCCAATTAGCGTCCAATCGTTACTCGAAGATATTGACCCCAGTCTGGATCTAGCAGGGGCCTTGGGACCAATTGACCCCTCCCAGTCGACGAATGGGCGCGGGAAACGGCCACTGGAAAACGGCATCCACGGCGATCACGGCGATGCCGATGATGACGACGATGACGAAGCATCCTCAGGAGCCATGCGTGCCTACCTAGTCAACCAGCATCTTGGTCTCCTTTCACAACCCCCATTCGACCTGGCATCATCCGTCACCCTGTCAGTGGGGCCCTCAAAGTGGCGCGTCGGGTTCCGTGGTCTCGCTCGGAAACTGCGACACTTGGAATTAGAACGAATGATCGAGTCTCGCTTTGGCGACGTCGCACTCCGAGTCGTGCGGGTACTGCAGGCCAAGGGAAAACTGGACGAGAAGCGACTGCAGGAGATCAGTCTGCTGCCGTTCAAAGACTTGCGGCAGACCCTGGCTAGTATGCAAAGAGGCGGATTTGTGGATTTGCAAGAAGTGCCAAAGGACGCCCAGCGCCAGCCCTCCAAGACCATTTTCCTCTGGTACCATGATGCAGACCGCGTCTGCAGCAGTGTTTTGGAGGACACATACAAGGCCATGTCGCGGACCCTGCAGCGTATCAAACACGAGCGAGAACTCGAACGGGATTTCCTTGAAAAGACAGAGCGCAGTGATGTCAAGGGCCACGAGGAGGAGTATCTCACCGAGGCTGAATTGGAGCGCCTGCAACGCTGGAGAAACAAAGAGGCCCTATTCCTTGCAGCGATAGCTCGCTTGGATGACATGGTGGCCGTCTTCCGTGACTACTAAGGGGGAAAATTGTAGTGGTAGTTACTGGTGATCACTCAAGGCCCTTCCCCCTATTTCAAATGCTTTTCCTGTCCATAGCGTCCACTCTTCCATAGCTTATGCCACTGAACGATACCCATTATATCCACTATGATAGCCTTTCTCAAGCCATGGACTCCCCCCATGCAACCCACCTTCGCACACATTCATCCACCCTCCTCAACGCTTCCTTTTCAGCCTCAACCTCAAACCACTCTCGATGCTCCTTTCCACACTCGCCACACCGCCCCAGGTCCCGAACACGCAAACTCGCCAACTCGATATGAATAAGCCTTTCCACACGATGGACATGAGGTACTTTACGGCCTGGAACCAAGGCATCCATTGCCGAATGCTTTTTCTTTCCCGCAGGCGGCATCCTCGCTGGAGACGATGAGGCGGATACGGATGGTGATGTATACGGGTAGTAGCGGATCAAAGTCAAATCGTATGAACATTGTCGGGTCCATTCATTCATTCGACGGTGGACGTTGCTCGTGCGGCCGATTTTCAGTCGAATTGTGCCTGGTGCGGTCGATGTTGGGTTGGTGGTTAAGGCGTTGATGTCTCGTGCGGCGCGAATGGTGTCGCTTACGCTGCGAGGTTGGGTTGGTGGGCGGAGGTGGTTCTGGTTCTTTGGTGGTGGTGATGGTAGTAGAGATGCTGCGAGATCTCCGGGGATTGTTGATTGTCCGCTACTACGTGTCGTCGGTGTATTCTGGGGTGTCACCCAGAACATATAAATATAGCCTTCTTCGTCGGCTGATGAGATTGGTTTGGAAAGCTCTGTGAGAAGGAGAGATATTGTTTCTGGAAAGTGTGTGGAAGGAATCCATGATAGTAGAGACTGGGTTTGCGATGCACTAGAAGATGAAGATTTCCTTGCATTTTGGACAGAAGGTCGTGTTTGAGAAGCAGGTGATACTGATACTCCATGCGATGGATGACTTTGAGGCCTTTGAACTGGCCTGGGTGGTGTGTGATCGTCGCTAGAATCGTCCACAATTTCAAAGCAGCAAAAGGTCCGCTTTGGAAGAGGTTTGCGCTTTTCGAAGTTGCTTTGATTTGTCCGTCTCCGGTGCTTCTGCATCTTCTGAGACACAGGCTGTTCATTGATCTCGAGTACACCGAGTCGATCCACTAAGGTATCGATGCTGGTTCGTGGCTTTGCCGGAGAACTGGAATCATTCCGTGATATGAATGACACAGCTTGATCCTTGTGCTGCCAGCAGTACAAGGATGTCGGATCGGGTACATAGCTAGCACCTTTTCGAGGCGTGGAAGTAGGCGGGATTTGGGATGCTGCTAGAGCTCGACGACAAGGCCGGCCCTGCGTAGTGATGCCTTTACATGTGGTAGCAGGATTTCTGGAATCTGAGCGGGGAAGCAAAGATTCTGGAGTATTTGAAATTTGAGGCATACGCAAATCAAAGGAGAAAGTAGAACAAATCGCGATGTTTGAAGGCAAGTGGAGATCTAAGAAGGGGAAAAGAAAAAGGATTCAAGGATTTTAGGCTACGAAAAAAGAGCCTGACCTGAACAGTGCGGTGAGCAGCAGGAATGCAGACCACGTCGTGTGTAGAACGTTGTTTTTGTCTTTAAGAAGTGCACCGCCGCAGTGGCTATGCTGCAGGAGTGCAATGCTGTCTTATTATTGGCTGCGAAAAATGGATATCCTAAGTGCAATGTAAATATTTGAATCCTTGCGATGCCCGAACTCCAATCATGATCATCAAACTGTCTTCAATATGCTAGTCTTGTTCCTACTGGGCGTAGTCAAATGCCATGCCCCGGCACTTAAGCCAGAATGACCGAACTAGTTCCAGCGACGGTTGTCGCTGTCCTCTGGCGACAATGAGGGATTCCAAGAAACGAGATTTCTCCTGCGGCGAGAGGGCCGGGACCTGATGACCGTCGGCATCGGTGACTTGCGCGTCCAGGGCATTCAAAGCTGCAGTAAGACTTAGGCGTGCCAACCCCGTCTTTTTGAAAATCACTCGCCGAAGAACGTCGTTGAGTGAAAGCAGATCCGACCTTGCACAACGGCCCGCAATTTGCCGAATCAAGGTCTCACACAGTGTTGGGATAAATTGCTCGAGGACCTGATCCAGTGCCGCCGTCTCTTCGGGAGAGTCAGCGCGGAGCTCCAACATGGTAACCCAAAATGAAGACCCAGAACGAAGAGTCAAAGGCTCAGGTCGGGTCAGAGCGTGCAGCGTGAAGTTCAACAGAACCACGAAGATCGGTGGGCGCTGCGACCCGGAACCCGAAGCCGAAGGAAGGGGCTCCACCAGGGAGAATAGGACGGGGTAGTATTTCGGGAGTAGGCGTGCGAGGAAATCTATTCCTGCATTCGCGGTCTCTGGATCATACATATCGGGATTCTCTAGCATCGAGGAGAAGAGCTGGGAGACGTGGACGATCAACGCAACGGCTTGATCCCGGATCTGCATCGAGTGTGAAGCGTGCGAGGCAAGAAATGAGGAGGCGGTAGCCATGATGACATCGGTGCCAGAGATACCGAGAGGGAAACTCTTGATGAAATCGACAGTCAACGATGGAGGGAAGACGAAAAGACCGGAAGACTCGGTATACCCGGCCTTGAGGATGTCACAGGCGGACTCAATGATTCCACTGTCGACAGGAAAATCCAAGATGAGGAGCGTCATTGCTTCCATGATAAGCTGCTGTGCACCGGAGCCTGGCCCGGTATTCCAGAAGGACGGAGGGTAAGGGTTCTGCTCTTCCGTCGCCTCGATGTTGATGACTTCCTCGGTATCAGCGCGTAGGCCCTTTCCGATACTTGCAATACAGCTAAGTACGAGATGGCCATGGGCACGAGCGATGTCAGACGCAGAGTTGGCGGCCTCGTTTCGTGCCTGGTTAGCCTCTTGTACGAAGTAGCGCAAGATCCTCTCGAGAGTTTGCACTTTCTCATCATCGGTCGGCAGCCTTTGTATGATAGTTGCAATACCTTCAAGCACCTTAGGTAGAGTCGACACAGTTGCGGTCGGCTTTGTGCGGAATTGGTCAAGCTGATCGAGGAAGACCGGAAGTTCTGCGGTCAAGACACGGCCGCATGACTTGGAAAGAGTCAAGATAGAACGCGAAGCCGCCTGGGCACATGTCTCAAAATTAAGCGACTCGAACAGGATGTTCAGGACACCCGGAAGCATCGAAAAGTGACGTTCGAAGTACGACTCGTATTTTCCAAAAGCATCCACCAAGGTTTGGCGTGCCCTGAGTGGAATACCGTTCTCACCACCCGCGCAGAGTCGGGAAAAGGCATCGCTGCTAAAGATGGCATCAAGACACTGGTCTGCATGTGCATTTTCATCGACGGCCTCGGATAACTGGGCAATGCAGAACATGGCGGCTTCAAACCCACGCCAATCATTATTTCCGAGATGGGTGGTTGCGCTCTCCTGAAAGACACTCACCAATTCAACCCCAAGAATTGGATAGACCGATAGCAGGTAGTCACAGGCTTCATGACGGAATACATTGAACTCACTCCGTTCATCATCGTTCCAATCTGACAGGTCGCTGGGAGTGGGATACAGAAGTTTGCTGAACAAGCCAAGGACGACTTGCGCTAGGTGGCTTTTCACTGCTTGATATCTGGGGTCATCTTGCTGCAGCTCGTCGAGAAGACATTCAGCAATCTCGTTCCAGTACTCCAAAACTCGAGGTGTTGCCGGGTCATCAATGACTGCATATCCTGGTGTCTTGAAGATGTCATGCACAATGCTAAGGATTTGAGCATTTTCAGGCTTCATCGGATGGCTGAATAGGCTCAGCTGAAGATGCGAAAGATATGCCACCAAAAGGTCGACAAATGTCATACTCTCAGCACCTTCGTTGCCCTTGGTAATTTCTAAGATATGCATTGTCACAATGGAGTCAGAAAGAATTTGTGAAATGACGCGAATAGAGTCGTCATCAAAGGCCCAACTGCGGGTTTCAAAAGCCTGAGTCAAGACGGACGCTGCGCTCTCACTCAAACTAGGGATCTTGAGTGTCTCCATAATGTCCCGTCCGCACGAGACTGCCAGAACACGACGCTCTTCGCCATGGCCAGGATGCAGCCGGCTGCCATAGACTCCAAGCCAAGCCTATGATCCGGAATAATGAGTGAACTTATACTCCACAGTGAAATCAAATTCGGGTTTATGACATACCTTCCAGGCGATCATTGCCTCATTCCCGAGCGTTATTTCTGGAGATTCACTCTGCCAAACGGCAGGATGATGAGCAATCTGCCGTATCACGTATTGCACTAGCAAGAAGCCATCTTTAATATTTGACACAGCCCGTTGAATTACTGGTCCCACCAGGTTCTGAGGCTCGGTGTCCAGCCTTAGGGTTTCTTCAGCCAACGCAACTGAAAAAAACAACAGAGCTATGCCCTGCTGGGTATTCAAAGTCGGCAGCACGCCACCGAGGAAATCCACAGTTTGGGACTCCTCTTCCTGGACGAAACCACCATGTGCGAGACTGGCAGCCAGCTGCCATAGAGCCCGCTTCCATGAGATCGCCGGATGCCGGAAGATGGCAATGAGACTGGACGTAAGCTTCCTGATCACGAACGCCTGTTCACCCTCGTTCACGATGGCAATGAAGTGATTGACGAGGCGCTCCAGAATTTGCACCGCCATTGCCTCTTTAACATCACCGCTAGGGTTCTATGAGTTAATTGCTTCCTTTCAGCTGGCACAAAAGGGATATCCTGTCGACACTTACCCTGATACATTGATTTTCACAGTAAAAGTCAGGGCACCCATGAAACGGTGATGAGCTGAGCGCTCTCGCAAGAGTGAATCTGCAATTTCCCAGGCATGTTCGCTCTTTTGGAGGTGTTGCAGCCGCGACTGGACTTCATCGATCTTAGCCGGATTCCGCTGGTTGGCGGCATCATAAAGTTGGGTCACCAACTGAGAATTTGTTAGGCTTCAATTCCAAAATAAGGGGCACAGCATACCGAATGTGCTTCAGAAATAAGCTCTACAGAGCCATGGCCTATGTTTTGAAAGGGTGCAGCCATGATAGGTGTAGGACATGTGGGGTGGAAGTGCGAAGGTGGAAAAAGGGAACAGTATACAACGGGTCACGTGGCGATAACTGCCTCAATCTTGTTTGTTCTGCGCGCATCTTTTGAAGGCGGTATGCAGATAACCGCGGGGTTGCGTGAATCAAGAGTTCAGAGTTATTTTGGGTTCCTTCGTCTTAACTCCCCGTCCCAAGCCCTATTGCAGCAGCAACTCCCCTTCCCCTAGAAAGGATAGCCTCTTTCTTCGTCTTTTTGCCGTCATAGTTATCTCATAAGCCCCTAAAATCCTTATATCCTTCAACCTCCGGAGAATTTCTTTTAACTCACTAGCTTACGTGTCAACTTTTAAACTATTCATTATGTTTGAAGAATCTGTTCCTGCTACAACACCAAAATACCGGTATCAAGGAATAGAGCAATGCCTCGACATTATGACGAAGGAGCATGATCGTTACGAGGGGAAAGGAGGCAACCCATACGTGATTACCTTCGGTGTGGACGACCTCGATCGCTTTGTGAACTTGAAAAGCCTCCTCTCACAGTCTTTGGACACTTGCAACTACTTCCAACACTGTTCTGCTCAAGATGGATTCCCGTGCCTATAGCGCGGCTATTGGTACCATTTCCGAAATTATCATCTCTCGGAAAAGCAAGCAAAAAAGCAGTCTCGCGAGCATAGGACCAATGCATGTTAGAGCGACTACTATAGGCAAAGTAGCCGATTGCTCATGGATCCCATATGCACTACCTAGTGCTAGAAGCCTTAAATGGCCATCAGTCGTTGTGAAGGTCGTATGTTTAGAAACTGGGGGGAAACTCCAGGAAGTTAGATTTGAAGACTTGTTCCTCCACGAAAAGTCAGAGACACATACCGATTTCATCCTTACCGAGGCCGATTTGGAGACTCTTAGAACACATATATGGCGGTTCATTTAGCATAAAAAGTGGAACTTCACACACGTGCCACTGAGCTTAGTGATACGGCAGGCGAGAGGTATCAAAATAATAGAATCATTTGTAAGTCCTACGTACTAAACAGACTAGTACATTACGGAAGATAGAATGATATAAGGGAATATACAAGACAAAGAGCAAAGTAAGGGCAAAGTAAGAGATAGAGAAGTAGTATTGAATCGTGCGCTGACCTTCGGAGTCATAGAAGTAAGCAGAAACGGAATGGCAATTCTTCCCTCGGAATCTCTATGTCTCTAGGTAGGCGGAAAGTAGGATAGCATCGGTGAAATACTTAGGGTCGTAGTAACATTTAGGACAGTATGTCACTTTGCTCTCTGTCGCCTACTAGAGGGCGGTGAAACAATTATAGATAAAAATTAAATATGATACTTTGATACTTATCGACTACCTACTTAGTGAGTAAAGCCCTGACAACTCAGCAAAAATGGAAAATATCAAATTATATCGGGATTTCTGGCTAACAGCATAAAAAGTGGGGCTTCATACGCGTGCCACTTGAGCTCGAGCAGAACAGAGCAGAGCGGCGAGCCCTGGCAACTCCACCACCCCGCCTCCCCTTGGTGTCCATGCTTTTCTCCCATCCCATTCGCCATTCCTGGACAACTCTGCGATCGCTGAGATTGCTACAATCCCGGTTTTTCTCTATCTCCTGTCCGCGGTATAACGTCGACATGGGGACCGTGGATACAACCCAGCGTCTGACGCAGCTGCGACAGCTGATGCGGGAGCACAAAGTGGATGTGTATAGTATGTCGTTATTTCTGCTTGCAACTCGTCGCTAACAATTTTCCAAAGTTGTGCCCTCAGAAGATAGCCACCAGTCCGAATACATTGCGCCCTGTGACGCCCGCCGAGGTTAGCCGCCACCCTCCACCATCCCTTCTTTCCCATATAGCTCATAAAGATTCGATTGCAGAATTTATTTCGGGTTTCTCTGGCTCTGCGGGCACTGCGATCATTTCCCTGAGCAAAGCTGCCCTGTCTACCGATGGCCGTTATTTCAACCAAGCCGCGAAGCAGCTGGATAGCAACTGGCAGCTCCTCAAGCGCGGCATTGAAGGCGTCCCCAGCTGGCAGGAATGGTATGGATATATGTGTTAAAGAGATCGCCAGATCAGAGACTGAGTGTGCGTCTAGGACAACGGAGCAAGCCCGGGGCGGCAAAGCCGTCGGAGTCGACCCTTCCTTGATCACAGCCTGTAAGCCCTCTAAATCTTACGACTCGCTTCATGATTTCAACGCTAAGACTAACCCATTCCCTAGCCGGTGCGCGGAAGCTCGCGGATACTCTCGAGAAGAATGGATCGTCCTTGGTGGGAATTCAACAGAACTTGGTCGATTTGGTCTGGGGCAAGGACCGCCCGCCACGGCCCGTAGAAAAAGTGCGAGCCCACCCCTTGAAGTACGCGGGCAAGCCTTTCCAAGATAAAATTTCCGATATTCGCAAGGAGCTGGAATCGAAGAAGAAGGCTGGTTTCATCATCTGTAAAACAGCCCCATGTGTGACCCTTGCGATGTCATTGACTAACAGCTCATCATAGCCATGCTTGATGAAATTGCCTGGCTATTTAACTTACGAGGCAGCGAGTAAGAATGCCCATTGTTTGTTCGTGATCATTGGTTTGCTGACTTGAAATAGTATCCCGTACAATCCCGTCTTCTTTTCTTACGCTATCATCACCCCGACCACAGCAGAGCTTTACGTCGATGACGAGAAACTTACGCCGGAGGTGAAGGCTCATCTCGGCCAGGACGTGGTCGTGAAGCCTTACGACTCTATCTTCGCCGATGCCAAAGCTCTGAGTGCGGCGAGAAGCCAATCCGCCGAGGCATCTGCCAAGTTCCTGCTGTCAAACAAGGCCTCCTGGGCCCTGAGCCTTAACCTGGGCGGCGAGGACCAGGTCGAAGAGACCCGTAGTCCGATCGCGGATGCCAAGGCCGTCAAGAACGACACCGAATTGGAGGGCATGCGTGCCTGTCATATTCGCGATGGCGCTGCTCTGACCGAGTACTTCGCCTGGCTCGAGAATGAACTTATCAACAAGAAGACCGTCATGGACGAAGTTGATGGCGCCGACAAGCTCGAGCAGATTCGCTCGAAGCACGATCTCTTTGCCGGTTTATCATTTGACACAATTTCTTCCACCGGCCCCAACGGTGCCGTTATCCACTACAAGCCGGAGAAAGGTAGCTGCTCGATCATCGACCCAACGGCCATCTATCTCTGCGACTCTGGCTGCCAGTACTTCGATGGAACAACTGACACCACCCGGACCTTCCACTTTGGCCAGCCCACTGAATTCGAGAAGCGGGCGTTCACTTTGGTCCTCAAGGGTATGATCGGAATCGACACGGCGGTCTTCCCCAAGGGAACCAGTGGCTTTGCAATTGATGTCTTGGCTCGCCAGCATCTTTGGAAGGAAGGCCTTGATTTCCTCCATGGAACTGGCCACGGCATTGGCTCCTATCTGGTAATTTCCCTTTATCTCCTAGGAACAATCATGGATACAGCTAACTCTGATTAGAACGTCCACGAGGGCCCTATGGGTATCGGCACCCGTGTGCAGTACACAGAAGTTCCCATTGCCACCGGCAACGTGATCTCTGACGGTTAGTGACCCTAATTTGCGTCGACTCGTATCGAAAACTGACACCTCCTTTCCAGAGCCCGGCTACTACGAGGACGGCAAGTTTGGCATTCGCATTGAGAGTAAGCCTAACGATTTTAAACCGCCCGACAAGTACTAACCCATACTCATAGATGTCGTTATGTGTCGTGAGGTCAACCCGCCTAACAAGTTCGGCGACAAGCAGTGGCTCGGTTTTGAACACGTTACCATGACTCCTATCGGCCGCAACCTCATCGAACCATCTCTGCTGAGCGACGCCGAAATCAAGTGGGTGAATGACTATCATGCTGAGATTTGGGATAAGACACACCACTTCTTTAACAATGATGAGTTGACCCGGAAGTGGCTTGAGCGTGAGACTCAACCCATTTCGAAGTAAAGCGCAACTTGTATATCAATAGCCATTACAGAAAATAGAAACTGCATAGTTTTCGATAGCATTCAAAACGTGATCCTAATACGTTCTCCGAAGCCCATCGATCGTTGTGTTGGAATGCGGGAAGCTCATGTGGAGCCCGACACTTCGGTCTTTCCCCAACCCCAACCCGCGCCGAATTGCTCTGACATTGTTCACTTCACAAACCTCATTGCTTCCGCGGAATTTCGCGGCCGAGAATGGTCGCTATTCTTCCTCTTGCGCAAATCACATCATATCATCTTAAGCTGAGCCACCCACCCTGTCAATTGCACCCCGCCCTTGTCACAGCCCACTACCGTATTCCCGGCTTCACCACTTGGCCGTAACGACCAGATCTAGCGGGGATGAGTGGGAGAAACGGCTACGGCTACGGTAACGGATATACCGATCCCGGACGATATGACCAAGGCGACGGCGCTTATGGGGCCAGCAACAACCTCGGCGTGAATGGATACAACGGTCGAAGCGCTGGAAATACAGGAGGCCGTCGCCCTGGCGGCTACGGCGCATTTTACCCAGACTCGACGCAGCAACCGTCTCTCTCGCCAGCACCATCCCCGGAACGTCGGCGCGACCGGTCAGATCGTGATCGACAGCAGCAATCGACCTCACGATCACGATCACGGAATGAGAGCGCTGATAGGAGATACCAGGGCTCGCGAGATGATCGCCCCAGAGACGGTCTACGGCCACCAGATAGCCGTGATCGTGACATGAACCCAGCGGATGCGGGTGCTCCGGAGGGCAGTACACGAGAAATGCAGTCTATTGAAGGTTCGTCGATGCTTTTTCTGTGATAGTCGCGCAATCCCTGGGCTGACAGTCTTTGGCGATTCAAGAGGTACTACGATCTATCCAGCGCGATTGGGATTTCATGACCGACGCCGAATGTATTCCCGTGCATGTCGCCTTGAGTTTGATGGACACGAGCACTCTGGGAAAGGCAGAGCGCGAGCCGGACTTTTTGCATATGTACAACCGGATTCAGAAGACGCTCAAGGCAATCGTGAACGGTTGGTTTCCTCTGGAATTGCCTTACTCGTCGGTACTAATATTGTCTACGAAGAACACCATCAAGGATTTAACAGTTCCATTGGTACATACCACAAGATCCAGTCCAGTATCTCGAGCTCTCAAGGCCGAGTGCGCAACCTGCGGATCTCCCTGGAGGAGTCAAAATCTGGGTTGTTGTCGACTAAACCAGAGCTGAAAGGATTGGCGACGTCCTCACAAAACTATGACGACATTCTTCAGCTGTTTACCCAGATTGAAGAAATCCAGTCCCTTCCTGAGAAGCTCGAGTCGACAATCTCTGACAAACGATTCCTTGCGGCGGTAGATATTCTTCACACAGCTCTCCGACTACTCCGACGTTCCGAGCTTGAGGATATTGGTGCTTTGGCCGATATTCGCGCATACTTCAACAATCAAGAAGTTTCACTTACAGATATCTTGATTGAGGAGTTGCATGATCATTTATATCTCAAATCTCCCTATTGCTCAGACCGATGGAAGACGTCAAATGGGGAAGGAGATATCAGTTTCACCAGCTGGACCGGCAATCGTTCTTGGGAGCGCCCTGTGTACAGCTTCCTGGCCAAGTTTGATGCATCTTCGCCGATGGTTGAGGACGCCTCGCGTAATCCGGAAGCGGATACCTTTTCCTACATTCAACTTTTGATCGAATCTCTGAACAAGATGGGCCATCTCGATACTGCAGTTGATCGACTCGAGCAGCGCCTTCCCGTGGAATTGTTTGCCGTGGTCGATAAGACGAATGCAGAAGTCGATGCTCGCTACCCCACTCCGAATCGGACCTACTCATCGCATGATAACCAGCTCAAATCCAATCTTCCGACGCGGAACATTGAAGAGCGGGGCCATGTGCTGACTGAGTTTCTCTGGGCTCTTTATGCCAAGTTTGAATCAATCGCAGAAGGTCACCGAGTTGTTCACGATGTCGTTGCCGCAATTGTGGACCGAGAAGGTCTCACCAAGGGCGAGACTCTTGGTGGTGGATTCAAGGAACTGTGGAAGCTTCTACAGAGCGAGATCCGATCTTTGCTACATGACTACCTTGCAACCGATGGAGAGACCTCTTTCAGATCCAGAGGCGAGGAGGCAGAGACCAGACGGCACCATCACCTGGGTAATCGGGATAAGAACAAGAAAATGTTCAAGCTGTCCGATATTGACCAAAATTCTGAGATGAAGGCCGAGCAAGACGAACTGGACGAGATCCTGAAATCATCAGTGCCCGGTCTGGTTTCCAAGTCTAGGCAAAAGGCTTCCGCAACCGACTCTGCGCAGGCCCAGAAGGGCAATTCAGGCACTGGTCATAAGCTTCTTCTTGAGCCGAGTGTTTTCAACATGCGTCTGCTCCTGCCGCCGTCGCTTTCCTTCATCCAACGCCTGAAGGATATCGTCCCTGTCGATGCAGACATCTCCATGAGCACTTTGACCTCTTTCCTGGACGATTTCATGGTTAATGTCTTCCTTCCACAGTTGGACGAGACAGTTACGGATCTGTGCACACTCTGCTTTATTGCTGCCGACGCATTTACAGAGGACCCTCAGTGGACCAAGGTTTCACCTCGCCCGATTTTCCGGGGGACGGTCAAATTCATGTCCATAGTGCGGGAATTTAGCAAAATGCTGTCAAGTATTCCGCACGACCAGGCATTTACGCAGCTTTTGATCGACCAGATCGTCACATACTACGACAAGTGCTGCGGATGGTATAAAGGTATGTACAAAGCTAGCTTTCTGCTCATGTACTAGTTATGCTAACGGGATTGTCTGCAAGCAATGGTCACCAAGGTTTCTGCTCGAAACTATGGAGGCGAGGTGCGACTGAAAGCTGCTGCTGCATTTGCCGAGTCTGGTGATATTCACGACGTAGTCGATGAGCTGTGGAGAGGAGCCGGCGCGAAGAAACAGACCCTTATTGATACTGTAGGGTCCTTCACCCCAGTCTTCCGCGTGGTAGATGCTGATCGAGCCAGGAAATCGATCTCCTCCTCAAACGAACGGACGAGACACCTTTGGAGCCCTATGACATTATATCTGACCCAAAGACCGTCGTTGCCCTTTCACTTCTGTATAACAGCATGGTAAGTACAATTCTTGCTCATCTCATATAGGTTTCTCGGGACTAATATTCCACACTAGCAATGGCTTGGGAGCCACCTTGCAAAGATCAGACTGGTGGTTGAAAATACACCGGAACCGGAGTCTTCGGTCTTGACTTCAAGCCGTCGGCCATCACGTAGATGGACTTTGTTTGGGGCCATGCAGCCCAAGCGGGACAGCATCAACAGCCCGGCTTACCTGCCCCTGAACAATGAGACAGCTGAAATTTTTGACCAAACGATTCAATCGTTACATGGCCTCGGATCGAAGGCCCTCCTAACATTGCACGTTGATATCCGCTGCGGCATCATCCACATGCTAACCAAGACCATGTCGGGACCAAATCCCCAGACCGTCCGGAATTCGAACTCCGAGCCTACAACCCCATCTCCAAGCACATCGGAGAACTGGTGGCATGTCATTTTGAACCAGCCGACGGCCGCTTCTCCATCAATTCTCCAGCTGAATGGCGACTTGATCGCGTTCGACACCAATATTTCCACCTACCTGGGACCTGCGGAACATTGGTTCATTGTCTCGGGCCTGGCACGTTTCATCGACCGCGTATTCGTGGCCTGCACCCGGTACATTGGAGCTATGAATGAAAATGGTGCTCTGCGTCTGCAGCTGGACGTGTTGGTCCTGCAACAGAACCTCAAGAACATCATCATCAACACAACCACGGACTCGGAATCGGATCCAGGCCTTGCACCTCAGGAGGTCGTGGCTTTGCCCCGTAGTGCCAAGTTCCTGGATTGGTTCCTAGAGGGCGCCGAGAAGTCCCTGGACTACGCTAATGAGGAGAAAGAGGCGTTCGCAGCGCAGGGCGACAAGGCCCTAGCGGCCGGCAATGGCGAGCCATTCACGTACGATGAGCTCCGTATACTCGTGGACCTGTGTTTCTCGGAGATGCTACGCGGTCCCCGAGGTGCAGAAAGCCGAGAAGACTTTATGGCAGCCAAGAAAGCTAGCGCAGATGCGCTGCTGCGCTTGAACGAGGTTATGTGGGATGCGCGGTAGATTTGGTTGTCATGTACTCCATACTCCATACTCCATCTTTATTTTCTGTACGGAGCACTCTGTAGAGCAGGATAGCCCTAACTGTTAGTCTCATTTCCTTCAATTAAACGCCCGCTAAGCCCAACCAGGCACGGCTCGCATCATTCTGAGCTTCATCTGAGCGTCTTCAGTGGCTAGCGAGGCCCACGCATTTCAAATGTCTCTTCATTTCTCAACTCGAAGCCTAGAACTATGACTATGACCTGCAGTGGGCTCTTTGTCCATGACTCTTTATACCCGAGAATCCATTGTCTGAGACGGTTCTTGTTTGGGATCCGACTTCAATACCCAGACATCCTATCGAACGTCAAGAGGTTCTTCGACTCTTCTAGTCGCGTTACGGTGGATGCCAAGATGGTTGGCCAAGAGAATAAAAATCAAGACTTGCATTAGACCGACTGCACCAAGCCCCATCCCATCCATAGATTTCGCCAGCCCATCCATTAACAATGAAAGAGTAAAACAGAAGCATCGAGTAGCATACAGACCAAAGGGATGATCCGAGAACAAATCCTAAAGCAATACGCCGCACCAAGCATAAACCACGTCCACCGATAAGAGGAGGGCAGCATTAGCGTGAAAATGACCTGCTTTCCGACGGAAAGATCAACTGAAAGGGGAGAGAAAAAAAAGCGGAAGACAGAAAACAAAAGATCCAGGACGACCAGATAGAAGAACGAAGAATGAGGGTATGTACAAAATCCTAGCCACGGAAAACGAGGCAGGCGAAATGATCGTAGCACGTGCAAAACTGCAAAACAGGAACGAAATTACTCCATGTCGAAAGTCTCTAGCTCTTTTGCCTCCTCGTAGTCGTCAAATTCGAGGCCGGCGTCGCGGCAGCGCTGCAGCCACTTCATGGCGATGTGGTTGCGTCGACTGACCTCGCCCTTCAACTTCTGGTTTGATGTGCTGATCTCGGCGATGGCATGGTTAGTGGTAAGACTGTGCTGCTCAAACCGCTCGTCGATATGCTTCTTCTCCTCTTGGAGTTGACATATATACTCGATGGCGCGCTGGAGTATGGCGCCCTTGTTCTTGTCGCAGTTTGGCACAAGGCGGGCGATCTGGTTGATGCCTTCATTTATGGCTTCGCGACGTCGACGTTCCACTGGAAAGACGTTAATATTTAATCGCCACGAGTTGGGGTAGTGATATTACAAACCTTCTTTGTGATTGTTCTTGCGAATCTGATGCCACTCGGGCGAGCCGACGGTGGGCTTCTGGTTCATGCTTTGAGCCTCACGGGCAGCATACACGGCGGCGGCCGTGGAGTTGTGGTTGTGAGTACCGCCCATAGGCCCCTGGCCCATGTCATCACCGAAACTCAAACCCTGGGTCAGGTTGCTCGCATCGAACGCGGAATCCGGGGGTGGCGGGTACTTGTGTTGAGGGGTGTGAGCAGCCAGCGCAGCCTTGGCATTGGCAGTGAGGGCATTGTCGTCGGACATTCCATTTTGATGTCCGACGTGTTGGAGAATTTGTTGATCGATGTTCAACTCGGACCCCGTGTTGGGGATGCCGTGCTCGTAGTTGAGCGAGTGCCCGAAGTTGGAGTGGCTGTCGCCGGGCATGCTGCCGTTGCTGCCGTGAGACGAGCGGTTCATACGCTGAGGGTCGTGACCAAGGTCATCAGAGGCCTCACGCTTGCGCTTGTGGGCGTTTCCGTCGGGGCTGTTCATGGTGGGATCCGACATCGAGTCCTGGAATCCAAGGTTAGACATCGAAGATGAGCAAAGCGGGAGCGCAGCGATGGTTAAAAGCAGTTTTGCAAAAGGAGAACAGGAAGGTCAGTAAAGTGAGAGGTTAGTGTGTCAATAACATGTTGAACCCTTCCTCGGACGAATCGATAGTCTCCCTCGGGGTAAACAGAAAAGACGCGTGAAGCCGACGCGGCCGGTAAGCGCTACCCCCTCTAAGCGGGTGGGATCAGGCAGGGTCCTCACTTTCTAGAGCCTCGCGCCATTCACCCTCGACGCGAAGTCGGTCTATCACAGCATGACTCAGGCCTAGGCAGCTCGAGGCGCATTCAGGGCCCCCGCGAAGGCATCAGAGGCGCGTCATGGGCTGCAGGCGACCGACGACACAAGGGGCGATGAGGGGGAAAGAGCAGCAATGAGGATAGGCACAGCGACGACCACACGAGGTGCGAATGAAGACTTGGGCAAAGGGCAGAGAAACAACTCGAGAGATTCGTTACCTTGGATGGTCCTCTCTATCACCTGACAGCAAGTCACCTGCCACGGACAATAACAAGAGCGAAGTCACGTTGTTCACGAATGAGCGAACTTCGAAATCAACCCCAAAATGGACGGGGCAGCAAGTTGGCAGGAAGGAATAGCCAGGAGGCTGTTTGGAACAGTAATGAAACTGATAACCCGGTTTTACATGAAAAAGGGATACTTCTTTAGGGAAATCGAGTGTCCGAGTCGAGAGGGACTCACGTGGAAGAGGTAGGAGGGTGACCTACGTTTGACTTTGAGACCACTTGCGCACTTTATCACCTGACCTGATTAGTCAGGATCTTCGATCTTTCGGATTGTGAGTCGTGCATACATTTGTTTTGTTGCTTTTTTTTCTGATTTTCCTACAGATTAGGCTGAATGAATAAAAGACATTATTTCATTTCACTTATTTTCCCCTCTGCATAAATATTGAAATACCTGATTTTGATCTCCTCGAGTCATGTGCTGCAGTCCCGCGCCCCTCTTCACACCTGGCGATCCTGCACTATGATTGGCTGCTTGTCTGGAAATCACGTGCTTGGTATGCGCACGGACCACTTCATGCCCTTTCCACTTTCTGATGGATCTGCTGTGCAGTGAGTTAACTATGTCGGAGATAAGTCCATCATGTCAACTAATGTAGCAAGTTTATCACATGAACTTTACCCTGGGTTGCACTTGGTGCGCCCACACCCCTCTTTTGCCTTTTTTTTTTTGCCCTTTTTATGCCGGGTCATAAGACTCGCTGGATTTAAAGTGGGCAAGATTTCTGCTGAGCCCGGCGATCTCCCATGCGATCATCACTTGCAGGTGCGGAGATCCGACGTTGCAGCCATAGATCTGTATTCTCGAGAGTATAGACTGCAATGTACACACTCTCCAGGGTGCCAAGCTATCACCAGTAGATCTAGATATAGACATAGTCCCAGCAGATATACATCTGGCTGGGATACACCCAGCACAAATGACGTAGGAGTAATACGCCCAAAGGGAAGTCGGAGGTCTTACTCTGATTCAGATCTAGACCTTAGCCGAAACACAATTTTCGGGTCTTCCGTGGTATCCGCGAAACAAATACCCTCCTCCGCCGCGCCCAGCAGATCCCAGCAGAGGATCTTCACATCCAACGCCGATTCTCCATCAATCACATCCTCCTGCCCCCTAACCCGTGACCGTGACTTATCGGAACGCCGCTGCGTCACAGCAATGACGGCGCTGGTCCCCGCATACCGCGCCGGTGGCTTAGTATCATCCGCCCCTGGCTCCCACCCGGCACGATTCGAAAAGACGATCACCACCTTTTTAGGGCCCTCCTCTCCATCCAGGTCACGCGTATGCTCCATATTCTTCTCGATCAGCGGATAGAACCGGTTCAGCCAATAGTTGAACGTGTCCATCTCGGGCTTGCCCTCTAGCGCGGCGAGCTCCTCCTGACTGAGTAGCGTCAGCCAGGCCATGGAGAGAATGACGAGCTGGGACTGCGAGTCTAGCACGCGGTTGGCGAATTCCCATGCTGTGTATGGGGCTTCGAATTTGTACGGGTTGATGTCCATGCAGATGCCGAACGAGGTCGCCACCTGTCTGGATGTTCGGCGAATATCGTCTGCGTCCTGTGCAGGTGCCGAGTCCTGCGCGCGAAAAGTGAGCTCGTGAAACCCCCGCTCCACGTTGCCTTCGGTGGCCCATGTCTCATCGGTGAAGTACAGGAAGGTCTTGCGGTAGTTGTGGATCACTTCCCCATTCTCAGCGACCACAAGCAGAGAGTTGTAGTACTTGGCTTCTGTCTCGGTGGGGCCATGTTCTATTTCAGGATAGCCCACACAGACTTTGCACTGAAGGCGCTTGGCTGTTTCGCGCGCCCATGAAGCACTCGGACCCGACCCGACTGGCTCGAGATATGGCTTGATTGCTTCCAAAGAGGGGAAGTTGTAACCTAGACATGATCAGCCGCGTGAACATCTCAATGCGTGCATGGACCTCAGGGGCATTAACACATGCCTTTGGGAGAATATTCTCTACACACAAAGATCTCGACGCAGGTCGACTGGGAATCGAATACATACCTGTCAACGCTAGCTCCGGTAGCACCAAGACATCAGGTTTTAACGCGTCCACGCCAATTCCATCCCTCAGGGGGACGGATTTGCCGTCTTTTAATAATTTATTCACCCTCTGGATGTTTCCATCAACATCACCCAGCTTCGGGGCGAATTGGAGGGTTGCGATTCTCATTTCCAGACGCAGCGAACTCGTGAAGGTCCTCGATGCAAATGGAAATCGGTTGGAGATAAGTTGGCTCTCCTTAGGCCTTTTAGAACAGATTGTAGGTCGAGTGAATGATGCTGCATCGACGTAGAGTCTCTGTGACCTGTGTCCAAACCGGACGGGGACGGCACCAAGTGACGCGACTGCCACGATGTTGTCGGTAGCTCTGAAGAGTATAGACTGGTTTGGCCTTGAATGGATAAACTCGAAAGAAATCAATCGATCCGTTGCATTTGATAATGCAGCGTTGAGCGTAGAGCGATGAGCGTAGTTTGATGAACTCGGCGGAGAGATGAGTGTTGGTGCCTGATTATGCCTGAGCCACACTGCAGATCTCTACCAATTGCTCCAAAGCCTTGAATGAAAGTCTCAACACATATTCTACAGTGTGAAGATATACCAACTATCCACAAATTGTAATCATGAACTGCGTATCTGAATGTCAAATATATTGGGTATGTACTCAAAAAAGCAAAACCTCCCCTAACACCATGTAAATGTGCAGTGATGGATCTCGAAGCGAGGAGTCGAAACATCCCATACATAACGCCTTCGCAGAAAATGTAAGAGCCAAAACCAGCTTCCTATCTACATGAACAAGCGCCATGTGGATACACGACACTATTCGCTTCGACTGAACTTGTCGTCCTTGTCCTTGATCTTCCGAGCGAACTGGTCTCTTCCAACTGAAGTAAAGTCCAAAGGAACGCCGGCATACCCCTTCGCACCAGTCCTTCGAATCCGCTCCTCAGTGCGAGACATAGATCCATCTGGGCGTTCGGGGCCATAGGCAACTTTGTAGTTGTGCGTCGGACGTGGTGGGGGCGAGAGACTTTGGGAAAAGCGTGTGGAACGCTCAAAGATGCTGTCAAGGCTGCTGCCAGGGCCGTAGTAGGGTACATACGGCGGATCGTATTGAGAAAAGCCTTCGAAAATGCTCCCATTCCGTAACTGCTCTGCTGCGATCCGGGCAGCATTCAGAAGCAGCTCGTCCTCATCAACTTGGCGGTTGTTTGGCTTTGCAGCCTGAATTCCTTCCTCGGTTGGTGGCTTGGGCTTGCACAATTCCTTGGCACGTTCCAGACAGGGCAGAGTTGGCACCGCCCTGCTGTATTGCTCGATAAGGGAATATTTCTTCTTGGCGGGAGGTGATTTTTCCATCGCCTTCGATACCTTGGCCACCTTTGAGCCGGATTCCTCTGCGGTGAATTCTCCAGCAACTGGTTCTTCTAGTGCCCTCTTCCGGGTCGTCCCTTCTTCACGTCCGGGGTGCACCCCTCCAGGGTGGTCGCGATAAAGAGACCCGTCCCCGGCAGTCTTCAGCTCTTCAGTTGATGCATAATCTAACGAGACGTCGAATTAGTAGGGCATCCTCGAGGATGTTGAATAGGGAATGAGTGAGCTTACCAGGAGGATTCCATTCATCGGTCTGTGAGCTCCTGTCCACAGACCTGCGAATGGACTTCATCATGACTGATCGAGATTCGGGCTTAGTCTTTGACCCCTGGTTGAAGACATTAGTCTCGACAGGGGCGATCTCGGGTGACCCAGGAGGTGTGAAGGCAGTGTCCATTTCCTTTGGTTGTGGTTTCTGAACCTCCTTCTCCACAGACGGGCCCGCCATAGCGTTTGAGAACAAAGGCTTCGGATGCTGAATATCGCCAGATGCAAGAAGGGGAGTAGACTTCCTAGGAGCAAATTCGTTCGAACTAAACAAGGAACTTTGCTCTTGCAAGGAAGCGTCCAAGCTGGATTCCTTGGAAGGCATAAACAGAGACTGCGAGTGCCCTTGAGAAGTCTGCGGTGAAACAGACTTGAACAGACTGGAAGACTGTTGAGTCGGAGAATTCATCGCGGCGAACGAAAATGGCTTGTTTGCGTTCGGAGCTGTGGTAGCTGGAGTGGGGAACTTGAATAAAGACGAGGATGAAGGGGGTGCGAAAGTAAACGGCGAGCTTGTTTTCACGGCAGACTCTGCAGCCGTAGTACTCACAGCTGCCGAAGAATTGCCATTGGCGCCTGCAGATGGGAAGAGGGGATTCGAGGTCGGGAAGAGTGAAGACTGGCTTGGCTCAGACGGTTTCGGCGGTGCAAAGCTAGACAGAGGCGCAAAAGGATTGGGCTTTGCACTTGATGCCCCTGATGTTGCACTTGAAAAGCTGCCACCAGAGAACGTCGAAGAGAACTGAACAGGTGCGGCCGTAGGGGCAGTAGTAGCCGCGGGTGTGGGAGCCGCAGGCGTCTCTTCTTTCTGGCTTGTTTCAGGTGGTTTAGAGAAAGAGAAAGGCGAAGGAGACGGTTCAGAGGGGGTCGATGTCTTTGGTGCTGGCATGGCAAACGGATGGCTGGCTTCTGGCGTGGTCGAGGCAGCAGGACCGCTGGCGGCAGTGCCACCAGAGAACATCGAAGAGAAGGGGTTGGGGTTGGGATTGGGGGCTGATGGGGCAGGGGTGACGTTCGCAGTGGCTCCGCTGGAAGTCAATGAAGAGAAGGGATTCTGGGAGGGTGTTGGCGGTGCAGGTGTGTTGTTTGCAGCAGGAGCAGTGGAAAACATTGAAGCGAAGGGGTTTGCGGGGGAAATCATTTGCGGAGGGTTGAAAGGATGCTGAGCAGCTGGCTGAGCATTGGCAAATGGGTTGGCGGTGGAAGACGGTGCATGATTCTGGAAGACATTGCTATAAGTGGACTCTGACTCGCTCTCCAGCGAGGGAGAGTTCATCTCCACCACGGGTGCAGGACTCTCGTCGTACTTGTCGGTGACAAACAGCGAATCATCATCAATGGGGATATCCGCTGACTTGTCTACCCGCTGGTGCAAGTAAGATTTGTCCACCATGCCCATTCTCGCGGCCTCTCGAATGGTCATTCCCAGAATAACAGCAACCAGGGATCTTCCTGCCCGTTTTGACTCAACGTAGGTCTCAGAGAAGGAGTGTTCAGAAGACGGAGAAAATGCTACTCAAAGAGTCAGAATCAGTCGGCGGGTTTGATAAAAGCAAGAGGCGGGGAAAGGTGAAACATACTGATAGAGTCAACAGGACGGCTGCCCCAGTCCAGGTAAAGCTGACCGCTAGCATTCTCGCTCAGCGTCAGACCCTGTTCATTGCAGAACTTAATCGTCTGCTCCTCGTCATCAAAGTGTAGAACTTGTGTCAGTTCATCCACTGTCCATTCTTCGTTCTTGGACTGCTGCGAGATTGGCTGACGGCAGTAGCCTTTCCAAATCGCACGGATGGCTGTTTGCCGGACGTGGTTGAAGTAGATCTCGGCGACGCACGCCATCAGGTAAGACACACTCGGCGAATTGATGATGTTGAAGAATCTAGTGTAGAATCCTTGGGCAATTGCATTGGGTCGACGCGCATCCAGAGTACCCTGGTAGTCCCAAGTGTTGCAGGAAGCTGCGTATAGGTCCAATGCAACCTGGACACGAGGGGAATTCAGTAACGAGGAAGGCCACTTCTGGACACGAGCTTCCAGATCAGGGCGCTGATCGTGGATAGAAAAGAGGATGTAATACGCGCGGAATTCATCCTCATTCGGGAATGCAATGCGTTCACGATTGTCGTCGTAGTAGTACATAAGCGAAAGCATCGTGTTGTTCAGCTGCTCGCGCTCCTGATGACGGTCGAAAGGCTCTTCATTTGCCGGGCTGGAGAGCAGATGAAGCGACACGATGTGGAAGCGCGCAATCCTCTCCAAGCAAGTCACTGCGGTTTTGACATCATCTTCTTGAGTGACCTGCTGGACAGAGAAATCATTTCGGATAGACCGTGTTCGATCCCAGACAAACTTGTGGATGGTGCCCAGTGGCTCGTTACCTCCGATAACATAGCGAACGAGGTAGTTCATGGCTTGTAGCAGTGTCTTGGGTGTCCGAATATCGGAAGGCAGCTGTTCATCGTAACCGGCCGCTGACCGTCGGAAGCGCTTGAGCATCTTCGTCTCCATGTTCTGTAGTATATTGGTTGATGGGTGTAGATACTGCGGTTTGATGGTTAGCGGGGTCGAGCGAGTGAAAAGAGAAAATGTAAATGATACCTTCTCGCTCTTGTCAACCATCTTTTGAACAATCCGTTCCACACGTTCAAATTCAGGACACATGCTGGTACACGTTCCCACCGGGGTGATGGCTTGTTTCAAAGATGTAGGCTGATTCGGATCGGCCATCTGCCCATCCCTAATGGCCAGCTGCCGCTGTTTCGCTCGATCGAGTTTAAGCTACAAGCCAAGTCAGACAATTCGTCTCCTTGTAGAATTTCAGGTGCGGGGGTCAACGGGCGATGTGCTGACCTGCTCGTATCTTTCATGGTAAGAGGTCACAGTCGATGCATCCTCCACGGGTATAGACGCTATGGATCCGTTGTTTGTGCCGCTCATCGGCAATTGTCGCTGGAGCTTTTGCTTCAACGCGCCTCGTGGAGCAAATTGACCATTTCGACCAGGATCGCCGTTGGCGATGGCTGAAAGAGGCGACCGTTGCGATTTCTGATTCTCAAACGGGTTTCCCATGGAATACTGCTGTTTCATTTGGGCGAATGGAGAGTTTATGTTGCCGGTGTTTGGCGCCTGTGACAATGATGCTGCGGCGTGGGATACGCCTGTGGATGCAGCGCCAGCGCCGCGGCCTCGGCCACGAGATATCGATTGGCCCCGTCCTGTGCCACGCCATTTGGACGCCCTGGACCTGGAGCCCCTAGGTTGGAATGGCGCCCCACGCGCAGTGGATGCTCCGCGACCATGCCCTGGTGTGCTCGTGGCGGCCGCCTGTGCATTTCCACGGGGAGCACTGAACGGATTGAATGGGGTCGCCATCCTGTCCGCAATCAGCGGAAGGGAACAAATAGACCGCCTCTAGCCACTTCAGAGCTCCACTCTGTGGACTTTTCCTTCGATGTGTTGCGCGGCGGGTCTGAGCCGCGGGCAGTGATAAGAAGCGGAGTTTAAGAGAACTTGAATGCTGTTTGAGAAGTCGATTCGCCAAGGCGAGGACCATAAGTCAGTCCATGTTCCAGTTTGAGTCTATCGCCTGTTTCTCCAGCAGATCGCAGCGGCCGAGCAACGCAAGATTGCGCAATTGGTCGAACGTTGCAACGCTTCGAAGTCGCAGAGGCGAGGGTGACAGGATGGTGGTACCTTTCGGACGATCGCAGAGACTAAGTTTCGCCAAAACTAACAAGAAGCATGTTATGAATAACGTGTTCCCTGTCGGCAGGAAGATGCAATAAAGAAGTGGCTCAAAGAGACGCGGTGGTTTCGGGGGAAAGAGGTCGAAATGAAAGGAAAGAAAGAGTTAATGCAGCCTGAAAAAGGGTTAGAAATGGCTCTCAGAAGGTTCCGACATACACTAAACCTGAGAACGTGCAGAAGGAAATGCTTTTCGCTGCAAGGTTGTCGAGGAGGAAATGCGGATGATGCTCTGCTGGTTCACGCGAGCTTGAAGAGGGCGGGCGCGGCTACCGAATAGTGGAGCCGCGCGCTAATCCGAATTAAGCGATCGGTTAACGGGAGCCATTTTGATGGCCTTTCTGTACTGCAGGAATTTGCAGTATCAATTAACTGCAAAGCAAGCTACGCCCAATTTATGGTCAAGCAGTTTTTGTAATAACTGCCGGTGTCAATATTTTTCTTCACGGAGATACTTGATGCCTGAATTTATACTATGTTGAAACTTGAGAATGGGTGAGCTGAGTTCAATGAATGTCGTGATTGGAGCGAAGGATATGAATATACGAACAGTGGAAAATTATTCTAAACGGTTCCTTACAATAGGTTTACTTATGAAGTAGGCTCAGGAACACCCACGGTGTTTAGGGTTGATGTATGACTTTAATTGAGCATCCACCGCCTCCCACTCGTCCCACGCCTCGACGAGGGCCCCTATATTCCCATCGAACATTATGAGAAGCCCGCTTAAAATTCCCAGCGGGCTAAGCTTTACAAACAGCATATATTTTGATCAGATTAACCAAGGGAGGGAAGTGTAGCATCAGGGGACAAGGACACATCAGGTAAATAAGGAACCACACGGACCACTCATGTCGAATGATGGAAGACTGCTTACTATAAATGGCAAGATTAGGGCTTTTTAGGCTAAGGAAACAACCCTATGATTTACCATTAGGTATCTGTTTACTTCTACAAGGAAAGGATGAAATTTTCGAATCCACTGATTTCACAATCACTATCTACCAGATATCATCCATAAACAAAAACTCCATGAAACATAAATATGGGACGAAAGAGAAATCATATACAAGTCAACAAAAGTCAAAAGGGAGTATTCGCGAAAGTCAAGGAAGGCAGAAGTCAGAAAGAGCCCAAAGCCGAAAATCACCATCGCAGAAGCAAAATCAAGCCATAAAATATCTTCAAGAGGGAAAAAAGAAAAGAAGAAAAGAAAAAGGCTGCCACCCTGCACGACTCCTCTTAACGACATCCATCCTTTTTTATTCACAAAAAGCAGCAAAGCAAAGAAAACTCCGTTGCTCAAGCCCATGTATGCTGAGTGCTTTCATATGGTATCCAGAGCCATCAGTCGTATAATCGTTAAAGTCCTGCCAATTCATTCTTCGTTCAACGGGTCCAGCCCGAGGTTGCAATCTAGGCTGAGTGCGAAAGCGGCAGGCCGTGTGGGTGGCCCAGGGAGCCTGTGCGGAAGGGAAGTGCCCGCTGGCTTACATCCAGAGGGGACTGGCCGTGGTGCGACATGTCGTGCAGCTGGGCTGGCGATGTCATGGACATGTGGTAGGGCACTGTGGGTGGTGGCAGGGCACTGTGTGGGGTGCTGTAGTCCACTGGGCTGAAGATGTTTTGGCGGAATGCGGGTGTCCAGGTGTCGTACTGGCCTGGTGCTGTGCGTTGCTGGTTGGGTGTGGAGGTTGAGAAGGGATTTTGTGTTGAGTAGTCAAAGACTGAAACATCGTGTGGGCTGATCATCTCCGCGCTGACGGGTGTGCTGAGCATGGGCTGCGAGAAGGATTCTGTGTACTGCGGCGGGGTGGCGTAGTACGGGCGGTCATGTCGCGGCTCGAAGCTTAGTGCCTCACCCATTGAGAAACTGCCCGGCATAGAGCGGCCGTGGGTAAGGGGCATGGTATCAATTGGCGTTGTGAAAGGAGCAGCGACCTGTTCGACGGATGATGTCGGTGTCAAGAGACCGTCCTCGATGTGCTCGGGGGCACTGATTGTGGGAAGCTCGTTGGAATCCTCGTCTTCGTCGTCGCCTTCGCCTTTAGGGCTAGGTCCTCGGTTCTGGACATAGACTACCATGTTGGCATCTGTGGCCGTGTTAGTCGGTGATATGGGAATTTGATGTCTGGATACATACCAACTTCACCGCGCTCAAAGCGCTCTTCCATCCTTCGCACCCGCAGGATTTCAAAGATGATCTCGACGTGCGAGGGATGCTTCAAGCTCCGCTTGGTGTCGGCAGCGACCTCCTTGAGCTTGTCGGCAGTAATGCCATGGCTTCCAAGATTGCGGATGATGTGAAGCAGCAGCTCAATGCGGACTGTGCCAGTGTTAGTGACTGATTCCCGAACGGAACGAGGCAAAACACATACACTCTTTACGCAGGTGATCAGGTTCCTTGTGCATGACACCCGAGGGCCACCAGTCGGGCTTGGTCTTTTCGGGATCGCCAGTGGTACCAGGGGCGGATCCTGGCGGGGGCTTGCCTCCGTTGTAAGGGTGTCGGACCTGCTTACGAGGCTCGATGAACTTGATAAAGGCCTTGGCAACCATGCGGCAGTTGAGCTGCTGGAAGTGTTTCAGGGCGCTTTCGTAATAGCTAGTAACCTTCTGGGTGTCTCCCACACGGAGGGGGACCATATCGTTGGATGTGGTTTGGGGATAGTCATCGTTGTCCGATACCTGGTTACTCAGACGGTCATCGGCAATAGACGGGGCGGGCCCCTGGCGGCGGCGGACGCGGCGAGGCGAGGTGTCCATAGTACCTGTTGCAACTGTCAGATGGGAGTTGTGCGTAATAGTACAGTAGGTAAGGCTTACGGTGAGAACTGGGCTGGTGGAAGCCAATCTTCTCACCGAGAATGTCGAGGAAGTTCTGACGAACTTGGGGAGTGAAGATGGTCGAGCTCTGCTCCTGGATAGAAGGAGACTCATCAACCCTGAGCTTACCCTCGTTGTCGAGGTAGATCATGGCGTAGTGAGCATAAGGCAAGCGGAATGTAGAACGAGTGGGAGTCATCATAGGCTGAAGTAGTGTAAGTGATTGAACCAAGTATATCTCTTGGGACATACTCACAGGGGCGACATCCCAGCCAGGTGGGCCTTCAAGAGCAGAAGCAGACCGCTTCATGGCTCCGGTGGCAGTTTTGTGGGTGGTATAGACCATTGTGCTGGAAATAGAGAACGCTGGGCCGAGGCCTAAGCGTGAAGTACCGAAGGATTCTTAATGCGTAAGCTCGTTCACTCAGGAATGAAAAGTATAGGAGCAATTCTCCGACTCCAGTGCGGAAGCTATCAATTCGGGAGGCTCCTTCTTATAGAAGTGCAGCTGGCGCTTGATTTTTGGAATCCACAAGTTGAGATCCTATCGGATCGTTAGCCATCACTCCCAAACTTTGCAAGATCCAATGCACGCCGCAGCACGCCGTTTCAAGGTCATCCACCGACGAGCCGTCGATGCCAACGGCGCCATCCCCGGCGGGGCAGCGCGAGCCAGTGTGTCAAGTGGATGCCAACCCGAACGGCTCGAAGCAAGCTTATTGCAAACAGAACCAAGCTTAGTTCATGCAGGGATACTCACTGGGGAGATCACGATCAATGACTCGAGTCCTATGCGAGGAAGACCGCAGGTAGTAGTTGCTGCTAGCAACCGACGGGTCGGATGCTACAGGGACGAGTAGAATATAGATCTACCTGCGTTCCCGGGGATGTAGAGATGGTGACACAAACGGGGTTGGACTGGTTGTATATGAAATATCTCTTGGAGTTTGGCCTGGAGGGATGAACCAAGAAACTAAGAAAGCAAGGAACCAAGGAACCAGAGGGATGGTGTGGGTCGAAGATGTGAAGAAGAATTGTAGAGAGATGAAGTGGGAACAGGAGGGTGTTTAAATTCATGCAAAAAGGGAAAAACTCGGGGTGGACATGCAGAGTATTTCAGTTTCCTCAATTTAGTACAAAAGGTACAAAGTACGTTTTCCAAAGCGTCAAACACTGAACCTGGTAGATCCTCGACAGAAGCCGGGGGATCCTAGATAGGTTTCCTGATCGCGCTATGCAGTATGTAATTAAGAGCAACATGCATTAGTCCAGTTCAACCACCGAGGTCTCGTCCCAGCTGTCTGTCCCGATTGGGGATCCCTGTCCTATTTCGTAGATCACTATGACACATTTTCGTCTTTTATTGTTATCGTTATTTTCGATTAATTTTATTCTATTTAATTCTATTTTATTTTTAACTTTTTGACAGTCCCGCTCCTCTAATTTAGCGTCGAGTCCGTTTCCCGTCTCTCGGGGAGCCAAACACATTGTCGATTATCGATCGACTGTGGCCCTCTTCACCCCACGGCTATGGTACATGGTAGCCTGTCATTTTTTTATTCTTTATTTCCTTTCCATTTTCCATTTTCTTTTTATTTAGCTTTTTGGCTTTTGCACTCCGTGATCGATTCGATCGGAAAGTACCCTAGGTTAAGCGGCTAGACCTCGGCCATTTCCATGTTCCCCGGCGGCAGGCTCGTCAAACCAGGGTCTACTCCTAACAAATTAGATACTTTGTCGCACCATCACCGCCAGACACGCTCTAAGCGTTCGTGTTCAGACCAAATGCCGAGGTCCTTGCGGCGGAGTCCCACGCACAAAAAATGTGGGTGCTATTCTTAAAGGAAGCTAAGTTAGCTTCGGAGGTACCGTAGATTCGTCATCAGAAAAAAGTCAGTGCGCTCGATCGTCGGATCTCAGAGCGAGATGCCCCAGCGCTAGTTGCAGGTCCTGGTCCAATAAGCGAAGCCACTGGGCTGTGGCCGTGGACCTATCAAAGTTCAAGCTTGTGCATGGCCCAACATCCAGGATCTCGGATCCTGGGATGTCGAGGCATGACTCGCCGATAGGGCTTTATTCACTTTCCCCGTCGATCTTTCAGGGCTCAGCAATCTCCGAACATGACAGGCGTTCGCGGGGTTTGCTCAACTTCGGGATTATGCTTGACCTCTCCGTCCCCTTCAGCTGGTGGTAGCTAACCCCTGAGATCAGACCTCCAATCTGTCAAACGAAACTGAAATTGAAATTGAAATTGAAATTGAAATCCACTGAACAAAAGCACCAAATTGACGAGGTCGAGACCTACCTCTAACTACCTCTATCTGATACCTAATCCTGGTACTGTCACGCTGGGATGAGTGCCCCGCGACAAATGGGAAAAGGCATCGATTATTTATGCCTACCTAGGTTACGCGTCGTACTTTTGCGCCGTTCCTTTGTTTGATCTCCCTACCAATTCCCAGTTCCCAATTCCCAGTCGCCAAGGATCACTGGCATCGCGTCCATCTCCCGCCACGGTGGATTCCATACGAACTGCCGGGTATAGATTGATGCAATCGGAAGGCCGCTGCAGAAAATCATGCGCAAACCGTACCTGCGCTGTGTTTGTCTTGCCACCTCTGATCGATCAACTGCCGAGTATATCCCCCTGTCATTCAGAGTAGCAGTAGCAGAGAAAAAGCGATCGTCACTGACATCCTCGAATAACTAGAGACTAGAGGGGTCGAAGCCAATAGAGCGAAAGCATCTATGGTACTTCTGTACTCTACAATGATTTGGATTTGAATTTGCATTATTCTGATCGCGATCCGATGCAATTGCGAATGTCCCACCCGCAAGGGGCTTGATCGGAGCCATGGTTTGCCCAACCCACTCGCTCCGTTTCCCCCGCTGATTTGCTTTTTTGCCTTCTTCTCCACTGTCTTGTCAATGCGGATGCAGTGCCCGTTAGCACACCCCTATTATCCCCTGTCACTCCGAAGGACAAAGTACAGGAGATCGTTTTATGCGTCGTATATGCAGGGCCTAGGCCTCGGAGGCAGGTCAAAGTACCAAGCATTTGTCATTCCAAATCAAATCCCGGTGCGTCACGTAACGCTCAGATAGCATCAGCCACACCGTGCCACAGTTATTTTCAGCTGAGATCGCACTGCCACATCCCACTGGATCTGACAGCCGTCTACATATACATATGTTAGAGGTGCAGGAAGAGTCCCGTCTGCAGGTCCTCCGATCCTGTCATGGAACGAGACATGAGATTTTACCAGGCTTTGGCTGGCCAAGACTGAGACAGGGGGAGGCAAACAGGCATTGATAATCATAGTTAGCCACTGCTATTCACCAGGTTGTCCGCTTTTTGCTGATCGACAAAGTCAAAGGCTTCGGAGATGCTCGGTGGGTCGTGATGCGATCACCCTAAAACCAGACGGTGAGGCGTCGGGGGCTTAGGGCTCGGAGGCTTGGAGGAACCGGATAAGTGATACCGGGTGCACGGTTAGCCCGAAAAGGAGGGGAATTGGGATTCGGGGGGTGGGGGGGAAATCAGGAGGGGCGACTGTGCGAGGTCGCTGCTCCGTACCCTTGATCTACATGTCTGTATCCGTCTTGGTCTTCTGGAATGGTCCTGGTGCGTACCTAGTTTACCGCCACGCGAGCACCGATGTACTTAGTATAGAAAGGGTTGCAGGTTGCCGTTGAACTCCGTTTCGCCGGTAGTCCACTCCAGTACGATTTACCTCTTACTCTTCGTTGGGAAGGGAAGGTCCATATCGAAGGTAATATGAAAGTCTGTTCGCCTACATGAGCGAGACCACACAAAAGTACCTCGAGGAAACTAGATGATTACTCGGGGAGACAAGCCGTTCGTGTACATCCTCGACGAATATCAGGAATATCGTTTACTCTATTTGATCTCTCGGGACTCAAGCAGCCGCAAAAACCGATCGGCCCAATGAGAAGCCGTGATCAGACCGTATCGCGCCTACTATATTTGGCCTTACGTCATCCCTCTCTCGATGAGGTTTGGGGCGTTCATGGTCACCTGGGCCTTTTAGTTGGTGGTGGCCTCTAAGTTCCGGGGCATTTGGGGCCCAGACTCGACCCCCCACCAAGCCCAAGCCACCAGGGGCGGGCCGGGGACACCGGTCCGGACAAGCTAAAACTGTCAAACTCCCCAAGTCGGCATAGTGCAGGACCCACTCCCACCCAGCAATAGGGTCAAAGTTGGCAATCATCCTACAAGCCCTTTCTTCTGGAACGGACGTGTTGCCTGTGATGGACTCCTTTACCTGACCTCGTCTCATCTCTCTAACTAGATCCTTGGGTTCAGTAAGCGACAGGTTCGTCTGTTTTCCCCCGTTCGAGACATAACTGGGAATTGCACTGCACCGCGGCCGCTAAACGAAACAGTATTTAGTTGCCGCAGTGGGTGATGTAGAATTATTGCTGTTCAGCCAATGGCCCTCTAAACCCGAGACTAAGATCAGCCTATACGAACATTACGCGGGGCGAATGTACATACAGTAAAGCATAGATTACTTCTAATTGTACGTACTTCTGGAATCCAACCCCATACCAGGATCAATAACGCCACCTAAATAGGCCAAAAGCAATGTGAGACTGCATGGCCCGGCCCGGTGGGCCGCATCCATAGTCTGCTCATCTGACGCAGCCCTACTGCAGCCATCCTTCGTAACGTCAAAGTACCTCATCGCACATAATTCCCATATTAGGACACGATTGATGCAGCAAACGCAACATAGGCTTTTCTACCCCTCGGATAATACGGCCCTATATGCAGGCTCCTGAGGCGCTCTGAATCTCGACGGACCAGTCAGTTCAGCATCTATCGTTATCGCCTATGTAGGTACGAGTGGTCCAGCTCTTGCGCAGAGCCCAACCGCGTGGCATATATATGACACCTGGCCCTAGCGAGCAGTAACTAGTTAACAATTGCTTCGATTTGTAATTTCTATTCCATTTCCCTCTCGCGTTTTCCTCACGCCGATCCAATCCACTTCGCCCGGAGCTATGCAAGTGGATCCTCTGAACTCCAGTGATCGCCTCAGCTCGCTCGGGTCTCGTACTTCTGGGGTTTTTACAATGCCGAACTAGTAGGAGGCCTTGCGTCCTGCGGAGAACTTCTCTGTATCCTCCTTTTTATTTGAAGCTGGCAACGTGGTTTCCAGTTCGGATCACGCGCTCGCCATGTGGTTCAACGGGCTTACGATTTGGAATCTGAAATGCTCCGATATAATACTCCAGTTGCACAGATCCCCGGGTGGAAACCTAATCCCGTACTCTGGGAAACTATGAACCCAGATACCTGGATAACCCAACCCCATCTCGGCTCGACACACAGTTCCCCATCATTCCTTGCATGGCCTGTTGTGAGCTTTAACCAAGAGCCAATCATCCTGTCGTTAGCGTGGCCCAGTCTTATCCATGAAGAGTGTAAACTCTGCAGCCTCCCCTAACAATCGACAATCCACGACGACGGAGAGTTCCCGAGATCGAACTCGATCTTCATGATGGCATGCATACGGCCCCTTCGCCCCTTCTTTTTTGGCTTTGTCTCCGTCCACTATAATAGTATCCACGTCTGCCCGGTCGATCCACCTCCCTCTTTCAGCTGTTCTAATGTACGGATTTGATGCTCCGAAGACCTTTGCAGAGCCAAGCCTCGAGCAATGCATGGACGGACAAATTGCCCGAAACGTCCAGATCGTCCCTGGCGGATCTCTGTTCCGACCCGATCGAGTGTTCCTTGATCATCTTGCAAGGCTACGCCATGCAGAAACATAAAACCAATGAGGTTGCTTCTAATTCATGCGAGTATAGACAAAACCCGGCTTTCTTGTTGCACACAGTTCCACTTTGTCGGGGAGGCCCGGTCCACGCGAGACGGACCCACTCAAACTGAGCCACACCACTCCGTTTAGGGAAAGTACTGCGCGCGAATAGCTTCAAGCCCCTACCACCGACAGAAAATCTCTTCATTCGAAAAACAAAAAGGCCCCATCCCCCGGAGACCCGGCACCCTAATCCCATTTCTGTCTCTCGAGTCGGCCCAAGCGTCCGGATGCAGCTCGATCTGAATCCGCTGTCCTGGTCATCGCCGCTGATCATATGCATCTCAACCTTCAGATCTGGATCTGCAGACAGAAAAGATAGCACTTGTATCTTCTCCTTCTCCTCTCCAGGGCTGAGATAAAAGCTTGTTCCCGATTCCAGCCTCTCCTCCGGGCCGGAGTTGAGATGTTCATTGTCTAGCCCTTGCAACTCTGTACAACACTCCACACTGTTTTGTTCACCTGCACGGATATGCATATGGTCAAATAGCGTAGACTGGTTGGACGGATTACTTTCCCGGATTATCTTACCCGGAAACCTTCTACGACCCCGCCCAAGCAGGTGGAGAGTAGAAATGCGAACGCAAGCCGCCAAAGTAAATCGAGCAGCCATCTAGATTTCCAGTGGAGAACCTAGAGCGAATCGAATGCCACGCAGGAATCAGAATCGGGTCGCTCGGACATTCCAGCATATCAAGGAGGGGAATGGTCCACCCCGATCGAACATGAGTTTAAAAGTTCCCAAACGATCTGATCTCAGACCGAGATTTGCCTCCATTCACCCTCTAATAGGCCCATCAGACCCATTGAACAAGGTTACAAGCCTGGAACGGAAGCTGCGATTCCCCGAACCACTGACCTTCCCTTACTTGACTGACGGCTGAAACCACAAACTTAGAAATTTACCTTTTTCGATTTCTCCAATGATAGAGCATGCATGGCGAGGGGGAGGAACGATATGGCATCCGCCACGCGACATCTGATATATTATATTGACTTGTACTTGTTTCGGTGGGCCTGGACCGTCTGGCTCAGGTACCGTGCATTCCTCGATCTTGGTGGAATATCCATATCGGCAATATGCACTATTACCTCGGCTTGAAATTCTATGCAAGAACGACAATACCTGCATTAGAAGGTGCGCCTTTAACTCGATGGCGTCACTAGGCCCTCGAACCTCTACGCATTGCCCTCTAAACCTTGGAGCACTCGGACCGGAAGGAAACCGTATTGCAGCAAGGGATCCAAGCTATTGAAGCATAGCATATAATCCCCGATCTATTCTTAGCCCGATGTGGTCGTCAAGTAGAGGGCGTAAGACCCAGTCATGGCTCAACAGGAGTGTCATTATCGTGGAGAGATTCTTACCCGGAAATAGTAGGTAAAGACGGATTCAAGCTCGGGTTCACTTTATGGATGTTGGTGTGGCGCCACGCTGGACAGTTGTTCACCGCTACAATGGGAGGGAGGGCATTGATAACAGATGTCACCGCCACGTTTGGGTCTCGACGCTACTGCAAATCACGGTCTAAGAAGGGCTATGAAATGCTGTGCATTGTGCATTTCCTTTTTTTTTTTTTTTTTTGAGGATCTGAGCGGACCTCAGTTAGACATGTTGCGTTATGTGTTATGTGCGAATGGGTTCGATTATCCACATGCTATTAAAAGAAAGAAATAAGGATGATGCTGTACAGGCAACCAGATCACAGGGATGCAAAGAATAAGATTCGGTTCGTATAGGTAATAAAGCACTTTTCGAGTTTCCAGGCTCAGGCCTATCAGCTGTCTCGATCGTACATCGCCACATAGTAATTGATTGACACGGCCGGGGGCAAAGGATTTTGCTTTGCGTAAAGTGAATTGAGATTTTTTTTTCTCGCATCTTGCCTCTTCTACTTTTGTTCGGGGTGGCCCTGGGGTGCTGCATTGACAGGGATTCCCCATAGGATATGCCACTATGCGCCGATACCCGCGCCACAAAGGGGCTCCCGGGGGCTCGAACGGTCAAAACAAGATGAGAGGCATGATTCATGCGTGAGAACTGAACAATCAGCAACTGCGTAGGCTAGAGATCGGCCCCATACTCTGGGGCCTGGATCCGGATTCCCCGAGCCACTCAGAATGGCGGAGGCTGGATGTCTATGTGCAGGCAGGCTGAGTACGCATGACGCGGGAACTCGTCAGGGCTCGTTACAGCCGGTTGGTTTCTAGATTTGCGAAATGGCGAGACCATCGCCGTCAATCAACCCTGCCTCCTTGGCGAGCTCGTAGAAGCGCCCGCCTCGCTTGATCAGCTCTGCTGGCGTGTCGAATTCCGCCACCCGGCCCTTGTCCAGAACGACGATCCGATCCGAGTCGATGATCGTATTGATTCTGTGCGCGATCGTGATGATTGTGCGATCTTGGAAGATGCTGCTGCGCAGGGTGCGCTGGAGCAGCGCGTCCGTCTCCACGTCAACCGCGGCCTGGTATGATGCTGTTAGCCCAAGCCGTCAAACGGAGTGGGAAAAGACGATATTCTTACGGTTGCCTCGTCCAAAACAAGGATGTTGCTTGGTGTCAACAAGGCCCGGGCGAGAGAGACCAGCTGGCGCTGTCCTTGACTCAAATTGGATCCTAAATGCCTCAGTCAGATATCGCCACAAGGACGTGGTCACGAATTGCTCTTACCTCCTTCTTGAACTTGAGCGTCGAGTTGACCTTCCATCCCGGAGACATGCTCCTTCAATCTCGCATGGTCTGGTTTGCATTGGTCAGTAGGCATTCATATAGCAGTAGGAACGAGTTCAACCATACCTAGCACACTCCAGAGTTCCGTATCGTCATGGACATGGCGGGGATCCAGGTTGTCGCGCAAGGTGCCTTCGAACATGGCAGGGTCCTGGGGAATGATAGCGAGGCGACCCCGAAGATCAAACAGTCCAATAGAAGAGACATCGAGTCCATCAATGCTAATGCTACCACTGGTAGGTTCAATGATGCGGAAGAGAGCTAGTGTAAGGGAACTCTTTCCGGCACCAGTCCGGCCAACCACTCCAATCTTCTCGTGAGGCTTGATGTCAAGGTTGATGTCCTTTAGCACCAAGTCGAGACCCTCACGGTAGCGAGTGCTGTAGTTCTTGAAAGAAACAGCGCCATGAGCGGGCCAGCCGATAGCAGGGCGACGCTTGAAGATCACCTCGGGTGCCTCGCTAGGAAGGTTGGCGTACTCGAGCACACGTTCCACGGACACGATGTTGGTCTCAACCTCGACGGTCTGTCGGACAATCCAGTTCAAGGACTGAGTGATCTGGAGAGCGTAAGACATGGCCAGGCCGACCATGCCTGCCGAGAGACCGCTGCCAGTGGCAACTGAGGTGATGGCAAGACCGGCTGAGGCCAAAATTATGATCGATCCGAGGAACTCAAGTCGAACAGCTAGCCAGCGGTTTGCGCTGATCGAGGGGAAGTAAGCTCGCAAGTTGGCATCCATGCGCCACTCATTCTCGAGAGCAAAGCGGTTCTGCTGTCGGTAGGCACGGATGGTCGAGATACCACCCAGGGATTCCTGGAAATGAGCGTAGATGGGACTCCGAGTGACACTGTCGAGGCGCTTGAGCTCACGCGAGGTTCGCAGGTAGTACTTCTGGTAGCTGAGATAGACGTAGGCCAATGGGACGACGAATAGCAAGAAGGCCGGGGTCGACGACGCAATAACGACCATCGTGAAAACCGCACGAGCAGAGTTGGCGAAGAGCATGTTGAATGTGCGGGCAAGTACCTCGTCCACACGGTAGATATCGCTGGAGAATCTGTTGAGGATACGACCCGAAGGAGTGGTCTCGAAGAAGTTCATGGGAGAGCGGAAGATGGCAAAGGCCATTCGCTCGTGAAGCTTTCGGGAGGCTTCGATTGAGCAGAAAATCCACAGAATCAGGTTCTGGACGATAACCAGAAGCGACGATCCCAGACCGAATGCGAGGTAGACACCAATAAACTTGCCCACGCTTTTATTGCTGCCGTGCGTCTCGTTGTACTCGGTCCAGTTCTTCAACCAGTAGTTACCGAGCACCTGGGCAGTCTGTGCAGCCAAAAGAGCAAACAAGTAGAAACCGACCGCTACGATGTTGCTGTCCTTTGCATATTCACCGTACACGCTCCACTTAACCTTACCCTGCTCAGATGTCTCCTGAGTTTGCTTGGTCTTGAGAACGTTCTCCTCGTCTCCAATCTTGCGTCTCAGTCCCTGCCAGCTGGCCGTACTAGCCCGGCGCAGAGTGACCTGGCTGGTCTTCCTCTGAGGATTGCGGCCGCTCTTGATAGGGACAAGGGAGCCTGGTTGTTCCAGGTCTTCACTATCCGAGGTCACGTCATTTTCGATGACTGTCGTCTCGTCGGAGCTCTCGGGGCTCGCAAGGCCATTCTCGGAGTCGCTGGCATCGCGCTCGTCATCTGACGAATCGGCCAGGCTGGTCCGGATAAGGTTGAAGATCTCACCCTTCATTGCCATGAGCTGCTCGTAGGTGCCCTTTTCAATGATGGTCTTGTCACGGAGCAGACCAATGAAATCAGCCTCCTTGAGGACTGTGATAGCATTTGTGGCGAGGATCCTGGTTTTACCGTTCAGAATACCAGTGGACCCGAGCACCTTGTTGATGATATGGCGTCCGACATGCTGGTCGACTGCTGAAAGAACGTCGTCAAGGAGGTAAATATCCGCGCGAGCGTACACTGCACGCGCAAGGGTCAAACGTGCCTTCTGTCCTCCAGATAGGGAGATGCCACGCTCGCCGACTTCGGTTTGGTCGCCGTCAGGCAGGTTCTTGAAATCATCGAGCAGGGCGCAGGCCTCAACAGTAAGTTCGTAGAAGGCTGGGTCCCATCGGTGTCCAAAAACGATGTTCTCCCGTACGCTCGCGTTCATAACCCATGGTGCTTGCGCGACATACGCGACCCGGCCACGGACCACAACCTCACCGTCGATCTTATAAAGTTCACCCAAAATAGATTGAAGCAGGGAGGACTTGCCGCTTCCGACACGGCCAACGATGCAGCTCAGTTCACCCTTGCGAGCACTCAGGTCAATGTTCTCTAGCACCGTGGCTCCAGTGTGGCGGTTCCAGGTGAACGAAGCGTCACGAAGCCGGACAGACTCATCACCCGCATGTTCCACAGGATCCTCGAAGACAACCGCATCGGTCTGCAACTCTTCGGAGGTGAAGTAGTCCATCAATCGATTCACGGCCACGGTAGACTCAATGACGGAGGTGATAACCATGGGTAGAATAGCAAGAGGGAACGTAAGAAGGTTGAACAGAGTCAAGGCAGGGAAGACGATCTCGGTAGTCAGAGGACGGTCACTGGTCAAGACAAAGACAGTGAATGTTGAGCAAGACACTAGGAATGGAGTCGACTGCCAGGTGAAGTTGGCAACAGATTGGGTAGCGCCGATTTTCCGGAGGGTGTTGAGCTCCAGATCGTTTCGAATGTGACTAAGTTTATTCATGAAAGCTGTGTTCCATGCATACAGTTTGATGCTCTTGATGTTATTTAGAATTTCAGTCATCAGGCGTGTTCTCGAGTCCTTGTTCTTCATCTGAATGATCTGCAGCTTCTTCATTATGCGTGCAATGACGCCGTTCAGCGGAATCATGAGGATCATAACACCGACACCGGCAAACATGCTGAGTCCTACCAGCTGGTAGAGTGACAACATGCAGAGAACAATCTGGAATGGAGCAGACAAAAGCTGTGTGCCAAACTGGGTCAAATCAGAAATCCGCTGTTGATCGACAGCCATGTGGTTAACAATATCACCAGTGGTCTTGGCCGAACGACCTTCACTCGACAACCGCAATGCCTTGGAATAAATCAGGGCTGTCAGGGATGATTTCACCCGCATGCCAGTATCGAAGGCTCGTTGGAAGTACTGGTGGAGACAGCTGGTCTGGGCGACCGAGACAACGAACATTGCCAGCGCAATTGCCACACCTCGGATGACTGGCTGAGGGTCCGGGGTCCGGTACGAATCGATAAAAGCGATCAAGTACCGCAACAACTGCGGTTGGACAAAAGCGAGCGTGTCACTCCCTGATTTGATGATCGCGCCACGCAGATATGGGCCACTAAAAGCCTTAAAGAGGGCCACCCATAGAGACGGTTTCTTCGTCTGGAGCTGCTCCTCCCAAGCCTCATCCAGGTCATCAAGCGTGGCACGGGTGGTGTCACGACGACGGAGGTTCCACAAATCATCCTGGGTCAGATAGTTCTTATATCCGAACTTCATCAATGGCGTCATCCAGCTGAAGGTGAGAACTGAGAATATATCCGCATAATTGTACGGACATTCATCTTCGTCGCCCAGCGCGTCATAGGCGCTCTGCTTCTTGGGGACGAGGTACTCCAACACAAACTCGAACAATGCCAACCCCAAGCTGATATTGATGAGGATGAAATAGGAGAGGTCGTGGACGTAATCCTTCCGCGCGACGAGGGACTGTAGCTTGATGCCATAGGCGATGATAAAGAAGAGCCAGTAGAACAAGACCACACCGTTCGGTTGCCGGCTCCGCCAATGTTCATAGTACTGCACCGCATAGATCACACCCAGGGAGCCGAGTGTCGCAAGCGATGACCAGAAACGGAAGTCGGCCCAGAAGGTTTTCGGCTGAGTCTCGGCTTGGAGGGCTGCTTGAAGAGCGGTGACAAAGATCAGCGAGGAAAGAACAAACTGTTTCAAGCGAGAAGCGATCAGTGATCTTATCTGTGAAGGATATAATGATGTAGGGCTAGCATACCAGCTTGGTATAGAAATGCCAATTCTTCGAGACTGGCTGCGGAATACGCTTCTTCAACAAGAGGTACAGCGCACCAGCGCCGGACAACATCCCCCACACGGCCACCACAGACACGACGACATCGATGAAGCACGGAGTAAGGTGGAAGCCCGTTGGACTGAGAGGACCCCAGCCCTCAGGATCGGTGCAAAAGGACTGCTTGGGGTGATCGAAAGCCGATAGGAGCGGTGACTGCAGGGATCCTCCAGGATCGGAGCCCCCGAGCACCACCTGGGAATGGCCATCCAACATGTTGATGACGAGCAACAATGCGCCCCAGTATACCTTTCCTTGGGAGTGAAGGAAGAAAAAGACGGCGGCGTCGGAAATGGAGCTCGGGGACTGCTTACTAAAAGCCCGAGTTCGTCTCGCGCGCAAATCTCCAAAGTCCGGGCGCTGACCCAGCAAGTGGACCCCCCTGTTCTCCACAGAGCGATGTAGCCTGATATTTTACAATGCTTGTCTGTTGGTTGATTTTTCTCGAGAGTCAGCATAACCTCCCTGGACTCGAGTTAAGACACTCCAAATATGCAGTCACGTGATTCGAGGCGTCATCCGGCGATAAGCATCGAACTAAGTACGGAGTAGGTAAACAACTTGGGTCTATGGTGGATATCTCTTGTCTGTTGCCCTTCCGACTCGTGTTGGGATGCTTCCAATTGGCTCGCATGAGCAAGCTATGGATAAGTGACACTACTTACTTGAGTATCTGGGGTTCTAGGGCTACGGGTCCCTGCATTTTGTCGACGAACTACTATGGACTGGATACGGATATATCTCCGCACTAGGTTTGAGGAGTAAGGCTAGATTCAAACCACAATATCCGAAAAGTGATCCCACGGTAACTGCCCAGGTGGAACTATATCATAACGTAAACCTTGGAAGTTGTAGACCGAGGATCGGGTTTATTTGACCTGCACATTTCTTTAGGAACCGCCTTTGCACGCGCTGGAGCTACACGGCGATTAGCAATCTGCAGGTCACGTGCTCAAATTGCCGGTCTTCAAAGTATCAATGGATATGGATTAGACGTCAAGGCTTAGAGAAGTCATATAATCTGCTAGGAGCCGCATCGTACATAACCCGCTGTGAGTCAAAGGGGGCAACCGTTTAGTCATAGTTTGTGTTGTGCCTTCTTGGTGGTCAAAGTACAGCCACAGTCTGGGTTCCACAGACACGAGAAACTGCCGTGAACTAAAGGTTGTGTGACTCAGAGTCTGCCTATCAATCTTTAGGAGAACAAGGAGAGCCGCATATAAGCTTGGAAGCCGCCCGCATCTCAAGGCGGTAAGAGCCTTATCGTCATTTAGAGGAGGGGCACACACATTCCAACAGTCTCTACCCAACAATCATGGGTGATACAGCTCGCATTGAGGAGCTCTTGAAATGGCCTCTCTATGGTGCGCACTCTTTACAGCTCTTCTATGTTCTTTCCACTGACCTGGGCAGTCTATGACCTTCCACAGGAGCTCCTTGCGACACTAAGCGCAAAGACTGCCAACCAATCCGTCGCCGAACAGACGCCCGAGGATGATCCCAAGGATCCTGAGATCGCAGCGCAAGAATCTACGATCGCCACCTCGACACAATGCTCCCTCTGCAGAGTGTCCTATCACAACGTGCAGGAACAGCGTAGCCATGTTCGCTCCGACCACCACCGGTACAATCTCAAATCTCAGCTGCGCGGGAATCCACCTCTGGACGAGGTTCAGTTTGCGAAAGCTGTCGGAGATCTCGACGAATCTATATCTGGCTCCGAATCATCGGAGTCTGAGGAGGAGGAGGATGGTACAAACACCACGCTTACGGCTTTGCTAAGAAAACAGGCCAAGCTGTCCGAGACAAATGAAGAAGCAGATGCAACCGTGAAAGGAACATCGAAGAGTCCTCTCTTTTGGCTTTCGAGCTCCAGTTTGCCCTCGAACAAGTCGCTGGGCGTTTATAGAGCAATCTTTTCTAGTGCGGAGCAAGATGAGCCAGGCCACTTGGTGGACACAATACGGAAGAAACAACTAGCTCCGGTCAAGGCGCGCCCGAACAATGCGCAAGCCCAGCAAGACCCGGCTGCGGCAGGTCCCCATATCTTCATGTGCATGATTGGTGGTGGCCATTTCGCTGCGATGCTGGTATCTTTAGCGCCGGAGATCCACCGCAAGCAGGGGGGTGTCGAGGAGAGACAGGCGCGAGTAATTGCACACAAAACATTCCACCGATATACCACCCGACGAAAGCAGGGTGGCTCCCAGTCTGCGAGCGATGCTTCTCGAGGAGCTGCACACTCTGCAGGTTCCAGTTTACGTCGCTATAACGAAGCTGCGCTCGAGAAGGACATCCGGGAATTACTAGCAGACTGGCGGCAGATGATTGACACATCCGAGCTATTGTTCATTCGCGCCACTGGGAAAACAAACCGGAGGATTCTTTTTGACAAGTATGAGGGCCAGGTTCTCAAGCAGAATGACCCCAGAGTGCGAGGCTTCCCTTTTAACACTCGCCGAGCAACCCAGGGAGAGCTCATGCGGTGCTTTAAAGAGTTAACCCGGGTCAAGGTTAGCGAGATTGATGAAGCTGCGATAGCTGCAGCCGAGGCAAAGCAGAAAGAAAAGGAGGAATCCAAACCATCTACGCCTCGCCCACAACCGCAGAAACCCAAGCTGTCCAAAGAGGAAGAGGCTGCACAGTTGCACACAACCCAGATCCAGGCCCTAATTCGCCGGTCCAAGGTCCCTGCTCTAATGTCGTATCTTTCCAACAATTCGATACCCTCATCATTCACATTCCAGCCTACCGATTTACCGCAGAACTTCCGTTGTCCCACCCCACTCCACTTGGCAGCAAACTTGGATGCCCCAGCTATTGTTACAGCATTGCTCACCAGGGCAAGTGCGGATCCTACAGCCACCAACAATGAAGGCAAAACTCCATTCGAGCTTGCAGGTGATCGTCCCACTCGGGATGCATTCCGGGTGGCCCGCCATGAGCTAGGTGAATCTAAATGGGATTGGACTTTGGCTAAGGTCCCATCTGCAGTATCGAAGGCCGATGCAGATAATCGAGCTGAAAGAGAGCGAAAGTCTGCAGAGGAGGAGGAGACGAATCGTCGCAAGGCAGATTTGGAGCGACTGAAGAAGGAGGATGCTGAACGAGCGGCACAGCAGGCTGCTAGTAAGCCTGGTCGTACTCTTGGTGCCATTGAAAAGACCGCGACAGAGAAGCGTGATGAGGAGACTCGAGGCATGACACCAGAAATGAGGATGAGGTTAGAAAGAGAACGACGAGCCAGGGCTGCAGAAGAACGCTTCCGTAGGATGCAAGGTAACTGAATTGGCCACTATGTATACTTCCCTCGAAAAGTTTCACCATCATCGACTTTGTCTTGTCAGTTTATGAGTAAAATCATGCTTATCTGAGAATATCAGTGGAACCAAAGTGCGATCTAAGTAAACCAATGTCATCTACCCGGCTTCCCCCGAAGAGTCTTTCACTATAATCGCGTTTGTGTTGTCATTTATGAGTAAAATCATGCTTACCGGGGAACTTCTGTGAAAACAAAGCGCGAGGAAATCTATATCTCTCACCCAACTTTTCGACCAAGCCATCACAACTTCCTTTCTTCAACACCGCGAGAACTTGTTCCCCATACCATTCCAACGTCCAATCTCGACAAGTATCAAGCCGCAATCATGTCCCAGGAGCTTACGGACCCTGGTGATGTGTCTGTGGGCATCCTCCATAGCTGGTATCCCGATACTTGTGAGCTCACCGAGCACCTCACCATCTACAGTACTGACGAAATCTTCGTCGGACGCGATGACTCTTGGTAAACATCCCTATACTTTATATCCCCGGATTGTTACGTTACTCATATGCGGGGTCCATCGGTCCTGTCTAGTCAATATCAAGTCCACCATCCCAATGTCTCAAACACACATCTCCGGATTTACACCGTCATCTACGATGAAATCACTCTGAGTGATGTGGCACCGCTTACCTACGCGCAAGACCTTTCTAGCAATGGCACTCGCTGGAATGGCTATCCGATGAAGGGAGAGAGCTTCCTGCTCAGCAGTGGCGATGTCCTTGAAATTGCGCCCTCTGTCCTACTGAAATGGGAATCCGCCTTTGATCAGACAAACCATTTCAGCCCCCTGCAAATAGCGGAGATGAATGTGAGTTGACTTCCCTCCTTTTCGTCTTTGAAAATAATTACTTGCTAATGAGAGATCCGCGCAGATCTTCCGGAACAGCTACCGTGTGACTCAACTAGAGCTGGGCTCCGGCGCTCATGGCTGCGTTCAAATGGCCTACCAATCTGCCACCGGGCAGCAGGTTGCTTGCAAAACCATGGATCTCGTCAAGATCAGAGCGAAGCAGGAAGAGATTCTTCAGTCTGCATTTTTCACATCCGAGGCAGGACCATCCAATGCCAAACCACCACTGAGTGTCGATGAGAGGATGGCAATCTGCTATCGGGAGGCTCAAATCCTGGCAAAAATGTCCCACGTGAGTAGTTACTCCTGATCATAACCTACATTGAGCTGAGAATCTCTTTAGCCGAATATCATCAGCTTCGAAAGTGCGATTCATTCTCCAGACACGGTGTAAGTAGAACGACATGCCAATACTTATGAGAGAAGGTACTTACCAAGCTCTAGTTACATTTTTACTGAACTCGTGACGGGTGGCGACCTTCATTCATTTCTCCGATACAAACATGGCGCAGTCGAGCCCACGGAAGCAGCATTCATCATCCGCCAAATCTTGCTCGCAGTGGAGTACCTGCATGACCGGGACATCGCTCACAGAGATATCAAGCCGGAAAATATCCTCATCACTGCACTGGAAGCAGGTGACCGAGTCGTGTTGTCAGACTTCGGGAGTGCCAAAGAGGTGGCCCAGCCTATCGAGCGGATGCAAACCATCGTGGGCACATCTGAATACTGCGCACCGTAAGTGAAACCTCCAAGATATGTCAAAACTGAATGCTAATTTCTTCGAGCAGTGAGGTCAACCCATCCAACAAAGCGGGGTATGACAAGGCTGTCGACCTATATTCCCTGGGACGCGTGGCTGTTGTCTTGATGACGGGCAGTATGCCGATGACCACGGAAGAAGAGTATTTGAAGATGGAGCTGGAGGAACTGGGAATAGCTGGGCACTTCAACGACTTCCTTCAAGGGCTGCTCGTTCATGACGCGACCCAGCGCATGAACGTGAAGCAGGCCCTGCGCCACGACTGGTTCACCGACCTCCCTCTCCCCGTCAGGGACTCGCTTGAGGAGCTCTACCAGGGAGCGATCCAAGCCTGGAAGCCGAGGCCGCGCTCCGAGCCAGCGATTGTGACGCTGGAAACTCTCGCTTTCGGGCCGGATTTCCCGTTCCACACACGGGCTGGATGGAGACTCCCCAGCTACAGACTCTTTCAGGACACCTAGCTGAGCGGCACCCGAATATCGTGACTAGTCACGAGCTGCTCAGCTGGGTGCCGTAAAAGAGTTTGTAGCTGAGTGGGACCGGGGAAGAAGTGATAGAAAAACGAAAGCTATGTGATAGCAATGCGAGCTTTGAGTTAAACCGTCTTCTGTAATATCTTAGTAGGATTTATCTCACATTTATAGTCTTCTTCTATTTATCTGGTGCTGCTTAGTTAGAGCCCAGCTTTTTGCAACTCAACGGACCAGTCCAGGTGCCTAGAAGCATCCCAGCCACGGGGAGATCTCCCTACGAGGTGATGTCCCACCCTGAAACTCATCAGGAAATGTACCAACGTACCAATAGGATCCCTCAAACGGTACTATGCTCTTCAACATGGAACCTAGTTTAGGCCTTGCATCACCTGGCACCGGCTCTGATCAGCGCAGCCAGTCTCACCAGCCACTCACTCTTCGGAGACGTGAGGTCAAGCTGCTGAAACTTGAGCCAGCTCTATGAAAAGGCTCACCAGGGGGTCTATCAGCTGTCACCCAAGAGAGCAATCACCACATCTATGGCGTGGACGAAGATGATTTTGGTAGATGACCGCACCTGGTTGTGATCTGGAGAAGAAGACGGGATACCATCAGATACGTGATGATAGCATGCAGTATGCGATACACGAGCCATACCTAAGGTAGTCAAGGTAAATTTACTCTTTTTTCGAGCCATTGTTTTCTCGTAGCGGTGTAGCAGTAATTAAAGCATTGTTTGAGCTTGCATGGTTGTGTAAGAGGGGCAGATGCAGCTTTATACAAACGCCTAGGAGAGGCTCCTTACCGGTTTGTGGTAGGATAATGCACGAAGCCGAAGTGCTTCATACACCGCAGAGCAAAAGCCAACGGGTTGAAGAAGATATCACAGTTCCCAGAAATTCCAGAAAGCTCCAGCTTTGGTACCTAGAATCAGTCAACAAAAACAATGAACTCTGAAACCACAGAGAGAGTGAGACTATAAAATTCATTCGATAAGTGGCGCCTAGGTCGCTGTACCAAATGCCTAGGTGGGCTTTTCCTGGGTGGGTTCTTGGCCTTAAACTCCTAGATGTGCAGTTGAGAAACACTCAGTAGACTATGTCTGTTATGCAGAGAATCATATCTTGACGAAATTATCTTGATATGCGATATCGTCGCATCTGTCAATATGTATGGAAATCCAGTGTTGGAAAGTTATTGAATTCTAAGAAAGGGAGAAACAGCTCACATCACCCGAAATCCCTCAAGAGCCAGGTTTCAATAATTGACTTCAGAGAAGCCAAAGTCGCCACAGAGCAAAGGGAGTCAATAAATCTGAAGATCAAAGAAAGGGAAATGCCGTATAAATCGTGCAGAGAAAAGAAGCTGCTCTGATAGGCTAGATGACTCCAAGGACACAACACACAACCACGAAAGCAGGTTGGGCCCTCGGCTTCAAAGATGACAAAAGTACAGTAGTACCGATGAAGGGAGACTATCCAAAGACATTGCCACAAAGAAGGCATTGAGCAAAATCAATAGTTTGCTACCCTCTTTCGGTATGTGGCAACAAGAGGGGCTCGAGAAAAAGGCAAGCCCTTATTCAAAATGGAGTGGGAGGGCTGCGAGCACAGCCCATTGGCTGTGAATAGTACCACAACCGGGTCTAGGTAAGACCTACAACTCTGGTTATCCCTAGTTGTCTAGGGTAGGAATAGTGGCCACTAAGAAGACAAGATAGATAGGGCCTTGTGATCAAGGGCCCGCTCGGTGGACTCGGTGGAGTGCGTAGGTAGTCACAGGGCAGCTAGAAGAAAGACAGGGAGACGGGGGGGAAGACTCGACAAAAGATGGAAAGTATCGATCCTCGTCCATATCAGGATCTCGCAGATGGATGAGTCAGTAGCTTATTGGCTCAAGCGTCTCACGATGACTTGATGAGTGTGCTGGCCATGCTCTTATGTTAAGCATCATGAGACTGTAAAGCAAGAGTACTCTGCATACACACATGCGCCGTTGCCATGGATAATCTGCATCTGAGTGGATGACTGTCTCAAAAGGAAGTTCGAAACAAACACCCACTCTGTAATGATAAATATCACGGACCTGCCCACCCTGTCAGAGTGATTTACCCTGCTTGCCACCCCCAATTAATCCAATACAGGGACCCAGATCTAGGGCTGTGCTACGATCGGCTGATCACCTGTCACCAGTACTCCGGAATGTAGGAGCTCCTTTTCGGCATCAGGATAAGACACAGGCTATAGACCCACGCTAAGATGCAAAAGGATAAAACCGAGTTGTGGAAGGAGGCGAGGTTGTGAAACCCTATGGATACTGAGTCTTTCATCCAAGGAGCTGAAAGCCCTAGTGGGGCATGCTTGGAGGGACAACGAGCCGGCCCAGCCACTTTGACGCACGAAGTGTAAGATCAGAGTTAGCGCCCGTTGTGGACAGGGCAATGTCTTGCATTGGTTCCACAGGGATGCTCCGTTGGAGCCTCAGTGTTCTGGTTAACGCAGATTAAGGTATCCTGCAGCTAGTACTGTAGCTTCCTGTTGTGTGTCCCCGTGGTCCTAGGACCCTGAGGCTAACCTTGGATACACCTATCAGCGGCTATAGTGGGGAATAGACCGGTCTGCCTTTGGTATCCCTTGCATAGAGCGGATACTGGCTTGGGGCTGGCAGACAGGGCCACAGAGTGAGCGGTAAAACCACCCAGCCACCTCGGTGAATGGACACAGTGTCCCCGATTCGGCTCCTTGGACGGTGGACAGCCCTTCAGGAGGAGACAAGAGGGAGAGTACCCCCTGGGTAGCTCCACACTGGGGCGGCGTTGACTATTGGGTTTATTGTACGGAGGAGGATGGAGTATATTTGGTGTAGATGAGTTTTGAGGGTATTGATCCTATGTTTGGTGACATGTACTGCACGTTAAGCTGTAGACTCGGGCCGGATTGCATTCTGCACCCCGCAAGTGAGAATAAGAATAGCGTTGCACTAGGCGCTGCGAGATAATGCAAGCCGCGAGGCTAAAAGAAACGTTCACGGCACGGGCCCCTAGAAAGCATCCTCATTTGCCAACTTTGTGAGACATTTCTTCACTTCGGTGCTTGTTGGCCAATCAAAACTCATGCTGGGCAACTTCAGTGCATTGGCTGTCGCGTACGCGTCCCCACGCGTCATGGACGCGTCGACTCCACGTAGAATCAAACTGGCGTTATATTCCCCATGACGCATATTCTACTGAGTATTCTAGTATCGCAGAACATAAGATATAGCAACATAGAAGCTGGGAACCAGCACAGTGGCAGGCAACTTCTCCTTCAGGGCTGGTATGGCAGGGCCCCAACCCTCCAACCTTCAACCCTCCAGGGCTGGTGAGGAGGGAGAAGAAAGGAAGGCTGACCCTGCGAATCAGACTGCCATATTAAAACGCGTCCGGTCGACAGAATGGCAAACTAGAATTTTAGACACAACTACTCCGTGCTCCGTAAGCTTCTCTGCTGAGTACCGCGTATCCAACTCCTCCAAGACGATTCGTTGAAAGGGCGCATGATGCACGTCATGGCCATTGCATCACGGCTAACTCGGCTTATCCTGCTGATGGAGTGTGCGATAATTCAGTCATGATGATATCGAGAGCGACGATCCATCAGACTACAGTACAATGTAGACAGGTTGGTCACTGCCATTGCCATTGCCATTGGTGTGGAGCGTCGCGGGTCGCGCACCGGAATAGGAAATGTAATTGGAAATAGGCTCGATCCGTGCAGTCGTTTCAGGGGTTCAAGGTTCAAGGTTCAAGGTGCAAGCTGCCTCGTGCTCTCCGGTCAATGCGTCCTTGCTTCGTGCATCCTCTCTCTGTACTCTCTACTCTCTCCTTTGTCTGATGTTTCACTGGGGAGTGGACCACGAGGATGGGAGATCGAGGGGCATAGGAACATAGGAATAAACCCTAGATACCTAGGTAGTATAATAGAAGAAGCATTTCAGTCTCACTGACTCCTAATCCTACAGTCCTACAATCCTTTAATCCTATAATCCTTCCTACTCATCGGTCACTCGTTGAACCTGATTCAGGCCCTGTTGGCTCTGACCTCATTCGTTTTGCTTGAATTCAACTGAATTGGAATTCTGAATTCTGCGATAATTATAAAGTTTCTTTCACTTTACCTGTCAACTGCAGACATTCCCAAAATACACGGGAAACAAAGAGTGGAGACTCGGGTGATGTTCGCTTGACCGTTTGCGGGAGCCCAAAGTCCAAAGTCCAAAGTCCGATTTTCTTTTATCGCTCGGCTGCCCCCGCCACTTCTTTCTTCCCCCTAACAACCACTCGCTCAATAAACAACAACCATCATTTGGGTTCTTTAACCCACCTCAATCCTCTTCGGTCTTGGTGGAAATTGAAGCGCATCTCGACAACATTTTTATACACTCTTTCTTTCCCTCCCAACTCTGTTGTCGCGCTTCGCAACTGTCTCCGGCGCATCTTCCCAGCGCATCGCGCACAAATCCTCTCGCGCGCTCCCACTCCAACCAGACTCGACCACCAACCACACCCATTCTAGTGGTCTTATAATCGCTTCTACCGAATCATCCACTTCCGTCAATATGTTGCTCCCTTCCGCCCTCCCATGCGATGTGCGCCGGTCGTCTCGCTTCACTCCCAACCGCCTCTTCTCTACACCACCTCCCTCTGGCAGAGGATATCCATCCGGCAACGGTCTGCTCGGCACATGTCGCACACTGCAGGCCCTCCTGAGCGGATCACCAGCTCCGTCACCGCGCCGGTCTGTCAAGCCGCAGCGCCTCCAGAGCCCTCTTCCCATCAACCCGCCGCGTCGCTCAACCCGGTCGCGTAAGGTCGCTCGACCTGCGTCCCCTCGCCCAACACCTCCTCCAGCTACAGTTTCATTCACACCCCCACCTCCGCCTTCTGCGCCCGCGCGCGGCGCGAACAAGCGTCGTCGCTCGAGTTTCGACGACGACAGCGACGCGGAAATGGGTTCTACCCGCAACCACCTCTCTACCCCCAAACGTCGCCGACACGCTCCCTACAACCTGCCTCTGGGCCTCTCCTCAACGGACTTCTACTCCTTGCACTCTCCTCCCATCACACAATCACCCCCTTCTCCTCGCCATCTTATAGAAGAGCGCATTCCGGACTTTGGCCCGCGCCTTGATCCAGACACAGTCCTACCCTCTATCGAAGAGCCAGAAGAGCCCACCACTTCAACAAAATGGTCCTCCGAAGAAGACCAACGTCTCCTCGAGCTGGTCCTCGAGAAGTTCAGCCTCTCCCAACAAGAATGGGACGAATGCGCGCGCCAAATGGGCCGAACAGACCATTCTGACATCAGCCGACGATGGAACGCTCTCGTAGGAGAGGGCCGGATCGGTCTCCGAGATGCTCGGCAATAAATATTATTTCCCGATTCCTTTCTGACTTGTGTATTACATGACCATTTCCCTGTCTCAATTACCTGTTGCAAGAAACCCTGTATTATTATGAGCTTTGTTCTTGGTTCGTTTTCGAGCATTGTTTTCTGTCGCATCTGGCTATGTGAATATTTCCACCATCTGTCTGATTTGTACCCGTTGTTCCTATTTGATTCCTGCACATGATTCTGCTGTCGAGCAATGTATCACTATGATCTGTACTTTTACTGAGATACCACTCTGAATTCTATCGATTACCTTGACTTGGTTTCTTGATTAGATTCGATGGGAAGTAGTTAATTGTGCCTCGGCAAATCAAGTACCACTCAGTGCCACTTACGCCTGTACGCAAACCACGAGCAAGCATGGCTCGATCTGAAAGCTGCAGTCTGGAAAGAGGTATGTTAGATAGACCGGGGGTCGCATGGAGTTTCCTATGTGCCTGGCTATTCTTACGACGCAGAATTCGTTGATCTTCATATTGTCGGATTGGATTTGGAAGACTTGGCTTGATATGCAGATCTTAATGCACTAGGAAGGTAAACACATGTATAAAACACCATCCAACGCCGTACACCGCCTGATGGTTCTTAGCGAGAAGGATACTCCAAGTCCAATGCCAGACACTTCTAGAACCTGGATAGCAAAGCATGGTAAGTAACCCGGATATCGAAGCAGAAAATATAGAACATACCGAATCTCATAGCTGCCCGCACGAGTCATGTAGCGCACCCACTTGACAGAGCTATAGTTGCTCTTCTCAAACACCTTGAGATAACGCACAAGCAGTCCAGACGAGGTAAACATGAGAATGCTAAATGAAAGATTGATAGGAGGCCGACTCCAAGCCTTCTGGTGCGTCATCGAGGTAAGAGTAGCCTCAGCATTGAGCACATACTCACTCTGACCCGAGAACCGAGGGATCTTCCAGACGATATTGTTATGCTCAGGCTCATACTTGGCTCGACCCTGGCTTGTCCGCTCGGTAGTCTTGGCCGTGTTGAGCGGGGTGGGAATGCGAACAATGACATTAGAAGCGAACAGCTTGGAACCATAGTTGGCTTTGATCGCGATACTGTACTCGACCTTGGTTGTACCGATCTCCCGTACAATCGGGTGGACTTTAAAAGGCAGATTGACATTCTCCGTAGCGCGGTACCGCATCAGCTCGAACTCGCCGTCCGGCGGCACAAACGAGATGATTCGGTCCGCATCGAACCGACCCAGCTTAACGCACTGGTGGAATTGACAATCCTCAAGTGTGACCGAGCCTGCAGCGGCTCGCGTGGTCTTGCTTGCGCCGGATGTACCTCCGCCCCGGGTCCCGGCACCCCCTGAGGCATCACTGTGGTCCAAGAGAAGCCGGTCGTTTAGTCCAAATTTGCACTCAGGGGTTCCTGATAGGTATGCGCGCATGACAATTTGTCCGTTGACGTCGGCGCGCAGGACTGTGCCGGTCGCTGACATCAGGAGGTTGACGTCCTCGATCACGTCCACGAATGCTTCGTTCTTGCGATACTTGATATCGGAGCGGCGCCAGGAGAGCGCACCAGTCGCTTGCTGGGTGATCCGACTCGAGTCGGTGGGTGAATTTGCGATGGCTGACTTGACCCCCTCAGTGGTGATGTACATTTTCAGCGTATCGGGGTCGGTGTTTTGCGGGTATCCGAAATCGAGAATCTCTGTAAATGGTCGTCTAGAGTTAGCTATTGATCTCCTGTCTGAGATGATAAAAGGGCCAGGGCGCACCGTCGAGCAATTCATAAATCAAGACAAAGTTGTTCTTCACGGCCTCCTCGTCGAACTTCCCAAAGTAGCTCTTTCCCAGCATGATGAGCCGGTAGAGGAACTCAAAGACCAGCGCCGCATTGGCATTGCTCTTGGTCACGGCGACCAGGTAGATATTCTCGTGCTTGACATGGCTAAAGGTGGTCGAACCCAAAGTCAGGATCGGGGAGCGGACCTGCGGGTTGGAGATGACTTGGATGCGGAAAATGTCGGCCAGACGCGGGCGGCAGTCATTGCGGAAAGCGCGGAAGATGAGGTTCTCACCCTTTTGGTTAAATATGAGGATCCCCGACAACATGGTGGGCTATGGCAAGACTCGAGAGCTCATCCTGGTGAGTGTCGAGCTCGGAGAACGGGGGAAAGTGGATGTGGGGGGTGGATCGACACCGCCTGAATTCGAGTGGGTAATCGTCTCGGTGCAGTTGCATGAGTGCTCTTTATCTACCTGTTCGGCTCAATTATACATAGATAGTTGAGATTTGTCTCACTAGGGTATCTCGAACTTCAATTACACAGTGTAGGTGAAGAGGTAAATTTGAGTACGGACCAAAGGCCTTGATATTTGCTTTTCCGAGTTCTTCTCCAATAAACGAAATGTGAACCCGGTATAGAAGCTAGATATAGACAGGCGGGTGATTAATAGAAAGCCCCAGTGACCAATATGCAAATAATCGAAGATTTTCAAGTTAAGAAAAGGGTAAGATGTAGAATCAAAAGCCAGTGGGGAGGGATATCATGCAAAAGCTGGAACAATTACAAAGGAATATATAGCCAAAATGAGGGTATCGGGTATCGAACGAGAAGGGCAAAGGGGAACTCGGTAAATCCATCAATTGCCCACACCAGTGCTGGGCCTGGTATTTGCTAAGGACGGAGCGCCCTCACTGGGCACAATACCGACCTTGGGATCAGGGATTTGGATGTCGATGGACATGTATGCTGTCCGTCGTAGGCTCCAGATGTGCACGCCGTCCTTGGAACCCACTTGACGGTTCCATTTTTCCAGCCAGTCCTCGACATGCTGTAATTGCCGCTTAACGCGGGGCGCATTCAAGTCATCCCAAACCCAGCCCGTAAGGAGGCCAACTGCCCCATCAAACCAATTCCGTAGGCTATACGGGTCAAATGCCTTGATCACGCCCTCGTTAACTGTAGCGATCACCTTGCGGAACTCTTGTTCTGATAGTAAGGGATCCAAGATCTCGGGGTATAGGTTGGAGAAGGTCGGCGCCAGATCGCCCTTGATCATCCAGTCGCGTCGAATACGAATAACGCGCGTTGTGAGATATTCTTGCGAGCCAATGGGGACGTGCGGGTTGAAATGAGGGTAGCATGGATGAGCGGGGCCCCAGGCCAATTCCTCGGCGATTTCAGGAGGGGCCTGACCCGTGTTCGAGGGGATCGAGGCGATTTGGGATTGTGATCGGAGGGAGGTTTGTGACTGCATATGGCGCGGCCGGCCGTCATCTCGACGGCTTCCATCTTCTGCCAAATGAACCGCCTCTGGCGGTCGCAAGTTCTCGACCTCTCTGGCCGCACTTCCGGTAAATGCTGCAGCCATCGTGATAGGTGACAATTGTTCGCTGCGCCTGTGACGCGGAGGAAGTCCGATACTTGTGCGCTCACTTTCGGTTTCCCCCTGACTGCGTTCGACGATGAGACTGGTTGGGGATGTTGGGGACGGAACCAAACGACTGCGTCTTCGTTCGGGGACACTGAGAAGAGGAGATTGGGGGGCAAATGCGAGACTCTCGTCGGATACGTTAGCAGGCGGGATCGCGATCGGGGTGATGCGAGGGACGTGATTGACGGGGTTGGCGAGGCGGACGGCGGGAGGGCGAAGGATGGCAGGAAGCGACGACGGGCCCGTGATGGGGACGCACTGTCGCCGCCGTGAAGCGAAAGCCGGAGTCGCCTCCACAGAATTGCCCCGACTGGAATGTGTCCCACCTGTATGATAGCGAGTGGAATGCGGTTCAACCTCCCTCGACAGAGAACGAGTACTTGCGAAGGACGCCGTTTTGAGAAAAGAGAGGAAAAGGGAACAAAGAGAAAGGGAAAGTGGTCAGAGCCGCGCAGATCGGCGACAAAAGTCTCCTAGAAAGAACGAATTAAGCTGAGGGAAACAAATGGAGTCAAAGGAAAAGATGCAAATGAACGAATTGAGCGAAATAGAGGCGATGACGAAGGATTTTCCCAAAAACGAGGCGAAATGTCTTCTCACCCGACACAGCTAAACTGCCGACTATAGGACTCCGGGGTCGGCTTGGCATTCAATGGAAATAATGAGTTCAAATTAGACAGTAGAAAGGGCCTCAGTTGTTATGTAGTTTATACAAAACGAGGCCATTTGACAGGTCGTTTCACAAGTTTCACGATGGTTTGTCGACCCTCCCTTGTTTCATCCCTCCCTTGGTCACGGTGATCATGACCTGACCAATCCAATACTCTATAGCCCGACTATTTCATGCATATTCAATATACGCAATATACATATGGAATTGTGGCTGCTCCTTGTCCGTCAAATCCTAGAAATCCGAGAATGATACATTGTGTGTTTCGTCGGTTGAAGAGCCCCCTCCTTGAAATTCTGGGCGGTACAGGTATATACTGCAAGTTGTCAATTATATGAATCGTTCAATATGTTTTATTCAATATATCACTTTCGCTAGAAGAACTTCGAATATAATCATCAGGGCGATGCTGATATACAGAGCGCGGATCCCGTGGGGTATCATGATGCTTCCGAGATGAATTGCGGGGCGAGGATCTGGCCCACGCTATGAGACATGAACATCATCACCTGGATATCTAGGTACGGCAAAGTAAGGTCAAATTAAGTGATAGAGATGTAGATATTAGACGTTGCTCTGATATTTAGAATTATCCCAATAGGTTAACGTCTTTATGCGCCATAATAACTGCGATGCCTTTGCGAGCCCCCGGCTAACAGATATGTCGACGTCTACTTCGATTATATATAGGAATCTTGGCTTATAACTGGATTATGCACTCGGACCAGTGCGATCTCGATGGCGTAGAGAAAGAGGTAGTCGCTTTTTTGGCTTAGTATGTTTCTTGCTTTTCTTCCTTTTGCTAGCGGTTCTTCATTCAAGAAAGCCTGACATTCGATGTTACGAGAAATCAAAAATGCCCTACGCTCAAGGCTAATGGCTACCCAGGTGATGATGTTCGTCTCTTACAGCGTTTTTACGTCACATCGGATAAAGAGAATATCGACAGTTATATCGAAGAGAAAGGGTCTAACTATACTGAGTGATGGCTGACGAGTCCTAGAGATTGTGAGTAATGGCTAATAGGTCCTAGAGCAAGCCTCAAATTTTTTGAGACCTGTATCACGCTACCATATTGGAAGAGCCCCCTACAGCAAAAAGTCTATGTGTAGGTGCCGTGGATCGTCTTAGACAACATACCCTCTCTATCCGCTCACACATCTCTAGGACTTATTATTGTCACTTCTGCTCTTATTTCTGAGGTCCGTGTTGATGCTCAGGCAGACGAGAGAAATGCAGACACTGACCCATCCGTTCTGCTCACGGATCCGTATCATTTCCCGACAACACAATCTTGAGACTATAGCAAAATTTAAATGTTCCGATGGTAAAAATCAAGGACCTCATTCAATTGAGAATGATACCAGCGTGTCCCAAGTCATCAAAATTATATACAAAAAGTGTTATGCGTATTTAAACAATAAGTCAAGCTCCTGGTAATGCCCACATGAGAAAGGAAAGAAGGGTAAGGGTATCAAAAGGAAGGATACAACTGACGGTTCGCAGAAGCCTGCATCCGCCGCATTGCCTGACGATGTAGTAGATCGGCCATACTTCCCCGTTGCATCCTATCTGCAACGGCTTTGTCAACGTGGAATGATGACGTTTCACGCATTTGTTGCATAGATCCCCAGGGACTTCGTGATCTTTCGGGACTGGCTGCTCCTGGTGAAGAGCCTTGGAAAGCGAGCGGGTTGCGGTGTTGGGAGATGTCTTCTCTTACAGATTGGCGCCATGCTGCCATTCTGGATTCAGATCTTTCGGTGTCGGTTGGGATGAATTGTGGCGATCTTGATTGCTCGTAGCTCTGGGGGCTCGTCGCGGAGGGCAAGTTCATGGCGCTGGTTTCTGTAGCTGATTGCATTGACTGACGTTGCAGCATGATCCGGCGCTTGGAGAGTGGGACATCGTCATCATCGTTTGGCGCGGGTGCTTCAAAGTCCTCATCTCTTTCGTCGGGAACGGCCATTGTGGGGGAGGTGGTTTGGATGGGTTCCGCGAGAGATTGGCGTGAAGCGTTCCGCGAAGCCCACGGGTCATGACGAAGGGATGTCGAGGACATTCGGTTGCGCATAATGCTTTCACGGACTGCAAGAAGAGGGGGTGGGTCACTCCAGCGTGGTGACCCCTTTTCCTCTTTGCCATTGCCTGGTGCGGTAATAGTCAAGTAGGGAGTCGACGTGCTGCGAAGCATCGGAGTAATGACATCTTGTTCCTCCTGATTTGGGACTATCAATCCCGTTGATGCGTTGCTAGCCCACGGCGGCGGGGACCTGCTGGAAAGATTGTGGAAGCTGTTTCGTGCCTTGGATCGAGACATCTCTGGGGAGGGCAGAGGTGAGTAGTCAGACCGTCGCTGGGTCTGCTCAGAGCTTGACACGCTTAACTCCGGACTTATCACGACAGGAGGCGGTTGAGCATTGAGAGCTGTTTGCAACAGGCTGTCAACATAAACCGGGGCCGCAGCCTGGTCAGCTACGTCCGAGTCTTCTTCGCGTTCAAGCTCGAGGGGCTCAAGAGCTGGGGTTTCTGCATCTGCCAGATGCTTTGCCCATTCCTTGGTGCGGAATGAATGGATCACTTTTGAGGTCTGTTCAGGAATCTGTCTCACGTTCGTCATGTCCAGAGTCGACCTCTTCAGTGTCCCTGCCAGCTTTGTCTGAGAAGCAGAATCAGCGACTGTGACGTTGTTTCCAACGTTAGGATGAGGATCACGGGCGTCATCGATGTCTTTTTGTCCGACTTCGGGGGAGGCTGATGGTGGCTTTTCGGACATAGAATCCTCGATGCTGGATTCAGCCTTCTCAAGGACTGTGACTGAAACCTCTTGCTTCTTGTCCTCCAGCTGAGTTGCTTGCTGGTCATGCTGAAGTTGCTCCCCTACGTCCTTGGACTTCTGTCCCAGAATCCCAACAGGATCGCCAGTCGGAGCAGTGGCCGCTGCAGTCTTACTTCCCTGGTTTTCCGGGACATTCTCTTCATTGAAAGTAGTGTCATCTTTCCTGCCTTCTAGTTCGTGAGGAGTAGGAAGGTCTGCTTTAGTTGTGGCTGCAGTTGGCGCACCGGATTGACGACCTTGAGAGTTGAGCTTTCCCAGAGCCGCCTCAGAGAGTACATTTTGCTTTGTTGTACCCTCGTTGGTGATATTCCTTTCATTGACTTGGTCTTCCTCATCGTCGTAGATGCCGGGGGCGATACTCGGGGGGCCAGAGGCGAGGGTGAGATCATCTATCACGCCTGCCACGGAAGATGTAGCATCATCGTGCACGATCAAGGGGTTTTGGAACACAGATTGCGGATCCGGTAATTGGACATTGCTGCTGCGCCAAGAGAGCCCGTTCATCCATGACTTCCTTGATCCTCGTAAACTGCCAGCTTCAGAGCCGAGCACAGCCCCGTGCTCAGAGTCATTGTCTTCGTCGAAATGCGACTGTGCAGCCTTTTTCTGAGAAATAGCAGATCCAAGCCTTGGTTCTTCACGATTTTCCACCTCACGGTGACTAGACACTTCTTCGTGCTCTGCATGGGGGTCATGGACAACCTCCTCGACCGTTTCGAGGCGCTTTCCGGAGTCAAAGGCGTCAGCAGACTCTTCGATGATGGCAATATCCTTCATTTCCATGGAGGTATCTTTTTCATGAGTTGCTGACCCAAAGCCGTCCGATCCTCTTCGAGAGTCATCGGCAATTGCGGTTTCTGACAGTGATGGTTCTTTGTCGTCTTGGCCATTGCCATACGCCCGTTCCCATTTGGCAAGTTCACGGAGGTTGTCTGCTTCGAGCTGTCGGCCAACCTCGATATCGTCTTCGTCTTTCTTTCTCTCCGTTTCTTGGCGAGAATCCTCCTCTTCAGTTCTGCGAGCCTTGATGACTTTCCACAATCGCATCTGTCCGATCACGCCAAATGCAGTTATGACAATAATGACCGCAATCTCCACGCGAATGTTGCGGGTCACAGGATACGTGGAGGTGTTATAAGGGAACATGTCGTCATTCAAACCTGGGTAATATATTAGCATCCCAATCCGCCCGAAAGTAGAAATTTCGAAACACTTACCCCATATATAGAGCCAGAACTCCTTCAATCCGGCTCTGCTGAAGCAGTCGATGCCGAGTACCAATGCAGTAGCACCACCGAATGCAGCACAGAGCATAGTCCCATATTCACGTGTGTAATGGCTAAAAGACAGACAATAAAAGCCTGCGGCAAAAGCAATAATAAATCCAGCCCTTGCACCCTTGCCAGTGAACAGGCCTCCAGATTTGAGGGTCATGAGCCACATGCTGATGCAGAAGCCGCCCAGAAGACAACACAGCCCCTCTGTGAGTTCTCTAAAGACGAGCGCCAGGCCACCAAAAATCGCACCTGTGACAACCACGGCAACCAAATATCCTCCTTGTACCCCATTGCTGATGGGAGGATTCATCACGTAAACGATCAGCACCTAATGATGGATTTCCGAGGTCAGCTTGCGATCCGGTTGTAATTCATAACGTATACAACTTACTGTGACACCCAATGCTGCGAGGAATGCCGTGGAAAGGAATATAAAGACCCTATTTGTCATTAGCTCCACGTTCATATGCCCTCCGTGCTAAGACATTTACCATTGTTTCCGGATGCCAATGAGGGCCAGCGCTCCTCCTAGAATGAGTAATATGAAGCCCCCGACCCCCAATGCAGGTGTGATTTCGGGTTTGATTGGAAGTCCTCCTGAGTATGCCGACTGGGTTTCATGTCTTGATGCCTGACTGTTTGAGGAACTAGTTCCGTCTAATGAAGGCACCGTCGTTGCGGCATAGGTATGGCCGGTACTCGAAGTAGTCGTGTCTGAACCCGTTGTCGTAGTGGCCGTAGTTCCAGTCACTTGGGTTCCCATCGTCATCGGCCTATTTGTCTCCGTCGCGTCCTCATTTGTTGCGGTAGTTGTTGTACCTTGTTCCACTCTTTTGTCGAGAGTCGCCACAGCATCAACATCCCGTTCTCCTAATCCTACTGCCGGGGCTGCCAATGACACCCCGCAGTGAAGGAAGAACAGGACTAAGGTGAAAAGAGACGACCACCGCATATCGACCAGCTTGTTTCAGGGGAAACAGCCAGAATGAATGGGGTTATCTCAGTATGGTGGAGCAGTTCGATTTGCCTATATAAACCCTACCAGCCCTGTTTGCATGCAATATAAGAAGCGGAGTTGGAAGTCGGTGTAGACCGCGTCGCAGAACCACAAAGAGAGGCTGGCCTGTTCATACGATCTTCGTCGCAAGCATCAAAAGGGGAGGAGGTGTGTCGTGAACCCATAAGGCCGCAGGAAATGAGATAAACAAGAACAATTCCAGGCGCAGGTCTAGCCCAGGCCCCTACATATAAACGGACAGTTAACCACAGGATGCCAGAAAGACGCAGAACTAAACGGGAAAGTGCCACATTGTTAGGTGCATTGATTTAGGACACTAAGCGATTGGAAATTTACAATAGACACCCACGCGAGCTTAGTGACGAGTCAAGAGCTGGTTAGTTTATCCCAAGACCCACCGATCGAGAACTGTCGATCTAGCAAAGATGACTCCCCAATTGTGCATCTGTGGCGGTCCCCCGCGCCGAAAGGAAATTAGGGCCCTCGCTGTTGTCGGAAATTACGCTCCGTCGATTTTACTAGACACTTCCATCTCGAGTCTGACAACCGGTCTTGAGCAGGGATCACTATACCCTAGGTCGTTAAACCCTAAGAATTATATACCCCCAACTTCTTACCATACAGTTGATACCTGTTCATTGTGCCTTATGTCTCAGGAAAAGATAACACCCACCACAATCAAATTCTTAGCAACAATGCATTGTCAAGCGACAGAGACGGCACGGCATGAAAATCACGCGGGCGAGTCTTGCAGGCAACCCCCTTACTTGCCAGTCTCCCGGCGGAGCTAAGTCTCGACCCGGTAAAAACTCACCAGGAACACTGCAAGTTAATGCAGGCCAATGCAGGAGAAATACACGAACGGCACTGGCATCAACACCGTTATGATAGGCCAACAGAGCACGAATTATATTGTGAACGCACGGATCAAGGCCAACGACAACTCGACAGATCAACGCGACCCACTTCGCGAACCCCTAGATGCGGATGGCGCCGATACCTCCGCGATTTCTCTTCGCTGGAGCTGTTCGAGTTTGCACAATTTTCACATGGCCATACCTAATACCTAAATACGGTGAGCGTAGGTGCTCTAGCACCTCAAGACTATGGAGGCTGGTCATCATTGTGATGTGATAGATCATGGGAGATTTCTGGTCATTTTAGTCGCCCGTATGCCTGCTTTGCTCACGCTAAGGCTCTGTCGCGTTCGCCTTTGGTTTGTCCTTGGTTTTTTTCCCCCCTCCCTTGGGCACCTATGGCCACACAGCGCATATACACGTGTAGGCTCGGTAGGCCAGATCTCTGCGAATGTTGCTTTCCGCCACAGAAAAGCATTGGCTGGACCTATTGAAAGCTCGTTGTGTGAATAGAAAATACCTAGGTAATGATGTGTATCATCCAAAAATAAACACGAGATTGCCCCTTCTTGGACGTATAAATTGGATCTACGACGCGAAGAGATTATCTCTTGTCCTGTTCATCCACATGGCCTAACTGACTGTCCGTCTAGGTGGATAAAGAGGTTGGATAGCGCTAACAAAGTTTACAGGCGTGGAATACGGGTCACCATCTGTGAATACCCATACCTCGGCCTGACACAGTTTGGCGGTCAATGGAAATAAAGTTTGACGCGGTGTTTGAAAAGCGAAGGCTGCGAGCTTTGCTTATCACGGAGTTCATTCCCTATCCGGCGAAAATGCATGGTATGACAGAGCTATGTATCAAGTCGATTGACCGCATTTTCCTATCTCACCTATAAAAGTTTAACTGCGCCTCGACTGGTAGCATGAAATTGATATACATATGAGTCTTGTCTTCACTGGATCTTCTTTCCTAGCTTGTCCTGTGTATGCAACTGTTACCATCGACTATGTATGCCGATGAAGACCAGTTGCGGTTACCAGAGTGAAGGCTTTCAATGTGCGTGCCTTTGTAGTCATGATTGTACAACCTCCAGGGTTACCTAGGTGGGTAACAACTGGCCGAGGAGCTCTATGTCCAATGAGGATAGTATGGACAAAGGCTGGCGTATTGATGGCCAGTTGTGGCATGGACTGTAGATTTCAGAAGGCGCTCTTGTCTCTGAAACACTAATCATAGGTAGAGCCTTTGGTTCACACTAGGGCCGATCAACAAATAGAGATCGAATCGCACTCCAGGGCTTCGAAAACATTTGGGAAATATCCCATGCCAAGTGCATTTCAAGGGGTCTATAGTTATCTCCGCCCTCGGAAACCTACTAACCGTGCCTTCCCACGCATATCCATGGATATCGCCCCATTTCTAAGGGATGAAAGGGGACAAACAAATTGCCCAGCTAAACCCTGGTAGACATTGAAACCCTGATTCTAAACACTAAATAGGGTTTCTACTCAAAGGTCGTTCAGCTTCAAACTGAAACAAGCATCTAGTGATGAAACATCACGTGCCCGTCGTCATCCCCACATGCGCAGGGAGGCGCGAGCGTTGGCGCATCTTGAGTTGCAAAGTATTTCTCGATTTGTCGACTTGTCAATTCATCAATTCATTTCCTTGCTGTGTGTGGTGAGATCATGGACTACCTACTATATGCGTCTCCTACTTCCTAACCCTTAACTCGGAATCAGTCAGACTCACAATCCCCTCGCCTCCGCAACGGGGACTATCTAGCCCGCGATGGACGACCTAAACGGGCTGAGTTGGTCAAACAACTCGAATGCCCAGCCAAACAAACCGCCGCCCATGAGCTCTAGTCTCTTGTTCCCCAATTTACAAGGAAATGGTGCGTCTGGAAGGTCAACGCCCATGTCCGCTGCCTCGAATCGCACACCGTCGCCTGCCAAACCCCCCACGTCTACCGGAGATAGCTTCGCCAACCTGGTCTCATTCAATTCCTCGGCCACGAACAAGAACATCTCACTTGCGGAGCAACAGAAGCGGTTGCAGGAGGAGAAGGCAAAGAAGGAAGCAGAGAAGCGAAGCCAGTACGAAGCGCAATACGGGGGGCAGAACAACCAGTTCTGGGACGGGCTTGAGCAAGGCCGTATCCAGAGCCCCGCTGCCGCACCAGTCTTGCAAACCGTCTCTCCTCCTACCGACGATGACGATATATTGGCCGCCTTCAATGCTGCGGCCCCCGTGGACGCATCTACGAACTTCCCGATCCCAAGCTCCAACGCTTCACCCCAGATCGGCTCCAATACTCCACAACAATCATTAAGCGGAGGTATCTCAATGCGTGACAACACTGGGGGATTTGATGCATTTGAGGATGATGATACTTTCGGTCTTAATCAATTGAAGCCCAAGGCAGCGGCTGCTCCTCCGCCCGCACAAGACGACGATGACGACTTTCTCGGATTGCTGGGAAAACCTGTATCTGAAATCCCACGCCAGCAGCCTGCTCCATCTCCCCCGGTACCCTCGAATCGGGATGCAAGGAGCCAAGATGCGTCGCCCATGCCGTCTAGCGATGAGGATCGAGCTATCGCAGAGTTGGTCGATATGGGATTCCCTGCGAATAAATCTCGCCAGGCCCTACAGACTACACAGTCGGGGACAGATGTGCAGGCCGCTGTTGGTTGGCTTCTTACCCAAGCCCACTCTGAATCTAGGCAAAAGTCTCAGGGTCAATCACCGTCTAACGGTCCGTCTAACGGTCCGTCTAACGGTCCGTCTAACGGTCCGTCCCATGAACCAATGGAGCGAAATAGTAGCCGTCAGCGTGATGTTCCGTCATGGGCGAGGGAAGGCAGGTCGCGGACTCCTCGGCGCGATGACAGCCTGAGTCCGGGGGTGGAGAAGGACCCAGCCCAAATCGCAGCTCAGTTGGGCAACAACCTGTGGAAAACTGCGGGCTCTCTCTGGAAAACGGGGAGCAAAAAGTTCCAACAAGCTGTGAACGAGTTCAATACGGATCATGATCCCAACCAACCCAAGTGGATGAGGGATGCTTCTCCTATAAGCGCAGATTCGCTCCCTCCGCCGCAACCACCCCGGCGCGGTGGCGACAGAACAGTTCAACCGCAGCAGAAGCCACAAGATTTCACAGACGAGGCATTGCTTCTTGAAACTGGCGATGCTCGACCTCCTCGAAAGCCTGCTCACCCAGACAATAATGGCAACGACCTTCGCCAGCAGTCTCGATCACCCGCCCAACACATGCAACAGCCTAGTTTCTTGCAACGGCCATCACGCCCCAATTCTACAGAGCCCAAATCTCGTCTATCGCGATTTGCCACAGAGGAGCAGTCAGCACAAGCCTATGTTAGTTCGGCAAGGCGAAAGCGGCCTCAACCACCACCTCCGGTGTCTGAACCTGCTGTTGACCTCTTCGATTCTCCCGCCCCTTCATCCCAACCATCTAAATCGACAGCTCCGTTCCAAGCCGCACCCCAGGTACGCTCATCCCCTCTTCCGGTGCGCCCTAAAGCTCCACCGCGGTCTATCCCACCTGTATCGGCCGAAGCTCTTCAGTCTACGCACCGCCACCGCGAAAAGGCGACAGAAGCGTATAAGCGGGGTGACTATGCAGCTGCCCACGAGCACTTTTCAACCGCTCTTTATATGCTTCCTGACAAGCACCCGATCACCATTGTGGTTCGTAGCAACCGTGCAATGACAGCTCTGAAGACCGGTGAACCCAAGTCCGCTGTTGAAGATGCCGACACTATTCTGAGCTTAATTGGTATCTCGAAGGGCGAATCCGAAACCATTGATCTTGGAAATGGCGAACCCGCTAAGCCGATGAAGGATTTCTTCGGCAAGGCCTTGATGCGCAAGGCCGAGGCTTTGGAACAGCTAGAGAAATGGGCAGATGCGGCGCAGATGTGGAAGCTGGCAGTCGAGGCGGGCCACGGCGGAAGCACCAGCATCCAAGGCCGAAACAGATGTGAAAAGGCTGCTGGCATCAGCAAGCCCCAATTCAAGGCAGCACCCGTCAAGAAACGGACAGCTCCTGCGCCCAAGAAAGCATCTGCTCTGTCAGATCTCGGCGGAGCAAGTGCTGGACAGGACTCGGAAGCTGTCAGCCGTTTGCGGGAGGCTAACAAAGCTTCCGAGCGTGCCGACGAGGAGAAATTTGCCCTGTCAGAAAGTGTCGACGCCAGGATCGCAGCTTGGAGGAACGGGAAGCAGGACAATCTTCGTGCGCTGCTGGGCAGTCTTGATACCGTCCTTTGGGCCGAGTCAGGGTGGAAGAAGATCAACTTGTCGGAGCTGGTATTGCCCAACAAAGTGAAGATCCATTATATGAAAGGAATTGCCAAAGTGCATCCCGACAAGGTACGTTGCTTCTTATCCTTGCAATGCCTGGTAGCTCTTCGCTGATTAACAGTTTCTTAGATTTCCACCACTGCTACAACCGAGCAGCGGATGATCTCAAGTGCTGTCTTTGGAACTTTGAATGAAGCGTGGGACAAGTTCAGAGTAGAGAACAACCTCTAGCGCGATATATTAGCATCATCACTAGCATGATTTGGCAATCCCTACATACCATGCCATATTTCCGCGGTCAACATCCCTTCATCTTGAGAGCATTTTAGTATATAGTCTATTTGAGTGAGACCACTATCATCTTAATTCGTGTATTCTGCTTAGCTTGGACGTAGGAATAAGCTAGGGGCTGTTTTGAAGGCCTTGGGTGTTTGCAACGAGCAAAATTGAATTAATGCATCCTGTGTTCATCCAGGGAAACGAAATGCTTTTGTCAATACCCAGCGCCTTAATAGTACACCATCTATGATTATGCTTCGATATGCAGTTCTTCATGCGTCATTCTTCTCTGCTAGCTGCTTCCCCGCTTGAACTTCCTGCAAGCACCTGTCCTTAGCCTCTTTCTTGGCCTGCCTCCTGCTCTTACCACCTTTTGGTGAGGGAGCGTCCAGCTTCAGAGAAGGCCATTGCTGGCGACATTTCTGCTCATCCTCTTCTGTCCACTCACGGGGAAGAATGGCAAATACCAAGTACGAGGTGTGCGTCTTCAGCTCGGGCTCCGAACGGTGAATCAAGCGGCCCTGGTTGTATGCCGGTGCGGAGGAGCTCTGGGCGGATGAAGCCTTGGAATATTTTGCCTTGTCATTTTGGACTTCCGGGTCATCTGCCTTGCCATCGTAATGGGCCTGGCGGAGGCGTTTGGCGCGCTGGTCGTCCTCCTGGAGCTTGACTACTGCTTCTTCCACAGTCTTGGGGTATACCGTTGCACCGCGGATACCCTCACAGTCCAACCCGATACGTTCACGCTTCACATCGATTCGCTTGTGGTTGACTTCAACCATCGAAATGTTCAGCCATGAGAGCTGGCGCATAATGCGGATGGTGCGCTCAGCTTGTTCAAGGCATGGAGAGAAGGTGCAAAGGTACACAGTCGAGTCCGGGTCCAATGGAGATTCGGCGCCAGAAGCCGGCTTGCGCACGAGATGCTTCAATGCGAGCCAGGGAGCAGGCAAGTCCAAGAAGATCGCATTGGCCTTGGGAGACTTGCCGGTTTTGGGATCACCCAGCAGGAATCCGTCCTCGTAGACATCGCGGTGCGTAACCTCTACCAGCCCGTTCAGACCATGATCGGAGATCTCCTGCCGTACAGCGCCCGCTCGCTTCTCGTGGAACTCAAAACTGCACACCTTTCCTAACCGCTGCTTCTTGTTTGCCGGTTGTTCCTGAGGGTATCCGTTGAAGACGGCACGCACGGCCGCATGGGTGAATGAACCACTGCCAGCACCAGCTTCAATGACCGTACCTCCCGCTCGCGCGCGAAGCCGGTGGAGGATATAGCTGTAGTCTGGGGTATAGACGACCTGCGTCCGATGCGGGAGCGACAACGTCCACGATTCGGGGGTAGGGTACATCAGGTGAAGGAAGCCGCTGCCAGCAGCGACTGGCTTTTTCAGGGACGTAGCGTCATCGTCGGCGCCGGTGGGTGTGCCCGGCGTATCCAGCTCCTCAGCTTTGCGCTTCGCGGCACCTCTCCGGCCGCGCGAGCCGGTGTCGACCTTGGAGGCGGGAACCTGGGAGCCCCATGGCTGCCCAACCAGGGTACTATGTGGGAACGACCCGAAGCGTGTGTTGGTGACCTTGCCTTCCTTGTAGCCCAGGTTCTCGTCATCGTAGGTACGAAGGATCGTCGGGATAGTCTGGTCGCGGCGCAGATGGAGGAGGGCGATGGTGTCGGGCCCGGCAGATGAGCCGGGGGTCAAGAATGGAGACGGCATAGCTGCAGGCGCAGCTGGAAGGTTGCAGCTCGATGAAATCTTGAGATATCTAGATCTCGAGATCTCCGCAAAGTAGAAAAAAGCTGGGCTTCCTATCTGGGAAGTTAGGGCATAGGGCTAGATCCTGCACGCAAGGGCCAATCACAGCGCCAAATGCTATGAGTCGACGTTGTTTCCAAAGCAAAAAGTGCCCCTCTCTCTTTATGCCCCTCCTTCGTTCTTTTGTTCTGCCAAAGCAGCTTCGATTTCGATCTGTCTCTATCTCTGTGTCTGTCTCTGCCTCTGTCTTTAGGCCCATGTCCACTCGCCAACAGCCGCCTTGGCGGCAGCCTCCTTTGCATGAGGGAGTGCAACTGCCGCCCTTGAAGGTATACAACTCCTTGACCAAGTCCAAGTCGCCTTTCATTCCTGTCGACCCGACCGGGAAGAAGGTTACCTGGTACGCTTGCGGTCCAACTGTTTATGACGATGCGCATCTGGGCCACGCCCGCAACTATGTCAGCACCGACACCATTCGGCGCATTATGCGCGACTACTTCAAGTTCGATCTTGAATTCGTGATGAACGTTACCGATATCGATGACAAGATTATTTTGCGCGCGAGACAACAACATCTTTTCAACGAATACGTCGCCATTAACCCCGTCGTTGCCCCGGAAGTAATCGACACTACGAAGAACGCCTACAAAGCCTACCTCAAGAAGAACCTGTCCTTGTTGGATCCCGAATTGCCCCCGTCACAATACCAGGATACCGTGGCGAAAACATATGCGACGGTGCTAAGTGGTGGTGCTCTCCCGGGCAATGAGAAGGCGGGCGATGATGAGGCCAAGGTCAAAATGCACATCAAGACTGCTGCTTCCGCTGCGAAGGTTCTAGCTGAAGCTGAAGCTAGGCGCGGTAATACCGCTGATCCTACAGTGTTCGCCGAGTCTTTCTACACGGATGCGCAGGATGTCCTCCTGCCATACCTAGATGCTCTGAAGGGTGCCTCTATTGATGCCGACGACCATAGCATCTTTACTAAACTTACTCGGAAGTACGAGGAGCGATTCTTAACGGATATGCGGGACCTAAACGTCCTCGATCCCGACGAGCTGATGCGCGTGACGGACCATGGTCCGGAGATCGCTAATTACGTCGACCGCATAGTTAAGAACAATTTTGGCTATACCACCCAGGACGGATCAGTATACTTTGATATCGAATCCTTCGAGGCGGCGGGACACCCCTATGCGCGCCTTGAGCCATGGAGCCGCTCGGACAACAAACTCGCTGCCGAGGGAGAAGGCTCCCTAACCAGCAAAACTACGGAGAAGCGGGGTGCCTCCGACTTTGTCCTCTGGAAGGCTTCCAAGCCGGGCGAGCCTAGCTGGCCTAGCCCCTGGGGCAAGGGACGTCCTGGTTGGCATATCGAGTGCAGTACTCTCCATGGTATTCGGCTGGGTCAACACATCGATATTCACTCCGGCGGCATTGATCTCGCTTTCCCGCACCACGATAACGAATTGGCTCAAAGTGAGGCGTATTTCAATAGCCACAACCAAGTCATCAACTACTTTTTGCATATGGGCCATCTGTCGATCCAGGGATCGAAGATGTCTAAGTCTTTGAAAAACTTTACAACTATCCGTGAAGCCCTCGATCGCAAGGACTGGAACCCCCGAAGCCTACGTATTGTCTTCCTTTTGGGTGGTTGGAAGGATGGTATTGAGATTACGGATGAGCTCGTGAACACCGGAAACGCCTGGGAAGACAAGGTGAACAACTTCTTCCTTAAGGTGAAGGACCCCGCAGCCCTACAGGAGGGCTCTGGCACCGACACCACCTTTGGTGCCGATTTGGAAGCAGCCCAGTCTGCGGTGTATAACCAGCTCTGCGACTCCTTCAATACGCCTGCTGTTATGCAAACCATCTCCGAGCTTATAACGAAGTACAACAGCGCCGACAAGGCCACATTGAACCCGAAGGACACTGAGGCTGCCGCTCGCTGGGTCACTTCGATTGTTAACATCTTCGGTCTTAATGGAACTGCCACCGCCGATAGCACCGAGATTGGCTGGTCCGGTATTGATGTTCCCGAGGAGGCCAAGCCATTCCTTTTCCCACTTTCTACAATGCGTGATACTCTCCGACAAGCCGCCCGCTCGAAGGAGGGCATCTCGTCTAGCCAGATTGAAGAGGCAATCAAGCAGGATTCTCCCAAGGATGCCGATCCCTCTGGTCCCGCTAAGCCTTATGCTGAAGTCCTGTCAAACTTCCGGACCAAGGTTTCTTCCCTACAGTCATCCTCGGATGATTCTATCGGCAAGGAGATCCTCGCACTCTGCGATCGTGTCCGAGACATCGACCTATTCGAATTAGGCGTGTATCTCGAGGACCGTGATGGCCTTCCTGCTCTCGTCCGTCCAGTCACTCAAGAGATGATCCAGGCACGGGAAGAGAAGGAGGCGCGTGCTCGCCGGAAGCAGGCCGAGAAGCTGAAGCGTGAACAGGAGGCTCTGAAGCAGCTGGAGAAGGGCAAGTTGAGCCACCTGGAGATGTTCCGCACGAACGAGTACAGCGCCTGGGATGAGGACGGTCTCCCTACCCGTGATGCGCAGGGTGAAGAGATCACTAAGAGTCGGGCGAAGAAGCTCCGCAAGGATTGGGAGCGACAGAAGAAGGCGCACGAGGCGTGGGTGGCTGCTCAGGCCAAGTAGATGTGAGGAAAAGAAGTATGCGTTCTATAGATTTCTAGCGGATATCGCGGGGCTTTTCATGCATCAATCGTGGGCGTCAAGGTGTATTCCAAGGTTGTAGATCAACATAAATTGATTTTACCGGTTGAAAATAGTCTCTGGCTCTCTATTTAGGGCCCCTAGATTCGGTAATGAAGCTTTCGATGTCAAGTTACGGGTCGAACGCACTTCGTATTCGTAAAAATCCCATAGATAAAGCAGCACGTGATCTAATCGACGTCATCCGCTTAGTCCGAGTTCAACTTTTTCTGATCGCTTCAATTGGCAAATTTTAACGCGTTTAGGATACTTTGTCGAATATCACGATTACCGTTATCTGCTGTGTATCCCGTTCATTTGCAGCCGTGTGAGCGGCTAGCACCCGGTGTTGTGTCAACTCAGACTTCAATATGTTCCCCTCACAGGCGGCCAATTTCAATATCGAGGCCCTAAGTGGCATCTGTGGGTGAGTATCTATCATTCTACTTTTGAATGATGCCATTCCGGGAATCATGTGCATCACGCATGGAACTATGATAACGGATCATCATCGAATTTATATCCCCCACGGAAACCACCTCGCTAATTCAAAATTTCAAATCATATTTAGATCCATCTCAATTGCCTGCTGGGTTGTTGTATTCTCCCCACAAATCATTGAGAATTTCCGACGCGGTTCTGCAGATGGTCTTTCGCTTCTATTCATCATCATCTGGTTGGCGGGCGATGTCTTCAACATCCTAGGTGCCGTCCTTCAGGGCGTGCTACCGACAATGACCATCCTAGCTGTGTATTATACACTAGCAGATATTGTACTGCTAGGCCAGTGCTTCTATTACCGTGGATTCAACATCAGGGAGGAATTCTCTTCATCCCCATCGCCAGAACCTGAACCATCCGCCCCCGGTGCTCCAGGTAGCTATACAGAGAGATCTTCCCTGCTGCCAAAATCAAACGGCCATATTCAGATACACGACCCGTCAGGACACAGTGCGCAACACTCCCATGATGGCGGACCGACATCAGCGTCTGCAGGAAGACGACACTCTACAACGACAATCGGCGAAATCTTAAACCCGCATGTTGACGGCACACATTTATCGCCCGCGACACCATTAATAGAACCGAGCTCCGATGCCCATACCCGACGACACCGTCGTCGCATCTCCACCCTCCAAACCATCTTCTTCAACACTACAGCCATTGCCCTCGTTTGCGCCGCGGGTATCCTAGGCTGGTATGTCAGCTTTGGATCCAAAGAATCAGAATCCAGCGAGCCGGAGCCTCTCACCATGGACACACTGGGCCAGGTCTTCGGATACCTCTGCGCCGTGCTATACCTAGGCTCTCGTCTTCCGCAGCTACTGCTCAATTATCGTCGGAAATCGACAGATGGGGTGTCTTTGCTGTTTTTCTTATTTGCTTGTATTGGCAATTTGACCTATGTGTTGTCTATCTTGGCATACTCGCCCGTATGTCAGGGAAGGAGTAAGCATCACCATATGAGGTGTCGGCCTGGTGAAGCTTCTAAGCTGTACGGGAGGTATGTGCTGGTCAATCTGTCTTGGTTGATTGGTAGTTTTGGGACTTTGCTGTTGGATATGGCGATCTTTGTCCAGTTCTTCTTGTATCCTGATGGGAAGAAGGTTGATGATGAAACTGATGAGTGAAGATCTTTCAAGGATCTGTACATATTCTTGATATGAATGCGAACCTTTATTGTCTATTTGTGTCTCGTCTTTGATTTGAATAATTGCGCTCGGTCTTCCCAGCCTGGCGGTATCGGGATACCTAGGTAATAGCATAGTCGTCTCTGGAGTCCGATGGGAAGGGCTTAGGTAGATTATCAGCTTATAGAAATCTCGAGAAATCGTGAATAATCCATATGGAGCTCTGAATAGTGAAGACAGAGCCGCGTAAGAGAAGGTGGGTAAAAGGACTCCGAGTAACTCCAACGGGATCAGAAACATTAGTTAGGTAAACGTTAGTGTACTCCTTTATAACTTAGTCAAGAGTTGGTTAGGGTTGGTCACCGGGATAATGTAGGTCAAACATAATTCATTCTCATCGATCATAAACTAATCACAAAGTAGCAAAGCTATGCAAAATCAAACACCTGCTGCTAGATGCAAAAAAACCAGAAAGACAACATTCAGCAAAGATCCAAAGCAGAAACTGAATGGATTCGACCACAAGATCACTTAGGAGGATGCGGCTCCATGAATTTATTTCCGACTTCAGACCAGTTGGTACTCAGTGAAGTCCCATTGCTCTCAATGTAGCTCTTCATCATAGCACGGCGGGTATCAGCGTCGGCACCCTTGTACAGCTTCTTGAAGAAACCGTCCACGGCGTCGCCGCCAAAATCCGAGTCGTCAGATTCATTGCCATCGTCTCCACCCTTCTTCTTGCCATCCTTCTTAGCGGTAAGGGAGGATGCGACCTTGTCCCAGTCCTTTGCTCCATGACGTGATGAAGTCGGGTAGGCGGGCCTAGTTGATGCCGATGGAGCAGCGGGACGGTCTGTGAGTTTCACAGACTCGCCTGTGCCTTCCAGAGAGCTCCATTTATGGCCGGGTGTCTTCTTTTGGAGAGTGATTTCGAGTTTGGTGCTCATGACGGAGACTTTGGAAGCGGAGGCATCGATGGGTGCGTAGAGAGGGTCGAGGGTGAAGTCATATGCAGAGCCGGAAGGGAGAGTGAATTGGAGCGATACCTATATAGATTCGGTTTCGTCAGTTATAAGTCCCACCGTAGACCGAAGGTAGGCTTGGATCGCGCTCACCGAGTCATCCTTTAGTTCAGTCTCCACCTTTTCCTTGGGAATACCCTTGACATAGAGCGTCACAGCAACGAAATCCTGGGACTGGTACCACTCATGTCGGACCTTTTCCGGGGCAGCAGGCGCAGGACGGGCAACCGAGCTAGCAGTGGGCGTTGGAGCATCACTTGCTGCGCTTGGTCCGGATGTAGGTTGCTTAACAGACTCCTCGGCTGCAGGCACGGACTTCCCCGGCTTACCAGCGAGCTCAGCCTCTAAGCTTTCCTTGCTAGGAATTTCGATACCCTTGGGGTATTCAAGAACAGAGACATTGGCCTTCTCGTCGCCCTCCGGAAGTTCGTTCATCTTGCGGTCGACTTTCATCAACCAAATGGGGAGCTGCGTCTCGTACATCTTGCCTTTCCCTCTGTTCATAGCGTTCTGCAGTTTGGTTTCCTTATCCTCATTGACATCCTTTGACGCAGCCGTCTTCTCTTCTAGGAGCTTGAAGAGGTATGACGCATCCCCGTACCGCTCAAGCTGGAATAGCGAGACCGCGCGTCGGAACTGTGCTGACAGGATGAGCTCACGCTTGCCACGCTCGAGGGCTAATGCGAGGGCTATCTCTGAGTCCCGGAGGGCGTGGCCGGGGTTCGGTCCGCCATTCTCTGGCTTCAGGCGGCTCCAGGCTGTGGCGCGTTGAATGTAGTAGTTCGGGGAGCGGGGGTGCTGGACCAGAGCGCGTGTGTAGTATTCACAGGCAAGAGGGGCATTCGATTGGGCGAGGGCCTCATCGCCCTTTGCTGCGTAGTCCATGATCGGAGAGACCTGAGGGGTGTTGGGAGGGAAAAGAGGCGGGGGAAAGGGAAGTGCGGCTCCGCGGAGGTTGATTCAAGCTCCAAGGTGGGGCGGGATGTACAGAGTACAGAGAGAGTACACTGTCTGGCCAGATATTTAACCTACCCACTTTGATCGGACCCATTACACTAAAATATAGCGGTTTTCCTTGGCCACGGGAGGTAACTATGCCGCCGGTCCCATCTTTATTTTTCGCACAACACTTTCCGTCGCGATCTTTACTATAACGAAAAATTTAGCTTTATAATAGCTTCAGGAAATTATGGTATGTCTTACCAATTGTGAAAGGACATTTGCGGACCTAGTCTTCTACCAGTGCAACGATCGGTGCCTACCCTCTGACCAGAACAACCCTGCCGTTCTTTCGAGGAATGGCGAACCTGGAGCTGAGACGTCTTGGGTACCCATTTCCGTGTTGGCAATTGCATGGCCGGTGGCACAAAGCAGCATGAGAGTGATACACGAGATCTTCATCTTGTTGACAGATTGGCAAGGTCGTGACAACGGAAGGAAAGAGAGAAAAAGAGATAGCAAGTGAACCGAGCTGGCCAGGGAGGCCCGGCATGGTTGAAAACTCGCCTTTTATAATGCCTCGCACTGTAGATCTTGTCTAACTCAAACGTAGTATGTAGAAAATGGAAAAATGCAAGGGGGAAACTGGAGTATCAGGATCATAAAATACAAAGTTGGTGCATTGTCAAGCTACTATATGGCGACGGGGAAGCAGAGAGGACCAATGCTAGAAGTAAAAAAGAGCCAAAGGAGGGTCATCATTAAGTTCAGGATACAAATGTATGCGCATCCCCCGAGTAGTTCACTGGCGAGTCCTGGCTATTTGAATACCCTGCCGCAGGTATACTGGATCACAGTTAGGTGGTCTTGGGGCGAAAGGCGAAGCGGAGGTGGTGGAAACCCAGGTCCCCTGGGCCGGTCAAAGAAGGTCGCACTTCTAACTTTTTTTTTTCTTTTCCCTTTTCTTCTTATAGTTAGTGACTCTATAGAATACTACTTTCATTATATAATAGCTATTATGGGGTTGGGGAAGCTGTCGTGAAGCTATCGCGAGTCTTTCATTGACTTCCTCGAGGGAACCGAGGATGTGCAAAAGATACCTGATGTTGGGAAATCGTCCCAAAACGGTAGATGAGGCAAAATAAATCATCAGTGGCACGGGTTCAACCCCAGCATTGAACTTTTTCTTTTCTTTCATCACCTTTATTATCGTTTTTTGGTGTTTGTTTGCATCAGTACCGGCAACCGGCTACAGTATGGACTGGACAGTGGACACAGCTCAGAATCAGATATTATTGACTACTAGATAAATACATCGGATTGCTTAAACGCAAAGCTCACTGAAGCTCGTCATTACCAAACTTCTTGCTATACAAACCAAGAGCCCGGATCGGCCAGTAGAACTTGTAGTTCGGGTACGAGATCATGCAGGATTGGTTGAAGACACCCTCAATGGATTCCTGCAACCACTCGCCGTTGCGCTGCTGGCGAGCCATCAGCAGCTTGATACCTCTCTCCAAAGGCTCCTTATGGGGGTACTGGGCCTCCATGAGAGCCAAGCAAGCCCAAGCAGTCTGAACAACTTGGGATTTCTCATGCTGAACGTAGACATGCTTCTCGCTGCTGAGGTACGACTCGCCCCAGCCACCATCGGCCTGTTGCTTCTCGATCAGGAAGTCGCAGCCCCGGCGCGAGTTGTCACTGGTGTCGTAGGTCTCACCGACACTAGCCAGGCTCTCCAGAGCAAACATGGCGGCGTAGGTGAAGCAGATACCCCAGGACCCGTACCAGCTGCCATCCTTCCGCTGGGCTCGCTTGATATAACCGACGGCCTTGTGTTTTGCGGTGCGGATCTCATCAGCCCGGTAGTCTGGGTAGAACTTGCTGAAGAGCGATAGGGCAGTCACGGATGCTGTGGTGCACTCGGGATAGTCATAGCCGATCATGATTCCACCGAAGACTTCAGCAGCGTTCAGCCACTCAACCTTCTCCGACGCGCGAGTAGTCTCGTACTCGGTGAATCCACCGGTCGGGTTCTGCATTAGCAGCAGACAATCCACGCTATCTTTCAATCGCTCCAAAGAGATCAGCTTGGGGAAGTTGTGCATCTCCTGGAGTTGGATGGTAGAACGAAGACCCTCAGCAGTACAATCACTAACGGTGTAGCCCTGAGTCTTCGTGCTAAAAGGCCAAGCACCCTTGCGGTGCTGGCGATAGCACTTCTCCTGGTCAGGCACATTCTCCCGCAGCTGATGGCGGTCGATGAACTCAAGTGCCTTGGTCAACATGGGCCGCCACTTGATGTCATCAGCCAATCCAGCTATGACGACTGCCTGTGTGACAAAGGTTGTATCCCAGACTTGGACACCGTTGGTTCCGTTGGCCAGCATTCCCTCGTCCTTCATCCACATGTAGTCATTCAACCGTTCCCGATGACGGCGAACGGAGTAACTGTCAGGACCATCGTGAATGTAGCAGGCGACCATGTTCAGCGGGTTGTTCACGGGTCCCAGCCCCGCGTAATCGGTGTTCTCATCCTCCATGCGGATCAACTCCCAGGTCCAATCCTCGGCTCGTTTGACGATGGGACCAATGCGGAGGAAGGGGTTCCAGACCCGGACCAGAGCTTCATTGATGGTGTTTAGAACCCATGTTTTGGGATAGTAGTTGTCGGCGGAGTGAATCGAGTTGCGATGTTTAGCAAAATCGATGGAGTCATAAGGCTGAGTGTACAGCTCCTCACGAAGTTGCCTGGTCAAGTCGGTGAGTGGGAATGACCACTTCTTGGACCAAATATAGGATAGGGGCAGAAAGACTTGACGTATGTGGATCCACCAACGCCAAGGGGCGAAAGGAACCCAGTCAGGAAGAAGCCTGAATCAGTCAGAAATAGTGTTGTTGCCTGAAGAAGATTCCAAATGCACTAACCAGATTTCAGGAGGGACGGGGTTAACGCAATCCCAATCCATCACGCCCAAAATACTGAGCCAGGACTTTGCCCAATGAGGCCCGTAGATAGCACCTCCGAACTTGTGCAAAAGACCACGTGCTTTGATCATGCGAGGATCGTCTTCGCTGACACCGACCAGACGCAGTGCCACGTAGTTCATAGCGGTACCAAAGACAGAGCTATGGGCTTCAATGTGCAGACCCCAGCCGCCATCCTCCGGATGTTGACGAGCAAAGAGATAGCGTTTGATCTCCGTCGCATACTCCGGAGGGATGGGCGTATTGGTTACGTACCATGTAATCAACAAGCCCGGTAGCAAAAACATAGGACCGCCATACTCGCAAGCCCAGTTGCCAGGCTCCAGCTGCAGATGGGAGAAGAAGGACAGGCCATTCTCGGCAGCTTGAAGGGGGGTCTTGACATGTTGCAACTCTGGAAGGCCCTGCACAAGAGTGTCAGAAAGGGGAAATTGAACACTAAGCCAGGAGCCATACAGTCGGAAGTCCGAGATGATACTTATCAGCAATTGACTGCGGCCAAGCATGGTGTTCAGCATCGTTTTCGAGATACCGCCAAGTCTGGCGACCATCCTCATTGACCAATCGCCAGCGTGTGTAGTCAGTCTTGGGGTCACCATTATCATCGGGCGAGAGACGGCCCTGGGCGTCGGTTCGCCATGGACCAATATGTGAAGCCATGTTGTCTTGACAAAAAGTTGTAGCTATCGATAGTTTACTCCGTAGTTTGTTGCGGATCAGGAGCCTGGGGTAGCTGAGTCAGCAGTCTCAAGACTGCGGTGTACACATAAGAACGCAGTGTCCTCCATGTGATTTATTTTATTGGAATAAACATGAGGAAGTCTTGGTGATGTTACTTGGGTTACATTGACTATTTACTAGAATCGATTGAAGCAGATGGTGGGTGTGGGATGCGGATATAAATCGCCATCCGAGGTGTAACTAGCTTTGTCCATGGACGGTAGGTAATTAGACCCAATACGTCTCATTAGAAAATAGTTTCGTTGATTTAGAGATCCTTGATATTAATACAGCGCTCTTTTCACTGGGTGTCTGATAATAAAGTATATGCAGTGGTCACGTTGTCTCCAGTATCTACTGTCAGCGACTTGAACCAACATCCCGTCTCTCCACCAGTACATGACATTACACAGCAATGGCTCTCAATGCCACTTTCCCACGGGCAGATATTCCGCAGCAGGATCGACAGGCATCGGTCCGCGCGTACATTGACACTACCCTCACGGCCCTTGTGGATCAGCTCTCCCTGCACCCAACCGAAGCCCAGCCCTCCATCGCAATTCGATGCAGACCCACCCCCGCAAACTGTACCGTCAACCGAGGCAGCGGAGCTCTTGAGGCAGCGCAGAATGTGGAGATGTATCGCACGTACTCCTGGCCCGGAGCAACGGCGTATGAATCGTGGAAGTTCAGTATGCGCTTCTGTGTGATCAATTGGGACTGCATTGCTTCAATGTTGTGAAATCACGCTAAAGGACTTTGCTTGTATAGCTGTCATAATTCGAATACTTGCGATCATTGACCAGGCAGTTCGGACAGGGCAATGGGTGTCTAAAAGGTGAGTATTTGAGTTATTTCCATGTCCGAGGCGACGTTTCCCTCTGAGCTTGTGCTGATACTTCCCAGGGATATTTATTATATCGATCCTGCATACTTTCGCTCTCAGAATACGGTGGATACGGTAATAGATGACCTCGCTTATACAATTGGGGTCGATCGCGGAGCATTGAACGTTGTAAGTGGCGATCATGATGCGAGAGCGAGGATTGAGAGAAGACTTGCTAATGCATGTGCCAACTTGACAGGAAGCTGCAGGCAAAGGCCTGATAGCGGGATGCTTTTCTTTGAAACACAATTCACATCTGATCCTCAATGCTCGATTTGGCTCTCAGGTCAGTTCTTAGCGCAACAGTTTCCCCAGTGTCGAGCTACGAATTAATTGATTCAGGATACCTTGATCCCTCGGATCCAACAGAATGACGAAATTGACATCTCAGCTGCTCGTTGGGTGCTTGTCATTGAGAAGGAGGTATGTATGACACTGATCGACATGAAGTACCAATACTTACATGACAAACCAGGCGGTGTTTCATCGACTTGTGCGAAACGATTATCACACCAAAGCGGTTGCCGGCCAAGGAATTCTCCTAACAGTGGGTTGGAGTCTTTTGTTTGCCGGACGGCTCAAACATGCCTGGGTAGCTGACAGTAACCCTAGGGCAAAGGATACCCCGACATACGAACACGAGAATTCATCCGACAGCTCGTCGATGCAACATCCAATGACCGACGACCACCCCGGTTCTATGCCCTGGTAGACGGAGATCCGTATGGGATAGGGATCATGTCCACATACAAGTACGGCTCATTGGCACACCGGCACGACAACGCAGGTCTCAGCATTCCGAGCTTACGGTGGCTTGGCTTGAGAGTATCAGACGCAATAACGAGTGCGGGAGCCTCAGATAGCGACGGTCTTCTCACTTTGAGTGTACGAGACCGCAGAAAGATCGTCATGATGCTCCGCAACAATCCGGTATTGGCCAATGATGGATCCGAGGCAGAATGGCGCGTGGAGCTGCAACGGATGCTAATGCTCAACGTCAAAGCGGAGATTGAATTAATGTATGACCGAGAAGGCGGTTTGGAGATGTGGATTGATCGAAGAATGTTTCGACAGGAATAACTTGCAGCATTAATAGCATGGCGAAGGCTCAGGGGGATATCGGCATGGGGATGACGCTCAGAGGGCAAGGGTATATCGAGTACACCACAGTATAGAATAAAACTGGAGCAATAAGATATCACTGAGATCAGAAGAACGTCTCTATTAGTGAGCGAGATCTCATTTCCTTTTTCCTAGCTACAAATAAGCTATTCAAGGAAGAAGCCATCGCCAGCCATGCAAGAAAGGATAAATAACGCACCCCTTGACGCCAATCATCAAAGCCAGACCATCAAGTCATAAGAAGGAGCAAAGTCTTGCAATTATCACAATCCTAACCCCTTCCGCACTTCATCCCGGACCTTCTGTTCATACTCGGGTCTGCGTTCCCGCCACATTTTGGCGGCCTCCACATTGGCAGGGCTCTCGTCATTTGGCTCAGCCAGCATGCTCATGACGGAGATGAGGATCTTCTCAACGCTCTGGATGGGCGACCAGCGCTCGGAGGCGTGTTCGTAGTGGTTGGGGTCGTCACCGGGAGGGTGCAGGATGGAAATACACACAGTACCATTGGGGTAGACTAGTGGAGAAAAGCGAAATACGTTAGCATGAGGAATGAGCAGGGAAATGTCGCTTTGCCTCAGAGAGCAAGTTGAGATAGGCTCGGGATAAAGAGCTCACCATTCGGGTGCCACACGCCGCCTCCGACGAACTTCATAGTCGGCGGGCTCAATGGGTAGTCCTTGGGGAATTTGAGCTCCGCAGCAAAGACACCACCCTCAAATGGGGTACCTCCGGGACCCTCGATCAGAGCTTCCCAGTAAAACATGTCATCTTCGGAGACTGGGCCTGCGGTGATGCCCTCAGGCGGGTTGGTGGAGAGATTCTTGTATTCATGGAACAAACGCTTCTGCGCGACGGAGGAGGCCATGGCTCAAGGTGCGATGGATTGGAGGGTCACAGCTCGGTTTGGGTTCTGCACGAGGAGGAGTGGGGAGTTGAAGGTTGAAGATGGAAATCACGGTTAACGGGAAGAAGAAGAAGTGGACGGGATTGGCGGAGATATGTAGAAATTGACCCCGCAGCTCCCCTTCCCAAGCTCTATTGCAGTAACACCTCCCCGTGCTCTAGAAGGGATACTCGATCTCTTTTCTTCGTCTTTTTGCCGTCATAGTTATCTCATAAGCTCTTGAAATTCTTATATCGTTCAACCTCCCAGCGAACTTCTTTACCTTTATCTTAAGACAGCGGGGCAACTCTCATTCTATATCGTACACTATCTGGCCATTGTCTGGCAAATTATTAGAAAAGGTCAAAATCATCTCCTCCGGTATCCCCTCCGTCGCTCCAAGGGTCTTCACCCTCGCCCCAGACGTCGTTTGGTTGCTCTTCAGGCCAAGCATCTCCGTAAGGCCCTGGCTGCCCTGGCGATTGCTGCTCCGGGTATGATGACTGGGTGCTTTGGTCGCCCGACATGCCTCTTTGCATTGCATCATATCCAGCCATGGCTCCGGCGCCTGTAGCTCCAGCGGCCATGCCATCTGCCATGCCACCAGTCGCACCGGCCCTCCCAATTGCACCGGTAGCAGCCTCGCCGACGGCACCAGCTTCACCGGCTGCAGCACCACCGGCCGCTGCACCGCCAGCTGCCTCCCCAGCAGCAGCTCCTCCAGCAGCTTCGCTGCCCATACCAGGGAACCAGAGAGGCATGAAGCCGAATCCACCGGAGCCGCTGTGATGGCTAAAGTAGTCAAAGTCGACACTAACGGCCGTAGCCAGCATCACGGCGCGTTGATCCAATGTCATTCCAGTCGGGGAGTTAGCTTCATCCGGCGCTTGTACAAGGCCAAGTCCTGCCGAGTCCATTCGCAATGCATAAACGCCAGTGTCAGTGAAGATCTCCCGAGCAAAACCAGCAAAGTTGCGGTTCACTGATCCAATCAGTCGGTTATCAGCAGAGAGCAGAGAGAAGTCCCAGGATAGCAAAGGCTCATCGATGTATGCGAACTGGTTAAATTCACCCTGGCCTTGCTTGGATGTCTGCGCTAGTTGTGTCTGTTGTGCTTTCGATAGACTAGAGCTATCCAGCGGGAATTTTTGAGTCCCCATATCTGTTGCTGGGTTCGGGGACTGATGGTATGTGAACAGGTTGTATTTTCGACGCAAGGGTGCCCATTGCGACTGAGCTTCGCCAACAATACGCATCTGATCGAATCCGAGTTGGGACACACGGGTGTTGGATGCAGCATCAGCCTGGATGAGAGACCCGGGAGTCGTGGTGTGTTGAGAAGTCGAGGAAGAGTAATTGCTCGCAGAAGGGTCGAGGGGGTCATATACTTGGATTCGAGAGTTGATCCAGGAGAACGGTCGGTTGAACTAATAGAAAGACAAGTCAGTGCACGAAATAAGCCATATGTCTTCTTCTGCGCGCTCAACATACCCGAAGAACCTCGTTCTCATGTCGGTCGAACACGTGCGTCACGAAGCTACGATGGGTTTTGAACCACTGGCGTGCCATCATATTGCCCATGCCCGTATCTTGTTCTGCCATATAACCAATGTGGTTACCCATTGCATCCATAATCACATACTTGTTGGCTTGTTCGAAACCACTGCCCAGGATTAGCATCAGTCCTATGGTATTCTGTTACAGATGCATCAAACTCACATCATCACATTCATCATCTCGAGCTGCCGCTGAACCACTAGCCCAGAGTTTGCCAATATGCTAATCGCGGGATGACTCTCTTTGAGGACGCCGTTGGGATCTTCTGGGAGATGGATCGGAGAGAGAAGGGTGTTTTGCGCAGGGTCATAATTTGGGTTGTTGCCATCTTGGGATTCGGCATTGGGAGACTCTGGCTGCTGTGGCGTTTGTGAAGCTCTCTTTATCGGTTGGATAGGATCTGGTCGCTTTATGCTGTTGCGCGGGCCGCGATGAGTGTTGTTGCCCCGGAGGCTTGACAGTGGTCGACGAAACGGAATCGCGCGCGGCGACAACAGCGACGGCGGTCGCAGCCTTGCAGTCCACATGGCGGTGCGGATAGGATGCTATATAATCTGCAACTGGATATCAGATAGCAGATAACAGATACTGGTTTGAGGAATTTAAGATATTGTGGAAGAGACGAGTCTTGGAAAGAGAAGCTGCGGCGTTTGGGGATGACGAAAGTTTGACGCGGGGTTAAACGGAGATAGCGAGAGTCGCAGATCAGGCACTTACAGACACTTTCTACTTGGTTTTTCTAGGAATTACTGGCTACGTCGAATACTTGATGAGTGTCCCTGCTAGATAATTGGCAATATATCCTCGATTCAAGCGAGTTACAGACAAGTGTTCCAAAGCTTTTGAAATGTCCAAATGGATACAAGGGCCTGAACATAGGCCTGATCCGTCGGGACAACAACCCAACTCGATACTAGGACACTGGCAGGCCAGTGCGATGCATATTATATACCAAAGACACGCGCCCATAGGAAGACAACTGATCACAGTAGACCCTTGCGGGCCAACTCAATCTTGCGGGTTGCCTCGCCAGCCCTGAATCCTCCCTTGGATACGCAGATTGCGCTGCCTTCTCCTAGCTCGACCTTCTCCTCGACATCAGGGTGTGGGCATGGGCAGTGATGCGGAAAGCTGACGCACGCGAGGGTTCCGGGACAAAGATAGTTGCTGCATTGTGCTGCGGAGAGAACGACCATGATCAGTAAGCCATCACCACTCGGACTCATGAGAGCACAGATATGCCAAAGGCGACGATAGTAACTTACATTGGCGCCATAGACTCTGATACCGACTACTGTCACTGGGAACGTTCTGAGAGCCCTGTTGGTGCTGGTGCTGTTGCTGTTGCTGATTGGCACCGAACATGTGTTCGAAGAAGTTGAACTGCGCCTGAGCAACGGACACCAGCAGCGCAATACCCCATAGTGTAGAAAACAAGTTGCGCAGCATTTCTAAGATTCAGTGGGGGAATGAAGGAAGCTGGCTGCAGTGGCCTATACTGCGTACGCCGTGGATGAAGCCAGCTTACGCGTACACGTGACGCCAAGCCTCACCTCCGAGAAAAGTTTCCCCTTGAGCTTCAACTTCCGCATCACAAAATCCCAACTGCCAACAATGTTGCAGCCCAGATTGCTAGCGCCCCTCCGGGGGCTGGAACGGGCATTTGCTCCCTCTCTCCGATCGGCTCAGCAAGCCTACCAACCGCAATACCTCTTCCAACGCACCCTCTCCGCAAACATGGCAATCCCGAAGGCCATGCCCTCTATCTCCCGCTCACTCCTTCCCTTCTCACAAGTCCGATTCGCCTCGCACGCCTCTCAAGGAACTGCCAATCGACACTCGCGTGACCCTGCCGGCAAGCGTCTCGGTGCGAAGCGCACAGGCGGCGAATACGTCGTGCCCGGCTGCATCATTTTCAAGCAGCGAGGATCGAAATGGTTCCCCGGCGAAAACTGCGCCATGGGCCGCGACCACACAATTTACGCCACCCAGGCCGGGTATGTCCGGTATTACCTGGATCCTGAGCGACACCCGGAGCGTCGGTATATCGGAATCGTTTTTGACAAGAATGAGAAGCTCCCGCACCCGCGCAATGCGCCCAGCCGGCGGAAGCTGAACATGGTTGCTACCCCACTTGCTGAGCCCGTCGACATGCAGCCGGACCTCAAAGTTTCTGTGGCTGGCGTCAACGCGGGCAACACTCAGGTCGCTTCGGTGGAGGCTGTCAACACTGAAGATGGTCCTCAGCTGCGGCCTGGTTACATGTACCGTGAGGCCAACTGGATTATTGGTCGCGCTGCTGAGAAGGCGGGAATCTTCGCCAAGCCGTATGACCGCGGCAACCGGTGGCTTGCGTGGAGGAAGCGACAGGCTCGTGCTGAGCGCGCTGCCCAGATGAAGAGTCTGAAGAACAAGAAGAAGGCATCAAAGAAGGCCAAATAAGTGTGTCTGATGGTTTCATCCGTGGATATCGGATTTTTGTAGCGATATGAGTTATATGTACAATAGAATCTTAAAAGATCTTTCACTAGTCGCTTTTCACGTAGATCCACCGTTGACCTTGGGATACACCCTAGCCCAATGTTCTTTAAACCATTCTTCGGGAATGCAACCGTTCTATTCTAACGCTCATCTTATTTCTCCAAGACAGAATAGCCTTCCATTGAAGAATGTTAATTCCGCACCAATACATGAGATCGAAACACTGGCATCAAACAGACGGCCCAATAGCTTTCATAAACTTAGCCTTAACACCGTTAATCCAATTATCTTTCATCAACTTCTGAATAATCGGTTGTGCATTATGATCATCAAAGGCCTTCTTTCCCATATACCGCTCAAAGAAATGGAAGATATTCGGATCGTCGCCATCTCTCGCAAGGCAATAGTATACCGTGCCGGGTTCAAATTCAGCGAGCCTGGTGGTCTCGGCGTAGACGGCTTCGAGGGCATCTGCGTGCTCTGGGTAGGCGTGGACGGTACCGAAGACGACGAATTCTTCTTCGGGGATTGGTGGTAGCTCTGTGAGGAATTCTCCGTGGTCGAGGTCGGTCATTTTGAGTATTTGATTTGTGACCTGGGAATGGGATTCAATGGGTTGATCAGGGGTAAGTTTATCCCGATGTCACGGTTTAAGTAGAGTGCTCAAGCTTAACTCTAAGCCCGATTGGGATGGAAGGTTACAGGGGTCATTTTGTATAGATAAGGTGTCATTCTGAGTCACTTTAAGCACTTGGGTTGGGATATACGGTGTACGGTGTCAAAAAGAAACTGGAAAATTTTCACTGAAATTGGTATCAAGATAACTAAAGTAGCCGAATATACTATCAGATCACTCCTCAAATAACCTTCCCAGAATCAAGCTTTGACACACAAATTCACTACCAATCACAGTGGTTGTAGAAGACGACTCGGGTGTAGCCGACATAGTAAACATCGCTGACCTCTTCCGTTTTTTTCCGTGGAACAGGTGAATCCTCTGTGTCCTGGGCAGGGGTGCCAGCATCGCCTTTGCGGCCGCTTGATCCGCATCGTCAACATAGACCAAATCCCAACTGTAAGGCAAGGAAGCTTCAGACTGGGAGTCCAGTAGCGCCTTGGCTGTCCCCAGGTCGGGCACACGCTCCACGCGAGTGGCGCCCAGAGCAAAGGTCAGGAAAATGTAAGCCTTTCGCTTCTCTTCTGCCTTGCCGCGACCCATGACGATCAATACCGACTTGCCATCGAGCAACTTTGGTCGTTCCGATATGGTGTTGGCTAGGCGAATTTCTGATGGCGGAGTAGGTACCATAACTCTGGATTTGGTGGCGCCATTGAGGTACATTGAGTCTCCGGCTGGTAGTAGATAGATATCCCATTCAAGAACACGTCCTTTGGTGATGCAATCCTCAATCCAGCGTCCTGACAAACAAGGCAGGTTGAGTGCTAATGCTTGCATGTACTTCTCGCGGCGCGAGTGGGTATCAGCAATCAAACAAGCGAATCCGACATTTTCAGCCATTGCATTCAACCGCAAGCCGACATTGGCACCGCTACGCCCATCGTCACCTTTGCTTTTAGTGGATGTATCGACTGGCCGAAAGGACGAAGGCTCAAACAACTCTGTGAAACCCTCGTGCAAGACTGTCCCGCCATTTTCGACGATAAGTCTCGTGATGCGGTCCTTCGATGATTCATCTTCCTTGTATGAAACAGCAATTGCCATCCCAGCGAAAATACCACCGCTCTCGTAGATGCCGCGAGAAATGCGCATGCTCGGTGATGCCGGCAGAGACGATCTCTCAGAAGGGGTCCGCGACTTGCTTTCCGGAGGTGCCGCTTGAGGCTGTCGGTATGTAAAGGCACGATCCTTGAGTTGGTTCCACAAAATCATGTCGAGATAGATACGGGAGATGGGAACCCTGATGACGTTCTCGCTGCTGGCCAGGCCAGCGTTCGGAAGACTTTTGCGCTGTTTGGGGCCAAGGATCACTGTGGTATGTCCATATATATCGGTCTGGGGACAGACACCCTTCTCGGTGGCCTGGGCCAGCTCTTCCTTGGTAAGCTTGTCGTCAAAACCACGTACAATATGTGTGACTTTGGGCACACCACGCATGTCCACTTTCACGCCATCCCCGACACGAAGTTCAAATCTTTTGACAGCTCCCTTACCGACCTCGACAGGAAGAGAGTCTTCGAATTTCACAGAATACTTGGTTGAAGACACTCCAAGTGATGTCCCGAAACATGTCGCAGGGTAGTATGCTCGCTTCTGGCCCATCCACAATGCGAGCACCTGGCTGGGTGCAATTTGACTGTCGTCAGGAGCGACATAGGCCGGTTTGGGAGTCGTAGGTGGACTTTGGATGGTGGTAGCTTCCGACTGCAGCATATCGGAATCAACATCGACATCAGTGACCTCAGAAGATGGTACAGGCTGAGTATGGTGAGCCACAACTGGTCTCACGTGGGCTTTGGTTTCTGAGTTTTGTAGGGAGGGGTGCGGCTCATCAGTGTTATGAGAAAAAGTCGATCTTATAGACTTTGCTTTTGATCTCCGGCGAATCACTTGTTGAGGCGAAGCCCCAACTTCCCATACATTTTCAGATGATCGAGAAGGATGAGATGGTTTGCGAACAGTAGTTGCGGGAACGTGAATCGCTGCGGGAGGCTGCGGGTTCTGGGAGGAGGTAGGCCACTCAGGAATACGCGCAACCGTCTTGGGAGGCGGTGCACGAGGGGTAGAAGGAAGGGCTGTGAGGGTAGAGTCGGTTATGAGGAAGTTCTGACCAGCATTCCCACGACGCTTTTTCTTCGGCCGGGTGGGAGACCCTTCGGTCAGCAGTGAATTGAACTCCTCATCCTCGGCTGTGAAGAAGTTCATGCCAAAGTCGCCAAATCTCATTTCCACTTGGGGTGAGAGGTCCGCAGCAATATCAGTCAATCGGCGTCGCTGCCGTCCGCTTGGACTAGACAGCACTTGTGGAAGTGCTTGCGATTGGAGAGCTTTGATGGGCGAAGATAGCGCACGGGATTGAGATGGTCGATGCTGGCTGGCTCGATTGGTGGTGCCAGCAGGATACATAGGAGGGAGGTCATCATCTTCATTCACTCCATCATCGCCGTCGGATTGGCCTTCCCACTCATTAGGTTCAGTGCGATTGGGACTCGTCTCAGGGATGCTCATCAATCTTCCAACGTCGTTGTTCTGGGGACGTAGATGAACAGGTGTCTCAGTTACACGTGAGGGTAATGACGACGATTTCGCCTCAGAGCCCGATCCGGTTCTCTTGAGAGATGATACCCAGGTTGCTTGCTGGCAAGGATTGCTAGAATGAACTTGCCTTGTTTCGTTGGACAAGGCATCCTGGCTTGGCTGCAGCACAGGTGGATGTGACGGGTTGAAGCCAATTGTCGAGTTGCGTCGAGATACTGACCGGCTCCCTGGTCGCGAGCCCGGAGGCGACGATTGCAGGGCTCGCCGAGCAGGAGATGCTCGGTCGACGTCACGAGTGGGTTCAACGTGTGTCGCGTAGGGAAGTGGTTGGCTCGCGCGATGATGGCCGTTCTGTTCGGGCGTGGGTGATGGCGGCGATTGCTGTGAATCCTTCACCATCACTTGCGACGAGCGAACAACGTATCCATCATTGTCTTGGATAATTGAACTTCGTCGGGAATTTGTGATATCCGGATCTGCCATTGTCTTCATGCGAGAGGATGGACTTTCTTCCAGAGCCTCCATAGCAAGCGCCTGAGAAAGACGCTCGTGTGCACTATTTGCTGCCTGAACAGGCACTGGCGGACCGTCGTAGTTTTCCTTGTCCTCTTCGGAAGATTGGGGTATCTCCTGGGACTGGGGGACTTGGGGACCTGGGTCTTCCTCCTGCTCGGTTTCTTCTTCGCTGCCAGCAGCGTCTGGCATTGGATCGTCCTCATGTACTTCGAGGATGGGCGAGGTAGTCACATCAGACTTAGACCTGGCAGGAGCACCCAGAGCCGCAAATTGGGCCGCGGCTTCTTCATCAAATTCAGGCTGCCTTCTTGCCCTCTCTATAAAGCTCGACTCCTTGTAGAACTCTTGGTCGATCTCGTCGTCTTGTTGCATATTACCCGCCGATCGCGTGAGCCGCTCCCCTAATGACTTGTCCCGCCGTGACTGTGACTCTTTCAATGAAATATAATTCAGGTTTGGCTCTGAGGATTCTCTCGGAAAGAGCACCCGCGAATGGGCTAGTGGAGACGAGACACTACTGATGACACGATGTTGTTGGATGGGGAGGTTTGGCGAGGGACGATCTGACACAATTTCGGGCTGTAGATTATCAACCAGGGGAGACGAGGGTGCCTGCGTCGCCTTGAAAAGTTGACTCAGTCCCATGAGACCCCCACTTGACTCAACATCCCCGGCCAGCGGGTTCCGAGACAAACTGGGAGTCTTCATCGATGTGCTCGGTGTCTGGTTCTTTTTGATGGCAGTTCCCGGCGTCGCAGTTAAGAAACGCTGTGATTCGGGGAAGAACTCGGGCTGGTATTCCAGCGGCGCCATCGGAGAGGACTCGCTTCCATCGTAGTTACTTTCCTCGTCGTGATCTGTGGAGTGGCTTTTCGGAAGACGGGAGTCGAACTCGGCGAGCAGATCGAGATGACCGCTATCGCCCTCGTGGAGGGTCATGAGCGTTGCACCATCCGCGCCGGTCTGTGAATGCCCGTGATACATGGATGCCTCATTCTGTCGGATGATGCTATCGTATACTGATTGCGAGACAACCTGAGTGTCCCCAGGGGCAGGATCGGCGGATTCCATGATTTCGTGTTGTACCACTGTCACTGGATGGCCTTCTTTCGGCTCGTTTTCGCTTGATCTGGAGTTCATCGGCTTTTCTCCATATTGCAGAGACAGGGAGGGGCGAGGGGAGCGCTTCGATGTAGAGCATGCAGGGTCTGATAAGGATCTAACGGAGAACCCTGTGCCAGCCGTTCGTGTGTCACCATGAGAACGACCGGCAGCGTCGTTGCAAAGAGTGTATTGCTGTGATGTATCGCGGAGCTTCGATAGACCGGGAAAGGATGAATGGGATGGTTCGTGCTCCTGAGAAGGCCGAGGTCAGTCCAATGAAAAGTCGGAACGCTGCAGCTCATTACATACTAGCCCCAACGCGACGCGTTGCAGCGTGGCGATATCGATGCTATCTTGCGTCTCCATCCGTTTAAAAGAGCGCCATATGGGTATTTTCGGCAAGGATGGCCTTCTATTACGCCTTTAAATGGCCCCCAAGACAACTTGTCTCGTCGATTTTCAGCGATTCCTGTGAGGACAACCATGGCGGGAAAATTGGGAACCGGACGCGAAACGCGTCGCTCACGTGATACCGCATAAGTAATATTACCTATTGAGGTATAGCGCTTCTTTACGTGTATAGACATTGCTTTGCAAATTTCAATTGAAGGGGTATATCTTTCCTACATCATTTCTATTTGATACATATTTGACACAAAACATGAGTTGAGTGGGTATCTGAAGCCCGAGCTCGTGATCAGTCATTTAGTCGCGACTGCGGTTGGGAATCCATCGTCGCAGGAGGAACTCCCGGACTCGGTAGCGGCCAAGCAAAGCCCTGATATCATCGGACAAGGAAGTTGGCGGAGGCACTTCGACGTAGCAGAGAACCAGGCTCTTCTTGACTTGAGCCTGGACTCGGTTCACGCAGTGCAGCCACCACCAGCTTCGGGCTTGCTGGCTAGTGGTGTACTCTCGTCGCTCCTCGGTCTCGGACCAGTAGGAGTGGCTGTATGAAGGAATGATGATGACGGCGAATTCGGCGTGAGAAAAGACTGGCCCGCGGTTGTAGAGTAGGTAGTCGGTTCCGAATTTCACACCGGAACGTACAACCCAGCCGATAGAGCGGAAGTGGTGGTACACCACGTATGACATCGCAAAAGGGTCGTCGGGCTTCAGTTCGGCGGAGGCAGAGCGAGGAGGGAAGTAGGAATGGTTGCAGAGTAGTTGGAAGAGAGATGAAGTCGGAATGGCCTTGTTCTCATCGCGGTCGAAGACTTGCAGTACACCGAGGCTGTAGACGAGGAAGAATGCCTCTTCACTGGATATTTGAAGATGTTCCTCATTTTCAAGAGGAGCCTCATCAGCCTCATCCTCGTCGAGGATGGAATCAGGGAGCTGGAGTGAAGCAGCCGAGCTCAAGACAACTTCCTTCTCCTGGACGACGGGCGCGAAGCGCACTGACTTCCCATTGGGAGTTCGAGTTCTTGTCGAGTCTGCTGGCGTAGAAGCATCATCATTCGGTGTTGATGGTGTCTGGGACCGCGACTGTTGATACCTGGCTTCCATGGCCTTCTTGACCGAGAATTTCTCGCCGGGGATAGTATGACCCTCTGCAGCAGGGAGAACGCTGCCCGACTCCTTCGCCGCAGCCTCTGCCTTGAGTCGTTCCTCAATTGCCAGCTTCTCGACTCTCGCACGCTCCAGCTTCAACTCACGCCGTTCAGCTCTGCGCTTCCTGGTCGCCTCCTCACTAGTACTACCTCCCAGTAGACCTCGCCTCTTTTTCTCGCGCTCCAGCCAGCTAGGCTGACTTCGACTCAGAGTACCCTTGCCGAAGAAGCCCATCTCCCACAGAGCCTGGATAGCACGCTCATCCGTAACGTGGATGGACGAGGTAGCCGAGTCGAAGTATGCAGAGTAGACTTCTTGACGCGGGGGAGAAATCAAAAAGGTAAGGTACGAGAGAGCAACACTAATGATAGAGAGAGGGTTATGAGGAATTACAGGAGGCACAGAAAGAACATTGACTGGAAGAGGATGGCGATGAATATGCCTGTAATTGGGTCTACCGGGCCGGGCACCACGTTTGCCTAGTGGCCCGGCTTTGGACGGCGGAGAGCTCGTCTCCATCTTGCGTTTTACTGAATCAATTCCAAATGTTGACCTATAAAGAGTCCGCGTTAGCCAACTCTTCCATGTAAACAGGCTGATAATTCATGTGTGTTCGTGATCTTCTCAGATACCGTTGTAGTCAATAAAGCATAATCATCGACAAGCAGCGAAGAAATCAAGTGCCGCTTGCCTGAGCTTGGGTATATTCGGTCATCACCGAAGAGGGGAAATGGGAATGGGAATGGGAATGGGAATAGCATGGTGCAAAACTTACTTAGAAGGATCTGGTAGCCCAAAGGGAAGTTGAGAAAAGGACCAGTTATTGAAAAGCTGTTATCATCATAGCAGATGCCCGAACCAGGCCTAAAAACGCTTAGCGAATGCACCTGTACATCGTTAACACGAAGCGTTCATGCTTTGTCTTCACAGGAAAAGAGAAGCGAAGTCGATTTTTTGCGGACGCTCCGTTTTAAGTGCCCTGGTGACTAAGCGTGTGGCCCGAGCCCCAGTCGCGACCAAAAAATTTCCTCCTCTTCGACGCCGAGACTTCCAGTAACGACAACCACGAATACCGCCAAGTAAGTCTTTTGATCTCTTTCGCATGAGCTCTAGACCCTGTTCACGGACTGTTACTAACTTTTCCCTGTTTCAGAATGCATCTTATGGTACGTCTACCTCGATCGCGATCCCGAAGATACCCTCGGCCAAACTCAGCTGCCAGGAACTCGTCAGGAACTTACTCAGGACTTTCGCTAACTTCAATAAAAAGTACACTCTCGGCCCCGACGGCAAGCGTATCTACACCTTGAAGAAGGTGGTTGACGGCAAAGTCTCCAAGTCTGCGTATGTGCACTGTTCACCGATATGGTCATGCCTTGAAGACTCTAGCTGACCCTCTTAACAGTCACCCTGCTCGCTTCTCCCCCGATGACAAGTACTCGCGCCACCGTGTGACCCTCAAGAAGCGCTACGGCCTCCTGCTCACCCAGCAGAGCTCTTAAATGAACTTCGAATTTGGAAAAAATGGATTGAAGGCTTAGGCCCGTGTTCCGGCGCTTGGTGTTTCTTTATTTTTTGTACAGTCTGTGGATGGCTGGGATTTGCATTGCTATGAATAATTGGCAAAGACCCAATTTTATTGACATTGTCAGGGAGTTTAATCTCTGGTGATGGCCACCAATGAAAACACGTTCGATACGTTCATGTCTCCCGGAATAATCGTAATTTTATATATTCGATTTGATTTATGTGCAAGGGTCGTCAAATGTCTCAGGACAAGATCTCGGCCATTGCTCATGAACTGGCCGATATATCCATCGTGAAGATCTAATCACTTTTTGTGCATACCCAAACTCCAGCCATGTAGTTCCCATAATGCAAGGTCGTTCAGATCACACTCAGCGCTTTCGCGAGTTGACATTACGGCCAGCGCCCACCCTGGGCCGGCCGCCGTGCTTGTTGCGCTCGCCAGTCAGAATGCCGGGAAGGTAGTCCTCATCCATGAGGTCGCGCTCTCGGCGCTGCCGGCGCTCCTCTTCAGCCGTAGAGCGAATGTACTCCTTCTGGTCCTCGGCGAGGATGAGCTCCGTACCCCAACCGCCCTTACCGCCGCCACCTTTCCATTTTCCGTTGGAAGTTCCGTGGATGGGCTTGGGGACGCTGAAGACATTACCCCGGTTGTTCCACTGCATGTTCTTCTTCAGGTGCATATTGAATTGGCCATTGGCAGTGGTGGTGCATGAAACACGAGTGAGGGTGTCCTTGCCGCAACGAGGGCAGAACTGCTTGCTCATTTCTTTGGTAGTGAAGAAACAGGCGTGACAGCGTAGGATGAATGTCCTAAGGTGCTGGATCCGTTGGAGGGTCGTTGTCGACAGCAGGTTCAGATTCATCTGCAACAACACGTTTTGACACTGTATCACGAATCAGCAGCTGCCTTTGTATGAAGTGTGCAAGTCATATGCTTACCGCAAAATCGGTGGTCATGGTTGCGACCTGCATGGTCTTGGGCTCAGAGGTAGTGCCCGCAGCACCACCCGCCTCATCGCGGGCCAGCCGCTTCTTGTAGTTGGAGGGAGTGATCCACTCCCCGCCGTCAGAATCAGCAGCATCATCCTCGCCCTCTTCCTCATCTTCGTCCTTCGCCTCTTCGGGGGTATCATTCTCGGTCGGGGTTTCGGTGACACTCTCGGTCACAGCCTCCTCCTTCTTGGACTCTTCGGTATTTTCTGTGGCAGTTGCCTCCTTGGCACCTTCGGTAGCGGCATCCACACCGTTCGACTCCGTCTCCTCTTTGGGCTCCTCCACCTTCACGGGGGGCTTTCCATTCACGCGCTTTTGCCCAGGGACACTGCGCAAGCGCCAATCACCTCCGTTACGCTCACACTCAATCTCATATGCAAGTGCAAGCACCTCAATATCGGTGCGACTCAAGACCGATCGGTCACCAGTCTTGCGGGCGAATTCGCTAATGACATTGAAGCTGTTGGGGGAGGGTGATCGCTGCTTCAGGAACGGTAGGTAAAGGGCTTCGACACGGGCGCGAGCAGCGGGGTCACGAATTTCGCTCACCACGGCGGGTGTGGTAATGATCTCTTCACATTGCGTGAGCAAAGTGGAAAGCGGCGGGGTATTCTTGATTATGGGACCAGCGTCCAAGACGATAGTGTGGACGGGCTTGGGTGGTGATGACACGGATTCTGCCATCTTTCAGTCCTTTATAGCTCTGCAAGGACTTGACAACAAAGGCGGAGGAATAAAGACACAGTTGAGGGGAATTCGAAATGGTTGATGTCCGGTGGAAAAGGAAAAGGAAATTTCTCGGATGACTGGTCCGTGCACGCTTATCGGTCTTATCGCCATTGAAGACTGAAGTATACAAAGATTCTCTTTATCTTTTCATTGCCATTATTGCCATTCTATCATAGACAGTATACTGTCAAGCCAGCAGGAAAACATCTGTCTACCCAGATAATTGAATTATCGTGGTGGCCAGATAAAGGGGCATTGGTTTACTACCAGACCGCTGCGCTCGTGCGGTTTGCATTGTGGGATTGCAACCCCGACCATGCATAGACCCGTCATAGCGGTTAGCAGCACCCAAGATTCGAGATTCGAGATTCAAGATCCCGGTTGGAATTAATGGCGCACTGAGATATTGCCTGGACTCTGATGCTCGACGAGATGGGCACATGAGGGATGAGGTTTTGTTCATCGATGCACCTGACGGATTGGTGAGATACCATGGTTTCCTGGGCTACCGAAGGTCCTATTTTCCCAATGGGGCCCCGTTCTTTCTACAAGCTCGAGTATAAATCTGGACTACTGTATTCTTGTTAGACTCTGGTCGCGCTGCTGCAAATGTGCCTGTGTGCCTGTGAACCACCGTAGAGTAGTGTTACACAACTATAGTAGCACAAATGTACTCCGTATTTTCTTTCACATCATGTCAAGGGAGGACACATGGTTAGGTTTCAGGATCTGTGCAGTTGATAGTTGAGAAGTCGTGTGGCTGAATGTGATACATCACTTGCCGAAGTTTGCAAACTTGAAACTTTGCGCCGATGCTCGGTTGATGAGAGTAATTTCGTTATTTTTAGCATTAAGCGGGTTGACAATGTTAATGTTCTTGTCGGACTTTGTATAAAGCCTTCTACGAGATGACAAAAGTGGAACCCGGACATAACCTAACTAGTCCATAGTTTGACAGCAGTACGTAAAAGATTGTGCACTCCTTGCAAGATTTCGAATGGTCTAGCTTCCTCGCAATTAACGAGCCGGGTCATTCCGACAGAGAATAAGACTTCTCTAGACAATGCTATCGAACTCGGAAATATTATTTGCGGCTAAGGAGCAAGACCAGTGGCATCCCTTACGCTCGGAGGATCCGTGCCATGAGCTTACTTTCTCCCTCTCCACTAATGATCTCCCTCACGCACACGTCCCCATGGGAACAAATTGTGTACATGTCAATTTTCGTCAATTGCCCCATATCCGCTGATTTTTATACGTTACAACTGCTCTCTGGTCAGCAGAGGAGAACGAGGCAGCTGAGAGGCGTGTCGATCATCCGTACGTATCGGATGATCGTCCAGTCTTGACTCTGGGTGATAAATCGAAAGCCTGCTGTGGAGCAGAGCCTGGCACTTGTCCGCCGGCTCTTCTCCATGTGTATTCCGGGCCTATGATGTTGCTACTACCGGGGTATGCGTTATGCAGCATTCGACCCACCAGTCAGGTTGACGGTGTGATCGGCCGGTACGCCATACATAATGATCGACGATCCTGACATTTGCAGGGCTGGACAGGCTAAAGAAATGTGGTTACATCAAATCTCCGTAGTTGGTGCTCATTCGGTGTGGCTTTTGATGCCGAAGATCAGATAGTCGAGCTGCCTCGAGCAACATCCGATTGACACTGATCGCATAGGGCGCCTTCAATTCGATTTCAGCCCTGCCGTATTTCTCAGGGCTTCGCTTTTCTCTGTGGCCTCACAATCTTCAGTCTTACATACATGTGATGATCTTCATCCCAGACGATCGGGTCTGAAGGATCTGATCAATATGTCGTACCGATCATGTCTACTGAAGCTTAAGAGCAGTACCGACAAAGTTTCGTCAATTCATGTATCAATTTTAGGAGCTCCGGCCACCCGATTCGCCAGTCGAGTCCCTTGCGCTGCATAACTGCAAGTCCCTGTGCTGTCCCTGAGCAGCAGCTCCCCATTTCCTGCAAACAGGATGCAGGGAGATCATGCTGCTCTCTCACCCAGTAACCAGACTAGTGGATTTTGACTCCAACCGTTCATAAGTCCTCAGTCTGGTCGCGTTGTTTATGAGCCCGGGCTGCCCCAGTTCTCTAGTGCCTTCTTGTCATATGCACCTGTACGGGGTTCTTATAAGCGGAAACTCTTGGACCTGGGGAAACTATTTATTTCTGATCACTGTGAACCTCAATCGTTCTTCGAGCCTGGATCTGGATCTTTCATTCTACCACATTGCCGATTGCGTCACCGTCCACGGCGTCGGTTGAGAATCAAGATGAATATATTCCAACTCCGTGATGCTGTCTTCAAGCGGGACTATGGCAATCCCTATCTCTGTTCCCGTGGTGCGCAGGCTATGGCCGTCAGCATTATTTTTACTGCGCTTGCTTCTTGCTTCGTCGGAGCACGCATGTACACTCGTTTCAAGATTATACGCCGTGTCGAACCCAGTGACTGGGTGGTTGTTGTCGCATTGGTAAGTCGCTTCATGGCCTGAGAACCTTGAATATTTTTGAATGCAACGACTGATTAGTCCTAAGGTCAACGCATACATCTTCATGGGACTCGATATCCTTGAGGCTACGAGCGGTATGGGAATGCACCTAAAGGACATCCCACCCATGATCCGCGAGAGGCAATTTAGGGTAAGATCCATCCCACTATGGTCATCTTATATCTAATCCTTTCCATTCCAGGCTTTCTGGCTCACCATCCCATTCTACAATGCTGCTGTCCTTTGCGCAAAAGCTTCAATCCTATTGCAATACTTTCGTGTATTCCCCACGCACCGTATGCGCGTCGTCTGCTGGATCATGATTACTGTCCTCGCTATCTACGGCACTTGGGCTGTAATTAGTGCGTTTCTGAACTGTGTCCCTGTTGCCAAATTCTGGAACATGGATATTCCCGGCTTCTGCTTGAGCAAGCCCGGCCTGTGGTTTTCCAATGCTAGCATGCACATCGCTACCGACCTCGTCATTCTTATCATCCCCGTCCCAGCCTTGATCGCAATCGATATTCCCAGGAAGCAGAGATTTGCCTTAATCTTCATGTTTGCCCTGGGTGGTTTGTGAGTAACTCCTCGCTATCCACATCTACATCCAAGCATAGCTAACTTGCGCAGTGTCTGCATCACCAGTATCATTCGCCTAGTCAGCTTGAAGCATATTTCCGATTCCAGCGATCCTACCTGTACGTATTATTCGTACTTTCAACCAATCAAGCCCATCTAACACATACAGATGACAACGTCGGCGCTGCCTCATGGTCCGCCATTGAATGCAACACGGGCATCATCTGCGCCTGTCTCCCAACTCTCAAACCCCTCCTACACCGTCTGGTACCCGGCCTGATGTCCAGCCTTAGCGGCAACAGCTACGGCACTGCCCATCAGTCTATCCACCAGTCTATCCGTCATTCACGCAACTGGGACGAAGACACCCTCGGTGCTCCAGGCGATGACCCCGAAGTCGTCGGCACTGGTGACCCCGAGCGTGTACTCGAGCTGGTTCCTGGAAAGGGCTTCAGGAAGTCTACGCAGTCGGAGAAGATCCAGAATACCAAGACAACTGAGCTCTCGGAGTATCAGCATCAGCACTCGGAGTCCGAGTCGTCTACTTCGTCTCGGCATTAATTGGCTCTGTCGGTCTTTATGGGTGTCAGGGAGTACGGCAGAGTCTCTTAGAAATTGCTGCTGGAGATGCGCGCTCTTTTGCATCTGGTGGTGATGTCCAGGGAATCATCACGTGTTTTTTTCTTTCTTTATTTTCTTGTCACATGGTTTCTTTCTATACGGCTCTTTTAGTTCGTTTTACACTTCAGAGACAAATATTATGATGAATGTAGTCGGGGTTCAAGGATAAAAATCAGGATATGTTTATGTCAATCGCTCGTGTATTCTTGTTGCTGGCAGTATAAAAAGCAAATCCCGCCAATCTAGGTATGCTTTGTGCAAATGATGTCTTAACTCCAAAAAATCAAAAGTCGGCAAACTCCTTGTCGACCTCCTCGTAGTAGTCGAAGAAGCCCTTGAAAAGCTTCACCCCCAGTCCGGGATCCAAGGCCCCGGTGGTAGCGCGGATGCTGTGCATGCTTAGTTGGGGGATACCGCAGTCGATAGATCTCATTCCGATGGCAGCGCTAGTCATGGGGCCGATAGTGCCGCCACTGCGCGAGTCGTTTCGGATTTGGAATAATTGGAGTGTTGAGCCACAGCGAGCCGCAACACGCTTCAAGAATCCGTGGCTGACGCTGTCAGTGGTCATGTGGCCGTTGGAATCGGTGGAGACCGTCACGCCGACGTTGAGACGGGGTGAGTGGTTGTCCAGGTATACGTTGAGGAAGTTGGGGTTGACAGCGTGGATGACATCTGAAGAGACTAAGAAGCTGTTGGCAACGGTCTGGGAAAGGAGGTTGGGTCCGTAGTTGTCGGTTGCGAAGGCCTCGGTGATTCTTTCCATGACACTGCTCATGAAGTTGGACTTGGCTCCTTGTCGCAGCAGACTGCCAATCTCCTCATCGTCAAACATGCCCACCATCTTCACGACACCGGTCGAGGTACCGTCCTCTGAGGCAAGGAGAGCCTGATGGGCGGCGTAGCAGCAAAGTTTATCATCAATACGACCAGCAAAGATCATGTCCTTCTCCAAGCCTCCAATCCGGGCAGGCTGAGTATCAAAGAGCTCCAGCTCCCAGTCAATGATGGAATCATAATCCGTCACACCGAGCTCGTCGGCGATCACCTTGACAAGCTTCTCAGGCTGGGTCGCAGCAAAACTTCCGGCCTTGATGTCACTGGGCTCGCTCTTCTCAGACTTCTCAAACAGATCAGAGTTATCAACACCAATAATCGGCACCATCTGAGTCTCCTTGTTAAACGGACCCTGGGCAGGGGCACCGAAGTGCTCGGCCAGAGTAGGAATGCGCGCAATAGGCCAGTCCAGCTTGACCAGCTTGTTCTCGACCTTTCCAGTTTGCGAGTCGCGGACGAGAACACGGCCACCGATACCAAGATCGCGATCCCACCAGGTCTTTCCGAGTCCGCCAGCATACGGGGCGACAGCAAGCTGTTGGTAACCCGCCTTGTTGGGGAGCTTAGACACGGGCTTCAACTTAGCTGTAAGGGCATCGACGTGTCCAGCCACGATGGCCATTCCGTTTCCACTCTCGTATTCCTTGCCAATGTTGAATGCAAGCAGCGAGCTGCCATTGCGGGTGACGTAGAACTTGCCGCCCCGCTTCAGCTCGGGCGTCCACACCGCACGTTCGGAGAGCTGCTTGTAGCCATGCTGCTCGAGCTCTTCGGAGAAAGACTTAACAGCGTGGAAAATGGTTGGATTCGAGGTCATGAACTCGCAGTACGGCTTCGAGTAGTCCTCGGGTCGAACGGGCTCGTCGGTCGGAGCTGGTGCCGGAGCTGGGGCCGGAGCTCGGGCAGCTGGAGTAGGGCGGTCGTTGGCATATTCGGGCAACTGGGCGGATATTTGGGAGGCCCAGGACCGGTCGAGTCCGTAAGCGTGTCTCCGAGTCATGGTTAATGTATATAGTAGTTCAAAGAAGGGAAAGCTGAGGGTTATTGGAGTTGGAGATGGGTGTAACTCGTGAGGGGGAAAGGCGGAGCTACTTACAGGAAGGCTGGGGGCCCCTTGCTTATCAAGTTATCACCGAGACCGGCCAAGTCTCACGATAACCATTAACGGCTGTTCCTGAGTTGGTCCAAGCTGCAGGGTCTAGACAAGGTGATAAAAATACGAATTATTTGACTAATAGCTGTTCTTACATGGTCGAATACTGTGTAACTATGTAATGATCGAAGTTACAAGTCTCCATCTCCATCCCCATGACATTAAGCCCGAAGAGGCCCAGAGCGGCAGATCGATGGTCCAATGAGAGCCGATGCTGGCCGCTCATCGTTTCGTCGCATGCTGATCTACCTACCTAGTAAAGTCCAGGCGATTATAAAAAAACACTGTGTAGCATACTCCATATAAACATAAAATGATCGACTCGAAGCCTCAAGCAATATTCTCTGAGGCTGTTTTATGAGTCTTGCTAGCTGGAAGCGGTCAGCCTACGAATACGAGCAATTTTGGGCCTAAAAAAAGACCAAGATCCAATTTGACTACCGGACAGTTTATCCTAGACAACCCTCATGGAATAACAAGATCTAGAGAAACAGTGGGAAAGAGGAATAGGAGACCCCTATACCATCTGCTTCACCTGCTTCACCGTCACCATGGAGCGCACCACATGGCTAGATGGCCTGCGCGGCATTGCGGCTGCTATTGTGGCCTTTGACCACTTCTTCATGAGCGATGTGTGGCATCCCTTTGTCTCTTTCTGGACTGATCCGCCCGAGGGAAACCGCCACCTGGTTCAACTGCCGCCTATCCGGATCCTCTTCTCTGCTCATGGGATGGTAACCCTATTTATGGTTATCTCCGGATATGCCGTCTCCATCAGCCTCCTGAAAGACCGGAGTAGCCCTCAATTCTTGGCACGAGTGTCGTCCGCCATCGTGCGAAGGGGTTTCCGCATCTATCTTCCCGTTCTGGTGACAGCCAGTCTCGCCCAGCTTCTCTTCTTTTTCGATCTGTATCACTGGCCATTCGACGAAGGCCTCTTGGCTGACCTTCCACAACCCTGGACAGCCCCATTGGCCCACGTGAAATGGTTACCCAACTACATGGCCGACAGTATCAATGTAATCGCCTTCGAGTATCGCGGCGGCTTGAACGGCCAGCTATGGACTATGCCGCTTGAGTTTAGAGGGTCGAATGTCGTCTACCTGCTCATTATTGGTCTATCCGCGTGGAGAGCGAAGTCGAGGCTCTACATACTTCCAATGATCGCAGCTTTCTACCTCTGGTATGGCAATTGGGATATCTTTGGCTTTATCTGGGGTCTTTGGTTGGCCGAGAGGGCAATTGCTGCCTCGTTGGCCTCAAGTGAGGATCGCGATACCGAATTTCAAATGGCAGAGTTTGAAGACACAGCCAACTCGCTTTTCACCTTCCCCCTAAGTCTAGGCTCATGCAGCGGTAAGCGCCGGTACAGTGGTCCGAGATCGCGGAGCTGCATCACTCTCTCGCGCGTTGGGGTTGCCCTCACCTTTGTCGCGGGCTACTACCTTCTCTGTCTCGGGAACGACGGCCACCTACCGCCTGGATATCAGTTCCTCTCCGTCTTCCAGCCAGCGCGATGGAAGGACAAATGGGATATATACCACTGGTGCTGGAAATCTATCGGATCAGCTATGCTCGTCTACGCAATCGGGGAATTCCCATGCTTGCAACGACCGCTTAACACGCGGCCAGTTCAGTACTTGGGTAAGATCTCGTTCGCGTTGTATCTGCTCCATGAGACAATATATCAACTATGGAGGAATCCATTGCGTGATCTATTTTATTCGATGCTGAGCGGGAAGGAATATGGGAGTAGTGGCGAGGCGTTAGGTGCCGACCCGTTTTCGTTTCATGTCGCTTGGTGGTTGGCAGGCGTTCTGCTAGGAACAGTCGCTGTGTGTGCTGCGCATTATTATACGATATATGTGGATAATCGGTGCGTGGCATTGGCTAAGAGGGTAGATCGATGGTTTAGTTCTTGAATATACATAGTACGTTGCCCTTGGAGAACACTTCGAAGCCGAAGAAGGCTCTTAAGCCCGACATTTCAGAAGTCATACAGTCAAATGGTCACATTCGTACAGAGTGTCAATGTATGACGGCCTTCCAAGGTTTACTGCATACGATATTTCCAAGGACGTTCTCCTCATCGTGGCATGTCACCATAGCGCCCATCTTCGGCGTCTTTTTCGTCAAACCAACTTCAACACCAGTGATCCTCTAGCCGCTCAGAGGCCAAGATATGTATTCTCATCTGAGGAATTATGAATCTATCCACTGCCCTACCACGACTGCAAAGACTAGGGAGCGACTTGCCATTCAAAGGCAAAGTGGTATGTAGAAAAACCAGCGCACTTCATCTTTAGTCTTACGACATTCTCAGCGGAACAGCATTCTTCCCTAATCTAGAATAGCTAGAGCTTAACACAAACTTTCTTCCACGCCGAGTTCAACGGTCCCATAACCGGCCCTCCAACCACGGTAGATTCATAGCTCAATGCATCCGTCGCCGAGAAGGCGTTCCGATACGTAGCGACGGGAAAGGCATGAACGACGGGTCGATACAGCAAGTTCCACGGTTCCATGGCCGCCTCTCAATGCGGTTGATATTAAAGTGTGTGAGCGGGAGCCATTCGTTAGTTAAGTAACCAACTAGTTAACGTATTCGGTAAGCGAGCGGCGCATGTAAGCGAGATCGGGCAGAAGAGGCGGACAAGACACTCCGCTCCTTCAACGGTGCAGGTTATTGAATCGACAGTGATGTGACCGTTCCCGGATCGGCAATTTGGATATGGAGTGGCCAATTCTGGCTAGGCTGTATGTAACAGGCTCTTTCTATTCTATTTTACGATGGCATATACGTCACTGAAATCAACCCCGAGCCTCGCTGAGTTTTAAGCCGAATTCGCTGGGGCATCTGCAGCCCTATAAACCCACAAAGCCCGATGTAAGGGGATGAATCACCGGCCTTCTTATCCGACACCGAATTACGTTAACGAGTGCAACCGATTCGAATGCCGGAATGTGAAGACTTCTCGCGTGACCAGTTTCCCGCCATTTCCACCAAGGGCCCTACTAAGAGTCACAATTTTCACAGAATTTCTGAACCGAGCCGAGTGAACGCTCCGTTTTTCGGCCTTCGTTCGGCTTGCGGTGGGTAGGGCAGGATGGAGGGAGCCACTGATTGATAAGAGGTTTGTGGATGTGGGGTGGGCAGCTCAAACAAAAAACTTAGGATGGCGAGGAGCCAATGACAGCAGCTAATTGGGGGAGAGTGTCCACGGTTGATTAAAATTGCCTCGCAGCATCATCGATCAGCAGAAACAGAAACAGAAACGTGGATCACGGTCGGCTGGCTTACCCAAAGAAGGTCTGAGGTCACGAGCGGCCTAGCGTGATCAGATAAGATCAAAGTCCCGAGAGCGGCTTTACTAGTTAGGGCTTTCCCAGCCTGTCGATCCATACCGCCGTTGGCCTCTTGGCTTGGAAAAATGAATTAAATGTTGATGTAGCGAGTCTCATTGGTTGAATCGCCGTTTCTACTAGGTAATAGACGGCCGTAGGTCCGAGGCGAGGGAGAGGATTTGATCCATCTGCGACCCAAGGATTAGATACCTCATCACGATCCTTGCAGTGAGCATTGCGAGTTACTTCTGTCCCCCACTTGTATTTCGTCTTGTCTTATTGAGCTATGATGTGGATGTAGTAGACCATCACATAGGTTCGGGTCCAAGTCTCTGGGAACTTATTGTTTTTCCCCTTCTGGTATTCACTACGGCGGAGACGCGATTAGCGAGAAAAACAGCTCAGCCCACTCGTTGGTGAAGCTTGCCGGCCTCCACCTTGCGTTACTGTACATGGATCAGATAAAACCTAGAAAACTTTGTCATTCACGACTTGATGGACCCCATTGCCTGTTGAGGATTAGCAAGCCCCGACTCGCACATCCGAAACCGGCATCATGTGAGCATAATCTAATCTGATCATCGTTCTTTTCTTCCCTTCCTTTCCCACTTTCCCCCGACACCTGGAGCTACCTTATTTTGCCCTTACCTTAGTCTTTTCGGTGCTTCCCTCCCCCTCCCCCGAGGAAAGTATTACTTACATTCCCGCTGTCTTGTGTGTGGCCGATCGTCTCGCTTGTCCAACTCGCATGAGCGCTCTTCCGCTCTTCCGACCGAGCCGGCCTGTGCGTTGGCCCGAAACCGCCCGAACTCGTGCTCCCCCTCAACGCAGCACCTGAAGTGATTCCGCCATCACTATGGCCTCGACAGGCGTGTCGATGACGCCTGCTCCGGCTCTCGCTCCTGCGCCAATGCTGGCCGCTCGGCCTTCAATGACGCCGTCGGTAGCCCCGTCGCCTGGACCCGGCACGCCCGGCTCCATCACCTCGAAAGAATGGGTTATTCCACCTCGTCCGAAGCCTGGCCGCAAGCCAGCCACCGACACTCCGCCGACCAAGCGTAAAGCTCAGAACCGAGCAGCTCAGCGAGCTTTCCGCGAGCGTCGGGCCCAGCGAGTCCAGGAACTTGAAGAGCAGATGAAGGAGATTGAGGATAGCCACGACGTGCGTATCGCCGCTTTTACCGAACAGGTCAGCAACCTCTCACGAGAGGTGGAACAATGCCGCGAGGAGATGAGCTGGTGGCGCGACCGATGCCACTCTCTCGAGAAGGAGGTTTCCATCGAACGAAGTGCGAAGGAGGCTATCGTCAAGGAGTTCCGGACTTCCATCTCGGGCTCCAGCAGCATCAAATCATCCTCCATTCCACACTCTGTACCTCTACCGCCTCGCTCTCGCCCATCTACTAGAAGCTCCCGCATGGAGGGCGTCGTCTCCACGAATGCCGAGCGTAACCGGGAAGAAGGTGCAGAGAACGTGCCTCTGGGATGCTCCAGCTGCTCTAATACACACTGTCAATGTATTGAGGATGCTTTCTCTATGCCTATTGATACCCACGAGTCTGCTCATGCTAGACATCCCCCTCATGGAGTGGGCAGTCCACAGCGCGAAAACGCAGAGCCCGAGATCAAGCCCGACCCGGAAGAGATGGAGATTGACTTTACGTCTCGATTTGCCGGTGTTCCCGCCCAGTCCAGCTCCCACGACGATCATGATGTCTCCTCACCACCCGTCGACCCCTGCGGATTCTGCCAGGATGGCACACCCTGTATCTGTGCCGAGATGGCGGCACAAGAACAGCAGCGCGGCCGCCGCAGCTCCTTCGAAGCTCCCCGCCTCGCTCCGATCCAGTCTATCTCACAGTTCACACCTCCACCTTCCGATAGCGACGTCCGCTCGGAAGTGACTCTCCCACCTATCAGCCAAGCGACTAACCCCTGTGCCAACGGGCCCGGAACCTGCGCTCAATGTCAGGCCGATCCCCGTAGCACCCTTTTTTGCAAGACGCTGGCAGCCTCCCGGTCAGCGAGCGGAACTCCAACGGGAGGAGGCTGCTGCGGCGGAAAGGGAGCAGACGGCGGATGCTGCATGTCTCGAAATGCCCCCGCCGCCCCGACCGCGCGTAACAACCCCTCCATGCCTCCGCAATCTGCCCCAGCCAAGCCCTCTACGCCCTCTGAACTCACCCTGAGCTGCGCCGACGCTTTCACCACTCTCTCCCGCCATCCCAACTTCTCCAAGGCCTCCGACGAGATCTCTTCCTGGCTACCCAAGCTGCACACACTGCCTAATCCTCGTGATATAGCACCGGCCGGTGCTGGCCGGGCTGCAATGGAAGTGGAAGCTGCCAGTGTGATGGGCGTGCTCCGGTACTTCGACCGGCGCTTCGCTGAGAAATAAACGAATCATGTCTCCTCTTTGATTTCTGCATCGGGCTCTTTTCCCCCACGGGGGCACTTTGATACCCACATCCCGATTGTTCCATGTACCATCATACGGTCCACTTATCCCTATCCTGTTTTGATACGTCTCAGGCCTGAGGGTCCACTCCATCTCTCAACCTCCCCCCAAAAGCATCCATTTGTTCTTATTCCTGTCCAGACTACCCGGTTCTACTCCAATAGACCAGGAGCGTGAAGATTTGACCGATATGAACATGGTCTATGGTTGGTTCTGCGGTTGTTCGCTATCTCCATTCCACTTTTCCTAGACGGGTCAGATTTGACTGGCGTTTTTGTCTTTGTGCGGTCATGTATACACTATTTATGAATGGAATGATACCGATACCGTACACGAGACTGTTCTATGATATGTATGTACCTTCAAGTTTTAGATTGCGCTCTTACAGATACCAAGTCAAGACGAATTAGACTTGATACAGATTTGACTATACAGAAATTTGTAGATTCACGAGAATTAATGATTGCTATGTAGTAAAGTTTTGTACAAGCGCGAAACTAGCAAGGACGCCGTTCGCCCCCTGGATCCATTCCCTGGGGTATACGGTGTGAACAGAGGGAGGAGGGGAGAGTCGAGGAACATGAGCAGCGTAACAGAATACATCCTTCTTATGGGAGAAGGGAGGTGAATCAATCAACGGAAGGCGTGATCTTAGTAAAGAAGAGCGTTCCCTTAAAATTGCCCACCACTGGACCGCCCATGTCCACCGCGCATGGTCACTTCCTCCTCACCAGCTCCAGCAATGTTGCCGAGGAAGCTGGCGCCCCAGATACCGGCAATACCCCACATACCCACGCGCCAGCCGCGGTATAGGCCCTGGATACCCTGGCCCTGCTGCCGCTTCCGCAAGTGATGCTGGGTAGCGGGCTTGCCGACGAGTTCGCTGGCGCGCTGGGCGTCAGAAGGATTGGGGCTGACACCCTCCTCATAGACGATATGCCACATCGTACCAATGACACCGCGGTAAGTGCGCGGGGTAGGAACGATAGTCTCAACATCGGACGCATCGATAGAAGCAGCGTGAATGCTGCCGCCCGAAGACTTTTGCCGCAGACTGAGAGAGGTATATGTAGCGATTTGGGCGCGGCGCAGGACGGTCTCGAGAGGAAAGCGCACAGCCAGTTCGAGGCCGGAGCTGAGGAAAGTGAAAAGGTTCCACATAGACGGGTTGAGGAGAGGGTCGATTGACAAGTAGGATTTGAGGAAGAGTGGGGTAGACGTCATGATGAAGTTGGGAAGACTGGAGTGGAGAATAGTAATCGGGACAAGGTGCGGCGGGATAGTGCAGTTGGGAGTGGGGAGCTGGCGAACAGCGCGGATGAGGGAGCGCGGGCCGCATGTGGCTGGCGTGAGAATTAAGAATGTGCGTGCGGTATCGATAGGAGAAAGCACCAGCGCAGAGACCGACGACGAAATGAATGATAGGAGGAGGGTCACCAAAGGCGAGGATGCGGTCAAGATGTCGGCTGTCATGGATGAGGAAATGTCTGCCTCGGGGAGGCCCACGATGGCTGAAAGCAGGCTGCGAATGAATGTGTTCAAAGTCGGGAGAAGCAGCGAGTAGATGAAGGTGGCATTGGAAGCTTTCCAGGGGGAGCTCGGTCCGCTGGTCGTCCATAGTTGGGAGAGCACATCCATCAACGAGCTCGGGTTCTTAATTGCAAGCGCATGTTTGGACGATGATGGGTCGTCCACACGAATATAGCCACTACGGTCTGTGATATGGTGTCGGGCCCTTCGAGACCGCGGCGTGGTCGGGGTGGGCGTCGACGGGGCAGCCGAAGTGAAATAGGTACTTTCATCGTCCGATGACTCTGTACCCTTCGAGATTGTCAGCTTGAACATCCAGGCAGTTTGGTAATCCATGTCCATACCGACTCATGAGAGCTCCCTCTAGCATCCGGACTCGGCCTCCGGTCATGTTCGTCTGTGGCATCCGGCACCACGTACACCTGCAGGATCGTTTTGGCGACGTCGAAAGGCTGCGCAGTGAGAATCTGGCTGTAGCGTACGAGGGCTCCGTTTATGGCATCCCGGACCCAGTCTGACACGGACGGCGAGGCGTCGAGATAGTCTCCATAATCGAGGTCCGGAATAAAGTCCCGCGCGGTGCTGCCAAACACATGAGTCGAGGACGGCGAGGGCTCCGGTGTGGTATTTGTGCTGGGCGATATGCCAGTCTGAGGGATATAATAGGGCCGCAAGGGATTAATCCCTTCACGAGAGGCCATGGTGGGTGAGAATGAGGGGTTTGGGTTGATTCGGGGATAAAGGGAAGCTCGGAAAAGATGAGCAGCGCCCAAGTCCGACGCCGCCTTAGCTTTGTCAGTCTTTTTTTTTCCATCCGCGGCCATTGGACGATTGTTATTCATTCCTCCGCCCGAATTTCTTTTCCCACCTGTTCCCTTTTCTTTCTCTCTTGATCTAATTATTTAATTATCATTTACACAATGACCCTCTGGCGAGAATTCGGCCAACAAATGCGGCGCGCCGTGCCCAAGGCGACTTCCGGGGAGATGTGCCTCGCTCAATCGCGAAGATACATCCGCCACTCAACAACGCCGTGGCGGTCCGCAGGAATCGCAAACTCGTGTCGATGGAATACCGCACAGAAAAGCCTTCGGCCGTCGTTCCAGGGGTGGAAATCAGTACAGCGCTCTTTCTCCGCCACGGCGCAAGTTGCCCACGGCCACATCACACCACCCAAGCCCGGCGAGGAGTGAGTTCCTCGGATTTGCGATCGAAAGATAACTCTGACTGATTCATGTAACAGGATCAATGTTACATTCATCGACAAGGACGGTGTCGAGGTGAAATTGCAGGTTGCCGAGGGTGACAACCTGCTGGATATTGCGCAGGCCAACGACCTGGAGATGGAGGGTATGTCGACACACGCATTAAGACATTGATATTCACGTTGTATATAACTGACGGATTCTTCCAGGTGCCTGTGGTGGCTCCTGTGCCTGCTCGACCTGCCATGTAATTGTGGAAGACCCGGACATGTTCGATAAGATGGAGGAGCCCTCAGATGACGAGAACGACATGTTGGATCTGGCCTTTGGTCTGACCGAGACGTCTCGGTTAGGATGCCAGGTGGTTATGACCAAGGATCTCGATGGGTTGGTTGTCCGGCTGCCTACGATGACAAGAAATCTACAGGCGAGTGACTTCGACTCGAAATAAGGACATAAGGAACCCAGTGGCAAGAGCCTCCATAGTCCATGAAGACGCTGTAATATTTAGATCGACCTTTTCTAGCTTGTGCAAGATACCGAATGAGACTCTCCTGTACTATTTGTATAAAATGCAATTCTTACTGAGCAAGCCTGGATTAATTCAAGTTTGTCATTCCACATGCGTTGGTTATAGTAGGTTAGCGCTCTTGCGACGCTACTTTATGTTAATACTAGGGTATATCCGTGGAGCTTTCATAGCCCTAGAGGTGTGTGCCATAAAATAGGCAAATTGAAGCCAATTAATCTTCTTGCTCTGGCTAGGTGACGGCGGACATACATGTACGGGCAAAGCCAAGGCAACTTGAACAGGGAAGCCATAGGTCCTCGATTTACTGGGTACTACATACAATATAAAAAAAGAATCAAATAAGATACAATATTCCAACGCCGAAAAACATGCCATGGACAATCATGCGCCTTTCCAAGGTTCACTTTTTAAGCCTCTTCGATGTTCAATGGCTTTCCCTTCTTGCCATTGATCAGTTCAAGAAATCCTTGCTTGCTGACCTCGTTGACGGCCTTCTCACGCTCTCCGATACCGACAGTTCCCTTCTGGCGTTCCCCCTTGGCAGCCTCTTCGCCCCGGACTTGCGCCGCACGAACAGCATTGAACAGCTTGACAACACCACGCTGCGCCATCTTGCGTAGCCGCTTTTCATCCTCGGCGACCTCTCCAGCCAGACCACTCTCGATACCCATAACATCACGGACACGGCCGCGATCTAGCTCTTCCTTCTTCTCTGCGCGCATCTTGGCGCGCGCCGCCTTGTCGAGCTTCTCATTGGCATGTTCACTGCTGAGGTGAGCAGCATATCTGCTGCGTGACAGAACGGGATCGGCTCGGGCGGATGACGGGAGTTTGGTGGACAGAATCTTGGAGATAGAGGTCGAGAATGCGGCGGGGTCGTTGCGCTTAGGCACCGAACGGCGTTTGTCTCCTCCTGCCTCTGACATGGGCTCGTCGGAGAGGTCTTCACCTTCGGAACCAGATGCATTGTTGTCTTCCTCGTCATCCATCTCATCTTCATCCGCTTCATTGTCGTCACTAGAGTCTTCCGCTTCGGCGCTAGGTTTTTGTTGGGGTGCAGGAGCAGTCTTGGTCTTCTTGGACTTCAATCTGGCCTCGATTGCGGAGGGCTTGGTAACTGAAACACCCCCATCCTCTTCTTCGTCCGAATCGGCGAGATTGACGGCCTTGGAGTCGTTCTGTTGGTCGTCCTGCTCGTCTTCAGAGCTGCTGTGATAGGTGATTTGCTTGCGGAACTTCTTCGGGCGCGCAGTCTTGCCCTTCATGCCATCGGTGACTTTTCGTTTTTTAGAATAGGAGCCGACCATCTTGAATATAAAAAGATATTGCGAAAGTTGGGAGAAAGTAAATGTCAAGCGCAGAGATCACTTTGTAACGACCAACTTTTTTTTGGGGCGGTGAGAGGTTCCCGCTCTCCGATTGGCACTCCGCACTAAACCTCCTTGGCCTGTTGGTTTCGCCCCTCCACACTCTCCATCTACGACCACCTCCTACCCTCGTTTTTTTACGAATCTATTCACCATGGTCCTCCAGGATCTGGGACGGCGCATTAATGCGGCCGTCAATGATATGACGAGGTCTAACAACCTCGATGAGAAGGTATGTCTTGCATCTCACTGAGGCCAACTTGATACTAACTCGGCCAGGCCTTCGATGAAATGCTTAAAGAGATCTGCGCCGCTCTTTTGTCCGCAGATGTCAATGTCAAGCTCGTCCAGACCCTCCGCAAGTCGATCAAGTCCAGTGTCAATTTCGCGAACATCCCGGCCGCGACAAACAAGAAGCGCCTGATCCAGAAGACCGTTTTCGATGAGCTGGTGAAATTGGTCGACCCCCATGCAGACTCCTTCCGCCCCAAGAAGGGTCGTTCCAACGTGATTATGTTTGTCGGTCTCCAAGGTGCGGGTAAGACGACCACCTGTACCAAGCTCGCTCGTCACTACCAGATGCGCGGCTTCAAGACCGCCCTGGTCTGCGCCGATACCTTCCGTGCCGGTGCCTTCGATCAGCTCAAGCAGAACGCGACCAAAGCCAAGATCCCCTACTACGGTAGTTTGACGCAGACAGACCCTGCTGTCGTCGCGGCTGAGGGTGTGGCCAAGTTCAAGAAGGAACGCTTTGATATTATTATCGTCGATACCAGTGGCCGTCATCGTCAGGAGGAGGAACTGTTTACTGAGATGACCCAGATTCAGACTGCTGTAACCCCCGATCAAACTATCCTGGTCCTCGACAGCACCATTGGTCAGGCTGCGGAGGCACAGTCGGCGGCTTTCAAGGCCACCGCGGATTTCGGTGCCATCATCATTACCAAGACGGATGGTCACGCCGCTGGTGGTGGTGCTATCTCGGCTGTCGCTGCGACAAATACCCCTATCATCTACTTGGGAACCGGTGAGCACCTGATGGATCTGGAGCGATTCGAGCCCCGCGCGTTTGTTCAAAAGCTGTTGGGCATGGGCGATGTAGCCGGGCTTGTGGAGCACGTGCAGGCCGTCACCAAGGACTCTGCCGCCGCTAAGGAGACCTATAAGCACATTGCGGAAGGTATCTACACTATTCGCGACTTCCGGGAGAACATCACATCGATCATGAAAATGGGCCCGCTGTCCAAGCTCTCCGGCATGATTCCGGGTCTGTCCAACCTGACACAAGGCCTGGACGACGAAGACGGTTCCCTGAAGCTTCGCCGCATGGTCTACATCTTCGACAGCATGACAGCCGCCGAGCTGGACTGCGACGGCAAGCTTTTCACCGATCAACCTAGCCGCATGGTTCGCATCGCGCACGGCAGCGGTACCACCGTTCGTGAAGTCGAGGATCTGCTCTCACAGCACCGCATGATGGCCGGCATGGCCAAGCGCGTCGGTGGCCAGAAGAAGCAGATGCAAAAAGCGCAGAACATGCTCAAGGGCGGAAACAAGGAACAGCAAATGGCCGCTATGCAGAAGCGCATGCAGGCTATGGGTGGTGCTGGAGGAATGGGCGGTATGCCTGGTATGGGCGATATCCAGAAGATGATGCAAATGATGGGTGGCCAGGGCGGTGGGGGCATGCCTGGTCTTCCGGCTGGTATGGATTTGCAGAGTATGATGAGCCAGATGGGCAGTTTGATGGGCGGAATGGGCGGCATGGGTGGTGGTGGACGAGGACGAGGACGGTAGTTTTTTGGACTGCTGGCCTTTGTCTTTCTTGCATGCTTCCCTTCGCCTCTTGGTTTATCCACTTCGCATCTGGACCGGTGTTTGGCGTTTCCTTCTCTACCGTATATCATGTAAACTGAACACAATATGACGAGATGTCTATATTCGAAATGGTTAACTTACATTTTTATTCCTTGTGTTCATGTCTACTGCACGGAGACATCAAAAACCGGAAGAATAGAGCGCCTACGTGCGAACTATGCTGTCAATAGTATAATAATGTTTTTGCAGTTTAGTAGCGGAGTCTCTAATCCAACCTCCCCTCCACGCGCAGTTTCTCCAAAACCTCATAATACAACTTCGTCGCCTTCTGAGCCACTTTCTTCCCAAGCATTTCCGCAGTACCAATAGCCGTGTTGAAGACAGCATCCCAGCCATCCGCAACGAGCTTATCCTCAACAACCCTACCTGGCGGAAGATGCAAGCTCTTCCGAGAGCCAGCAGCAGCATCATAGTCATGAGGCACACTAAAACGATATTTCCAAACAACCTCACCATCCACATAAAGCGAATAAGTGAGCACGGAACTTCGCACAGTAGAAGGAGATGAAGCATCGAGTCCAGGCTCTTCGAAACCATCAGCGATATCAATAATCCCGAACTTGCTATTTCCATCCGGTGCATATTTCACAGACACGTCCTCGGTATCTGTTTGGTAATACGTCCGGATGGGGAGGTAGAACATGCTCAGAGGACCCACGCTGAACTCGTGGATACCTAGGCCAGCCGTGTTCGGGCGCAGTTCGTCTGGTGATAGACCCAGTCCAGGGTCTGGGAAACGCGTCGCGGCGAATTCGTGGCGGTCACCGCTGAGAAGGATTATGCGGACACCCTGCTCACGTTCAGCTTTCCATATCGCTTCGAAGACGGCGCGACGCTCGTCCAGGAAGCCGCCCCATGTATCGGTCGTGCCGACGTGCCAGTTTTTCGTAAACGGGACGCTGGAGGAGATGATCTTCCAGCACACGCCGGTGGGTTCCGGACGGGCTAGATATGCGAGTAGGGATTGGAGCTGGGCGGAGCCTAGGATTGTAGAGTTCTTGTGGGTTGGCTCGGAGCGGTAGGTACGCGTGTCCAGCATGAAGAATGAGGCCGGGCCGTTGATGAATGAGAAATAGGTGACATTGTCTGGGTGTGCAAAGGGTTTCTCTGGGATGGGCGGGTTCGCGTTCACATGGTAGTGGATGAAGGGGTCGGCGGCTGCTGGGTATGGCGCAGTCTTGTTGCCTCTGGACCAGTCATTTTCGATCTCGTGGTCGTCGAGAGTGTGGATCCAAGGGAGGTCGATGGCTGGCCCGTCTTCCGATGTGACTGCCCAGGATGGTGATGAATATATCCGACGGTATTCACTGCGGTAGTGATCTATGGAAGAACCAAAGCGGAGTGGCACGTCGATGTAAATGAAGTCGCCTAGAAAGAGCATGAAGGCTGGCTTCAGGAGTGCTGGCAGCTTCCCGAGAGCTTCGGTCATCTGCTCAATCCCGGAAACTCGCAATGGATGAGCTAGGATATTATATGGGAAGTTAGGTTTCAAGCAGCTGGAGGTCACAAAAGACAGTCGATTGGCCTCGGGAGATCCAGGCCGCGGCGCTGTGACGAAGGTGCCAGTTTTGTTATTAGACAGCGAATATCGGTAGTGTGTCGATGGCTTCAGATTTCTCAATGTCACCGACGCCGTGAAGTCAGTGCTGTTGTCTATCTTATAGACTGTGCCCTCCTGGGTCCACTTCTGGGAAGCCGGTTCAGTTTCCTGGTAGGAGACCACCACTGGCAGCTGAGCTGCGTCTGGCTCGCGGAAGAGCAGGTTCGCAGTAGTCGGTGACACGTATCCAATGCGCGAAAAAGCGGCATCAGGACTAGGATAGGCCACAATACTTCGAATTAAAAAGTCCAGCGTTAGAATGGCCAGAATAATGTTGATAAGCGCTGTCATCCATGTCCATAGCGGCGATCGCTTTGAAGGGAGACCCGTCAACAGCGTCTTCAGCGCGGAGTCACGGGGCTCCTTGCCATTCGACTTTGGAGGCCGTTCTAGAGATGGATTAGAATCAATTGGCTGAGATTATTCTGAAGCGGACTTACTGGAATCGGTCTTGGGTATCTTCTCGACGCGCTCGTTAGAGGCACTTTGGCCTTGGAGTAACAAGAAGAGGGTCGACAGATACACCACCAGTGAGGTGAAGACGATGGGTACGAACAGATGTCCGGGAATCTGAAATCATCAATGTCTGCGAGAGGAAAGGGAAAGGAAAAATGAAGTGAAAGCCATACCCATCTCAGGAAGATGTAGGAAAACAAGCGGACCGCAGTGGAACTCGTAACCGCAACCACATGCAGGGATGCCATTAGGGATCAAGCAGCAGAGGAGGAGATGAGTGAAGGATTTGAGAGTGGAAGTCGAGGGTAATGTTGTGATTTGTAACTTTGTATGGTGATTGGTGTTTTCCAAGGGTCGTGATGACGTTATCCCCGTCTTCTTTCATGCTCTCACTTACTATGTACCTATTTCAGTAATAACCTCCATATTTAATCCCCATTTCTATATCTACCTCCATGAGAACATAGTAGGAACAAGTCTCGGAAATCGAACGTAATAGTGCCGCTAACTGACGACTCTTCCGGTGGGATAGAGTGAGTCGCTTTGTAGCCGGAATTCGATATTCTCTATTCGTCTGAGGTTGAAGATTTTTCGGAAATCTTTGAACGAAAGCTCGCCAGATTCTATCTTGGAGACATCTCGTTTTACGACGTAGCAGCCTAAGCTAGAGGTTTCCTCGGAAACCTTGGAAGAAGCAACCATGATTGGAGCTGCGTCTTTGCGCTATCTGGGTATTCGGTTCTTGAAGTGGTCATGGTGGTAAAATGGAAATATGATGTTGGATAATGCGATGCGGAGATGGCAACGAGCGACAGGTCGAGGACAAAACCTAGGGCGACGTACTTTGTCAGTAGTGTATCCACTACCTTCATTTGTTGAAGGTAGGTAAGCGACGCCTCGTGTAGCATACAACCTTAGTGTATATACGTAAGTAGGGCATAAGACGCGTTCTTTTACTTCTCCCCTCGATTCTTCTTCCAACCACCACCACATTGAACTTTTTACCCGCGCATCATTACTGTTTCTCCAATCTTTCCATCTCGCATCCATCATCAATCGCCATTGGTTCGCCCGGTCATAATGGACCCAGAGGCTGAAGAGGTAATCATCCCAGGCCTTGGATCGGTCGCGGATCGGAGGCGCAACCAGGCTAGACAGCTCGCGACGGCGCTAGGAACAGAACTCCTCGTATATTTGGTTCGCGTTCTGCAAGAAATGTCAACGAAACCCAGCCGAATCATAGCCTTATCACTTACGGAGACCTTCTTTGCCGTCTTGGAATCGCCAAGAGAATAGGCGCTGCAATGGGCCTTCACAAAGGCATCAAAGGCGCCGATGAGAGCGGCCTGCGCGAAAGCCACCTAAATCTGGTGGGATTCGGTCCATCCTAGCGACACGTTCTCTGCATCCTCCTACCAGAACTCCTCGGTGGTCCAACCCAAAAGCTCACCAACGTCGTGAAGATCTCCGAGGATCCCAGTTGGGGCCTACACCATGTCAGTACAAGGAAGAGCCAAGAAAAGGGCGGCGAAACACACCAGAAAGCATTTGTCACGTCTTTCGGAACACTGCTGGCATAGGACCGATTTGACGGCGTCGAGGACGCACTGAACCTCGAAAGGCAGACCCTTAGCGGGGTCAAAACTGGCGGCAGTCGAGCGGATGCACGCCATGCACCAGAAGTACAAGCAAGCCAGCGGGTTCGCATGGCGGGGGCGACCACCCTTGAGTGAAACAACCCCGATTATCTCAGGGAACTCTTCATCATCGGAGGCGTCAATGGACGTAGAACCCTCATCATCCTCCCCATCTCCGTGCTCCTCGGCCTCACTCAGTAAGACCGCAACTTCTTCAGCCTCTGGGTCCATTATGACCAGGCGAATCAATGGCGATTGATGATGGATGCGAGATGGAAAGATTGGAGAAACAGTAATGATGCGTGGGTAAAAAGTTCAATGTGGTGGTGGTTGGAAGAAGAATCGAGGGGAGAAGTGAAAGAACGCGTCTTATGCCTACTGATTTTGGGGTGCATATTTTGATTTCTTTGTTCGCAAAAATTGATATAAGATGTGAGAGGATGAAATGTGAGAGGATGAAATGTGAGAGGATGAAATGTGAGAGGATGAAATGTGAGAGGATGAAATATGAGAGGATGAAATGTGAGAGGATAAAATATAAGGGGATAAAATATGAAAGGATAAGACGTAAGAGAATAAGATATAAGAGAATAAGATATAAGAGAATAAGATATGAAGAAGTAAGGATAAAGTGAGAGATTTCTAGCTCGAGTATACGATGAGACGGTAAGCGGGTAACAATAAAAACGGTAACTAGGCCACGGAAGGCCCCGGCGAGGCTCTAAGTTCGTTCTAGGAAGGGGTACATACTACTTGTACGTACAAGGATATACATAGTTGTGGGAGCCTGCATATCGCTTCGGCGAGGAATCAGGGTAAATGACATCAACCAACCAACAAGCCAACCAATGCATTGAAAATCCAACACTTCAGAAGTGCAATTCTCGTTCAATCAACACCCAGTTCTCGCATTCGCATTTCGGCCCATTGTCCAAGACTGCCAAAGAAATTTTCCGAATCTCCGCCCCGCCAGTCTCGTAACGCGAACCATAGGTACCGTACATCCTTTCCAGCCTGTATAGCAACTTTGTAGTCAGGCGCCTTATCGTATAGCGTCTATGTGAAGGAAAATTGTCATTTATTTGGTCAAATCGGATTACCTCTAACAGCGGCGGAGAACAACGTACCTTAATATAATGCCGCGCCCATACTGCATATGTTTCAAGGTCGGATAGAGTAGCATCTTTAGGTATTCGGGTAACAGATGGTCCAGCATTCTCATCGGTTATCAACTCAACCGGGCCGGCTGCTACTAAAGGATCCGATAGAATGGCCGGGACCAAGCATCCAGTTTCCCAGTCGTATAGCGATGTTACGAGGGGTTCTCCGTTCGCTTCTTTTGTTATCGTAGTGTTATGGATGCCAAAGTCGCCGTGTTCAAGAACAAGACGATAGAGAGATTGGTCGACATTCTCCGGTGGCATTAGGTGTGGGATTGCGCGTAAGAGAGACCCCTTAGCCGCCAAAGCAACAGGCCCAACAGTCTCATTATCATCCTCCCAACCGATCATGTCTCCTTCGTTCCGAATGGTGGCATTGATTTTGGATTCCATTACGTGCATCCAGAATTCGCGTGTAGGAGCAACGGGCAAATAGAGCGATTCTGGCATGAATTTGAATAAACGGCTGAGGAGATAGCTAGTGGCGAAGCCAAGTGGAGGATTGTAGTGAAACAAGGCTGCCCGTATATTGGCTAGCTGATCAAGGAGACGTAGCTGCTGAGAGTGAGCATGAGGCAGACAAAGCGGTCTCGTACTCATCATACCTTGTTAGCCGCATTGAGCTCGTCCCATACATTGTTCACGCCTTCTGCCTTTTCGAACAAAAATAGCCGGCGACCAGCTAAGTCCTGAGGGATAAAAAGCTTTGGGCCGGGATGCAGTACTGGTACACGGTGGTAAAGCAAGCGAGATGCTCGAATGTCAGATTCCGTACGCAGCAGATTGTAGACGGCCGCCTCAAATGCAGCTTCCGGTTCTTGCTGCTCAATCGGAAAGCCGTCAAAGTCAGGCATATTGACATCGCCACGGGCTAGACGAGCGACCATGTCCGGCCCATTCGAGGTTTTAATACGGAAACCCTCAGCGCACATTAGACTTCGTTATTTGGGAAATACAAGTGGACTTACATAGTTGTTGGAGCCTTTGTCAACAACCGGAATATCTACTACCTGAGTATTTGTGTGCTCCTCAATCTCTTGAATAAGAAGGTTGACGTCCCATACTCCTTGAAAGGGGCTTTTCCCTTTATAGATGCAGTTTCTTCTTTCTGCAAGACTTTTTCTCTTTTTGATTTCCGCCTGAGTGAGTCTAGAACTAAATCTGAGCCAACCTTCACCGGGTGGCCAAGACTGGCTTTCTGTACTATAGATAATAATCTGCGATATTGAACTTCTATAACGTGTGTAGTCGACTACCTGGGCAGCTAAACATATACGTAAGTATCAGATAATAGATATTAATATCCAGATTATACCCCATCCTTACGCCTAGTGGTACGACACCTAGGAAACCCAATAAAGATGGTATTCATTAACGGAACAGTCTGCGGCCGCCAACAGTGCCCGAGCTCCATGTAACTGAACCCTTGACCCCCAGATTGTCCATACTCATCCCCGAGAAACCGACGCCTCCACCCTCGCCATCGCGTTTCGACCGTCGCAACGCTTCACGCAAGTGTGCAGGCAGAAGCTGGCCCTTGTGCGGGTTGGGTGGTGGTCGGAATTCGCGACGTGGGCGTAGACGTGTCTGCTGCTGCAATGACGGAGAGGCGGAAATGTGATCCCCAGGAACTGGAGATGATGTAGAGTTGGGGTTATGAGTGGAGGATGCGGCCTCCTCAGCCTCGAACTCGGCCCGCATAGCTTGGTCGTGTGCTGCAGCCCATTCGGCCTGGACTGTTCGGGCCTTTTCAACGATTTCACCGGCGAACACTTTGGTGAAACCGTTGACTGTAGTGACAACGCTCGCTGGAACAGATTGAGAGAGAGCGTGATTAACGATGCGACGAAGCGATTCTTTGCGCAGCTTTGCACGCTTGAATAAATCATATCGCTCGGATTGCATGGGATTAAACGCATCAACCAGGATCCTGAAATCGGGAAATGCTCGTTAGCTTCGAATCCACGTAAAAGTGAGCAATAGCGATGGAAAGTGTAACATACGCCAGATTCTTCTTTTCGGCCTCCGTATCGGTCGACCCCTCTTCACGGCCCAGGAGCTCTCCCTCATCATCATCGTCGTCTTCGTCGCCGTCATAACCACCCCCGCCTCCGCCCATGCCTCCTCGTACTGAGCCCTCGGCATCGGCAGATCCTAGTCGCGTATCACCTGCTCTAGAGCTGACAGCATCCTCGCGCTCGCGCTCGCGCTCTTTCTCTGCCTTGCTTTTCCGACCGCGCTTCTTTCCGCGCGATGATCCGGCGAAGATGCCATCTGCGCTGGTTCCGCCCAGACTTCCTGTGTAACTGCCTGTCACGCTGCCCGCATCGCTGCCCGTTCTGAAATTACGTTCTGCTTCCAGGGTGGGGAATGAAGTTTGGCGGAGAGGGTGCATGCGCGCTTTTTTGCCGATAGGTTGTGGTGCTGTGGAGGAGAGGGATGGCCGCTTGAGGGGGTTGGTAGAAGTTTGGTATGGTGGTGGTGACGACATTTTGAAAGGTTGTTGGGAGAACTGAGTGTGGGAAGTCGGCGTCTGTGAGTTTGGAGGGGAAATTTTGAAACAAAATGCAGTAGCTCGAGATGAAAGTGATGGGTTTGGTTCAATCTGAGGTGCTGTGAACTCGATAAGCTTCGTCGGAGTCGTGATGCGATGGTTGAGAAGCGCAAGGCGACCTCCAGGTGAATGAAACTGGGCAGTCGCGGAGTTAAGTCGAGTTCCAGTCGCCTAAATCGGGCCGAATCAGTCTAGTCCACACAATCGGTTGCCCGAGACACAGTTGTAGGTTTTGTCGCGCGCTATCCATGGATAGACGAATTGATGTCGGAGCCGAGGTGCTGATATCAAACAGACCGCCTTCCCTTCTGAGACACGCATAGCGAACAGATAGAAGTGAGGCAACACTAGGAGAATAAGAGAAACCTCTCTTGGTATGTACGTAGCTACGAGTATCGATGCTATTGATGGCTTTTGTACGCTACGTTATTATAATATAAGAAAAGAAGCTTTAATTATGGATAATGAAGGAATATCACAAAGCAGAAACCTGAAAAGTAATCGCTTATATGATCCAGCTGAAACATCAACATGAAATGAACGAGGCGCTTAGAGCATAAGATATGCAACGCTGCGTAGTATGTAAGACAGGAAAAGCAACAATGGACGTTATGCTCCAAACAGTGCGAAAATGACAGACCGTGCAATACGTCAAATGGGCGAAACAGGGAAAGGTCGGAAGATGAGAAATGAGCTCCCCAACCGAGACATTGCCATCAGAATCTCTCTCCAATCCGGGGGGCACCCCCCTTCCAGTCGTTGCGCTCATAGTAGCGGAACACGAGATCGTAACCGTTCAGGTCGTGGACGATACGGTCAATGCGGCGATAGCCCTCGACGTGTTCCATCTTAGGGTTGCGACGCATGGCCTGATGCTGGTGTGCTTCGTGGAAGCCATTGGCATCAGCCTCGTCGAGGTCAGGCTTGGTCTCGAACAGGGTGATGCTGAAACGGCCCGGCTTGAATATGTCCACTACTTGTTGGATGATGTCCGAAGTAGCCTTGCCGTTCTGCGAGTGCGGAACGTTGGTCTCAAAGGACGCATAGGAGCAGTGAGGCTCGGGCGTGACGTGCACAGTAAAGTAGTGGGTCGGGGCCTTGCTATTCGGAGCAGGAACTACACCGTTGGCGGAGAAGCCGCATGGGGTGAAGAGGTATGCATCAATGCGAGCGTCCGGGAACTTGCTCTTCGGATAGATATCCGACAAACCGCACGACTCGGAGACAACAGTTCCCAGGGCATGGCCTTCGGTAGTCAGCTCCGGAGGCAGCGTACGATCACCCTGAACCTCAGGATCGTCCAGGTCGGAGCCGTTGCTGAAGATATCGATATGCTCAACGCCATCTTCCTTGTCAAAGTTGCGGTAGTGCTTTTCGGCCACGGCAGTGGCGTTGTCAAGATAAAATTGCTTCGCATTCTCCTCCTCCAAATCGGTCATCAGGACTTCCAGAGTCTCATCGTACTCATCGCAGGCGGCAACGGGAGCGGACTTAGGGAAGTTGAGAACCTTGGTCTCGGTCTCGGTAAAGTTAACTTCCTCCTGGGGGCTCGCCGGGGGAGTGAGCAGAGTGTTAGGCTCAGTCAGGTACAAGTACCAGTGCTCCCCGTTCATCTTGCCGATCATGTAGGCACTGCCGTTGAGGAACAGCTTGTCCATGTTGCGCACCTCGTCGCGCCAGCTGCGGTGAGGGCCACGCTGGCGGTCAGGGAACAAGAAGTTCTTTCGGCTGTAGAAGACCCGGTAGGGGGCCGCTGCCACAGTGATGCCAATAGACGGCGGTGCCGTAGCACGAGGGAAGCCAGCAAACAGAGCGGCAATCTCCAAGATGCGCGGCAGGCCGGAAAGTAGAGTTGTGGTTCCACAGGTCTTCAGAATGAGCTTGTGCGGCCAGACGAACATGCTGGACTCGGACAACAGATACGCGTCCACGTCCTCGGACGAGACAATCGAAAGCACTTGGCAGTTGACGAGGTCCAGCATATCCTTCCAAATGTCACTGGGCACCTTCTTCAGACCCTCAGGGCCCGCGGCACCAAGCTCGGTGGCAGACGGCGCAAACCACACCTCGAGCAACTTCTCAGGACCTGGTCAAAAAGTCAGTATTGAAACGAGAGAGGAATAGCTTTGGTAGACACACCTTCAAAGGCATTGGTGGAGTCGAGATCCTGGGTGGCATCATAGTTGATGGTCAAGGACGTCCCACCGAACGACGATGGGGACGCGGTGTAGTTCTTCGGAATGCCGACGTGAACCATATCCGTAGATTATAACAGCCGAAGCTAATGAATTTGGCGAGGAATTTGCCCTGAACGGAGTTGAGGAATTGCGTACGAGATCGGACCGCCCTTGGTACCGTTTGATGAAGACAAAAAGGCTTTAGAAGCACTGTCTACTTACCCAGACGAACAAGGGGGCAGTGCCCGTCTGAGAAGAGAAGGCCCTTGGGACAAAGCGTAGCTGGACAGACCAGGCAGGTGAAGAATCCCAAACAACCAGGAGGGCTGCTAAGGAGGGAGGAAGGCGAAGGAGAGGAAAAAGCTGCGACAAGGAATATTGACGTTCAGTCCGGTACCCTCGTGCTGGAAGATACCGATACCGGTCAAAGTATCGGGTCTAGCAGACGAGAGTATCTGCTTGATTGGAAAGGGTATGAAAAAAAGTTGGGGATGGAACGACTCGCGTGAGTCGTGCTATCGAGGCCTGGTGACGAGAAGTCGAATTAGTACAGAAAACCGGAAGAAAGAAGCATCCCACACAGCGTAAACCTAAATCCAAGTTGTAAACTGTAATAGAGACTTCAATTTAGAGCAATTGCTCTAAAACTTCGCCAAGTAGGTGATTTTTCCTCGGAGTCGCCGAGTGAGGGGTAATGACGAAAAAAAAAAGAATACCTACTTTGCTGGCTTGGAGAGAAATCGCAGAAGATCCTTCGGGCTCATGGAAGATATGAGGAAATTCGGCTTAGAACTGCACGATGTCGCGCGAGGTCACAGTCGTGAACATCAGCGAGGACAAAGAAGAAAGACTTTGTCTCCGGAGCCTAATGGGTCCCCGAGTATCAATTGCTCGGGATGCAGAGAAGAAGACGTTCTCTCAAAGGCTTCTTTGGTCAATGCACAGCCGTGGTCTTTGTGAGGACCTCAACTGGAGGGATGACAGCTGCAAAATGTTTGCTGCTCGGTTTGGTTGGTAGTGCGCGATTTTGTCTGTGGGCCCGAGCTCGTGGGGCAACGGATCAAAATCTGTCTGACATCAGGGAACGCACCCGGTTAGTTTTGTGTGCCCTACGCCACAGACACGGAATTGATGGCACAACTGAGGAAGTTACGTACCGGATGGATAGAGACGCGTAGTTCAGATCGTCAAGGACGATACCTCGAATATTGGTGTGAGGAGAAAGCGATGTGATCAGTTCAGAATCTTGGAAACTCACGCGAGCGGTAAATCATGGCAAAATAGACTCTCCGCGTCCCTGGCGGAATGATGTAAGCGATCGTCGCGAAGTTCATAGCGGGGGACTTTTCTGTACATGACACATTTGAGAGATCCATTGATGTCTAAGGATTACATCTAAAAATAAACTTAAAAAAATGCCACATGTGCCTATCAAGGCACTTAACATAGCAAAATACCTAGAAAGGATTTTGGAAAAATAAGATACTAATTCGAAGTATAAAAAGTTCCGGAGATATCAATGGCACATGTAAGCTGCCTCCATAACGCCTGGTAATAACACCATACCCAATGGAACTGATCGAACGCTTTCCCTCATCCACTATGTTTTGACACCATACACGATAAGAAGCGCTTACGCTTCTAGCACCACCTGGGCCAGGTGCACCTCATTGGCCTCGGCGATCCTGCTAGCAATAAGGTCTCCAACCTTCTCCGCCAACCGTGCACGAAGGTCTTCTGTCACAATAGCAGGGTGACCGTTGGTCAACGATGCCTGACCGTCTCGGAGCGACGCCAGAACGCCGACAAGAGCATTCAGCACGCGCTCAGCCGCAGGCCGACGAGCAGCGTCCTCAATACCATCACTGAGCAGTTTGGAGTATTCGGCAAGATTAGGGATGATCAGGACTCGGACCACCTCGGTGCCACCCACGGCCTGTAGACCAATCACAGCACCATAGTGCGCGCCAAAAGGCTTGGAGGGGTCGAGGAAGGTTTTGAGACATGACCTCACCAGGCGAGGCTTGAGCATATGTGATGACTGGGAGTATTTCTTCGCGATGAGGCCAAGCAGTGATGCAGCAAGGTCCCGGAGAGCGAATTGTTCGGCCAGTTCAGCAGCTCCGCCGAGTTGGCGGCCGATCAGACAGGTCAAGATGGACGGGACGAGAGAAGCAACCTAATACAGTCAGCTATCTGAAGTTAACAAGATAGGGGAAGGGATACTCACATAAGGGTCAACGTAGAGAGATGGGTTTTGTACCAAGGCCTCGGCCATGTGCATCACTTGGGTCAGTACAAATATGTCTTTGAGGCTGTGGGTGACCTTTTCGGCAATGAACTGCACAAAATACGGCACAAGCTGGTGTAGGCCAGGGTCCTCACGCAGACTGGCATATCCGGAGGTCCGGTAATCTTCGCTTGTCTCATCCAAGAAAGCACTGCAGACCTTCTCGAAGTACAACTGGAGTTCTTTGGAGAGCACATGCTTCACCAACGGCTTCACCGCCACGTCACCAGTGCCACTCATCGCCTGGAGAGTCTGGTTGGCATTAGGGCCCTTGGATACCAATTCGAGGCTACGGGCGTCTGCAGCGGTGGGATTCTGAGGAATAGACGGTTGGACGCCTTCGACGGCGAGCCAGTGGCCTGCGTAGGATGTCAGTGAGCTTCAGGGCCGACTACGGGCTGAGGTGACGTACCGGTGAAGGAAACCTCTCGAGGAACCTTGGGCAACGGAGCATTGATGAGCTTCTCGAAATCCACCTCCTCGTCCTCGACGTAGAAGAGAGGCTGTCCAGGGCCAAGCGACGCTTCGCCGAACCGCAGCGGGCGCAGGGACTCGTAGCCATAGAGGGGTTCCACATCCAGTGTTCGCAAAGCTTGGCTGATGTCCTGGGTCGTGAGGACTGTCCGCTTACCGTGGCGCATCGACTTGAGCGACTCCTCCAGCACCTGCGCAACCCGGTATTCGACGTCGCGGGCGAGATTCTCGGTCACGTCGTGGCTTAGATTGGTGATGCCGACGGACTCTGCGATATCCCGGATGTTGTCCGGGTTCCAGACGGACATGGTGAGGGCGTATGAAACAACGTTGTGACGTGGATGGGACGATCGGGTTTATGGAGATGGACCGATGGTGGGTCTGGAAGCGGCGCAGGAACGGGTGATGGGAAGAAATAATGACAGAACTAGAGTCGCATGCTGAAAAGTCTCTAGAGGCAGGGTTTAGTGAGGTCAAAATATGGCCTGATACGACGATTGACGTCGATCTGGATCATGTCGCAAGGTGAAGGAGGGAGCTTGGCGATGAGTGAAGTTGCGCAGGTGGTGTTGCCGCCTCCTGTACAAGCTTTATGCTTGACTGCTCCTCTTGCCTTTCACGAATAGCACTGACAATGATAGAGGGAATATTTACTGCCTATAATGAAGACATGCATTTTAAAGAAATAATCGAACTGATTCAGCAAAAAAATTAGAATGGAGAGTACTAGCTACTGCTCCTCCGGGTATCACAACAGATTGCTCGCTGGCTATTACTTCAGTCCTCCTTGGGCTGCGCTTTCGCAGGGTCCTATTTGGTAGGCTCCTGGGTAGGTTCGGTCTGGGCCAGCTCTTGAGGCTTGATAGGAGCAGTTTCAGCAGTGCTTTCACCAGCAGCTTCAGCAGGTTTGCCATCATCCTTCGTCTCCTTCCCTTCTTTGTCTTCGACCAGCGGAACAGCCCGCGCCTCATCCTTCAAGTCCACTCCCTTTCCACCGTAGACCTTGGGAATCTTCTCCGACACGGAGCCAGGAAACTCACGAGCCAGGTTGATGCCATTGGTGATCGGGTGAAACTTGCGGGTGGTGTTGCGGCTCAGAATGACCTTCATGGCAGTAAACATCCAACCCATGATGGCAGGAACATTGACAAAGAACTTCTCGCGCAACAGCTCAGGGTAGGCGGTAGAGAATACATCGATGACCTTCTTGGTGGCAGTCCGAACACTGGGGTCCATGCGGAAAAACTTCACATTGAGGTAGTCGTGGACCTGGATCATCCGGTAGGGATCCTTCTCACCGTCGTAGTCGATAACGGAGGTGGCATCCTTCATCTTGAGATCTTGCACAGCCATTTCCATCAAGGCAGCACGCCATTTGACGAACCTAATGGTTGTCAGCTTCTCTGTTTATCGTAAACCAAGATCGGCAGTGTTACCCACTCGTCAGCATCTGCAAAGGTGCCAGTCATGTCCTTCACGGCACCGTAGATGTTCCAGGTGAATACCAGAGGGCGCCCGTCCTCCTCGTAGGTGGTCAGGTAACCCAGGCCGTCGTATTTGCTCGCGCTGAAGCGACCAGACTCGACCAGCTCGAGCGGCTTTGTCTCCTTGCGCCACTCAAGAGCTTTGCGCAGTTGCTCCTTTGCTGACTGGAGGTTACCCTCGTTAGCACGCAGGAATTTGATCAATACGTTGACAGTAGGGATGTCGTCGCTGTCCTTCAGATCAACGCCCCACATCTCATTGTAGCCAGTTTTGCTGACAAGCTCGGGCAGGTGGTCAAAGAATTGTTCAAGGGACGGAATGTTGGTCAGGTATGCGGGCTTCTGGGGCTTCTGCTCATCGGGTTTGGAAGTCTCGTCCTTGGTGGGCTCATCTGCCTTGGGTGCAACGTCTTTGTCAGTGTTTTCAGTGACCGGAGTGGAAGTCTCTGCGGGTTTGTTGGTAGCTTCCGCAGCCTCGCCCTTTGCAGGCTCGGCAGGGACCTGTTCAACTGGCTTTTGGTCTGACATGATGCTCAATGCTACGGAGAGAGAATGGTGGAGAGGGAGTTAAGCAGATCAGGGGGGAAGACGGGGCAGGGGCCAGCTGCCTTGTCAACAGGCCACTTATCAATCAGACCCACGCGCTGCCCTGTCATTCGCACTTGCACCTCAACTTGTAACTAACAGATCCCATCCCGTTTGTTTATGCAACCAAGTTCGTATTCTAAATCTATCTATCATCAATAAGATATGTGAACTGCGGAACATTGGCACCATGGATTGATTGCAATTGTATTCCCTGTGATCCTTATCGTAAATTTCAAGCTAAGTGCTACTAAGTAGGAAAACATGTAACTATCACAGCAGCTTATCCACGATAGGTATAGCTTTAAATACTTTTAAGTACTGTACTAGGTACATATCCTCCGATGAAAAAGCCTTATAATTGAGACGGAAACAGGATATCCTTTGTTATTATATCGTCTCAACCTAACTACAATTACTATTCACAATAATACTATGGTATTATGCGACCCTGCTATAGTCTCTTTTTTTATGCTTGTAAATATTCCCATATTATTTTTTGATATGACGCAGGCATGTCCTCAGGGGCTGGGGGCGCCACCCTAGAGATGTGGGTCGGTTGATGGTACAATGATAGATTGTAGACTTAAGCGCGGTCGAGACTAGATAGAAGATCCCCACTCGGGAATCAAGTTGCGGAATGAGCTATTGGCAAATCCCTGCAACTACCTATCACCTTAGTAGCAACAAAGATGAGAGGGCTGGTTAGGATGGTTGCTTTGAGATATACTTAAACCAATTCACAAAGCAACCATTGTAACCGGCCCTCCTCATCTTTGTTGCTACTGAGGTAGATGAACTCGACTTATAGAACTCCTGGTTCAATTTTGAGCTCTAGTGCCTCGTAATCTCCATATCCAACTTCAACTTCCCCCATGTCCCCCTGATAGCTGCGGACATTTCTCACCAGACTCGTCTACCCTCTGCTCGCCCATCTTGGATTTGACAGAAATCAGCGAGGCCTTCTTGTATCACGCTCTCAAGGCGATGCAGTGAAGACTCAAGGAGCAGGGAGGATTAATTCATATACCTCAGAAAGACGATCATCTCCAGAACGGCTCGCATTAGCTACGGAATCTACCATTATCTCTGTGGTAGACTATACTGAATGGTTGAGCTGAGGGGATTCGCTTATATGGTATTTCTAAGAATATGCGTTATAGAGCGAGATTGAAGTGGTTAAACTGGTGATATCGAAGTTTATCGAACACCAAACCCGGCTGTTAATCTGCCCACTTCAAAACAGAAATTCCGCAAACCTTGGAAATCTGCCGTGTGCTCCCACCCCCCCAATCTCATATAATCTGAAAAGAATGGACATATTACCCCGACAACCAATCAGTGTCATCATCCCACCAGATCCACCATCCATAGAAAGCGAAAGACTACATCTCCGCCCCATCACCGAAACCGATCTTCCCGCCCTGTTCGCCATCCGCTCAAGACCAGAAGTAGCCCGATCAAAGTAAGCACCTGCAAGCAATTCATTCTAACCTCACCTTACCTCACTAACGCACCCAGCCACCCCAAAACCCCGTTCAAATCTATTCAGGAAACACGGGAATGGGTCACCAGCAAAGTATTCACCGAAGGCAACTCCGATGTGATCGGTCGGTCCTTCAATTATGCCATTTTGGACAAATCAGTACCTGGACAGCCGTTGACCGGCTACGTGAGCATCAATGAGGTAGTTCCGTGTCCTGAGATTGGGTACTCGCTGCTTCCTGAATCGTGGGGGAAAGGGTTTGCGACGGAAGCGCTGCAGTTGATGTTAAAGGTTTGGTGGGGAATGCCGAGACGTAGGTGGGGTGATGAGGAGGACGGTGAGAGGGTTTTTGCTATTACTAAGAGGAGAAATGTTGCGAGTTGTAAGGTTTTGAGGAAGTGTGGGTTTGTGGTTGAGAAAGAGGTGGATTTTGAGAAGGATAAGCTTTTTGTTTGGAGTTTGGCGAAGCCGTGATTCCGGTTCCAAGGGAGTATATGATTGTGATGTTCTTCTAAGGCTACCACTTTTATGCGCGGAATACAATCCGGTTATCAACCCCATGGGGTAGCAAGATTGTCAAACACTCATAGTGCCAATCCATCCCCCTTCCAATATCGTCTTCCCCATTTCAAGGGCGTGTCTGCACCAACAACAAGCCGGCCCACCTTTGCATTTGGCTCAGCGTGGCCTATTTGACCAGGAAGGACATCCAGAATATCATCATCTTTGCTCATAAGCTGCTCCCGTTCGTCTTGAGAAAACGATGAACACAAAGCAGCCGTGATTCTCATAATGGAATGGCTATCGACAGAGTCGGCCCAGGGTACCTGCGTGAGATTTGCGAGGCACAGTCCCATCAGCATCAAAAGATAAATGGCAAATTAGGATATAGACCAATCATGGCTGCCATTGAGATATCTAGCCTCGTCAGATCAAAGGTGGGTTGAGAATTGATAAACAAAACGTCAGACTTTCCCTGCCCCGCCATTTGAAAAAGAGCTTGGTTGGCGAGGAAAGCCGCTCGGCTAAGAGCAGGAATTCCATATTGAGGATCAAAAAAGCTATAGATCCGGTAGACAGCGCTCTGATCAAATTGCCCATTACAGGGCATTGGCATGGCGTCCATATCGCTTATAAGGAAGGTTAGAGGCGAATAGGTGTAGCAAAGCCCTTCTGTAGGATTAGAAGCATAAGTCGTCGGTAGTGGTTGATATAAACCGGGATCCAGCGGGGAATTGTCTCCGAACAGGGCCAATGTGATGAGCGCCAGGGGCCCTTTAGAGGGAACGCGGTCTAAGCAGAAGGACCCATCCACCCAGCCATCCGTTTGGTTTGAGGTTACCACCGAGTCCCTGTTTGTGCTAATAGTGGATATCGAGTTAGCTAGAGCATATTGGATTGACAGAAAAAGAAGTGGTAGACTTACTGGGGTAAGAGCTCGCAATATCGATCAGTGCAAGGTAAGTTTAAGAGAATGGGTCCGTATCCAAGAGAGGTCCAGCAGTACCATTGAGCAAGTCATTCGGTAACTCGAAATAACCCGCGGTTGTTGAAAATGTTAAGCGGATAGGCAAGGTATCAGATTCAGTACTTGCGGTCACAAACAAGGTCTCACTGGACTCCTTAATTGATGGGCTATGCTTCAGCCCAAGGGTTCTGGCTTGTTGTGGCCAGATTTAGGAGTTTGGTGATTCCAAGGTTGCAGAAATAATGGAGATATCTATTTGATCTATCGACCAGAGATGGGATCCATCTACAATTTACAGCAAGAAGGATATACCGCGAGAAGATATGATATGAAGTATAAAGTTGAGAAGCACCTTGGTACTCTCGACGTGTATGAGCGCGAAACCCAGGAACGCAAAGAAACGCAGTTTGAATGCCTAGCCGCTCGCATAGATAGAACGCGAAACAAAGACTAGCAAAAGGTGGTAAAATCAAAAAGCCGCTGGGGAATATACAGGAAAAAGCAAAGGCATAAGTCAGATCATGTCGGTCTGGCGACATCGTCAGAGACAAGTCGAAAGACTGGGACAGTGAATAATGTAGCCAAGACTACCTATTGTCCATTGCGAAAGTGCCCGGGGATCTGGGGCACTGGAGGAGGGGGACCGGGCTCGGTCTCATCCTCGGCTTCTTCCATTTCGTCCAACTCTTCAGGGTGCCTAGGTAAGATCATCTGTTAGTTGGGATATAATACGGAAAATGTGAGCAAGGAACATACGCAAGCAGATCCTTGATGTTCTTCATCTCGTAATGCTTCTTCCGATGCTCCTCAAACTGGCGATGCTTCTCCTTCGCTTCCTCGGTCGTCACGGGCCCATCATCATTCTCCGCACCCACGACGACATGCTTCTCGCCCTTTTGCGAGTCCGTACTCAAGCTCCGGTCACGGTAAATCCGGGGGCCCGGGTCAGCTGGAGCCGCGAGTGAATTCTCCTCGGGCTCGCCGAGCTCCAGGTCCGGAATATCGTCCTCCGAGAGACCCTTCTTGTGGCTTCCCTTGGTCGAGCGGTCCAGCTCGTCGACCACGAGCCCCTGCGCATCGATCACGCTCTGCTGCGCGTCCTCGAGCCCGATCTCCTCGTCATCCTCGGCCGGGTCGTAGTGCGGGGCATACGGCGTCTTGGGCTCGTCGATCTTCATCTTGGCGGTGCGTTCCTGCTCTGTCAGGTACAGGTTTGCTTCGTCCCACTTCAGACGGGGGGAGTTCTCGTCTTGGTGGTTGCTAGCCAGGGACTGTCGACGAGATGAGCCCGGTCGTGCGTTGGAGGAGGACCGGCGCCGGCCGGCGTTCTGCAGCGTGTTCTGCAGCGTCAAGTCCTTGGCATCGATGGTCTCGGGAATTGGATAGATCGTGGGTGGACTGAAAGTCGGCGCAGCTCTAGGGGCTGCCGAGAAGGAGTGGGAGTTCTTTAAGATGCCTACGTCGCAAGTCATAGGTGAGTTAGTTTTGCACATGCAAAGATTTCCTGTCTAGTTGCAGCTTGTCGAAACTCCGTTATATAGCTCACCTTTTGGCCGTGCATGAATATCATCGGCGCTATTTGTCTTGGCCGGCATACTTGGTGCGGTTGTCATCTTGGGAAGGTGGGAGAGGTCGAAGAGTGCCGTCCGATTCTTAAGTGGGCGTAGACACAGGTCGGAGAGGTAATGGGATTTGAGATTTGAGGTGTGGTGTCAGACTTTGTGTCAGACGCGTGCTCAGCCAAAACGTAGAGAAGGAGTAAGAAACAGAAGCCTGTAGAGATGTATAAAAGGCGGCAAAGGAGCACTGAGCGCAGAGCAACGAGTCAGCTGTGAAGTTTGAAGGCGGTACGTGGTGGGGGCTCATGACGTCGGCCTTGGCGCCTGACTCCTCTTCCTCGTTGGGTAACTACATACCTAACAGTACCTATATCATCGACTATCTCCTCAGGTAGAAGATCTACTTGGCTAAATGGGAATGGAAATGAAAATAAAAATAACAATGTCGTCATACATGCAGAATTAAAATCAAAGTCAGGTACCGACCTCCCAGTCTTTCAATGCATTGGCAACGCCGTGGTACTCCACCTACAGCCCAAATACTGGAGACACCATGAATTGGATATCTAACACCAAATGAATCGCCTGAATAGAAGGGTATCTGTATATGCAAAAGAAGAGAAAAAAAAGTCCAAGATCTGTCTCGTACAGTCAAGGAAAAACAAGAAAATATAATAAAGAACGAGAAAACATCAAAGCATCATGCAATAGAATCGAACTCTTCTCGCTCACGGAGACGGTTCCGCGCAAGAACATCGCCTCCGCTGGCGGAAAGCTGCATCCAGTGCAGCGCCAGACACATACTCTGCGGGTCGGACTTGGAGTCCTTACCACGTCTGTACATCATCTCCGCCTTGAAAGTGTCCCGCGGTCGAGTCAACGGGAGGGTCACGCGAGGCAGAAGCTCTGGGTGCGTGAGATAAAGGATAGCCAGCTCACGCTGTGCGACGGGATTGCCCTCTTTGGCGGTGATGATCCACATCGAAGCCGCATCTTCAATGGCATGACCCGGTCGGGGATAGAAGTCGGACCCGGGGAGTGGATGGCGTCGCGTGAGCTCTTGGGATACGATCCGGTCCGCGATTTCGACCATACTATGACACACTTCGTCCTTGAGGCTCAGCGCAGCCAGGCCAAACTGAAAGAAGGCCGTGCCACGGTCGGTCTTGCTTAGTTGCTCCCCAGGTACAAAGGCAGAGATGAACTGCAGATCTCGGAAGAGGGTCTTGGGCTTCACATCCAGAATCAGGTCGCGGAGCGTGGCTACAATCTGATCCTCGGATGGAGTGGAGTAGTCCGACCTTCGCGAGCCATAGGTGACAGAATCGGGTGGAGAGGACATGGTCAGCACAGCATCTATTTGGGGTGGAGTTGTTGCGTGACTTTCCGAGAAGCTGTGGCGGGCAGTGCGATGTCTTGGGCGAGAGCACTGATTTGGTACCAAGTCTTCATCATCGATCGGTCCGGTAGCCATGCTGCGCGAGCCAGCGTCGTGTGATGAAATTAGATATGCAACTACCAATGACCGCAGATCACGTAGCGCATTCAGTTTGACAAATGGGTTGCCATGACGCGAAAACACTTCGATCAACCGTCTAAAAACTGCTTTGTATGAGAACGCACCGTCGTCTTCGCTCTGGGGGCTCTGTTCGCCGTTGGGCGAAGATTTTGAACTGGCGATGTTGCGAACGCGCAAAACAGGGGAGTCCAAAGACCTGCTTCGTTGACTCAGAGACGGTCGTCGCTGCTCGCGGAGATGCTTAGACCGCTCATTATAGTCAGAATAGAACTTCTGAATGGCAGATCGTTTCTGCATTTGCACCCGAATGCGTGTTTGGTCGAGTGTATTGGTGAACCAAGCATCTGTTTCACTGCCACAGCTCCACACCGGCGAACCTAGGTCGCTCAGCAGTAGGCTGGTCAGGGTTTGACGTAGATCTTCCATGAAGGCTGTTTTGCCATGGGTCTTGCGCTCGGCTCGATGAGGCTGTCGAGTTGCTGTCTCGCTGAACATTGAAGGTGGCCGTGAGTACACGCTCGATACGCTAGTCGCGTACACGGGGTGTCGCTGCGGCGTGGACCAGAAAGTACTGCATGTGTCCCCCGTCGAGGTTGAGGCGGTTCGTCCAGGGGAGGCTCCGACGGAGGACACATCGATTGAGGGGACATCTCTTTGGGGCCGGTACTTGTCAGAGATCAGGCTCTGGATGGAAGGCTTGCGGCCCAGAGATGGAAGATCCTGGGAAAGGCGAGACGAGGGGTCAGGTAGGGAGACATTGCCTCCGTAGAAGTGAGGGAATTGAAGCGGATCTTCACTGGCAGTTGTAGAAGGCCGAGGAGTGGTGGGCATAGAGAGTCCTGGGAAGGCACGTGTTCCGTAGCCTTCATATCTTGCTCGATCTCGCTGGAACAACTCACTTGCCCAAAGCACTGGCGTTTCCGACATTGTTTCACCAACAAGGCGATTGATGCTGGTCCGAACTTCATAGCAGAACCGGTGAATCCGCTCTTCGCCCTTGCAGAAGTTCTCGATTGCATTGTGGGCCAGCCACTTGCGAGTGAGTTCCACTTGTTCGTCGGACAATTTCTTCGGGCCACCTTGGCTACTCGACGCCTTCATCATGTTCATGACTTGCAGCTCGGGCTTTTGGAACAAGGACCCTCCAAGTGATCGAGCTCCACGAGATCGTGTATCGTCATTGTCGGCAGACATTCTCGCCGAGTAGATCATGGTTTTCAGAGCCATGGCGACATGTCTAGCTTCCTCGTAACGCATGGAGTTCTTGACATCCGTCATGTACCACATTTTGTTGCGGACCCTGGCGATAGTGCCCATCAACTCCTTTACTTGTGTATGTAGTTGCCGTAAGCTCTGATCGAGAGACACAAAGTCGCTCTCACAACGTTCAATAACGACTCTTGACTTGCTCAAGGAGCGAATGCAAGAGTCATGCATAGGTCTCAGAATCCAAGAATCGTCTGCGCGAGAAGAGTCGGTATTCAGACCCTGCCGGAGTTGTCTTGACGCATTCCACCAGTAGTGTGCCCCGACAAAGTCTGAACGATGGTGACTTGAGGCCATTGCCTGATTGAACCGGTGCTTCAACGAGAGCGGGCTGGACTGTAGAGACATTGGCAATCGATCATGATCATCCGAGTCATAAACATGGTTTTCCTTGACTAGGCGGATAATGGCGGTTTGCAAGGCCTCGTGATTTTCTTCCAAACCTAGGCTCGTTGACTGGGTGTCATCGTCACCATCATGGACCGATGCCCTCTGTGATCCAATCTCACAGTCCGGAAGTAGGCTCCATGTCAGACCTTGACCATCTTGGGCAATGGAGAATATTGTCCAATGTTCATAAGACGGATGCTCCAACCTCGGTCGCTCCTGTGGCTCATCTAGATCTGTCAACTCGAAGCGGATTCGAGCCGCAGGCTGGCTTAGGCCTCTTTCTGCTGGGGGCATAAAGGACGACTCCATGGAGAAGATAGAGCCGCTCTGAGAGAGTGGTGCAGCATTGTTGGGTCGAAGAAGACCCGTTTCAATGTGCGAATCAGAGCGAAGATTGTAGGTGGATGAAATGCTGGAGGGCCAGGAAGAGAGACTGGCAGAAGCTGGCGAAGGGTGAAGCGGAGGACATGATTGTGGGAAAAGAGCATCTAATAGGGTAAGTATGTCTGTGGCGGACAACAAAAGAAAGCTTGACAAAGAGGTTCGGCGACTCGAAAGATCTGCAGTTGTGGAGGCTGCGTTGGTTGAGGGTTCGGTAAGGACTGGGCTTTGGAAGCGCAAAACCATATTATCAACATGTTGCTTGGTCGTGGGGCGCAAAATGGAGAAGTGGTTCCTGGAGCATGATCAGTAACTCCCCACAGGCTAAAAAAAAAAACAACGGGATTAACCCACATGGAGCGTAAGACGGCGAAGACTTGAGAGTAAGCGCGCAGGCCAACCTGACCAAGCAGCTTCTCGCGAGCATCTTTCCGAATGTGAAAGTCCAGTAACAAACCGTGAGTCTGAAGACAAACCGTCAATGCCAGTTCACCCGAAGGGCAGAAGATCAAACCTCGGGGTACGTCAAGGCGCTATAGAGGAACTTGGGAAAGAACCACTGAACAAAGAGATATTCCAGGAAACGACTGCGGCCGTCAGGATGATCCAATTTCCGGAGAACAGCTCTGGCAAATTGAAGCACAGCACGAGGAAAGCCTCCGTCGGGATCATCGAGCAAGCGGAACAAGTCATCCACGGCAGAAGCAAAGAATTCCTCGGCAACATCCGTCCTCAGGGGATCCATGGCATCGCCCGCGAAGTCCAACCCGGCGGGGGTATCTATATGTTCCAGAAGAAAGGCGCCAGTTTGCAGGATATCCATAAGGTAGAGCTCAAATTTAGGTCGTGCTTTCCAATTGCTGCCACTGGCCCAGGAAGACAGGATCTGGCCGATCAGAGGATAGAATTTAGTGCTGCCATGGGACATTAGCTGGGCGCAGACAGATGACCAGACATCAATGCGCAGCCTGGCCTCGGGCGTCTCAGGCTCCAGTGGTGCAGCAAAAACGTTACGAAGCAAGATGGATAGCGGATCGGTCCTTTCAAATGCATACGCATGGTCCTTGAATGGGGCGGACTGGGTTGAGGTTCGACTAAAGGAATATTGGCTCCGAGAGCGAGAGGAAGAAGGGAATGCAGGGTCTCCAGAGTCCAAGATGGTGGCCGGAGAGGTAAAAGCGGCCAACTGAGCGGAGGTGAAACTGCGCAGACGGTCGACCAGGAACTGAGAGTCAGAGCGAACCAGTCGCAGAATCTCCAGTAAGTCTGCGCGGGACTGGGGACTTAGTTGATGAAAGAAATCCGAGCGATCTAGTTCGGGATCCGAGGATGGTTCGTGCTCGTCCAGATCCTGCTGGTCGTCGCGCCGTGTGCTGGACTCACACGACTCCTGGAGGTCATAGAGCATGTGATAAAGGGCGACAAAATTAGCCTTGTCATCATGTTTAAGCGCTTCGACCAGGCCACGCTGAACGGTATTCCCGATACGGATCATGCGCGACGAGACTCCGATAGAGACCTTGGCGGCGCGCAGGCGCTTTTCCAGGCGCTTCCTTTGGGCCTGTTTGCGCAGGTTCTGGCGATAGCGGGAGGCAAAATCCTCAAAAGAGAGCCTGGACTCATCATCCTGGACGGGCATTGCTGGAGGAGCTTTGACTTCGCAGTGTCCGGGATGTTTGTCCGTTATTAACCTGGGACTGGGACTGGAACTGGGACTGGAACGGCCCGAGCCAGCCAACTCACCTGGCCCCACGTTTGTTTCGACAGGCGCAAACACAGGGGACATGGTCGCTGACGGCGACGGTGAGGGAGGAAGAGGTACCGATGCTGGATCCTCCAGATGCGATGGAGATGGATCACATGGTGGATCGGTCTGGAGGGGAATCCACACGGCTGATGCAGATTAGATTGGGACGTCAGGCACCAAAACACAACACAAAATCAAAAGAAAAGAAATATACGTACTGGTAACGGAGCCCAGAGAGGAGGAGGGATCCTCCAGATGATAGTCCACCCTCTTGTCCATGGTCGCACCAGAGGGAAAACACCGTATCCGTCGCGAAATGCCCCTGGCCGTGGGCGGATCCTTATCGCATGGTTCTATCGCGGGGCAAGAGACATCCGAGAGACGACGCACCCGAGGGTAGAAGTCCAGGTTGAAGAAATATAGAAGGAAAGGAGGGGTTGAATATTGTAAGAAATCACTGGGGAGTTAATCAAGTAAAAAACACGTTTATGCAGAACCAAGAAGGAATGGCGACTCGAAACGGACAGTTGCAGTGATTCTAGAGGGAAGCAAGTACCGGTACTTTAGCACAGATCCGGTGTCTTTTAATGTCTTTGAATCACACAGCAGTGAGAAGTACTGAGTACAGGGGCGTACGATGCGTTGGCACTGCATGCACGACTGAGCTGGTCGCTCTCCGCACCAAACTGTGATTCGTCCCTCGCCCTCCTTGGTCTCTGCGGAGTCGACTTTTGCCGGTCAACCCTGCAGCCAATGACGTCTCTAGTCCGACTCATTTAAGTCGGAGAGTCCTATGAAGGATAAACAGGAAGAGTTGTTGTTTGCTAGTTGTTGGTTGTTGGTTGCTGACTGCTGCTTGATGTCCGTGTTACTATATCGAACCAGAAGCAAATCCCCACCAGATCTAGTCCCGACCTACAGATACACGCCTTCTATGGGTCTCCATTTTCCATCCCGGAACAAAACGAGAAGTTGCAGGATGGTCGCATGCCGAGTGCTACACGTCCACTGTTCTCATGACCATCGCTCTGCAATTGGTCATCCCTGCAATCGCCTGCAGATACATTAGTGCGCTTCATCTTGTTTACTTGGTTCCGGACATCACTCGGAATTAGCAATAGCGATATATTGTGTCATGGTTCTCATAGCAGATGCTTTAATCCTGATCATCAACCGGAAACGCCACACTAAATGCATCTCATCCCACGCCTACCAAAATGATACAACTGGACATCACGACATCACCGGCACACCCACTTCTTATCAACCTCCTTTTGTCCCACGCGGACGGCAACCTGGTCAAGTGTTGCCTTGAGGGTCTCCTTGGACACCTTGGGAAATCTAGATGCAACGTTAGTACGTAGTATAGAAATGCGGCATAGCCTTCAGGAACATACCTCTTCTTGAGGATCTCCACCAGTCCAATCTTGCTGAGATCGCTTCCGTCAACAGCTTGCTTAAACTCATCGAGCGATTCTCGGGGAAACGGCTTTTTTGCCTTGGATGTTGGCGGCGGCAAAGCCCCGCTGACTGCAGGGGAACCTGACGTATTATTCACTCGGAAAGCTTCTAAGCCATTCATGACCATTCGCCCTTTGGGTGCCGCAGGTTCGGACTGAGGCTTCTGCCAGTATGCAGTCGAGAACGGGTCGATCGGGAATTTGACCGTGTCCGATATAGTCTCAATCCGGTAGCACTTTGATTCGGGGTCGACCCCGTTGGCCGCCCAGCGGATTCCGCTACTGACGGGTTCAAGATCGCCAACAATCAGTCGCCGCTTGCCCCCCGCCAGCGCATCGTCTTCGTCATCCAGAAATCCATCCATGTCATCTTCACCGTCGTCACTCAGATCCTCTTCTTCTTCGGAGTTGAGGTCTTCCCCTTCTTCGGGCTCTTCCCACTCAACCTCCGAGTCGTAGTCATAGTTGGTATCAGGTAGACCACGGTGATAAGGATTGCGACAGAGCTTCTTGGCTGACGCTTCGGGCACAGAGCGCGTATACGTGCCTTGGTATGGTGGCCGAACATCTTCTCCGAACTTCAGAGACTTTAACGTGATCTTTCGGAGTAGCTGGTGCAGGTTCTGAACAGTCGTGGGATCTTGTTTGGCCGTAGGCTGCAAGGATGGGTCACTCGCATACTGGATTTTCTGTAAAATTTCCTTCACCGGCCGGTTATGTCGACCTCTTCGTCGGGTGAATGGGATAATATTGAAGACCTCACAGGGGTTAAACGATAAGGGTTGACTTGAGGTGTTATTGGGATCCATATAGCTGTCGATCTTCTGACGAACATGCTTCAGAGCTTCGGAGTCCCGCTCAAAGCGATGGGGCGGTGCAATAACCGTATGAGATTGCAGGAAGAAGTCGGGGAATGCTTTTTGGTAGTCGGACTCGGTGCTTTGAGGAGCCTCCGCGGAGGTGTCGATAGCACTGGAAGATGTCTTCCTCGGGGAGGCCGGCGCAGCTCCGGTGGGAGCTGAGGGGAGCCGCGGTTTGGCGAAGAATGAATTGAGCTTCGGTTGGGCCTGAATAAAATGTTAGTAGGACCCCTCATGAGGAGGATAGAGGATGGTATTCACCTTCTCCTTTCTCTGCTTCTCTTCTTCTTTACGACGTCTCTCCTCATCCTTGGCAGCCTCCTTTGCCTTCTTCTTCTCCTCTCGTTGCTTTTTCTCTTCTTCGCGTTCGGATTCACGCTTCTTCTTTTCTTCTTCTTTCAAGCGCTTTCCCTCCTCTTTCAATCGCTTTTCTCCCTCCTTGGCAGCATCGCGCTTCTTCTTTCCCTCTTCCCTTAGACGCTTCTCCTCCTCCTTTTTGTGTTTTTCCTCGGCCTTCTGCCGCTCCTTCTCCTCCTTCTCGTGCTGTTTGGTTTGTTGACTAACCGGGGAGAGCTTGCGCTTCTTAACAGCCGGAGTTGTGGCCTTGTCAGATGCCACCGGGGCAGACTTGACACTCATGTTATTGGTCATGATAGGTATTTCGACAGAAATCGACTGTCGGCTGGATGGTTGTACAGGGATCGACGGGTCGCGGTTTTCTTGGTTTTCAGTGGTGGTAACGGGGAAGGGACGTTTCGGGCTTTGGGGGGAATTCCCCATCCCATCAACCTCACTAATTGAGCGTTTCCGAGGTCCCAAAGAAGGTGATTCAGGGACAGGCTGGGCTGGGGCCATTGGGGATAGGCTCATTTCAGCGTCCATGGGTCTCGAAAGAAAGGGAGGGCGAGACGCGCCAGGGTCATGTACGTCTAGCACGAGTGATGTCCAAACAATAATCGGACGGATAGGTCATGAAAGAGAGGAAGGTTTGGCAAAAGGAACTTTCGAGGGGCGATGACTTGACGAGGTCGACTCGAATGGATTGATCTCCAGATCCAAAGGGAGAGGTCGTGTGGGTTGACGGGGACGCGTTAATTGCTTCACGCGGCGCGTCCGATAAGGCACGTGCCGGCTTACATAACAAGGGCCAACTGCGAATTGCTAGAAACACGAAATATTGCTCTGATAGAGATACGAACTTTTCAGCTGCCCTCTAGTAAGATTCCGTACTGCCGGCAAACTTCCACTTATCCTGGTTAAGCTTTTTGAGTCCCAAGCATAGCTCGCTTATCATATGCGCGCGCATTGTATATATCTCTGGGCACAATCAGTATATTAGGATCCTGTTTCTTTAGGAAACTAATAATCTTCCGAGGTGCTAAGCCGAGCTCTGATAGGTCCCGTATAATTTTGCGCGTATGATCGGAAAGCTTTCGTGCTACGGGATGCGCAATCATATAACCATCTGGTTCATGATTGTGCTCAGGGTTATGAACGCGTAGCTTCCATTCGCCAGTCTTCCGACTTTCACTAGCGTATAGACGAAAGGGGCATCCGATGCGCCTCGTGCTAGTCTTTCGGCGTTTAGCTCCTTCAAGGGCTTTTATCCGGTCCTGGTATACGCCACCGCGGTCACATTGGAGATAGAGGTATTTTCCACCTTTAGTGGATGACTTGGTAGTGATGCCATATCCCTGGGACAAAGCATGCTGGCGTAGGGACGTCATCATCTGGTCAAAAGACGCGAATACCTGCTCGGGTGGAGGTAGGAGCTTCCGCGTATCCAGTGAGGTCTGCGTATCCTTCGAAGTCTGCGCATTCAGCGGGGTCTGCGTATCCAGTGGGGGCTGCGCATCCAGCGCCGTTCGCGTATCCAGCGGGGTCTGCATGTTCGGCGAAGTCTGCGTATCTAGCGTGGTATATGCGTTGATATCAAGAGGCGGCAATCCAATAGGTATGCCTCTCCGTGGATCATCAGGCGGGACGTTGAGAGGCAAGCTAGTTACAGACCCATGGATAGTATGCATTGTTGGTACTGCGAGAAATGGATGTTAGCAATAATAATGACTAAGATAATCATACACTAACCAGGCATGATAGTAAAGTTAATGCAGTATTGGTAGGTTCAGCGAGAGAGATAACCAGAGAGATGTAGGGAAGATAAACAGATGGAGTAGAAGAGGATTATAGATGAATGTCACTAGCCTGTTACGGAAGGCGGTCGTAAACTCGTCTCCTTACTAAAAAAAGGCTTCGTGGTTCCATCAATTCCCGACTGACTAACTAGGGGAGGAAGAACTCGCGATAGATCATAAATGGGTGAGAATATTCGGAAAGTGATAGTTTCACTCGGAAATATGCTATCGACCTTGGCCAGTGGCATGGTTCGGATTGAAGAGGGCCTTGGTACCTGGGAGTCCTAAAGGCATCCGTCCGGCGACAGCCGCTCTCTAGTTACAATTGAGGTCTACTTACCTACTTACGTGGCAGACCTTTTCATCTTCTACACGGGAGAGCATTTCGACTATGTGTATTCCTCATGTTGCAATTGTTCTCTTTTCAGATTGCACGGTACAGGATAAAGAAAGGCGAGTTGAGCCCGGATGCAGATGTAACGAGGCAAGTAGATAAAAGCCAACCCATCAACTTCTTGACCATTAAAATGTGCTATGCCGCGGAAGGGCTACCGCAGAAAGTAAACATGGCAAAAAATATTAACAAAAAATGGCCCTAGCCGAGCCATCAAGACTAGCCAAGGGTCACCAGACACGACGTTTCGGCGGAGAGATATTATGTGCAGCGTCGGTTGGAGTAATAGAAAGCAAGTAGAGATCATGGGAAAAGTGAATGAGGCGAGAAAGGAAATATGATAACAGGCGCTGCGTTGAGACGTCTCAGTCGCTGAGATCTGGATTTGCAACGAATAGCCGCACGTTCGTCATGGAGGTTGTTCGTTCGTCTACACTGCCGCGCCGCCGTAGCTCTTCTGCCTTTTTGGCTTTCTGGGCTGCTTGATCTGCAGCGCTCGGGGCCTCCATGTCGGGGACCCAGTCCTCAAGCTCGCTGCTGTTTGTCGTATGGGTTGTGGCCGCGTCATCCTTGGCCAGAGACGATACTCGGCTCTTTCCCTCCGCTTGAATCTCTGCAGGGGTATTTTCAGACACACCTGGGAGGTCGGTTTTCTCGCTGGGCGGGGTGGTGTTGCTGCCCATGGTACCCTGGGGCCGCTGGTATCCACTGGGGTAGCGGGAGCTCACAATCGAGCTTCGACCACTGCCGGTACGTCGATGCATGGTAGCACCATCGGTGCTGCGGGTGTCCTCCTCTTCCTCGCCCACTTCGTTGGCACTGAGTCGAACGGGTACCTTCGCACCCACCAGGTTCGATGGCGAAAATTCCAGGCCACCCTTATGGTGTCGAATCTTGCCATTGTTGCCTGGCCGTCGGGCGCCTGCGCCGTGGACTTCCAGATACGCCCGTTTCTTGTCGCGCAACGCCTGTTCGCGCATTCGAGCGTCTTCGGTCTGGGCGCGATCGCACCAGACCGTGCCCTTCTGCCGTCGCATGAGAGCTACATATCCAAGCTGGGAGCTGGCCGAGCGGTTGGAGGCACTCCGACGGATATCTGTCTCTGTATGCGGCATCATGTTGTTACCGGTCGAGTTGGTGGAACTGGTGGTGCTGGACATGCGTCGTGCGGACGAGAAGTTGACGGGAGGAGCCATGATATGTGGGGAGACGACGGGCGGTGGAGCCCCTTGGTACTGCTGCGAGGCGGAGCCGTAGGGGAGAACGTTGGAGGAGGTGGTACGAGTACGGCTGTGGGTAGTTTGGGCGGCAGGGTGTGGCGCTAGGGATCGACTAGCATCGTAGGCTTGGTATTGGTAAGCTGGTTGGGCAGAGCCAGAGATGGGCTTGCGGGCTGGAGGGCCCTGGTGGATGGGCATGCGAAATTCGGTCATGTTGGGCGGGAGCTGGACTCCAGCCATGCAACCCTCACTTGCGACCGATAAGAAATGTCACGTGGGCACGCCCGGTGGCAAGGGAGCCCGTTCTGGGGTATTTTCCAGGATATGATAGCGGACTAGCGTAATCGCAGAGAACGTCTTCTCATTCGAAAGTGGTCGGCGATAGCGATGGCCAGCGGCTGGATGAATGGATATGCTGCTTCAGCGTCCACCGCAGTACGCAGCCACTAAAAACCGTTTGAGAATGTCGATGAGAATTCTTGAATAAAGGCCTAGACAGACCAAAGGCGATAAGCAATGGAGGGCAGTTTCAATGGCGGTAGACTATTGGCTTCGCTGGTTGCCGAGAGTAAGGTGTGAAAGATGACGAAAAGAAAGTCGGTGGTGCAGAGGCGAAAACAGTGCGTGTGGGTGCCCAATTGACAACACAGCGCTTTTCAGGTGCCTTTGTTCAGATACCAAAAGAGAAAAGGGTTGAGGAGGTTCCTGGATGAGGATGAGACAAGTAAGTCGCAACGAGCAGGGGGAGGGGGGAAGCAAAAGAGACTTAGGCTGATGCCCTCAGTTGTCTGATTGGCTGATACGACGGAACCCGTCGGACCTCAAGCTTGCTGAGCCACGGCGGTTTCGCAGATACGGTAACATTTACTTTTCCAAAGGATGTCCAGGGGCTGAGATTCATTACTGTATAGCACATATGTTATTTTAATGGAGCACATTTCTCAAATTGAATAATACTATGAGATCCCTTTTATCTCCTGGCATCAATAGGGAAATTCGACACCATGTCGTCAAGGACTATACACACAAAAAGCCAAGCACTTGGGGTGAAATGTAGGGCTGAGTCGGTGTAATTTACACAACTGAAATGCAACTTCATTGAGCTGAGCCACACCCGCACGTGGGGGAATGTGGTACTCGGTGGAGACTGCGTTGGGAAATTTGTTAGTCGTGACGTCAAAATGTTCCACGTTCTCTGGGGTTCCATCACAGCCAAGAAAAGAAAAAAAGCGCATTAATTAATGCATCCCCAAGTACGGTTGAGTGTGGCTTGGATGAACATAATTACCGCCACGGGTGAGACATACCGGATTCTCAAATTTGCGAAGTGTATATGCGGGGAAGCAGGTAATCCACATGAGAATGTTACGACGCAATTCCATGGGACGCAGTTTCACAGCTTTGATCTGCCATCTACGGAGACGAGTGCCCCGTCCTTCCGGACAAGGAAGTCCTTGTTGAGCTCCCAACCCATCCACGCTCGCAGGGTTTCTTCACCTCCGTCACCGGGCATAAGCCCACCACCGGTCCATGCACCTTCATCTGATTTGATGGGAAGAGAGGGCGTGCGCGACAAGTGCACGGCCGGGCGCTGCTCGTAACCTGAAGCCTCAAGCTCGGCATGTTCAAGGACGGGCGTTGCACAGGCATCAGTGCCGTCAAAGACAGCTTCCCACTGGGCACGAGTCTTCTCCTTGAAACGACGGGCGAAGATATCTCGAAGAGCAGGCCAGTTTTCCCGCTCTTCCCGTTTGGGCAACGATTTCGGGTCGAGTTCTAATCCGCGTAGCAAGGCTGCGTAGAACTGCGGCTCCAGGGCTCCGACGGCGAAGTATTTTCCAGAATCCTTGGTCTCATAGGTGTCGTAGTAGGGGCATCCACTATCCAAAAGGTTCTCTCCTCGGGGCCCGTCCCACGTGGGCCCGGTGCGGGCTAATCGGAGGAAGGTGGCTAGATAGGCTGATCCGTCAACCATGTTGGCTTCGACGACTTGTCCACGACCGGTACTAGACCGCGAGATGATTGCCAGCAAGATACCCATGAAACATATGGCACCACCACCGGCAAAATCACCAAGAATGTTGCCCGGCGCGTAAGGCTTGTCTCCCGCTCGCCCTAGCATGGATAGGACGCCTGAAACGGCGATGTAATTGATGTCATGGCCTGCCATATCCTTGTACTTTCCATCACGTCGGAATCCTGTCATGCGTGCGACGATGAGCCGGGGGTTGTGCTTGAGGAGGACTTCTGTTGGGGAAAGACCGAGGCGCTCGAGGACTCCCGGGCGGAATGGGTCGATCAAGACATCGGTTGCAGTGAGCAGGCGGAGGAGAATATTTCGGGACCTCGCTTCACGTAGGTCGAGTGTGATCGACGTTTTACGCCGTGCCAGCTGGTCACTACTGACAGCATTGGGGCGATCGATGCGGAGAACTGACGCCCCGTAGTCGGCTAAGAGCAGACCGGCGAAGGGGCCTGCGGGAAATAGTCAATGCGAATACCTAGGTACGTCGAGGATGAGGATTGGGGGTATTACCTGGCGCTAGGCCGGCTAGCTCAACAACCTTAATTCCTTTCAATGACGGAGCAGACATTCGGAAGGTTAGGAAGCAAGAAAGACGTTCATAGTTGAAGCATTTAAAGTCGATCGGTTCTCCGCAACCGAGGTCCGTGGAGGCATGTGCGCACGGCTTTATACTTTCGGCATGGATACCATTTCCAAAGGTTTAATAACCTAGTTAGAACTTAGAAGTTGAAATCAGATATATCCACTCCATGCCAGATAGGTAAAGCTAAAACAAACGGAGTTTGTATGTGGAGGCTATCAATGGGAAGGTTGACGGTGTTTATTGAGATCATGCAAAAGTAGATCGATCCATAAAAGACTGACTCAAATGGGAATCCTTCGTATTTGACAAGAACAAAGGTACGCATCCAACTTCATTAGTTTGGTTGTGACCTGCTTGAGACGACCCGTCATATCGGCCAATTGGCTCTCAGTGCGAAGAGCGCCTAGAGACCTACACGCTCTAGACTTGATTCAGATTTTGACTCGTGACGTGCATTTAACTAATTTGCTTATGCCTGCATGTCAAGCGTAAAGGTAAAGTACGCAAGCTACAAGTGCTCAAGTACTGGAGTACCTTCTGAGGTATTCTCCTCCCACGCACAAAGAAGCGTCAACTAATAAGTTGAAACCCTATATAGGAATACAGAAATATCAGAGCCCTCCAGGAAAGCAAATTTAGAAAGCACTATACACTATATGGGCTGGGTAGGGGTGAGTGCTTTGGTGACCCCCACGTTTGAGGGGAGACCTCCCCCACCCTCATTTCAAATTCAAACAGCCACACAGGCTGCATGGCTACCAAAGCGCTGCATCAATAGCATTTTAACTTCGTTCACTCAGTGCCAGCCAGAAGCCGGGTATTCGGGATGAGTGAATCTGTGGCATTCACATCTGGGCCGCCCATCTACCGGGTCCCGAAGGGCCGCATGGTTCTCGGAGAAGGCCCAATCTACCGAGCCAGTGATTCCACCCTGCACTGGTTCGATCCCCTCGACTCACCAAGCGAGCTATACATTCTCCCGGTTGATCCAGACACGGGGTCCCCTAAGGGTGAAGCGAAGGTCTTTACCCTTGAGGACAGTGTCACCGTCGCCGCATTCCGAAAGGACAAGCCTGGAAGCTACATTGCAGCCTATTACCAGGGTGTCTGCTTTTTGGACGAAGCCACTGGCAAGTTTAAGGTCGTGCGCGAGATTTTTTCGACTGCTGAGCGGGATCAGCGCAGATTCAACGATGGTGGTGTCGATGCTGCTGGACGCTTCTGGTTAGCGGAGATTGATATCACGGCCACCAAGTTCCCACTCGGTCAAATTCCTAAAGAGTATGGAGAGCCTAAAGGTAGACTTTGGAGATATGACCCGGATGGCAGCTTGCATCTTATGCTCCCTGGGGGTCTTGTCTGTGGGAATGGTGTGAAATGGAGCCACGATAACAAAACAAGTAAGCGAGCGCATGTCGATGGTGGAAGCTTTTTACTAACAAATCCTCTGTTGGAAGTGTATATGAACGATTCTGTCGGGCAAAAGATCACTGCTTTAGACTTTGATCTCGAGACCGGCGCTGTTTCAAACCAGCGCACTCTGGTTGATTTCCATGGAACAACCTCAGAACCGGATGGAATGGTCATTGAGTTAGTCACGGCTTCCACGACAGAAAGACAGAAATTAGAAGGCACTAACTTCGAATAGTAACGACGGGAATCTCTGGGTTGCCGTATACGGATCCAACCATCTCATGCTCTTCAGCCCAGAGGGGAAGCTTTTGAAGCAAGTCAAGTTGCCAGCAATGTGCCTCACCTGCCCGACGTGGGGTGGAAAGAACCACGACATTCTGTATCTTACGACCGCACGAGATCGCTCCGAAAATCCAGACCCGAGCGATGATGGTGGCCATATCTACAGGATCACTCCCGATGGTGCCAAAGGGCAACCTAATAATGAGTTTGCTGGATGAGCAGACTCGAAATAATCTCGAGGCTCATTGCACATAGAATAGACGATCAATGCATGGGTCTGCAGCAACACATTTTGGAGCCTTCTATTAAACAATACATCAATAGAATGCTTGTCCTCGATCAGTGTTCGTCTTTGCCGATGCGAGTAACTAGTCGTAGCTGTCCACGTCGAGGCTAGCGGCCCTGGTTCTAGACGCGACTCGCGGTCAATGTGTTCTTTCATTTGCACTCCCATCAACATTCCATATCAGACAAGATGAGCGAGACACTACATTCACTGTCGAAGTAGTAAATATGAGGCTCCTGGATGCTCCGATCGGTCCTTGCTGTCCAAAGGGCAGCCCCTCGGATCACGTGCGTTTGTTGATTTGAGGTCTTCAAACACCTCAAATGAACCTCCAGACATGAAATTAATGAGAAATCAACCGTCTTGGCAATCGATAATGTGTGGTTCTATCGCCCGTTAGATATTGAGGTCTGGTGGAAAGAGAAAAAGGAAGGTGTCCCTGTCCCAGAGTGGTTTCTCAGGACGTCATGACTCCTCCAGGGGCATCAATGGCGCCCTGCTAGAAGTCAACCTTTGACGGCCCTGGCTTCGTGCTTCTGCTTCATGATAGCCCTTTGAAAAGGATCGAATTCTTCAAAATCCCCGAGATTGTCATTCCTTCAAAACTGAAACGGACTGACGTCGACTGACAGGGGAAAAGTTAGGGTCCACCAAACACATCCCTAGGACTTCCTTTAGCTCCCCCCAGTGGCATTCCGGCAGATCAAGGCTCAAGGCTCCTAATGGCTGTCAGTGAATGGCCTCCCGGAGCCTTGGACGCGGCTGGAATTCTTGCCATGCCAGATTCTCGGAGGCACAATGCACATTCCACCCCTCCACACTATGGCGCGTCGACGCGCTCCGAGGCTGGCGATGTTTAATTTAATTTCCTATTAGGCCCCCATCACCGCTTATTGCTCGTCTTCTTCTCTTTACAAGTTCATGAAGCCCTAGCCAAGTGCATCTGGGTTGGACGGTTGCCCAGCTTGTTCTACACCCGCCATCTCTTAACGCGTCGCACACTTCATCTTTGTATCTTCTACCTTTCGCGCGGCATTTCAATCACGTTGGTGACGCTGTAGAGCAGCTTGCCCATTTTGATACTCTCACCATGGCTACCGGATTCTCTGCAACGCCTCGGAAGGAAGGCACCTGGACCAAACTCGTCATATTCGTCTCGCTATACTGTCTGATCCTCGAATCCATCCTGGAATGGGTGCTCGTTCTCTTCTTGTACGGCAATCACTATGTCGATTCAAAAATGACTTTGAGCTTGGTCCTATCTTTGGTATCGGTATGTTGTTTTCCAAATCCGTCGAGGTCCAACTATCGCTGATTGATTTATAGTCCTTTCTTTCAGTGCCCCTCGTCTCTCTCCAGAGTTTGGTCGCCTGGCAATACAACAAGATTGGCGGCTTCGGGGAGAAGAAGACCGTTCTGCACAATGTCTGCACCTACGTGTACCGGCTATGTCTCATGTTGTGGCTAGCAACGTGTGTGACAGGTCTGGTAGTCGCCGCTCAGCAGGTCTACTGTCTGCCATCCGGAACTGATGCAAGCTACTGGAGGGTGGGCATCAGTTGTGCATTCCACCGGTCATCAGTGATAGTGTCCGTTGTTACACTGTAAGTGGTGATTTTAGACACGATGGTCCTGGATTCGGAGCTGACACGAGAACTGTAGTATTACCGTCTGCACACTCTACTGCGCGAGAGAATTGTGCGATCGACCATACGATGTTTCGCTCATTGGGATTTACAAGCGAAATCCCAGACACATCCTAGAGGACGACAGTATCTTCTCTGGTCACAGCTGGGACAGCGATGAGACTCTCAAGAACGAAATCCTCAACCTTTGCCGCCAACATGATGGAAAGGCCAATGGAGAGCCCTGGTATATCGATCCCCTGGCCAACAAAGTGAACTGCCATCCGAGCATCAAACATCCTGCACCTGTTCGCCTCCGGCCACAACTCACAGTCAACACGGATCCTGGGTCTATCTATGGCGAGATCATCTCTGGGGTCGCCGTCTCCCCTGATGATAGCTGGCCTCGTCATTCTCCAGGAGGGCAAACTATCGCCAGCGACTTCTATCCCATCTCACGCACCTCCACAGTTCTGACGAGTGACTCTCGCCATCTCCTCTCCGACATGGTCGTGCCCAAGGTTCCCCCGATTCCCGAGCAGTATACCGATCATCCCATTCACAAGCGAGGAAAGTCCTCATTGTCTTCCATCCGGAAATTCCTTCCCAAGACGTTCCCGCTATCACTCCCTCTGTCATCGGACCCGCAGATTCGTGCCCTGGCCGACCCTAATGCCGCTTCAGACGTTGAGAAGCAGGTCGTCACTCCTTCCATCAAGAATGGGGCCGAATCGTCCACCAAACCAGGGAAATCAAACAAGCCGGACTCTTCTCCAACCACTCCTAAGGTCACTAACTCCGAGGGCCACACCCGAACGATGACCATGAATTCTGCCGACGCACCGGAGGTTGTTCCAACAGAAGACCTCCCCACCGAACCAGTCAAAGTCCGCCGATCCCAAACAGCCTGCCTTGCATCAACCTCTCCGTTCATCCACCACCCTCACCATCCAAACTACGCCCCTGGGCCAGCGAACCCGCGCAACTACGCAATGGCCTACCGACAAAATACCACCATCCTCCCAGCCCACACCGACATGCGACGGAGTAACTCGCGCCAAATGCCCCTCGTGCAGGTCCCCATCCGCAGCAACTCCTACCAATTCGACCAAACCCATATCCCACGCCACGCCCAGAGCCAGTACCAACCCGCCTACTACTCCCAACCCACACGCTGGGGAAGCCAACCTATGTACGACCCCAGCCGTTCGGCGCCTGCGCTCTCTGCGGTCTCCCGCCGCGACGATGTAGAAATCGTCTACCCCAGCACCCGTCGAGCCCGCAGCAGCACGCACGGTGGACCCAGCGGCCCTCTCAGCTGCATCCTCGAGTCAACCGGCCCGCGATCCTCAGTCGAGTCTCACCGGGTTAGCGCTGCTATATCAGAGACCCCGCGCAATGTAATTGACCAGAGCACTTACCGGGGTGCTAATCGTACCAGCATGCCTTTCTATTAAGAGCCATATGATGTCTCATGTCTTGCCTGCCGGTCAGGCAATTAGCTTCTACGTGTTGTTCACCTTGAAAGGTTATACGATTGTATTGAAATAGCGAATGGTGTGTCCGGGGTAGCAGCGTTTGGTTTTCTTCATTTTCGGCCCTGATATTTTTGATACCAGAATTTAGCAATAATTTATGACCCCAAACCCGGACTTGAGTGATTTTGAATGAAAATTAACATCATCAATTTGGTGCAACCAATTACCCTATACCGAAGGTACAACCATGCAATCCTGAGAGCAAAGCCCCATCCCTAGCTCCATACACAAACCAACGCCCATCACCAAATGCAGAAAAAAAGCTAATACAAGATCCAACCCTATACCTTCTTCTCCGTACTCCTGGACTTCCGCTTCTCTTGCTTCTCGACATGCTTCTCGGCATATTTGTACCGATACGCCTGGCCCGACTTCGCATCTGCACCTCCATCCCGACGGTTCTCCTTGCCTTGGACCAGAACACCAGGTCCACGACCCATCTCCTTCTCCCCCCAATACATCATCAGAGCCTTGGCCATACGATCACGCTCTTTGAGAAGGAGGTCCACACGACGCTCCCATTCGCGCTCCCGCTTTTCCACGGAGAGAGCAATGCGTTCATCGACAGCGGCGGCAGTCTCGTCCTTGGCGGCGATGATGGCTTCGAGGCGCTTGATCTCGGATTTGAAGGTCTTGCGAAGCTGGGGTTCTTGGGAGACTGAGGTTCGCAGGGTGGTTAGATCTGTTCGGAGCTCTGCTTCGCGTTGTTCGGCTGCTGTGAGCATGTTGCGGATTTTACGCATAGACTCTGCGTGCGAAGAGCGCAGGGTAGATATAGCGGTCGAGTGGGCGGTTTGTAGGCTTCGGATTTGTTCCTGGTGAGCTGCCTCCAGGGCAGCTGTGTCCACGCTGGGTGCTGGCTGTTCTGCGTTGAGGCCACGAGCTGTGGGTGGGGATGGGGGTGGACTGGGCGGTTGGCCGAGGGCCTCCTCTTGGAGGCGAGCGACGGTTTCCATTGATTCTGCGTGCTCTTCTTGCGTGCGAGTCAACTCGTGCTGGGTCTTGGTGAGGGTAGAGCTTAGCTCCTGCACTTGTGTTTTGAGTCGCGCATTCTCTGCTTCGATAGTTGTGATGAAGATCTGAGATTCGGCAGCTTGGTCTCGGAGGCGGTTTGCTTCGGTGTCCGCGGCCTTTTGGGCGGCCAAGGCGTCTTCAAGTTCTTGTTGAAGTCTTGTGAATTCTTGGCCTGGTTGCGGCACATCGTGGTCATGTGGCGCGCCAAGATCATTTGGGAATGTTTCCTTCAGAGGTGAATCAGGCCCTGAGTGTCCCAGATCCTTGATCAAGTCGAGGATCTCGCTGTAGGTGCTACGGTTGCCAAGTGGTAGATCGGCCGCCGCAGCTCTAAGCGCATTCTCTTGGGCCTCCACCTGGGACTGCACGCGTGTCAGGTCAGCTTCAAGGGAGCTATTCCTATCTTCCAGAGGCTGATTCTTGGTTTCAAGGGTGGTGAGTCGGTCCTCGAGTGCTTGGTAATCGGTGTTGACGCGTTCAATTTGTTCCTCCAGTCTTTCGTTCTCCAGAGCCTGGTCGTCAATCTCTGCTTTGAGCCTGTCGATCTCGGCATTTTTCTCGCGCATTAATGATTCTCTGGCCTGAGTGACTTCTCTTAGTTTAGTCATGGTCTCTTCGAGAGTTGTGTCCCGCTTCTTCAGTTGCTCTTGAGTGTGGTTTAGTTGTTGACGGAGGTGGGCGATGGTCTCCAGTCTTTCGGCATCCAGAGAGCTCTGAGAATCCCGATTCTGAAGTTGATGCTGCATGTCACGAATTTGCTGTTGGAAAACGCTCAGGTCGGAGGTGTGCATGGTGGACTGTTGAAGAAGCCGTTCACGTTCCGAATTCTGCTTCCGCAGTGACTCCACCTGCTCACGGAGGATAGCCTCGTCGCCTCCCTCACTTTCAAGTTCCTCGATCAAGGCATTTTTACGCTGCAGCTCTGCTTGAAGATGTCGAATTTGCTCTCCCGCCGAAGCGGCCTCAAGCACCCGATTGCGGTTCTTCTGAATATGCTCTTCGCGATCTCGTAGCTCCTCTTCCAAATGCGCAATGCGACGATGCAATTGGATCTCCAAGTCCTCGGGCTCATCAGGCTCATGTTCTGATGAATCTGAAAGTTTCCTCAATGAGGGAGATGCGGGGCTCTGTAAATCATCCGCAGGATCTTCTTCGATGTTTTCCAGCTGGGTCGAGTCTCTTGCAAGAGCACTGGTCCTGCGAAGCAAATGCGACGGAGTAGACATGTCCACCGGCGGTCCGAATTCACTATAGTCACCCGACTCGGCCTCTTCTTCGACAGCCGGTTGTCTTGACTTGAGCGAGTTATGACGCGACGCAGATTCCGGCTCGTGGTCGGGGTGGTGCTGCGCGCTGAGTTTGCGCACACTCGACATTCCGTCGCCCATTAAGTACTTCTCCATGTTTGCAGTAAAGTCCTCCGGACCCCCAACATCCGAAAGATTGTCTTCTGCGTCCTCTTTAAGATCAGGTAGCTGACCGTCTTTCCCGTCCGAAAACTGGCCGCTGGGAAACTGGCTAAAGTCCAGCGTGTATTCAGCAAGACGAGCATCCAGATCCGAGCCAGTCGGGCTTCCCGGGGTCGATGTGTGAGGGTGACTCAAGGCCTCATTGCCAGCATGTTGCTGTTCATCGTCGCTCGCCTGTTCGCGATCTTGCTCTTCGTGTCGAAAGCGTTCGGAGATGGGACTGTCGGCGGGGAGCGGAGACTCTGGTGGGCTAGTGGTTTGTTGTGGAGGAGAAGATGGCATGAAGAGTGGCGTCACCAGTGTTGACTGTCCGATCGTGTCGTGGGAGGTTGGGAACGGGGACGTATAGCCGGTGTTGGCCATTGTCGCAGACGCGTGTTCGGATCTGCTGCAATAGATGTGGGCGCTGCATGCGCAATATGCGGAGGCTTGTGTCGAAACTCAATAACGGGGGGTCAATAGATTCGCAAGCACATGTGAGGGGCGATCGGATTAAATAAGGGGATAACAATAGCAATTGCAAGGGAATGACAAGAAAGATCTGAGACGCGGATCCGATCGTTTGGATGCACATGGGCGCCCGAATCCTAAGGCATTATGTTTACTTGCTACCTATTTGGGACTAGTGCGAATATATAGCACTACACAGATGAAAATGCAGGGAATTGTAAATGTAGTAAATGTATCCTGAGAGTTTAGAAGTATAGTCACCCGAGGTCTTATGAAGTGAGGTTATATCCCAGAAACTAGTAGGATACCCTCTATGTTCATGACGTCGACCTTGCTCGTAGTACTATTCACGATAACACTGACGATGTTATAGTAATCTAATCTCATTCCAAGGTCTTTGCGAATTTCTTCCTGCTAACTATGTCTTCTCAACTCCATTCTAAGTTTATTTCTAGCGGTGTCTAAAGTATTTGACTATTCAAAATTCCAGTTTTCCTAATGGCCACTATGCCCGTAGCCTAACGATTCCTCCGACATAGAGACATCTGATACTTCGTCTGACACTGCGTCTGATGCTTCGACTTTTGAGTTCCACCTTATTCCTAAATAATATCCCATTCAATCCTTTGTATACTCTCACGCAGTGGTCTTCCATTCGGGAAAACCGGGTGGCACTACCGAAGGCTCCTCCGAAGGACCTCCAAACATTGTAGGTCCTGTCTTCGATTCCTCCACAGCTTCCTCTATTGCAGCTGCTTGTCTCGTGGCACGTCCACCCTTGGAGGCAATTTCACGCTAGTTGTATTAGCACTTGACTATCTCCAAGTTTCGAATACCGAGACTAAGATCTTACTTGCTTTTTCGGGTCCTTGTCATGAAACCCGCCAGTGCCTCGAGCTTTCCCACCTTTCTTACCACCCCGGTACCCGATTGCGGACATCTCTTCTCGTGATCGATTGGCAAAGTTACCCCGATTGGGGTGGTTTCCATATGCTGCGGTGGCGATTCTAGGCCCATACCCGACCACGATCGGATTCGATCGAAGGGACGGCGTTAGCCCGTGCAGAGAGCGTAACATGCTTTCTTTGCTTTGTGGAAGCTTTGCTCGTTAAGATTCAGGTATTCAATCGCCAAGCTGTGGCGAGATGTTTTTGCATGCAAGTGCGTCTGGTTTTATAGAAACGCAATGTCGCCGACTTTTGCCCCAGAGCCGAAGGAAGAGGTGATATATAACGTGCCGACGACAAAAGGTCGCCTTCACAGCCACATGGACTGATCTAACAAATTCCGGACGATTCGCTTGGAACTCCATCCGAGCTCTCGGTTGATGTCATGTTCAATCACATCTCGCCTCCGTGGACTTTGGTGGCGGGCAACCTTACATCCACCCATGGCCCTTTTTCAAGCGCAGGCCCTTTAACTAGCCAATGGCTACATCTTATTTTTACCAACGTACATATCATTTGATATTTTCGGACCTGAATCGTACCTCAATTTCTGAACGAAGTCTTGAAATGTCTTTCCTCAGGAGAATGCAGTTCGCACTTTATTTTCTGCGGGAGACAAGACGAAGTGATTTATCGAAGATATTCAGCACTCTGTTTCAACCTGAGAATAATGAACAGAACTAAATAAGATCATCACAAAGGCAATGATCAAAAGGTTTCGACGTCACGAACCCCGCGGGACAAGCTTATCAGCCCCACCGTCTCCCTTGATAAACGCGATGCGCGAGCTCCAGAGCTCCAAGCTCCAGGTTGATATACCCCACGCTCATATATCAATTCAATATGCCACCTCTCCCCGGTGGATATCTGGAGCGCCGGCGGGTAATCTGTTACCACCAAACCATCATTCCCGGGGGCGGGTCATACGTGTCCATGCTCCCACTCGTGGAAAACAACACCGGGGCCACGCATGTTGTCCTTGCAGCCATTCATATAAACGGAGAGCCGGGAGACATCACTCTCAACGATGACCCGCCTGACAGTCCCAAGTTCGACCCGCTGTGGGCCGAAGTGCCCCTCGTAAAGCAGGGCGGCTTGAAGGTGATGGGCATGCTGGGTGGTGCCGCGCAGGGCTCTTTCCAGCGACTCGATGGCGAATCGGACCAATTCGAGAGATATTACCGCCCTCTCCTGGATATAATCCGCCGCTATGAACTCGACGGGTTAGACCTCGACGTCGAAGAGGAGATGTCCCTCCAAGGCGTCATCCGGCTCATTGATCGTCTGAAGGCCGACCTGGGTGACGACTTTATTATCACACTGGCCCCCGTCGCAGCCGCATTACTGGGTGCGGGAAACTTGTCCGGATTCGATTATCGCGAACTTGAACAGGCGAGAGCCTCCAAGATCGCTTGGTACAATGCCCAGTTCTACAACGGCTGGGGTCCCGCGGAGGACCCTCGCATGTACGCAGCTATCATTGCGCAGGGCTGGGCCCCGCGTCGAGTTGTTTATGGTCTATTGACTAACCCTGGTAATGGATCGCAGGGTTATGTGCCTCGGGAGAAGATTGGGGCTGTTCTGGGGATCTTGGTCCAACAATTCCCGACATTCGGCGGTGTGATGGGCTGGGAATATTTCAATGCATTGCCTAGTGAGAGGGCCAAGCCGTGGCAATGGGCTGCGGAGATGTCATTGAGTATGGGCATGAAAGATGTTTTGACCGCGGCTAGCCAGTTGGTGATGGGGTCGACGGTGCAGAACATGCTGCGGGGCATGCAAAGCCAGCGATAACTCGGATTCAAGAACATCTTATAATTGAAATTTCTCAACTATAAATCACAAGCAATAAAGCTGAATATCAAACATGAAGACATCGGTGGTGCGAGGAGCAAATCTTTGACCGAACCTTGGAAGCTGACATAGTGGCTGTGAAGGCGAAGGGATGTCCCCATCCCCAGAAAGGATCGTCGATCTGTTGTATCTCAATATAGTGATATACCAGAGTTGCTAGTGTCCGCTAGAATGAGATAGGTATAAGGTAAGGCGAGAAAAGATATAGTGCTGGTATTCGCGAAGATGACCGGATCGTCTCGGTGCGCCCATCCGAGAAAGATAAGGTACATACGGATCCCTCCGGATATAGATGATACAGCTTCGGAAACATTGTCAAATAAATATGTTCAGATAGCAAATTCCCGTAAAAACAAGGTTTCTGTTCCCTTGGCTCATTCCCAAGGCGCTCTTGACAGACCACTGGTTCGATCTGAGACAAGACACATCAAATCAAGTTTTAATGTCTGCCAATTCACTGGAGAGATAGACTTCCTGACAACATCTAACTCGAAGAATAAATCTTCGTTTAGCCGCTTTTGCCAAAACCAAGCAGGCAACTTCCACTGGAATACGAGAAGCATATTGCGCGTGTTTTCAGCATCATCCGAGGTGTAGTCAATCGGGCAGACCCACTCAGAGATCAGGACTGCAAGCTCTGTCGGAAGTTTGCTAAAACGAGGGTATATATAGTGACTTGTCTCTGCGCGGGTAATCACTTCTTGAAGCGCTGGTATGAGTAGTGGATTCTGATAAATATCACAGCCGTGTTGAAACTCTGATAGGGCCTGGTTCGGCTTGACCCGGCGAATGCTGTGATCTGCTAAGCCATGTAGCTTTTCCTTGCGCCAGTGTTTTCGGGAAGACACGATAAATGTTCTGAGTTTGGTCTCAGTCGGTAGGGCTCCAAGAACTCGGCCCAAGAGCACCCAGCAATGAGCATGAATAAGGAATCCAATCGGCTTCCCTTTATACTGTTCCGGCTGTTTTTTAGCCTTCGTAGCATACAATTTGGTGAATGGAATACCATGGTATACGGAATTTTGTTTCCCACCAATTCTCGCGGTTGCTGGATCTTTCGGAAAGTAATAGGGCCCATCGTGCTCTTGCACCATATTAATACCCGTTAGACGATACTTCATATTCGACTCTTTGATTACTATGCTAGTTAGTTAGATGTAGTTCGAATATTAGCTAGAACTTACTCGCTCGACAGAAACATGACCATAGCCGGGGCATATTGCCAAAACATGCCTCTTCTACCTTGATAGCAGGCACCAGCACATGGTTTAGCTTGGATGTCCAATAACTCTCCCATTGACGTTTGGGCAACCGACCATCGTCATAGGAGTCTGCAATTCCAGAATATATCCTCGATGGGATTTCCATCTCGCATAGAATGCACTTTGGCGGTGGATTGGGTCTTGGATAATAGTAACAACGTGACATGGCAATGTCCAAGAGAAGAATATGAATAGTATGCGATGCTACTGGAGACGGAGCATTGTCTGCCTAGCTACTAAGATGATTTTCTTCATGGAGAAAGAAAATGCTTATATTATCATGGACTGATGTAATAATGAATGCTTCACCGACGAAGCCAGACTCTAGCAGGGGTTTATCTTGTTTGGTACACCATCGGATGTGCCGTATTCTTGTGCTTCCTATCGCAGCTTGCCATCCATTTCTCTGTTCTTTTTTACCGCCAGTACCCCTAGTCTAAATGTAGACGGTGTTGAACTCTCATGCTCAAACACAGTGTACTATTTTCCCAACCTACTTCTGGCTATGGCGGCTAAAGAACGTTATCTGGATGGGGATACTCTGGCTCCAACACTATCCACGGGTACGATTATACCTCAATTCACACCTTACGGTGGATTTCCTTCAGAGAAGGATCCGTTTCATTCCATTCTATGCGTGAATGCGAGCCTCTTACCATCACTACCGCACGGATGACGTTGGTAAAAGGTATAACCTCCATGGTACAATTCCCAGTAAGCAGAAAAGGGACTGTTATGCTAACTTCATCCAGCGATTGCGTAGAATACCTAACAAATTGAAACATGATTAGTTGATTTATTCTTATGCGAACTACAAACTGAGCGTTCCGTAGATACCACATTGCTGTCACCATGGATGAAGTTTTTACTACCGCAAGGGACGGACATTAGAATGAACGCTCGCTAAGCTTCAGCTCTGACTCGGACAACCTTGCCCTAGCATCTCTCTGCAAAGGCGATGCTAATAGATGAAGCCACAATGATTATAGGAGAGTATGGTTGAATTGAAGTCTAATCCACGAATACATCAAATCAGAATCAAAGTACAGAGTCGTATTGTACAGGTTATACACATCTTGCAAGATCACTTCCGTCGCCTCTGGCTGTTGACTGCAGCCTCCTGGTGCTTCTGCCATGAAGACTTCGCCTTCTCCCGTTCAGCTGCAAGTGCCCTCAGATGGGCTTGGCGACGGGCGTGGTTGCGCTCTTCACGAGCAAAGGCATCGGCTGATCTCCTCTCCTTCTCATATTCCTCCGCCTTTTTGCGCTCTGCATCAGAGAGACGTGGTCCCGCAACGGGCGTGCCGTCGGCATTCGTAGTAGATCTGCCAAGCACTTTGTCCATCTGCTGAGTGGCATCTTCTGACCAGCTGCTGAGATCCTTCTTTTTACCTTCGATCCACTGATCAAGGGCGCTAATTTTTGTGATGGATGCCGCGGACGCTTCTCCCTGGGTCTCTGTCTTGATTTGGGCCGCACGGCGCCTTTCCTCTTCCAAGCGCATTTCAAGTCGCGCCAAACCTGCACTTTGTGTTCTGTCAAGGATTGGCGCTGTGGGACTACCGACGGGAATAGTCATATTAAGTTTTTCACGGACCCAGCGATTGTGCATGATAGTGGATTGACAAAGGGCGAAGATACCGGTGGTCATGAAATAAAGTTGCAGCGCCGCTGGCTGGGAGGCTATGAAAAGAAAAGAAACCGACGGGAGAATATGTAGGATGGGCTTGCCTGGACCATTCATGAAATCCATCATGCCGGATTCGACTCCTTTCTGTTGTCATGATTAGAAGTTGGCGTGGGTGAGAAATAGGGAAAGCAACAAACCTTGAGCGTCAGGTACAGCGCACCAGCAGTGACCATCGGAAGGATATACATTGGATCGGCCACAGTCAGGTCTTTGATCCAAAAGAAGGACTCCTCCGTGAGCCCTGGTAAAGGCAGGCTGGCCATGCCGTTAGTCACTCTGTAAATGCCGAAACCAAACGGAACTTGCAACATGGGAACGGCGTTCTTCCACATCTTAACGCCATGTTGCCTATGGATTTCGTTGATCTCAGCCCTCTTCTGCTGAAATGTGAGTTGGTCGCCTTGTTGCATGGCGCGCCTGCTGTCTTCTTGGAGCGGATTGGTTATAGGCTTGACATTGTGGACTCTTGCGGATACATCAGAAGCAGCAAACATGGCCGGAAGTAGGACAGTGCGGAGCAATAAGCCAGTGCCGACGATGCTAGCCCACCATGGCAAGTCTCCCCAGATGTGAATGTGTTCAATGAACCATTGACTAATCGAGGATGTACCCCAGCCGTAGTCCAGTCCAAGATCTTTCAAATATCCCAATTTCTCGGGGATTGCTGAGAGGTCAAGATCGGACAGGTCAGTCGCTTCGGCGACTTCACTTGGGCTGGTGGTCTCGGGAACAGGAGAGGGTGCCGGCTCGGGCATGGAGGACTTGAAACGGACCGCGGTTGGACCAACAGCGAGAGATGCCTTGGGCCAGGTGGCGCCAGAAGATGCCAAATTCAATTGGCCTCCTTGGCCAGGGACGCGAAGACGCTGCGGCCGAAAGGATGATATCTGCGAAACCAGTCAACTTCAACTTCCGACACCCGGAGTTTGCAGAAACAACAAACCGATCGAGTACATCGGGGAACCGCAGCCAACCGTTGCCGCACAATGGCAACAGACAAACCGGGCCCTTTCAGGCCAGCAGCTCCAATCATGGTGGTTGAATTGGTTGATAGAGTGGATGAGAGCTGTGAGAGTCGAGTCTCCAGCAATTGGGGAGACTTTTTTTTCTGCCGGGCGGAATGTCGCGGGTAAACACCCACGTCTACAGTTGAACTTGGCATTTGGTCAGAGACAGAGAGACGGACAGAATGAGATAAATCGATATCGATATTTCTAGTAATGCAAATCCAGTTTCGCCAGGCGCCGGTTGAGTATTCTATGTACAATATCTTCTTCCGGGGGGTGGACTAAAGGTATCACTCCAATCAAACATAACATGTACTGGTTTTGTTTCCTGTCTCCATGCACCGTCTTTTTTTTTTTTAAACACAGAGGGGAATCTTGTGAGTTTGGACGGGCTTATAGAATGGCCATCCACCGCTTACTCCAGAGATGCGGTGTCGTTGATACCAGCCGCGGAGGTTACCCGTCTCCGCTCGGAAGGGAGCTCTCGCATGTCCACTCCGGGGCCCACAGGATGTGACCGACGGTACATTGGGAAGATCTAGTAGAAAATGATGGTCAGCTATTACAGTTGACATATCGGTTGACATGAATCCATAGCATACCTTAGTGTTCGACCATCCCAGACGGAAAGCCGCTTCATGGGCAAATAGTTCACCGAATCCAAGCATTAGGCCATTCACGAACGGGAGGAACAGGTTGATAGCCGCCCCGCGGAGGATGCCCCAGAGAGTCGGGGGCTGATACAGGATCATGGCCGAGCCAGAGGTAGAAGGAGGAGAAGAGGACATCTCGTTGTTCGCCGAGTAGTTTTCCGAGTCGGAGGGGACTGTCATGGTCGAGTCATAGAGGTCGACTCGCGAGCTGGCCGCATCGGAGGCCATGGGGGGCAAAGATCGGGAGCTCGAGCGGCAACGGAGATGACAAGATCGTAGATGATCAGAGATTCTCTGGATCGAGAGCAGACCAGATTGAGTGAGCAGTCAACAAGCTGCGCTCATCGCTGGCGAGTGTGGGTACTGTATTATGTCAGCATATCGACCCAGTACTTAAATAGTTAAAAACTATAACTAGTTAGATATCTCGTGGTAGCTGGAGTCTACCTTGAGCAAGAGTAAACATCTTTCCGGATGGATTCATAACTGCTTCTTTAAATCAGTTGAATCTAATCCTAATGTTCCAGGAGTAGACTATGTTGCTCAGGTGCCTTTTTCTAGTGACCGCTACTCATGCCAGTGCTTAAGGTAGACTATACAATTGGATCGGAGGGTGAGGACACTTCTAAAAAGGATCACAGGTCTGCCCTGAATTATCTTTGTTGGATACTGGATTTCATGCAAATCCTTCCCAAACACAGCTTTCTAGGTGGCGACGATGGCCGAACCTTTTGGACAGACTGAAAAAGAAAGTAAATTAGGCTACTACTATACTCTTGCAAAGTATATCTTGTGGTATATGAGCCATGTAACTGGAACACGATTCTCCTGCAGAGGACATCGGACGACGCTGAAGTATAGATTGAGCGCCGACGGAGCGGAAGATCCTGGTCTCCGGCTGACCAAGAACGAGTGACGTATTCAGTAACTACCCGCCGCGGTGTTGATTTGGCCCATTCACAGCTTCCTGCTTCCGTACCCTCACCATTATCTCACCTCTTGTACGGTTGTACCTCACAACCAACTTTTCTTCCCTTTTGGAAAGTGACTTTACCTTGTTTCATTTATCCTCGTCCCCCGGAACCCAACTGCCGAGCTCAATTATGGAACACAACGCCGCAGAGCACGACGAGGTCGTGTCTCAATTCTGTGCCATGACAGGAACTCAACCTGCAGAGGTAAGCTTCGTGTTACTTTTTGCATTGGTGCGCCACTGACCCTTTTCTGTTATCGTGTAGGCTCAAGAGTACCTTGCAGCCAACCGATGGGATATGGAAGCTGCGGTGACCGAGTTCTTTACGGAGCAGGACGAGGCCTTACAGGGCATTAATACTAGCGCTGCTAGGCAAGCTGGAGCTGAAGGCTCATCTGGAGCAGCTTCCAGCGGTCGGACTCTCAGTGGAGATCCTGTTCCGTCCTCTTCCGTCGCACCCGAGGCTAAATCCTCCACGAAACGCGCTGCGCCGAAGAAGAAGTTTGCGACATTGGGAGACTTCGCAGGAGGAAATGATCATGATAGCTCGGATGACGATGGTTCCGTGGACCAGGACTTTTTTGCTGGCGGAGAGAAGTCGGGCTTGGCTGTGCAGAACCCGGATGACCTGAAGAAGAAGATTCTTGAGAAGGCCCGAAGGTAAGCTCTAGGAAATGACCGCTGTTTCAAAATATGCTGGTATTAATATCTACAAAAAGAGCGCAGCCCCCACCGTCAGACGAGCCCAAGTCTCGACCCTCGCACTTCACAGGTGCTGCCCGCACTCTGGGCGGTGACGATGCCCCGAGCCGGGTGATCGAAGACAACACCGCACCGGCGCCGCAGCGCGCCCAGCGCGTACAACGGACTCTCCACTTCTGGGTTGACGGTTTCTCGGTGGATGAAGGCGAACTCTACCGCACGGATGACCCCCGCAACGCCGAGATTCTCGAAGGCATCCGCCAAGGACGTGCTCCTCTTGCGATTATGAACGTCGAGGCCGGACAGGAAGTGGACGTGGAGCTGAAGCAACACGATGAGAAATATTCGAAGCCCAAGCCCAAGTACAAGCCGTTCTCGGGAACCGGTCAACGTCTCGGCAGCCCGACACCCGGCGTCCAGACCCAGGCTTCTACATCCTCATCTGCCACTCCCGCGCCCTCTACTTCTAGCGACTTGAAGCCCGAGCCCAAGGTCGATGAGTCACAGCCTACAGTCACTTTACAGATTCGTCTGGGCGATGGTACCCGACTGACCTCTCGCTTCAACACCACTGCCACCATCGGCGATGTCTATGAATTCGTTTCCGCTGCAACTCCGGGAGGCCGAAACCGAGCATGGATGCTGATGACGACATTCCCCAGCAATGAGCTGAAGGACCGGGGCCAGGTCCTCGCAGACCTGCCTGAATTCAAACGGGGTGGTGTTGTCGTCCAGAAATGGACATAGAAGCCTGCGCCATCTAAATTTCCTTTCTCGCTATGGCTTCAACAAAAGGGAGTGTCGAAGCAAATAGATTGCTACATACCAATCATGACCGATAATGGATATTGGCGTCTTCTAGGTAGACCAACGATGTATGTCAACAAGGAACGTTCCAAAATAGTTCAACCCTTAATCGTAGCAGCGTCCATCCGCAGGTTAGTTAGTCAGAGCCCTCAGAGCCCGATTGATAAGCATCCGAACATCGGCCTCCCCCACCCTTTGATGTCGAGATCATTTCTACGCTTCGACTTAACACTGATTCACCGCAGAAATGCCCCTTGACGGAGTGAAGAACATTGTCCTAGTGAGTCCTTTCCGGAAATCACAGTGCCCTGGTATTCGCAGCGCCGCAGGAATTGCCCCTCAACGGCTTATCGATAACGGAGGCGAGAGATCGCAACGTCGAAGCAGCTGCTAGTTGACTTCTCATTCCTACTGAACGAAAACTAACAAGCTCTTGCCGCAGGTGCTCTCCGGCAAAGGAGGCGTAGGCAAATCCTCCGTCACTCTCCAGCTAGCCCTCGCCCTCTCCCTCCAAGGCAAATCCGTCGGGATTCTAGACATCGACCTGACAGGCCCCTCAATCCCGCGCCTGGTCGGCCTTGAAGGCGCAAAGATCACACAATCTCCCCATGGCTGGCTACCCGTCCCAGTTCATGATGCTGCAGATTCATCTACTACACCAGCCCGTGGCTCCCTCCGCTGCATGTCTCTCGGCTTCCTTCTGCGCGACCGCGGCGACGCTGTCATCTGGCGCGGACCTAAGAAAACAGCCATGATCCGCCAGTTCCTGTCAGATGTTTCCTGGGGCGAAACTGATTATCTGCTTATCGATACCCCGCCTGGCACGAGTGACGAGCATATCGCATTGGCGGAACAACTTCTCACGTTGTCCACTGCAGACGCTACAACTGCAGCGCAGCGCAATGTGCCCAGACTTGCTGGCGCGGTGCTTGTGACGACGCCGCAGGCTGTTGCCACTTCGGATGTGCGCAAGGAGGCGAATTTCTGCGTGAAGACGAGTATCCCCGTGCTGGGGGTTATTGAGAACATGTCTGGCTATGCGTGTCCGTGCTGTGGCGAGGTCAGTAACCTCTTCTCTAGTGGTGGGGGTGAAGTCATGGCGCAGCAATTGGGGATCCCGTTTTTGGGGAAGGTGCCGGTTGATGTCAAGTTTGGGGAGCTGGTTGAAGGCAAAATGGAGGAGAGCGATGATGAAGATGAGGATATGGAACAAGATGGGCAGGCTGAACCTCCAGTGGAGCCGGATCTGAGACCGCTGGTGGAAAAGTATAAAGAGGGCTGGTCGTATCCTCGATTCGAAGAGTTTGCGAAGACGTTGCTTGGAGGTGTGGAAAGCACAGCTGGGACGTCTTAGGATGTCCTTGGGAAAAGCTTGTCGGTCTTATACCCAGCGATCAGGGGTTTTGATTGCATTGCATTGAGCATTCGTTAAGGCGTTCATTGCTTATGTCGGCCGGTTGTTTACAGGTTATCAAGAAACAGTCAAAATCAGTTCCCAGTTCGCAAGTAAATCATTAAATAAATTGCAGACTCCAAACTGTGTGGAATCATCAGTTAACTGAGAGTCGTAAATGGAAGTCGTGATACATCAAAGCCATAATCATCATCATAAATCATCGGGAATCGTTATAAGGTGGGAAACTCCTAATGTGCCTCCAAAAGAAGGTTAAACGCCTTCCGAAGTGGCGGATCCTTCGAGCATGGCTCGGAGGTGTCCCTCTGCTGACAGCAGAGCAGGGCGGGATTTTGGCCCAGCGGCTTGTGCAGTCCATCTCAGCCAGCCAAGAAAAGAGCGGACGACCTCTGTTGGTTGCCAGCTGTCCAGCACTAGGTTGTTAGGTGAATGACACGGATCCGTGGGCAGAACGGATGGGTCAATGTCTGCATTTCTCTCGCCTGCCTGGGCATCAACATGAACCTCAGAAACAACAGCGGGGGTGACAATATCTGGAGAAGAGTGATCATCTCGGCAAGAATCGGTCTTCGCCAGGAGATTGCGACTGGAACTCTTTGGCCTCGAAACAAACTCTCGAATGGCCGGCAAAAGAGAGACACCCAAATCCGGGGCACTCACATAAGCGGCCACAGTGGCCGGGGATGAAGCACTGGGCTGTACCGAGTCCGAGGCAGTCGCACCGTTGCGTTCCAGCGAGGATGTGGCCTCTCGAAGATTTTCTAGATACCGATAGAAAGAAAATGGGCGCATATCACGACGAACCTCCATATGGCCAGGACCATCCAAAATAACCACACCCTCATCAGCGTGCCGTTCGTCACTCGGGCTGGCCTCTTCGACGGGCACCAGGCCACCTGCCGGAGCGCGAATCTCTCCCAGCGGTGCAATATGGCTGCCGTATTCATTGGCGAGACTCAGCCTGCTTCGTCCGCAGATTTCCGCAATTGAATCCAATGTCCCCTGTATATCGGGCTCGATGGCCTGCAGTATGCTTTCGATACTGAAATCCTTATCCGACGGGGGCGGCGGACCTGATAAACGGGAGGGAACCGAGCTCTTGGAGCCGGAGAATGGAAACAGGCGGCGTGAAGACATGGTCGACGACTTTGCTGTCGGCTCTTCAGCATTGCCAGAATACGCTCTGACTAGTACTGGCTGGGATGGTGCAGTGGAGCTCCGTTCAGGGAGAAGATTAGCCGACCGATCACTCTGGGATGAAGGTCGCGAGTTTCCGGTAATTTGATGCGGGGCTGATATACATGTTGTTCTATCTGGCTCGTCTACAGCTGACTCGTAGTCCCGCCGGCTGACGTAGTGTGAGGGGCCTGCTTCGCCTGCCGCAGACGCGCAGGACGGAGAGGGTCGGGGCCATCTTTGTCTATTGAAGGACGAGGACAGCCGGTTACTGTCCCAGCGCGCAGATGGAGAGTCTGAATCCATCCTCAATAAGGGCCACCTCGAGGACAGCGCAGAGCAAATGAAACCTCCGCTCGAAGTATACAGGGCGAACCCGAGTACTCACGAGTCAAGATGCATTCGACTCGCAGGATGCATGGGATCTGATGCGCTGTCTATCATGTGCTGGCAGTGTCTGAGCGGGTGAACAGAAGAGGAGAAGTTAGAAACTCGAGTTGCAGGAAAGCAAGTTGACAAACAACGCCAAGACAACACGTTTGGGCTCAAGCTCCACCACTCGTCTCTCCTTCACTTCCTCCGTTGATCCGGCCACGCCATGAATCGTTTCAATGTATGTCATTGCGCCGCCTGACGTCTGAATTTCTGATGCGCCCCGCTAACTCCGTTATAGTTGGGCGACTCCGATGAGTCGGCCTCCGACTTCGACGAGGACTCCTCCGGCCTACCTTTCCCGCAACCGCTAGCTCGAACATCCTTTCTCGCCCATGACTTCGATCCTGCCACTTTTTTATCCACCCTGACCAATCGGCACCAGAGTCTCGAAGACCTGAGACAAGAGCTTCGGGGGTTAGAGCAATCTCTGAATAAGGAGCTGCTGGACCTAGTCAATGAAAACTATCAGGACTTTCTGTCTCTGGGGACTGCGCTCCGGGGAGGCGAGGAGAAGATCGAAGGTGTAAAAGTTGGTCTTTTGTCTTTCCAACGAGATGTGCAGTCAATTCGGGACAAAATCGAGGCGCGGCGTTGTGAGATGGAGGAGCTGCTGAACGAGAAGCGCCAATTGCGCACCCATGCTGATATTGGCAAAGACCTGCTGGACTATGCGGACCGAGTCGAGGAATTGGAGCATCGCTTGATGATTACAGACAGGTCGTCGCCTGTCGGGGGAGCTCCCGCATTCGACGAATCGGATACCGAGTCTGATATATTCTCGAGGGACGGTGGGGATAGCGATGACGATGAGCTGGAAGATGGGACAGCACCGGTCTCCTTGAAGCGACTCGAGCGACATGTCCAGAAATACGTATTCCTAAGCTCCATTGCTACACGAGTGGGCGAGCAACATCCATTTCTAATTGCACAACGACCTCGTGCGGCCAAGGTCAAGTCGACAGTATTGTTGGATCTGAAGGCTGCGCTGGAACAGGCCAGTCAGGCGGGAAAGAATCGCGACGCGAGAACTATGGCGATCCTACGTCTATACAAGCTCATGGGAGAAGATGTCAGTGCAATAGCTGCGCTAAAGGGCCTCAAGCTATAGATCGCTCTTTCTATTCCACAGAAGTCAGAGGCGAGCTGAAGTTGCATAGCGTTGGCGTTCAGGTTTATGAGCATCTCTATTAAACAGAAATAATACCATAATACACCATGTCCTTTCCTAATAAAACAATAATCTGTACACGCCAATCGAATATAAAACAGATGGTATTTTACACGCCAGTCAAGGCAGAGGTTTCGGGGGAGTTGTCGGTCGCGAACTCGCCGTTCAAGCTGAAGCCAGCGCCGTGAGTTGAGCTCAGCACCTAACAACACATTAGCAGATATTTCAACAATTTCAGTGTTAAAGCACTCACGACTTCGTAGATCTCCTTGTTGATACGGTCGTTCAATCCAGCGGCGTCCTTCTTGATCGACTCAATCGTTGTGCGCAGGTTATCGCGGAGCTGCTCTGGGGAGAATCCCAGCTGGCCGATCGGAAGACGAATGACGGCGTCACGCTCACGGTACATAGTACCTCCTCGGAGATCCTCGACACGCGATGCGACATCTTCGATCACGGTACCAGTCTTCACACTGGGCATCAGACCGCGAGGACCAAGAATACGACCCAGCCCGGCTTTGTTCAGCGCCGGCAAACTATCGGGATGAGCCAGACACCGGTCAAACTCGATCTTGCCCGCCTTCACTGCATCGAAAACTTCGTCTTCACCGACCAAGATAGCACCTGCGGCAATTGCATCCTTCGCCTGCTTGGATCCGGGAGGACAGATAACACAGATGCGAGACTCGGTTTGGACGGCATGGGGGAATCGAATCATGTTTCGGATGACAGGGCCGTCTTTCCTTGTCCGCATGCGAATCTGCACTTCGTATTTCGAAACTGCGGGCTCGCGGCCGACTTCCATCGCTCGGAGATAGCTGCAGCAGGAATCATGTCAAAACATGATCGGGGCTTTAACAGGGGACTTTCAGGGCTCTGTAGGCAAACATACCGCATCGCATCACACAGCGCAAACTGCTCCATATCCTTCAAGTTCTTTTGTTGGAACTCTCGAGGTCCTTTCCGCTCTGGCTTGGTTTGCTTCTTCGCCTTTGCCTTTGCCTTGGCCTGCATGTTGGTCTTGACACCTCGGACTTGCTGGAAACCCGAAAAAAAGGGAGTCATTGACTTCTCCCTAAGAGGTGAACGGCATGATAAAAGAATACCGCGCGCCACAGAGGGCAAAGCAGCGCCGTAGGACGACATGGCTGAACGATGATGAAGTAAGTTGGTTCGGGCGCTTCACTGCAATTGTTTTCTGCCAGCTCTGGTCCCGGAGAAACCATGGGCCGAGTCGCCGCCATAGAGTGAAATGACTGCCCCGCCAACTTTCGAAGAGTCACACTTCCCACGGATTCGTGCAAAATGTCCCAGTGTGAATTGACCGTGGCCACTCGTGGTAACCATGCGGCTCTGCTGCCCGTGGTGCTCATTGCCACTTCTATCAATGAGGCCCGTCCCACCCCGGTAATCAAGATCAACTATGAGGACTCTGCGCTTCTGAACGAGGCTGAGAAGGCTATTATTGTACATCTTACCACTGGGTCCGACTCTGTTTTTGGTACTATCAAGGCCATTGAACAGCTGCGTACTCAGTTCCCCTACCTCGCTAGCAAAGATGTCAACCTTGTGGGTTACCCCGCGATCAAATGGAACTCAAACCGAGTCTAATTTATTTCAATCAACAGGAGAATGAGTGGATATCTCAGCTGGACTCCTTCACCCCCATTGACTTCAAGGCCCTCGATCCCGTTCTCCAGCGTCTCGACACCCACCTGCTCATGCGCTCGTTCGTTGTCGGATACTCCCTCTCCACCGCCGACATTGCTCTGTGGGGCGCCCTCCGTGGCAATCGCATTGCCGTCGCTGCTCTGAAGAAGGGCACTCTGGTGAATCTGACCCGCTGGTACCGGTTCCTGGAGGACTTGTGCCCCTGGGTCTCGTCCGCTGTGGAGTCTTTGAACGCAGTCGATAGGAAGAAGAAAATGGCCAAGTCCAAGGAGGGCGGTAGCTACGACATTGATCTGCGCAACACTGAAAATGGCGTGGTGACTCGTTTCCCGCCCGAGCCTTCGTAGGTTATCTCGAATTATTGTATGTTTTGTCACTGCCCATGCTGACCCTTTTTCTCCAGTGGATACCTCCACATTGGACATGCCAAGGCTGCTCTTCTTAATGACTACTTTGCCCATGAGAAATACAACGGCACCTTGTTGCTTCGATTCGACGACACCAACCCCTCGAACGAGAAGGAGGAGTTCCAGGATGCTATTGTTGAGGACCTTGCGCTTATGGGCATCAAGCCCAACAAGGTAACCTACACGAGCGACTACTTCGACGAGCTCTACGCCTACTGTGTCGAGATGATCAAGACTGGACAGGCCTATGCCGATGATACCGACAAGGAGACTATGGCTGCCCAGCGATGGGACGGCCTTCCTAGCCAGCGTCGTGACCTCAGCCCAGAGGAGAGTTTGGCTCGTCTGGGAGAAATGAAGAAGGGCACCCCCGAGGGTCTGCGCTGGTGTATCCGTGCTAAGATCTCGTTTGATGACAAGAACAAGGCCATGCGTGACCCCGTCATCTATCGCTGCAACCCCGCGCCCCATCACCGCACCGGCACTAAGTGGAACATCTACCCGACCTACGATTTTGCCTGCCCTATAGTCGACTCTATGGAGGGCGTCACCCACGCGTTGCGTACCATTGAATACCGTGACCGTAACCCCCAGTATCAGTGGATGCTGGATGCCCTCAAGCTCCGTACTGTGCAGGTCTGGGACTTTGCCCGCATGAACTTCATCCGCACCCTCCTGTCCAAGCGCAAGCTCACTAAGCTTGTCGAAACCGGCATTGTCTGGGGCTGGGATGACCCTCGCTTCCCCACTATCCGTGGTATCCGCCGTCGCGGCATGACCATCCCTGCCCTCCGCGAGTTCATTCTTAAGCAGGGCCCCTCCCGCGCTGTGACTCTGTTCGACTGGGCTCTGATCTGGGCTACTAACAAGAAGTACATTGACCCTGTTGCGCCCCGTCACACCGCCATCGACAACAAGGACATTGTCAAGGTCAAAATCACCAATGCCCCGGCCCCGTACACCGAGCAAAAGCCCAAGCATGCCAAGAATGCCGCCGTTGGCAACAAGACCGTCGCTTTCAGCGGCTCCATTGTCCTCGAGCAGGCCGATGCCACGCTTTTCAAGCAGGACGAGGAGATCACCCTGATGAACTGGGGCAATGCATTCATTCGCAAGATCACCGCCGACCCCTCTGGAGTTATCACCGATCTCGAGCTCGAGCTGAACCCGACCGGTGATGTCAAGAAGACCGAGAAGAAGGTCACGTGGCTGTCGACCGACCAGGAGCTGGCTGCCGTCGAGCTGGTTGACTTCGACTACCTCTTAACCAAGGACTCGCTCAGCGAGGACGACGTCCTGGAGGATGTTCTCAACTACCACACCGAGCACCGGGACTCTTGCGTGGCCGACTGCAACGTTGCCCAGCTCAAGGAGGGTGACATTATTCAGTTCGATCGCAAGGGCTTCTACCGTTGCGACCGGCCCCTTACTCCTGGTGCCCCGGCGGTCTTCTTCAACATCCCTACCGGCAAGGCCAAATAGATGTGGAACGATGCTATGTAGAAAAGTGTCAAACGCGAGATGCCAAAAGCTATAAATAAACGACAAATTTGTACATGCTTCGTTAGCTGGGACATTCCTTGTAGGTATATCGTAAACCGTAAATTGCCACTAATCTAAAGTTATCTACGTAAATCATTACTTCTCAATATTCCTGTCCCAATGGCATTTGTTTACTATCACTTGTATACTCGAAAGTGGAGACTGGGGAACCGCGTAGGGCTGATCGATATCACGTAATACGGGTGGGGTGCGTTGGACTCGCTATTTTTGAGCAGGCGGTTTACTTTTACAATCTTTCCTTTTTTATTTCTTATTCTCAACTCTCCTACTTCAAGAGGTCTTTCAATGAGTCATCAATAAAAGAGATGGAGACCGAATGCATCGAGCGAGATGCCCCCAACTCCCCGGGTGCCAGCGGAATGGGCTTCAAGCATGACGTCGAAGACTACCAACCAAGTCGGCGGGGATATCAATCTGCTTTGTATCAGCCACAAATATAATCAAGCTCGATGTGGATGCTGCACCAATGGCACGGAAGAGACCGGGTATAGAGAAGTCGACTCCACATGAGCTGCAACGGCGTACAAGCTACAACTTACTTTCTTGTTCTGGTCCTTGGGAACTGATTAGAACCGTAGTTGCACTGAGCTCTGCCAATGGAACTGTTGCGCGAATCCATGGATAGATGATCAGCTCGAGCCAACACTGGCTTGTCATACATTTCAGTCCATGGCTGAGAGAAACGGCCCGTTGTTAAAAAGGTTCGTCCGGATAGGTCCAATGTATACTACGTCAAGACCCGTCAAGGGATCGTGCCTTTTGGCTTCTACAGGGTGGTTGGTAGTTGCTTGCCGGCAGCTTCCTAGCTTCTTTTTGTTTTAGTCTCGACGTCAGTATGATTGACCGAAAGAGAAAAATAACCATTACCGGTCTTTTAGCTCTCTGCTCGTTCGTTCTATCTTATTCTTTCTGGAAGTTTGAAGTTTTGTGATTGCTGGTGTACTGAGGGGCTGAAGATAGGAAAAGGTCCTCACCTCATCCTGTCACTTTCTGACCTTTAGACCTCCTTCTCTACCTCTCTTCCCTCATTCCCTCCTCTTTTCCAACTACCCCCTCCCACTTTGGCTCACTTCCAGTGGTCTCCATTCCCTCAAACAGCCAATATGGCAAGCTCAGGCGATGCAGAGGGAGCTGATGCCCGCCGTGGCTCCCGCATCTCTCGCGCATCTCTGAATCAGGACTGGTCTACTTTGGATGAGTATGGAAAACTTGTCAAATACGTCTCCGTTTACCGCGAGGGAGGTGCAGAAGAGCAGGAAGAAGCAGGTGTCGAGTGGAAACGCATCTGGTATGCACCATGGAAGAAGCGCAAGATCCATGTCAGGAAGAAAGAGGAGCAGGCGGGCAAATACCCTGACGAATGGCTCATGACCGACATCCGGCAGGGTCTGTCGAGTGAAGAGGTGTCTCGGCGACGACAGCGCGCCGGGTGGAATGAACTGGTCTCCGAGAGGGAGAATCCCATTGCCAAGGTCCTATCCTACTTCCGGGGTCCTATTCTTTACGGTGAGTGGCACTCACTACCATTGGGAGATGAAAGAGTAAATGGAAGATGGAATAACTAACAACTGCCTAACAGTCATGGAGCTGGCGGTCTTGCTTGCTGCTGGTCTGGACGACTGGATTGATTTCGGTGTCATCATTGGTATTCTGTGTCTGAATGCCGCTGTCGGTTGGTATCAGGAGAAGCAAGCTGCCGATGTCGTCGCCAGTCTGAAAGGTGATATCGCCATGCGTGCCAACGTTGTCCGTGACAGTAGCCAGCAGGAGATTCTGGCTCGTGAATTGGTTCCTGGTGATGTGGTATGTCTACCGGTTCTTTCATTTTTATGCCGTGTATTGACTTATAGTAAAAGATCATCGTCGGCGAAGGACAAGTGATCCCAGCCGACGCTAAAGTCATCTGTGACTACAACGACCCTAATGGCTGGGAAGAGTTCAATCAACTGCAGGAGCAAGGCATGCTCGGTGCTGGCGAGGAGTCCGAGGAAGAAGACGAAGGCGAGAACAAGGAAAAGTCAAAGGAGGGTGGTGAAGGCGAGGGCGAGGGGGAGGGCGGCGCCGCGCAAACCGAGCGCCCACGCAAGCGCGGCTACCCTATCCTGGCCTGTGATCATTCCGCCATTACCGGAGAGTCTCTTGCCGTAGACCGTTACATGGGAGATCCGGTCTTTTATACGACAGGTTGCAAGCGTGGCAAGGCTTATGCTGTCGTTCAAACTACCGCGAAGACTTCCTTCGTTGGCCGTACTGCGAGCATGGTGCAGGGTGCTGCAGGCGCCGGTCACTTTGAACTTGTCATGGACAACATCGGAACGTCTCTCCTGATTATTGTTATGGCCTGGATCCTTGCAGCCTGGATTGGTGGTTTCTTCCGCCATATTCCTATTGCTTCTCCCACACAGCAGACTTTGCTTCACTACACTTTGTCCCTGTTGATCATCGGTGTCCCCGTCGGTCTTCCTGTCGTCACCACTACAACTATGGCTGTTGGTGCTGCGTATTTGGCCAAGAAGAAAGCCATTGTGCAGAAGCTGACTGCCATTGAATCTTTGGCGGTATGTTTTTTTGCTTCCAGGGCTTTTCGAATTATATGATTAGTTGCTAACGATGTTAGGGTGTGGATATTCTCTGTTCTGATAAGACTGGAACTCTGACGGCCAATAAACTGAGTATTCGCGACCCTTTCGTGTCCGAAGGCGTCGACGTCGACTGGATGTTCGCTGTCGCTGTCCTGGCGTCCTCGCACAACATCGAATCTCTCGATCCAATTGATAAGGTTACCATCTTGTCCCTTAGACAGTACCCCAAGGCTAGAGAGATCCTGCGCCGTGGATGGAAGACTGAGAAGTTTACGCCCTTTGACCCTGTGTCAAAGCGGATCGTGACGGTTGCCACCTGTGATGGCGTTCGGTACACGTGCACCAAGGGTGCTCCGAAAGCCGTGCTTCAGCTCACAAAGTGTTCGAAAGACGTCGCCGATTTGTACAGAAACAAAGCCCAGGAATTTGCACACCGCGGCTTCCGTTCTCTCGGTGTAGCTGTTCAAAAAGAAGGCGAAGACTGGACTCTGCTCGGTATGCTGCCCATGTTTGATCCGCCCCGTGAAGATACGGCGCATACAATCAGCGAAGCTCAGAACCTCGGTATCAGTGTCAAGATGCTTACGGGTGATGCTATCGCTATTGCAAAGGAAACTTGCAAAATGCTCGCACTGGGTACAAAGGTGTACAACTCGGATAGATTGATTCACGGTGGTTTGAGCGGTGCTATGGCCGGAGATCTATGTGAAAAAGCCGACGGATTTGCGGAAGTGTTCCCCGAACATAAATATCAAGTGGTTCAGATTCTTCAAGAACGAGGCCATTTGACCGCAATGACCGGCGATGGTGTGAACGACGCCCCATCGCTCAAGAAGGCAGATTGTGGTATTGCCGTCGAAGGCGCCTCCGAAGCCGCGCAAACCGCATCGGACATCGTCTTCCTCGAGCCCGGCTTGTCGACAATCATCGACTCGATCAAGGTTGCGCGCCAGATCTTCCACCGCATGAAGGCCTACATCCAATACCGTATCGCTCTTTGCTTGCATCTAGAAATATACCTTGTGACGTCGATGATCATCTTGAATGAAAGCATTCGCGTCGAACTCGTCGTCTTCCTGGCTCTTTTCGCCGATCTCGCGACCGTGGCCGTGGCCTACGATAATGCATCCTTCGAACTCCGTCCTGTGGAATGGCAACTTCCAAAGATCTGGGTCATCTCCATCTTGCTAGGTATCCTCCTCGCAATGGGTACCTGGGTTGTGCGAGGCACCATGTTCTTGCCGTCTGGTGGTATCATCCAAAACTGGGGTTCTATCCAAGAAGTCCTGTTCCTGGAAGTGGCATTGACCGAGAATTGGCTCATTTTCGTCACTCGCGGTATTGAGACCTGGCCATCTATCCAGCTAGTGACGGCCATTCTAGGCGTGGATGCCATCGCCACGATCTTCTGTCTCTTCGGTTGGTTCTCCAACCAAGATATGAAAACCGACCCTGCGGATCAGTTTCGCGAAACCAAGAACGGTTGGACGGATATTGTCACCGTTGTGCGTATCTGGGGCTATGCTATCGGTGTCGAGATCGTCATTGCTCTAGTGTACTTCGTTCTCAACAAAATCAAGTGGCTTGACAACCTTGGGCGTGCTAAGCGCACCAAGGGCGAGATCAAGATCGAGAACCTGCTTGGTCACCTGGCTCGTTTGACAGTTGAGTACGAGGAACCTGGCAGACCGAATGGCAAATTCTATCTGGCTGCCAGCAAGGAGGAGGAGGAAGTGGAGTAAGGAAGGATCTAACTATGATTTAGGGTGTAATGGTTGGTGAACCAGGGAAAATGTGTCTTTTTATTTTCTTTTCTTTTCTAATGCTTTCGATTTGTTTTTACAAATACCTACACTAATCTGGTTCGTTCGGATATACCAATCTTTGATTTTCCTAGAAATCGATGCTGTCCTTCTTCAGGTCCATGCTGTTTATAATAGTGCTCTTACATTTCGCATTGAAGTTTGAAGGTATGGATTATGGGTATCAAGGAGAGTATGATAAAGAAGTAAATGAGAAAAAAATAGTAGGAAGGTTCCAAGGTGAAATGAGTGAAAGGACCATGAGTCGATCTATAAAAACGGGTTTGGTCCATCTGCAAACACAGATACAGCAGCCGAGCGCATTTAATATCCAATGCGATTGGCGCGACGGAGGTTTTTGGTTAAACCATGGGCAACACCGTTAACAACGCCGTTGGCTTGACGAAGGCCGCCCAGAAGGTTGAATAGGTTGCCGGTGAGGAGGTTATTGAGAGAATCCGGTTTCTGGGTATCGTCATCGTCCGAGTTGTTGGCACCAGTGTCGGGCGTGGACTCATCTTCGTCGTCGTCGTCGTCGTCGTCGTCGTCGTCGTCGTTCTGCCCAGGCGGTTGGGTGGGCTTCGCGGCGGGTTCGGTGGTCGTCGGCTCTGGAGTGGGTCTCGTGGGCTTGATGGTTGGTTCGGTAGTTGGTTTGGTAGTCGGCTTGGTAGCGAGGGTGGTAGCAGCAGTGGTATGCTCATGCCCACTGGACGAGGAGCCAGACCCAGAGGAGGAGGAAGACGAGGACGAGGAGGCGGGTGCATTGGAGGAGAGCGAGGTATTCGGTGAGTTAGTGGACGAAGGTGCAGACGCCGTGGTCGACGCCGTGGACGACGACGACGAACCGGAATCCCCTTCACCCAGCGCCTTGCGCACGCCGTCAATAAATCCTTCATTTGCGTATGCCTGCGACACATCCCACATCATGACGCCGCCAAAGCTCTCAAACTTCTTCGAATACTCGACCACTTCGGCGACCTTGTCGACGGGCACGTATCCAGTGCTGGCAGCGGTGGTGTCGGCCGGAACACCGACCAGGACCTTGACGTTCTTATTTTTGGAGACCGTCTTGGCCCAGTTATCCCATTCTTCGAAGTTGAACTTGGAGCTTTTCTCATCCTTGTTGAAGTTGTTGACGCCGCAGAAGTTGTTGTAGAACTGTACCCACACGGCATCGATGTCAACAGGACCGTTGAGAATCTCTTTATCCGACTGGTCAGGGTATGGACACTGCGGTGCGGCAGTTAAATAGTACTTCTTGTCGGTCTCCTTGTTCATCAAGTCACGAAGGGCGTTGGCGAAGGGAGCCATATGCTCGACGTTAGCCTCGAAGTCGAAGTCGAAGCCATCCAGGCTGACATCGCCAAAGGGACGAAGAGCCTTTGATCCCTCCTTCTTCGGACCAAAGGTATCCCAGATCAACTGAGCTCCATCTTTGGCATCGGCATCCGACTTGAAGCCACCCTCACTGTAGGTTGCGCCGCCAATCGAGAGAATGATGGTCTTGCCTTTATCCTGGCATTTCTTGATATCCTTGCTATACTTCGTATTAGCAGACGAACCCCGATCCCGATCCTTGCAGGTATATACGAATATACTTACCCGATTGCCGGGCAGTTCTTCAATTGTGTTCCTTCAAACACGTCGCAGTCCGCGCTTGAAGTGGAAAAGTCAACCTGAGGGGCACCGCCAGGCCCGTTGATCATCATGTCGAATGCCATTGGAATGACCTGTCTGTGTTAGCCTTTTCGAATCTTATCCATCTGATTATATCGTACATCAATGTCATCATCTACAAGACGAGGACGTGTCAGCTTCAATCCTTTGATCGCAGCGATTGTACTTACTGTCACAGTAGTAGCCAAGTGACTGTTGGGGCTGACCCTTTCCTCCTGCAGCTTCTAGCGAGTTCTGGCCTGATATCAATCATGTTAGGAGCCATAGTATCCTTTTCATTATCCATTACCCACCCCAATAGACCGCAATATTGCTAGAAGAATTCAGGTCGAGCTTGGCCTGCACTCCTCCCATCGAGGCGAGTAGCACCGACCCGGACAGCCATCTCGAGTACCGATGCATGATATTAGAATCCCAGTTTGACCACCCGCAGAAGAAACCGTATTAGGTATTAAGGAGAGTATTAAAAGAATGAAAAAGAAAATATAAAGAGTGACGACTGGAGGTTGGGATTAAACCGACAAAACGAGAGTATCCGGTAGCGTGATCCCCGGGGGGATTGTCTTAAATAACAGGCATTGAGCTATTTTGCTTACCAGTGTGCATGCCATTGGAGAAAACAATGCTTCCATCTACTGTGTCATTTGGTGTCTGGATACTCCAGGCGCATGGTATGACCCACTCCGTCCACGCCAGCATATACATATCAACAAACTTCCCTCCAGGGTGGAAGAAGGAGCGCGCAGTTATTGATTCGTGGGAATGCTATTCGGTGTGCTCGACAGGGTTGCCTACATTCCAGTGCTGTTGTCAGGGGATACTTAAGAATGTACTACTGAAAACCCGACAATTCGGCATAGAACGTGTTCTAGCCAGGAATACTATCACAATAAGTTTAATAATTATGATGGATGAGGTACCATAGTTAGTTAATGAGATTTAAATGTCTTCTATAGTTCGTGATGGGTGTCATCGTGAGAGGTAGAGAGGCGTGAAGCCAAGGGTTGAAGCAGCCATGGCCCACTCATCCTTCACTGTAGATAAAGATCGACTTCGCTGGAGGGAAAGAACTTTAACATTAACAATTATTCAATTCAATAACTATTCAAGTGCTAATATTGAAGGGAATACATAACCCCTTGTCCCTAGAGTGTCCAACCACCGTATGCTTCTACCGCAACGTTGGTCCACGGATAGTCCTCTGGATTCAGCTACTCAATAAACTACTTTGGAAATGTATTACCATAATTCCAGCTTTTTCTAATACTCACGCGGTCTTTGCAAATTTCGGGTCTTAGGATTGCGGTCATCTAAACATATATTTTGGGCTCTCTGGGGCTCCCCGAAAAATTAAATTCAAAACCTACCGGGTCTCAATAAACACGTAATATATCCAACCTAGACTCATTTGAAGATTCAAAATCATTTCATATCTCTAGAGAAAATAGCGTGATTTGTATTAAACTAGATTGAAGTATTCAGTCAAGGCGACCAACATCTTGAATCTCTATCCAGTCTAGCAAAACACACTGTACATACCTAACCCACGACAGGCCAGTAAAATAAAGGACATTTTCACCCAATTGAGTGCGATTAATTACGCTACTCGATCCGTGGCGCAAGGGCGCAGGGGCCGATGATAACCATGCATGGAATGTTGACTTTCCAGTTGTACCCCTGCTCTGAATTATCGCAAAGCAAAAACATTGATCGTAGCTTAGTTTCCTATGACTCTACCGACATGGACAATCAAGGCAAGTATTAGCGAACAGTCGAAGACTAGAGTACCTATACGCGAGACCGGAGATTTCACAACTACTACTACAGGTCCAATATTGAATTCAACCTGATTAAGCAGGAACTAGGTGTCCATACTCGCTTCAACAATGGAGCGCGCTGTGATACTTACAAACCGTGTTCGGCCTTCGAGAGAAGTTTGAAGACTTTGACGAATAACTAATGTCTTTCGCGGCCACAATGTGAGGCTTCTGGCTTCATGTGATTTATCGAGGGATTCCAATCACACGCTGGATAGCCTCGCTGTTGCTCATGCCGGTATCAATAACACCGGCGCCCTTCAGGACATCCACAACACCCTCGATGACCTTAGCGTCGACACCGCGGGTGCCTTTAGTAAACTTGACATCCTTCAACCACTCATTCGCATCCTCCTCAATATAGGTGCAGCCCAGTTCGCCAGTACCCAAAAGCTTGACTACCCCGGCAGTGTCAGCCATAAAGTCCTTGATACCCTGATCAAGGACCGAGAAGAGGTTATGCAGATCGACGTCCTTTTCAGGGTCCGGGAACGATGTTGTCGATGCCACAACCATCCATGACGGCCAGGGTGTAAAGATCTCACCGATCTTTTTCAGTGGAGGGTTTGGCTTTTCGCTGGTCGGGTGGAAGTATGGCTTGGTGGTGAAATGCTCCCACATAAAGAACTCCGCAGTTGGGTTGGGAGGCTGATCAGGATGTGCCTCGTCCTGTCCAGTAACACCATTCCGTAGTGTACCGAAAGGTCCAAGAGGGACGCTTGTCAGGGAATCAGGCTTCCATCCTTGCTGCTGAGCAAGCACGAAAGACATGATATGGGAGCCGCTTCAAATGATCAGCCACAGGTCAACATCAAGCAGACTGCATGCTTACCTTCCAGGCCGACTGATGCCGACTCTCTTATCCTTCAAGTCTGGCACTCCATTGATCTCTCCACGGTTTCTACCCGTGACAATTGCCCAGCGCAGCGGGTTGTCCACCCAGTGGCCGACGACCTTGTATCCCCCCTCCGCGGGGTTCTGCGGCTGGGTCTTTCCGGTTAGACCGGCAACCCAACCCTCGGTTAAGCCGATTGCAATGTCGATTTCATTGCTTCGTAGCGATGTAATCATGTGGCCCGTTCCGGACGGGAAGGGAGTCAGAGCAATGCGAAATGGGAGGTCGATGGCCGGAGAGCGAAGGGCGAGATGGAGAGGAGTGAGATAGTGTTCTAGAGCCAATGGAAAGTTCAATGTCAGCCATGCTTATCAGCAGGTGAGTGAAAGGGTTGTAGAGCTCCAAAAGAATGCGCTGCGTTCCTCAGATCTGGGTTGAGACGTCGGAGCTGGAGCTCGAGGCGGGGCACATACCGGGCACATAGCCGATGCGGATGGTGCGTATGCCAGCCATTGTGAAGATGTGAGCTGATCAGGTCGCTGAAAGGGCAAATGGAAGTGGTAGGATAAGATCCAGTGCGCGGACGTACGCGGAGAAGGTTTCGCGGAGTAGAATCATCAGATGCATCGCAATCGCGGGGCAGATCCACGATTTCCCGAAACGGATTTATTCCGTAGATATCAATCTCCCACTTCGAAACCAGGAATCATAAAATAATTAACGTCATCTCATTCAGAATTACAAATTTATAGTCGCTATGGTTCCATGCATAGCCTCTATCTACAGAAGATGCAGAATGCGCTAGTAATGCGCTCGTAACATGGGCTCTTTACTGCATCCGGATATCTTTCTCTCCTTGACCCCATCGTTCTTCCTGTTCAGGAGAGCTAACAGGAGCCCGGGGAGTCATCCGGGTGAACATATAGTACTGGAAGCCCAGGTAGAAGTCGCACATACATTGGAACATACCGCACAGCTTGAAGGACCAGGGGATGGCCTCCTCGCTGCAGAAGAAGTAGCTCATCTTCATGGTATCACCAATGAGCCATGCCGCGAGAACGGAGACTCGGAAGCCCTTGCACGAGCCGGAGCGGTGGTTGGCCAAAATCTGGGGAACGGGGAGGGTAGCCTCAACGGCCAGACCAATGCAGCCGAGGATGCTGATATAAGTATCCGATTCGGAGATAGGGGTGATGTGGATCATCGTCAGGATGGCTACAAAATAGGCCAGGAACATCCAGTATCTGTAGGCACAATGAGTTAGTATCTATTCTTGTATCCTTCTCAGGGAAACTTACGGCTTCGTGTTCCTCCACTGCCAGAAGTCGTATGGCCGCGCGAATCCACCGTCAGAGCCGCCACTGAAAGGCGCATGCTCGATCCCGTTCTTTGCACCCGAGGCGGGCCGGTTGTCCAAAGCGACCTTAAGAAGGGCCATCTGCACAACAATCATGACCAAGGCCTGTGCCAGCAGGGCGCCAGAATAGTATTCTCCAAACCAGTAGAAGACCCTGAGAAGTGCGTCAACACAATGTCCATTCCACGAGGGTCTCCGATTTCTTTGACAGCTTCGAGTGGAGTCTTACTTGAGGATCGACGCGACAAGCATGATCAACGGAATGTCCAAGGAGAATCCAGCCGAGCTCCTATTCCGATGAATACTGAGGATTTGGTCGGCATAGGATGTAAGAGGAGAGGAAACGAGGCTAGTATGCGAAATGACGATTAGCACAGTGGGTTTACCAAGATTCTGCGATCCTATACATACAAGACGGGCGCGCCATATTCAATGGCCTGCTGGATGAGAGACATGGTGCCTGTGAGGATCTTCCGCGGCCTCCGGGGACATGCAATGGGTGATCAACGATGTAACGGACAATCTCGGAGGGTATTCAAAGTCTCCGGCACGCTGAAGGATAAAAAGGCGACCCGAATAAAACTCGACAAGAGGAACAAACTTCGAGTGAACCAAAGAAGAGCAGAGTAGACACCAACGCATGCGGTCCTTTTTTTTGTCCCCGTCCGCCATTATGTCAGCAGCACCGGGCCCTGTCGATCATCCGCCATTTTAGGGTCGTCTTGGCTTGTAAATATGTGCTGTCGAATAGTTAACTACATAGTTAGTGAAAAGATGGTCATTGAATTTATGTGTAGTGAGCATTGATAAGTTATAACTGGCTCGGGTTTACGCCTCTGTAAAATTTGAGCAACTATGGACCGTGATCAGCTCAATACATACCTAGGTACTGTATATAAGAGCCTGGAAATAAAGTCGGAACAGATAACGTACTTTTGGTAGGGTCTAATATTTAGTTAGCGACTGCACTAGAGTCATTTTGAGATCTGCTTTCACCAGTCCAGTCCTAATACCTATGTAAGGCTGTCCCGGTGACCAGGCTGTCGTGTCTTCTTTGCCCCTTGACACCTGGCAGTGACTAGGGGATCATGCCCAGTGCCATCAGTTGCAGTCTCTACAGTCAGAAAGGCTCCCCAACACCCCTCAATAGAGCAGCACCCTATGTCGCCCAACTCAACCTCCCCTACCTCTGAGCAGTCATGTCACCTTGGCAGTAGTAATAAAACGTGGTGCTACCGTCAAGAGCCATTTGAGACCTTCCAGCATCAAGTGGTAGACCTGTGTCGTTCAGTGCTAGGTCAAGAGACCACGACGCTAGAGAGACTCAAAGGCGGCAGCTTCAACCGCGTCTATCATGTCCTGCTACCGGAGGGTGAGTATATTCTCCGGATACCTCGATACGAGAGGGACCAGGTGTGCTATAATGTTGCGCCATTACAGCTCCTACGACAACACCCGGCGATCCCCGCCCCAACCCTCATTACGTTTGATCCTAGGCAAGAGAACGTCTTAGGACGGACCTATATAATCCATACGTGGATCGCTGGCAAACTACTGCGCTACGAATATCCGGGCTTGCCGCACCGGGTTAAGTGCACGATCGCCAGGGATTTAGGCCGTGTCTACGCGATAATGCACGGAATCCGGAGTAGCGTTGCAGGGAGACCGATATGAAAAGAGGATGCGCTGCGTCTAGGGCCCTTGAACCCTACGCAGGAGGAGATCGCTCTGTTAGACGACAATGGCCGTGTGGGGGAGTCAACAGCGGAGCTGATCCTAGGAGTGCTCCGCTCAAAGCTTGAGAGAGCCATGGCAGCCAATAAGGGATACTCAATGGCCTTCAATATTGAATCCCTCGAGAGGCTAATTACGGTAGCCACGGAGATGGAGCAGGCAGGGATCTGGGATACGGCCTATACCTACTGCTTATGCCACCGAGACCTAGAGCCCCGCAATATCCCCGGCATCCTAGACTGGGACGGTGCACTCTTTGCCCCCCTGGTGCAGTCATGCCGGCCCCCAATGTGGCTGTGGGCGTGGGGTGATAATGAGGAGGACGACTACCGTCTGGTAGGGGAAATACCCCCGACGCTGGAGGACCAGGAGATAAAGAGGGTGTTTGAGGAGGCCGCCGGGCCAATCTACACCCAATTCGCCTATCGCGCCGGATATCGCCTGGCGCGGAAATTGATTCGATGGATCATAGATGGAGTCCATTCGAACGAGTATGATCGGGAGGTGGACCGGTTTCACGAGGAGTGGGCGCGCTGGAAGGGCGGAATCCCAAGGCAGGAACAGACGTCGGTAGTCCTAACGACGTCTGATACGGGAAGGGGGACGAAGGGAGCCCGGGACAGTGTCCATGTATCCTACAATTATTGGGTTCTCTAACAGGCAGGGAGGGAGCCCAGATCTATAAGGAGTAGCCATGCCTGCATAAAAGACCGGGAAGGAGTAAAGAGAAGAGATTCACACTGAATTGTATCGACTATACACTCCGTCTGCCCGATATGACCCGTGCTTCAAGGAACAGATTAACGTTAATTAACTAGTTAACTAGACATCAGTGATCCCTCACGCTACTCAGTAACCCTAAGCCCGGACTCAAATGTACTTTAGATAGGAAAGCCCCACCAGAGGAAATCCTCTACATAGAGCTACCTAGGTAACCCTCCTTCTATTGATCTGAATACCGAGTGCTTGCTTTCACCCCATCATCCACGAAACCCAGAATCATGGAACCCACAGATTCAGATGAAATGAGCGATATATGCGAAATTGAATACCCTCAAAACCTACTCGAAAAAGTACGGACAGCCCAGTTCAGACCATATCCACATGCGCAGAAGACAGATAATCCAAATCACGAGTATCGTCGAGGGCGTATTCTCTACGCTAGAAAAGGCCAAAGAGGCGGCTTTGAGTATTTTCAAAGAGGACTATGGCTCCTTTTTTGCTCAAAAGGAAGACATGTGGAACTTTTTCGAGTCCGGTTCAGTCGAAAATGGTGGCTTCAATACTGTGGAGTGGAGTATTCTCTGGATGGTGGAATGAGAGTCGGATAAGGACTATTTGTTCTTGACTGTGAATACTAAATCCATTACACTAATTTGTCGCGGAATTGCATGCTGCGTTGAAAATCTACGATACCTATCTCGCATATATGCTAGGTTCAAGAAATCGGTACTCAAAACTCTATCCGCCACGTCTTTCCAATGCCGACATTGGGCCTCTTGACAACGGCATACGCAGCCTTGCCACCCTGCTGCTCGTAATACTCTAACGAAGCCGTGGAACCAGCCTTGGCCCCATCCTCGATGATAGTCACGGCGCTCTTGTCCTTCCATTCAGTGGGAGGATCAATGACAACTACTCGCTCAACAGTGACGCCTGTCATGGTCTTCAGGTACTCGGCGGTCTTGGGTCCCTTGGTGCCGACGTCTTCAGAGGTCAAAACCGAGTCGCGGAAGCTGAATTGGCGGCGAATGTAACCACCGCGCTCGTAGTCGAAGGTCTCTCCGTCGTCGACGTAGAGGGAACCTTCGGCTTGGCCGTGCTTGTCGAGAGCCACGACGAGTGTGTAGGGGTCCCACTTCATCAGAGCACTGCTCCGGCGAGGGCGGTCCCGGCGGGGAACAACGTGGCCTCCCTGCATCAACAGAGGCACTTTGTCTTCGGGGGCGGGGACAGTGTGTCTCCTGCCTGCACCCTGGTAGACGGTGAAATCGAAGTAGTCATAGTACTTCTCATCGTCGGCGATATAGATATCGGTGGTGTAGGTGTTCGCTGTGACCACAGGCTTGGCAAGGAGACCAGTCTTACCGAGGTATAACTGGTCATCGATGGCAAACCCTTGCTCATCATCGGGGAAGAGATAATATTGTGGATACACAATGGGCGTGCCATTGACCGAGGCCTCGTGGAAAGCGGTGTACCATGCAGGAAGAAGCTGGTATCTCAGACGAATCGCCTGGGAGATAATAGTTCGCTGCGGCTCACTGATCAGATACGGCTCACGACGACGGGTGTCAATGTGAGCATGAGCACGGAAGAAGGGGTACCAGATACCAGCTTGGTACCACCGGGCTAGGAGGTCCTTGTCAGGATTGTGGAAGAAGCCACCCACATCTGCACCAGCGAAGGGGAAGCCCGCGATACCGTTGGTCAGGACCATTGGCACGGAAATTGCCAGGTGCTCCCAGGTGGCTTGGTTGTCTCCAGTCCACATGGCAGACATACGTTGGGCTCCAGCGTAGTAAGAGCGGGTCAGAATGAAAGGCCGGCGGACTTCACCCTTCTTACGCTCCAGCATGGCTTGGTAAGTGGCGTTAACAAGGGTGATACCATTCACATTGTGGACGTCACGGTGCTCCCAGCCTCCATAGTGCATGTTATCCTTGGGCATGGTAGTTTCCGGCCCGTTGAACACGGACGGCTCGTTCATGTCATTCCAGATGAACAAGTTGGGCATCGACCCCTTGAACTTGTCATATTTATGCAGGCTGTTCCACCAAGGGAACGCAGCCGGGTTGAAGCAGTCGACCCAGTTCGATGAGCCAGGCCAGCACCACCCATCATATACTTCACCATCCTTGTTCATGACAGCGAGACCCTTGCTGTTGAGCTCTTGGGAAACGGTGTAATCTTCCTTGTTCTTGATATGCGGATCAATGAGAACCACAAGCTTCCGCTGCGATTCGTCAAGTTTCTCCTGCATGCCCTTCGGGTTGGGGAAGGTCAGCGGATCCCACGTGAAGTACTTCCGGTCGTCGGTATATTCCAGGTCAAGCCAGATCACATCGTAGGGAATCTGGTATTTGTCAAACTTCGCGTCCACTTCCTTGACGTCCTCATCTGTGACATAGTTCCAACGGCATTGGTGATAGGCAATGGCAAAATGCTGAGGAAGCTGAGTATATCCAGTGAGTTGACCATAGGTCTTGCTGATATCCTGGGGAGTAGGGCCAAGGAAAACAAAGAGGTCGATACGGCCAGCTTCAGAAAACCAGTGAGTCTGAGTGTTCGTCTTCGAGTGGGCACTCATCGAAAGCGGGTTCGAAGAAGCAGCCTTTTTGACGATATCAACCCACGTTTCGGCTGCATTAAGCCAAAAGACACCGACGGTAGAGCCCTTGCGGTGAGCCTGCATGAAGGGAATCGACCCATATAAAGTCATGGGGCTGTTGAGCTCATATTCAAAGACATCGGAGTTGTACATCCGATAAGGTTCCTCATGGTTGCCCGACCCACCCCTAAACGATGATCAGTTGCATTCGAAAGATAAAATCATGGCAAGGCTGATAGCTGATACCTAGTCTCTCGGAGTGAAAGCGAGTCAGCGTGCTCGGGGATACCAAACACATGACTATACCCTGGGAAAGTAACGTCCAGACCAATACTCTCAGGACCACGAGGCTTAGAGTCCGTGTTACCGCCAAAGGTCTCTTCCCACCAAGTGCTCTCGTCTTCTCCAGACTCTCCCTCCTTGCCTTCGACCTTTGACCGCCAGTGTTCCACGTTCAACAAGCCCTGGTGATTAATCTGCACATGGGTCTCGCCATCTCGTTGGAATTCCACCCCGAATGGGGCATGTCGGATAATTGCCTGGAACCTGTCACTCGGTCCGTAGAGAACGTTGGTAAAGCCAGTCTCGGTCTGAGCGTTCAAAGTGGCCGATTTGCTGATTTCCAAGCCGCCTACAACAACCCACTTCTCGGCCTCGTCGTAACGTTTCTTGTTTGCCTTGCTGCCATGTCGAAGTTCGATATCGCCTTTCATGCGCTTTTCTTCATCCACAAGCACACGGGCGGCGCCGGATTCGAGGAAAAAGACCGTGAGAGGCAGCCGAGTCTTTTCATCGGTAGCAGTAGTTTTGATCAAAATACCGGTCAATTGGCCATCCTTGAAGTGGATGGTAGCTGGGTCCAGCTCGTAGGGTGAGCTCCATGATGCGCCTTGAGCGGAGGCATTGTCGGCGAGGGCTCGGTTTCGTTTACAGAATCCGGATTGATCGCATGTTTTGAAGTTTTCATGTTTCACAGCCACTATCAGATGGCGAGGTTAGTCAGAGACAAGGACAAATCCAGACAACGGCAATGGGATCTTACATCCGGGGACAACAATGCATGCGATAAGAGCGACCAAGGAGAGCAACAGTTTCCAGCGGGACGCATGCTGACTCCTGGCCATGATGGAGAGTATGCAGTCAGAGACCCTCAATCTCTAATTGTGTACAGAGGAAGGATGTTGACCAGCATCCAGAGTCGGTACATTTGTCAACAAGGAAGCTCCAGGCTGGCCAGACAGTGGAGAGCTGGGGTAAAACACCTGAGGCTGCAAGGCATGCAGGCCACAAGGTGTCAAGTTTTAGTGCTTGAAAACTGATAGTGCCCCCACCAATGGGGCAGCACCGGTCAAAAAAAGACTGAGCGGTATTTATTCTCCCCTCTCCCCTCCCTCCTCCTTTACCTCCCATCCCTTGCTGATCCCAGATCTCCAACTTCAATCCATCAAAATGTCCGACGAGCAGACGTATGTTCATGACTACCTTTCCAATGCCTTTTCACTTCCCCTCCGCACCCATCAATTCTTCTTGCTACCCCTCCTTCGCTGGCGGTGAAGCTAACAACTTGCTGCAGTTTCATTGCCATCAAGCCCGATGGTGTCCAGGTACGTCTACGACTTTCTTCCGACCGAGGTCGTGACAGATAATCGGTTCTTCCGCCAATTGAGTGAAATACACTAACGCTGTCTCACTAGCGTGGTCTCGTTGGCCCCATCATCTCCCGCTTCGAGAACCGCGGCTTCAAGCTCGTTGCCATGAAGCTGTGCTCTCCCAGCCAGGAGCACCTCGAGAAGCACTACGCCGATCTCGCCGGCAAGGGCTTCTTCAAGGGCCTCATCTCCTGTCAGTGCCATCCGTCTCGAGTGTACGATAGACCCAGCTAACCTCGATGCCAGACATGCTGAGCGGTCCCATCTGCGCCATGGTCTGGGAGGGTAAGGACGTCGTTAAGACCGGCCGTACCATTCTGGGTGCCACCAACCCCCTGGCCTCCGCTCCCGGTACCATCCGCGGTGACTACGCCATCGACGTTGGCCGCAACGTCTGCCACGGCTCCGACTCTGTCGAGAGCGCCCAGAAGGAGATTTCCCTCTGGTTCAGCCCCTCCGAGGTCCTCAAGTGGAAGCACACCGCTTCCCAGTGGATCTACGAGTAGATTGCTCTTCCACGGCGTCTTGGCCTGACGAGCGCCGCTCGGCTGCTTGCGGCACATATTTGCAGTAGTTGAAGAGTCGGCACCCGATGGCTACGAAAATTCAAACAATATACAATTCATATGATTTATGAGTATGAGTATGCGTCCAAGTCCGAATCTGGATATCTACATATTTTAGCACTTTCCCACTAGCCTCCTGACCAGGCGGGTAGTCGGTGCGAGAATGGTCCGCGCAAACCAAGGCGTCCCCCATACACTCACAGCCAAACGGACGGGCAGTAAAGCCTTTGTAATCGCATAAGCCGTCGCGAACTCGAGCACCAGCCGTACACCTGCTCGCCCTTTGTCGCGTGGTGCTATCCCGCTGGTCTCATGATCTGCGACGGTGTTCACGTCGGATTCATCGACCCAGCCTTTCTTCATCAACCAGCGCCCGAACCGCGCAGCCCCTTCGTCAAATGCATTTTTATCACCAGTGCTAGACGTAAGGTCTGGCATCCAATTCCCATAATGAAATGCACCGACCAATCCGAACAGCGGCAGCAAAGCCGTGATTTCGTGAAGAATCAAGAAAGACGTAATATGGGTTACCGGCGCCCCCAGTAAGGGTGTAGTGTAGGTGCGGAGGAAGCGCGGTAGTCGGTCATTGAATCGGCGCAGACGAGGTTGGGAGTCCTTGGAGCTTGAGCTTGACGGGGCTGGTTGGGATGAAGGAGAGGAGAGGTTGCGCCGCGGCATTCGAGACCCCGAAGCTCGGAGACGGAGACGACGAAGAAAGCTCGCCGGACGCTGATATACCATCATTGGATGTCGCAAATATAATCGGGGGTAGACGGCGCCTCTCAAGGGGAAATCATGAGTCGCGTTGCCAATTGAGCGCTGTTGCACACGCTAAATTTAGAGCACAAGCTGGCGATCAAGTTTGGTTACGGCTGTGCTGAATAATCGCGTTCAGGTCGATCTCCCCTGTCTCTCTCTAAAGCAAGCCTGATTCCCTGCAAATGGAATACGGGACATATAATAGAGGTCGTAAAAGGTGCCATTATCCGGAGAAGATGCTGCGCTACGCATGGAAAAGGTCAAGAAAAATGCGGGATGGCCAGCAGTGTAAATCCTCGGCAGGTGTAAATCGTGATATTTCCCGATGCATTCGGATCACCTTTTTTATCGCAGATCCATGACGGTCCACTTCTACCCACCTTTCTTCTCTCTTTTTTCTCCCATTGCTGTCCACGACATCCTTCGCAATGGAGAAGAAAATTACGGAGAAGATCGCGGCATTGCCGCCAGACGCCAATTATTTTTCGCTGGAGTTCTTCCCTCCTAAGACCCGGATGGTGGGGTAACCCCGCGATGATGAGATCCTAATGCAAGAAGGACGGCTAACGATTGTGTTGTTGTAGGGTTTCGCGAACCTCTCTGCTCGTCTGGAGCGCATGGCCCAGGCCTTGCGTCCGCTGTTCGTCACGGTCACTTGGGGTGCAGGCGGAAGCACAGCGGCCCGTTCCCTCGAGCTGGCAGAGGTCTGCCAGCGCCAGCTGCAGTTGACGACCGTCCTACATCTAACCTGCACCAACATGAGCCGCGCATTGGTAGACATGGCCCTAGAGGAGGCCAAGGTGCTGGGTATTCGCAACATTCTGGCCTTGCGAGGGGACCCGCCTCGCAGCGAAGAATATAATATGCATGGAGAGGATGATAGCAACAAGGACTTCACCTTCGCCGTGGATCTGGTGCGATACATTCGCAAGCAACATGGCGACTACTTCTGCATTGGCGTTGCCGCATACCCCGAGGGCCATCCTGCCGATGCCTTCCAGGATGTCCAGGACCCCATGCGTGATCTGCCCTATCTGATCGAAAAGACCGTTGCCGGCGCAGACTTTATCATGACTCAACTTACATACGATCTGGAGGCATACCGAAAGTTTGAGACTATGCTTCGCACTCATGAATCTGGAGTCTTCAAGACAATCCCCATCATTCCGGGCCTGATGCCCATCCACAGTTACAAGATCCTCACTCGCGTGACAAAACTCAGCAATGTGCACATTCCGGATCCTATTGCAAAGCGAATGGAAGAGTTGAAGCATGATGATGATGCTGTCAAGCGGGCGGGTGTGGATGTTGTTAGCGATATCGTGGGAGGTATCCAAGAGCTCAAGTCCCCGGGCCCGCGGGGTTTCCATTTCTATACTCTGAATTTGGAGAAGACCGTGACTTTTATCCTTGAGAGATGTGATTTGATCCCGCCTCTCTCATACATTGAAGATGAATCCGCCGTTGAGGACGTGGATGTCTCTGTTCCTCTTGATACCCGTGCTCGTTCTCTGGTGGGACGACGTGCTTCTTCTATCAATTCGCAGCCACAAAACCGTGTGATTGTGGACAAGCTGTCTGGGGATGGCTCGTCCCATGATTCCGTACACGAGGCTTTGGCAACCAATGCGGGATTGCCAGCAATGCCTCCCGGCCGCGGGACTACCCTCCAGATTTCCGAGGGTCTGGGTGCTCTTGGCCGAGAGGCTACATGGGATGACTTCCCCAATGGTCGATGGGGTGATGCGCGCTCGCCCGCGTTTGGTGAGATTGACGGCTATGGACCTTCACTCCACGTCACCTCCGCCGTCGCTCGACGACTGTGGGGTCACCCTGTCGAGCACTCCGACATTAACACAATTTTCCGTCGCCATGTTACGGGTGAACTGTACATGGTCCCCTGGTCAGAGGGTGGCGCCGAGGAAGGTGGCGGCTTGAATCCCGAGACAGAACTGATTCGTCCCGAGCTACTCAAGCTCATCGACGGCCGTGGCTGGTGGACACTAGCCTCCCAGCCCGCCGTTAACGGTGTCCGCAGCGATGACAAAATCTTCGGTTGGGGCCCACAGCGTGAGGGCTTTGTCTTCCAGAAGCCTTTCGTGGAGTTCTTCTGCCCGGACAAGGACTACAAAAACATCCTCAAGCCATTATTTGAAAAGCACGGCCATGACAAGCTTACGTGGTTTGCCACGAACCAAACCGGAGCCTTCGAGTCGTCCCTCCCCACACAGCCTGCCGACATCGATCTCGACGAACTTGACGCAAACCCGGAAAGCGTCAATGCCGTCACCTGGGGTGTTTTCCGTGGCAAAGAGATCCTCACTCCAACTATTATCGAAGAAGTCAGCTTCCGCGCCTGGGGCGAAGAAGCCTTCCGGATCTGGGATGAATGGCGCCGCATTTATCCTCACGGCTCAGCTACCGAGCGGTTCCTAAACACAGCCAAGAACGAGGCCTGGCTTGTGTGCGTTGTCGGACAACAGTTCGGCGCCGGTACCGCACGTGGCAGTAAAGAAGAGGAGGATGAAGTTAAGTGGATGTGGCGCGTGCTGGCAGGCGAGGCTTAGAGCTAACAGCTTTATCGCATCGACATTTACAACTACAGCCCAGATATACCCTAGAGACTCCTTGACCTTGTAGAGATGACCCCTTTGGACATGAAAAGTTTGATGGCATGGTCGGATATTGGATTATGTACAGTACTGAGCTTGCGCAATTAATGACATGGCCTCATGGCTAAAACCAACACCCAGCAAACTTTGTATGCGAATTAGGCTTGTACGTTCCATTCATCATGCTCTCGTTATGGTAAATTGCGCTCCAATTTCCAAAATAGGCTTCGTAAACAATCGCGCCAATTGCTCATGCCGTGACTTTCCAGCCAGTCCATTCGTAACAATCATTTTAGGGAATAGGTAATCCCCTCCCGACTCCTAGTAATGGGTGGAATTACCCTTTCCCTCATTTTATCCGCATTATACTTTCTCGGCAAACCCATGTTTCTCAAGGCCTTCCGCGTCGATATCCGGAGTCGCGACAGATGATTGCGACTCGCTAAATTTCTCTGACAGATCGTCAAGGCGGCCATAGACTTTCTGCATACGCTTGGGGTGATCAGTTCCCGTCCTTGGAGGAAGATAGTGGCCACGTAGTCTTAAGGCAGAGCTCGTTAGTAGGATATTGGTTCGAAGGTAGAACAGAAAAGACATACCGAGGACCTTGACCAGTCGGGTCTGGTAGTGTTGGCGCGTAGGCACGATTGAATGCGTGGACGTCCTCTTCGAATGTGCCTCGTTTGATACTATCTCGCGCTCCTGCAAAGAACAGATCCATTACATGGTGGTTGTGCAGTTGCAAAAGCACCCAGGCGGTCATTTCCTTGGCGGCGAGAAGATGGTTCAAGTATGCGCGGTGGTGGTGTCGACAGGCATAGCATTCACAGCCCTGTCGGAAGGGCGAAGTATCCTTTGCGTATTCAGATGGCCAAAAGTCAATTCCAAGGGGATGAGGCTCGTCACGTCCTTGCACGCTAGGTGGAGCGGGGAAGGTGAAGTCCAGTGCGATACCAGCATTTGAACATGTGCCAATAAGAGGCACAGTAAGGAGATCTGCGCCGAGGAAGATAGCCTGTAGAATCTCATGAGGAGTAGAAGGCTCGCTAAGCAGTAGTCGGGGCAAATTGCCTATATCTTCAGGGATGAAGCTCAGAGAAGTGGACTCATACAGAGCCAGGCCGGAGATATGGCCGCGGAACTCGCTCCCCAGATCCTCTAGATAAAGCGACTGTTGCGCATTGTCTAAGGGCAGTATGGGCGCAAAATACGCCGTTTTCGACTTCTTATCTTCCGGCACAGACGGCCCGTAGAGCTGTTCCAACGCATCACGAGTAGACGCATGCGTCCGGTCAACCATCTTTCCGCGCCGCCTGACGCCTGGTTGCTGAAAAGTGACTAGATCTGCCAAGCCAATAGCAATGTCGGGCTGAAGCTTCTGAATCGCCTCCACATATTGATGCGCTGAAAGCTGGCGGAACCCGATAGATGTCAAGACCGCAATGGAGGTTTCGGTATTTGCGGGCGGGCATGGGATCGCAGGGAACCGTCGTGGGGCAAGCACAAGTGGCATGTCATCAGAGGCGCAGATGAACCGCCTGAGGGGGGACTCCCCAGGTGCGACAGGAGTTTTATATAGCGGGGCAGGGTGCTTCTTTTCAATGACTGATAGAGGGCATCATGTCAGTGGGTGTTCATACGTCGAGGAATTTGGCGGATCCAGATACATACAGTCTTCGAGTCCAATGTACAAGCTATTAATTGCAGTCTCCTTTCGTACCACGTCGTGCGCAATATGCGACACGGCACCCCGCGTGGTTAATGGGACGAAATGCGGCGTCGAGATCGCCTGGCGTCCGGGGATGGCCAATGTACCGACTCGTGGTGCCAACACGGGGGCTGTAGAGCCCAAGACATTGAAAGTCATCTCGGAGGGAGCAGATGGGTCGAGTTCCATGGCGGCGTTGTTGGTCATTGAATGGCCATGATGCGGTTGCGATGCGATCTTATCGGGCGGCAGAAAAAGTGTCAGACTCGCCGGTTAAACAAAGGCCCTCGCTTTCAACCACCAACTACCTCGGTGATTAGTGCACAGGATCACTGCCCTGGAAACAGTTCCTGCTTCAGACGAATCGAGTTACCGTCCTTACATCCTCCATACCTTGGTCCTCGACGCCTCTCAGAATGACGGGCACGTCGCAACACGCGCCTGCGCCGACGCGACGTGGAGCGCTCATCGTGGTGGAGGGACTGGACCGCGCCGGCAAATCGAGCCAATGCGAGATGCTACAAAACTATCTCAGGAAGCAAGGGCACAATGTGAAATATATTCGATTTCCAGGTCATTCGCTTCATGATCCATTTAAGAGCAGTACTAACCGATGTGCAGAGAGGACCACGCCCATCGGCAAGCTCATAGATGCTTATCTACGCGGTTCGGTCAACCAAGAGGATCACTCCATCCACCTACTGTTCTCCGCAAACCGCTGGGAAATCGCCAAAGGCATCGAACAGGATATCAATAACGGAATAACTGTCATCGTGGACCGCTACTCATACTCCGGTGCCGTATACTCGGCCGCTAAAGCTAACCCCACGCTGTCGCTGGAGTGGGCGTGGCAGCCCGAGCTCGGTCTTCCGCGTCCAGATATTTGCCTGTTTCTGAGCATTTCGGTCGAAGAAGCTGCCAAGCGTGGCGGCTATGGTGCGGAGCGATACGAGAATGAGACTATGCAGACTAGCGTGCGCGAGCTCTTTCACACGCTATTTGAGCGCCAGAAGGATATCTGCATTATCGATGCTGGGAAGACGCTGGTTGAGGTGTCGCATGATATTCAGGCTGCCGTTTCAGATTGCGTTGCACGCCTTGATTCGATTGGGCCGTTGAGGACGTTGGGGCCGCTCATCAATTAGGGCAGTGTTTCAATTTTGCGGTTTATAGCGAGTCTTCATTCCACAAGTTCTGCATCTTCCCATTCGCTGTCTTCTATGACGATTTCCAGTCTCGATGGAGGTGGAGGTGATTGCTGCCGAGTCCCAAGTTCCATGTCTGATTCCATATCGACATCTTCATACCAATTGTCGTCTAATTGGGGGTCATCCTGAGACATATCATCTGGCGCAGGTTGCGACTGACTATCGAATGTCGGTTCCACGGAAGACATTCGCACATTGGATGTCTTGCCTTTGCTTTTCTTGATGGGCGGTGGCTTCGCAGATGCTTTGCGATCTCGCTTTTCTTTTCGCCGCAGAATTGTTCGAACATCCTTTTCGGCGCGATTGCGAAAACTCAATTCTTGCATCATTAATGGCCATTGGACAACTTCTTTGCACGTCGGGCAGGCTCCCTGCGTTGGCACGAATGTATCCGGGTCGTGGGCATTCTCAAGAAAGTTGGCAGATAGACATAATAGATGATTCGTGCCACGGCAATGCGCTCGTGGGCACAGCACTATTTGCTGCGTATTGGGAATGACTGGCTCTTTGCATACTGCACAATGTAGACCCTCTGCGTCATCCAGAGCAAATATGGATTTCTCCAGATAGTCTTCAAATTTGGTGTAGGCGACTGGTAACTGGTTGATGCCGCCCACTGCGACATCTACGTCGTCTTGCCTTGGACAGTCCCCGTCTAGGATGATTTTGGACTGCGGTAAAGAGGTCTCCACCCGTTCGTTCCAAACCTTCCATACGCGGTAGACATCCGCGCAGAAGAATCGTACTTGCAGCGGCCAGGTAGTGAAATAGGGTGACCGAAGCAGAAAATGCAGATCCTCTAGATGGGCCATTAGGGATCTCCTGCGCGAGGTACGCGGTACGGTCTTTCCCGTATGCCGACAAACAGTGACTTTGGCTTGAGAGTTGGGGAGGCCATCATCGTCCAGCTCAATGTGTCGGGACCTTTCGGGGTGTTGCCAAGCCCATCTATGCAAAATAAGCATGGGGCTCTGCTTTCCAGGGTCATTGCGAAACTTACTCGAACTGAAGTGCTCCAACTCGACTCATGAAGCCTTCTACCACGAGCGCCATTTCCCAGGGCCGCAATTTATCTCGCGAGGTACGTTTGGCGCCCCCTTTGGCCGTCCCATTGTGCTGAGACAGCCGTCTGATTGGGTTCGGCGTTGAGCCGATATAAAGTGAAGCGTGTCGGACGGTGGACCGAAGGAGATAGCAGCAGTAGTAGGCCGGGATTGGCCGAGGCTCATCTTGGGTCTCCATGGTCTATAAGGCTGTGAGCTGCTATGCGACCTCTCCCATTGGGGACTGATGCATGGAAAGTGGCTATCTCGCAGGGCCCACCGCGTACGGTAAACAAGTGATCACATGACGACTTCATTATGCCGCCAATCAAGGACGGAGTTAATTATTGTCCCCTTTCATTCTGGGTTTCAGTATGTATTTTAGAAGGCAGGTTGGTATATTCAGTTACAGGGGCTCGTGAGAAGGGATCTACGAAAGCTTTGTGAAAAGGCGATGGACTAGATCCTATACTCGGCAGATCCCGCCGATCTAGCTTGTTGGGACATCGGCGAATCAGCCTCACTGGGGTCTCCAGTCAGTGACAGGTATGTGTAGATCAGTATTCGATCGTGACAAGAGGTCTCGGAGATTTCACGATAGATTTGTAAATGCAATAATCGAGGTGGGAAAACATACCAGGGTATAGATGATGCATCACAGAATGGAAAGCTTTGAAAAGAAACGCTCGGGCCGTGAAGGAAGACGTTTGCGGCAACCGTTCGGTACCGGTATAATTACGCCTTCCACCTGTACCGTGCCTGCGCGGGTGCGGGCTCGATAAATTACGTTACAATACACTTTCGCTACCAGACAGGTCGAGTCACTGGTAGGTCGCTTTCCGCTGCTCCGCGCGGTGGAAGTGACCGGCGCAGTACCTCTCCACCCAATTCCCATAATCTCATAATCTCGTTCTATCAATTCTATCCCTCCCATCTTCCCTCTGATCTACACCATCCTTTTAATCCGTTCTTCTCTCCGCTTCTTCCATCCTTTTCCCCGACAACCGTTCCCCTCGACGTGGTTTCGAATTCTCTCACACCATCCGCCCTTGTTCCCGAATCTCATCGCCCTTTCAATGCGCCCGTTTGCGCTGCAGTGATCTGTCCCTCGGCACTCGACAAGACACGCAGAGGCCGCATTACTTCCATCCCTCCTTTTACAAACATTTTAGCCATCGGCTATGGTGGCCCCGGCCTTGAACGGGGCAAAATTGATGGCCGGGCAAGCATCCGTTGGCCTCCAGCCCACTCGATCCTCGAGCACGCACCCGTCGCATTCACACAATGTGCCATTAAGCGCTCGTAGGTCGGCGCCGCTTGACTTGTCTACTGTTGAGCGGCGCGGGCAACCCAATGGTCCCCGCGAGCCGGCCAAGCGCGTCCGGCCTCATGGCATCCCCGATGCCCCGACTTTCCGCCCAACGGAGGAGGAATTCAAGGACCCAGTGGCATACATTCGGAAGATTGCCCCCGAGGGCAAGAAATACGGAATTTGTAGAGTTATCCCACCGGACGGTTGGCAGCCGACATTCGCAATTGATACAGAGGTAGGCCTCTCACGAAATTTCTTACCCGTTCTACATTTGCTATCTGGCTGGCATAGCCTGCTGCCGCACGTGCTTCTCAACTTTTCTATACCACAGTTGCCAGCTTTATGAGCTAACTATGGATATCTTTCACAGCGATTTCATTTCAAAACCCGTCGACAAGAACTTAACTCGGTCGAAGGAGGTATGATCCCGTGTTCAGCTGATGCTGCTGCCGGTGGAAACCCACCGGATCGAGCATTTTATCCTGACTCTAATCCAGGTAACCGTGCCAATATGAACTATATCGATGGGCTTGCCATGTTCCACAAGCAACACGGAACGAACTACAGTCGATTACCGAGCGTGGACAAACGCCCTCTTGACCTCTATAAACTCAAAAAGGCCGTCGAGATCAGAGGCGGATTTGAACAGGTTTGTAAGACAAAGAAATGGGCCGAGATTGGTCGTGATCTCGGCTACAGCGGCAAGATCATGTCTTCGCTGTCGACATCGCTCAAGAACTCCTACCAGCGTTACCTGCAGCCATACGAGGAGTACCTGGCCCGGGCCAAGCCCGGAGTTCAGCAACAGCTCGAAGTGGAACACGGCGGTCCGTTTACTCCCTCGCCGCGCCCTTCGCCCGCAACCAGAAAGCCCACATTGGATGGGAACGGAACCCCTTCGCAGATCCTTGACGAAAGCTTGGCTTTGCGCATACCTCAGGCCCCGGGCACCCCGATGGAGAAGCCATCAGAGCCTACTCCGCCCGTGGAGCCCACCCCTCCTCCGCGCCCGTCTGGTTTCACCCCGGTGAATGCTGCCGCAACTGGCTTTACGGCTGTGAACCACTCTCCCGGCTTTGCGACAGTGAACAATGGCCCGGCGATCAAACACGAAGGCGAGAATGGCACTTCGACTCCACAGAGTATCGCTGAGCAGCGTCGTTCCACACCCATGGCAAACGGCGAGGCTGGGAACACCGCCAAGCGCGCCATCAGTCACGACAGTGCCTCCCAAACCGAAAATGGCGATGCTGACGGAGGAAGTGGGCGCCGCAGTAAACGTCTCAAGAAGGGTATTTCAACTCTCTTTGGCTGTAATTTATGTATTGGTCTAACTCGGATTTCGTTTTTAGATTCACTACCCACCGTCGCGGGTTCGCACATGTCCCTCCTTCGTCCTGCACCACCCAAGGCCCGGAAGGATGGGGTCCAGAGTACCGGCGAGAAATGCGAATCATGTGGCGAGTCAGATGATTCCAATACAATCCTTGTTTGTGATAGCTGTGAGCTTGGTTATCACACTGCCTGCCTTGATCCTTCCACTGCTACCGCTGCTGAAAATGATTGGCATTGTCCGAAGTGCCTTGTCGGTACTGGCGAATTTGGATTCGAAGATGGTGGCGTTTACTCGTTGAAGCAATTCCAAGAGAAGGCCAACGAATTCAAGAACCGGTATTTTGCTTCTAAGATGCCCTTTGACCCTGTTCTCAACACGCATCGGCGCGAGACGGAGGACGATGTTGAAGCTGAATTCTGGAAGCTTGTGGTCGACCTACACGAGACTGTTGAGGTCGAGTATGGCGCGGACATTCATTCGACCACTCATGGCAGTGGATTTCCGACCATCGAGCGCAACCCGCTTGACCCATACTCGTCGGATCCTTGGAACCTGAACGTCCTTCCTTTCTACGGCGATTCGCTCTTCCGTCATATCAAGTCTGATATCTCCGGCATGACTGTGCCGTGGGTTTATGTTGGAATGTGCTTTTCTACTTTTTGCTGGCACAACGAGGATCATTACGCTTATTCGGCTAACTACCAGCATTTCGGCGCGACCAAGACGTGGTATGGCATTCCCGGTGCGGATGCCGAGGCATTCGAGTCGGCTATGCGGGCAGCAGTTCCAGAGCTTTTCGAGGGACAGCCAGACCTTCTCTTCCAGCTGGTTACCCTGATGCCACCGGACAAGCTCCGTAAGGCTGGTGTCAACGTCTATGCCGTGGACCAGAGAGCCGGCCAGTTCGTTCTCACGTTCCCCCAGGCTTACCACGCTGGCTTCAACCATGGATTCAACTTTAACGAGGCTGTCAACTTCGCACCTGCCGACTGGGAGCCTTGGGGAGCCGCGGGCGTGGAGCGTCTTCAGGCCTTCCGCCGACACCCATGCTTCTCTCACGATGAGCTTCTGTTTACGGCAGCTGCCCGAGACACGTCCATTGCAACCGCGAAGTGGCTCGCCCCTGCACTTGAGCGAACCACCAACCGGGAGCTAGGCGAGCGTGCAGTATTCCTATCTCGCCATAAAGACATCGCGCCTCACAATTGCAGTCTTACCGTCGAGTCTTCGGCCGGTGATTGTCAACTTAAGTTCGTAGTAGAGGAAACGGATCTTCCCGAGGACGACTATCAGTGCCAGCTGTGCAAAGCTTACACTTACCTTACTCAGTTCCGCTGCCACAAGTCAGGCAAAACTCTCTGCTTGTCGCACGTGGAAGCCTATGACTGCTGTGGCGAGTCTCTTTCCCAGAAGTTATTAGGGCCGGATCACACTCTTCGCTACCGCATGAGTGACATGGAAATGAAAGCGGCTGTCCTAAAGGTTCAGGAGCGAGCCAGAACCCCCGATATTTGGGCAGAGAAGCTCGACAAGACCCTAGAGGACGAGCCGAAACCTCAGCTAAAAGCTCTCCACAACTTGCTCAGTGAAGGTGAGAAAATCCCATACCACCTGCCTGGCCTCCAAGACCTTGCGGCTTTCGTCCAGCGTTGCGATAAATGGGTTGAAGAAGCAAACAACTACATTACCCGGAAGCAGCAGAATCGGAGGAAAAACGAAAAGGCGTGGCGCAGAGCCAGTACCAAGGCTGCGCAGCTGGACGATCGAGACCGTGAAGTCCGCAGAGTGGATCACATCTACGCCCTTCTGGCAGAGGCTGATAAACTTTCCTTCGACTGTCCACAGATGGCGGCTTTGGAAGAGAAGACCCGCGAGATCGAAAAATTCCGCCAGGATGTTAACGCTGCCCTGATGAACCCCTCCGTACGATCGGCCCAGGAGATTGAGGATCTTGTCGAAGCCGGACGCAACTTCAACGTGGAGATGCCGGAAGTGGAGCACCTGGAGCAAATCCACCGACAAATGAAGTGGACCGAAGAGGCCGCTAGCAAGCGTGACAAGTACCTTTCCCTCAAAGACTGCCAGGAAATCGTCGCCGCCGGTGAGCAACTTGGTATCTCCGACACCAACGAGCATCTAGTTCATTTCAAGGAACTCCGGCGTCATGGTGAAGCTTGGGAAGCCAAGGCCCAAGAGCTGATGTCAGTGGAGGCCGTTCACTACCAGCAATTGGAAGCGCTCTCCGCGCAAGCATCCCGTTTCCCTGTTTCCGCAGACACCCTTGCCGCTGTTGATGCTATCTTGACCAAACAGCGAGAAGCGCAGAAGCGGATCCAGACGCTCTATGAGAAGTGCAAAGATCCTGATCTGAGAAATCGTCCTAAGTACAAGGAAGTTCGTGAGCTCACAGAGTCCTTGGAACAATTGAACAGCCGACCAATCGGAGCCATTGATCTGGAACGGGAACAGAAACGACACGAGGACTGGATGCGAAAAGGCAAGAAGCTCTTCGGCAAGGCGAATGCTCCCCTCCACATCCTCAAATCACATATGGAGTATGTTGAGAAGCGCAATTCGTACTGCTTCGATCTCGAAGACAGTTATCGACCCCCTGTGGAGCCTTCGTCGCGAGACAATAGTCCAGAAGGGTTGCTTGAGAATGGCCCCAGCAATGTGTGGGGACCTAAGTCGCGAAAGCGGGATGTGTTTTGCATTTGCCGGCACTCGGAGGCAGGCATGATGATTGAGTGCGAGGTTTGTCATGAGTGGTAAGTTGAGACGTCTTGAGCAAAGTCCTTGAAGAGTGGTCGCTAAAACGTACTGTTCAGGTATCACGGTAAATGTCTCAAGATCGCACGAGGCAAAGTTAAGGAGTTTGACAAGTACACTTGCCCCATCTGTGACTGGCGACAGAAGATTCCTCGCGATGCAGCTCGTCCCAAGTTGGAGGATCTCCAGGACTGGCACGCAGAGATTCCCAATCTGCCTTTCCAGCCGGATGAGGAAGAGGTATTGGACAGCATTGTCAATCAAGCGCTCGCCTTTCGCGATTTCCTGCAAGGATTTACCAACGCTGCCTGCACCACCACCGAGGAAGTTCCTACTTTGATCTTCTATTTGCGGAAAATTGAAGGTGCCGAGGTTCTCTTGACCTACGAGACGAATTTCTTCCGACAGGAGATTCACAAATGGGCTCCTGTTGCCCCGGAACCCCCGCCAATTCTGGAGCAGTCTTTGTCGACTCGGAAGCCGCGCCCAACCAAGCAGCAAAAGATCATGGCTCAGCTTGGTGTGGATCGTCTCGAAGATCTTCCAGAGCATCTGCGTACGAAGCATATGATTGCTGCCAAACGCAAGTCGGTGGATGCAACACAAACAACAACAACAACAACTCCTCGTCCATCTCTGCCGCCAGCGCTGCCGACTCCAACCAACAGTCAGCCTCCCACCATTGGACCAGCTCTGACTCCCATGTCGGAGCCGAGCGCTGCTCCGTACCCCTTCTCTGCAAATTACTCCTTGCCAGCGAGTGATTCCACCCCTGCGTTTGCACCGACCTCCTCTGCCTTCCTACCCCATGCGGCGGCAGCCCCTTCGTCTCCGACTTTCCTCCCACGCTCTCCATCACCTGCTGGGCAGGGCATGGAAACTTCTCTCTTCAGCCCGCCACGCTTTGGGGGCCGCGAGCCTCAGTTTGTCAGCAGCAGTCCGCGTCAGAACCTAGACGACGTATTCGCAGACCTTACCAATCAGGAGGACGCTGATCCCGATGCCGAGCCCATGGAGAACATCCATGCCACCGAAGCCCTTGAAGCTCTGAACGCGAGCAATGGTACTAGTCGTGCGGCCTCCGTCCACGATGAGGCGGTTCCTAGTGCTGACGTTCCGCCTGTCACTGAGGCCGCCGTCAAGAATGAGAATCTCGAGCCAGACAACCCTGAGCCAGAGCTCTGATCGTTCACTTGTATCGCTTATCCTGAACGGTTTTTGTTTTTCCATTTAGAAGGTTCTTTCTTGAGCTTTTGTTCTTTTCTTATCGAATTCTCCTCTCGACTGCGTTTTGTTTATTTGGAAAGGGGTTCATATTAAAGGGTCAGGACCGATGTCCGGGGAGTTTTACAGCGTTTACTACCTTCCGTTGTGTGTTTCTATTTTCTATTTCCCACGCCAGCTAAGGCTATGTTTGTGATGATCGAGGCAGTCTGCTTTTCTTGACTTTTGCTGTTGCCAGTCACCGTGTAATACTAGTTGAATGCAGCCATTGTTAGTCATATTTCCAGTAATTGTATCGAATGTTAGATCACATCTGCGTACGCTCCTAATGCAGCTTGGCCTCCTGTATGAATGAACAACACATTCACCTCATCCAGTCCCCGCTGTCGCGCAAACTCCTGTATCTCGTCTTCTTCCACCCAGTGCATCATCGCCCTAGCCACCTTGGCCGTATACACCGGATCCAGAATGACACTCTCCGACTGCGCCATAACCTCCATCATCTCCCTAGTTTCCGCATCTAACACTCCATATCCAGTACCCACGAACCGATCTTCAAGCCTCACATCATCCATCCCAATCGCCTGTTCCGCAGTAGGTCTCTCTTTCCCATCGAACCCAACCTGCGCCGCTGCCCGTCTGGCAAAGTTCAAGACTCGGTCCTCGTGATATGGTCGCGGTCTGGTCGGGGAATTTAAAACCCCAATGACCTGCCTCGCTGTTTCTCCCAGCTTGAACCCGGCAATTAGCCCGCCGACCGTACTCCCACTCCCACAGGCCACGAAGATATAATCGAATCCACCCGATCCTCCAAGGCCCAGTTCACGCTCTTGCACTTCAATCTCAAATGCCGCGCGCGCATATCCCAATCCGCCGAGCGCATGCAGACTTGCACCGCCGGGTATCCAATAAGGTCTTTCTCCGCTCACTCTCAGTTCCTCAAGGATAGGATTGGCATCATTGGCAATAGGGTCCCCTTCATTTAAGATTCGCACTTGCGCTCCGAGAAGTCGATTGATTTGTACATTTCCCGAACGTACAAAGGCGTTACGGTCTTGGCTGGCGCGAAGCCCACCGCCCGTGCCGCGGGAAAGAAGGACTAGTGCCTTGAGGCCTAGGGTGCGCGCAAGTGATGCGACTTGAACGGTGTGGTTGCTTTGGATTGCGCCCTCTGTGACGAGGATGGTGGCTGGGCCATTTAGTTTCTGTGTGGTGGGGTGGTGTTCGTGGTAGTGGTATGTTGGTGTTGAGGATAAGATGTCTGGTACGATGTATTCGAGTTTGCGGTATTTGTTACCTGCGCATGCGAGCGGTGATCCGTGGTCTTCGCGCTTGGCGAAGATGTTTATGCGTGGCTGGGCTGGACTTTGAATGATTCTCCTGGATAGTGAGGGTAGTGGATGGATAGGTGAAGGGTGATTGTACAGGATTGGATAACGAGGAAGTTCGGCGAATGGGCTAGGTAGATGAAGAATTGTTGTTAATTGGGAGGTTGTAGGTATACTTGGTAGCTGTGAAGCCATATTCCACGGTTGTACAGTGGTTCATGTAGAACTTAGGTGTTGATGTTGGAATCGACCTATTTATTCTTCCAGTGACGTAGCCGCATATCAACATCAACTCCTCAACAACATGACTCTCCTGCAATTCCTGCGTCAGGCTCGTCAAGTGCATCTCCAATTCCTATCTGGTACATTACCTGAACCTCCAATTTATGTCCTGGGCAATCCCTCCGCCGATCTCGACTCCATCATCTCCGCCATCGTGTACTCGTACTGTGCAAGCAACCGTCTACCTAGCACAACTCCACGCCCTCATATCCCACTCCTCAACCTCCCCATACCCGCCGGTCCTGAGCTATATCGCCTGCGACCAGAATTCGTCACTACACTATGGCTATCTACCAACTTCCCGCCCTTGAAACCCGACGAGCGCTTCGAAAATTCGTCTGAGTCGGGGAAGCTCCTGCACGAGCACATCGTGACGATCGCGGACTTTGCACAGAGTCTCCAAGAACACGCAACACGTCCATCAAAGCTCATCGCAGATGCGACCCTGGTTGACTGGAATGCAATGCCGCATCGCGCCGACCCTCAGGGACACGGCTCGGTAACCGGTCTATCCGAGGTGACTTTCCGTACGGTGGGATGTATCGACCACCATGTCGACGAGCATTTCGTGCCTGCGAACGCCCTCCCCGCCAACCAACCCTTGATAATTCAGCCTGGTCCGGGATCATGTTCGTCCCTGATCACCAATGAACTAGTCAGACGCGGTCTCTGGGCCGACTCTGCCGAAAGCGCGCAGCTGGCTAAGCTGGCACTAGCCGCTATTCTGATCGATACTTCGAATCTAATGGCTGAAGGAAAGGTCACGGATGTGGATATCAGGGCTGTGGAGTTTCTGCGAAAACAGGTTGCAAGGCAGGATCCGAAATGGGATGCAGAGGCGTTCTATAACGAAATCAACTCGGCGAAGAAAAATAGTCTGGATTTATTGACTTTGGATGAAGTGCTCGAGCGAGATTACAAGGAATGGTCTGAGGTTTCTTCATCGGGGGAATCTGTCAAGCTTGGCTTTTGTTCCTCGGTTAAACCGATTCGTTGGATTGTTGAGAAGGCGGGCGCACCTCGGCAATTTCTGGATGCAGTGCGTGCATTTGCGGCTAGTAAAAAGCTGGATGTAGTGGTTGTTATGACTTCGTTCACCTCCGAGGGGAAGTTCTCCCGAGAGCTCTTTGTTTGCGCGATGTGTCATTGTGATGCTGCAGTCAAGGCGGCAGAGGCTTTTGTTGAGCAGGCAGGGTCGGACCTCGGCTTTGAACGGTGGTCGGTGGACTGCAGGGATCCGGACACGACGGAGCGTGAGAATGAGATTCGGTCTACGTTGGATGGAGACTCGGATGTTTGGAGGCGTCTGTGGATGCAGACGAATACGACGGCCAGTAGGAAGCAGGTTGCACCGCTCCTGCGGAAGGCAGTGGCTAATCTATGATACAAGTACATCTTTCCTCATGGACCTTGGAATATGAAATGATGGCATACCTATTAATCCGAACGCCAAACACCGAAGACCTGGCAATCATGTCTGCTAGAAAATGAAGACGGAATGCAATATATCCAATGCCCCAAGCCGACCTGATGCAACGCCAGTAAGGAAAAGAGAAGGAAAAAGGTCAACCAAAGAATGCTGGCGCAAAAGACGAGAGCAAGATATGCAAACAGAATTCAAATAACATCAAATCAACCACTCCAAGGGATTCTAGGAAATGCCGACAGCTCAGCTCCAATGATGATCATTTATCAGACACACTCCCATTCACAGAATACACACCACCGTGCGACGCGGTCGGCGAGGACTAAACCGCGCCAGGTACCTCGCTCGCCGATCTTGATCACGGTCTCCCACACGCTGCCCTCGGCGGCAGCATCCGTGACAGAGTCGGATGGCTCATCATTACTAACCATGTGGTCTGCTTTGCGGGTGAGACGCAGGATCTTCCCGGTGGGAGACTGAATGGCCAGCTTAGCGGGCTTCTCGCGTGCAGAACCCGATCTGGCAGACGAGATGGCGGAGGTTGACGCAGAGAACTCATTGGAGTTGCTCGACACGGTTGAGCCACCCGCAGTACTGGATACCATGCTGAGCGCGCTCGCGGGACGGTTGAACACCGATGGGGAAGCACGTCCATTGGATGAGTAATCGTCCTTTGGCGGAACCCCTGGAGACGAAGAGTGCTGGCGGATAGCGAAAACAAAAGTGTTGTTGACTGCCAAACGCGAACATTGGGGCTGCATGATATACAGATCATGGCGCTGGGCATGCGGGGTCGGATGGCGAAGTACAAAGTCGTAGGGCGGGTTCTCTCCACTGTGCATTATCGGAAGAGCCACTGCCAAAGGGTGCGGGATGTCTCGGCTGGTGTGCATAAGGCCCTTCTTTCCGGCATAAATTTTCAACACACCCTGTCCCTCGTCACCTGGGAGCACAGCCTTGACAGTGATCCGCTTCTGGCCTCGGAACCAGTCCGGCTGGACTAATGCTCGCTTGCGTATAATGTCGCCGCTTTCAAAGAAGTCGCCGTCGGCGTCGCGAGCAAAGGCAGGAGACTCGACTTCAGCAGCACACTCCACATCTGGTGGTACCACGAGGCGAAGCTGTACACACTCCAGCCCCTCAATCCGCATTAAACTGGTATCGTAGTCCGGGATATGTACATTCAGCTTGAAGTACTGCGGAGACACTGCCGGTAGTGCCAGCAAAACATCAGGGGAGACCGGAGGGCAAATATGCTGCTCCTCAGGATAGAGAGGGACGTGTGTATAGCAGATCTCGAGCGGGCGAGCGAGGAAGTACCAACTTTCCGCCACAGACGAGTTGTTCGTTACGAACCGGCTTCTTTGAGGATTTGTGGGGTTCGCCAGGGCGCAGTCCATGATGCGCCATTCGCCATCGACCAGGACAGCGTTCCACCAATGGTTGGGGCGAGAGAGACTTTCAAGATCCAGCGGGTCACCGGGCGGTTTAAGGAAGCCGTGGATCACTTCGGTGTGAAGGCCAACAGAGCCACACATTTCGTGTACCAAAAGAGCAATTTCTTCGGGACTGCCTCGTCTAGCGTGCAGTACTCTCTTGATGTCGATATCGATACCGTCGACGGGCTCCTCCCAAGCGATCTTTTCACTGACCCAAGTAAAGATTGCACGAAGCCGTTGAACATCGCTCTTGTAGGGGCGAGTAATATAGCCTTGGGCGAGGCTCACCGGATTTGTTGTGGGTGGAAGGCTATTGATGAAGCGTGCACCCTTGTCGACGAGAGACAGGTTTGCGCTGTCAAAGTTTGTAGGTTCACCGATGGGAAGCCCATCAATACTTTCGTCACCCTCTGCGGTCTCATAAAGTTCCTCGACTGCGTAAATCACTGGATAATCCATCATCTGGCAGCGTTCAGCCCGTTCAATGCGCTCGTTCCTACTAGGAGATGATGCGCGGTTGACGTCTCGGCGAACTTGGACCCAGTCAATGGCATTAGCACCGAGTCCCATGTCTCGGGCGCTATCGCGCGCGGATTCTCGCGATGTGAGAAGAGGTGATATAGTATCAATCACCCTATGCCCCTTTATCGGAGACTGTGAGCCACCACTATGACCAACCGAGATGCTGCTCCTTGCGCTAGCAGCACCCGTCTTCGCGGACTCGAAGATCTTCTTAAAGAAGCCCTGTTTCTTGGATTTGGGAGTGGAAAGCCCACCAAACACCCCACCCGAGTCACCTGCACCGTGATCAGCAGATGACCATGGGATAGCAGATGATGCCCCCTGGCGAGAGGTGTTGTGGCTAGAGTGATATGAGATGCCCGTCATGGGCGTTTCCGGGCGTTCCATATTCCCAACATCACTGAAGCCTCGAGAACGAACGGTATCCATAGCCGTGTTGGGCCTCTCGCGACCGCCATTCCGTCTGGCATAGCTTCCCGCACTCGTTGCACTGAAGCCGCCAGCAGAAGCACCACTCATCACGCTCTGATTCGTCTTGTCTGTACTGGTCGTCATTTGCGTGCCAACACTTGGAACGCCACTAGAGCTGGTGGCACTTGACTTGTTGGTAAAAGACCGGTTGAGCATGTCTCCTTGGAGATGTTGACCTGACCTTCTGGGTCGAAGATGCGGGTACTGAGCTGGGATTGAGTTGTGTCGCGGATAATAAGAGGCATGTTTGGGCGGCGGCGGCGGCGGCGCATCGTCATCCACCCTTGGTCCTTCGTCCTCGGGAGGCCGATTCTGGTCCTCCAGTTGACGGAGACGGCTTTCCATCCTTTGCACATAGTTATTCAGTTGCGGAGGCCCATCCCCATGGTAATCATGTGAATAGACGCTATTTCTATGTATCAATCCTCCCTGCGGCTGCTGGTTATGCCTATCGAAGCCCGTTGAAGTCAAGGGGCGAGGCCTGTTACCTGGCGGGGTTCTGTCATTGCTTTCATCATACATGTCTCCTGACCAGGGGTTGTTGAATGTTGGAGGAGGGGAAGGCGAAGGAGGATGACGGGGAGAGGGCGAAGCTTGGCGTGGCAGACCCATATCTTCCAATGAAGTCATAACGTCTTCCATAGCATCTCTGAGGGGAGATGGGGTGTTTCCATTTACATCTGATTGCCCCGAGGTAGCCGAGTGAGCAGAAAGCGCCCCTGGTGAGGGAGTGCGCGCAAATACCACATAACGGTCATTCATATCCAAAGGCTTAGGAGACCGTGATGGATTTGGAGAGTGCGTTGGAGGCTGCGGAGAGTGCGTTGGAGGCTGCGGAGAGTGCAGAAGACGATGCGATTGATGTAGGGGTGGCTGCGGAGAGGGTGACCGCGCATGCATATATGGCTGCGGAGAAGGTGACCGCGGATGCATGTAGGGCTGCGGAGAAGGTGACCGCGGATGCACGTAGGGCTGAGGAGAAGGCGATCGCTGATGCATAGGCGGCTGTGGAGATCGAGCCGCTTGGTGCATATATGGCTGTGGAGAATGTGGTGCCGGATACATAAATGGCTGGGGAGAGGGGGCAGGTTGAGGAGATCCAGATGGCTGCCGGCTAATAGCCACGCGATGTGGAGGAGGCGGAGGCGGAGGAGGGGATTCCTCTCGCTCTTGCAGGAACATTGGCGACACTTCTCGGGAGGATGGACGTGAGGACGAGATACTGCCTCGGGGCATCATGGCAGATGGCGAGCGTTCCGGCTCCATTGACACGCGGGGAGATACAGCTGGGGAAATACCGCGAGATGAGGGTCGAGAGGACGTAGAGGACGGTCGTGACAAGGGACTCTGGTTTTTGACCGCAGACGCATGGGTTCGCAAAGGCTTCACACTTCGAGGAACACCACCACCATCCCGAGGCGGGGTCTGAGGTATTGAGCTCTTCACGGGAGCGTTTGATCCGCTCCTTGCTAACTCTGATGAAGGAGACAATGCTTCCTTGTGCGCTTGGAATGGCTTTCGAAAGACAGTTTTCGTCTTCTTCGGCGCGGACGTAGGATTATGGATGGGGGAGGAGCCAGGCATGATGACCTGGCTAGTATCCCGGCTAATTGGCACAAAGTCTTCGCTCATGAGCTCGACGAAGTTGGATGGGAAGAGCCCAACCGCACGTCTGTCACGCCTCAAGCGACCCATCCACCATTGTCCATCTCCCGCATTTAAGCATTCGATCAGGTCTCCCTCCACAAAGCCCAAGTCCCGGTTTGTCTCTCCACCCCATGAATAAACAGCTCGGCACCAACACGGAAACCGCGATGGCAATTGGGGTGCGCTCAGCGCCATCGCAAGAGACTGATGCTAGTTTGGTCGGTCGCACCACCAGCACTGGAGCTGGAAACTAGTATTGCTTCCACGATAAAATCGAGTGTGGGAATCGTAGTACGAATATGTGTTGGTGCAGCAATCGGTACGCGTGTTGTCGGGGATACTTCTAAGGTCCGACGTAGCTGAGAAGTCGAATTGGGGCGGTTCGCATGACAGGGGTGGTAAGGGTTCATGCGACAAGCATTGTGGAGAAGCGGTCAAAAGATTATTGGGCCGAAGATTAAAGAGATGGAAATGCGAGAGGAAAGAAACAGAAAGAAGTGGCAGAAATGGCAGGGAAAGGGTAACCAGGATCCTACGGTGAGACCCGAGCTGAAATCGGGTTGTTTACGTGTTGACCCAATCAGGATTAGCGGGCGGAGTGGTGCCTTATCGATAAGCTTAATGTGATTAGGTCATCGCTTTGGTTTCCAGGGCATTTGTTTTGTTTCTCTTTTTAATTTTTTCCTTTCTTATGTACTATTCGATGTATAGGACGGGTTACACAGACTCAGAGCTCTTTCACTGGTTGCATAGCTCCATCCCGTCCATTGATCCATGGTTCAATTGTCCGACTTGGCCCTAGCAACACTCCGCTCCCCCGCCTTTGAGGTTTGAGGGCCAAGAAACAATAGCAGCAACAAACAAGAACAGGTTTTCGCTTTACGTTTCTACGTAAGTTGTAATATCCGGGCACTCCTCGGAGGTCACCTTTCATCGTGGAGACGTAAAAAACCCGCTGCTTATCAGGTGGAATATCATTGTTTGGTCTGTTCCATGCCGATGGCAGCATTCCAAGGGACACGAAGAATGTCCAGCCACATCGTAACAGTTTAGCGCAGGCGTAAGTTGAGCACTGTCCCTTGCATATGGGCTGGCACTGTCCAATGATTGCTCGTATAACCCACGAGTTGCCGCAAGACTCGGCTAAGCTCCCGAATGGTCTTTCGGGCGGAGTCCACGGGTCCCTCCGGTCTCTTCGGAAACGGAAAATCAGTTGTGTCCGGGACTTCCCCAGCCACATATACATTCCAAACTATGAGTGAAGCTGTCTATCTTTGCCATTTTATGCAAATTTGTCAAACTTCTGTAGCAAAATCCAGATCTCTCTTGGCTTTGTCAAACATGCAAACATTTTTACGGACTTTGATCAGTTTGCATTGTAGCAGACTGCTTCGGATCTGCATACCTCGATGGAACTACACTTTAAACTATTAAAATGCCGTGATCTCCCAGGAGCTATTGAGCTGTAGATCAACTGTCGTCTTTTTTATCCTTGTTATCCTTAGTTTGGTTCTGGCTAAATCAATTGTCTGAGGGTGAAGCTCTTGTATCACTTGTCTTACCTGCCTATACTTCCAAGAGGCCAACTCAATGGCGCCTTTGAAGGCAATTCTGGCCTTGGCCAGTTCTGGGCTTGTGTCCTTGGCATCGGCAAAAAACGTCCATTTCGACTTGAACCTCACTTGGAAAACGGGAGCTCCCGATGGCAACGCCCGAGAGATGATTTTCATGAATGATCAATTCCCTGGGCCAGAACTGCGGATTGACCAAGGTGATGATGTTGAGGTAAGCTTCAAGCTTAATTTCCCTCTATGTATCTATTAATATCTCTTTACTGACGGGTCCTAGTTTGTCGTTCATAACAATATGCCCTTCAACACCTCCATTCACTTCCACGGCATCGAGCAACATAATACTCCGTGGTCTGATGGGGTTCCCGGTCTGACCCAAAAGCCAATTCAGCCTGGTCATAGCTGGACGTATCGGTGGAAGGCAACTCAATATGGAACCTATTGGTACCACGCCCATACCCGTTCCGAAATTGCGGACGGTCTTTACGGTCCAATCTGGATCAAGTATGTCTCCCTTTTCCCACCAATGTTTCGTATCATACCAATAATTACAACCTTAGCCCGGGTCCTGAGACTCTTGATCCTTTTCATCTGATTTCCACCAATCCCACCGACATTGCAGCTATGCAGAAAGCGGAGAAGAATCCCCATCTCGTTATGCTGTCTGATTGGGATCACTTGACGGCCGCGGAGTATCAAAAAGTCCAGCAGGATTCCCGTCTCAACATTTTGTGGGTTTTGACACTGGTCTTTAATAAGAGCAGCATAATACTGACGGCGATATAGCTGCATGGATAGCGTTCTTATCAACGGTCGTGGTGCCGTGTATTGTCCTGGAACCACCAACATTTCCAGTGTTGAGCTGCCCTACCTCAAGACTGCCATTAACAACCAGCCTTTGACTGATAAGGGGTAAATCTACTTTTCCAAAAATTACGCGATCACGAGGCTTACGTTTTTACTTCTATCCAGATGCCTACCCAACATTTACGAGACCCAAGGCAACTTCCCTCCGACCAACCCAGCGAGTATCCCTCCGGGTCTAAACTCTGGCTGCAAACCGACAACCGGACAACATGAGATTATCAACGTTAACGCCGACCATGGTTGGGTCAGCTTCAAGTTCATCAGTGCCGCCTCTATGAAGGCACTAATGTTCTCCATCGACGAGCACCCGATGTACATCTACGAGGTAGATGGAAGCTACATTGAGCCACAGCTGGTGGAGAGCGCTCTCATCTTCAACGGAGAGCGGTATGCCGCCATGGTCAAGCTTGACAAACCCTACAAGGATTACACCATTCGTGTCCCTGACACCCAGGGTGACCAGGTCATTTCTGGCTTTGCGACCATGCGGTACCAAGGCTCTGATAATGTTTATCCCTCTCAGCCTTATGTGGACTACGGCGGCCAAAATACTTCCGCCTCCGTGAAGGCCTTGGACCCAAAGGCCATAAAACCCTACCCTCCAGTCACTATCCCCAGACACGCCGACCAGCTGGTCAACCTGACTCTCGGTCGTTGGGGCTCTTCTTACACTTGGACTGCGTCTGGAAACGCCCTGTACGATGTGATGGCAAACTGGGATGACCCCATCCTCTACAATCTGAATGCCAAGAACAACCTGGCAGATCAGGTTACCATTCAAACCAAGAACGGTACTTGGGTCGATCTTCTTCTACAGCTGGGTGAAATGCCCAACACGCCCGCCATCCAGGCGCCCCATGTCATGCATAAGCACTCCAATAAGGCATTCATCCTTGGGGTAGGTCCTGGCTTCTTCAACTGGACCAGCACTGAGGAGGCCTACGCCGAGCGTCCCGATCTTTTCCAGTTGGACAACCCTCAGATGCGTGATACATTTGTTACAAACGGACCCACCGGCCCAACTTGGATGATTGTGCGGTACCAGGTCGTGAACCCAGGCCCATTCCTCTTCCACTGTCACATTGAGACGCACCTTTCCAACGGCATGGCGGTTGCACTCCTTGATGGCGTTGATGTATGGCCTCAGGTTCCTGCTGGTGAGGACCAAAGTCCAGGCGCTGGCCAGTGGCAACCCGCTTCGAGCAGCACCCCTAAGCCTCAGTCCACACTCTCTCCCACGCCTACCTCGACACCCCTGTATACCCCCAGGCCTCCGCCCGGCTCTACACCCAAGGCTAGCTACACGCCTTACCCTCAATATACTCCTACCCCACATCAAGCACTCCCACCTCCAGTGACTCCTACTCCATCGCAGGCAACCCCGGCGGATGATGATGTGGAGCAGTACTGGTATTGGCATGAGCCTCAAGACCATGAAGTTCAGTTCAAGAAGGCTGGGGTGATTGATGTCATCACAGAAGCTAGCGAGGTCCCTGATACGCCCACTAAGCAGTCGTCCCGCCGAAGCGGGCAGCACCAGACTCGTCACTGGTAGTTCGCTCAACATTACAACTTCGGACTGTACTAATACTTCTAATACGCATGCATTGCAAAACCGCCCCAGCTTGATCAATAATATCTGTGATACCATGATTCTGACATCTAATACACATCAGTCATTAATTTCGTGAATCCTTCTATTCGATTGATTTTCGCCATTATTACTAGTTGCCGGAAATCACGGACCGTAGCCGCTGACCCACTTCGATCGATCACCTCGATCGATGTAGATCTGGTCAGCCCCGCCAGTGACGGATCGCGGATTGTGTGAACTCTGGAAATGTCTGACACTAGCACTGCCCCCGTCAGATGGTAGAGGCCTAAACTTACCAAGCTCAGGGCCAGAGCTTGACTCGTTTGGTAGACCTATATCTCAATAATGGTCCCTTTGACTGACAGTGTGCTCTCCATGCTTGAAGGGGATAAAAATTGAGCTGTTATGTACCGTAGATCTTGAAGAAGAAACCTTCCAGAATCCGATCGCCGCCACGCGCTCTGTTCAATCAGTACGGTCCGATCTGCAGAAGGGGATCTCAGCTGCTATCGTCAAAAAAGAAATTCAAGGCGCGGAAAGTCATGACGTATCATCTACCACGGCATGGGACCTCAAGGGACCTACTGGGGTACTTCATTTGCCTGAGATCTGCGGAGGTTGTGTTTCGGGATTTCCGAGGTTGGTGTTATGTTGCATTACAATCTGTTCCCGACTGAACTGTTCGGAAACACAAGTCCGGATATATACTTCGAGCAGCAGATGATTCTTACGAAATTTCCTCCATGGCAAGTGATCGGAAGAGTGACCAAAGGCACCCCTAGTCATAATGCATTTCACTAAACTCGTGGCCTTGCTTTCGCCTCCTCGTTGTATGTACTAGGGCCATGAGGCGACCTTGGAGGATGAGATACATAGGGCACGGGAGTCACGTGAGACATGGATGGCAGCGGGTGTAACCTTCTGAAACCGGCGACAACAGCCTATAATTGTAATGATCGTCGAGCTTTTTCCTGTGCCAAACAACTGTTTTAGCCGGTTAAATTAGTCATATGTCATGGACAATGTTCTAGAGGTCTTAGATCAGGACCTATGGTTGGTTCAATGGCTGCCGCATCCGCAAACAGCAAGCAACTATCATCGGTTTCCCATACCTTTGTCAGCCGTAGTTTGGATCCAGGGTCAAATACACGGAATTATCTAGGAAATTGAGCATCATCAAGGCCCACTATCACTATTTTGCTCTCTCAAAGCCAGAAACATCGCAGGTTTCCACTCTATACAGGATTGACCACAGTAACCGTGCCATTGATTTACCTAGATGGCCTTTAAACTTTGACCGGAGTGCTACCCGAGCCACGCTGCTAGAGTAAGAATACCGCGGATGAAGCTCCCTCAGCTCACATTTCTCGCTACGTAGCCTTGCTATGAAGAGTGAAAAACAGGAATGAAAAAAGATTTTGCTAGGAAATTTATTCCATGTGCCAAGCGGACCCATAGACCGATGCAATGATGCCTTCCAGGGTTTGATTCTAAATTCGCCCCATAGGAAATAATCTCACCGTGGCATGTATAAAGTATCACCCCAATTAATTCGCGCCGGCCCTGAACTTTTTTTCCTTTTCTTTCTCCGTAGAGTTTTGCAACCCCTGACTGGCATCAGGCTTGATAATGGAAAGCCCCAGTCGTGTGTATCTCTTTGGAGATCAGACTGCCGACTTTGACTCTGGCCTTCGCCGCCTGCTTCATGCCAAAAATGACTCGTTGCTGAAGGCCTTCTTCCAGAAGTGCTACCATGCTTTGCGCACGGAGATCAGCCAGCTGTCGCCGTCTCAGCGACAGATCTTCCCTCGTTTCACGAGCATTGTTGATCTTCTGGCAAGGTACAGACAGTCGGGACAGAATCCAGCTTTAGAAAGTGCTTTGACGACTATTTATCAACTTGGAAGCTTCATCCAGTAAGTATTTGGGAGCAATAGCCGCGAAAGATCTTATAAGCTAACCATCGACAGCTACTATGGAGACCTTGGCCATGCTTATCCTGTGGGATCTGACAGCTGTATCATTGGTCTCTGCACCGGTCAGCTTGCTTCCGCAGCTGTAAGCTCTTCACGGACAGTGGGTGAGCTCATCCCAGTCGGTGTCCAAACTGTTGTTCTGGCTCTTAGACTGGGAACCTGCGTTATCAAGGTGCGGGATCTTGTGGAATCAACAGGACCATCGCCAAGCTGGTCTGCTTTGGTCTCCGGAATCCGAGAGCCAGACGCTGAGCAACTGATTGAAGGCTTTGCTAAAGCAAATGTAAGTAAAATTGTAGAAGAAATGAAAGACGCAAGTGCTAATATTCAGAAGGCCCTTCCCCGAGTTTCCCAGCCGTATATCAGTGCTGTTAGCCAAAACGGTGTCACTATTAGTGGCCCACCATCCTTCCTCGAAAAGTTCATCGAGGAATGTCTCTCCAAGGAACACAAGCCCACTAGGGTCCCAATCCACGGTCCTTACCATGCCGCCCATTTATATGATGCAAGAGATATTAATCGAATCATGGAATTCTGGCCCAAGGAAGAGTTTGCGAACTACGTGCCTCAGATCCCAATCTTGTCAGGTGAGACGGGCAAGCCAATGGAGGTCAAAAATATGGAAGGCCTTTTGAAGACCTCACTGGAGGAGATTCTGTTGCGGCGGCTTGGCTGGGACAAGGTCGTCGACTCATGCTCTTCAGCCCTGAAGTCAAACTCCACGGACTCGAAGTGCACTTTGTTCCCTATTTCAACCACTGCTACACAGAGCCTTTACACGTCGTTGAAGAAAGCTGAAATCACAAACCTCGAGGTCGATGGCTCCATTGGTGATGTGAAAAAGGACACGGAAGGTGATAACCGCACTGGTCGCTCTGAGCAATCCAAGATTGCCATCATTGGTCTATCTGGAAGATTCCCCGAAGCCCAAGATACCGAGGCCTTCTGGGATCTTTTGCACAAGGGGCTTGACGTTCACCGTGAAGTACCTCCTGAACGCTGGGATGTGAAGGCTCACGTCGACATGGATGGAAAGAAGAGAAACACAAGCCAAGTCCAATACGGTTGCTGGATTAGAGAACCCGGTCTATTTGATCCCAGATTTTTCAACATGTCGCCTCGTGAGGCCCTGCAAGCGGATCCTGCACAGCGTCTTGCACTCCTCACTGCCTACGAGGCTTTTGAGATGGCCGGTTTCGTTCCTGATAGCACTCCATCCACCCAAAAGAACCGAGTTGGTGTGTTTTACGGAATGACCAGTGATGACTACCGTGAGGTCAACAGCGGCCAGGATATTGACACTTACTTCATTCCTGGTGGTAACCGTGCTTTCACTCCTGGTCGTATCAACTACTACTTCAAGTTCAGCGGCCCTAGTGTCAGTGTTGATACGGCTTGCTCGTCCAGTCTGGCTGCCATTCACGTGGCGTGTAACTCCCTCTGGAGAAACGATTGCGATTCTGCAGTGGCGGGTGGTGTCAATATCCTGACCAACCCGGACAATCATGCTGGACTTGACCGTGGCCACTTCCTTTCCCGGACCGGAAACTGCAACACATTCGATGATGGCGCGGATGGCTACTGCCGGGCAGACGGTATTGGTTCAGTCGTCCTGAAGAGACTCGAGGACGCGTATGCCGACAACGACCCCATCTACGGTGTCATTGATGGAGCTTATACCAACCACTCGGCGGAGGCTGTCTCTATTACTCGGCCCCTTGCCGGCGCTCAGTCTTTCATTTTCGATAAACTGCTCAATGAAGCCGATATTGATCCCAAGGAAGTCAGCTACATTGAGATGCATGGCACTGGAACCCAGGCTGGTGACGCCGTGGAGATGGAATCCGTGTTGGAGGTCTTCGCTCCTGACTATCGCCGTGGGCCAGCACAGTCGCTTCATCTTGGCTCGACCAAGTCCAACATCGGTCATGGAGAATCCGCTTCGGGTGTCTCGGCCTTGATCAAGGTACTCATCATGATGCAGAAGAACATGATCCCGCCCCATTGCGGCATTAAGAACAGGATCAATCGAAACTTCCCCACGGACTTGGCGCAACGAAACGTGCACATCGCCATGGAGCCTACTCCCTGGAACCGTCCCGATGGCGGCAAGCGCAAGAGCTTCGTCAACAACTTTTCAGCAGCTGGCGGAAACACCGCGCTGTTGATTGAGGATGGTCCCCTGCGCGAGCGCAACGGAAAGGACCCTCGATCTGTGCATACCGTTGCTGTCTCTGCGAGATCCCAGTCTGCCCTTAAAAGCAATGTCGCCGCATTGGCTCAGTACATTGATACAAACAAGAACCTGTTTAGTGTCAATGAGTCCAGTCTCCTCGCCAGCCTTTCCTACACCACCACTGCGCGGCGCATTCACCACCCATTCCGAGTCATCGCGAGTGGTTCCACGCTGGAGGAAATCCGCAATGGCTTGACTTCTAGCGCAAACCGTGAAAGTATCACCCCGGTCCCTGCTACGGCGCCTGGTGTTGGATTCGTCTTTACTGGACAAGGTGCCCAATACACCGCCATGGGAGGCCAGTTGTATGGGAACAACTCTCAGTTCCGGACTCACATCGAGCACCTCGATCACATTGCCCAGAGCCAAGGTTTCCCACCAATCACTCCTCTGATTGACGGCAGTGTCCCAATCGAGGAGCTGAGCCCCGTTGTCACTCAGCTGGGAACCACCTGTATCCAGATGGCACTGACAAAGTTCTGGATCTCTCTTGGAGTGGCTCCTACTTTTGTCCTTGGTCACAGCTTGGGTGAATATGCTGCCCTGAATGCTGCTGGGATCCTGACTACCAGCGACACCATTTACCTGGCTGGTCGCCGAGCTCAGCTACTCACTGAGCAGTGTCAGGTTGGAACCCACGCTATGCTGGCTGTGAAGTCCTCGGTCGACCAAGTGAAGCAATTCCTGGACCAGGATACCACTGAGGTGGCATGCATCAACGCTCCCGGCGAGACTGTTATCAGTGGAGTCATTGACGAGATTGAAAAGCTCGCCGACAAGCTAGCCAATGAAGGTTTCAAGGCTACTAAACTGAAGGTGCCTTTTGCGTTCCACTCCGCCCAGGTTGAGCCTATCCTCGACAGTCTCGCGGAGGTTACCAAGGGTGTCACTTTCCATGAGCCTTCTATTCCTTTCGTCTCAGCCCTCCTAGGAGATGTTATCAAGGAGGCTAACCCTGAAGTCCTTGCCCCCAGCTACTTGACTCGCCACTGCCGGGAGACTGTCAACTTCCTGGCTGCTCTAGAGGCTACGCGCCACGCCAAGCTGATGAACGACAAGACCCTTTGGGTTGAGATTGGCTCTCACCCTGTCTGCTCTGGAATGGTGAAGTCAACCTTCGGGCCCCAGGCAACGACCGTGGCATCTCTTCGTCGCCAGGAGGATACCTGGAAGGTGCTGTCCAACAGCCTTTCCGCACTCTACATGGCCGGTATTGATCTTCGCTGGAAGGAATACCATCAGGATTTCAGCTCCATGCACGAAGTCCTGGCACTTCCCGCATACAAGTGGGACCTCAAGAACTACTGGATTCCCTACACCAACAATTTCTGCTTGTTGAAGGGCGCTCCAGCAACCCCTGTGGCTGAAGCCGCGCCTGGCTCGACCTACTTGACATCTGCTGCCCAGAAGGTCCTTGAGACTAACAGCGACGATAAAACGGCAACTGTGGTCATTGAGAATGACATCGCGGATCCTGACTTGAATCGTGTAATCCAAGGTCATAAGGTTAATGGAGCTGCTCTTTGCCCGTCATCGCTGTACGCCGACATTGCTCAGACCCTCGGTGAATTCCTGGTGAAGAACTACAAGCCTGAGTGGGAGGGACGCGGCTTCAATGTCTGCAACATGGTGGTTCCCAAGCCCATGATTGCAAAGGGCGGCAAGCAGCTGTTCCGAGTCTCTGCCACTGCCCACTGGGCCGAGGAATATGCTCAAGTGCAGGTCTGGTCCGTCACACCCGAAGGCAAGAAGATTATCGACCATGCCTACTGCCAAGTCAAGTTCTTCGACACCAGCGCTGCTGAGCTTGAATGGAAGCGCAACGCATACCTGATCTTAAGAAGCATTAAGCAGCTTCAAGAGAGCACCGAATCTGGAGAAGCCCACCGCATGAAGCGTGGCATGGTGTACAAGCTGTTTGCATCACTGGTTGACTATGACGAGAACTTCAAGTCTATCCGGGAAGTCATTCTTGACAGCGACCAGCACGAAGCTACTGCATTGGTCAAGTTTGCAGCTCCTCCTGGAAACTTCCATCGCAACCCCTTCTGGATCGACAGCATTGGTCACCTGTCTGGTTTCATCATGAATGCCAGCGATACCACTGATTCCAAGAATCAGGTGTTTGTCAACCACGGCTGGGACTCAATGCGTTGCTTGAAGAAGTTTGACCCTAGCGTGACCTACCGTACCTACGTTCGCATGCAGCCTTGGCAGAACTCGATCTGGGCAGGTGATGTGTGGATGTTCGACGGCGATGATATTGTTGCCGTGTACGGCGGCGTCAAGTTCCAAGCTTTGGCCCGGAAGATCCTCGACACTGTTCTTCCTCCTGCCGGAGCTTCTCCTGCCAAGGCGAAGCCAAAGCCTGCGCCCATCGACGTTCAAAAGTCGAAGACTCCTGTCAAGAAGACAGCCACTCCTTCTGCACCTTCCCCCAAATCTGCCGGCCCAAGCATTATCACCAAGGCTCTCAATATCCTGGCTGAGGAAGTCGGCCTTTCCGCATCTGAGATAACCGACGACCTCAACTTTGCGGACTACGGTATCGACTCTCTGCTTTCCTTGACCGTAACTGGTCGTTATCGCGAGGAGATCGATCTTGACCTTGACTCCTCTGTGTTTGTGGATCAACCTACGGTCAAGGACTTCAAGCAGTTCCTAGTCCAGGTGAGCCCTGCTGAGAGCACCAATGATGGATCTAGCAGTGAGCCTGATATCTCCTCTGCCTCCTCCTCGACCGACATCTCTTCTCCCAATTCAAGTGGACTTCCCACTCCCACACACGAGAAGAGCACGACCTACGAGCAGAATGACTGCATGAGACAAATCCGCGAGATTCTGGCCGAGGAGATTGGTGTTGAGCCCAATGAGCTCCAGGGTGATGAGAACCTGGGTGAGATGGGCCTCGACTCTTTGATGTCGCTTACGGTTCTCGGCAAAATGCGGGAGACTCTAGACCTGGATATTCCCGGAGAGTTCTTCATCGAGAACCAAACTGTCAATGACATTGAAATTGCTCTCGACCTGAAGCCCAAGACTGCTGCTTCAGAGCAAATCAAGCTTCCCCAGGACGTCCCAGTTGAAGCACCCAAGGCGGCCTCTAGCACCGCCATTCAGCATCCTCCTGCAACTTCCATTCTGTTACAAGGAAACCCCAAGACAGCAACTCAAAAGTTATTCCTGTTCCCCGACGGCTCTGGATCCGCCACTTCCTACGCCACGATCCCCGGCATCTCTCCCGATGTCTGCGTATACGGACTGAACTGCCCATACATGCGAACTCCCGAGAAGCTCAAGTTCAGTCTGGAGGAAATTACCGCACCCTACGTGGCCGAGATCCGCCGTCGTCAGCCTCACGGCCCATACAACTTTGGCGGTTGGTCAGCTGGTGGAATTTGCGCCTACGACGCAGCCCGCCACCTGATCTTCGAGGAGGGCGAGCGAGTCGACCGTCTGCTTCTCCTCGATTCACCCTTCCCAATTGGCCTTGAGAAGCTTCCTCGCCGTCTCTACCGATTCTTCGATACAATCGGTTTGTTCGGAGAGGGCAAGGCTCCTCCTCCCAAGTGGCTGCTCCCTCACTTCCTGGCCTTCATCGACTCGCTCGACGCATACAAGGCGGTTCCTTTCCCCTTCAACGACAGCAAGCTAGCCCAGAAGCTTCCCAAGACCTTCTTGGTCTGGGCCAAGGATGGCGTCTGCAGCAAGCCCAATGATCCTCGTCCAGAGCCTGCTGAGGATGGAAGTCCTGATCCCAGGGAGATGCTCTGGTTGCTCAATAACCGCACTGATCTCGGTCCCAATGGATGGGATACCCTCGTTGGACCGCAGAACGTGGGCGGCATCACGGTCATGGAGGGAGCTAATCACTTCACCATGACACGTGGCGAGAAAGCTAAGGAGCTGGCGGCGTTCATGGCCAACGCGATGAACACCGCTTAAGCGAGCTGCATTTTTGATTTTTTTTTCTCTTACATATCGAGATTGTGTTTGGAGTTGGATGTTAGGTTTGGGGTTGGGTCATTCATTTTCGACGGTTGTTATTTACTGATTCTGTTTTCACTGCTTTCGCTTGGATTCTTTACTTGTGTTACTAACATATAACGTTGTATACATAATCTTCATGGTCTGTTGCTAGGCCTTTATTACATTGATTTAGAATGCAAAATATTGAAAAAAAGGACTGCGGCATTTCCTTGAGTCAGTTGTTGGATCCTCGATAGTTGAGATGCAGGGCCTATGCAAGGTTTAGTTCTCAGAATGGTTGGTTACATGAGGTAACGCTCACATACAGGTTACTCGTAGCTCTTGCGTGTATGCGTCATAGATCAGATATGGGATTTGTCTAGACAGTCGTGATTACATCGGCCCAGAGTACTCATAGGACATCCTAATTGAGGAGAGGAAGGCAGAGCACTATAGTGTATATTATACGCATATATCTTGCAAGGGCAAAAGGATACTCGTAAGATAAGAAGCCAATGATCTATACGTAGAGAAGTCAATGCCCTTGACACCGGCCAGGTCGAGTATCTAAAAAGGCATCTCCGAACTAAACCTCAAGGCACTGCCTCGTCCAGCAAGGCCATTGCCATTTCCATTTCCATTTCCATTGTGATTAACGCCAGGGCTGCTCGGTCGACTAGTACTAGCCCATTTAGGACTCCGCGGCTGGGTACTGGTCGAGCGAGTCGAGGGTCGGTTCTTGCGAATCTCGCGAAGTTCGTCTTCTTTCCTGCGGAGCATCTCATCTCGAGCAGCGAGGATTAATTCCAGCTCCTCAATTCGCGCAATGTGACGAGCCTCGTTGTTCTTTTTGTTGATCTCCCGGAGTTGCACGGCGTTGCCCTCGAGTTTCTTCGTCAAGGCTTCATTCTCCTCGCGCAACTGACGACGTTCGTTGCCAGCCTGAGCGGCGACTGTTGATGCTGTTTGGTATTGTTCGCGGACATATTCAGCCTGGTTTTGCGAGTATTCGGCCTTGCGCTCGAGGCTTGCATTCTCCTTGGTGAGACGTCGGATCTCCTCACGGGCAGTCTCTAAATCAGCCAAGGTACCCCCACCGTTTTTCAGCTCCTCTCGAGCCTCCTCAAGCTCTTGCTTCAGCTTTGTGCGTTCGTCTTTTATCTTGGAGAGATTCTCTCTTTGGGTCTCAACGCGTTGTTCCAGGGAGGTCTTCCCTTCCGTCAAACGCGTACAAGTCTGGCGAGTCAGGTGTAGATCCTTAGTTCTACTTTCGTAGCGGTGTTGCAGTTCGCTCAGGGCCTTCCGAAATTCTTGCAATTGGGCCCGAGTCTCCCTCAGCTCGTTTTGCAATTGATCCTTCTCCGCTGCATGCGCATTCTTCATTTGAATAAGATTCTTTTCCAGGGAATGTAGGTCATGGTCCAAGGTCTGGCTGAACGCCTTGGTTGAATTGCTCACTTGACTGGTATCTGGTATGTCGACCCGTGCACGTTTTGTTGTGTAATCATCACTATCTTCATCCTACAGAATTGGATTAGCCAAGCTTGAATGAGCGAAGAAAAGACTGGACTTACTAATGAGCGCTTCGGGGCGGTCGGCATTGGCTCATCAGATGAGGGGTCGGATGAATCTAATTCTTCCTGGGAGGCAAAATGCAAAGGCTCTATGGTAGGGAGTGGCCAAGTGGCAAGTCTGTCGGATAGATAGCCGAGAATCTCCTCAACATCTTCATAAACACCCAGGGCATTGTCCTGCAGATCGCCAACATTATCACGGAGATGCGCAGTTTCTTGCAAAAGAAGACGTAGCCGCTCGGATTCTGTCAAATCTGGCAGGCAGCGTCCGATGTGTTCACATGTGTTGGAAATAAGGAGCCAGATGACAGGAAGAAGGCTCCCACTTCGAGTGTAGGTTGTTCGAATGTGCTGCACTGATGGGCTCCTAGGGTCAAAAGAAGTGTCCAAGACAAAAATCGCAGATGGTGACGTGAATAGCTCTTGTACACCGTCATTGCCATGGATTCCAAAACTCAAGGAACCTTTAGTCATTGAAACCTCCACGCTGCCACCCAGCTCTGCGCGAGGTTTAGTGTAATTGAAGCCTTTGCCTAGCAAATAACGCTCGAGGATCTTCTGCTTCATCTCGCCCCGCACCTCAAGAATGACATGAAGGTCGTGTGTGCTAGCGAGTTGAATCCAGTATTTGAGGAACAAAAATTTCGCACTGGAATACTCGGCCCACGAAGCCTCCTGTTCCAGCTCAGAATCGTTGTACTTACAGTGCTGGGAAATGTTCAAGTCTGGATGAGTCGAGACATTATTGAGACGTGCAGTGACCTCATGCATCTTCGGCAACAATTGTGTTCGCTGCAATCAAATGTCAGACCAAACCACATGTAGCGGGTAGAACATAAACTAACTTCATTTTCTGAGGCCTGGGAAGTTGGACTGAAGCTTAAGAAGAACTCTCGCATGCTGGAGGATGCGCCTGTCAAGACTTTCTCGTAGTCGTCTTTCACGCGAGAATCCATGGGAAGGGTGATAGCAAACTCGGACGGTCCGAGACGAACTGATCCCGGTGGAGCATCGACATTCTCAACAGTTAATGCGCTGGGCTGGATTGTTTGCATTGACTTCGGATCCCCATGGTCCAGGTGTGAGAGCGGTAGGAGAGACTCTGGATGATCATGGTAAATTGTCGTGTGAGTGTGAGTGATAGGGTTTTTATCGACTCGAACGCTCAGAGGCACGGTGGTCTCCGGCACAGATACTGGTACTTCAGCTTCGATATCGCCCACGGAGGACGGGGTGAGATTGTCATCCATTGCCGGAAATATCACTGGAGCGGGAACAATCCAGCATACAAGAGGGTGAGGTGCGTGGTAAATTGGAAAGTCGGCCCACGAGATAGCGAAATGGTGGGCAGATTGGAAAACCTTCGTCAAACAAAAGCCTATTAAGGATTGGAGATGCGAGGAATGATGTTCTTTGTGGGACCCGGGGTAGCGACTTGGGATACCGAGTAAGCGCAGACGAAGGAGAATGGAAGCTCGGGAAATAAGGAGCTGGGTATGGCGCGAAAAGTGCTGGCAATTGGAAGCATAGGAAAGGATTTGGCGAGTACAATAAAGCTCAGTTGGAGTGCATCGAGTATTGTCGCGCGGGCAGAGCAAGGTGCTCGAGAACTGCTTCAATTAGCGATGTTTAGAGCTATCGGATGAACGGATGAGCAGAGTGGAAGAGTGGGAAACAGAGAAAAAGCGAGGTTGAACGAGTGTAAGCATACATAACAAGAGCTGCAGGGGATCTGAAAGCTGGCAAATTCAGTCCCAACTCATTTGCGACTGGCACAGCGCAGAGATAGTGAAGTATAGAAAGGAAGAGTGAACGATGGCGACTCGGGCAGACACCCCTGCACGTGACGCTTATCGTTATCGGCCCTGCACGTCGCGATAAGCACATCATCCACTAGTTATATTTCGCTTCCACCCCACATCTTGAACCTCACCTTGTGCAATTTGGGATGAATGTCATGAATCCAATCCGTAGAGTAGCGGTCATTGGAGCTGGGCCGTCTGGCCTGGCCTCTGTGAAGTGAGTCCCGCCTGCATGCTCTTTTTGAATGACACGTTGATTCCGTTGTAGATACCTCCTGGCTGAGAAATATTTCCACCAGGTCGATGTTTTTGAACAGAGAAGCTCTGTCGGTGGAGCCTGGAACTACAGTCCTAGCTCCTCCAAAAGCGAAGTACCGGCTACAGTCCCCCATCTGGATCCTCATGAGCCAGTTGAGAAGCCGACCTGGGTCGTTCAGCCAGATGGGACAAGTGAAGCTGTTTTTGTGTCGCCTTTGTACGATAGGCTTGAAACGAATATCCCCAAAGAGTTGATGCGCTATTCCGATAAGCCGTTCCCTCCAGGAACTCAGCTATTTCCCAAGCACCACATGGTGAAACAATATCTCGAAGAATATGCCCAAGACTTGAAGAGCCTCATCCAGTTCGAGACCCAGGTGGTGGATGTGAGATTGAGAGATCCTAGCTTGAGTACATGGGAATTGGTCACCAAAGATCTCCGTGCGGGCGTTGCAAAGTCAAGCATATACGACGCCGTGGTGGTAGCAAGCGGCCACTTCACCGTTCCTTTCCTCCCAGATATCCCTGGTATACAGGCTTGGGACAGATCATACCCGGGGGCTATCATGCATTCAAAGTTTTATGATTCGCCTGAAGACTTTCGAGGCAAGAAAGTGGTCGTGGTAGGAAACTCTGCCTCTGGGCTTGACATTGGTGCCCAGATCAACGAAGTAAGCTTGGGCAAAATCCTGGCCTCCCAAAAGTCCGAATCGTACCTGGCTGCTTCAGCTCCTGCGGATAAAATCATCTGCCCTGAGATCGTCGAGTTTCTGTCTCCGGCAACTCATGACCGAGCCATTCGCTTTGCGGACGGCCGTATAGAGAATCAAGTTGGTGCTATCGTCTTCTGTACGGGATATTTCTATTCGTTCCCGTTCTTGTCATCTCTCAATCCGTCGGTTATCACGCATGGATGGCGAACGATGAATTTATACCAGCAGTTGTTTTATATTGATCATCCCACCCTTGCGTTTCCCGTCCTGTCACAGAGAGTGATCCCATTCCCGATGGCCGAGAACCAAGCTGCTGTCTTCTCTCGTGTATGGTCAGGGCGACTTCAGCTTCCCCCAAGACAGGAAATGAGAGCATGGGAAGATTCTGAAATTGCGACCAAGGGGGATCAGAAGGCTTATCACCTACTTCCATTCCCGGAAGATGCTAACTACCTGAACTTCTTGCATGACTGGGCAGCGTCGGCCGAGTCGCGTCCGGGGCTTGAAAACAATGGGAATGGGAAATTTGGCACGTATTGGGGAGATAGAGAGAGGTGGATGCGCGCCCACTTCCCTGAGATCAGAAGGTCATTTGTCCAGAAGGGCGATCAGCGAGGGCAAATCAAGTCTCTCGCAGAGCTCGGTTACGTGTTCGAGGAGTGGAAAAGAGAACAAGAACAAGGGAAACTGTGAACTTGGGGATATACGTAGTGAGATATCAAGGAGGCAGGAGGCTCCCAGGCCCCGAAGTCATAGATAGTAGACCTGTACATAACCCATTAGATGTTTAGATCGTTAAATTAGAGAAGCAGAGAAGGGACCTCGGACGTATAGATGGGAGCTTCCTAGACTGTTCCAAGGTTATGTCAATGCAAGAGCTCACTATGTTATGGGAGATTCCTGTCATAAATTCACTACCTAGCTATACTGGAATAGCATCAGTTGTTGTCTTTCTCTTAAGTTTTAGTCTGTTTCAGAGCTTTCTGTACATACATCCCCCGTGTAAGAGCAGTAACAAAAGAGACACGACGATGTCACTTAGCTGGTATTATTACGACGGTATTACCGAGCATGATGGGCTGAGCCCGTTTCGCTGCTTCCCAATTCTTTCAACTTGTGCACACTCTTTCCCCGAGTACTTCCTTCCACGCCATGTTTCTAGTGGATGTCTGAGATGCAGACATTCGTGAGCAGCTGACGGACTCATTTGAAAGCTGGCGCTTGACCGGCCTGATGGACGCGACCGATACTTCTACGGCACGCAATCCGCTGTCATCATTGACCAAGGTCCCTATAGCGCGGCTATCTCCAACCCTCGAACAGGTCGAAGAGAAGTGCATTTTTACGACTGTTAGTCTTGTTTGGCCATACTCGTCCTCGACCAAGTCCCTCAGCCTCTCCCTCGCTGAACCGGACTACCGCCTACGCCGGTCGAATGGACAAGTGAAGGCGATCTTTCATGGTCGCGTCGCACAGAAGGTCGCGGAGTCACACGTCGGAATCGGCGATACCGTCCGTCTCGCGCTGAAGGGCGCAGACTTTGTTGCCAACGATGCGGCCACGCAGACACCTGGGAGAAATATCGCGTGGGATCTTCATTTTGACACCGACGTGTCAGTAGAGGTATCATGGACCCAAAACGCTCATTTCTGGCTCAGATGCTAACGTCCGGGCTCCAGATCAATCGCGCCTCGAAGAATTTATCGACAGTGATCATTGAACAGTCGCCTCTCACACCGCATGATACCGAGCAGCATCCACCTTCGACCCCCCGTGTGATATCTATAGACTCTGTTTCAGACGCAGCCCATGAGCCAGGGTCCTGGCTATCTCCGGCATTCGCACGACTCATCCAGTCTCCGTTCAAGGTAGCCCGAAATTCTAGCTTCGACCCATTTGCGGATGAGGACGGGTCTATTCCCGGGAAAGGAAGAAAGCGCCCAAGATACAGCTTCCAACGACATGAATGGCGCATTGCAGAGTCGTCGGCGAGTTCTCGAGAAGAGGAATTAGAGGACCAGGAAAACGAGTGGGAAAAAGAGCTTGAGGATGAGATGAATACTGAAGAAGACCTGGAGACCACTCCGAAAGTTGCCCATGAAGATGGTGCTGCTGCACCCGAGTACCAGGACAACATTAGAACTCCATTACAAGGCCATTCACCCGTTTTCGTGAAGCCCTCTCTTGATGTTTCTGGAAGCACTTTTGGGAGACGAGCGCCTCAATCAAACATGGCACCGACTGGGCCGACTGAGACCGCCTTGCAAAGACGTTTTGGAGCAACCTCCCATCTTCCTACAGATACGCCACAGCTCCTTCCAGTGCCATCTCCAGGCCTCCCAATCCCTTCGCCTATCGTGTCCAACAATAATAACGCGCGGGAGTACTTTTCGCCATTCCACACTCAACAGCAAACACAGACTATCCAATCTATTGTCACTGGAACGGATGCCGATATTGCCCCTCTAGCGCAGAGCCCCGTGGGTTCCATTTCGCCTACCTCGCAGTCGCAAGTAACCACAGCCCCTGCAGAGCAGCTGGAAACTACCCAACTTGAAAACCCCGTCCCAAGCCCGAGCCGGACAATGCTGGAAGACCAAGGATCACCTTTGGAAAGAGCGGGACCGAATGAGTTAGCCGGACACAGCAATGAACAACCTACAGAATCGACAGAGTCCTTCAATGCGCCGACATTCCAGGAAGTTCGCGAGTTCAGCAAACCAGACAATGAAATGAGGGATGCTGGTGTTGACCACATGATGCCTGCTGCGGAGCCCGTTGGTCGTCAACCCGACGAAACCGACAAACTTGAAGAAGCAACGGATGTAGAGAAGGACGTACTGCATCAAGCGCCCGAAACTGGGGTGGAGGATGAAGGGCCCGACGTTGAGGCCGTCCAGGAAACCCAAGTGCAAGCAGATCATGTCCACGATGAGGTTGCCGCAAACGATGCCCGCGCGGTAGTGGACATGGAAACCGTCGAAGACGAGCTGGAAGAGCATACACCGGAAGCATTCGAAAGTGAAGACGAAGCCATGGAAACATCTCTCCCTGCTGCGGATCGTTCGCGCAGTCGCAGTGACAGTGAAGACGGTTACAGTGAAGAGAGCGATGAAGAAGATGAAGCTCTCTATGATGAGAATGATGCAGCTGACTTCATGCTGGAAGATGATGACGATGAGGGGGACTATGACGATGGGGACGAGCACAGTGGGGATCCCCATGCTGGACAGCTGCCGCGGCCACTCCAAACACAACCTGAAGTTATCGTCCTGGATAGCGACAGCGAAGACGAGCTTGCTTCGGATCAACCAACCGGAACTCCTTCGCAACCAGCACAACAAGGGAACAGATACCACCGCGAATCATTCATTGAGTCTCGCGTTGCCGACTTTGCAGCGGAGGAGGAAGGAGAGCTGGATGGAGAGGAAGATGATGACTACGAGTCCGATTCTGATGTGACGGAAGATAGAGACCAACCCGAAGATGATGAAAGAGTGCATGACAGCGATAGTGAGGACGTCTCTTCAGAGAAAGCCTCAGCGCGCGATCGTTACATAAACCAATACTCGAGTCGGGAAGATTCTGTCGAGGAAGAATCTATCAGGGAAGAGCACGATGATGGTGGACTTGGCGTGGAGACGGAGGAGCTACGAGCAAATCAGGACAACTTCGACGCCAGGGAAACCCAGGGGTCAGTTGTTAGGTTGTATTCGGACGAAGAGGAAGAGGAAGACGAAGAGGAAGAGGAAGAGGAAGAGGAAGAGGAAGACGAAGACGAAGACGAAGACGAAGACGAAGACGAAGACGAAGACGAAGACAAGGGAGAAGACGAGGGGGAAGACGAACGAGAACATGAGGAAGGCCAAGATGATCAGCGAGCAAGCCCTGAGGAACCAGAGTCTTCTGATCATGTGAACATTGCTTTGCACAGCTTGGATGGGGTCAATGATCAAGCCACGATGCAATCACCTGTCGGTGCCGATGAAGACCAGGAAGACACCCTCGTGGACGGTATACCGCCTGGCGATATTGCAAAACAGCTGACTCCTCATCCTACCCATCCTACCCATGACGCAACTTCTGGTCCTCAATCCACTCGAAGCGAAGATAGGACGGTGATCTTGCCCGCCCATGAAAAGCCAGGACAGTCTCTGGGACTGAATATTGCATCAATGCCTAGCCTGGACGCCGCTTCCAGCGCCGGAGGAGTCACGTCCATTGAGGACTTCATGTCCCCTGAACATCCCTCGACTGAGGCCAGGCCCAACACTTTGCACACTCAGCCACACCAAGATGGCACGGACGATGTGGATGTTGCTGTGCCCACCACTGAACATGCTGAGATCGGTCGGAATATAACCAAGACTTCGGACCACGACACAGCTCCTGAACCTTCTATGGTGCGGGTTAACAAACCCCTAGTTCCTAACCGTCACGCCCATGGATTGCGCAGCAAGCTGTCCTACTTCGCCCCTCTTGCCGCACTCATCGATCACTACAATGCCCTGGTGGACACGATCTCGATCGTCTATGAAGCAACTCCAATTGCCAAGGGCAGCTCCGGCTCCAGGGACTATTTCATGACCATCCAGCTTACCGATCCCTCTATGGCCGGCACCATCCTTCAAGCTCAGATCTTCCGACCCACTAAGTCAGCCATGCCATCCCTAGCCGAAGGCAATGCGCTCTTGCTACGCGATTTCAAAGTCCGGAGTTACGAACACTCCATCATGCTCGTTAGCGTCGAGTCCAGCTCGTGGGCGGTATTCGATGGGTCCGCTCCAGAAGCGCAGATGAGTGGTCCACCAGTGGAATATGGCTCTGAGGAACGTGCCTATGCATCCGGCTTGCGAAGATGGTACACTGAAGTTGGTACTGCCCTTGTTGCCGACCATCAACTCCAGGCGTCAATTGAAAGGGACAGTATGGACAGGGGCGTTACACCCAGTGATGTGGCAATTAGCGAAGCGGGAAGCCTTGACTCGGGTATCCGCGGTGACTCGATTTCGTCTGCTCGAGGCTCGCGTCGCTCGCGGCGAAGCACCCGCCGGGTCACCATTCACGAGCTCCGAGATGGAACTCGCTATACGGAAGTCGGCTCTCCTGGAGGTAGAGGAAGCATCCATGAGCTGCGGGACGGCACGGTTTATGCTGATCTATGAGAAATTATGACTTACCTATGTATTTATTTATTTATCCACAGCCATACGGAACGAATCAACTCTGGTTGACCTTGGGAGCAACTTTATTTGTACTCCACTCTAAGTCTTCTAGTCTGTAATTGTTATATACTTCTAGAGAACGTCCTGTATTGCTCACATCTTACTTTTCTCTTCCTGGAAGTAATCAGCATGGATCGCAGAGTGGAGCAACTGGTACGCAATAGCTGTCGCAGGTGGCAGTCTCAAGCCACCCTTATAATCAGGAGGCGTAGTGCCGCTCAGGTCACTCGTGCCAATACGCAGAGCTTCCTCCACCTCCTCAATGTCAAACCACTTTGCATCCTCAAGTTCAGGGTCATGCTCGAGATGAATCTTCTCATGAGCGGGATCACTGCACTGTGCAATGGCGCCGATCATCAGGTTTGCCGGGTACGGCCAAGGCTGCGACGAATGAATGACGACACGTCCAAGTGTCACACCAGCCTCTTCCCACACTTCTCTGCGGACGGCATCCTCAATCGACTCTGCCGGCTCAATAAACCCGGCCAGGGTCGAGTACCATTTGGGCGGGAATCGCTTCGACCGGCCGAGCAGGATGCGCTTGCCATCGGCGGAGACGACCGCCACGATGATAGTGGGATCAGTGCGGGGGAAGGACAGATTCGAAATCGTAGTGCGCGTATTACACGCAGGACGCTCCGCTGGCTGGCCCTGGGCAGGTAGGGCAGCGTCTGTCGGCGGGCAAGCGCGCTTCGTGCCAGCGTGAACAGACAGAGTGCGGTTGCCGCAAGTGCCGCAGAAGGTATTGCGGTTGTTCCAATCGTTCAGCGCGCGCGCTTGTGCGTAGATAGCAGCTAATGAACATTGTGAGTTGGATGACGCTTGTCTAGTATCTAAAGACTTTGGTTTGCAAGCATACCATCCTCCGGGGTAAACGTGGAGATGACTCTCGTTTGGACAAAAGACAGTCCCTTCGCCTCAAAGGCGCTAATGAGTTCCTTTGCGGCCGCCTGTTGCACCTCGGTACCCTTGGGTGTCACATCCACCGCGAAGAACGGTACTCCAGAGTAGATCTTCCATGTCATACTGCCTTCCTTGCGGCTCTCGTCCATGCCGAGGAAGATCAGAGTGGGATGCGTCTTGCGCGAGTCGAAGCTCTTGATCATATCGTCTTCGGATTGATCGAACAAGTCTTGCGGAACGAGCTTGCGCAGTTCGTCATATTTGGCATAATACGGTTCAGACGGGGAGCGAGTCAACGGAGCAAGGCTGTTCAGCACAACGAATTCAGTAGACGGATGCTTCAAGGCCGCGGATAGGAACGGATGCTCGGAACGAAGAAACGACAGCCGATTGATGGGGGAATCTGTTTGCATTTAGTTTTGACATTCTTGGTTTTCTTTCTCTATCTTTCTCTCGCCCCATGGCAATCCATACTGGAGAAATAGTTCACCGTCTCTTTGCCGAAGCGTCGGGACAACATCGAGTCAGTGAGCGTATGAGCCGGGGTGGGGATCGGAGGTTTCGCGCTCATTCTGGTCATGGAACGTGGTTCATGCACAAATTTGCAAAGTCTCTGGATAGAGCAAGAAAATGGAAATATCGAGATCGCAACGAAAACCAGAGCCGGGTTGGCGACAGGTCAGGAACCAATTCGAATATCTATTAATCAGCTCGGCGATTCGGTGTCTAATCCGCGTATCATAGTATCATAATGACCAATATTTCATCGGACATTGGCCGACATAGGCAGCAAATTCGTAATAAATCCCGTAATACCATAACTAAGAGCGGGGAGCCGCGGAATCCCCCGCACACGTGACTGATTCACGTTTGTCGACAAGGAAGACATCACTTTTCCACATGAGCTCATCATTAGCTTGCACCATATTTCAATCGCCTCAACGACTTCATAATGGGGCACCTGGTAACCCTCGCAACCTGGTAGGAGCTTTATACGCCCTCCGAGGAGAAGGCTCACTGACTCTTTGGCTAGTTCCCTGAATCAATGGGCTCTCGACTTTGAGGGTAATGCGGAACGCATTATTGAAAGTATTCGCCAGGCCAAAGCTGCTGGTGCTACCCTGCGAGTTGGCCCCGAGCTCGAGATTACCGGATATGGCGTTCTTGACGGCTTTTTGGAGGGCGATACCTTCCTCCACTCCTGGGAGATGCTAGCTCGCATCATCGATCACCCCGACACCCAGGATATCGTTGTCGATGTTGGAATGCCTATACGACACCGGAATGTCAGATATAATTGTCGGTGAGTAATTCTGTGATAATTGTGGGAATACAGCGTCTACTGACACCTTTTCCAAGTGTCATCTTCTACAACAAAAAGATCATCCTCATCCGTCCTAAAATGTGGCTCGCTAATGGTTCGCTCTTCTACCCTGATTACTCCAAAGCTTACTTACGCAATAACAGACGGTAACTACCGAGAGCACCGACACTTTACTCCATGGCAGCGCCCCCAAGAGGTGGAGGACTACTATCTGGAGCAGATTGTGGGCAACATTACCGGCCAGTACAAGGTCCCATTCGGTGACGCGGTCATCAGCACTCGGGATACCTGCTTTGGTCTCGAGACCTGCGAAGAACTGTTCACGCCTAATGGTCCTCACAATGCTTACGGTCTTGCTGGTGTTGAGATTATCTCCAACTCCTCTGGAAGCCACCACGAGCTCAGAAAGCTTGACACACGCGTCAATCTGATTACTCAAGCCACCAAGCTCAGTGGTGGTATTTATCTTTACGCCAATCAGCAGGGCTGTGACGGTGATCGTTTGTACTACGATGGATGCGCCATGATTGTGATCAACGGTGAGATCGTAGCTCAGGGATCTCAATTCTCTTTGAAAGATGTGGAGGTTGTCACCGCCACTGTCGACATTGAAGAGGTCCGAACATACCGGTGCAGCGTGAGCCGTGGAATGCAAGCAAGCAAGCAGTCACCCTATGTCCGTCTTGACCTCGACGTGAGACTCTCTCGTCGCAGCGAGGATGCCGACCCTGGCCTCACGGTATCTGAACCGTTCAAACCCCGCTACCATGCACCAGAGGAGGAGATTGCTCTCGGTCCAGCCTGTTGGCTGTGGGATTACCTTCGACGATGCGGTGCGGCGGGCTTCTTTATCCCTCTCAGTGGCGGTATTGATAGCTGTGCTACGTCGGTGATTGTGCACTCGATGTGCCGTGAGGTTCTGAAGGCTGTCAAAAAAGGCAACGAGCAGGTCATTAAAGATGTACGCCGACTTTGTGCCAAGCCAGCAGATTCGGATTGGCTTCCCACCACCAGCCAGGAGATTTGCAAGTGCATCTTCCACACGAGCTACATGGGTACTCAGAACTCTAGCTTTGAAACCAGAGACCGGGCGAAGAGACTGGCCGCAGACATTGGCTCTTACCACGTGGATTTCAACTTCGACACCGTTGTGACTGCCATCACGAATCTCTTCACTGTCGTTACGAACTTCCAACCCCGATTCAAGGTTCACGGCGGCAGTAACGCCGAGAACGCGGCGTTGCAAAATGTGCAGGCTCGTATGAGAATGGTTCTATCTTATTTGTTTGCTCAGCTGTTGCCGGCTATCCGCCAGCGCCCGGGCGGCGGTGGCCTCTTGGTTTTGGCATCCTCGAACGTTGATGGTAAGTGGCTCCTAAACCCTGGAATATACTGGAACAAGACTGACGGAAATCAACAGAATGGTATGTCTGTTAACGAGCGAACTTTTAGGCGGTCGCTGCAACATGATACTAACATTATGTGTTTTCTACCAACAGCCTCCGAGGCTACCTTACCAAGTACGATGCCAGCTCTGCTGACGTGAGTTGCCCATCTATCAACACTGCAGACCTTATTCTAATCCATCAACCAGCTCAACCCCATTGGGTCCATCTCCAAGGTAGACCTAAAGAAGTTTATCGGCTGGGCAGGGCACAGCTTTGATCTTCCGATCTTGGAGGAGTTCCTCAACGCCACCCCGACAGCGGAACTTGAGCCTATCACCTCCACCTACGTGCAGTCCGATGGTAAGTGGTCCATGCCCGAAGCTCTGGAATTGATACTGAACGAAATTATAGAGGCAGACATGGGCGTGACGTACGCAGAGCTCGGCGTGTTCGGGGTAAGGCGCACATCCTATCCTTCCAAAATCTCAATACTGACCGACCCTAGTACCTGCGCAAGGTCTCCAAGCTTGGTCCGTGGAGTATGTACGAGAAACTGCTGCATCTCTGGGGCAACGAGTATAGCCCCCGTGAGATCTACGAGAAGACAAGGCACTTCTTCTACTACGTATGTTTTCGAGCATTCCGGTTACCCGACAATACTAACATAGTTTAAGTATTCTATCAACCGTCACAAGATGACTGTGATGACCCCTAGCTATCATGCCGAACAATACAGTCCCGAAGATAACCGCCACGATCTTCGACAGTTCTTGTGTAAGTTTCGGTTCTTTTTCGAGTGTCGTTGCCAGGCTAATTGAATCATCTAGATCCCTCTTTCACCTGGGCGTACAAGAAGATGGAGGACAGTGTCAAATTCTGGGAGTGCAAGGGCTGGACTGCCGGGAAGGCACAGAAGAAAAGTGTCAAGGCGGATTGATCGCTAGATTGCTTGTTTGAATGAAGTCGTATTTGTATTTTAACTAGACGTTACTACGAAAGAGATTTGGGCAGCTTATTATGACTTCAAGAGAAAGAGAGCGACCTGGAGAAAGGTTATTGAGAATTAAACTGAAAAGCTCGAGTTATCGACAAGGAAAATGGCGCATGTACTGAACCAGATAATTCGGAAACGAGACAGAAAGAATCCGAAATAAGGAATAAGAAAAGAACGCTGATAATCTGTCCAAACAGATTGCAATTCATGGGATAGGTCATAATAAATTCAATCGTTATACATCGTCAGGGAACGATTGAATCAGTCTTTCCAGAACCAGCCGCTTTTCGACTTGTCGCCTTCAGCCGAGTGTCCATCTACAGAGCGTGGAAGGGTCGTCTCAACAGACTCATCAGTCTCCTCGCGGCCATCGGCATACCTCTTCGTCTTGACGATTGTAGTCTGGACCGAGCCATCAGAAAGACGCTTGCGTTCTGTTCGACTCATAGTCGATACCACGCGTGCATTTTCAGGTACTGGGGCTGGCTTGGCTTCGGATGTCAAAGTTGGCTCCGGTGTTTCCGGTACAGATTTTCGGTTACCGCCAGACACGAGATCCAGCCAGCTCTCGTTGTCGTCACCATGTTTATCTTCAGTGGGTAGACGGTGCTGATAGGACTCTTGTTCGCGCTGCTCTCTATGGCGCCCGTCCAGTAGCAGGCGCAGGAGAGGACTTTCGGAAACACCCCGGAAGAATTCACGTTCGCGGGCTTCGATATCTTGCAAGAAGCGTTCGTACAAGTCCAGCTCGCTTTCAGCCTGCTCACCATTCTCTTGATTCGTAGGTTTCTCTGACAGAACTCGATTGTCCCCATTGCGACCAGCATCAAAGGTAATACCGGTCCAAGGATGACCGCCGGAGCCGGTCACGTATTTCCACCGGTCCCCCAAACTGCCTCGCTTTACCAGGCCGTGAAGCCATTCTGTTCCATTCTCAGCCTTGCCTGCCGTCAAGGCATCATGATCAAGCATAGGCTTCCCATTTTCCAACCGAAGCAAATCTTCAAAGGCCTCGCGCCAGTGTGGTTCGGTCGGGTCACGCTCCGAGTCTCCCCGAATAGTAGACATGATAGAAGAAAAGACACCCCCTTCGCGACGCGCGCGGTAGTGCGCCTGACGCTCCAAAAGCAGGGGCGAGTATGGGCTGAACATGATGTATGCCATCGGCCATGTGGGCGAATTTTCTTCATACAAATCGGGGAAGGAGAACCGATGGTGTGGATGGAAGAAACTTGAGGAAAAAGGAAGAAAATCGTGCTCGAAGCGGTCGAAGAAGGATTCGAGGCCGAAGTCGGAGGGGCCGTTGTACCAGTTCCTGCGCGACTGCTGGTGCAGATCGATATCTTCCGGTTGTCGAGACTGGGCAGGTCGCGAGACAGATCTCTCTGTATTGTCTGAAGAGTTCTCATCTTTATCCCCCGAAGCTGGAAGGCTGGTTCCTGCGCCCTGGTCTGACGAGTAGTCTCTCGCCCCCGCATTTCCAGCGCCATCCCCTTGACGGTACTTCATACTCCCGTAGCCTCTATCATTGGTAAAAATGGCCCAGCTGTCATTATGGGGAGGGGTCACTGAGGACGGAAGTCCTGTGATTGACTGTAGCACCAACGAGACTTGCTCGTCGGCAAAACGGCGGAAGGCGAGGATCGGGTTACTCTCTTCGGTCCAGTCGCGATCGTGGGGCATTTCGGAAGGATTGTGGTTGTTTTTATCGTTGGAGTCGTCCTTGGGCATCGCGTTGATATAAAGCAATGAGTGTCGAGAAAAGAAGTTGAAGTTGACGAAGCCGAAGCTAAAGATGTTGGAGAGCCCCACTTGAGTTTGCCACGTGAGGCCCATTGTTTCTAGATATTTCTATCTCTATTTCTATTTCTATTTTTATTTGTTCTCTATTTTCTACTTTCTATGTACTCCGATCCTTGGTCATTCTTAGATGACATATTGACATACTGACACTCCAGGTCAGATCGCTCATACTTAGCGCGATCTAGCTACGCGCCGGGAGAAGGCTCGCGCGTCATCAATCCAGACCCACAGGTCCTCAAATGACCTTCAATTTGTTATCTGATCAAAATAACTAACTAGTTATCATCACTAGCGCAGCATCAGCAGCACCATTCTTAATCACTCGACATTCAATCAAATGACCAAGATCTCATCAGAGACGGGCACGTCCCGGCAGATGCTCCCAGGCCTCATCGAAGCCGGTGGATCGTACCCACATCGGGTCCTCAACAGTGGAGTCGATGGCTGTTGAAGCAATTAGCATTGCACACTTTTCCAATCATGCATGCACTCACCCATATTCCCAATCCGAAGCCACATATCCCCTGAAATCGGCATCACCTGTGGACCGAGGCTTTCGTATGACTGACAAACCTTCTGTCCATGTGCGAGTGCTCGCACCATTTTGACCAAGTGCCCATCATCGCTCGGGTGTGTCACGCTGCGCGAGAAGACTGCAGACCATTCATTCTTCACGGGGTATCGAGTCACCTCGTCTAAAAGCAGATTTGGAGAGGCACGAGATACGTACATCAACAGGTCGAGACGTCCTTTCCATTCTAGCAGACGGAGCTTAGTCTGCTTGGTTAGGAATGGAAGCCGGATTATCTTGGAGAAGAAGATGGACGAGTTGAGACAGTGGATGTAAAAGAAGTCGAATTTGACGTTTTTGTCGGGGCGTTGTGCGGCGCTCGTGTAGTAAGCTAAACCAGGTTCCTCGTTAGCAACGGTTCTTTGCATGTCGATGGGATATGGGATATGGGATAGGGAAACTCACCGACGGTATTGATCATATCTGCCAGTCGCTCTTCAATCTGATCTTCAGATACGGTGTACTGGGAAGCGATCTTCAGCATCTCATCTGGAGCACGGCTCAACACCCCATCTCTGATCTTGTTCTTGTCAGGCCATTGAACACTTTCTTTCAAGGCTTTGTTTTCTCGAATCTCATTCAACAGCTGTAGAAGAGACTTATTCCCTGGCTTCCCAATCCCACCAGCCAGTTTCTCGGCAGGCAGGAAGAAAATCGGGCCCATCCATTCATCATGGACAGCGGTTTGGGCAAGTGCCTGGGCCACAATTGCAGGCTGGTTGAATTCGATTCCAAACCCGAGATGGATGAGCGGGTGAATGAGACCTTCCAAACTTAGCATATCACTCCTCGGAAAGGGACGATCGTATATACGCACCACCAAATAGTCGACACAGCATGCTCTCGGCCCGATCATCCCCAGCAAAGACGTACTGATTAAGCACATCCCCGACTCCCTTAAGGTCAATTTCCTCCTGGAAGAAGGCCAGATAATTGGAGTAATTCTTCTCATTGTAAAAGCTCTTTTGGAACTTGACCTTGTCATGCATTCCTTTCACAACATCTCTGTCCACGGGATAAGCAGGTCTCTGATGGCTCTGGCTCCGTGTATAGGCAGCCCTGATATCCTCAGCCTTGGCACCGACAGCGTACATGCTCAGTATCTGGTGGGTAGTGTGATCTGCAATACTGTCAAAAACTAGCAGGGTATTTTGAAAGATGAACGAAACGAACTATGAAACATATCATCATTGAAGAAGATGTGGTGCTTCTTCATATCCTCCTGCAAAACCTCGCTTGCAGCTCGGGCCGCATCCTCAGTGACATTCGAGCTATAGATTCCCGCATCTTTCGATGGTGACAGGTGGATTGCAGTTGCTGTAGCCATATTGCCAGGAAGATGGATGCGGGCGGGTGCGGAGTGAGTGCTGTATAGAACCGGGGAGGGGGATGGGACTCGGGGTAAAGTTCGAGGTGATGCGACTAGCCGCGGTGCGATCTTGGTTGGAGGGTAACCTCTTTGAGTGATCAAGATCGATCTGAAGCGTAGTTCGGTTGACAATAAGCGGGGTTTCATGTCGTCTTTATAGCATCATGATCGTAACACGACATGTTAGAAAACTTTGGCGAGACCTAACTACTTCCGGGGTGACTATGTACATAACTAGCTGCTGCAGATCCGGTTACAGACCTATCAGAATGCAAAAATTAGTTTGTGGAAAGCGGAGACGTTCGGATGAGTTCCAACCACGTCATTATTTACAAACAGCTTCAAGCGGAACGGAGCCGTCTTGCTGACTGATGGTTTATATTCGGAGTAATACCTACGTAGCATTAAGTCTTGCCAGGTATGTCTATCTTTCGTGTAGCTTTTGATTTTGTTTGTACTGGACATAATCTCATTCTAGGCGGAAATGCAGTACTAACTAAAGTAATGGAGAAGCAGCCCCCTAGTTACTTGACATGACTACCGCTAGTCCGTGTAATCAGATCGCAATGTGTCAGCTTCTCTTTTAGCTCTACATCGCAGCATTCTCCTTCTTCCGACGCTCGCGGTCCCGCTGCATCTTCTTGAAGAGTGGATGGTGACCCGCCTTGTCCTTCAGTTGTTTGTTCTTGCTCTTATTGTACTCAATGTAAGCCATATCATCGCCACCAGCGAGACCGCTGAGAGTGGCTGCGCTTCGCTTCGCGGTCGGCTTCTTGCCCCCGGCGCGCTTGCCTGCAGAGCGCATGGAGAAGAGGTCATCCGTGACTTGTTCCACGTCCGCAGAGGATTCATTCTGTAGCATGACTTCTTGGAGAAGCTCTCGACGTTCTGCTGGTGTGGCATATGATAGCCCCTCGTAGTTATCAATTCCCTGCAGATGAGTGATGACCTTGAAGGCATAGCCTTGGTCGATGAGGAATGCCTGTCGTTTGGCCGAATACACCATCTCATGGGTGTCCTTGGACACGAGAGAGTAGAAGAAGGCATTGAAGCCCTCGTCATTTCGGCGTTTGGCCCGCAGAATACGACCCAGTCGCTGCGCCTCCTGACGACGGGAACCGTAGTGAGACGAAATCTGGATCAGACAGGTGGCTTCGGGCAGATCCAGGGAAGTGTCCCCAATCTTGGACAGGAAGATGGTGTTGACCTGCTCGTTGTGTTGGAAGTTCTCCAAAATACGCATTCGCTCGTTCTGTGGAGTTCCACCATAAATGTACGCCTTGTTCAGCTTGAGTGCGTACCGCTCCAACGCGTAGACATTATCGGAGAAAACAATGATCTTGTCACCTCGCTTCTCGTGGAAGTCGATCAAGAACTGACAAGCCTGGAATTTCCGCGGGTTCATAATGTAGAGTAGAGCCTGCTTTCTCGAGCTCTCTCGAAGGTACTCAGAGTAAAATTCGGTCGTCATGGGACACCACACCTCGGCACATTGAACCTTGGCGATATGGCCCTGTGCGGCAAGCTCCATCCAGTTCGCTTCGTACAGTTTCGGTCCGATCAGGAAGTTCAAGTCCTTAATCTTGTCATCCTCTCGTAGCAGAGTTGCAGTAAGACCAAGTTTGCTCTGTGCAGCAATCGCGGATGTCACCTTGCGGAACATCGATGCTGGCACGACGTGCACCTCGTCAAGAATCATCATACCCCATTCACGAGACTGAAGCCAGTCCATCATCTTCTGGGCATCGTAGGAACGCGCTCGGGTCTGTGACACCATGGAGTAGGTAGATACGATGATTCCAGTAGACCGCTTGAATTTCTCCTTGTGGTCGGACGTGAAGATGGCGATATCGTTAGGGTCGATGGTGGTCCAGCGCAAGAACTCGTTCCGCCATTGAACCACGGACATGGAACTGGTGCAGAGGACGATTGTGCCCTTCTTGATGGTTGCTGCTGCGGTAATGCCGACTAAAGTCTTTCCAGCGCCACACGGCAGAACGATGATACCACTTTTGGCACGTCCATTACCGAACATTTTACTAAGACTCTTCTCCTGGTAGGAACGGATTCGGGCAGCGGGCTTCAAATCCATGTCGAGATTAGGATTGACTGTGTCTCCCTGAAAATCGTACTCTTCCAAAGCCGGACATCCAATCGCCTGGCAACGGGCTTTGACCACCTCAACACCAGCGGCAGGAATTTCGAAACTGTACGTGGTGGCTTCTTCGTTATCGTCCTCTCCGACATCGTCAATCCCGTAATCCATCGCTTGCTCCTGGTTGTCGTCCCGAGGGGCAGCGGAGGCCGCCTGTTGATTACCAGTCTCTCTCACACCGGCTGCGTCTTTCGTACCAGGAATAACAAGACCTCCCATCTTCGGGGCGGCTCGTTCGATGATACCCTCCTTGCTCTCGATCCTTTGCGGGCCAATGACTTCATCTTTCAGAAGTCGTTGCAGCATCTCAGGATCTGTCGTCTCCACATAGTAGTGGTTGTGCCGCAGGACCATCTTGATTTTACCGTAGGATCTGGTGAATTCAATGATGAAGGTCCGAATGCTTTCCGGCAGTGGCGTCTTGGACAGACGGTCCAGGAAAGCAACGATATCCTGCGGTTTCAAGCCTACCGATACCGCCGCATACAAACTGTGGCCCGTCAGACGGTATTCGTGGAGGTGGGTCGGACGAGAAAGCGGTTCCGCAATGGTGGTCAGGAAATCTTGGGCCTGAGGCGCCAGGGGAGAAAAGCTCTCTAGAGTGATCGTGCCTTTCACCGGCTCGATCCATAGAGGGCGATTGTAGTGGTCACGCTTGAGTGGGAGGGAGGAAAGGTCCTTGTAGCCAAATCTGGGATCGGTTTTGTCTACTTGAGACCGTCTGCTGAACGTCGAAAGCGAGAACTTGCTGACGACCTCTATATTGAAGAGTTTAGCATCGAAACCTTGCTGTACGAGTAGGCTGCCACACTCTACCTTTTAAGTTATGCTCCTCCGGCAAATCACCATCATCCTGGTCCGAGTATTCATCGCTGCTGGAAATTTCTGTAATATCGGGAACTGGCGTAGGCCGCTTGGAGGAACTGTTGGACCGACCACCTAGCAAAGTCAGTCATCGCATCTCAACCAGGACGCAAGATACCTACTGTCAGTCGCCTTGCGCTTGGGAGGCATCTTGGTGAGTATTGGATGGACGAACGAGAGGTAAAAGAGTGCTTGGATGGAGTAAGGTCGGAAGAGACTTGTATGCTGAGGCGACTATCGCCTCGTTGAAGCGAAATCAGACCTGCATGCCACGACCGCTGCTGGCCGCAGGGAACAGGCGGCGCCGGAGTGGAAGAAGCGGTCAATATAGGATTCGAGGTATCGGGATGTATTCGTTAAAAGCCGGGCAATATGGCGAACTTCCGAGAAAACGGTAAGGAATGGAAGATGTCGAGAGATGAGAAATCAAAAAAGAGTTGAGAGGCGAAATCCAAAGATGACTTGCGCTTTGATGACCTGAGGCAACAACGCCGGCGCTAATTGGCTCCCGCCGAGGAGCCGCGACTGACGTAAAGAGCTCTTTCTCCTTTCATCTTCACTCGGTCACTTCTGTAACCATGAACACAGTGAGTCTTGAGCTCGGTCTGAGCTGAAGAAAAGTGCTAACTCTCTCTCTTATCAGGTCAGATCTACCTGGTGAGCAGACACTTCCCCAGCCGTAATTGAAAAGGGGGAGCCGGACTCGAGGACTGCGAAGCTGATTGAAGATTTTTACTCCTCAACAGGTTTGGCTGGGGTGCCCTTTGTGTCGGTTAGTACTCTTACCTTCATGCTCCACTTGAGAACGACTATTTGCTTCGACCGCTTCCCAACGACCCCGAAGCTAACTACATGTCAACCTCCAGCCGGCGGCGGGGCCTACTACTTTGCCAAACAATCCATCAACGCTGACCGTGCCGCTCGATTCGAAGCCGAAGTTAAGCGTAAGGCCCAGGCCAAGGCCCAAGAAGCTGAGCACCGGCGGCAGGCGATCTCCGCATCTACCCCGACCCCGAGCGATGACCCCAGCTTGAAGCGAGCCAATATGGCCCGATTCCAGAACGCTGCGGACGACGTGGCTTCCCCCAGTGCGGAGGCGTCCCATGATCCAGCTCCGACGCGCCACGAGCCCATGACGGAGACCGATCGAGTGCAGGAGAAGGGAAAATATGAAGCATCAGTGCCGTATCGACCTCCCACTGGGAACCGATTCAGTTGAAGGAATGATTGGATTAGTGCATTCTATGTAAAATACTGTATATGGAGTGCTGCCGAGTGGGTTGGCTGGCCCATGAAGTTGGATGTATGATGCTCATACAAACGATTATCCTGCTATATCCAAACGATTCATTCTCTGTGCTCTACACAGACATTACAATTTGAGCTACAGAGGGAAGCTACAGAGGAATGCAGGTTTCAAGGACACACTTGTAGTTTAGGATCATAGTTTATTCAGACGCGCTTGGCGTCAATCACGAGATCTACTCGAACTCTGTTGAACTGTATATCATGCCGTTTCATCCAACCTTGAAAGGTACCATGCAGAATCTCCCCCGGAAATTGAATATAAAAAGATAAATCGCAACGCTGGGTCCCTAACGCCCTCGATATCATGCACCATACCAGGTCCCAAGCCGGCGCCCGCACCGAGAATTGGAATCCATCAAAGAATCACATCCGCACACATTGCGGGAATACGATCTAGCGCGCGTGGAAGCAGAGAGGAGGGTTATGCCTTGAGAACGCGTTAACCTTATTGTTCTGATGAAAGCTTTGTTGCTAGACTCACTTGTTGCTGTTAGGAGAGCCAGACTTTCTTTGGCGCGAGCTCTCGAGAGCAGGCGGAACAAAAGGAAGGACAACACCAGAGACAATGCAGGTCCAAGAGACTGCACGGGCAGTGCGGCTGTCAGGGCGAGGACGGTGTGCGGAGAAGTGACGGATGGAAGGGCGCACGACTTGGGCAATGACTGCGGCCATGGTGATGGTGAAGTGTGGGAATGAAAGTGGTGGGGTTGCCGTGGGGGGTGATGGTGTAAGTTGAGAAAGACGAGATGTACAGAGCTATAGAAATAGGAAGGGGAAGGGGATGAGGCTTTTTATAGAAGGGCTGCAGTGGTGCGGGGACTAAGCATAGGGTGGGCTGATGGGCTCGTAGTGCTGACTACTTCTGGAAACACTCATCCGGCGTCATCAGATTCAAAGCGTGATCGGCGGGTTCGGGGCGTCCAGCGACTCATAAGCCATGAGCTATGAGAGATATCTGCCTCACGCCATCGCGGGGTCCCAAATCGCCAGCACCGAATAAGTGGGGCTGGACTCTGCCCCTCCAAAGATGTGAATGTTCGATGCTAAATCATTCGGGATCCACATAGACTGAGGACGGGAGTGCAGTAACCGATGGTCTTGGCCGAATCTTATCAAATGGGGGATCAGCCAGTCGGTAATTGGCGTAAGTTTGAGTTGCCGGAGCATGGAGGGGAGAGGAATCAACTAAGCATAACAACACCGAATGGACTAGTTAACAAGCTAGTTAACTACATATTTAACTAGTTGTTGCTGGTGTAAATGTCAATGCGGAGATAGCTCCGGGTCACGTGCGATAGGGCAATCAACTTTGCGGGATTCGGGGATCGGAGATCCTCTTCAGTCCACTACTTCTTTGAGCTATAGCTTTAGCTATAATCCCCCGCAATGGCATCCCATCAGATCGCCATTGCAAAGGCCTCTTTTTCTGCTGGCCTTCTACGTCCTGACCCGACATCAGTGCCTCGAGACGACATCATGGCCTTTCACGGTTATCTCGAACGCGCCCTATCCCATTGCTCCCCGGCAAATATCCAGGTCTGAACTGTTGCAACCTCACTCTGTCCCGCACCGGTTACTAAATGCCCTTGACCCACACAGACCTGCAAAGCATGGCTGCTCCACTATGTTCTCTCCTCCTCCAACCGGGTAGGAGGACTAGCCAAATACTTGGTTGCATTGGCAGGCTCCTTTGAGGAAGCTCCAGCTGGCGCTCGGCCCAAACCTTCGTCGAAGCGTCGTCGGCTCCACATACTGTATCTCCTCAACGATCTGCTCCACCACAGCAAGTACCACCTGGACACCACCACGACCTTCTCCACGGTGAGCGGGTCCCTGCAGCCATTCATGGTGGACCTACTCGGCCAGGCTGCAGCCTACGATCGGCAGAAGCATCCGCGGCACCATCGACGTCTAGATGATCTGCTTGATATCTGGTCTGAGCACGGATACTTTGGCCCCGACCTGCTCCACAGGCTGCGAGAGGTGGTGAAGCACGCGGCTTCTACTGGTGCCCCGCCGGCGTCGAACGATATCTTGGCCAACGAGACAGACGCGGCCAAAAAGGTGTCTGCGAAGGATGCGCCCTTTATCATGCCGTCGACTCATGGTGACCCATCAACGCCCTACTACGATCTTCCGGCCGGCAACCTGATGCCCCATATTATTCCCAACTCGACCATCCCTCTCCAAACCGATACCATCAAGCCGATTCAATTCCTTGCGGGGCCCGCAGATGAGAATTTGGTAGTCGCCCTGAAAGCCTTTTTGAAGGATGTGGATCAGATCTATGGGACTGAGGAGCTCGTCAAGGATGACGGAAATATCGATATTGATGAGCTTGGCCAGAGGATCGTGCGGGACGAGATCACGGGGGATATTCTCGATGGCGAAACATACTACGGCTGGTCTCGGGCATTCTGTCAGCATATGAAAAAGCGAGCGCCCGATGATTCTCGCAGTCGAAGTGGCAGTGGGGCTCGAGGCGATCTTAAACGCCGGCGCTACAGTGATAGCTCCTTGGACAGCCGAGTCTCCCGATCGCGGAGTCGGTCTAGGCCCGGGAAACATGATGCTCCGTCAAGAAGCCGGTCCCGACGATCCTCCAGCCGCGAAAGCCCTTATTCCCCACGCCAACCATCACCGCCTCGTTTCCCGCCTCCCCATCAAGCTTCACATGCTCATCCCCTACCATCACCATCTTACCCTTTTAATACACAATATGGTCCTTCTGGGGCCAACTTCCCTCCTCCGCCTCCGCAATATCCCAGTTGGCCACCCGCGTTCCCGGCCATGGCCTTTCCACCACCTGGTCCTGGTATCAATCCTATCAATCCTCCAGCCTTTCCTCCTTCTTTCTCTGGTCCTATGCCTGCACCTGCACCTGCACCACCTGGTGGTCCTCTACCTCCTGGACAGTATCATTTCCCTCCTCCCCATCCTGGTGGGCAGCATGGTGCCTGGGGCCCTCCTGGCGGCCGAAACTGGCGATAGAAGATTGATATAATTTTACCAAAATGCTACAAGCTGAAATGATCGAATGACATATGATACTCCGATTTGTGAGGGAACATAGGCTCATACTGTCAAAGAAGTGAGGCTCGTCGGCTATTTTCACTCAAGACAACACTGCCGAAGGACATGGCATCACCTACTACAACAACATCTATGCCTTTGTCAACCATATCTGAAGGGTGGCCTTCTATAAACCAGAACCTGTGAATTGCAATCTCCCCTCGGTCTTCACAAGAAAGCACAGGGCTAGGTCGACACGGAACTAACCGTCATGGAGGAAGAGTGACGCATGGCGAGAATGAGTGTTCTGCATTGCATTCGGAACATATGAGCGTATTGCATAGCGTTTCTACACTATCTTCCCTTTCAATAGGTGCACAATCAAATCACACATTCTCAGTATTGACATCGTTCAAAAGGACATACAATACCCCATTGGAGGTATTCCAAGCAAGATTCACATGCTCATGAAAGTCGGTCGTTGACCCCCTCAACCCATCAACGAAGCGTGCAAGACAAGTCCTCTCATCTTCTCATCCTTCTCTCGTCTTCCGCAACTTCTGCTATTTACTTGTGTTCCGTATCTCAATCCTCCGTCTCTGTCATACATTTCTCATCTGTCCTGATTCAGACACATCAGTCTCGGCCTTGTCAGGAGGTATCACCACCTCTCGATTTGGTGTCAGCGCGCTCTAACAGCCGACAGAAATGCCATTCCAGCGTTCCCTCGCATCAAGTATCAGCCCAGATGCAGACCAGGCCGATACTTCCTGCCCTCCACTTGATCATGGAATCCTGAACTTCCATAGTGATCCCGATAGAGTGATGCACCCCAAACCGTCCCCAATCCACGCCGAGTCGAACTCTTGGATTACAGAAGAGGTCGGCTACTTTGAGCCTGACTTGACTGAGGAAGATCATATCCGGTATGTCAATGGTGTGATGCACTTTAGCCACGTTCTGGCTTTCGTCAACAACCTTCGCGCCATTGCCGTCTTCAAAACAGAAGATACGATGCGCTGCAATCTTCACGCCTGCCTGCGAGGTCTATCACGAGAGTGGTTTATTTCGGAGCTGTCACACCAAGACAGAGAATCTCTACGTGAACTGCCATTTGAAGATGGTTGGTGTCGGCGCCTTTTGGGCCGGTTCAGCCCATCTAAGTACGCTACGCTGGTTGAAGGCTACGGAAAAATCGACACTTCAAAGTCCTACCCAAACCATGTCGCTTGGTCTCACATCCTGTTACGACGCCTGCAATGCAATTCAAAGTACACCAACGCCAGTACCCACGAGCAGCTAGTTGTTCTTTATGAACTACTCGACCCAGATCTTAGAAAAAGACTCGCTCCGCCTCTTCCGGAAGCCACTATTGAGGAGTTTATGAACAATCTCGAAGATATCTACCTGGAACTGTACTACGAAGACTCTTTCAAGAGAGACGATGAGGCAACCGAAGCTGGAAAATCATTCACCTGGATCCCATCAGAGATCGGCTACTTCGCACCAGATCAGACTCTAACCCACCACGTGCACCGAGAAAACGGCATCTTGTATTTCCGAGATGTGTACGCCTTCGTCAACTACATGCGCGTAATCGCCGAAACCACTCAGGAAACCGTCATCCGTGCCAACCTCCATTTATGTCTACGAGACAAAGCCTTGGAATGGTGGGTTGCCGAATTGACCAGCCAGCAAAGACAAATCCTCCGCAGCAAGCACCTCGAAGATGGATGGTTCCATACCCTTCAAGTCCGTTTCCATCCAGACGAAGAAGTCGCGGATGAGCAGCTGTACGAGACCAAGTATGGCTGGGATGCGGTGAAAGCGGAGTATCCTGCAGCCGTGTGGGCTCATACTATGCTGCGGCACCATCAGGCATTGAAGCCTGCGAGACTCTCTGCTGAATTACTCGATATCTGGAATGCGTTTGATCCGGAGCTACAGGAGGATCTTGAGAAGCCGAGTGAAGATACTATCCTGGCGGACTTTATGGCGAGTGTTGACAGGTGTTACAATAAGTGGCGCTGGTTGGTGATGACGGATCGGAAGTAGCTGCAGCATGGGTGGTGGTGCAAATGGAGTTGAAACAAGTACTGCGGCTTTAGGACTCAAATAGCATCTCCCACCTTAGTGAATGATATCTTTTTTCATTCCACAAAGGGCGATCCAATGTATAGAGCCTTCAAGCTTTCCAAGACAGAACTGAAAGACGAGATGTATATCGCCATGAATTTGGATCGACATACCTACTTTCCAGTTCTACTTTGATAGGATTTTATAAAGAGCCAGGACACCAAGCCACAAATATAGTCTCACGTGTAAATGATTTTACACAAAAAGTAAACAACATAGAGGCGATATGATACGCCAAAGTTACATCAAACGAAGAAAAGAAATATCAAGCCTCCCCAGAACCAAATCCCATCAACCATCCAAGTACCAGCCTCGCTCATACCCTTCAATCAACAGCATCATTGATATAGTCAACCTGGCTCTCCTGGCCATATCCAAACGACTTGTAGTATTCCTCCTTCGCAACCGCGAAAGGCTTGCACAAACCAATACCGTTCTGCACATTTTAGCCATCATCCTGACTTGAATAAATAGGATAAACCTACCGATGATTCCTTGCTGCAGCACATGGGAGAATACTCCTTCTCCTTGCAAGAATTGGGTGACTCCTCTGGGGTCATATTCTTGCCTAGAGACGGAGTCAGCAATTCGCTCGTTGAACTGATATAAAAACATACACTGGAATGATATCTTCGAGCTAACTTGGATTCCTCCTAGAATTGGCACGAGTTCACCCAATCCCTTCATGATATCGTGGGATGTCTCCTGCAGAGATTGGCAGCACTGCTTTTGTTGATTGGGTGGGCATTGGTAGGGTCCGACCATGGTGATCATGCTGGGCGTGGGAGTTGAGGCGGTTGGTGTAGGTGTGGAAGATATCACGGGCTTGGAGGGTTTTGATGGGTCCTGCGCAACTGGGATGGCGGCTGCGATGGTGAGGAGGGTTGAAAGGGACGCGAAGAGAGTAGTGAGATGCATTTCTCGTTTATTCTGTGTATTACCGAGTCAATGTAGTGAATGTGTAGAGTGTCAAAGGGCGGTGTTCTCGGTGTCGACTAAATAGCGATATTCAAAGGATTGAGATTGAGAAGCCAGGATGTAAAAGAGTGTAATGTGTTCTCGATGGAAAGGAGTGGCGAGAGCTGGGCTGGATTAGGGTGATGGGTGTCGACTGGTTGAAGCCCTGGTCGACGAAATGGTGGTGAAGAGAAACAAGGGAAGAAGAACGGAGTCCTGTGTTGACATGGGTCGACTTCACAAGCTCGGTCTATGGAACAGGGCGGGATACGTTACAGTATCCCGTCTTTCTTCCCCTTGTTACTCGATTCCAAGGGTTGGCCATTGGCCACTGGGAGAACGTGTTGAACCATAAGGAATGTAAATGAAGAATATCTCATGGTAATTGGCTCTTGGATTTGCAGTTTTCTGGTATGTGAACTGGTGTATCTGTTTTCTGGGTGAATTGGAATTCTCTACATCTACCAGCAGTTAGATGTGATGCGGTTTGCGAGCAAGGTGCGCAATCGATGAATTAGTAGGCCACAAGTCTGAGTTGAATAAGTAGATTGTGTAAACAAAAAGATCCTTTCACACCATCGAATGGACGATGCAGTCCCGAGGTCTTGAGTCTTCCATAATCTGAATGGTATTCAAGGGGTCCTAGGTGACTGAGGAATGTGCCAAGTATCCACTCACAAGGTCGTGTGTGATCTAGGGACACTCTTTTTCTTCATAATGCAGGAACTATGATTACTTGCGCTACATGCTGGTATGATTCATGCGATTGGTTAAGCCGGGTTTGATGGTATAGAGTGAGCTAGGGCTACAGTGAGCTTCCAGGACCTTGGCATCCGGGAATTGATGGAAACACGAAGGCTTCGTGATACATATCCGCACTAAGATCTTATACCGCCTTCTATTCATTTCTGCCTAGTTATCTTCTTTCCTACACCTCTCTGCTTATCTTTCTCGCTAGGCCCGCCAAGATCTACGTTGTACTCTATGACCTTCTAAAGAAAGCGGACGAAACTGCCCGTAAGTAGAAGTATCCTCCGCTTCTTTCAGAAGGTCACAGAGTGAAACGTAGGTCTTGGCGAAATCTTTGATGAACCGTCGTTGGTAGTAGACGAGGGCCCTAGTCTTAAGTCGGCGACCGTTGGGTAGATTTACCCTTATTAGTCGCTAGCTTCTTTTGACGGGACACGTCTAATCCTAACCAATTAACTACTTCCGTTGAGACGAAAGTATATGCGGCGCCGCTATCGAGCAGAGCAGAGACAGTCGGTAACTACCGAAAGTAGGAATTAGGTAAAAGAGAGTAAAGTAAACCTTGGTAGTCGATCACAAGATGCAGTACGGAGTAAATAAAACAGTAACTACATGGTATACCCATTAGTAACAAAGAAATGTAAACCCATATCAAACTCAACTGCTCCAAATCCGTAAGAGTATTTGTACAGGTCATGATGCCAAAGGCATGGTCGTAATAATGCATCACATCAAGTCGTAACCTCTCGAGGGACGGGCTGGCGTCCTCGCTCGAGATGTTGTTGGTCATCAGACGGAACAGAATCAAACCCCCCGAAGACGCCCGCCAAAGAGGACAGTATTGTACAGGCTGGTATCCCTTCGCAGAAGGAAACACAGCAAAAAAGGCACTTGGCCCGGAAGGATGTTTGAATTGTGAATGGGACATTGTTTGTGGACTGTTCTTGAATCGAGATGGCGAAACAGCCACAGAATTCAATGGAGAAGGAAAAAGGAATGTCACGAAGGGAAATCGGGGCAAGGGCGAAGATTCTATTGAATGTCACCCTTTTTTTTTTGAGGGTTTTTTGATTTGAGTCACGGACAGGGGAAGGAAACGGACGAATCCCACCACCTATGTTTGGGGTGCAAGGAACTGCAATCATCAGAGGTGCTTGCATCAACCACAGGAAGGTGCTGGAAACCGGCCGACCCTAGGAGTGTAGCAAAGTCAGGGGAAAGGGGGTTTCGAGACTGGGTATTTGAAGGGATGGTCATCTTCAGTGACCCGCTCCAGTCGCGAACAGGAAAATCAAGGAAATGCTGCACTGCGAAAGCAAAGGTGCAAAACACTCTCGCGTTACTCATAAAAAACTCCGTAGAAACTCCACCTCCGGGCGAACACGACGGGAACACGACGGGAATGGGACGGAGTTGAAAAGATTCCGTCCATGTTGCTCCATCGAACTCCTATGAGTGTCGAAATGAGGCCGTCACAATCGTGTTATGAGACAGACTGCTAAAGTAATAGACGTATCAGCTTTCCAGTTCTTATCAAGGGTCGATAAGACAACGTACCTTGAGTAAGCCATGTTGTTAGTATCGGGGTGGCTTGGCCTCGTTAGGGCTAAGAGCGGATGGTTGGCCCCGTTGGAGGTTGTGGCGCTTAGCAGCAGCGGCAGCAGCCGATGTCGCAGGTCCACCGGCGTGGCTAGTAACCACACCGCTGCCACTACCACTGCGACCACTATTGCTGCTCCGACCGCTGCTCCGGCCGCTTGAGCCACCGTCACGGCTTCCGTCGAGGTCGACGAATGAAGACATCTGCTGCTGGGTATACTCCAGCATGGTACGGTTGTAAACTTCGAGGGAGACTTGAGGATCCATTGACCGTTGGGTTTCAACATGGCTGTTGGATGCGGGAGGTCCAGCTCCAGCATCCTGAGCAAACACGACTTGCACTGGATTAGTCATGATGGAAGTGTCTAAGAGGGGAAGGGCTGTCAGTCATGAGTCATGCTAGGGAGATCATCTGGGGCTATAAGGAAGGCGGGGTGTCAAGGGCCAAGTGTGGAACTTTGGGGACTTTCCCAAGATTATCCAGGAACGGGACGGGATGTTTACGTTGGGGCAAGGGGCGTGAATCTCCCGGGTGGGTAGAGGATAAGACTTTACTCACCTTGGAAAAGGAATCAACCAAGGTTGGGGAAAGGGCACTAAGGGAAAGGGGCGAAAATGAGCCGAATTATGGAAGAAGTGAGGAGTCCCGTGCAGCAAACAGAGTCTGTGGACAGGGCAGCAGCTAAGAGGGTGGCGAGAAGGACCAGATTGGGAGAAAACAGAAAGAGCGAGTAGCGACTAATATATACCGTGGAATGTATTCGTATGGAAATCCTAGATCATCGAATGTCGAGAGGATCGAAAAGTCCAAACGAGATGACATCATTGGCTGACGATGGCTGAACCGACGGACAAACAATCATACTGTAAAGAACGGTGTCCACTATGAAACATCTCCACATCTGCACGGGGACTGGTGTACTCCGTAGGTGGGTCCACGAGAATATCCCTCTCCATGAGATATGAGGTCACTAAGAGTGGACCGGAGCCGATGGACACTCTTGAGATCGGCGCAATATGTACATATGTAGAAGAACAACCGGACCTCAGAGCGTGGGTACCCCACACCAACGTTCGGGACAAGGGAATGACATGGACCCATGCAAAAGGACACATCTGTGTGGCATATCCATATCCATATCCATATCCATATCCTTCCTTATCTCGACTTTGACGTGTTCATAGGTGGAGAGAAGGAAAAGTCAAATGGCTGATTCGAAATTCTGAGGCTCCAAGTGGACCATGGCGTCATCGGCCAGTGATCGGGACGATCTGAGCTTCAATTGTGGCCCAGGGACGCAGGAATCAGTACCTAGGTCACTATACGTACCAGATTTCCTCTGCCAGGTGGGGCTTTCCTATTCTAGGTTCATCAACGAATGCGAATGATCACATTAACCAAAGATCATAAGGTTGCAAGAGCTCTTCTCCATCTCGCGAAGCAGATCGCGAAACGGAAAGGCAGCTTCTCCAGCGGAAGAATCATCCCTTCAATCTCCAGCCGCCCAGAACCGTCCGGCTCTACACGAGTGTCATGGACCGAGGATCCCCCCAATCAACGCACAGCCAGACCCTTGCCTTCAAAAACGCAGCTTTCCGGTGAAGCAGCTCCGTCACTTACACGCCACCAGCGGAATGAGCTCAATCTTTGGGCTTCTTACCGAAGTCGACTTCCAGACGATGACAAAGTAACAATCTCTAAATTTGTGCCACTAAATGAGATGGGAAATACTTCAATGCCATCGGTTCTTTCTGCAAGCTGTGCAAGCTAAGCGAGAAATCTGTAAACGAAATCAATGGAATTTTCATTACAGAGTGAAGCGAGTCACTACCACCGTCTGAGACCACCCAAGAAGAAAACCAGGAAACCTGTGGATACCGCATTTCACGATGTCGACCCTTGCTCAGTTGGGAAATCATGAACACATTCTGAGTTGCGGCCTTGACTATCGTTATTCGAGTCGAAGTCAACTCGAACTTATCCGGGACTGCATATTCCTAAGGTACCGATCTGTTCCTTCATCATCAACTCCGAACGCCAGCCGCACCATCTCGCGGACATGGTCTATATCCTGTTCCGGGATATCTCCAAGCTTGCTGAAGCAAGCATAGATTTTTGACGCCGGGCTCTCCAACACCTCAGCAAATGTACCTTCGAGAAGTCCTTCCCCTGTTAGTATTATCTCAGCTTCTCGAAACTTCTGGCAGTACAGTCGTCGAGCGGAATGTTGCTTCAACATGTTCCTGTGTGCAACATGTGTCGGGTCATCGAGAGCATTCTTGATCTTTCTGTCCGGCCAAAGGAGTGGGAAGGGCATCGGGTAGTAGTTAACCTGCCATGGGGCTGTTTGGGCGAACTCCCAGTCAATGAGGCCTAGAAAATTAAAGTCGTCGTCAACGATGATGTTTTGCATGCCAAGATCCATATGATTGAGGGGGAAGAGATCTTGAGATGCCCCGAAAAGGCCTGTCGTCTGTACAATATCAAGGAAAACGAAGGTACTAAGCCTGCTAAAGCGGGCCGAGTCTCGATTGCGCTCGTTATCTTGAAGCTCTGCCCTCCGCAACGCAGCTTTCCCAATTTCCCAATAGCAGTGAAATATTCGGTGGCCGCGGAAAATAGTCCCTATGGAACGAGCCCTTCTGCTGCCGCTGTGGACAATTTACCAATGATAGGCTCTCCCGATTCAGTTATGGTGGTTATGGAACCGATCTGGGGATATGCTAAAGTCGCAAGCTGCGCTTGAGCCATTGTCCACTGAGCCATGATATGGTCCCGACTTGCAACCTGGGTCTGGTCAGGGCGAGTACAGCGAAACAAAGCGAAAGATGCCAAGGCGAGAAACATAAAAGAAAGCAGTGGAAAGCAAAGCAGAAAAGAGGGTTCTTATTTACCGGTAAATTGCAGAGATCGAATGCAACATCCTGCAACGTATTTCCATAGAAGCCTTCTAACAGCATATAAATGGCACCTACAGCGGCGGCACGTCGAGACCCGGGGCCTTCGTAGGCGTAGACTTTGGGAACCACCACAGATGGTAGGTTTTTCCGGCCTACGAAATGCATTGTCGAGACCTCACACGAAATTGCATAAAACTCGTCTTCTTCGCTGACTGTTGGCAGCGTGTTGGGATGCCGGGGCAATCGAACGCGAGCAATCACTAGACTGCCGTCCTCGGCTACCATCTCAAGACAGACCCAGAATTGCCCTGCCGAAAAGTTCTCACTTATAGAGAGTTTCTGGCCTTTTATGAGCTCGGCATGGGACAAAAGGACGTCCTTATTGAGTCCAGCGAGTGCTGTCTCCAAGCGCTCTTTCATGCCGTTGTAATCCCAGCCCTCAAAAGAGGTCCATCGTGCGCTCGGATGCATTCTGGGTTTTGAGGCTTGTTCCATGATTGAATAGACTCGGGTTTTGCCTTGAATGAAATGTTTGGGGCCTGCTGGGCATTGGATGTTGTGACTTGGTGTCAGGAAATGTCATTTATGGTCTGGTCTTGGCTACATCTTCTCGAAGGATGCGGTGAAGATCCTGACAAAGGAGGGGTCGCACAATCGAACCACTACGACAAAGGCGAAGCGAGAATTCTAAATCCTTTGTATTATATATGCATAAATACTCATTTGCAACTTGGTACCGCGGCATGTCCTATTTACAAAATCCCATCAATCGTGCTGCCCGGCGTATTTGAGGATCCTGCATTAACGTGCGTGGTGCAGGTGAGTTTCCTATCGCGTCCACGGTTCTGGATATTATCCCACGCGACTTGAAGATTGTATGTTTTTGGAATCTTGACGCATCGCTTGACCTGAGGTTTTGGACCATCTTTTGCAGGTCTGGCCTCACGTTTATGTCCTTATTGAGTGCCAGGGAGTACAAAATACTCCTGATCTACTTAGGATACTCGGTTTCGGCACATGCACACAGCCCCCACGTGAGATATAGGTTGACAGATCGTATTCCGCGTTACTCGAACCTGATAGGCTCTTTTGTCGAGTAGCTGAGCGCCTGCCCTATAATGGCCCGTGCCTTAGAGATGATTACTTAGTTGGCCTTAAAACGCACAGATAAATCACCTTGTGAAGTACCGCGCATGCAAATAGGTCACGACTAGTTCCAATCATCGGTCATCAATAGCCGCCGCGGTTTTTTAAGGCAAAGGATCCTTGCTGCATGGCTCGCGACGACGAAGCATAACCCCTCCGATGACACAAGCCTTGTGCGATCATCTACTCGAAATGACTGGGTTGTATGTGGACGAGATGGTGATCTTTTTATGGGACGAGTTCCGTGTGCAGGTCACAAATTCGAGCCTTAAACGGGCTTTTGCTTCCGTCAGCTGGTCGAAAAAAAGTTACGCGACAGAGAGCAAAGGAACAGAATGCCGATTTGCAAGACTTCTACGGACATAATGAGATTTCAGGAAGGAAATCACATGGTATTCAGAGAGTGGGCGTAAGGCCCTCTCAATACCTAGATGTCGGAGGTTCGGTCGGACCGACAACGGGCCGTCGGCGGGGTGGTCACGTGCGCCAGTCAGCGAGGCCCGGGTCACATAGTGGTCACGTGACCCGTTCGTGTCACATGTCTCAGCCTTAAGTTTGGATCAGAGCGCTTATGTAATGCTCAGTGAGCAAAAAGCGGCGAGGTCTGAGCACTAAAATGGAATGGGAAAGCCAAGAAGTGGCAGAGGAAATCCGGTACGTAGGTGGAGTAACTAGACTATGGTAATTGTTATTCTACCCTAAATCTGCCGTCTATATCTCTATATGTACCTAGGTATTCTATAATGTAAATTCTATGTTTCTATCCTCTATACGCTATATTCTCTGTTGTATGATCCCTAATCCGTCACGCAAACTTCATGGACACTATAGTTACCTACATAGGTAGTCCATACGGCAACGTAGTACATATCAATCGCATAGATCCGAATGACCACGGGAGAAACTGAAGTCTAACCGGAGGTCGTCATTGGTCGTCATCGATCGTCATTGTAGTCTGCCTCAGGCAGAATAAAGCACCTGACGTCAGGGAGCCCTGACTCGAGTAGCTTCCTGGTGAACCATCCAGTCATGTCCATGTCCAGAGGGATTCAATATCCCCAGTGACGTACTCTAAGGACAGAGGCACTACATATATGCATTTCATACCGCAAAAAGGATGGTGGAGAGGTATACTGTATCGAGTGGCTGAGATGTAGGGCCAATATCGAGAACACCATGAAAAGGGAAACCACCGGATTGTCGGTGGAGAATTTTACCTGTAGCCAGTGACAGCCGTGGAACGAAGAGGAGAAGAGAGCCAGGGTTCCGAAAGACAGATCATTCGCCATCAGCGGGGGAGGCAAAGACGGGTCTCGCGCATGGCCGGCACCGTTGTGCTGGGATGTTTCGTTTTCTCCACTCGACGTACTGTGTGTTCTTAGTGTTCTTCATAATGATATCCGAGCCCTTCCCCCGTATTTTCTCCTTTTTCAGAGCGGGGAGCGGGGGGCCGGGGGCGGGTGGATATGCTAGACGAAGCCCACCAAGAATCACTGGGACGTCAGACAGTGATAATAGGTGATAGGATATTTAGTGCATACCTCAAAAGTTAGCCACCTCTGCATCTACTGTAGAGCCAGATGATAAACTCGACCAGGAAAGAACGGTCGTTTCAATGTAGATACCCGAGGTATAACGTGAGTGGATAAAATGTTGCTGAGGTGGTATCAGCGACCACCCTGTGCGATCTGATCGCGCAGGGACATGAGAGGAGCCCCAGGCTATCAACATTCGTCAGTCGCTCCACTTGAGATCAATATCAGGGCGGTATGAACGCATTGCCGATATGACCGACCCAAGGTTCAGCCATACCTCCATGAAGCCGATATGGAAAACCAGCCCTCGATATATTGGTATGATATCACCTTCAGGGGACACGAAAGACCCAAGTGAAACATACTAACCAAGCGATCAACACCGCTAACGTTGTCGTTGCTCGCACCGACATAGTTAGTTTGCGGTTGCATCATCGGTTGTACGTCGAATCCCTCGCAAAATTGAGTACCTGATCTTTACTTTGGCGTTTGTCTTAGACCGACTTGAGCAGCCATCCGTCCACCGCGGTATATCCGTCGATATTGACAGCTGATGACGACAGAAACCTGTTTCCTTCCAGCGGTGAACTATGAACCAGGCGCTTTTGATCGAGACTGACGTTCGTGAACCCTCAGCACCTTCAGACGACTATCTCATTGTGCAATTCAATCGAATCGCCCGAGAATCGACCAAGTCGGTGGAACCAGCTCCAAGTCGCGCATCTGGGACCTTTCGGCTTCGTGTATTCAACGAACATTTCAAGCTTGTGGTACCCTGGCTTGACTTCACTAGGTAGAATGTCAGCTCCTGACGTCGCTGACTGATTAGTCCAACCGGTTTGATCGACGTCCTTCGTCGATGCTCATTGCTCATTGCTCATCGCCCATCAACCTCTGCCTCCCAAGGTCTGCAGCCACTCAACTCCAGCACCGTTCGCCCTTTGACTCTCTATGACACCGTTGGCAACGATCAAACCGGTTTCGCGTTGGCCTAGACCCTTGATTGTGCATCGCGTTGTGGATCACCACGTCGCGACCGTCCACCGTCGCTCCAAACCTAGGACGACAGGAGGACTAGAGCAAGCATCAGTGCACCGAAGATGCATCCGTCCTCTTGAGGCCCCTTTCCTTAACCCACGTGGCGGACCAGAAATCTGCACGGAATCACCGTCCGTTCCCCCGACTCTTCCAAAAACCTGCTACGCCTCCCCATCGCCTCTGCATTTGATACGGATAAACCAATAAAGACACGGCATTGACGGTGGACCACTCTCCTGGATGATCAAGAGGCAAAAACGATGTCATCTCGAGCAGGTACCCCGTTTTGAGTAGGATTGAGCCTATAGAGTAATAAGGATACACAACACGCCGATTATGACCATAGAATAAAATGCATCGTATTGATTTCATACTCATCACACATAACCTACACAAGGCGTTAGCGTCGCTCCATAAAAACATGCTTGCATCGAATAGTTGTAAAGTCTGATACGACGGTGAAAACATACCCTTCCTCGCGCCCTGGAAAAAGAAGCGCACCACAAACACCTGCAAAGCGGCCATCGAAATCATCATCAGGGACTCGATCACGCTGAAATTGAAGATTCGGCGCTCGGTGCTGCGCACGGTACTGAAGTTCCGGTTCTCGCGCGTGCGGAAGTACTTCTGATTACGAGAAATCGTGGACAGCTGTGCGGACAGCTTGTAAATGGATTCTTCGAGGTTGGTGGTCTGCTCGGGACTGGCGCCTTGGCGAGAAGGAAGCTGGGCGCGCTGCTCGTTCTCAACCTGAAGTGGGATGTCAGAGAAGTGTTTCCTTGTGGAGTCGTGAGGGAGAGGCTGAGGGTGCGTGCCACGCCATCTCCAACGGGGCACGTACGGCAATCTCGAAATCCACCATCTTCTCGGCAAATGTCGACATCTCATTGTTGAAGCAGAACTGATACTCGCCGATGCTCTGGGCAGTGAAGACGAAGTCGCCCTGGCGCTCCTTGGAGCCGTCCAGGACGACCTTGCCGCCGGGCGCGGTCACGGCGAAATCGACATCGAAGGAGCCGCCGGATTGGACCTACATCGAGTCAACATTAGTAACTGACAGCTCAATGCTCGATTGACAGGAATAAATTAAAGGATCGGGCGGTAATTGAAGGCGTACGAACCGCAAAGTAGAAAGCCACCTTAGCATTGGCCTGATCAACGTTGGTGTAGAAGCATGCCTTCTCGTTGGCCTCGAGGCGGTAGGTCAAAGCAGTAGCAGTGATGGAGGAGACCAGGGAGGCCAGGCCGGCGAGGAGAGCGAAGCGCATTATGCCTGAGACCTTGGATCTTGATTGTTGACGGAGATTAACGTAGCGTGTCAGGAGTTCGATGGAGATTGGGGTCAGGTGTTTGCACTGTTTGCACCCAAACAATCAACTTTCATTTTGTACGTCTCTTCTACTCCTACTAGATGAGTATGGGGGAAAAGAGAAAAAAGGAAAACATTTGGATTCGCGGACAAAGCAGAAAAGAAACAGTGAGAAATGAAATGGAAACGAGAAACATAGTCATCGCGGGCTGTCACTGCTCATGTACCGGATCGCAGCAATTAGCCCTCCCACGAAAACCCGCACCCCGCAGCGCCCCAGAAATTACTTTATCGGATAGAGAAGCTATCACTCTTGCCCCAGAATCCCCGGCTCTTGCTGGCGTGGTCAAGACCGAGATAGTCATCGGGGCCAGCAATATCGGAGAGGATGTCATCTACCAATGTGGTCAGCACACAAACTTTGGCAGCTGAGAGAGTATAGAAAGTTACCATCTTCAATGTACTTGGGACTTGAGAGGGACCCGCGCGGTACCACGGCAAATTTGATCTTCTCGAAAGGCTTGCCCTTGATGCCCGTGCGCTTCGAGAGACGCTCCTTGGTCTCCTTGAAGATCTCGCCCTGTTTGACATTAGTACGCAATAGAAAAAGGGCAGAAGAGGCGAAAAGGACTGACCGGCTTCACAACGAACCGGAACGGAACCCCGTGGGTCCGGTTCGGCTCTCGGTCAAAGTTGAAGGCACTAATCACTCTGTCCTCGTCGTCCTTGTTCAACTCCTCGGCCGGAATCCGCTCTGCGTAGAGAGTGGCGTATTCGTTGATGTTCGTCACATTGTAGTCTTCTGGTAGCTCCTGCTTGATCTTTCCACCCATGACCTCCAGGAGTCTCAAATCGTGGGTCGCCTCAGCCTTCAAGTTTGCCTTCGTTTGCAATTCAGAGAGAATCTCGGAGACATTGCCATTGCGGGCAACCAGAACCTCGACAACTTCCTATGGCGGAATTAGAGAAATATCCGTGGGTGAAAAATTAACAAGCATAGTCTTACCTCTTTTGTGATGCCCTCCGGAAGCAATGTGACCCTAATGCATCTCTTGCTCTCGTAGTCACTGAGGCTCATTTCTAGAACTTCGTAGTAAAGAGCATCGGGTCGGTGCATGGTATAGCCATATGTGCCATATTGCCCACTGAGGATTTGAGAAAGGGTCGAAGTAGTGTTCCGCTTCAAAGAGGGCTTGGGCTTGCCGTTGCTGGCCATCACGGGCGAGAACCGCAAATGAGTCGGTTCCACATTGAGGTGCTCGGCAACCTTCTTCGAAAATTGGTCGTAGGTCATCTTTCGGCTGAGCGTCAAGGTAAACTCTGGAGATTCCTGTCCTTCAACGGATTTGATGGGGGCGAATGTAACGTCCATGCGGTTCAGGAGGTAGTCGTAGAACTGTCTGGCGTCTTGGTAAATGACCGTAGACGGAAGCTCCGAATCCTTGACCTGGCGCTGGAAGGTAATGATATCGCCGTCTTGAATCTCGGATTGCTGGAATGTCTGCTTAGGCTTCATCATATCGATCATGTTGTGCTTGATCTCCTCGAAAAGCAGGAACTCGGTACCCGCGGGCCAGTTCATTCTGGAAAGGATAGTGGGTGCCAATTCGGATACCTTCTGGCTCTTGCGAACATACACAGAACCAACACCGGTCAGGGTTTGAGATGCCACGTCGAAGTTCTTCAGGAAAACCAGAATCGTATCGTTGTCAGGCCATGGGGAATTGTCGCCTTCAGGTACGCTGGGAGCAGTTTCCATCCAAAGTCGGAAGTGGTTGCCCTTGGTGCCGAACTTGTTGTAGGCCTCCTCGATAGTCATTTCTGGGTCATTGATGATCTGGTCTGGCCGAGTCGTCTTGTTCTGACGGTTGACCATAACCCAGAAGCGGATTACCTTGTCCTTGAGTCCTCGTTCCTCAGCAATCTCCTGTGCCAATTCCTTCACCTTCTTCGACCGCAGGACCCGGTACTGAGTAGGAAGTGCTGGGTCGTCTTGTTGCAAGTCGATACTGGTCAGATCGAATCCGTGGTGAGACTGGAAGGTTTGCTCGGTCAAGACGCCAACGGTGATGTACAGGTGAGCCTCCTCTCTTTCCTTCTTGCGACGTGCCATCTCTATACGGTCTTCGGCCAGGCGCTTTTCAATGTGAGAAGGCACATCATCCTGCGTGATCGGGAGAAGGACATCATCCACTCGCGACTTTCGAATATACACCAACATGTAGGCGTTCATCGATCGTTTCGTGGAGTATTGCCGAGTGAATGGCTGTTTGACTCCGGCACTACCATTCGCAAGTTCGTACTCTCCTCCGTAGTTTTCCTCCAGGACTTCCTTCTCGGTAACCCGGTTCACGCGGTCATCGTCGAAGCGGTACCAGTGTCCATCCTTGGTGGGCTTTAAGAAGGCATAGTAATGGCCGGCGTCGAGACCACCGCTATGCACAAGAACACCATGAAGTTCGTAGTCCCAGGGCTCCTTGAAATCAGCATCCTTAGAAAGATAGGGCGCAGCATCAAATTCCATCGGGAACACATGTCGGTCGTTAACTTTCATCATTGCGAGAAGGTTGAGGTCGTATTCGAACCGCTTGAGGTGAAGGTGCAAGACTGGGGGGAAGCTTTCAAAGATGACTCCCTTGTCCGCATCCTGCAGGCCGTGCGGCGGACCAGCATCGTATTTGTTCTCACCATCCAACCGCTCAACCTGAATATAGTCCCTGAAGCTGTCATCTAATGTTTTCATGCCTCGAACGTTGAGCTGAATATCCCAGAATTCTTCCACGCGAGAGGACTCAAAAGGCACATTGACACAAGAGATGTAAGTTTTCGTCTTGCCCACGAAAAGATCCGGCAGAGTCTTCTCGGCGACCGTGCCCTTCATCTTCATCTCCAGCCGTTCCATGAGCTTTCGCGAGAGCTCCTGAACATCTTGTTGTTCGAACGCCTGTCGGGAATCCCAGCCAAAGGACACTGTCAGCTCTGTAGTGGAAACCGCCGTGTCACTGGTCTGCAAGTTGTTGAAGAGTCTCTGAAGAGTCCAAGCACTGTTGTCCCGCGAGGCCTCATGCTCGGTGGGAATTTGATACACAGCCTACGCAGGGTCAGTGACTATCCCATCAAGCAAAGGTCGAAGACCTACCTTGCGGAAGGCATTGGTGAAGTATAGAGATTGAAGTAGGGAGTTCAAGTAGCAAGTGGCACCTTGGTTTCGGAGACCAACCATGCCGGTCTCTTTCTTCGAATCATAGCTTTGATAGCGACGGTCAGCAAAAAAAACATCGGGGAGCGGAGGGGTTGGAGAAGGGTAAATACTTTTGGAAGCTGTGCCAGAGAACACCAGTGGGGTCCTTCACGACGCGCACATACGCCGTGACGTTGGCCTCGTCGTCCTGGACCAGAGGAACATTCTTGCCCTCCCAGGCTTCGTTGAATAAGTTCCGGAGATCGTAGAATCTGGTGAAGCCCCAATCTCCCTCCTCGGCAGTGAATCGGTGGGTAGCGACTGCACTCATGTTAGTATGAAGAAAAAGAAAAAGAAGAGCGGACTTACCATGTGAAACATAGATAGAGGGATCCTTCACATTCGACAAGACGAGGGCAAACTGTACACAAGCGTACCAGTTCTCGGGCGGTTCACCCTCCCATGCATGCTCCAAATAAAAGGAAGCGTGCTCGGCATGATTTCCATAGGGGAAAAATAGAATGCGCCTGCTCCGAGTCAGCTCCAGCACAAAGTTGCCAGGAAATATCACATCACCCACCAAGGATATCCGCCACACTTGAACACCGGCCCGTGCACCTTTCGATCCAACTTCCTCCAGTTTTCGATGTGCCATGTGTGATGTGTTTCCTCCTCGGTCTCGAGATCAGGATTTTTAGGAAGGACTCGTTCCATCATCGCCGCATCTGGGTTCATATCTCGGTTAGCCCACTATTCCCAAATAAGAGGCACTGTGCATGAGCTGCTGGAATCTGGGCAGCGTCTTCCCCAAGCTCTACCAGCTGTATTCTCTGCTCTGATTCCCCTGATATAGCCATCATTCCCGCTCATGGTCATTCCCGCTCATGGCTCGTGGTTCAGTGGAGGAAATGGGGTAGGGTGATGCAAGAAAACGTACGGTCAGCAGCAGACGGAGCAGGCTCAGGCTCGGGCTCGTCGGAGCCTGAGCGGGAAACGACAATGTCATCAGTTTTCTCATCGGGATACTGCTCATAGTCATCAACGAGCATATCGTTTTCCGCAAGCTAAGACGGTGGTTAGATCGGCAATGACGACACACGCGAGGGGCACGGTCGGACACTCACGTTTTCCATGGCGAAGGGGGCCTTCCCGTCCAGCCGGAAGGCACCTGTCGGAGAGGGAATATGGAGGGGGAATGACAAGGAGACGTAAGGACGTGCGTCGTTGTCAGAAGGGAATTCGTCCGAACCCGCAGAATGAGGGCCACAGCTAGCGGTGGCGGAGCCTTCCAACGGCAGGAAATAGAAAACAGCGGGGCAAGTATAAAACAAAAGACTGTTCACCATTCACTTTCCTCCTTTAAGCTCTTAAAATGATTGACAATTTCTGATTTGGGTATCGGAGTATGGTTCCAAAATGTTACTAGTTTAAATGACTGTGTTTGAGCCAGTGTTCTGCATTCTACACTGCCTGATTGACTGCCAGGTACCTAACGGTGCATACACTAGCCTCGAGCAGACTAGATAGCTCGATGTATGAGAATGTTTGGCATTTTCACTTAGCTAGTATCAAATAGGCAGAAATCCTGAAGTATTCACTCTTATTTCACAGCTGCATCATCTTAACCGGTCGGCTCCCCGGCTGAGCCGCTAAGCCGACCACCCACTATGTATATCCTCAGCCCCTGTAGCTATGCACAACGGTGCCCCAATGTTCACCCTTGGCACATATTTAGACTTATAATAAATAACCATCATAGGATCAAAACTGTCTATAAATTGTAGTATAAGCTCTTTCTCAAGGATCAAGACTAAGAGCGGAGTGAACGGCAAAAGGAATCCGCAGTCGTATGTCTATTTCTCTCACCGCCTACTCAGTCTGACATGCATATCATCGTATGCAGAAGCTCCTCATCTTCTCGTATTTGAAGTTTACATGCCCAGGTGGCTCGATTGCCCCAGACTTGACTGCATGGACAATGCGGTCGAGTCTTTCAGCTCAATGCTGGCAACCCCTTCGTGCTCCCAGGCCACGATTCTATTCGGGCCAACCTCCGCCATGGCGGCCCGTTTCTGCTTTGGATGAGTATGACTCCACCATGTCGTCTGAGATACATGTTACTGACTTGGCTGTGTAGATGGGCAGAGCGTGAGATCCGCCCTATCAGTCTTCGGCAGTTGACTTTCTTCGGCCGTACCCTGACCGAGCCACGACTCATCAGCTCGGCAAACTATGTGCGGACGGAGCTGCCCACTCGGTATGTCCTACAATGACCGGAGAGGGAAATGGTATATCAACTAAAGGAACCATAACAGTCTTGCGCATCGCCTGCGAGATATCCAGCAATTGCCCTATGTGGTTGTCGCCAACCCACACCTCTCCCTCGTATACGAATTGTACTACAAAGCTTTTGAGCGATTCCGAGTGGTACCTGAGATTCGCAGCCTGGACGATAATGATCGATTCTGTGATATCCTGCGCGAGATGCTTAAGGAGCATCTTGTGGTGATCCCCAATCTGGCAACGGGAGTCTTGGAGTGCCGTGATCTGTTCCCACCGGACCAGATGGACCGGCTGGTGAACACCCTCCTGCGAGCGGTATGTTTCGAGGGCTTGCTTTTCTCGAGAGCATTGACTGATACCTTGGCTTAGAGAATCTCCCGCCGCGTCATTGCAGAGCAGCATCTAGCGCTCACCGATACGTTCAGCGCCCCTTGGCACTTCCCCGACTCGCACGAGAGAACCGACATGAATGCAGATTTTGTGGGCGAGGTTTTCCTGAAATGCAAGGCCAAGGAGGTTGTCGAAAGATGCGGAAGGGTTGCACATGATCTGATGCGGAAGACCTCGCCATCGATGCAGCTCCCGGAAATCAAGGTGCAGGGCCACGTGGAGGCCACCTTCCCGTACATCCTCAGCCACCTGGAGTATATTGTGGGCGAGCTGCTACGCAACTCTGTCCAGGCTGTGACGGAAACGTTCCACAACTCTTCGCAGCCTCCGCCGCCCATTAATGTGCTCGTTTGCGAGACACCGCAGCACGTGATCATGCGCATCTCCGATCAGGGCGGCGGGATCCCTCGAGAGATCTTGCCATATCTATGGTCGTTCAGTAAGGGACCCCGGACACATACGCGATTGCAAAATCTGGAACAGGTGCCCGCGATGGCCGCGACAATGCAGGAATTGAAAGTACCTGAGCGCTCGTCACGGGACACGACCTTCCACGAGGGGTCCTTGGATAGTCTGACATCGAGGCCTCCTAACTTGCGACTAGGGATGGGGCTGCCGATGAGCCGGGTGTATGCTGAGTATTGGGCAGGCAGCCTGGAGCTGCATAGTCTAGAAGGTTACGGGGTTGATGCCTTCCTGCAGATCTCGAAGCTTGGGAACAAGAACGAGCAGGTGACGACGCGGGCGGCCATTGATGCAGTGTGATGATCTTTTTACTCGACTTCTGAATCTATGTCTACCTAAGCTCTCCCATTAGGTCCTTTGCAGACGGAGTATACGAGGTAGCACTTAGTGTGATCCACGAGACTTCAAGTACCCTGAGTATTAATGACGTCAGCCCCACGCCCCCACCTCAGCCCTATCTGAGCAAAAGCTGAGCAAAGCAGCTCAAATGCTTTCCTAATTCATCGTGACTGGTCGTGACGTCTTGCCTTAATTCTGCCAAGGATCACCGATGAACTGGTCCTCCTACACTTCTCCTGCTTCATCATGACTAGCAACTAGTAACTAGCAACAAGTCTTCTACTAAACTTCAACAACCACCACTATCATCCACTATCGCTCACCATCACCATGCCGGGCACTTGTTCCATGCTATGCTTGATCCTCATCACTCTTTTCAGTAAGTGCTTTCGTGAAGCTTCGGCTATCTGATCTGGGACGCCCTCCATATGTGTGACAAGCTAGCAAACCAGCCCAATTTTCCGGCCTGGACGTGAGAGCAGGCCTGCGTAGACCACAGACCACAGAATCGCTAATATGACGTCTAGTTCCTCCCCTCGGAGTCTTCATGATCGCTGGCTGCGGCGTTGACTTCTGGATCAACCTCCTGCTTACGATCCTCGGGTGAGTCGCCCCTAAACTCTGTCCCGGAAGCCACCAGCTTCTAACTTGCACCAGATACTTCCCGGGTCACATTCATGCATTTTACCTTGAATACGTCTACTACGAGCGTCGTGGCCGCGACCCCTTAACCCGCGCCTCTCAGCGCCCTGCCCCCGGCGTCTACTCGGAGCGCATCCAGAATGGCGGCCATAGCCACACGAACGCTCCTCCCAATTTCGACACTATCTGATAATGGGCTACTCACAACAATCGTGCTTACTTTCCGTGTCTTTTATGGTATCATGAGTTCCCTGCATGTCCATGATCATTGCTTCAACGTTATCGACTACCCTAGCGAATCATTACCATCCTTACCTAGGAAATAACGACGTTATGCAATCGCAATTATATGCTATCCAATTTTATCCAAGGACACTCAATAGTCCCAAACATAAAGAAGCAAACCCAACACCTAAACACCCTACGCACTCTGCCCCTCAACCTTCTTCCCCTTCAACGCCGGAAAATCAAACGCATCACTACTCACAATAGTCCCCTCCGTCCTCGGCACCGGCCCGTTAGGCGCCCACATTAGCGCCCCAACCCACGGCTGTACATTCCACCCCACAGAGAGCGTCACATTCCCCCTCTCCGCCAACCGACCCGTAATATCACTAATCTGGTACTTGGCCTTCTGTCCCCGCAGCCTCAGCACCCCCGGCTTCTCCTTCTTCTGCTCCTTTTTGCTCGCCTTGGCCCTCTTAGTCGCGCGCTTGCGCTTCCCAGTCACAGACTCCGGGAGTATCGCGGTGACCTTTTCCTTCAGCACATCCCACGAGTAAGGCGAGGGCGATGCCTCGATAATAGAGTCCCAGATAATAGCCTCAGAGGGACGGACCTGGCTATCCGCTTTATCGGAAGAGGAGTAGCTAGCGTAGACGTAGACGAAGACTTGCTTGGTATTCCAGTTGAAGAGGGGCGTTAGGTCGGCGTCGAGGTCGAAGCGGACTTGTGCGTATTCTTCGCGTTTCGTCGAGTAGTAGTGTGGGCGACCCTTTGTTCTGTTTCCAAAGTGATAATTAGCATCTGCGGGTTTGAGATTGGAGCTGCGGCATTTGGGAGCACGGGTCCAGCGCAGGGTGGGTGACTTGACTTACACCTGGACGTTCTTCAGTGACACTGACGCGAAGGCATCGCTGGGGAATAGGAGCACTGAAAGTGCGGCTAGTCCGGCCACTACTAGGGCGACGGTGGTGAAAAAGCCGAAGACGGCTTGTGCGCGGTTGAGAGAGGAGTGCATTGTGGATGACAATGCGGAGTGGTCAAGTGTCAAGGGTTGAAGCCAGCGAGGCGTGTTTGGGGAGCTCCGACCCTCTTACTAAGGCGCGAAATGGGTATATGGCCACAGAACTTGAAAGTATTGATTACAGGCGCTGGTTCTTCGTAGTAGTTACAGCTAGGTTCTAAATGCTTTGCAATTGATGAATTGTAAGTATACCTATAGTCTAGCAAAGCTGGTTTGACTGCTTTTACTCGAAAGGTTACTGAATCGGCGTCGCGGGTATCTTATCGCCGTAGCTATACATACCTTAAGGTAGCTATGTAACCGTGTCCATGGTTTCTTTCCACACAGACCTATTTTCAGAGGTTTTCTGTTCTTACAATCCTTGCTCAATTACTACCCTGAGATACTTATATAGTCATACCCTGGAATTGCTACATCCACAATGACCGACCACGTCCTCTTCTTCTACGGTGAGTCGCGAGTTATACAGTAACCCCTCCAAGACTAACGAACCAGGAACCCTAATGGCACCACAGATGCTACACCGTGTAATCCACGGACGCGAGCCTGCGCCCTGGCAAAAAGCCATGCTCCGCTTCCAGCCCGCCGTGCTGCACGGCTACAGGCGCCATCGTGTGCGGGGTGCAGACTACCCGGCGATCGTGGCATCAGATTCACGGTCTACTAGGACATCCGTGCTAGGCACGCTTGTCTCGGGCCTGACGGATGGTGATATCCACCGTCTGGATATGTATGAGGGTGATGAGTATACCCGGGAGCGGGTGGCTGTGCGCGTGCTTCAAGACGGGACTGGGCAGGAGTCGAGCTCGGAGGGCAATTTGCGGGATGTCTTGGATGCTGCTGGGGCGGAATTTGCTGGTGAAGGTAGTGAGGTGCAGGCTGTGACTTATGTGTGGGTTGCTGGGGAGGCGAGGTTGGAGGATGCGGAGTGGGATTTTGAGACGTTCAAGAGAGATAAGATGGCGTGGTGGGTGGGTGCTGATGAGAGTCAATGGTGATGTTCAGTGTTTCTTGGAGATAGAAATATAGATGAAAGATTTATATTGCGATGCTGGTATCTCGTCCGTTGACAACAAACCGCCAAGATTTTATATTCTATATTCAACATTCAACGTCGTCTAATCGGATCCCCGAAATTGGGACAAAGCAACATGGTTGGATCCATTTGGTTGTGATAATGCTGCAAGGTAGGTATCAAATAAAACATGTTGCTCTCAATCCTTGCGTGTCTTTCTGCGCGGGCTCTTTCGCACTTGATCCGGTTCACTTGGTGGGGGTGTACGTCGTACCTGGACTTGCACTTCCCGTTGGGTTCCCCGGCCAGCTTTCTCTGATGTGGCTTCGTCGACATCTACCACATCTGTGTCGACGGGTATAGCAGCCTTCTTCCGATCTGATCTCCTGCTGACGGGGGCTTCCTCTGCTCTGGCGGTCTTTCTCTTCTCCGCGCGGTTCACCTTTGATTCTGAGGCTTGCCCGGTCTCTTGGCTGTCAGGCACCTCGACGATTTCTTTGTCTTTTGGCGGGGCTGGTCGTAAGGCTATGTCTTCATCTGCTGGTGGCCCAGACGCTTTTTTCCCCTTCCCCGACTTAAGGCCTATAGTAGAGGTGGTGGACACCAATTCAGGCTGGTCTGCAGCCGAGCCATCATTTGGTTCATCACTCTCTTGAACAGACCTTTCCTCCGCACTGTTGCTCTTTGCAAAGTCCGTAGACTGCCGACGTCCCGTATTGCCCTGCCCGTCACCATCATCTTGACCCGGTAGGGGAGGCCCCAACAAGTATGAGATCGGCTGCTGATCTGCCATGATAGCCTGACCCTCCGACATGTCCTTAGCCCGGGCCTGCTCATCGTACAAATCATCGAGGAACTTGCGCAGCCGATGTCGAAGAAGACCGGATCCCAGAGGAGGCCAGTCATCTACCTGGTCCATTTCACGTGCAAGGAGCTTTGTAATGAACGTGTCAGGGTCTTGAACGAACTTCTCCACATACGCCAGGAGGTAGAGTCCACAGTCGGAGTAATTTGGCTGCAACGGAATCTGGCGAGCACGCATACCCTTTATGGCTGTCGGATCGACCTCGATGCCACGCTTGGAGGTAGCTTCTTTGCAAATATACTCCCGCAGTGCCCTGATCGTAGGCGAGCGGCCTTGATCGAGCGAGTCGAACGTGACGATTGTGGGCTGGCTCGGGCTCAATTTGGGGCCGGCCTTTCCTTTCTTGGTTTTGCGAGCCGTATGAGGTGCAACGTAAGGCACAGCGGGGGTTGCTTTAAAGGGAGAGAACTTGGCAGCAGGCGAAGCTGGGTTTTCTTCCCCTTCAGGCCACTCATCAGCGTCTTCCGGTTTCTCTTCTTCCTTCTGTACTTTCTCTTCCTCTTGGATAGTCATCGACGCAAAGGACTCTCGCGCCCCCTGTGATGTCGGGGATTCAGAAGTTCGCCTCTTCTTTGCCTCCGACTCTGCCTGGACAGGGGTAACGGGAGCAAGAGTAGGTTCGGGTTCGGGCGACTCAAGAATCTCATGTACATCACTCTCCGGCGGGTTCGAAGTCTCTTTGTCGCTCACAGGGGCAGAAGATGGCTGAACGGGATCTGCAGAGCCAAGGTCCAGGCTCGGCAGGTTGCAGATGATGGCAACGTACCAGTGCGCAGCTTGATTGATGGGAACAACGATGTAATCGTAACTGAAGAGGTCAACGCTGCGCGTCCACTTCTCAACCGCACTGTAATTGATACCGCGCTCACCCTTCGGGGTATTGATGAGCGTATCAAAGAAATAAGAATTGAAAAAGTACACCTTCTTGGCAGCTTCCTTGTTGGTGCGTTCGAGGTGATCCTGCAAGAAGCGCATGTAGAACCCGATGAGGTTATCATTCAGAAACTCGTCGTCGCGCAGTCGGTCCCGGTCTTCAACGCAGACCTCGGCCTTTTTCTTCCCAACCCAAGGGTACACCAAGGGTTTCTTCCATTTCCTCCGAGCGACGTCCTCTTTAATGGAGGGCTGGCGGGGATATTTGGAGGCTGTGGAGTCGTCAGGTCTGATCAATCCCCCAGAGGCGCGTGTCGTACGTCGTGTTGACCGGGTCTCTCGTTCAGCAGACTCCTGTGGCCGGAATGGCTTCACAGGAATCTGCACCCCGGAATCAGAGCTGTTTTTCCGGTTGCTGGGCCCCTCTCGGGAGTCGCCCCCTCCTATCAGCCCGGAATCGTGATGAGTGCTAGTTACTTGTCTAACGCGCTTGCTCTCGCTGGGCTCGTCCTCGGAATTTTGCAAAGCGGAAGAAAGTTTCTGGCGCGTTGAAGACTCGGCGGGTGCCGTGGGTGGTGGCTCAGGCACAGATGTGTCCAGGAAGGGTTGTTTGGTGTGGTTGCCGTGTCGTGTCATCTCATTCTCGTACATTGTAAAGGCTTTGTCCATGAATGGTCTATCCAAAATCAGCCAATCTACGGTGAAGCAGGTCCGTCTGATATACATACCCCTCCTTGTCCAAAACCTTAATCCCAGCATCCTCTAGCGACTGCACAAGCTTTGCTCTGTCTGATTGCACGTGGAATTCAATGTCGACTTTGTCACCTGGTGCCTCGGACGTTTGCGAAAGCTTTAGCCTCAATTTTAGGCTGGGCTCCTTTCCTCGCAAGGCCGTTCGGATATTTCGTATCAGGATCTCCATTTTCTTTCCTGGCCGAACAATCTCTTCACCAAGCTCGATCTTTTGCGATGCTAATTGAATGGCTGCACTTTCACCCTTCGCAGCCTTTTTGCTGACAGAGCCGTATCGAACAGAAGTAATACCAAGGAGCGAGGCTGAGCCATTGTGGGAACGCTTGACCTTTTTAGGCCCTTGGGGTGGCGAACCCGCAAAATCGGTAGGCTGGATATCGGTTGGTGAACGCTTCCGAACTGTGGACATAGGGTTCTCTGCATTCAGCTTCCGGCGAACTTGGTTCTGCTTGTCCTCGAGGAATCTCGGCAACGGCTGAGTGGTGGCCTCGCCCTGCAATTCATCTGGACTTTCCCTAGTACCAGAGAGGGCATGGTTTTCGGCAGGATCAAGTTTCTCAACATCTTCAAGAACAATTCGCGTTGGCAGCTCGCGGTCTTTGTTGACCTGCGGCCGTTTGTCGGTATTGAGCGTCAGAGACCGCCTCTGTTCAGCGGCCATCGAAGTAAATCGTTCTTCTTGGGAATCAGTAGAGGGGACTCGAGCATGCTGGCCTCGTCGATAAACCCGTGGACTCCGGTTAACTCTAATGCTGTCTTCCACGCCACGGAACTCTTCATGTTGCCTGGCCCAGCCATTGCTTTTACGTCTGGCTGAGTTCTGACTCGAAGGTGATGAAGCCCGGCGCACAGGGCTTTCGTCTGTCAAGTCCAATGCTTTAGGATGATCGTCATAGCGTCGGCGCTTATTCGGCTGGGTCGACTCTTCAAAATCGGGTGCATCATCCAGCTGGGGAAGTTTTTTCCTGAAAGGATTTGATGCCTTTGACTTCCCGGATGCACGAACAGGTCCACTATCACGTGCATTCTGGGAGATCCTATCAGTTGGCCTGAATGCGGCTGTCGCCTGCCAAACCCAACCGTCAGATAAAAACGCAGAACAACCTGTGCACGGAAAGGAAGTACTTACCCCAGGAATCTTCCTATTCTTTCGGAAGCTAGCACCAGGCGTTATTGGCACAGCATTATTATCCCTGAAAGTCGGCAAAGTCAGTCATCAGCGTAGATTCATAACCCCTCCATTCCCACTTTCTCACAACATACTTGTAATCTTTCACACCCCCCAACAATCTCGCTTCTTCCTGACGGGCCTGATAATGGGCATCATTCCGCCTCTGATCCTTGTTCAACATCTGCGAGGGGTCGCCTCCACTGAATAGGGTGTGTGGTATCAGTAACTGCCTCCTGGCGGGTGGGCGTTTGTCGGGCATATTCACCGGGCTGTGAGGTCTGTGACGAACTGCGAAGATGGGGATCGCAATTGCCGTCGGGTAGTTGCGGGTCCAGGGGAGGAAAGAAAGTTGTTGGCATAACTCTGGGTAATCTGAGAGTGGTCAGTCGTGACGTCCGGAAAAGATACATGAATGGTTGAAAGCAGACTCGAGAATAGTCAAGACGAAAGTGGTGTGCAGGGCCGAAGCTGAGGCTTTCAGAAGCCTGAAATGATGGACAGGCACGTTCTGTCACAGAGCTCTGTATATAACTCAGGAATCACACACCTGCGAATGAATGGGATCCCTTGGCGAGAGACAGGGCTCGGACAGCTGATCGTCAAGATCAGATCCCAGAGAGAACTCGTTTCTGGAAACTCGTACACGGCGCGAGGATGTGGAGCTTGGAGACCGAGAGGCTCGGCGGCGAGCGTGTAAATGGCCCTGGCTGAGTGAATCGGCGTCAGACCGTTGACGATCGTCGGGCAGGCCGCGACGCGGGCGACGCGGAGACAAGCTGGCAAAGACCTGGGATATGTTCGCGAAGAACGACATCCAGAGCGCGCCTCTTTTAAGGAAGGAGCATGCTCTGTATTGGTCCCATTCTGTGTTAGTATTCTTTTTTTTTCCTTTTTTCGCCGCTTGGAATGCGTCGTCGTATCGTCTATCGCAAGGCGGTCAGCTGGATGCCCGTTTTGTTAGGCAGGAACCTACTGATTGAGCAACCGAAACCAACTTGTATGACGGCTGCTAGAAGGCTTGGATTCTCTAGACACGGATAGGGCCAGGATACATAAGGGAAAGCTCAGTATCTCGAGAACCGAGGCTTTACCGCTCGATCACAAAAACCAACACCGGATATGGGTTGCGGCTTAGACCTACGTTTCACTTCAGTGATGGAGCCTTGGAATACAAAAAGGTTAGTTTCACCACTCACTTGATCTCGCCTTACATCAATCTGGCCTCCGATGAGAGAAAGATCAGCAAATTAGACTCGAAATAAGATAATGGTTCAATAATTCAAGTAGAGAGTCTGTGGGTGATTTTGAGAGTGTATACCCTGGTAGTCTCTGAATCTGCCCAAGAGGTCACTGAGTTTGACTCTGACATAATATTGTTGCTAGGACACTGACGATGACAGTTTAGTCGTCTGATGATGGTCGCTTGGAAGCGTAGAGTTCCATTTTGGCTATTAGCAATGAACGAGGAACTAGCAGACCCGCCAACAAGTGACTTTTGTATAAACAGGTGATCCAGACTGCCTAGAATCACTACAAGAGAAAGTGATGAAGATATCGGTCGTAGATGGTTGATTAGGAGCCACCCAGAAAAGAATCAGCTATCGGCTATAGACTAACGATCCTTATAAGACCAACATTCCCACGCCAGAAAGCGGATGCACCTGCACTTCTCTGCATACATGGGGAGACGTAGACATGAAATAAAAAATAAAATAAAAAAAGTAAAAGGAACATCATGCATAAGACGAAATAGGCATAATGAGTTCACTCAAGACATAGACATAAATCAAATCAAACCGCTGAGTTCGCCACGATGCCCCGCCGTGCCCCAGAACCAAACGCGCCCCAATGAGTAAATTGTGCATGATATCTTTTTTTCCGTCTTGTTGGGGTTTACTATACAGGGCTCAAGGCCATAAGGTCGAGATGCTCACGCTGCGGACCCCTTGCCCTTGTCCGAGTCTTCGTGGCCCGTTGGGCGTCGCCGTTCTGTGGCCAGATGAGCATTGGAATTGGCAGCCTTCTCCTGGCGGGCCTGGTCGATAGCAGAGCGCTGGGCGATGCTGTCATCGTGGCTCTTCCAGATGATATTGGTGTCGAGTGGGAAGGCAAGCAGGCGCTTAATCGTTTCTCTGTCGGGGGAGTCAATTTTTAAAGACGACAAGAACGGACTGATAATTCGAACGTACCTGATCTTGATGTTGCGCCCACCGTCAATGCGTGTCCACACGCTCAAGACATCCTCACCACCCCGTACACTCAACACGGCACCGCAGACCTCATCCCCGGCTTCCGCAAACTGGTCGCCTACCATGGCCAGCAGCAAGTCCTCCCAGTAGCGATCAGCCACACCCTTCTTCAACCGAACAATCCATTTGCCGCCTCTCCTGTTGGCCTCATCCTCCCACACAGGACGGATACCCTTCTTGAAGATATGGTAATCCGACACCGTCGGGAGCAGCGACGGCCGCTTGAGATGAGAATACACGCACCAGAAGCTCTCGACGGACGATATCGACGCCAGCGGGACCGTCGATTTCTCATAGTCCGAGTATTTGGGTGTGGGAGGACGGTACCAGACAATCCAGGTAGACTTCAGTGGGTGCTCGCCGGGTCCAGAAACATGGGAATGGGCCAGGACCTTAGCCCTAATGGCCTCCTCTTGTTCCGCTGAGAGCTCGCGCTTTTCACCCGGGGTCGATTCGCCTGGAGTCTTGGGAGCGCCGAACGAGGCAAAGGCACCAGACCCCAAGCCGAAGGCGGAGGAGGCATTGGTAGACGGTGAAGAGACGCCCCCAGACATTGGGGATATAGCATTAAAAGGATTAGAGCGCCCATGGGAGCTGTCCGGGCCGAACCGTTTCGATGAGCGGGGCAGTTCAACGCGGGCACCTTCTTTGCCGTCGATTCCAGACATTGACAAAGACAATTTGGAGGAGCTGGAAGATGCAATTAGCCCATTGCCCTGGCTTCCAATAGTAATGAAAGAGATGTCCTACTTTGCTCGACGAGTCCACAAGTTTGCATTATCCATCGCGGCGGGTGAGGCTGCCCGAGACACGAGCGGTCATCCGGGAGAACAGGAAGCTCGGAAAAACGTAAGGCACACGAAGCAGATGCTCACACGGGGTAGCCGACGATGTAAAGAGAACGCAGGGTGTCGACACTAACGGAGGAAAAATCAGATGAATGGATGAAGGTGGGATTGATGCGGGTTGGTAAGTGGCGGGAGGGGTATATCGGGAGTGGTCGTCGCAGCTGGAGGAGTGTAATGAGAAAGAAGAGGAGAAGAGGAAGCGCTCCGAAGTGGAAAAAGAACGTAATAAGGTGTGTAGCGTGTAGAGAGGAAGTTGAGTTGGAGGAAGATGAACCGTGAAAGTGCTTGAAGACGATGAATCGGAGACTCGAAGCTCCATCCGAACCGCAACCAATCATATCACTCCTCGCCTGCTTCGCACCGTCTTTTTTCCTGTCCTCCTTTTTCTTCGCGTTTTCTTCGCCCTCTTTTCCTTTTTTCTTTTCTTTACCCAAGACCACCGACTCAAATCAATGACGGGGTTTGGACTTCTACTGCCCCGGCATTTCCGATGTGTGTGTCGAGATCAAATCAGCTCGCATCTAAAACCATTAACACGAGGGCCTCAGTGCTACCATGAACCGTTGATGACCTGATTGACGAGACAGTCCCTAACATCCCTGACGATGCTTATGCTTCGCTGTTTCTGGGTACGTCCATAGCATGCAATCCAATTTACACTACAATCTACATTTTAAATGAAGAAACTCCGTGAGCTCTCTGGTAATCCGAGGTCTCAACCGCTTCTACATGTGGCTGGTTGAGCGTGAGGTCTATTGGCAAAGTCTGATGTTGTCCTCGTGAACACGCTTCGAGTGATTGTCTATCTTTAGTACGGGCTAACAAGGATTATATGTAGAGGTTTCCAATACCGTGTTCCTTTGTTTTGATCTGAATGAATCTCACTCCCTACCTGTGGACCCCTACTCCTACAATGCCTCAGCTGGCCATGGGGGCCTTCACCCGTGGATAATATTAAAGAATATATTTTTGTGGTGGGCAATATGTCACAGAAGATAAGCCCCAAGAGATCTCGAATAAACAAAACTTCCGTGATCGTAAATGCAAGCCATTCCACCAGCCAAGCCCCGATGCCATACAAAAAAAGCAGAAATAAATTCCTTATCACGGTCCCGAGACCTGGTCCGAATCCTCCTGTCTTACCCGCTTAGTGTCACGATCACTTGTCGGCATCGACGACTCCGCCTTGCGCTTTTCCCGGTCCTTTTGGTTCTGCCACTCGGCACGCCGAGCCTCCTTGCGTAGTGCCTTGGACTCGAACTCGTGCCAGTCTCCTTCAATGTGCTCGAGTCTGGATCCAAAGATTAGTGAGATGCAAAACAAGTGGCTCGACAGGTTAACTTACTCAACGGCCTGCTGAGGGACTGGTTCCTCGGACACGAAGTAGGGATGCTGGAGGACCGCTTCGGCAGATGGTCGCTTCGCTGGGTCATACTGGAAGACTTGGGCAATCATGTCCATCGCAGCTGGGGTCAGGACATCCCTGTAAATATCCTCAAATACACGCTTCTTGCGCTCGGCGGGTCGCATCAACTGGAACCACGGCATATCCACGAATTCCGGCCACTCAGCACGGGTCGGCGTGCCCAGGCAGTTATAAAGCTTGTCCAGCTGGCTCAGTTCACCGCCCTCGCCGGGGAAGACAGCCTTCTTGGTGAACATTTCCATGCAGACACATGCAGCGCTCCAGACATCAACTGCTGGGCCGTAGCGGGTTTCACCTAGCAGAAGCTCTGGCGGCCGATACCAGATCGTGATGACCCGGTTGGTATAATCGAGCTGACGGCTCTTGGAGAAGAAGCGAGCCAGACCAAAGTCGGCGTATTTCAACAATCCTTGGTTGCTGATCAGGATGTTGGCGGCCTTGATGTCTCGGTGAAGGACGCCTCGGTGGTGGAGATAATTCAACCCTTCAAACATCTGTTTGGCCAGGTTCTTCTTGTGCGCGAGAGTGAGGGAAAATGTAGGGTGATTGATCAAACCAGTCAGGTCATGGGAAAGATATTCAAAGACCATGAAGCACTCATTCCGTTCAACCATAACCTCCAACAGGCTGACCACGTTGTGGCTCCGAAGGTGTTGCAGCAACTTGATTTCTCGCACGGCCGTAACCGGGAATCCATCCTTTTCACCCTCCATTCGGATCTTCTTTAGTGCCACCTTGCGCTGAGTAAAGACATGAATTCCCTTGAAGACTTTGCCGTAGGTGCCAGCGCCGATAACAGACTCATTGCCCGGCTTCCGGTAGTAAACCGAGTCGGCATCAGCAAATTCCGTGGGTAGTGTCGGCCGTTGCTTGGGTCGAGTGACAATCTTTTTCTGCTTCGGTGCCTCTCTTGGCGGCTCTCGTGAGGGATCCCTGCGGCGCTCTTGTTGTCGAAATTCAGAACGTCGGTCGTTCTTCCGTCGATCACGCCGCTGCTCAAAGCGAATATCGTCTCGCATGTCTCGTGAGTCCCGGAAGTCCCGTTGGTTTCGGAAATCTCGACGATCACGATCGCCTTTCCTGTCTCGTCCACGATCACGGTCTCGTCGGTCAAACCGCGCATCAGGGTTGAACTTGGGCAACGGGCCGTTTGTCAGCCGGTTACGGGGACTTTTTGGTTCAGGTGCACGAGGGACAGGTTCGCGGACCATCCGGTGGGCAAGATCGGGGACAGGCTTTGGAGCAACGGTTGGAGTAGTCTTGGGCTTCAAAGCAAAACTGAATTTACCACCCTTGTCCCCAGGCGTTGTTATAGTCGAATCACGAGGAGGCGGGGGCATGTCGTGGGCATCACCGCTTTCTGTCACGGGAAGAGACCTGTCATCGTCCCTTTGATAATCCCTATTTGTGACCGCAAATTGAGTCCCAGGGTCGGGTGCCCGAGGAGATAACGGATCACCTGGGGACGGAGCCCGAGTAGATGGAGTCTGGGAGCCACGACTGTACGGAGGAGGGCTCTGCGGTCCGCCGCGGCCACGAGACCCAGACACTGTCCATTGTGAATTGTTGAAGTTACCCCTACCTCCGCGGTGCGAGGTTCCATTATGGTAGGAATGAGGTCCGGATCCAGAGAATCGGCGACCTGGACCTTGGTTTGCGTGGTTCCCCCGGAACCCAGAATGGCCACCTCGATAGGGCAATCCATTGTAAGGGGCATGCGAATGGTGACTCGGTGGCCCATCAAAATGACCGTGGTTGTTTTGATAGTGTGGCCCCGGTGGAGCATTTTGTGAGTGGTACTTATCCTGTCGATAAGGAGGAGACGGTCTAATAAAACGAAAAAGATCAGTATGTGCAACAATAGATAAAAGAGAGAACACGGGGCACAAAACTCACCCGGAGCCAGCAAACGGAGGTTGTCCAGAGCGGCCTCCACGCCCACCATTATGAGGAGAGACGGGTGGTGGGGATCCATGATGTGAACTTGTCGGCGTTGCTAAATTCGGAGACGTCGGATACGGTCTTGAATCAAAGTGTGGGCGGGATGGTCGACGGTGTTGCTTATTTTGCACATCCGAAGACCGCATCCCATGCATCGGGAATGCGTCTCGTAAGCTGGCAGGCCGATCATTAGGTCCACTTATGTTGCTAGAATCGTAGCTTGGTATAGGGCGAGGTGGTGATGAAGGGCGACCCGTAACATGCATGGTGGACTGTATGGGTTGGGTGGAGTTCACTGCATCCTGGCCTCGTGAATGTGAGGAAAACGTGGACATCCTGGAGTTTGCTGAGCGAGCTGAGTGTCGCGATGCAGAGCGGGATCGATAGCGAGAATCCCGGTCACTATACTCACCACTCAGCGAGCCAGAGCGCCTATCGGGTGATGGACGGATTTCTCTATCTCGCCCAGGCGATCGGGATCTGCCAGGTCGTCGATTAACAGTGCGGTGGCGGTCGTTCCCACGACGATCCCGTCCCCGTCCACGGGGAGATCTCCGCCTAGAACCACCACGCCCCTGAAACCGTCCTCGGTTCTTGAAGGAAGGACTTCGATCGCGTCTCTCACCTGATTTGCCAAACGATGGGCGCCGGGGAGGAAAATGGCCATGTGGACCATGAGGTGATGGACTGCGGGTTCTCTTTCTCTTTAATGCAGGAGCGAAGGGCGACTCGTCTCGCCGAGAAATCGGACCGTCCCTGTCCAACGGTCCCGATGGATGAGCGTTCCAGTCAGCCGAAAATGATGACCGGGGATAATCCGATCGTCGACTGTTATGAAATCCCGACGCAGGACCAGGAGAGCCGCGCGAAGAGGGTCGATCCAGAGCAGAATCACCAGGAGCATGAGATAAATCAGAGCCAAAGCGGGAAGCGCGCGCAGGTGGCGACCGTGCAGTATAATCAAAATGGGGCTCGCTAGGACGCGAGTGCCGGCCTCCTCGTTCGCGATAACGGCCTCTGCCTCGATCTCGATTCGGCCCTCGACCTCTGCGCCTGTCCCTCTCACGAGGATCGCGGTCCTGGTCGTTGAACCACTGGTCTCTCAGCGGCGGACTCCTACGGGACCCAGCCATGAAAGCGTCGCCAGCCGCATCTGGCTGCAACTAGACAAGGGTTATTGAAATGAGGGGCGATGGGAAACCACGTCAGTGAGTCGAGGAAAGCGTAAATGAGTGGAGTCGACTCTTGTATCCGCGTTCTTAACAAGGCTGTCGGGTCTGGGAGAGGGGCCGGGTCAATGGTTTTTCCGCGCTGTAAAGTCTGGTGTGTGAGCAAGGGGATTCACGCATTGGGTTTAAACGCACCGGTTCTTGAATGAATCAGTGAATGAACTACTGTGAGATGTTGCAATCAACCTGGAATTGGGAGAGTCCAGGAAGCTGGTGACAAGGCGCGAATGCGAGGCTATCGTGCGGCTCTACTAGTGGATTCGGAGCCGATCCATAGCCTTGGCCCGGTATGGTCCAATTTGGCCTCACTCTTTTCACCCTTTGTTTGTGGAGCGCCAGGGGACACTCAGGAGATTGCTGCAGTTGGTCTTCGAGAACTTCCAGGGTCCTCGGTGCCCTCTTGGTTTTGCTCATGCTGCATCGCACAGCCTGACGCAAGATCACATGGCGCCATGGATCGATCTATCTACGTACTGCATAAAGCAAGAATGGCATCACCTGTAATAAGGCACATTGGCACCAAGAATGACCAGGTGAGAGCTTGGTGAAGCCCTGAGCCATAGGCAGAATTCTTGCCCTCCATTCTCGATGATTGCGATGCCATAGCAGGGCATTCGAGGGGTACAGACATGTTGACTTCACCTCAAATGTATGATTCTCGCTCAACTTCAAGCACTGGTATGACTGGAGGGAGCCTGGCAGATGGTTAGAATTCCATGTGGTCGTGATGAAACGGGTACACTTCGAGTGCCGGCCGTAGTTTACAGCAGATAAACACGGGACGTGTTCATCAAAAGGACCGCCACAAGGCTAAGGCGGGGGCATCGCGATATCGTGATTGGAGATTCGACCTCCGAACCTCTTAAAGTCGATCCAACCATTCCATCATCTCAAATCCTCGTATCCAGTTATATATGCATCATGTTGATCTCTGCAGGTGGTGAAAACAAGGGTTTGGCCTAAGGTAGAGCCAGCGAATTAGATGGGCCAGGTTCAGGGTTCCATGAACCAGTAAACACTCGATATAACGGAAGCCCAGAACAAAGGTGAAATGCCCGAGGCAATGAAAGAAGGACCTCTAGCTGGTCCAGTGGTTGCCCCACCACCGGATGTTCGAATTTCAAAACAAGGAACCTGAGGCTTATCATCCACATCTGGTAGCTTAAATTGAACGCCTGATGGGTGGTTCTCATAGGGTTATGTTGATGAAGAGGGGTTGCTCCCACACGGGCGGCAAGTCAGCTTGAGATCGGGCGGGACGGGCTGTGGCTTATGACACCGATACCTGGGTAAGTAACCAGAACAAAGGGAAGGAGATAGTAAAGGCTGGGCTGTTTCGCTGGGAAGCATCCATTTAGAAGTACGCCACCGAAGTCCGGACGACTAGGACATGGAAGGTGGTGTTGATGTCACGTTGCGCTGCGGGAGTCAAGTCTGGGTGGGGCACGTGCTGTGTCATGTGATCTACGATCATCCTTTCACATCCATAGATCACAGTATCATTGACTAGATACATTTGTTGAGGCGATAACTATCTCAGATTCCATCATCTTCACATCAGATGTCATTATCTTCACCATCATCCCCTTCATCATCTTCACAACCATCCCCTTTTTTTAGTATTTTCCTTTTTTTGAATCGCCCATATCATATCCATCCTCCTTTGGTCTGCAGCAGACAACGGCTTGAGTCATGACTGAATCACATCCGTACCATGAATTTCAATCATTCCCAAGAGAAACTGTTGTTGTCACTTAGAAATGAGAACCGATCTTCCTCAATGTCAGCAGGCGAAGCGGCAGGCTGTTGCAGGAGACCAGAACCAGTTGAGAAGTGTTGCGAGTAGAACTGGGTCAGAGCTGCCTGCTCTGCGGCTGAGGAAAAGTAAGCGGATGTTCCAGTAATATCGTCTGGGGTCTGGAAATTGTTCACCTTCTGGGACTCGGTTGAAGTGACCGAGTTATGGGTATGGATCACAGAATCCGACGAATTGACACCAGTGTGGTGGGCGTTTCCATTGGCGTTATTCATCCACGATGGCTTCGGCAGCGATTCATGAATTGGGAGAGGAGTAACGCTGCCAATGAACTGCGCAGGGCGGACATGCGGAATGTAGGTGGCGTTACGAGTCACGGTCATAACAGCAGGTGTATTGAAGCGCTTCGCGCCTCCCTTGTTGAACGAGGACTGGTTGGCCCCGGGACCACTCATGGACTCGAGTTTATCGACAGAGATACCGGCGAGAAGCTGCTGCTGGATCAGGAAGGCCTGGAGATTCTGGCGAGGGGTGCGTCTTTTCTCAGGCGGAACGGCAATCAACTTGTCCATGGTATCCAGGAAGTCAGTGATAGCAGTAGAAGCGGCGTCTGCATTTTCAGCATCGACGAGGTTCTCGTCAGCAAGCGCAAAGTCGAATTCGTTGGGGCGAAAGCCTGGGGTCGAATGCGCAGCTGGGCTTTGCTCGGCGGTGCTACTACGCTTGGAACGGCGCTCGGGAGTAGCCGGTGATGCACGCCTTTTCTTCTGATTCCCAGTCGGGTTTGGATGTTCAGGGCTTGGAGTAGAGGGGAATACGCCTTGAAGAGATGCGAACGAAGGAGCAAGATCCTGACTGACTGGCTGAGCAGCAGCGGTTGCGTGGGAGTGAGGGCTCATAGCCATGAAGTTGGGATTGACTCGACTGGAGTCCGAGAACGACATCCTTTGGAGGAGCCTTCAGTTCTTCAGGCTCTGTCTGTGATCAGATTGGATATTGTTCACTTTCATCTTGTCAGCAAGCTCTGACAAATGGGGCCTAACATACCAGGTCTGAGTCTGGCTCGCTCCCTTTAGGTTCGAGGTTCTCACTCTAGAGAGTCGGTACACCAGGTGTAGTATTAACGGATTGGTTGGTAGATGTGGAAACAAAGTAGGAACGATCGGTTGAGGTGAGAGAATTTGAGGAAACGAGGAGTTGGGAAGAGAGAATGGCTGAGAGGCGAAGAGTTGGGAGAAGAGGTGAAGGGAGGCGAGGTAAAGAGGAGAGGTGAAGCATCAAGGCAAAGAGAGGTGAAGAGAAGAGGTGGAAAATAGGGTGCGGTGCATTCACACCTCTTACTTTTCACCTACAAGGGTACTAAACGAGACAAGATTGGGGACTCAGGCACCAGAACCTTACTTCTTTTGGGCTCCCAAGAGCCAATCGTTCAGACACGAGCAGATGCTTAAGTGCTCTGCTACATCGCCCCCCAGATATACGAACAGAATCTCCTTCCGGAATACAACCTTGGAAACAGGATCTGGTGATGTGATCGAAATTTGATCAATAAGTGCATAGCATATAGACATACAGATATGAGACATGCACAGATGACAGGGTAGAGCCTGGCATCAGGGTGTTGAGAGTACAATGTGAAACGTCAAGTGTTGAAACAGCTTCGCCGGCGCCGCCAAGAGGTTTTGAGTCGCCAAAATCATAACTCCAATAAAGAAACAAAAACCAAAAAGCCCTGTATAAGGTAGTGTTAGTCTAGACATCATGTAATGAGAGAGGTCGTCATCCGTGCGTGTAGAGATCTTCGTCGCAGACCCGGGAAGGCAGTGAGTCGAGAAAGCTCCAAAGTGTTGGCATCAGAGACAAGGTTGTATCTCAGATACTGCCAAGGTATATGCAGGAGAAGCAGAAATGGGAAATTGAAAGAGAAATAAAAAAAGCCACGCTCAAGAGGGAGGCAAGAAAGCCAACATCAAGTACACCTGTTGAGAGGTCACCGCCGAAACTCCAAACTCATAAAAGTCAAAGCCAGAGTAATGAGGCGCAATTAAAGTAGAGGGGAAACAATTATTTGCGATGCAGGAGTGTCAGGAACTCTTCACGGGTCTTGGCACTTGACCGCATACATCCCAGCATGCAGCTGGTAGTCGTAGTGCTGCCGACCTTCTGCACACCGCGCATGACCATGCACAGGTGAGAAGACTCCATGACGACTGCAACACCGCGAGGCTTGAGGACCTCGGAGATGGCCAGAGCAACCTGCTTGGTCAGGCGCTCCTGGACCTGGAGTCGACGGGAGAACATCTCAGCCAAGCGAGCCAATTTAGAAAGGCCCAGCACGCGGCGATCCGGGATGTAGCCAATATGCATCTGTCCCATTAGTTAGGATCATTCGGCAGGAACGTATGCAAGACAAACCTTTCCGGTAAATGGAACCATATGGTGTTCACACAGAGAGAACACATCAATATCCTTGACAATGACCAGTTCATCGTGATCCTCGTGAAAAACTGCGCCATTGACCAGGTCCCGGACATTCTCCTCGTAGCCCTTGGTGAAAAAGAGCATGGCTTTGGCATATCGCTCAGGGGTCCCACGAAGACCTTCTCGTTCAGGGTCCTCCCCAACACATTCAAGAATTGTCCGCACTGCTCCCGCAAGCTTCTGAATCCGCTCCGCGTTCTCTTCGGGTGTCGACTCCAACCGCTCGCGTGTTCCGGGGCCTAGGTGGCAAGTTTAGAGAATTGAGTCTGCAAGACAATCAAATTATATGACTTACAAGGCCAGCTAAGACCATCAAAATCAATTGGTGGATTCAAGGTATAGGGACTAGCTGGGCGGCTGGCAGTCGCCGGCGGGGTCAAAGGACCGCCTTCGTCCCTAGGGTCGCGGGGTGGGTCATTGAGAGTTGGTCGGCCGCTGCGGAATCATCAGAAAAGACTTGAAATAAATGGCCTTGTGGCTATCAGTAGCCGTCATACCGAAGAGTCAACTCGCTGCGGTGGTTAGCAGCTTCTGATGCGGTTTCGCTAGCAGTGGTATCGCCCGCCGGGGCAGACCTTCCCTCAAAGGAATTGAATTCAACGGGGATGCGAGGGGCAAAGGAAGACTGGATTGATGAATTGAGACTCTCACGCTCGTTGGCATCGCGAACCCGAGTGCCAGAGCCCGAGCCTGGAGCTGAGGATGACTGGAGGGGAGAATTGCCATTCAGCATGTGGGACGGGATTGCCGACGGTTTCGGGGCTGGAGGAGAACCAGAACCCATGATGAGAAAAGGAGAAATGACAGGGAAATTTCAATGGAGCAAAATATTGAATCGGTAGGTCCGATAAGAATATAAAAGGAGTCCAAGTTAGATCAGCATCGCTATGATGACTCTTACCTTTTTTTTGGTGCATGTAATCCGCAATCACGAGACTAAGCCAATTTAGGAGTTGATCCCCCTCATCTTCCTTGACACCGCCTTCTTTTTGAACCAATCACCATCGATGGACGGCCCAGACCGTTAAGGGTCTTTTGCCTGTGGCGATTCCAGAGGGTATGACAGATATGGTGAACATGGCTGTGAGTATGGTGGCTAAGGTATGTCATAGAGACCTGTGGATGATCTAGGAAGTAGGTTGTCTTGCCTTTTGCAATAAACAAAGATAATAAAATATATAATAAATATGAATTGGCAGTCACAGATCGCCAGTGGACTAACGTGCATAGACAGGTCTATCATGCGAAAACATACAAACCTCGGGCCGGTCTTCAATTCTAAGAAGATGACAGCGTAAACATTCCAAGGGCGACTCGGTTAATATGATTTGACTGGAGCTACTATACACCCACCTCTGCACTTAAGGTATCAGATGTTTTCTTGAGCGCACCCAGGCCAAGAATCCAAATTACACTGATGGCCTGCAGACCTCTGGAGCAGAGATATCCATTGCAACCTCGAAAACTTGGAAATGACCAAGTCCGTAGAATAACCATACGGTAGTATTTTGATTGTAATCATTATGATCAAACCGATGATTCGCCAGTAACCACACCAGGAAAAGAAAATACCAAATAGACTTGCAATTCAGAAGGATTGCCTGGAAAGAGTTCAAATCTTTATGCTTCCAGCTCCTCCGTCGGGACATCCTCCAAATCCTTGCCCACAATCGCATCTGCCACCTTCCACACCTGCAGCAGGTTGTCTTCAGCAGCCGAGCACAAAACCCAGGGGTCGCTGAGGTTCCAGCTGAAATCGGAGATGCGGTTGGTGTGTCCGCCGTGCATGAACAGACTGGGAAGTGGTTAGCGATTTATAAGCCTGGGTAATCAATAGTTAGGGGAACATACAGCTCTGGAGGCCCGTCTTGCGCATCTTCGGGGGTCTGCTCCTCGCCCGCCCGGCTGAGATCCCAGAACATAATTTTGCGGTCATAGCTCGAGCTGGCCAGCACAGATTCTTCGAATGGATGCCATGAGACAGATTGCACGGAATCGGTGTGACCCTCCAGCGAGTGCAATTTTGTCTTCAAGTTACGCAGATCCCACAAGCCAATGGTCTTGTCTGCAGATCCAGTCGCCAGAATAGTCTCTGCCGCCGGATTGAATGAGATGGAATTAATCGCATCACGGTGCTGACCCGTGGCAGAGGCAGCAGCCTGAGTCGTGTCCGCAGCGCGGACATCCAAGATCTGAAGAGTGATGTCATCGGAGACAGTGCCGATAAGAGAAGAGTGAAGAGGGTGGTACTGCACATCGTTGACGATGGAAGAGTGATGGGTATAGGTGCGAGTCGGACGCACAGCTTTATTGCCCTTGGTGTAGGTGGTAAGGTCCCTACCTCGAATATTAACAACCACCCCTATATTGGGAATTTTCAAGTACTTACCAGAGACGGACTGTCTTATCCTCACTACCAGTGGCGAGGTGGCCGGCCTCGTGAGGGTTCCAGCACAGGCCAAAACCTTCAGCTTCGTGTCCCAGGAGCTCCATCTGGGGGTTCACTGCTCCAGTAGGCATGCTGGGGTGCTTTGACCGATCCCAGATCATCACCCGACCATCTGTGCACATGGTCGCGATGATATTAGGATTCTGGGGCTGATATCGTGCCTTGTTGACCTCGCCTTTGTGATCAATCTTCTGAACGATGTTGAACTTGATTTCCATCTGCGCCTTCTTGGAACCCCCGCCATAGCCACCAATTTCACCCTTATCCTCATCATAGTCCTCGGGATCCGGGACATTAGGGTTGGGTAGCTGGACATGTGCAATTTGAAGGTAGTTCTGGGCATCACCGGCAGTGTGCGTGCCCAGAAGAAGACGATGGGTTGAATAAGGCTTGTCCGGAACTCTGGAAAGACAAGTGGTTAGCTGATAAGTTGAAAGTAATGATAAAGAGCCAATGGAACTAACTCCTGCTTATCTGGTAGCCACTGGGTAGTGAGAGTCGGCCACTCCAGGGCTGTGCTCAGCATCATATCATAGAGGAATGGCGCATTCTTTTTCCAGGTCTTGTACTCTGTGTGTAGGGTTCATTGTGAGCTATGGCGAACATTGCCAGAGGTAAGGAGAAAATAGATAAGACTACCTTCATTGATAATCTTTTCACTGCTGTGCTCGCTCTCTTTCTCAGTCTCTTCCACCGGGAAAGGCATGGTTAGCTCGACATCCCCCACAAAGCTCCAGGGAACTCACGGTTCTCATCCTCATAAGGTTCCATAGTTTCAACAATGTGCAATTGCAGCTGAATTGCGACAAGGGTAGTAAAAGTGGACAAGCACGAAGCAGCTGTAGAAAGACAAGGTGCGAAGGGCGACTGAAACGCGACAAGTCGGAGACCGCGTTAATGGGCCCGCTAGGCGCTAGCCCGAATGGGAAATTCGGGCTTGGCAATGACTCGGCCAACTTTGTCCAAGTTAAACGACCTTGCTGTTCACTACCTTTTCCTCCTTTGCACCTTAGACCCTCCCCCACACAACTATTGAGGGGTATTGTGGCACCCTTCTTCTACTTCTTGGTGCGACTCTGTCGATTTCTCCTTCGATCTCAACTCTCATTAAGATCTGCCTGAGGACCAATCACCTGTGTTCTCCCTCGACCACTGTCCTTGCCGTTTCCTTGTACCAATACTTGCCGCTCGATACAGCCTACATCATGGGTGTTCCCAAGTTCTTCCGCTGGCTAAGCGAGCGATACCCCTCCATCTCTATGCTTATCGCAGAGAGCCGCATCCCAGAGTTCGACAGTCTATATCTCGATATGAACGGCATTATTCACAACTGCACACATAGTGATAGTGACTCCCCGACATTTCGAATGACTGAAGAACAAATGTTCATTGCTATCTTCAACTATATTGAGCACTTGTTTGGCAAGATCAAGCCCAAGCAGCTGTTTTTCATGGCCGTCGATGGTGTCGCACCGCGCGCAAAAATGAACCAGCAACGTGCGCGCCGCTTCCGAACGGCGCTGGACGCCGAGAAGGCGAAGGAGAAGGCGATCGCACAGGGCATGGAGATGCCGAAAGAGGATGCCTTCGACAGCAACTGCATTACTCCGGGCACGGAATTCATGGCTAAGCTGACACAACAACTGAAGTACTTTATCAACAAGAAGATCTCAGAGGATAGAGATTGGCAGGGTGTGGAGATTGTGCTCTCGGGTCACGAGGTCCCTGGTGAAGGCGAGCACAAAATTATGGAGTACATCCGGCGCAAGAAAGCACAGCCCGATTACCGACCCAATGTCCGCCACTGTCTTTACGGTCTGGATGCCGACTTGATCATGCTGGGTCTGCTCAGTCACGACCCCCACTTCTGTCTTCTCCGAGAAGAAGTGACATTTGGCCGTCAGGTGTCGAAAAAGCCCAAAGAACTCGAGCACCAGAACTTTTATCTTTTGCATCTCAGCTTGGTCAGGGAATATCTGGAATTGGAGTTCCAGGAATTGGAGCAGGAAGGTGCTCTGGATTTCTCCTTCGATATGGAGCGTGTGATTGACGATTTCATCCTCATGGCTTTCTTTGTTGGAAATGATTTCTTACCGAATTTGCCCAATTTACACATCAACGAGGGTGCGCTGGCGCTGATGTTCAAAATCTACAAGGATGTGTTGCGGAAGATGGGTGGTTACATCAACGAGGGAGGTGTGATCAATGTGGACCGCCTGGGAATACTTCTTGAGGTGTTGAGTGATGTTGAGCATCGGTTCTTCGAGGCCGAGTATTCCGATGCGCAATGGATCAAATCCAAGAAGAACGGAGACGACGGCTCAATGGAGCTGCAGAAGAAGCTGAAGGAGCTGACAATTACTCCGGACCAGAAGGAGATCTTGAAAAAGATCAAGACGTACGTGCTGAACCGGCCTGGAAAGGGTTCCGAGGCGAAACCTTTGGACTTCCCTCCTTCCTTGCCGGCGCGCGACCGCGCCTTCGTGGAGCAGCTTGCTGATGCGCTTCGTGTGCCCTGGTCTACCATCGAGAATGAAAACGGCGATCGATTCATGAGACTTCAGCTGCCGCAACCCGAGAAGGATGACGATGACGAAGACTCCGACGATGACGATGATGAGGAAGCGACCTTGGCTGTTCAACGTATTATTCGAAAGTACGAAAAGGCCAAGGTCCAGGAAATGACCTCCGAGGAAGCGCAACAAGCCGCGGAGAAGAAATATGAGGAAAAGTTCCAGGAATGGAAAGATAACTACTATCGGTCCAAATTCGGCTGGGGCCTCGAGAACGAGGAGGAGATGAAGCAGTTGACAGAGAACTACGTGCAAGGACTGCAGTGGGTTTTGTTCTACTACTACCGCGGCATTGCATCGTGGCCTTGGTTCTTCAAGTACCACTATGCTCCTATGATTTCTGGTTAGTGTATTCCCCATGAAGTGTCTCATATATTTGTACTCATGGTGGAATAGATGTGAAGAAGGGCCTTGGAGCCGACATGAATTTCCGACTTGGCAGACCCTTCCGACCCTACGATCAATTAATGGGTGTTTTGCCTGATCGCAGCAAGAAGATCGTGCCAACTGCCTACTGGGATCTCATGACTTCGCCGGATTCCCCCATCATTGACTTCTACCCTCGTGACTTCGACCTGGATATGAACGGCAAAAAGATGGAATGGGAGGCAGTGGTTAAGATTCCTTTCATTGACGAAACCAGGCTGTTAGATGCCCTCAAAACACGAGAGTCGCTCCTCAGCCCCGACGAGAGGGCTCGAAACACTTTTGGAGCCAGTTTGAAGTTCACATACTCTCCAGATGTGAATTTCATTTACCCATCCTCGATGCCTGGCGTGTTCCCCGATCTGCCAAACTGCCGCTGCATTGAGAACGTCTTTGATCTCCCGGTGATGGATGGTCTGGAGCCTTTCCATGGGTTGATGGACGGTGTGCACCTGGGCTCGGCGGCTCTGGCTGGCTTCCCCACTCTCAAAACCCTGCCTCATGTCGGTCAACTCGGATTCCACGGAGTCCAAGTTTTCCAGCAGGAGAGCCGCAACGAAAGTCAGGTCATCACCCTTATTGACCCTGGAAGTCGGTCCAACATCGAACTGGCGAAGACAAAGCTTGGCCAACGAGTCCATGTCGGATACCCATTCCTGCAAGAAGCCCTTGTGATCCGTGTCTCAGACGAGCTATTTGACTACATTCTCCCGGCAAACGAGCAACATGTCGTCTCAATCCCCCACACTCCCCAACAGATCGAGCAGTGGAAGAAGAAGGCGAATAAGATTGAAGGAATTTATAGCAAGCGACTCGCAATCATCATTGGTGAAGTTGAGTCCATGGTCCATGTCCAGCTGTTGAAGGGTATGATAAAGACCGAGGATGGTGCCACTATCAAGGAGTTTGCGGATATTCCTGGCCAAGAGACCGATTACGCTCTCCAAGTCATCGTTGACGATGTGGTTAATCCCGACGAACGTTTCATTGAGCGAGAAGCTCTACCGATCGAGGAAGAATTCCCAGAGAACTCTCGTGCGTTCTTCCTGGGTGACTTCAATTACGGACGGCCTGTCCATATTACAGGTCATGATGAAGGGAAGGTGAACGGTCTAATCGCAGCTGTGAAGGGCAGAGAGCCTGAATTTGGAAAAGAGCGTGTCAGGCAAGCTGAGCGACTCTGCCCCTATATGCCTTCCTACGCCATTGCACGCAGCCTTCGTCTCAATCCCTTGGTGCTGGCTAAGATCACTTCTTCCTTCTCCGTTGACGTTGACGGGCAGCGTGTGAACCTGGGCCTGAACCTCAAGTTCGAGGCTCGCAAGCAGAAGGTCCTCGGATATTCGCGTCGCGGAGAGTCGGGCTGGGAATTCAGCCAAAAGGCTGTTGAATTGATTTCCCAGTACATGATCAATTTCCCAGAGTTCTTTGCCGGCATCCAGCGCAACCCTCAGAACGACCGCTACAGTCCTTATGATTTCTACCCGGAGGAGACTGCGCTTCTGAAAATCAAGGAGATCCGCGACTGGCTCAAGTCCGTCGAGGCCAAGAACTTTGAGAGAGTGCCCCTTGATGCTGAGCAGCTGGACTCGGATATTGTCCACTTGATTGAACAGGATGCCGACGCTTTCAATGCTCAGCAACCGCCAATGCACCCCAAGAAGGTTCGCGGTGTTCCCCGTAGCGCTCTGCTACGACCGGCCGACGTCGAGCACCGTCTCGGCAACCAGAGCTTTAAGCTTGGAGATCGGGTCGTGTATGCCCAGGATTCTGGCAAGGTACCCATCGCCACCCGCGGCACTGTCGTTGGTCTTACCAGAACCCCTCGATCAGTGCTGCTTGACGTGGTCTTTGACGCCTCGTTCATGAGTGGCACCACACTTGGTGGCCGCTGTTCGGCATTCCGAGGCCAGACTGTCCTTGCTTCGTCTGTTCTCAACGTCTCCTATCGCCAATTGATTGCCAGCTCCCGCGCCACAACAAGCCAACAATCACAGCAACAGAAAACTCCATTGACCGTTGCCGGATACGGTGCACCCCTTGGACCGAACGGACATGGTCAGCTACACAATGCTCCGGCCCCTCCGCCCCTGAGAGGCTCTTTCCGAGGCGCTGTTTCCGGCCAGGGAGCCGCCCGTGGAGGCCGTGGTGGTCCCACCAACGGCCAGTTCAGTACACTTCCTTTCCGTCCTCATTCTACTGGCGTTGCCCCGCGCGGAGCCTGGGGCCGTGGACGAGGCGGACAGCGAGGTGGTTACGTCTCGGTGGAGAAAGGGGACCCAAGCGAGGGTGTCGTCGAACGCAACCCGAACTTCCGCCCTCACAACTACTCTTCCGTTCCGCCCCCGCAAGGACTTGAGCGCGGACGAGGACGAGGACGTGGCCGAGGAAACGGAAATGGAAATCGCGGCCGCGGACGTGGACGTGGTGTCTCCGCTGTGGACACTCAGTGAACTTTTTGAAAAGATCCCATAGAATGATGTCTCCCAGGTATTTCCTGCCATCCGACTATTTAGCCCGGACTAGGCACCTGTACTTGTTCTACATCTTCATGAATACGAAATGGATTGATACCAGAATCAGACTCGGGTAGAAGTAGATTTGTCTGATCCGTCTTAGTAGTTCCCATAAGGAAACAGTCTCGCCTACCTAGAAAGCAAAAGCACAACACTCACAGCCCACCTGCAATTGATCTCTTCCGAAACAACACGATCGGACTCGTATTCGGCAAGATATGCTCCCCAACCACCCAATTCGCCGGTCTCCGTCCAGTCTGACCATCCTCGAACTTAAAGTCATACTCCATAATGATACGGCTCATAATCGCCTTGATCGTAATCGCCGCGAAGAATCGACCAGGACACGCCTGGCGCCCGAATCCAAAGTGCATATTCGACGGACTGATACTGACGAAACTGGTTGATGTCGAAGGGACCAAGGCGGGGTTGTATTGTTTCTCACTGACTCGTACCTCGGTGTCGACGATGGGAGCCGACATAGAGGGGTGGAGGGCATTACGGTCATTTGGATTCTGACACCAACGGAAGCCGTCAAAAGGCTCTGGGTTTGTGATGAAGGATGGATCCTTGCTCATTGGGCCTGAGGGGAAGCAGATGTGTGTTCCCTTGGGAAGGGTAATTCCATCTGATAGTGTGAGATGCTCTTTAACGATGCGGTGGAAAGACACTATTTATTTATACCATCAGCATTAACCCATAGTTAGAAAAAGAAGAAGAATACCCACATTCACCAGGAGGTCCAAAACGCTGCGACTCGCGCAAGAAACTATCCATGCGACGCTGAGCATCAAACGAGATCTTAGTCGCATTCTCCCATCCACCAGGCAATGTCTGGGCAATTTCATCGCGCAACGGACCAAGATACTCCGGACGATGAATCAAATCATAGATAACATGACACATAGCCATCGAACTGGTATGAACAACCGCCAAACTCATAAGCAGCAGCATATGATGCGCCAGTGCTTCGGGATTATGATCCTCTTCATTCTCTGCCCCGTCCATCATCCACTGTAAGAAGTCATCCGGCTTGACGTATCCGGGATTATTGGTTTCTGCTTCACGGCGCTCGAGAATCATGGGGGTGAAGAGGTCCTTGACGAATTGTAGTTGCTGCTTCATTTGATGCACTGGGGGGAGGAATAGAGCCACGAACGGACGGAGGAAATTGGGGAATGGTCGAAGGAGGATCACGGTTCGGCCGACATTGACGGAGTAGCTGCTTGCTGTGTTGAGCCATTCTTCGTTGCGGCGGAGGGATTCGCCTGCTACAACGCGGGATGTTGCTCGTGAGATGAGGTGCACGAATAGTTCTTGTGGTTTGATGGCTGTCCATTTACCTTCTGTTGTAAATGTTTAGTTTTGAATCGTTTACTGTTTACCTTGAGCTTCTTACCTTTGCAGTCTGGCAAACCAGTGTCGAAGGCATATCGTAGTTCATCGATGACCCAGGGGACGACTCGGGCTGTGAGCTGGAATTAGCAGTTGTATGATATAATGTGAGGAGAGTTTGTAGGATACCCAGACTGGGAGTTAGGCGTTTTCGAACTGTCTGTGAGGGCAGATAGCTGTTGACCACGATGTTTGTATAGTCTCCAAGCGCATTCTGAACTGATGTTAGTTGAACCTGGATACTTGCGATATTCGAAGACTCATACCTCAAACTGCGCATCTAGAGAGCTAACAATCGAAGAAGGAAGATGCTTTAATTCATCCGCGTATTTGACAGGCAAGACAATGACTTCTCCATCACCGGTCAAAATTCGAAATGGGCTGTCCTTGTACTATACTTCTGGTCAATATGTGTGGCGGTCACCCTCACAAAGGTGGAAGATCGAACCTTTTCATAACCTCGATAGATCATAGACGACGCCTTCGGATAGTAGATGAGCCTGTTGAAGATATCTGGCAAGTAGGCTTTGTACTTGATGTAGGGAATACGCTTGAGGGCTGGATGAGACTTCGTCCGCAACAGGAAGTATACAAATAGCACCCCAAGGAGGGGCCACGCGACGGAGCCTGCCATTTGAGCCTTCCTCTGGCGAATACCAAATATTTTGGTAGAAGATCAAGGTTGGGGATCACGGAGGATGAAGGAAGTCAACTGTACGATGAAGGGAAGAGCAGAAGAGTAGAAGAGCAGATGGGGGGTGGAAGTTGTAACACAGAATTCGCACCGGATAGTATCAAGTGGTACTTAAAAAGCTTTGGCAAATGGGAAATGGAGAAAGCACTCTGTCAATACACAAATAAAGCCCCGTTGGACGTTGGATGTCGGTTTACCCTTTTGGGAACACTATCTTCTTTCATACTGTACTTCTGATTGCGATGTCTTTGGTTTTGATTCTATACACTTTTCTTTTTGATTCCTCCTAATATACAAACGCCATGCGAATATGCAAAGTAGACATTACAGAGTTCACCAAGTTCATTCAAGGCCAACCCACTCGCCCTCATCATCGTCGGCTTCATCCATCTGTGCATCGGCGTCAGCTTCGTCGGCGTCACCAGAAGTCAGCACCAATAGATTAGCAGCAGGCTTCTTGTCGGCTAGGACAGGCTTAGACAGAAGGTAGTCCAGATCGTATAGGTTCTTCTCTGTTAGCCGTTTGAGGTTGTCCCGAATGTCATCGACAGCGCGCTGGACGGCACGAAGCTCAGGAGCGAATGTACCCGAGTTGTCTTTGAAATACCGGCCGTGGCAGCTGAAAAGAGACTCGATCCACATCAGATTGAATTCGATATGGGGTGTCTCGTCAGCTGCGTGTGCCACAAAGCGAAGCAGGCGGGGCAGATAGACTGTGGGTACGGAACGGACAACGTGTGAGATGTCTTGAGGGGGAATCGACTCGTACACAGCACGCATAAGCTTGGATTCGTTCAAGCGAAATGCCATAATCAAAGCCTTCAAGAATGTGTTGTCCTCGTCCACGGTGTTGGTCGCAGCCGCCGTCTTTGCGGCTTCAAGGGTTTCGAGAATAGTCGATGGCGTGATAGTAATATCAAGGTCGAAGGGGTCGAAGACAAAGTCCGTATCCAGGCTATAGATGAGGAGGCCCTCGGTAGATGCAGCGCAAAAGGCACGACCAGTGGGTGAGAAGTCAACCGACATCACTCGTACTTCGGGTCGTGTGGTGCGGGCTCCAGCATCTCCACGTTTCGCACCGGGCAGCGTGCGGTCGATGCGGTCCTCCTTGTCAGACGCCTCGCCGGTTTCATCGATAAGGGCGCGAGGACCAGCGTCGGTGAGATTGCGGCTATTTAGATACTCCTGAGTACCATCCAGGGACAAGTTCACCGACACCGTGTATTTCTTGACGAGTGACCCCGTGCCCACATCATATAGGCAAATGTACTTGCTGTTACCGGCAGCCAGGATGCAGCTGCCATCGGCACTGTAAGTGATTCGATTGAAAGATTTGGTTCCCGCGGCGTTCGCGGCAGTTTGACGATCGGATACCTTCCGGCCTCCCGACACATCACGACGGCCATCCACGGCGCTCTCCTGAATAGCATCGTTGACATTCCAGAATGAAAGCTGACCATCCAAAGTAGAGGCTGCGACCTGCTTCCCGTCGGCCCGGAAAGCCACACTCAGAACGTCAGACATGAGCTGGAGTGGCTCACTGGTCTGTGTGCGGCCGAAAATGCTCCAAATACGTACGGTGCGATCCCAGCTGCCACTCACCAGATGGTTACCATCGGCGGCAAATGCAAGGCTTGATACAGGGCCCTCGTGGCCGGACAGCTGGTCCAGCAATTGACCGGTCTGCACAGACCATACATGGATGTCAAAAGCGTCCGGTGAACCGGCGCAGATCACCTCTCCACTAGGATCAACGGCTAGGCAGGAGAACGACAGACGAGATGGTGCAGTGAAGGTCCGGAAGTTGCGATACCGAATCAGATCCCAGGCTCGGATCGAACCGTCGAGAGAAGCAGTGAACAAAACGTTACCCTTCTTGGCAAACTGACATGCAGTCACTCCGCTTGAGTGCTCAGTGAAAGTCACGATACAGAAGCCTGATTTGACATCCCAAACCTTGACCTTACCGTCGTCGGCAGTAGTGACAATTTTCTGTCCATCCGGTGAATAAACGAGAGCATTCATGGAATCGAGATGACCCTGTTGCTTCAGGATGTACGACTCCGACTGCCATTCCCACACGAGCAGCTGGCCGTGCTTGGACGACCCCATTGCGAGCCACTCTCCGGATTTGTTGATCGTCACGACATCGATATTGCTCTGGGAGACACTGAAACGAAATGCTGTTAGCGAATACCAAAGGAGAAGTGAGAAAACCCGCGTACCTGAGAAGATGGATCGTGTTGAACTCGGGCAGATCATACAGGCCGAAAAGACCGTTCGAGAAGCCCACGACTAGCAAGTGGGAGGCTGCGTGGTACGCAGCGCAGTTAACTTTGGCATCGTTCTGCATGAAGAAGTCCTTCTTTACAATCCTCCACCGGGCTTCGGCAATATCCTCATCCGTTTCAGGGTCTTTCTTGGTCACATACTCCCAACGGAAGAGGGCTCCATCTTGGCTGACGGTATAGATCTATAGGTTGAATTAGAACCAAGTCGACGAGACAGAGCGAATGGCAGCACTTACCGTATCTTGTTCCGCATTGAAATATGCGCCAACTACGCCTTGTCGGTGACCAGCCAAGGTGGTCGGCTCAAACCCATCCTCAGGATCCAGACTCCATACTCGAGCCGTCAAATCCTTGGACGCAGTAAGCAGGAAGCGCGAATCGCTTGACCACTCAACAGTCTGGATACCATCAAAATGCGCGGCCAGGTCTCTGTGTAAAACAAACGGAGCGAATTCAATCTCGCCATTGGTCTCGGTACCAGGAGTGGAGGGGGTCTGCCAGATCTGCAGACGTCTCCCCACACCCACTGCGAAATGACGACCAGACGGAGAGAATTTAAGAGCAGTCACGCGACCCTTGAAAGAAAAGTGGTGGATAGAAATGCGCCGTTGGAAATTGGTCAAGATCGCGCGGCCGGTCTCATCGACGGTGAGCAGAAGATTGCCTCGAGGCGATAGATCGAGGCGGTCGATGTTTGTGCGATGCGAAAAAGGAAGGGTATAGGAGGTGTTTCTATAGGAAGTATAGTCAGCAATTGAGTTGCACACGATGCGCACGGTAGACTCAAGGGGACATACTGAACCAGATCAAAGACCGTGACTCGATTGCCTACTGGTGAGAGCAAGCAGGTTCCATCGGGTGTGAAGAGCAGATTACCCTGGCGGTAGACCGTCCCCAAAAGGTTGGAGAACTAAGTGCAGAGTTAGAGGCAGCATACGAGGGATATAGGAATATGCTCACCTTAAAGTCGGTCTTCATTTTTCCCACTTGCGACAGCTTGAGGCACTCCGTCAAAAAATGTTCGGCGCGACAATCAGCGTGATAAGGACGGATCATCTATAGTCCTGTTCCGGTCCTAATCCAGGATAGCGTCTGCGCTAGGCCCAGATAGGCAAAGCCAGCTATACTCCAGAAAACGAAAGGAGATTCAGGGGGAAGAAGCAACGAGCAGCTCACCTCCCTTTTCCCTCAAGGACCCTCGACCATCTTTCCACTTTTTTTAGGTCTTTTTCTGAGGGGTCTCTCGTCACTCTGTTCTTCTTTACTTTTACACCCCACCTAATTCACCATGTCGACAACGGAGACTGCCTCGCCAATTGGCATTGCCAATGTAAGTTGGTCGCGATACAACCCCTCAACGCGCTTTTTGTGTTCCGGTGGCTAATCTGTGTGCGTTTCATATAGCTCCCCAACCAGCGGTATGTACCACTCGAGGAAACGGTCCGAATTGATAGCAGGGAGATTCTAATTGAAGCTGTTTAGACACAAGATTGTTGCGAAGCGGGGTGCGGCATTCACAATTATGGTATGTCTGAGCTTGGGATGCCTCGGCCGGAACCTCAATGCTAATGATGCCGTCCACAGGTTGCCGGAGAGTCCGGATTGGGAAAGACTACCTTCATCAACACCCTTTTCTCTACCACGATCAAAAACTATGCCGACCACAAGCGCCGCCACCAGAAGCAAGTTGATCGGACCGTGGAGATCGAGATTACCAAGGCCGAGCTTGAGGAGAAGTTCTTCAAAGGTTCGACATGACACTCCCCTGGGAGTGAGGGGTATTCTATCGTATATTGCGTGTGCTGATGTTTATCTGCCTTTTCAGTTCGTCTGACTGTCATTGATACTCCCGGCTTCGGCGACTATGTCAACAACCGTGACTCGTGGCAACCCATCATCGAGTTCCTGGACGACCAGCATGAGTCCTACATGCTCCAGGAGCAGCAGCCCCGCCGTACCGACAAGATCGACATGCGCGTTCACGCCTGCTTGTACTTCATCAGACCTACTGGACACACCCTGAAGCCCCTCGACATTGAGGTCATGAAGCGCCTGAGCTCCCGTGTCAACCTGATCCCCGTTGTCGCCAAGGCCGACACCCTCAGCCACGCCGATCTGGCCCGCTACAAGCAGAGAGTATGTTGGAATTATGTGGATCGGCCAATTGGAAACCTGTAACTAATGAGTGACCAGATCCGCGCTGTTATCGAGGCCCAGGGCATCAAGATCTACACTCCGCCCGTCGAGGAGGATGATGAACACGCCGCCACCCACGCCCGCAGCCTGATGGCTGCTATGCCCTTCGCCGTTATCGGTTCCGAGAAGGACGTCAAGGGCAACGACGGCCGTGTTGTCAAGGGTCGTCAGTACTCCTGGGGTGTTGCCGAGGTGGAGAACGAGGACCACTGCGACTTCAAGAAGCTTCGTTCAATTCTGATCCGTACCCACATGCTCGACCTCATCCACACCACCGAGGAGTCTCACTACGAAGCCTACCGTGCCCAACAGATGGAGACCCGCAAGTTTGGCGAGGCCCGTCCCCGCAAGCTGGACAACCCGAAGTTCAAGGAGGAGGAGGAAAACCTGCGCAAGCGCTTCACCGAGCAGGTCAAGGTCGAGGAGCAGCGATTCCGCCAGTGGGAGCAGAAGCTCATTTCCGAGCGCGACAGACTCAACAAGGACCTCGAGTCCACTCACGCTGCGTATGTTGATTGCTGCGTTGTTTTCAGTTTATCACCCCCGTATACTGACTGTTTTCTAGGATCAAACAACTCGAGCAAGAGATCGAGAGCCTCCAGGGCTCCACCACTCGCAGCCACGGTCGTCGTTAGGATGGTGGAGTGTCAAAAAGGGAGTACGCGAACTTTGCATGCTCCTTCATTATTTTCTTCCCTCTGAGTACCCTATGTCTTGCCGTTCGCGCGCTTGGGAGGGCGCTTTGCCTCCAAGAGCTGGTTCGTTTTGTTCTGTTATATCCATTTACCACTGGTAGCTAGCGATGGTGTCTACATCCTTGATAATAACCCTCCTGTATTATGTAGCGCGCAAAATACAGAGTTAATCCCTATTCTTGTGCAGGGTAATCCACCGGTAATTCGTTAGCTTGATGGGAGGTTAGCTCGTTGTTAGCTGTAGTTATGTAGCTCTATCAGTTCGGCCCCAGTTTGTCCGAGCTTCCAAGTTCCACGCATCATCCACATTCCACTTCGACCTTCGACCGCTCCGCTCCACTCCACAATCAGCTTGACATGCCCTCAAAGAAGTTCCCGAACCGGCATCTTCATACTCTCAAGACACACAATGGTGAGCCAATTATGACATTCCTTTTAATGACGATTGGCTAATCGCGCGATAGGCCCCGTCAACGCCGTAACCTTCTCTAGCTACCCAGGCACCTACATCCTGTCTGGCTCCTCGGACCGCGCTGTTCACCTCTCGCGCGCAGTGCCCAGCAATGCCGAAAACTCTGCGACAGCCATCGAGAGCACATCCCCAATCCAGAAGTACGAAGCACATGGCTACTCGGTACTCGATGTCGCCGTCGCTGCAGACAATGCGCGCTTTGCCAGTGTAGGCGGCGATCGCCAGGTCTTTCTGTGGGATGTTGAGCAAGGGACTACAACAAAACGGTGGAGCGGGCATAATAGTCGCGTCGAGGCGGTCCAATTTGCGGGAGAGGGTGATGCCGTGGTTGTTTCCGGTATGGCCCTATACCTCTTCTGGGCTTATCGGGCTTGCTAACCTTCTCTTCTCAACTCTAGGTAGCGCGGACACTACGATCAACTTATGGGATTCCAGGTCCAACGCCCATAAGCCTATACAGACTCTCACTGAAGCCACCGATACTGTTTCGTCTCTGCATGTTCATATGCCTACATACTCCATTGCTAGCGGTAGCTATGATGGCCATGTGCGTGTTTACGATGTGCGGACAGGCAAGACAACCGTCGATGTCCTGGCCCATCCGGTAACGAGTATCCGATGCTCCGCGGATGGAAATGCGCTGCTGGCTTCTACGCTGGATAACTACATTCGGATGCTCGATCGAGCGGACGGAAAGTTGCTTGCTGCTTTCGGCGGGGGCAAGAATGGCGAGCAGCAAGCTCAGAGCTTCCTCAGCACTAGGCCTCGTCATGTCTACCGGAACACGGAGCTGCGGATCCGCTCTGTCTTTGCGCAGGGCGATGCCGTGGTTTTGAGCGGCAGTGAAGCTGCAAAGGATGAGGGCGCTGCCCCTAGTGCTGCTGTCTTTGCGTGGGATATCCTCAGCGGAGAGGCTGTTGCGACGGTGCCGATGGGAGAGAAGGTCAAAGCCGTAAGCTCTGTGGCTTGGAATGAACAAGGATACTGGGCAGGCGGATGTTCAGATGGTACGTGGACTTGATTCTCTCTGTTTATGGTGTAATTGCTAACGCACTCTACAGGCTCCGTCCGAATCTTTGGCTGAGCCAATGAATGATCTCCGCCGCAGAACGTGGCTGCCGCCTCCGAACTTGCCTTGGTATCTGATGTTTCCATGTACAAAGAGACCGGGACTCGGACTCTTTGTCATTCTACACATCTTACGTCTTTTGCGTCTTCTACTCGAAAGCAGTCGACCTGCTTCCGCATCTATCAAAATGAAGGTCTCCTCGCTTGCTACTGCGGCCGCGGTATTGGCAACCAGCATTGCCACCAGTGTCAACATTGTCCGTCCCAACGAGCCCTTTGTACCGCAGAATGACATTTTGCCCGAATCACATGCCTCCTCTGATGGCGCGAACATTGTTCAGGACTTTGCCAACCTGGGTCGTTCCACGGTCTGGAGACTCGTTCAAACAACCCGATTTGAATGCGACGTTGGTGAGCCCGAAGGCATGGCCCGTGTTGGTGACAACCGATACTTCGTATCCGCTGGAAAATGGACTGTTCCGACAGAGAAGTACCCTCAGTGGATCAACGGCACCGATCGCACGCCTGGCGCAGGCTTCGCGTATATGCTCATCTACGACGGACAAGGCAGACTCATTGCCAATGCGACTCTGACTGCACCGGGCGATATCGAGTACCACACCGGCGGTATTGATTACGACGGACGCTACATTTGGACAACGCTGTCGCAGTACAGACCAAACACGACGGCAACCATTGTGCAGATCGATCCACTCAATCTACAGGGAACGAAGCTCTTCCGCGCAAGTGACCACAATGGTGGCATTGTTCACGATACAGTCACCAATGATCTCGTCACGTTGAACTGGGGAGGTCGCAATGCCACCAAATGGTCTCTCAATGGCTACCCGCGAAAGTTCAAACGCCTACCTAGCTTCACTCCACCTCGGTCTTCGGTGCCGGACTCGTCGTTCTTCATCGACTACCAGGACTGCAAGTTCCTTGGCCATCATATGCTACCCAGGGTTCTCTCGGCCCACTCGGATGCGGTGGAGAGTACCAAGCGTGTCGAACAGCCCATCATGTTCTGTGGCGGGGTAGCCACCATTGGATCTTTTCCCTCGATCGATCTGGGTGGCATCGCGCTGGTCAATCTACAGACTATGCAACCTATCTGGGAAGTTCCCATTACGATGACGAGTGCGCTGGGGAGTCCTGTAACTCAGAACGCGATTGACATTGCTGTTGTGGACGGCAAGCTGAGGATTTACTGTCTGCCTGACCAGCACAATTCTACTCTGTATGTGTATGAAGCGGTATAAATATCTGCATATCTCCAGGGAACTGCCCAGGTAATCAGGTTGTATGACTGGAAGACCCCAGAATATTCTTACTCAATGGCAATTTCCTTCAGTTAACTGAGAATTCAGTCGTATTATTTGACATAAGACGAGAGACGTTAAAGACATCCATATCAGATCAAGCAATTCGATGGGCTGAAACGCTAGGAAAGCGTAAGAGAATCATATATTCATACAGGGTGTGGGGAGCAATCACATCCAAATCAGAATCAAAATCAAAATCCACACCAACTTTTTCCTGCCCCCCTCACGAAGCTATTCCAAGTCCCTGAATATCAACGGGAGCCTCCTCCGCAACAGGCGCATCCTGGGCCTTCTCCGCCTCCAGGGCATCAATCGCCCTCTTCAACTCATCTTCACCCACAATAATCGTCCCCGCACGCGCCGTACTCAAAAAGCTAATCTCCACTGCATCCGCACCCGCATCCACATCCGGCTTCAGATGATGCGTAGTGAGCGCGGGCGCCAGCTGATGAGATTTTGTCTTTTTCTGCGAGCCCTGTGCCAACCGCGAGCCAAAAGTATCGAATAGCGCAGGCACCGAACCGATCACGCTGCTATCGTTACTGCCCACGATACTGCCCTCGCTGCTATTACCAGGTACAGGGCTACCGGCTGCTTCGGCAAGTCGACCTGCTACGCCGCAGACGATACCCGATGCTTCGAGGGGTAGGTCGCGTAGGTCGAGCATGATGGGAATGAGATAATCCTCTTTTGAGCCGAGGAGCAAACCCGAGCCATCCTCGTAGTCCTGGGAGCTTGGACGGGCGAAGCGTGGAAGGAGGCGCTTTTCCAGCAGAAGAGAAGCTGCTGGGTCCAGAGCTGCTAGGGTTAAGGAGAGGAAGCGCGGGTCGTCGACTAAGAGGACGGTGGTGAGTGCATCACGGAGGATGGACATGGAGCTTTCATCGCGGTTATACTGATGGTGAGCGGCGCATTGAATCAGACGGAGAGTATCATCTACGCAAGGGACGATTTGGCGCTTGCGAAGGTTCTCAAATGTGCGCGTCTGCAGTTCAGCGATTGATGATGGTGGTGGGGTGAGTGGGGGGATGAGATCGCTGATCCGCCTTTCGGAGGGTGAAGTAGGGCTGGAGAGGGGGTTGACAAAGGCGGCAGTTGCATTTTCGAATTGGAAGCCTCTGCTTTCCAGTGCTGAGACTACGCTTTCTTTGCTGTGGAGAGGCACAATGATGTAGTCGGAGAAGTAGGTTGAGATAAAGAAGATGGAGATGCCGGCCATGGCTAACGGACTGGTTAGTTCCAGTACGCGCTTGCCGGCTTCTAGGCCCTGTCCGAGCACTTGCATAGCCATGTAGTCGTTATCACTGACATCTAGTCGTGAGCGTAAAGAGGCGTTGAGTTGACTGAGTTGGTCCATTAAGGGCTGGAAGTATTTCTGGATGAGCCGTCGGGGGCATATCACTGACACTTCCACTGGGGTGATAGAGACATTCAGGAAGGCGGGTTGTTTATAGTCGGAGCCTTGCTCCGAGGCATCTTCGACATCGTCGAGGATGATGCTCTCTTCCTTTTCCTCGTCCAGAGCATTTACTTCATCGAAGATTAGACTCAGAACCGCTTTGAAGAAGAATGGGTAGAGATCCAATGGAATGTGAACGAGCACCAGTCGCTCTTCCTGAGATATATATAAGCGTAAGCATTATTTTTGTGGGTAAGTAACTTACCAAGAAATGCACCTGGGCATCAATTAGAGTCATAGACTGATCCATTTTCGAGACGTCCACTCTTTCACAGATAAAGCTTGAGAAGTTGAGCTAAGAGATATAGAGCTGAGACCTTGAATCAAGTATAGGGCCTCTCGCATGATGAATGATGATAATAAGCAATGAGCAATTACGCCATTGACGTGATGTTGAAGACTATGGCGACAGTATAAGCTGAGTAGAGGATGGCGTCAGTGAGAGGGAGTACAAGCAGATGAGCACGTCAGAGTCAAAAAGAGGTAAAATGTGAAATGCCCGAGGTTAGAGAAGGGAAAAAAATAAAAAAAAGACTTTTTATTTCCCCTCACTCGACTCAAGGAAGAGAAAAATTCAAAATCCAATGGTTATCGGCGGTTACCAAATCTCTTCATGCAACTCTTCATTCTCTTTATCAGTGAAGGGACTAAACTCATTTTTCCCCACTACCACTTCACTACGCACCACTGCTTATCACAGACTCCGCGCTAGGCGCCGAGCACTAGAGCTAGAGCTGGAGCACTCACGTCATGCAGCTCTAGCTCTGATGCTCTGTACCTGAAGAACAAGGATGTGAATGTAAATGTGGGGGACTACACATCCCTGTCACTTTATGCTCCTCCAATAACTAACTCGAAGCTGGTCCATTTAACAATCCCCAAGTCTCGACCCCGCGTTGCCCACTTTGATCTGTACCTTATGGTCTGCAGGCGCCCACTTCGAGTCAGTTATGACGACCGTTCCCGTCTTTTTCGGGTCCCCACCCTGACTCTGCTTTCTCGTGGATCGAATGGTCAAATGGTGATTTGCCGATAAGAGAAAAACCCGAGCGGAGCCAAGGGCCGTAGCCGTGGTTGACCTCCACTGATACGACGTTAACCGAAACGATGCAGCTGCGTCATGCCTATACCCTACTGTCTATGGACTCGAGATACGTGATAGTATATCCGGGATGCCTGGGTATGGCAAGTCTTAGCGGGCTCAATCGGCAGTACGCTTCCACTTGATCTACTGCATGGTTTTCGATCTCCCGCATCACGTTCAGAAGATCAGGTCAAATGCAGACCGGAGCAACCATCTTGAAACTAACCACGCATAACATGTCAATCGATCTTCCAAAATGATCCGAGTTTCTACACTACTCTTCGTTTTTCATTAACCGAAGCCGTTCCCCGGAATGCGCCCCTTGCTAGACAATTTCCGATTTGATGCTTCGTCTGCATACCAACCGGCCCTCTCCTCTCCTGGAATGCTTCCTCAGGGACCAGAGGTAACCCCAAAGTGCAGCCTAGTCCCGTACCGGCGATTTGTTTTCCTGTTTCTTAAAATGTCGGCCCTGCTGGCATTGCTGAAGACCTGGAAATGGATTCAGGGCCGTCAACATTGCACCCCTGGTGCAGATCAATATCGGGGCCGGTGTTAAAGGAAGACGTTCCCGAATCGCTCGCTTTTGATTCCTTCGAGAATCATCGCGGCCGACCTTCGCCTTTCGCCTTCGTTTAGTCGACAACACTTTCGTTTTTCTATATACTAATTTCTAGTTTTCGGTCGTTCGACGCTGATCCCTCGGCTCGTTCGGAGGATTTCACTATCTATCTAATTCGGAGGTCGATTGTCACTCGTTTATTGGATGACCTTCCACTATGGGGAAGTTTAATTTTCTTCTTTTTTTCGCCAGCTGGGCCGCCAAATTGGTTGCGGCCAAAGACGTGTACCTGGATTGGAACGTCACCTGGGTCAACGCCTCGCCCGATGGATACGAGCGACCCGTCATCGGTATCAATGGCCAATGGCCTTGCCCTCAAATCGATGTGGACGTAGGTGATCGCCTGATTGTGGACGTGTACAACGGTCTGGGCAACCAGTCCACTGGCATCCACTGGCATGGCTTCCACCAGTATGCCACTGGTGTCATGGATGGCGCGAGCGGCGTCACCCAGTGCCCTCTGTCCCCAGGCCAGCACATGCAGTACCACTTTGACGTAAGTAGATCATCGAAAACGAAACTGCAAATTTCATGCTAACGTCAAGAAGGTTAACCAAACTGGAACTTACTGGTACCACTCCCACAACATGGGCCAGTACCCCGACGGCTTCCGTGGCCCTCTCATTGTTCATGATCCCAAGCCACCTTTCCACTACGATGACGAGTTCACCATCACGCTGTCCGACTGGTACCACCGTCAGATGCCTGACCTGATTAACGAATACCAGTCCCAGCAGAATGAGGCTGCCTTTGCAGGCCGGGAGCCTGTACCGGACTCGGCGTTGATCAACGATTCCAGCAACACCAAGATCAAGGTGCTGCCCAATAAGACCTACTTGGTTCATGTGGTCTGTCTGGGCAACTGGCCCGGTCACACTTGGGTGTTCGATGGCCACGAGATGACTGTCGTCGAGGTCGATGGTGTATACACTGATCCCACCCCCGTTGGAGACAAGCTGCTTCGGATTGCCCCTGGACAGCGCACTTCTGTCCTGATTCATACTAAGCCGGATGCCAGCGAGAACTTTGCTATCTGGGATACCCTGGATGTCAACATGATGTTCATCTTCGAAGGCCGTGATATCCCAAAGAACTATAACCCCAACGCCACTGCCTGGCTGGTCTACGACGAGGCGAAGCCCCTGCCCCCGCCCCCGGTGTTCCAGGATCTCAGCCCGGATCACTTCCTCGATGATGTTACTTTGGTTCCTCTGGACAAGGACCCTCTACTCCAGCCCGTTCAGCACCAGATCATCATCGACACTTTCTCCACCGAGATCAACGGAGTGCCGCGCTTTACCGTGAACAACAAAACTTACATCCCCCAGGATGTTCCCACTCTCTACACTGCGAACACAATCGGAGCTGAGTTTTCCTCGAATCCCGAGGTGTACGGTCAGGTCAACCCATTCATAGTTAAGCATGGTGAAATCGTCGAGATTGTGATCAACAACCACCACAATAACCTACACCCGTGGCATCTGCACGGCCATCAGTTCCAAGTCCTGCAGAGAACTCCCGTCGATGGCGGCTACTTCACTGGTCAATACAAGAATGTTTCCCAGACCCCCGTTCGCCGTGATACTATCATGGTACAGAACCACGGCCACGTTGTCATGCGTTTCCGCGCTGATAACCCCGGTGTCTGGCTCCTGCACTGCCACGTGGAATGGCACGTCGAGGCTGGCCTGATGGCCACTATCATAGAGGCTCCCGAGACATTCCCCCAATCTGAGAAGGCTCCTCCGAAGAGCCACTATAACGCTTGCGCTGCCTATCCTGATCCTTCCAACGGCAACGCTGCTGGCAAGCAAGGTCTCGACCTGTCCGGTGCCAACAGCCAAGTTCCCAATCAGGATCACGGCGCCATGTACCCGCCAGGAAAGCAGAGCGCTGCTCCGCCGCCGTCCCAGGAGTCCCAGGCGACTACCTCGACCCCGTCTGCTCCTCCTACTACTCAGCCGGCTCCCCCGCCGCCTTCGACGCACCCGCAGGCCCCCCCGACGCACCCGCAGGCCCCTCCGCCTCAGGAGCCGCCTGTGCCTCAACCGACGCACAACAAACCCCCGCCGCCTAAGCCCATTGCCCAGCCTGTTCCCCAGCCGCAGACCACTCCGGAGGTTGTCACCGATGACCCCGCTCCTGAGCCCATCGAGCCCATTCAGCCCATGGCCGAGGCCGAGCCGGCTTACTATTACCCTCCCCCTGTGCTGCCCCCAGATCACGATGAGCCCATCAATGCGCACCAGGACGAATCCGAGTAAGTTTCATGTTGACAATGCCTGGAACCATATACTAATCCTTTTCACAGTGGACCCTGGCCTCAACCGCACACCGACCACAACCACGCTCAGATTGGGGATGGTTCTGATGGTCCTCCTGATGTCGCCGATACTAAGGACATCAAGGGTCCCTGGCCCAACCCTCACGCGGACAAGTCTCATGCTCAAGTCGGCGGTGGACCCGGCGAGGAGCCTATTGAAGCGGTTAATGCGGATACCAAGTAGGACTTCTATGCGAACCATCCATGCAACGTCATGCTAATACCATGTATAGGGGATCCTGGCCCTATCCTCACAACAACCACCAGTACCTTAAGGCGGATGGCCATGTTATTCACCAGCATGACGATGGACCCAAGGACCTTCCCAAGGGATACGAGGGCTGGCAGCAGTACGAGCGTCACGACTAGAGTTGCGCTCCGTGAAATAACTTGTATATACGCTGCCAGTCCCTAATGTCTAAATGACTAGGGTAATTTTAATGGTAATCCAGAGAGTCTTCTTCATGACATTCATTCATTCATTTTCCCTTCCACATCTTGAGATTGGTGCACCACATAAAAACGTTTGAAGTATGAATTGAACAGGTTCATTTCTCCTAACACTGTCACTTCAATACCGCAAGAGACCTTATTTGGATTTTTACTGTTTATCAAACAATCCCAATAGCAGTGAACTGTAGATTGGCACTAGGGTTTGAACCGTGAAATACATAGTAGTCCTGGCGTGACACCAGTCTCGAGACCTGCTTGTCTACGTAATAGTTTCCATACACCGTCCAATGTAACTGTGCCTGAGCTATATCATGCAAGGAGAACTGGTTCCACTATGACCTCGGGAGTTGTGCCGGTTCCGCATCCGTCGTCAGGGCTCGTTGCATACCAAGATCCGACCTACATAACCCGAGATCAAGAATCCAACACCCCTGCCCGGATTCGGAAACACATTGTATTGCCCCTATATCCAGACTAGAGCAGTCCCAGCTCCTTAATCATGTGCCAATCAGATTTAATTCTCGGCCTTAGCCGCGAGATAGCGCACCTCTGACCTTCCGTCACCGTCATCCCACATGCTGTTTTCATGCACATCTACATCTACAACACTGTCATAGTCCAGATCCGGTCAATTCTGCCATTGGCTTAACTCAGCTACTAGTAGTTTAATAGTAAAAGTCCGCGTAGCTTCATACAACACTTCCCAAGTGATCCATCACAGCTGAAACTATACCAATCCACTCATCTCAAGTATACAACTGAACTATTCATCATGGCACCATGGATGATGGGCGAGAAATTCAACACCGTCTACCCACACAAGGGCTCAATCAAAGCCCTATGGGAAACGAAATGGAAGTTCTGCGTACGTCGCCTCCACCTCCCATACAATTCAAGCTAACCTCGTCCTTCCAGTGCTCGAAATCCATCTATCCATTCCACGACGGCGCATTCGAAGACTTCGAGCCCATCTTCCAAAAACTAATCGATGTAAGCCCCCAACTAACCAAACACATACCTAATATAATAATACCAATCAATCCAGGAAAACATCAACGACGCCTTTTCAGACGCCTACACCAAAGCCTTCATCCCGATAGTAGACGCCCTAGAAACCCGCGCCGAACAAGCAACCGCCAACAACCACCCAGACCAAGCCTCAGACCTCTACCGCCGCGCCGCAGTCGTCCTCCGCATCTCCCGCTTCCCCTACGTAAGCCCATCCAGCCAACCCTCAACCTCCCTCAAGCGCGCCGCCTTCAACCGCCAAAAAACCCTCTACCTAAAAGCCGCCTCCGTCTGGAAACCAATCCTAAAGGAAGAAATCATCCCCCACACCCACGCCTCCAGTCGCGATGGACCATCCATCCCCATCTACGTACGCGTCCCCGAAGAAGCAAGCGCAGATAGCCCCGTCCCCGTCGTACTTCTCATGACTGGACTGGACGGCTACAGACCCGATAACAGCCAACGAACACACGAGATAATCAATCGTGGCTGGGCGACTGTCATCGTTGAGATTCCCGGAACAGCGGATTGTCCTGCTGATCCGGCGGATCCGGAGAGTTGCGATCGGTTGTGGGATAGTGTGTTGGAGTATATGGGACAACGGGCGGAGTTTGATATGGGGAGGATTGCGGTTTGGGGGTTGAGTGCGGGTGGGTTTTATGCTATTCGGGCGTCGGCTACGCATCGGGAGAGGTTGGTGGGGTGTGTTGCTCACGGGCCTGGGAGTCATTACTTCCTTGGGGAGGAGTGGTTGAGTAGGGTTAATGATCATGAGTACCCGTTTACGTGAGTTGGATCCGATGGATGGAAATGGAGTTGAGACTAATGAGATTTGGATGTATAGGATCACGGAGTCTTGGGCGGAAAAGTACGGATATGATAATGTGGAGGACTTTGTGAAGAATGCGCAGAAGAAGTTCTCGCTCGTTGACACCGGTGTTATGGATCAGGATAATTGTCGGCTGTTGATGCTGAATGGTGTGGATGATGGTGTTGTTCCTATTGAGGACTCGCTGGTTATGTTTAACCATGGTGGTCCTAAGGAGGGTCGTTTCTTTGAGGGATTGGTGCATATGGGGTATCCTCATAGTCTGCCGGTTGCGTACAAGTGGTTGAAGGAGGTTCTTTCTCCTAACAAGCAGGAGTTGAAGAATTAGGGGATTGTTGATGGAGTGGATCGTTTTGTACTTGTACTGTGGTTTTAGGTGGCCGTTTAATTATCGAAACAAATTGGATCTAGGGCTTTGTTCATCTCGAGGTCGTTCAGTAGTCTACTAGTTTAGGCTTTATGACAGATCAAAGTAGGTTTAGGTTGTAACCTAGTTTAACAACTGCAAGCCGCAGTGGGCTATATCGAAATGGTGTAGATGACACCGCCAAAACGCCCGCAATGCATAAAGAGCACACAAAGTAGTAAAACCCAGATATCATAGTACAGCCAGCTTAGTCGTCATCAACCCTCGCGCGTTTCGAGCCTCGATCGTCCTCGCCTGCCTCCTGAATTCCGTAGCGCTTCTGGCCAGAAGTCACGTCGGCAATCATGCTATCAATGCCGAATGGGTCGGCAGTGTCCTTCTCGAACTGAACAGGACCCTGGCGCTCCTGCAATTAAGAACAAAAAATTAGCAATTTGAACAGTGTACGTTCCCAATCCACAACAATGCTTACCTCGGCATCAGCGGCACCCTTGAATCCCTCCTTGGCTCGTCCCAGAACCTCAAACCGGCTGGTTTTCTGAATCTTACTCATCTCGCCCTCACCCGCGTCTTCATCGTCGGCGTCAGCCTGAGCTCGAGGTCGGTAAATGCTGTTGATGGCGTCCTGCGCGGCGAACAGCGGCTTATCATAGGGATTGTCTTCGTTGAAACCGGCGTGCATGCCGCTAGTCTGGTTGAACAGGCGCGAATCCCACATGGCCTCGGAGCTCTGTGTGGGTTTGGCCAAGCCCAGGGCAACCTTCTCAGAGATATCACGGTTTTGTTCCCGGGCCATGGCCTGGATTTTACGCTCTGTACCCATGCGGGACTGGCGCAGCTGGCGCTCATGTTCCTGTCGTCGCTCGCGACGCTGCAGCTCGCGCTCACGGGCAGCCTCGTCATCCTCACTCGGGGTGCCAGACCTCGACGAGTACGGAGACACACTGCGGCTTACGCTTCGAGTGCGAGATCGTGCCCGAGACACGCCGCGGCTGGCACCGGCACGTCCCTCGCGGGCCTTTTGAGCCAGCTGCCGGAGATGCTCCTCCTTCTGGGCCTTTTCCTTCTCTGCCAGCTTCTGCTGCATCTGAGCTCGGAGCTGCACCTCCTCACGAGCGTGGCGGTCAGCCGTGAACAATGCCTCAGCGAACTGAGCAAACTTGTCGTTGATCGACACATCCTGTAGTCCACGACCATCCGCAGCCAGACGCTTGTCCAACGGGACAGTATAACCCTTTGGATTCTTCCAATTCGACACGGGCGGGGGGATCTTCCAAGCTTCCTGATCTTCGGCCGTGAGCTTCCGCGGCGGCGAATGCATGACCGGAGGAGGGGGCGATGGCGGGCCACGGGGAATCTTCTTATGCTTAAACTTGGGCGGCTCCATGGGATCCTGCTGGCGCTCGACAATCTTCATAATCCGATCGTTCTTGCGCTCATTATCCCCCATCTGATTCGCTGGCGTATATCGAACGAAAGTCGGTTCAGCTCTACTTCCGCCCTTGACGTTCTTTGGTTTCTGCGACGCCAGAGCCCCGTCTACCAGACTGGCCAATGCATTCTTTGTCTTTTCCATCTGCGCCGCGACTTCCTCCTCGGAGGGACGATCCAGCGAGACCTCGCCCATATCCACCCGCTGTCGGAGCGGGATCAAATCCTTGAACGATGCATGGACGATACGGTTGTCGCCGTGTCCGCGGCGCGCGATCGCGTCGTACTTGACTTTACCCTCTGCGTCCACCTGCACTGCAAGCGCATTTGATGTCGCTGATTTTCCCTTCCGGCCCATATCGAGGGGGTACTGTGCGACTAGGATTTCGGGGAACGCGCCCCCGTCACCGAAATCTTCGGGGGCTCGCGGTCGCCATCCTGTGCGATTTCCATAGAAGGGAGGGCCGGTTCTCTGTTTGAAGCAGGGTCGGTTAGATTTGAATCAGCTGTAGACGGAAAGTCAAGGTAAACTCACCCGTAAGACGACCTGTGTTTCATCGATCTGGTCGGCGCCCACCACACGCGGGCCACGGGGTTGCGCATGCTGTGGCAAATCCTCCTCCTCACCGGTGTACTTGGGTTTGGGAAGGGACTTGAAAAGCCCCGATGCGATGGAAGTCATTGTGAGACTGGATAGCAAGGCAAAAGCTGTCAAGTCGGGTGGTTGGATGGGAAGGAAATCTGGACAGAGGCGCTTGGCTTTCGCAGACCTGCGCGGATGGCAAACTTCGCTCGCCGTAGCGCCAAGACATTCTATATCAAGTCACCTCAATCCAAACTTGTTTGCACGACTAAGAGGCATCGGCTGAGAGAATATACATGGTTCATTCGAGTGGAATATTTATTTGCTTTAACTATTTCGCCACAATCACATATGCATGAGAGCAGACGAAGAACGTTCAACGTGGCGACTCCCTACCACGACTCAGATGCAGTAAAATTACAAAGGCAATGCCTTCAAGGGTATAGATGAGGTATGGATGACCCTCAATCAGAGACCAAGTGGGTACGCATGGGACAGGCAACGCGCTCTTTATCACCAACCTCCACGAAATGGTCACGTCCTTGGAACGTGTACCAGATCTTGAGCCGTTTCGGCAACAGAGGCGCTGGGTCATGGAAGCCCATGATTTGGAACTAGAGAAGATGAAGAGTCAACATGACAGGCCAGGACCAGAATGTGCAGATAGGATTAGCCTTACCTTGATGGAGTTCTGAGGAATCACCAGCTGGCTCCGGTCCACTAGGGCAGCCACGGGAACGGTCACGTCAATAACCCGGGGCTCAGTGAAGCCGTTCTTGGGTTTCTTGTTCGACGGCGGAATATACCCATACTCGGCCTTTTTGATGATCAAGCCATTCTGCGCCTCTTCTCGAGCCTGTCGTCTTTGCACTTGGTCGTACATGAGCTCGATAGCCTGCTCGCTTTCTTGTCGCTTCTTGGGGATGAGCTTTGTCAGCTCCTTGTGGCGGCGCGCCGCCGCTTGTCGACGTCTCTTTCTATCGCGGGGACGTATGTAGCCAAACTCAATCGCACAGTAGGCAAGCCACGGAAAGACGGTGGCCAATGCGGCAGCATCATGGCTAGCCTCAGTGGCAGGGCAGAGGACAATAGGAAGCTTGATGCCCTGACCAAGCCGATTCCAAGATACGGTGGCAACGACGCCATTTTGGGCAAGGCCGACTCCAAGCGACATCTTGGTGTACTCGCCAACGCGCCGAGTTCCCTTGATACCCCAGCTGATGGACCCGTCTATGCTGAGTATACTAGTGACTTCGAGCCTCACTGCACGTGGTTCTTCCATTTTTGCCATAGGGAAGTAGCCTTCGCCGCTCCATTCCGACCTCACGGGATCATCTGCGGGTTTACCTGAGAACAGATTTCGAGAATAGGTCAGTCCGATACCGCCTCCTGCTGGCGTAGCAGTGAGATATGTCTGCCAAAACTCCGCTGCGCGATCGACTTCCTTTTGCCTTTGCATGTACTCGTGCAACTCGTCATCTTCTTCCTCGTCTAATTCAACCACTTTCGAGCGTTGCTTTGGCTGTGATAGCAACCCAATCTGAAGTGTGCTAGCACTCACTCCAGAGTTATAAGCGCTCTCAAGACTCAATCCAAGGGAAGGGAAACTCTCTTGGAGAAGCGCGGGCCATCCCACGAATCCACTGGACCATGTCAAGAAGGCAACCTTTCGTTCGGCAACTTGTTTCGTCGCTTGCACTTCGAACGAAGGTGGTGATTCCCAGAGAGACCGAGTGATGATGCTGCTAGCACTGACACTGATGGGTCTGGTGCCGGAAACCGGTTGAAAGGCGTGATTGACGGTTGTCTTCAAGGTTGGGATAGGCAAAATAAGAGCCTCTGCACTGACAGTAGAATCTCTCAGAATTGAAAATGGCTGTCGACTCCAGATACCCTTGGTGCCTATCAAGGCTCGCATGTTGGGGTTGACAGTAGCACCAATGCTAATGTTCTGGGCCACTAATACGTGTGGGAGAGGAACCTAGGAGAGATTAGCCAAAAGAATGAGGTCAATCGTGCTGATAACGTACCACCTGCTCTTCAGTTGACTCGTCCTCATGTTCGATCACGAAAGTTTGCTCGGGACGAGTGAGTTTGCCCGCAAATCCCATGTTGATGGTCATCTCAACAGGTTCAGACTCCTCATCCAGACCGTTTGATGCAGCTTCCGAATCCGGGTCCTGGGCCAACTCCTCTTCCTTCGTTCGGTACAAGAATTCGGGTAGAGGTAAAGGTGTGCGGAAGCTGTATGTGGCGCCGTATGTGCTCAATTTGGCCGATGGAATTTGGAACGTCACATCTCCATCTTTATTATTGACCGAAATGGTTGACGCTGCATTGATCCCAAGTGTAATGTTGCCCTGGAACCGTAAATATGCTGGTCAGCAGAGCCCACGCCATTCAAGGTGTACCAGAAAGGACACATACCCGGCTCGATACCAAGCTCTCAATAGCCTTGCGTTCACGTTTCTTCATTGTCTTCAAGAACCACCGCCGAAACTCATCAGGCGACATCGCCTTAACGCCAACTTGTGTTGATTGCGCATCCCCTTCAGGACGCATCGCACCGCCCCGTCCCCATTCTTGTCGTACAGCCTCCTCTCCCGCAATATCATATACTATGCGCTTCTTGGGATCGATAAGGACATCGTAGGCTTCTTGGATCCTAGTGAAATGTTGCTGAGCGGCCTCTCGTAGGTGCGGCGGTTGCTTGTCCGGGTGGAAGCTGAGGGTCAGACTGCGATACGCGGAACGGATTTCGGCGTCTTTCGGAGGAGGCGATGAGGATAGACCCAGTAAGGCGTAATAATCAAGTGTCTCGGGATAGTCTGCCATCATGCTATATTCGCCATCGAGTCCGTCTACGTCGGCGAACTGCCGCGCCGCGGACCCCGACAGGGCGAAGGGTGACGACATTGAAGCTTGCTGCACTCTAAAACTGGTGTATTAGTAGCCAAAAAGCTACATCGTCTCGTCTCGGGTAACTCGCAGTGGTGCGACAAGACAATGTGGTAGAGAAAGTTGAAATTCGACCGGAGAAACCTTCCGCGCTTCCGTCTTCGCCCCGCAGATCGAAGGGATGGAGCTCTTTATAGCGCGAGATTTTGGATGTGGATCGCCATGCTATGCCAAATCTCGTGACCTCGGGAGAACCCCGGGATAAAGAAGCCAACTCTTTCCAAGGTTATTCGAAAAAATAAGAAAGAAGAAAGAATAGGGAAGCAGGGAAGCACGTATAGTTGTGAATAACAAACATGGGAGCGTGGGGTTGGTGCCTGGGGCAGAAACAATGGCAGTACATAAACAGTTTCAATCCAGTCCTGCTTCAGCGTAATATTGTTTCTATAGGAACTAAGATAAGAGAAAGGTAAGGGGAAAGTGAGAGGAAAGTAAGAGGGAAAGCCTATAGCGCTACCTAGGAAACAGTTATTGTTGGACTATCAAGCAGTAGCAGGACATCATCACTAAGTGTTAGCAGAAGTACGAATATCCCTTCTTGGTTCCTTAAGTTCCATCTTTCATGCTGTTATGCCTCACAGCTAGGATTGAAGTTCATTATGAAGCGCGGAAGCCCTCTACGTATGCTTGTTATTGTGTCGAACTTGGGTCCAGACATGAGCTTGTGGTTCACCGGAATGCCTTATCCCACTTGCTGTCCAACTTATGGAGATCAATAAAGAGATCATCATGAGGAAATAAGCGAGCGGAATTCTCACATCCGGAGTGGAGCATCGACTCGAGAGAAACCATAGAGAAAAACCTTGGGAATAGGTCGACTGAATGTATATCTATGGGACGCATTGAGTGCTATCCGCATGCGTATTATACTTTAAAAAACGCATAATCAAAGACAATCCGCCCAGAACTGCTGTCAAGCCTGTACACACGATGAGAAGGCCGAATCCGCTCCCGTATGCGCCCCACGCCCGTCCTTTCCAGCCATCCGCCTCTAGCAATGCCTCGCTAAAGGGACCACTAACGACATTGCCAATCCCACGACCAAAAGCAATAAATGAGAATATAATCGTCGGATCCGAGCTCGGATCAACTCGTTGAACATCGTTTATCATTCCCGACCAGGTCGCCGAGTAACTGCCTGCAAATAAACCATATGCGACAGAGAACACCAACAAAACGTGGATTGTGATTGAAAATCCCCAGAGAAGGAAAACCGAAACTGCCGCACCGGCAGTAGCGATCGCAATACAATTTTGTACATGGTATCGATCTGACAAAAATCCCATGGAGACGCTGCCGAATATAGATGCCAGGTTGAAGGCGGTAACCGTGAATGAAGAGAGGAAGCCGGAAGTGCCTATAGTTCGAGCGAAAGTTGGAAGATAAAGCGCGGGCAAGAAAAAGCCGAGTGCCTCGAAGATGTTTCCAACCTGGTAGAAAATGAATACCTTGTTGAATAAGAACCGGAAAGTCAGGCGGCGAGAAGCACTGATGGGAATCCGGGGCTTATGGAAGTATAAGAAAGGACCGGCTAGCACGAAAACAAGCACAGACAAGATCCTTAGGGTGGTTTGGAACCCGAATCGGTCCAGGAGTTTCTCCAGGAGTGGTGGGAAGATGATGCCAGAGAGTCCGGAGCCAGCCCAGACCATACCGAAAGCAAGTCCTCTTCGTTTCACAAACCATTCCGGCATGAATAGGATGGACGGGCTATATGCTATGCAACCACCAAATCCAAAAGCGATGCCTTGTGATAGGATCAGATGAGTCACGTTTGTTGCAAAAGAGCCCATGGCGAGTGATAGACTCATGACGACAAGTCCTATCGTCGAGAACCAACGGGTCATACTTGGAAGAAGGATCATCGCAACTATTGTCAAGGGACAGCTCAGATAAGCAATACCCTGTTCCGTTTGTTAGTGGAAGGGAATTCGTGAATATATTTCATGTTCTTACTGTGGCACATGTTCCGATCAGTGCTACCATTTTCGAGTCTTTAAAGGAATCCTGCGTTCGGTAATAGCTTTGAAAGACGCCGAAAGAAAACGCGAGTCCTGTGGATGGTTAGCGAAAGCTCTCATCAGACATAGAATAGAACCTTACCCCACACTAAAGCTTCTATCATAGCACATGCTGCCAAGAACAGCCATGCCTGAATACCGCCATCTTGAGGAGGTAGTTTATCTTCTGCGGGGATGGACTGCTTGTCTTTGTTCGTGCATGGACATTGCTCAAAGCTGCCGACTGGTGACGAGCAGGTGCATATTGGGTCTGGGGTCTCCATTGCATAGGAAAATATCGAGGCCCGTTGAGTACCATATCCTTTGGTGCGTCGAGTCTCGAATGACAAGATTGAAATCTGGGCGATAAATTTCCGAGCTGAAAGCAAATCAAGCTCAGCACTTTAAGAAGGAGCTTAAGCTTCAGTCAATCAAGTGACGAAAGGAATTCACTCGACATCATAGGGCTGGCATGCGACGCCTGGGCAAAAGTGCTCCAGTTTGCGAGAGCAAAGCCTTCCCAGCCCCTTGACACATAATCCTGAATGACCCCTTTCGATTATGCAATAATCCCTTCAATTCGATGATTTGTTGCAAAGGAATGCCATGATGTCGACGATCATAGATCCACTAGTCGCGTGAGAGAGGGCAGTGATGCTCGATCCTTGGCGTGAGAGAGCTTCAAAGGTTGCAGTTGACGTGCTCTATGTGGGGTTTGGAAACATATCAAGGATATTCCCGGAGTTTTTCAATTCGATCATCGCAAAGGCCGACTAAGTACAGCTGGAAGGGTTTGGAATGCAGGATGTTTTGATTTCCGGGTCCGGCTGATGCCCGTGCACTTTAATACATATGATACCATTGGCACACAGCTTGCTATGAATTGACTCTCGAGATCCTTGCTTAGCACATGTTTCCGGGGCTTTTTAAGGTTCAAACGAGCGGTTGAATAGGGCTTTCTGCGGAATCATGATTCACTGGCTAAGGTCTAGTCCAGCCTTGCCCGCCACACTCCGGCGGTCTTAACATATATGCAATCGTCCCTCCTCTTCAACCGTCAGAGCAATCCACAGGAGCATTGACAAGTCGTCTGCCCTTTCACATTCAGATAGCGCCTCTTCGACATTGGGGCTTCCAGATTTGGTGATATTCTCACCGGCCCATGAAGACTGTCTGTAAAAAGAGTCTCACAAAATTTTTAATCAGAGGCTGTGGGTGAGTTGAGGATCACAGTCGACATGTTGATCTATTTCAATGAGCAATTATAATAAGGAAGCTCAGATAGATGCGAGGGGGAAACTTCGATCGATTTCAAGTTACGAAGGATGGACAGATAGAACGCAGACTTAGACGGATAGGACGCAGAGTTAAGATAGGGATTTCCACAGGAGTAACCGGCTATATTCCACACTCGTCGACGAGCATGTAAGGATAGGAAATCCCGACTACTATCAGAAGAACCAAACAGAAGAAAGTCGGGAAACTCCGAAAGAGTCTCCACTCTCCACACAAAAGCCCCGCTCATTTCGCCAATAAGCACTGCTACACTGCTGCTTTGTTTTCTCCTTTATATCTTCAGTTATACAAATCTTCATTCTTAAACCACGCCATTGTACTTGCGGTCGTCTTTGGAAATCCCAATGGCTACTCCCGCCCGCACCTTCCTCGCCTTCCAGCATGATGCGCATCTCCATACCCTCGAAACAGTGGTGACAGCAGTCATCCCATTCCCAGCTCTCGCAGAATCAGATCGCCAACTCTTCAAAGACGGCACAGAGAACCACCATGCAATTATCACAGAAAAGACAATCTTCCACCCCCAAGGCGGCGGCCAGCCCTCCGACACCGGCGTGATGAAAGGACCCGCAGGAACTTTCACCGTCACAGCAGTGCGCATGAGCGCAACCCAAGACGGACAAGTACTGCACCTAGGATTTTACGATAACGCATCTTCGTTCAGCGTCGGCGAGACCATTCAGCAGACAATTGATAGTGACAAGCGTATGCTTTTCTCCCGTCTACACACCGCGGGACACGTCCTCGGGGCTGCAGTCCGGCACCTTCTTGAGAAGGAAGTTGAGAATTTCGACGAGCTAAAAGCGTCACACTTCCCGGACTCGGCGGCTTGTGAGTTTCAGGGTACTATTGAGGGGAAGTGGAAGGATTCGATTCAGAAGAGGCTGGATGAGTATATTGCTGCCAAGATGCCGGTGCAGGTGGAGTGGTGGGATAAGGATGATTTCCGGACGCGTGGATTGGAGCGGTTAATTCCTGATCCTAGTCTTGTTCCATCTGGCGAGAAGTCCCGCGTGGTGAATATTGTTGGTGCTGAGGTTTATCCGTGTGGAGGGACGCATGTTGATACGACGGACTTGTGCGGACCGACTACTGTTAAGAAGATTTCGAGGAAGTCTGGGAATTCCCGGGTTAGCTATGTAGTTAACTGAGCTACCTATCCAGAAATAGATGGACGGTGTTACACGTGGGAGTGGAGTGGTATGATGGATGAGTACATAATGGGAATAATGGATAGCTTCTGTCTGTACATATCAGCTAAAGTCTCGACTTGATTCTTAAGCTTCACTACGAGAGCCCCAGAATTGATGGCTAAGCGTTGAAGGAGCCAGCAAAGCTACCACCAGCACTACTATCTCCTCATATCTTACAGCTGTCTCCAAACAAATATGAACATAATGCGGGGATCAAAGTGCGGGGAAGTGGAGCTACTCAGAAAAGGCGCCGGCCTACTACTATATCCAGTTATTTGACTATTACTGTACCGGAAGATCTCGTCGACATCGGAGACAACGAAGCAGAGGGAACTTTTTCAAAAACGGATATATGAGCGGAGGTCGCTGCATGAGTTACTCTGCTCGCTGCACGACTTTTATTAAATTCGATTGGGTGAAACTAGGGGATGCCTTGCTAGATGTAGTATATTCTACATATTAGAGTATATCCCATGCAGCGACCTTTTGCTGCGGGCCCCGCGACCTATATAGCCTCTATTCTTTACTGGGTTGATTTAGTATAACTCATGCAGCGAGCCTCAAGCAGCGACCTCCATGCAGCGACCTCTCTATGCAGAGCTCATAGGTCGCGGGGTCGCGGACTGAAGGTCGCTGCACGAGTTACACTCGGCTGCCTAAAATATACCAGACTCGGGAGCCCCCTAACCGGCTTAACCCTAGCCAACCCGGTCGAAACTAGTAAAAGTCGTGCAGCGAGCAGAGTAACTCATGCAGCGACCTTCAGGCCGCGACCCCGCGACCTTCGGCCCATATAACCCAATTCCCAATCCCAACATGGTGATTAAGCACTCACGCTATATCTCATCCGCTCTCTCCACCTTAACAAACCATACCACAATGTCACAAAGCTACAAGTCACAGTCGCAGGTATCGACGCATGCATAAGACCCTCCTAGCTCTTTCCATCCTAAACCTTCGAAACCCCGACATATTATCCAGGCATGCGCCAGGCCGCCGCTTCGTAACCCTAGTTTTTCACACCGAGCTAATTACCGTATGCTCACCCATCCAAGCTGAACTAGACGCCGCAAAGCAAGGATTTCCAGGCGTCCACACCTACACCGACTACGAGCAGATACTCTTATAGGAAAAAGACAGTATAAGCCGTGGTCGTTGCCAGTGCGACAACCATGTACGCCGAACAAGATATCAAAGAATCGAGCGAGACTTACAGGTCCTCTGCAAAAGCCCATCAGCACGTCTCGAGGTTGTAAGTTCTCTAAACAAAATCCTTCGTCAACGACTACAAAACCTCCATAAACTCCCACTCTACCCAGGAAGTAATCTGCGGCTTCTTCGTCGCGCCGGCGTTCTCAGGCGGGATCTTCGTAGACTGCTCGATTCACGATGTCGATTTAGTGCTCTGCTTTCCAGCGAGAACTCAAGTCAAGAGTGTTACAGCTGTGGAAATTACAGTGTGCAGCTTGATTCAGATAGTACAATGATCGGGATAATGCGTTATTGGGTTTGAAAGTGGGCGGAGGGTTGAGGTGTCGAAGCTGTAGATCCATTTGAGTGGGGCATAAAGGTGAATATGATGGATAGACTTGCGGAATGTGACGTGTTTCTTGATCGACTCTCGTCTCATGTAGATCTTCAGCCCTGCGATTGGGATAATCTACAATCCACTCCAACTACAGGTACTAGCTTAGATAAAGGAATTGCCGAAGCGCTGCAATTGACTAACACATAGGCAAAGCGGCACAAACCACATGCCCCAAGACTAGGAAAAGATTAACGAAATGAGCGGGTAATAGGGCACACAGAAAGCAGACAAGAACAAGATATGGCGTAGCAAAATACATCACAAGAAGGGTAAAAAGGTCCCAGAGCCGACCCGCAACGGATCGTATTATCAAAACCATTCTTTTTGCGATGCATGGCCCCATCCAGCGGAAGGAAAAGGGAAGAAAAAGCACACAAGACTGCGTTAGGAGAGTAAGGGAATGTGGGGTTGAGACAGGTAAAGGAAAAAGTTGAGAAAAGTGAGCGCGAGTGATGGATCTCAGCAGCCGTCAACGGCACGGAAAGGATTCGTCTTAGCGAAGGGAAAAGCCCTTGCGCTTGCCCTTTTCTTCGATTGGGCGTCCGCTCTCGAGGCGGCTCTTCTTTTCGTCTAGCTCCTGGCGCTGCCGGTCGAGCTGATCCTTCATCTCGCGATGTCGGGCATAGAGTTCGTCTTCGCTCTGCTTGAGCTTGCTTTCCTTCTCGGAAACCTTCTGTTGGAAGACCATCTTCATTTCGGCTTCCATCTTCGCCAGCTTCTGCTCGTGCAGGGCACGCTCCTCCTCCTGCTTGACGGCCGGGTTGACCTCCTTGAACACGCTGGGGTCCTGAGCAACCCCCATCTGAGTGAGCTTGTCCGAGCGGTAGTTCTCGTAGAGGAAGTTGTTGGTGTGCTCCTTGAGCTCCTCCATGTGGGTGCGGATCAACATCTGGCGCAGCTTGACGAAGTCGCAGTGCTCCTCGTTGTCGACCTCAATGGTACCCCAGGGGTAGCTACGGCCACGCACGCGACGGCCATCGGCGGCGGTGACCTCGGCGTTGGCACCGACCACGGCGAACGGCACCTTGGACATGATCTCCTGGTTCTCGGCAATGGTCTCCTCGTCGTCAAGCTCGTACCGAGGGCCCTCGAAGATATGGATCGAGTGGTGCGCGATATCGGCAAGAATCTATAGAGTAACTATTAGAATTGCCAGATTGTAGTAAAGGGGAAAGAGTTATCAACATACGCGCTCCTTGAACAGGGCAACCTCCTCGTCGGTCAGGGTGTCGGACTTGGCGATAACGGGGATCAGGTTGACCTTGGTGTGCATGCGGCGCATAACCTCGATGTCCAGGGGCTTCAGGGAGTGACCGGTAGGCTGAATGAAGTAAACGCAGGCGTGGATACGGTTGTCGACAATGTTGCTGCGGTTGACCTTGTTCTCGGCCTCAAGGTAGGTGTCAAAGCGCTGCTCAATGTTTTCGACAATGGGGCGCCACGAGTCGTCGTTGTTCACAAAGTCACCGAATCCGGGAGTATCGATCACGCTGAGGCGGAGACGCACGCCATTCTCCTCAATGTCGGCGCTGGTCGACTGGATCGACACGGTCTTGGGAATGATATCGGCGTTGGGGCCGGTGCGCTCCTTCGGGGGGTAGAGGGAGGTGTTAAACAGGGTGTTGACAAGGGTCGACTTTCCGAGTCCGGATTCACCTAGAACACACTGTCAGCTCTGCTCATGCGAGCCATTGGGTCTTGTACATACCGACAACCATGACATTGAAGTTGAATCCCTTGCGGACACTCTTACGGTGCCATTGGTTGGGTAGGTTGGCGAAACCGACGTAGCCTGTGAGCTTGCGGCGCACGACGTTCTTCATATCAGTGGCAGCCTGGGCCACGGCCTTAGGGTCGCGGGAGCTGACAGTCTGGGCCGTGCCGGAGCCCATGGGGTTGCTGCGCTCCACGAAAGGCGACTCCTTGCCACTGCTGGGGGTGGGAGAGTCGCGGGTCGCGACGGGGGAACCATTCGCAGTCGGCGTAGCTAGAGAATCCATCAGATTTCCGATTCTGGAGATGTCGGGCGCGACTCCCTGATTCTTGGGCACGAATTTGCTCGGAGGGACAGCTTACACATGGCGAAAGTCTTGTTCTGGGGAGGACGGAGGATGATAAACGGCGATTGACAAAAAAATCCCCTAGATCCGATCAGATCATTAGCATCTTTTCGTTCCAGAGCGGGGTCTCAAAGGAGAACAGGAAAAAAATCCTGGGGTGGCAGTGATGATCAACAAAATGCCGGGACCTTCATACCTGGACAAATCGTCAAAAAAAGGGGGTTAGGAGAAGCACCGGAGTGAAGCGAACGAGTGAAGGTGTCAAGCACGTTACTTGTAGAAACACAAAAGAGAAGAAAAGAGGGGTGGACGAGGGAAGGAAGAGGGAGGAGGATGGACTGCCAGTCTGGGAAAGAAAGGGGGGAAAGTCGAGGTTCCCAGCTATTCTGAGGTGGGTTTGGATCGACCCGTGTGAACGAACTACTTGTCCCCCGGTCTGGATGCATCAACTGTCTTTTTTTTAGGAGTAGGACACCTCAATTAACCTCACTAGACTATGCATTGGTATACCCACTTGGATCAATTGCTACTGATCTTCTCCGATCTCCTAGTGTGTCGAGTCTACTCCGTACATCAACGTTTACATAGAATACCAAGGTCAAGGGCCTAAAGCCAGTCACTAAAGCTTAAGTGGGCCCTAGAAAGATATCGTCCTCTAAAATAAAGAGAACTCGGTGCTGTAAACTTGTGTACCAAACAGTCATGCTATTTCTCCATTTCGCGACTTTTTGGATCAGGGGTTACGGGGTGCTCACGTGAGCTCCACCAGGTGGAGCCACTTGTATACAAAACCGTTGGTACTCGGTACATAGTTAACTTTTCGTATGCTCTTGCGAATAATTCATTATCAACGCCGAGACCAGAGTGAGTACATCTATTTTCCGACCTTGCTCTTCTTCTTCGGTCGGATGTCCTCCGTATCGGAGCCACCTCCGTCATCCGAAGCATCGGCCATCTCCTCATCGGTACCACTGCCACTGCTCTCATGCTCCGAGTCGAACTCCTCGGCGACATCCGAGTCTGAGTCCGCACGGAAGTCCTCATCTGGCGACTCGTCGTCTTCATCGGCTGAGCCACGGTCCGCGCGGGCGACCTCCTCGTCACTTGATTCCATCATGTCGTCGTTGGTAAGAGCGGCCTTGAGCAAGCCCGAGGCATCCTCGGCCATCTCGTTCTTGATACGAATGCCCTTGGCCTTGAAGAAGTCCTCCAGGGGTTGTTGCTCCTCGCTAGGTAGTGTCAGCGTGTGTACAGAGGCGACAATGAGACGGAATTACTTACCGGTTAATGTTGCTGAACTGGTGCTCGCCGAGACCATTCTTCAGAGTGACAGTGATATCGAACGTCCGGCTGGCAGACACGGCACCTCCGACACGCGACATCGTGACCACGGCAATGTTCTCCATCTGAATGTAGGTGGCGGGTTTGGGCACGAACATAAGACTCTTGTCCAGGAAATAAAGCAGCCCCTCGTTGGCCTTGATTGAGCACTTAACTCCGTGGTGACCGTGGTGGCTAGTAAAGTCCTTGGACGGCATGATGACCTTCTTACCGGATAGGCCGCGGAAAATCTTGGTCACGACCTGGTGAATCGGCTCTTCATAGTGTGGTTGCAGCTTATCTTTGTACTGAGATTGCAGGAGATCCCTATGGTTGTGTTAGTAGATACATCGAAAGACGATATTCCCCAGAGAAACTAACTCTGTCATATTGAGCTCGAGGCTGATCTCCTCGTCCAGCTTCAGCTGCATAACCAGGAATGGGTACCGGGTCTGACCCTGGCGCAGCGGAGGGTCCAGTCCCAGGACAATAAGTGTGTGGGTATCGTCGTTCTTAGGGAGCAAAAAGAACTTTTTGATGGCGGAGTATTGAATCTTGTAGTCGTAGGTTTTGCCGCGAAGACGGAAGGACGATTCGTACATGTCGATATCGAAGCGGCCTCTGCAAGAAGGTGAGAAGTGGACTTGGGAAAGAGGTGAGATGTAACAAACCTGGGTGTGAGGTGGAGAACGTCCAAGAATGTAGCAAAGGTATCGCCGGCCACGTCGCCAATCTCGGCCTTGTCCATGAGTGTCTCGTAGAAGAGATTGGCAGCGTTCTGCTCCTCCATCTCTTCCTCATTGTCCTCCTCGCCCTCGGCACCCTCAGTCTTCTCCTTCTTCACTGCTGTGCCCGGAATGTAGAACCGCATTTCAACGAGCTCGTCGGACCCTGCGGCGGCCTTGCGGCCCCGGTTCTTTGTGCTGCCAGCCTGCTGGGCATTAGCACCGTCGGCGGCAGAGAGCGCAAACTCCACCGCCACCTCGTTCTTTCCAGCCAAGTTGGTATTGGAGACTTCGGAGTAGGGGATCTCGAAGGCGGGTCGATTCTGCACATTGAATGCCAACTCGGCCTTGGTGAATTCTGCCTTGCCCCAGTTCCATCCTCGCAGAGCGTGTTCGCGGGTCTCGACGTTGATGCCGTACCAGATTTTGAAAGCCTTGCTCAACCGTTCGAAATCCTAGATGCGCAGGTCGTTAGCCAATCATTCACGGGTAGTGTTCACGTCTGCTCACATACTTCTTGGTCAAATCCATCCAGCTGGATCACACCCGACGTTCGCGACAGGATTTTCAGCTCGAATCCTTTCGCGGCGCGACTCCACTGGGCAGCGGCAATGTTGCTACTATCCAGAGTGAAAGTGTCACCGCCACCAGATGGGCGCCATCCGAGGCCACTCTCGGCTAGCTTGCATTTTCCCGGCTGCTTTGACAGATCCAGGTAGATGTTGTCGAAGCTCTCCCTTTGAACGATGTTAGCTGGCAAAATGGGCAGGTTCGCCGAAGGAGGCTCACATGATGGAGGAGCTATCAAGTAGAGACTGTGTCAAGAATGGTAAAGAATATGGAAAGTGGTCGGTGAGGTGGAGATTGATGGAAAAGGAAGGTGCGCAGATGAGTTGGATAGCTTTCAGATTTCTCGGATGTCGCGTTGCGGCGCGCGTAGGGAGTCTGCTAATTCCGCCCGTTCGGGTTTAGATTGATGCCTGAGGAATAAGCATTGATCTGAGCTGCCGTGATAGTGACCGTACTTGATACGGGCTTCAGATTTGGCATCAGAATAAATCGTTAGTCAACAATTTTTTGACTACCTAGGTAAGGACTTCAGTTCTTCTTACATTTGGAAATTGTTGACAAACATGTGTTGTTCTAGGTGTGAGGCCCTCTATTGCTGCAGCAGCATGATATATTTCTGGATGACACTACAAACGTGCTTCTGTCACTATATTATCGCCGGCCTTTTTATAACAACAGAGAGTATGTTTTCACTGTTAATCCCAAGACTCCAAAGTCCTATGTAGGTATTTACAACCCAACCCAACTCTGAGTTGTGATATGGCGATATGGATATGGATCTCTATACCTAGGTATTCAAGGGTCAACTGCAGGATCCCGAGCCGAGATAATACCTAGGTACACAAACAGCCGTGATCTGCCCCTTCATCTATACCCGAGTCTAAGTATGCTTAGAAGATAGTCAGATGTGGTACCTAGGTAATGAAAAGTATGCTCATGTATACCTGGATCACATTAAACTTATCATTTGTTTGATCCTCCCCGGGTGGTTTGGGATACGTCCTGACCTAGGATAGCTATAAGCAAGAGTAATGTAGGAATTACTTATCTTGCACCGCCAGACCCAGATAACTGCTGCACTACGTACACCGAATGCAGTTTCTATAATTATGTGTTGGGAGGCGGGGCGGACTTGTGTTTCGGCCCACTGTGTATCGGAGCTTACAGGCAGCTATGTACAGTATTGCCAGGCTTTGCATGAACCAGAGTAAACATGGATATTGTCTCTGGAGTGCTGACCATAGGTGCATGAGTGTTAGACATAATTGATTGAGACGTGTCTACCTAGGATCAATCTAGGGATGCATCGCGGGTCCAAGTTCTGGAGGCCGGGGTGTTAAATCACACCCGATGTAGATCCTCATTCTACTCGAGTTCTACCGTCATCGCGACATAATTGGGTATTTTATGATGATTATAAGCTGCAATGTAAAGACTATGAAGCACGGATAATCCTAGCCGTCCCTAGGAGTTGAATAAGGCAGGCTATGGTATCGGCTTGCACAGCCTGCCACATTCAAGACTGGCATGACTTGGGCGGATAGCATCACCCACGGTCGGAGACCCACAATGAATGCATGTTAATGCATATGTGATTGGTCTTGACTATAGTGGAACCAGTCATATAGCGGGACAAAGCGTGGCTTGGTTTGTGTTTCTGTCGTAATCTGTATTTTGGGTATCGTCGTGTCGTCCCAATTCTCCTTCGCCCCTGTTGTCAACAAGTGTCTCCTCCAACCACCTCAGTCATTCGTTGTTCATTGCAAAAGAGGCCTCGGTCTCGACATGCATATGCCATTCCTTTGCATTTAGAATTTTCTATGCCACATTCCTTACTTTCTTTTAGTTCCACACCTTGAGGCTTGCCTCCTGAATTCTTAACCCTTTCCTATCACTCTCGCTTCAACTTGCTCCTGGAGGCTCTACACTTTTCGCCTGTCGTCGCACCCGCAACAATGAGGGTATCTTCATTGTTTGGGCCCGCGGCGGCTGGTTTCGCGACGTTACTCTCTTTACCGACTGTATACGCTTTGACATTCGACGCCGTTTCTATTCCAGACCTCGACCTGTCTTCCCTAGGCCGAGTGACCATCGCCGGTGACTTCGACGGTGTATCGCTATACGAATATGAAGGACAGTCGGAAATCACTCAGCGCCAGGGCTCATCCATTCTGACTCCGCTTCCGAATGGAATCCTTACGAATCTCTCCTCCGCCGACGCGCAGATTCGGGATATGTGCGCCTTTACAAAGAAGGACGGAACCTTTGCAGGAATATTTGTCGGCGGAAGCTTCACCAGTCTCGGTGGAGTCCATTCGCCAGGGGCTGCGCTCTTCAACCCTAATTCCAGCCAAGTCACGGCTTTGCCGGGCCTCAATGGCTCCGTGTCGACCGTGCTATGTGACCAATCCTCCAACCGTGTTTACGTGGGGGGATCCTTCTCGCACGACAATTCGACGAACGCTGTCGCCTGGACTCCCGACAATGGATGGACTGATCTGTCTTTCGACGGCTTCAATGGACGTGTGAATTCGATCGTCAAAAACGACAACGGTCACATTATCTTTGGGGGATCTTTCAATGGACTCGGGAACACCACGACTTCTCCGTCTAAGAACAACACCAAGCAAATCCTCAATCTATCAAGTGCGACCATCACTTCCGACGCGGACAGCTCCATCAGCGGCTTCGAAGATCCCACCAACATCGTGTGCTCGACCAGCGGCAAGGCGGGCCAGGGCAAGACCTACCTGCTTCACGACTATGCTCCGGGTTTTTGGCGCGCCGAGCTCGGCTTCAACTTCCACCCGACAAAGGTTCGCCTCTACAACACTCACATAGATGGCCGCGGCACCAAAGACTTTTTGTTCCGCGCCCTTCCCGACAATGGCATCATGAACATGACCTATACGGACGAATCTGGCAACAAGGTCAGTTGTGACTCGTCTTGCCCTCTTTCCAGCAGCACCGGCGAGAAGTACCGTGATTTCACCTTGGTCAACCCCGTTGGTATGGAGGGTTTCCAGATAGAGATTTTGGACTGGTACGGACAAGGTGCCGGTTTGAACGGCATCGAAATCTTCCAGGATCAGATCATGACCTACGCCGTTGATAAGTACAATGAGCCGACCTGCGCTGGCATTGAGTATCCCTCAAAGGCGACTCGCACTGGCTCCTGGACTGTCCAGTCTGGATATCTGTCTGCGGAGGTGACGGACTCGAACGACTCGGATACATCCGTCGTCTTTGAGCCTGATCTCAAGGAATCCGGTAACTACACCATCCTTGTGTACACCCCCGGGTGTATTCAGGATAACTCTTGCAATTCTCGTGGTATGGTCAATGTCACGGCCACCGTTGCCAGTGACACCGGTGATGCCCCGCAACCGTCTCCGACCACCATCTACCAGACCAACGACTATGACAAGTACGATACCTTGTTCTCTGGATACATAGATGCTGCCAGCGGTTCTTTCCGCCCCAGTGTCACCCTTCGTCCCATTGTTGGTCAGGGAGATATTACCGTTGTTGCATCCAAGGTTCAGTTTGAACTGCTGTCCGCATCCAAAAACGGAACCTCCAAATCTGGAAACCTGAACGGATTGTACGATTATGACCCCAACTCCAAAACTACGGACACCTCCGATGTCGACAAGTCAGACATCAACAAGGCTGGTACATCTCTCAGCCATGGCGCTTCTATCATGAAAATGGCGGAGCACAATGGTGTGATCTATGTCGCTGGTAACTTCTCTGATACGGGCATTCACAATGTCATGTCTATCACCAATGGCAAAGCCACCGCTATGCCAAGCGGTGGATTGAACTCGGCAGTGCTGACCATGGCCGCTTCGGACAACTTTTTGTATTTTGGTGGCAACTTTACTGGTACTTCCGGCGGTGGAGTCAGCGGCCTCTATCATGTGGCAGCTTATTCCTTTTCTTCCAAGGAATGGTCAGCTCTGGGTGGTGGCCTGAATGGCCCGGTCAGCACGATCTACCCAATCCAGTTGAACGTTTCCACTGCGATCAACGAGACCACTATTGCTGTGAGCGGTGACTTCGACCAGATCCGTGCCACCAATGACCATCCTGCCATTTACGTCGCTGGCTTTGCCATCTGGGTGCCTTCTCAGAAGACCTGGTTGCAGAGCCTCAATGACACTCAGATGGAGTTCGCCGGTCAGCTGTCTGCAGTTGCCTCTGTGAACGATACCTCCATCCTGGCTGGCAGCCTTGCCACTGACGGTATTACCGCTGGAGGCGCAGTTTCGTTGCAGAACTCCGATGACTTGGACCTGGTGCCTTTGGACATGAACTTGAATCACACCAGGTCGAGCGTTGGGGTGATCACCGGTGTCTACGATACCGAGTCTGGACGTAACCTCACCATTGTTGGTGGCCAATTTGTCACGACCGCCAGCAACGGATCAGCCGTGAACAACATTGCTTTCCTGAACGGCACGGAGCAGACTATTTTCGGCCTTCCTGAAGGTTTGGACAGTAACTCGACCGTATTGTCGCTGGTTGTGCACAATGATACATTGTATGCCGGTGGTCTCATCACGGGATCCACTGGCAGTTCCAATGTGAGTGGCCTCGTGGCGTACGACTTGTCCAAGAACGCTTTCCAGGAGACCCAGCCTTGGTCGCTCTATGGAGAAAATGTCACCGTCAACTCAATCGCCGTGCGCCCCGGTTCATCTGACATTTATGTTGGCGGCAACTTTGACACCGCTGGCTCTCTCACTTGCACTAGTGTTTGTGCCTGGCTTCCCGACGAGAACACGTTCTCCTGGCCTGGTGTAACCATCAGTGGTACCGTATTGGCGCTCTCCTGGGCAAGCTCTACGACTTTGTATGCCGTGGGAGATCTCACTATCTCAGGCAACAAGACTGTCGCCGCCACCTTTAACACGAAGACTGAGACCTGGACCGCCGTCGATGGCGCGTCCACCTCAAATATGCCTGGCAACGTTACTGCATTTTCACCCGGCAGTGGGGACATGTCGGAGTTCTGGGTCGCCGGGACCGCGACTAATGGATCGGCCTTTTTCATGAAGTACGCGGGCTCTAAGTTTGCATCTCCCGGTAACCTGTTCTCCAAAGGAACCGAAATTCGGGGCATGGAAATTCTCCCTATCAACCAAGATCACTCGTCTGTTTCTCTCTTGAACACCGATCAGACTCTGTTGATCATGGGTGACCTCAACATCCCTGATTTCGGACTCGCCTCTGCTGCTCTCTATAACGGCACCGCGGTCACTCCATTCATCCTTTCGTCCAAGTATGACGGCAAGCCCGGCAGCATGTCCCGGCTGTTCACGGAGCACCAGAACCCCTACACCAACAAATGTGAGCCATATTTCCACTCCATCTCTCATCTACTCATTACTGATCCCAAGATTAGCGTCCCACCACTCGAACGGTATTGTCGTCCTGGTAGCGTTCTGCTGCGCCCTGGGCACCGTCTTCCTCATCGTCGCCGCCGGAGTGATCATGAACAAGATCCAACGCCGTCGCCAGGGCTACTCCGCCGCCCCCCAGACATTCGGAACGGACCGACCTAGCGACATGGCACGCGTGCCACCTGAGTATCTGTTCAACTCCCTAGGAGCGACCAATCCCGGCGCCCCAACCATCTAATGCCTCCACCTTTCCACTTTTGCACAAAATTCCCTCGCCTCTTAAACCTCTTTTGAGAATGGCGTTCTCTTTTCTTTATCGGAAGCAACGTTGCTTATACCCCCGCCTTCTTTAAAGTCTGATTGTGCTAGCGTATGTTTTTGAGAGTCGTGCCAACTTTCCGCGATTACCTGTGAACCCGTCCCTGTTGTCTACTCTGTCTACTGTCTCCTCAGTTTTTCTTGTGCTTTTCTGTGCATATTCGAGTTTATATGTGGGACTTTATGTAACTTAGTGATTACGTCCTGGGGACGTGGATAATACGATGATCTACCTGACTAATTCCGTGGTTTCAGTACTACGTACAATAAGCTACTCGAACTCTGTAGTCCTTGTCGCCACGCCCGTCTTGATAATGGACGTAGGGACCGAGATGAGGTGTGCTGGACACGCGAGGCATCTTTGGATAGCCTATGCACCCTTATGCCCTTCTGTGAGCTCGCTGTGATAGACAGATTGCGTAGGAGAGCAGCTAGAGCAGCTAATCATTGCTCCAACCTTGGAAGACCGGGAACTCCAGGACCGCCCGCACGTATACTGATCTGGGTTTTAGTTAGCCTTAGCCTGGATTCAAGCCAACTAAGCTCATGCAATAATTGCGGGGATAATGCAACTCACTGCTAGTTGAATCGATCACCTCCACTTGATCAGCGCCAGCCAAACGCTAGCATACGACGAATGGCCGAGTGAGGCGCTATAACGAACGCGTTTATCTCTATGGAAGATGGCTTGTGTATTGGATCAAGTCACCGTATCGAAAGCAATATGCGGAGCAAGAGGTGGTGCCTGCATACGTTCTCAGCTTTACAGAGCCATCTACCCTCTAGGACATGCTCATCATTGGGACGTCAATGGATCTGGTACAAATAATCTTGTCTGGTACATATGGTCTTGCGCCATCAAGAGGAGAATCGATACAGCGCTTAGCCACCAGATCGAAGTGAAGTAGTTCATATTGCAAGTTGATATAAGTGAAGGTAGACCTCCGCACATCAGTCCAGTTATCTAGTGAAGTAAAACCTAGGGATATGACTCACTGAGTCTTAATGGAAGTTTCCAGGGATCAGCGTCACATGTTATGAGGCTAGAGGAAGCGAGGAAATCATCATCCCCCCCAAAAGGGTATAAATACCTCCTCCACCCTTCTTTCCCTTCTCTTCTTCTTCTTCCCCGCGGACTGCCGTTAGCATAAAATCCCTAAGTAAATTTCCCTTCCCTTTCCCATATTCCCCTGTTTCCTCCGCCACTTAACCTCATCCTCGCCGTCGCCCCCTCACATACCCATACTTGCCCATGCTTCACCTCACCCCAAGCTTCGGCCCTGAAGGTACCTTTGATAGTTCGCCCTGATGTTGAGCGGACTAAGAAGGTATCCTGAAGGGTTGAAGAATGTGTAGACAAGAAGCATGATGGCCGCCCTCCCTCTTGTAGCACAGCATAGTCGCACTTAGTTGTTTACTCTGACTCTTCCCTTGTAATGTAGTGTAGTTGGAGTATCAGTTGCTCTACTCTCAGCCCTCCCCCGTAACGTAGCGTAATGTAGCGAGTCTGATGTCCATTTTGTAGACGCGTAGCATAGTAGTGACGCCATCAACAATAGCAACAGTGCCAGAGCGACCCCAGCGAGGCTCATATGGTTCGCAACAGAGTCCTGAGACACTGCCCAGGAGAATTCTAGTCTCCTACAACAGCCAAAAGAGACCCAAGCCACATGGGGCGCCACAGCCGTTCTACGTGGATCTTGACACGCCATCCGCAGGGCTATACTCCTGTGGTACGGGATGAAGGAGAAGCGGTAAGCGCGTGTCGCCCTACAAGCGGAAAAAGATGTGGTTACGACGCCCAGATACGAAACCAAACTAAATGAGCCTCAACGAACTGGAGCACAGCCTTCTAGTGTTCAGATGTGGATCCTCAGTCGCTGACCCTGAGCCCGGGGCTGTTGACAGTCACCGCAGGGAAAAGGGAAAACAGAGGATCCTCCAAAGGCTGAACACCCCAGAACATCCCAGGAGGATCCCCTGGATACGCGTATGATCCAGATTAATATCGCCGTGAAATAGTTGGAGAGAATGGTCCAAGCGTGTGGGGCCAATCGAGTCAGTTGCTCATCGCCAAATCTGCCAATCTCCCCCGATCAGGTGCCTCCCCGCAAGTCTCTCCAGGTTTCTTCTTTTCACCCCAGGTTTTTATCCCCCCCACGCATGTCGCGCCTACACCCTTGCCCGGTATGCGCTCCAGAACTGGCTGGTAAGTGTCTTTCGTCGCTACGATACCGTTTACTAATATTACCTACTACCCAGCTTGACATGCCGGTCTCGCAAGCTTAAATGTTTCTGGCCTCCCCTGCACCCTCTCCGTCCCCGGCTGACCAGACTTATAGGCGACGAACAAAAGCCCCAGTGCTCGCAATGTCGTAAAGGAGGTCGAGAATGTCGCCCAAGTGAGGGCCTTGTATTTCGCCATCAGCAGAATGCGTCCATGAATGAAGACTTGGCCCAGCCGCCCGAGGGTCGCGGTGACTTGAAGGGGTTCTATTCGTATAAGAACACGTTCGACAAGGATAGCGTTTGGCTGGATATTCCAAAACACGGTATGGACAACGGGTTGCTTTCCGTGGGACTTGTGGGTTGACTCCTTCGCAGTCATCTTTGTCGACAACTCAGATCCGTACGCCGAGGACCTCGAGACCACCGAATCCAGTGCAGAGGCACTCGCCCAGTCGCGAAATCATAGATGGCGCAGTGCCTCGAGGGCCAGTGACACCGGTCTTGATACTCTGTCGACGGTCGCTTCCCACGATCGCTTCCCTTTCTCGCCAATGGAACACTCCGTCTCCGATAGCATCTCGTACCCTTCGCCGAATCAATCGCGCAGTAGCGCCATGCCTCCCCCCGCCTCTCCATCCATGTCTCTCTCCAGCAGCAACAACACCAACATTAAATTCCTCTTGAATCCCTCCCATTCCATGTCACCGCCCCTCGACCCTATCATGGGTACACCCGACCAGAGGAGTGCATCCCTTCCATCCAGACCAGTCCCACAACAGAGAAGAGTATCGTATCAGGTGAATGATAACGCGGAAACAGATTTCGAGGTGGCTTTCCTGTTGCGGCATTATACCGAAGGGCCTGGGTTATGGTATGTATCCAGGATGACTTTTGCTCTACCCGTGCTTGCTGACAGTTTGCCGCAGGATGGACTTGTTCGACTTGGGCACATACTTTGCATCATACATCCCGGTCAGAGCCATGTCAAACCCTCTTCTCAAGTATGCTGCTTGCGCATACGCGGCAAAGCAGCTCGGCCGTGTCAAAAACGCGAAAGCGACGATGGGTGGTGTATGCTCACGCCAGGCCATCATGGAGAAATGGCCTGACAAGGATGACGACTTCATGTGGCACGGTGCCAAGTATTATGAAAAGGCCATCCAATTGCTGATGAAAGAGCTGCAACCCGATGCAGAGGGCCCACCTCCGTTGAGCACACCCGAAGCTTTTGGGCAATGGCAGGCCTCTGAGCTCTGCGGGAATGCAGGGAACCCACGTAAGCGTCGGAGGTGTGTCTCGGACAGTCGGCTTTCGCACGGGGTATACTCGGACGAGGTGTTGGCGGCGACAGCCATTTTGTCGGTGTATGAGTTTCTCGATGCGACCGGTCCTGCATGGAATCGACACCTGAGCGGCGTCAAGTCTTTGCTCGATTTGGCCGAGGTCGGGATCATGCCCATGGAGCAGCGGTCGTCGGATGGAGACAGTCCGTATCACTCGTACAAAAAGTCGGGTCTGTCCAAGGCTCGCAAAGCAACCTTTTGGAACTTTGCGCGGCAGGATTATTTGGCTGCATGTGAGTGCTGTGCCGGTTATTTCGTTTTCTCTTCATTTGCCCGTACTGACTGGATAGTCATCAACGAGTGCCACACCAGGTTGAACACGGATGACATAGTGCTGTGGACTGAAGCGGGCTTGCAGCTAGACCACATGGGCTTCATACGTCCTAGCAACACCACTGGCACAGGGTATCCGGAGGGCGACGACGTCATGAAGGAAGACGTCATCTGTAATGCCCTCGTCTGGATTCTGTCAAAGATTGTCAATTTCGTCAGTTCCGGGGACGGGTTGAATATGAATGACAACCGGTCCGTCAACAGTGAACCCCTGGGGATGACGCAACAGGTACCCTTGGAACGGTGGTACCGACTGGAAGCGGAACTGGACGCATGGTATAGTGGGCTACCAGACACATTCAAGCCCTGTGCGAGGATAGAGCCGTCTCGGATGCCTCATTTCCAGCCCGCCGAAGAGGCAAAAGACCTAGTCACGCTCCAAGAGGTGTGGTACAGCATGCCCATGTGCGCGTCCACAATGCAGCATTACCACATGGCGCGGATTCTGCTGCTAATCAACAAGCCGCACGAATCAACCAGCCGACGGAGCAGCATCACCTTTCGACTGCAGTCATATCGCTCCATCGAAGCCGACATTGGCTTCCATAGCCGCGAGATCCTCGGCATCGCCCTAGCTCGGCCTGACGGCAGTGTAAGGATCCACTCCCTGCAACCGCTGTTCGTCAGCGGGCAATGCGTAACCGATGCCCGCGAACGTCGAGTGGCGATTCGATTGCTGCGAGCCATCGAGGCCGATCTGGGCTGGGCCACGGAGTACCGAGTGCAGCAGCTGCTCAAAGAATGGGGTTGGGACGAGAGCTTTATCACATCGGCGGTGACCTGATTCGGTAATCGTTGCTTGGTGATAAAGATAACCAGTGCTAAGCACTGAAGGTCCACTCCAGACTCTGGGCACTTTCTTGGCCTTTATAAAAGAGGTTGAGACCCGACTTGACCCCGTAGACCATGCATTCGATCGTCGTTTTCACTTGTGCGACGTCCATGATTCGATCGGACTGCACTTGGCTGCCAATTCCCGATACACAACGAGACATGAACCAAGGACCCGACCTTAACTCAACGAGAGGCCGAATTAGGCCAAACAGAAGCAATAAGGCCGTGACAGGGATCCCTGCATAAAGCGGCCACTAAACCTTCAAAACGGCATGGCCTATGGACATAGTAGCAATACCCAACATTCAAAGGACCACTTGCAAGCAGAAACAAATGTTTCAAGCAAGAAAACCACCCCACGAAAATTTCCCGTGTGAATGAGAATCTGCCAGACTCGGTCCAGTTTCCCTGATTTCGGCCGTGGTTGCATCACATCCGAAGTCCTCGGCAAAACGTTAAATCTCGGGCTGCCCTAGGGACTCGATTAACATTTCCAGCTAAATAATCCTAATTCTATGGTAGACTCTACCCTCTGGCCCCCATTCCCTGTCGACTAAACTGATCTCCTGGTAGACCGTAAACCCTAACCCCGCGCTACTTTCTTCACAACCCGAATTACCATGCTGTCATTGACCCACTGATTGGCGCCCCACGCAGGCAGCGGAAGGTTTACCGAACCGGTGTTGCCATTCCTATATCTGCTTCTGCACCCTCAGCCAGTTTGGATTATCCCGGAATATCTATACGAGGTAACCCGGAGAGTGTTCTGTGAGAAGATATAGCGTTTTGATTTCGGGGTTAGGTTTGAATATCCCAGATCTTAGTATAGAGCGAGGGGATCTTGTAGATGGTTGGACTCTAGCTTGAAAATTGACCATATTTGAAGATCTCATGTACATTGATCGTGCGGGTTAGAAATTTCACGATATCCTGGTTATTGGTGCTCGTCAGGAATTGTCTTTGCAGCTGCAGAAACAGTTCCCAAAGCTAGGTACGAGATTCTTGACAAGGAGGTTGACAAGGAGGATAATCTGGGTGGAACGTGGGGAGTGAATACGTACCCCGGGTGCGGATTATGTGGAAGTTAACCATATGCATCTATAGGACTAAGATCTCACTAGGTAGCATCGCATTTCTACGCGTTCTCTTTTGCGACCCAAACTGGAGTCGCAAGTTTGCGTCGTCGTGAGAGATCGCGGTGTATTTGCATTCTGTGGAGAGCGGAATAATGTCTCGAGATATGTATGCTTCCTGTCTACGGTGCAAAACGCGGCTTTGATGAGAGCTTGGGGACTTGGTTGTTACTGTGTTTGATAGTGTACGGCAACGGCTGGGGCACTTTCTGTACCAAGAGTGAGATCAAAGAAAATGAGAAGATCCAGGGATTATTCGTTTGACTGGACTAGGAAAGATGTTGTGGTACTGGTAAGATGTATGTTCAAGGGATATAAGAGATACTGCTGACGATAAGTAAGGTAACAGCTACAATGCCACGTTCATGCATGTCATGAGCGACGGCTGTAATAAGACCAGGAAATTGTTCCAGTTCAGCCGTCAGCCTCACTGGACGTCTGGATCCGATGTACGCGCACTGGTTCAAGTGGACGATACGCTACATCCCCTCGCTATGCGCTTGTACCAGTTTTACCTGTACCCCATGATGGAGAAAAATTTTCTCGGCTTCTACCAGGGTACCGGAGGTTCTATCCGCGAGGACCTCAACGAATCCAGATAGAGTATATGAAAAAGTGCAGCGGAACGGTACCATGATACGCTGATACCGCGGAGATCGGCCGTAAGCGCAAGGTCATAGACACAAATTATCTGGCCTATCTGCATTGTGAGTATGTCGAGGTTGAGCATCTGATCCAATCGAGGCGACTGAGACCGGAGTGCGGACTCGGTCTGGGCGCGAGGTGCTCGCGGATGCTATCATTCTTGCGAATGGCTCCAGGTGCAGCAGGTGCTTTTCTCAATTGAGATAACCCTATGTCTCCCTTTTTCACCTTTGTGTTGTAGTCCCTAATCACACGATTGGGAGAAGTTCTCGTCCTGCTCAGCATAACCTTATCACGGAATCCAGGCCTCCGAACTTCCCAACTTCTTCATCCTCATGAGGCTTAATACCACCATAGGCCATCTGTCGGTTATTTTCTCGACCGCGTGCAAGGTTAACATCACACTGTGGATCCTTCGCCCAATCCTGGGTGCATTGTATCCTTCCAGGATCTGGTTGGCTCTCACCTATCCATCACGCGTTTTCTGCAGCAGGCGGATAACAATTGGATCCAGGTAGCGGCCAGTAAGCTTGTCTGAGCGACCGGTTGCACGAGCTGGTATGTTGACTCGCGGAGAGGGCGGAATACCATGCTCTATCCGGATTGGCAGTCTAACCCATGGCCAAGGAGTATTTTCGTGCTCTTTGAAAGAGACTTTGTGCGAGAGGGGTCCATTGCAATTACCAAGGAAAGAAGACTCAGAGTATGGCCGGAGTGGGCGACTAGATCATATGTGCTCAGGGCTCAGCATGGTGGGCATGGCTGTTGTGGTTGGTCTGATGGTGCATGGGTCACAATGCAATGTAAGTAACGCCAAGATTGCCAAGGGGCGTAGGGACGTTTGACTGGTATACAGAGCGAGTGTGTGACTGGTCTCCGCAGTTCCTATTCTGGCTGGCTGGAAGGAGTGTAAAATGACAGCAATGATAAGAAGACAAAGCTACGCGGTTGTTACTGGCATCTGATTCGATTGTCCCAGTATTTAGTGGCTGTAGGTCAGGCTGATCTCCTATGCAAATCCCAGATCGGAAGGGTGATAGGTAGAGTGCATGGCAGGAGTCAGTCGAGACTCGACAGGTCAACTGTCAATCATGCAATGACCACATTATAACGTGAGAAAGGCAGGGTCTCGGACTGGCCCGTGGGCAACGACGGGGTCGATCACAGCTGGAGACAGGATCGCGGGTGTGATAGGGCGAGTTGGCGCGATGATCATCGGAATGGGTTGACAAGCACTGTCCACTGTGCGGTGGTATAGCGATGTCGGATGGGGCAATCATAATGTGCAGAGATATCAAATATCAAATCACGGTGTACAAGCCGGGTTGGAAAGGGAGATCGTGGAACGTTCCAATGTCCCAATGTTCCAGTGTGCAACGGTGGCAATTTCTGCTTTCCGTCGTACGGTGAAGGTGACGGTCACGAGCTGCGGTGTACCCTAACTATTGAACAAACGCGGGGAAGAGCATTATTTATCTCCGGGTTCAAATAGGAAGACTACTGAGTACAGAGTACACTCGACTGATTACTTCGTTGGGAACTAATTCTCCGACTCTCCGCAACGAGGCTGAAGTGGAACCCGAAATACATACGCTACGATACGAGCTACGGAGTACAGTACAGGCTATGCAAAGTTCAATCTAGACTCTTAGTCTCTTAGGGACACGACAGCTGAATGGTGGAGTAATGCTATTGTCACTACTGTATCTACCCCTGATCACGTTATGTACCTTTGGGATGCGTATTCTAGGTACGTAGACCACTATGTAACTATAACCCTGGTCTTACGGCCAAACGTGGTTCACTCCCGACAGAACTCACGAACCGTGGTTCAACTCTCGAAGTACATAACTCGGTACCTTTCTAGTCCTTCAAGACACACATAACCTGTCTTGGCCAATGATTCCGTCCGGTGTGGATCCTTCCTCTACACGCATGTAAAGGTCACTCCCCCTGCAATTCACTTCCAAAGTTTCCAGTAATTTTCAGGCCCAACCCGACCCGCTCCAACCCTAAATGCCCGTCCCACGCTTTGGACCAGGATCGACCTTCTCTACGGAGTAGTCACCCTAGACCCGATTGGATTGAGTTCTTCTCGGGGACCGTGTGCAACTAACGGTGCTGCGCTAAGCTCGTGGGATAAGAAAATGTACTGTAGTTTGATTGACCCGCTTTTTCTACTCGTTTCTACTTGAATTGGATCCCCCGAGACCCCCTCTTGCATTTCCCCCCTTCTATGTATAACCGGGGTCGTGCCACTCTTCACATTTTGCTTTCTTTTTTGTCGTTCCTTTTCCCCTCTACATTCTCTATTCCCTTTAACACTCCTTTGCTGCGCGGGTTCTCGCGCGCGGATTCGTCGCGCTGGCGCGTTAGATTCCCTAAGATCCTGAGCGTATGCTGGATTGACTGTACAACTACTAAAAATGGAGTCTCTCGAAGCATTCTGTCATCCTCCTTTCTACCTGGAGTCACTATTCCCTGCCACCGGTGGCTTTATCGAAGGCCGATACTGCGAATCATTTGGAAATATCTCGTGCTGCTTACCATGTCCTCTCTCCGACTGGAGATATGCCGATAATACGGCCCAGAGAGTCGATGTCGCTAGTTGGATCAGTGTCGCCATTCTGCCTCTTTGTATCTTTCTCCTCATTTCATACGCCGTTCTTTCCCCCAAATGGACCAATCGTCACTATCTGAGTATTTGTTTTACTTTGGGTATCTGCTGCATGGAGGTATGTCTTGAGTGAATCGGGGGTGCCAAAGCAGGGCTAACGGGCTATAGATTGCCTTCATTATTCCTCTCGGTGCCAGACCTAATCAATGCTACAACGCCATTACACCTAATGACATGTATAGCGACCTGTCATGTGCCTTTTCAGGTGCAATGTTACTATTCGGCGGCTGGATGGTGGTCATCTGGAGTTTCATTCGAACGATCGCATTCCATCTACAGGTGTGCTGGGAGGTTGTTCTCGGACCGAAGTTCATGTGGGGGGCTTTTCTATGCGGATTCGGCATCCCAGCAATTGGTATCACCGTGATGCTCATCCTAACCGGCGTGTCCTTCCGGTTCGGAAGTATCTGTCACATCAACATCAAACACGGCGAGCAGGACTACTGGTACCCTATCATGGCCTTTGCTGCAGCCGCACTCGTCATGCAATTAACAACAATGGCCTACTGCATTCACATTTATCTGCGCTCGCTTTTCGACAACTCAGCCTCGACCACCGAAAATAACTCTGGTCTTCCATCCTACACATCCAGTGTGCGCACCCAGACCGCTCGACAGGCATACCGCCGAGTGAAACGCGTGCTGCAGCTGCAGTGGCGGGGTGTCGCACTGGTACTGATCATCATCGCCAACGTCATTTTCTTCGCCGTGGTATTCATCGATCTAGACCGCGAGATCAAGCCCACACCCGCAAACGTGAGAAAAGCAGGACCTTGGCTAGTCTGTCTCCTCAAGGGCGGGAGTAAGGAGCAGTGCAAGGAGTACGCATCTGAGCTAGGTCCCAACGAGACGACCCTCCTAGCAATGATCTATCTACTCTCGCTGGTCGGGTTCTGGAACTTCATTCTATTCGTCCGACCATCCATGTTCGCCGGCTGGCTCGATCTGTGGCGGCGGGGCTTCTCCCATGGCCATGAGTATATATCAGCCGATGCCAACCGCTACGCAGATCAGAAGGGCTTTGAGATGCTCACGACCCCCAGCAAACCCCCCGACCGGTACATGCGTTCACCCAGCCCTGTCCACATGTCGGGGCGTACTTTTGTGGCCAGTCCCAGCCCGGCATTTGATCGAAGTGTTCATTTCGGGCGTGAGGCCCGCTACACGCGTCCCTCGATGAGTTTCAGTGGACCACGACCATCCAGCGCGCAGGACTGGGACCCGTCGTCGAGCTTTGCGCAGAGCCATGCACGATAACGCGGTTGACAAATAGGTCGAACTCGGATTTCAAATCTCAAAATGGTTAAGACGGAGGGAAAATGGCAAAAAGTGTCTCGAATACTTGGCGTTACGAATTGTGTCTCGGCGTCCCAAGAGACTGGGTCCTCCAGATCGACTGTTCTAGTCCTTTACAACCCAGGGGCATGTCACGATGTTAGGTCTAATGCTTTATTACTTCTGTGTATAATCCAATTCTATCGAACCATAATCTAAATATGAGATATGAAAAATGGAAAATGCAAAATGCAAAATGCAAAATAAGAAAATTACCTTGATAGTCCGTGCCTCGTGCCTCGACCTTCCTTTCCAATCCAACGGGACTGCCTAGGCGTTTCACAAACGATCGTCTCCACGGCACACGGCATCAGAGTGGGTTCTAAACCGTTCTAAACTCGCCCAAACAGATCCAGACATACCAAAAGGACGACACCCCTACCACGCGATTGTAACAACCTCTTCCCGAATACTACCTAGCTATCTGAACATAAGACATGACTAAGTCGGGGGGAAAGAAAAAGGCGAAATCTAGACCTGGAAACCGAGATAGTGAAACACTGGTCTGGCACCTGCCTCACGGGGCAATTCAGCCGTTCCTGCATAACTTTGCTAACTTTGTACAGGGATCTTGCGTAAGTGGAGCCACCAACTTACCGGCACTGTGCACTAGCCGGATCTGTAGCGTCGAAATGTCCACCCGCGTTAACCCGGAATGAGTATAGTTCAGTCTTGGTTTCTGATGATAGGTACTTGGAGAGGTCTCCATCGTCAGCACCATTTCTCTGGTGGCAGAGTGGGAGTTTAATAGATTGGGATTTACCTCCCAGGTGCCGTGTAGAAAAGAGCCGGATCTCGACTTTATTTAAGTCACGGTATTTCCAATACCCCACCACACCTCCCCACCCCATGGGGAAATCCCAATTTCGAGTCCGGCAATCGAGCCACAAAAGGCGATGGCGGTAGGAACCGAGGAAAATCGAATCTGGAAGTTTCCATCGACTGCACGGCAAAGCATACGAAGGTCATGCCAATCAGCCTCGTTTCACGTGGAACTGAGTATGTGCTTGTATCGGGAGATCCTAGGCTAGCGCCTCGTCAAGTGCCGAGTAGGCAGTATGGGATCCTGTAGTCGATTCAGAGTATAGTTTAGCCTATATTTTGCCTTCAGGCAAAGATCGCGGTGGAAAGTTCATTAAGTAGCCGAGGAACATGTGATATCTGCATGATTCATGCTGCGTAAGGTTGAGGTTTTCTTGGGGCTCGAAATTCGATTATTGGTTCTTGGCTTCCATTACTGGTTTTTGATCTACAAGAACTGCTCCTTTATCGTTCTTTTGTTTCAATAGTTCGTTTAGATTGAAGATCTTTTTATTTCGGTGGGATGGTCGCATGCTGGGTCTGTATACTTGGATGAACTGTATAGGGTGGTGGGTTGATTAACGGACCACGTAGCGTTGAACTACTGGGGAACTTGGTGCAGGGCGTCTTGTTTGAAGCCTTGCTGAACTGATACGGGAATCCTACTCTCAGAGCTCTTGGTTCGCGAAATTCGAAATCGAAATCGGTTACTATTCTTTTGTCTTCTTGTCGTTTGGGAATCCATTACGATGAATTTCCGAACATCCATCAACGCTCACCTCCGTCTTCCTCGGCCTCATCATTGGATAAATCGCTGGTTATGAACCACCCTTTACTGAAGTAAGCCGCCGCTGAATGACATTCCCATGTACGACTCGTCCGTTCGAGATATCAGACCCAGAAGGAACCAGTGATCCTTCGACTTTTGGATCAGGGAAATGTGGCTTTACACTGTCAAGCTATACATATACCGTTCAGGTAAAGCTGAAAGTAGCCACGGAGTCCATTATATTATGCCGCAGAATTAGGACTATCGGACATAGTTCGCGCGCTCCTCGAGACAGGTGCCGATCCCAATTCTGTCAACGACATTTACGGATCAGCCCTTTCAGGTGCCACTTTAGGAGGCCACGAAGATGTTGTTCGTATTTTGTTAGCGCATGGCGCTGATTCCAATATTCGGGGTGGCCTCTTCCACACGCCTCTGCAGACTGCCCTTGTGGAAAGAAGAGTCGATGTGTTTAAGTTGCTACTCACTCACGGCGCAGATATCAACGCCAAAGGTGGATACTATGGCTGCCCTCCAAGCAGCTACAGTAAGAGCATGGCCGGAAGCCGCCCTGGTGCTCATTGAAGCAGGGGCAGACGTCAATATAATGGCAGGACAGTTTGGCACAGCCTTGCAGGCTGCATCACGATATGGTCACTTGGAGCTCGTTGTGGAGCGGATCCGAATGCCACTGGTGGCTACTACAAGACAGCCTTCCAAGCAGCTGCGAGGGGTGGACATACTGAGACTGTTCAAATATTGTTGGAGCATGGGGCGGAAGTGCACATCGAAGGTGGGTTCTGTGGTAAACACTGAATGCTGCCCGCTCTCGACATAACTACGCTGTGGTTGATATCCTTGAAGCCAAACTCGCATTGAGGGATGCGGACAGGTCACCAGGATGATTGCGTCCAATGTTACTGCAAACTGGGGATAACTACGTTCGAATTGAAAATCTAATGCAAGTTTCTCTGTTATTGAATAATCCGGATATCACTGTGAAGACTGATTTATACTTTGACGGCGCCGTAGAAAGAGCAAAGCTTGACCGATAACTTTGTGCCGCGATCAGTGACCTGTATCACTGTAGCTTGTTAGAAATCCCCCTATGGCAAAAAGCCTACGTGTAGGTGCCGAGGATCGTCTTAGACATATACTCAACATAGCTATGATGGGTGATAAACGCAAGGTCAACTTTTACAAAGTCCGGTATTTTATGGTACAAGGACCAGAAACTGGGGGTAACCTTATGACTCTAGAAGTAGCTAAGCGTCTCTCGGCATTAGACAGTGTAGGTGGTACACCGATTTCCAGAAGTACTATTTTTAATGGTACCTCCTCACCTGACGAGTCGCCCTGACTAACATGCATCTGTACCCATGTCTTTGATAAGCGGATGCTTTTACATCGGTCGTTCGTGTTATCGATGTGCCTGTCCGGCTCCCAAATCTTGGTGCGCATTCTGACGCAGATGATGGCGATGACCCACGAGATGCCAATGCTGCCCATGATGTATGGTGCAATACGGAAGCTTCGTGTTGGGAAGATGGCCGCGTACAATAGCGAAATGCAAATCTGACAATCCCTACTGCTGCGCAATAGATGCATTAATAGGCCATCAACAACGTGTTGAGTCAGTCCTCAAATTTCTGGATACCCTCCTCACTAGCTCCCATCTTTGCAGTCGTCACCAGAGTTTTGGTCGGCAAGGCATCTGCGTGCATACCCATGTTGTAGTCAATTACTAAAACCAGCGTTTAGAATCTGGAGGTTATCGAGTGACAGTGTCTAACTTACTGGTGAGGTTTATGCCGCAGCATGCGAACAGAAATGCCTACGTAAGAATATCCGAATATCCCGTCGGGTTAGATCTTCCACAGAAAGAGCATAGCACATATCAGTGATACCAGCATCAAATGGCCGTCCCAGCCGACACTCAATCCTTTCTTCCATCGAGACATAAATCTTAAAACCCACAAAAACTGCACCGAGCACGGTCATCGAGAGCGGACATTGTCAAAAGGGCCAACCCAGACACCCATGGAGCTGGCCGTATATGAGTGCTGGCACGAGATGCTGAGCATGTATCTCGTCTGGGATACGGATAAGGTCAGTCGCTGGTCTTTCAGGAACTCTTCGCAAGGACACTTGTTAAACCGGTGGCTTTCCACACCGACAGTTCTCGCCCATTCTTGAGTGTGCCAAACTAGGTGGTTAAAGGACTTGAGCTGGCACCGAAGGAGTAAAGGGAGCAGAGTGGCATCACTGTGAATAGAGCGAGATAAAGTTCTTGTAACACAGTAGCATTGGATTTATGTCGAAAAACAATATAAACAGAGAAGACCGTGGATACCATTGCGAAGATCACTTGAATCTTAGCGGATCCACATAGCTGAACAGGAGAACGAACAAGTGTTCTGTTCGGAAGCTGGAAACTTCTCCCCAGGACTGTGAATAGTCTAAATTCTGAATTTATGTCAAGTCGTAACAAATCAATAGTTTGACATTGCATCATTCCGAGTTCTCGACGTCACTACGGCAGAAGGCGGAGAGAGAAGCTCCCGAGCTGGAAAGTGGAAAGCACAGGAAACACACAACTCCATCCCCGCTCCCCAGCCTCCTTCACGACCTCTTTTTTTTCTCTGCTCTCTTTTCCCCCTCCCTTGATCAACTCTTTGCTTGCTGCAGACCTCTGAATAACTCCCATCTCTCACTTCCCCGCGCCCCCTACTCTCCGCGCTCGGAATCTCGAGTCCCACCGCCATGGCTCCTCCTCCTCCTGCGAACTTGCCTCTGGCCGAAAGGCTGAAGGTTCTGGCCCAAACACTCCAGTACGTTTTTCCTAGCTGCTTGATGCGGCTACCTGCAGCTTCAATGCTAGATGTCAATGTACTAACCCGTGTCTCGCCGCAGGTTTGGCTGGTTCGTTGGGTATGTCGACTCTCCAGAGCCTTCGATGAACCCTTGCCGATGTCGCGATCGCTAATCATGCTCTAGACATTTGATGCTACTGCTCTCCGTCTTGCGCTACACCCTGTCTTTCGTCGTCTTCAACTACTACTCCTCATGGGCACGGTTCTCTTATCGCTTGGCGTTCGTCTCGGCCGCCGTGACCTACGGAATTGTCGTGTACAAGGGCCACTTTGCTCGCGGTGTCCACGGCAATATTCCGACTATCCTGGCTAAGCTCATCTCCGATGAGAACGTTCAATACCTTGGTAAGTAACTCGACGACAAGAGTTAGTATGTGATTTGGGGAAACTGACGTGATTGCAAATAGGAATGGCTCTGGTCTGGCTGTACTCGCGCCAGACCATTCTGGCTCTCTTGCCCTTCAGCGTGTACTCCGTCTTCCACGTTGCGACTTACAGCCGCATGTACCTGATCCCCACCCTGCAGCCCCCGCAGGGCGGCTCTGGCCCGACCTCGCCTGGCTCCCCGAGCTCCAAGACCCCCAGCAAGCAGAACCCGCTCGCCGAGACCATTGGCCGCTTTATCAAGCGGTACTACGACGCCAGCATGGGTGTGGTTGCCAATCTCGAGATTCTGCTCCTGTTCCGGCTATTGCTGGCTGCCCTTACCTTCTCCAAGGGTAGCTGGGTCCTGTTGGGTATCTACCTTGCTTTCTTCCGCGCCCGCTACGCCCAGAGCTCTTTTGTTCAGTCGGCCGTACGCCAGATTACTACTCGTGCCGATGCTTCCATCTCCCACCAGAGCACCCCTCCCCAGGTCCGTCAGGGTTGGGAGACCATCAAGGGTTTGGTATGCCAGGGCTACGAGGCCACTGACATTGGCCGCTACATCTCGGGCCCCACCGCTGCCAAGAAGCCGCAGTAAATTGATCGCTTGTCGTGTGACTAGCATGTGAGCTCAGCCTCGCATTCTTTCACGGCGCAACGGTCTTGAAATGGAAGATAACGGGTACTCGGTAGTTACCACTACAACAAATGGTTGACTGGGAATGTACTCCCATTTGGTTAACTTCGGGAAGAGGGTCGAGGGGTCTGTGTGAGTAGGTGGCAGTGGAGGTCACTTTGTAGAAAGAGGCGGACGTGGAGGAATCCCGCCATGATGATGCTATACGCAATGCAACGCCATGTTCTCTGTTTCTTTTGCCTAGAAATCCACAAAGCCTTATTTTGTATTTGTCCTTCGCCACTTCATATTGATGTTATCTCTACAGTGATGACGACGATATATTCTATTCCCGACTTTCCTTATCTAGGACCAATTGACCCGAGATTAGCAACGTCGGATCGGGCTAATTGAACTTTGCTATTCTTGTGCTACATCTATTACCTTGGTCTGCCTGTACCTAGGTAGACAATTTCCACCCCGTAACCCAGTCCTTTGCATCTCGGTGGATCGCTTTGACACCCTAAGGACATCGAACCACGCCGCCAATTCCTCAAACCACTTAGCGCTTCCAATCCACATTCTCCAGGCGCTTTACCTGATAGAGCGTTAGAGGCGCAAATCACGTTATCGTAGCCTTCATGGTCTAGTGGTAATGACGTCGGTCTCATACTGTGAGCATCGCACCTTGACGATCCTGTTAACAGGGTTGCCATCCGAAGGTCGCCAGTTCGATCCTGGCTGAGGGCATTTTTTTGAGCCTTTTTGCTGTGTAACGGGTGGTCTTTTCAAAACGCTCAGAGATTATGGTAATGAGAATTTTTGGTTTGTCTAGGTTCAGTTGCAAGTTAAAATCGAGGGCAATGGGATAATTTCTTAGTAACCATGACCGACTCCGTTCTGTCGCGCAGTCCCAGAACCTTGGATGTACCAGAGATCCCGCCAGTTGGGTATGGCCTAGGCTATTCTATAATACATTTTATGTTTATCTGAATTTCTTAAATATCCAAGTTTTCGAGAATTCTATCTTTATTTCAAGCTATACCTTGGGGCTGTATACTAATCAGCAGCAACCAACGGCTTTGTGCATGCTGATAATGTTCATATTCAGTCCGCCCATCCTTCCGGCTCAGTCTCAACGGAGGCACGTGGATACGACTTTCCGCTGTTATCTTTGGATGAGTTCCAACAGTCTTGCACGCTTTTCTGGAAATCTTCATCATCAAGATCCTGTGACAACTCCACCCTAGACGATAGGAAAAAGGTTAACGGAGGACATTAGAACTCACGTAAAGCACACGAATACGCTCTAATTAAAGTTTGGTTGGTAATGTTAGACAAAGCAAAATACTAAGATCTCGTTCAAAGTACAGCCATCTTGATGAGGTTATTGTGTAGACAAGTCAAACTTGAGATAGGAAGTATGAAAAGAAAGGAGAGAGCTTAAACCGATAGGCGTCCTTTTATACTTAGCAAAGCGGACTGCGGGGTATTTCAGCTCCTGGACCCGAGAGATCCGCTGTTCAGCTCTACACAGTACACTGTACAGCCACAGATCTATTCCCGACAAGCCAGTGACCAGTTATTCTCCTGCTCCACCAAATTCAGCTGAAAATATTCTCTTTCCACCTGGTTGGCCACGGTATTCGAGGCTTACTTGAAGTGGAGTGGGATGAAGTGGGGTGAAGTGGGTTGGAGTTGACACGAACGTGATGATATCAGACTCGGGGCCAGAGATTGGTTGAGGAACTGCATGTTCATGGCCTGTGACCTGTGACTGAATTATCGGCCCCAGCTGAGGAATTACAAAATGCAAAAGCAGTACATGGTGTCCCCAACATGAGTGGCGAGCGCCCTCTTAGTACAGTAGCATGGCTTGACTTATCTTTCTGTATCTACACGCAGGTGGAATTAAGCCTAGCTCTAAGTGTATAAGAACTCTCGTACAAAAGGACTCTATGTCAGCTCGTACAGCCACCGTGTAAACCCGACGATCACCCGAGATCTCATTGCGTTATTGTACAAAGTTACATACACATATATACACTTGGACCCTATCTACATGATGATGCAACCAGAGGAGCGACGTCGGTGAGACTCAGATTGCGTGGGTCTCACTACAGCATATCCCTTATCCATGACAGCCATGTATCTCTTTTCCTCTAGAAAGGAGACATTTCGAAGATACAGCTCCTCATCTGACAATGTCTTTTTTGTGCCACCCTCCACCAAGCTAGTCTCAAATCGTAGCCGAGGACTGAAAATTATGTCCTGGGGATCAACCTCGCGTTCATTCTGATACAGTAGAAGTGACCTCCACCTAGGGTCTTCGGGAGAAAGACCAGGGCCGACGTCAATCCACCTGGTAAATATCAGAATCACGTCATGAGTGCCCAGGTCTCGCAGCTCGATATGCCATTCCGTGTTACATTTGGAACACTTTCCATATTCAGCTGCTTTGGGTGCACCAGAGCGGTAGGCTGAAATATGAGAACTGACGCAGTCTGAAAAGTTGGGCGTCCTGTTTGCAATATGTCCACACACCCAGACAGTGTTTCCTTGCGGAAGTAACCTCGAGGCATTTTGACGCCTCACTACTGCCAAGCCTTGGATGCGCAAGCATAGGCTCGGTGCCGTCGGACAAATCCGGGCTTCGATTGACGTGAGGCATGTCTTGTTCTCGCTAAGATGCTTTTCCTCTGGGGTCAATGCTGAGGTATTTGGTGATTGGGGTGTGCTGTTGCTGCGTAGGCGATCCACCCGCACTTCAGTGTGAAAGAGCGAGTCGGTAGAGATACCGTATTGCATCCCGTGATAGAACCGTCTCATGGCCAGCTGAACATGAGTAAATTGAAGTTCGTAACCACACCATGCTGGATAATATAGACCTGCGAGGCCCTGCGTCAGCCACCGGTCTTCGTGATCTTCGCTGCCCAGAGAATGAAAGCACTTGGGGTGTACAAATTTTGTTGGCGAAGGAACATTCTTTGAAAGGTGGAGCCGCAAGCAAACGGAGCATAGGTAATATTGGGGCAGATCGAGTGAAAGTCTGGTCAAAAAGAGAGACCTCTCATCTCCCATAGCTCCGGGAAGACCTTTTGGTAGTCGGTCTTCCAAAGGAGTACTGTCGGAGACAAACAAGGCCATCAGGCTATGGTTGCAAACTGCGAGACATACTATATCGGCAGGTGACAGAAACTCTGAAATCAACAGAAGAAGTTCGACTGGAAGGCCGATTAAGGTAGTGGGCCGGTTGACAGAAGCATGATGTCCAATGCTTCCAATTGGAGACATTAGAGGGAGTAGTTACGGAGAAAAGGCAAGTAAGGAATATAATTCATGCAGGAGGACGTTATCAGTCCGGCCGTTTGTCAAGCACGTGGTTGGAGATAAGGAAGATGCGGGTTTGAGTCAGGTGATGCCTGAAAGCCTGAAAGCCTAAACACTGCTACTTGAGGAAGGCGGTCTCAAATGCCGGAAAATGGGCAATGACGCTTCTGCTGCCTAAGGCAGGCACAGGGCGGAGAAAAGAAAAACACCACCGACCAGAATTTTGGTTCGGGCCCGAGGTTCACAGAGAGATATCTCATTACTCACCTTTTTCCTTGTCACTCCTTACAATTCCATCTGGGGGCTGCTCCTCTCCTTTCCTATTCGGCATCCCCCACATCACCTTCCACAGCCCCGACGGAAATCGGCGGAGTCTCGGCCCATATTGCCATGAGCCTGACCTCGCGAATGCTCGGCCTGTTCTCGACAACAGCGACCTCGGACTCGACTACGACCAATGCGTACAATCTCGCTGGCTCGGCAGTGAACCACCCGCGCCATGTTCGGGATGAGGCTTTAGTAGAGGACGAACCCCGTCCCCCATATGCTCATGTACGACTCATCTCCGATGATGGACAATGCGCATTGGATCAAATGAGAGCTAATATGAATCGAATGCGTAGGCAATGTTGGCGGGTGGTACAGGGGGCTGTTGTGGGGACATGTTGATGCATTCGTTGGATACAGTCAAGACTCGACAACAAGGCGACGTGACTTTCCCACCCAAATACGCATCGATGGGCTCATCGTATGCGACAATCTACCGGCAGGAAGGTCTCTTTCGTGGTTTATACAGCGGAGTGACACCGGCTTTCCTGGGATCATTCCCGGGCACCGTGATCTTTTTCGGAGTGTACGAATTCACCAAGCGGTTAATGTTGGATTGGGGAATCAATCCCAATCTGGCCTATCTATCCGGCGGTTTCTTTGCAGACTTCGCTGCTTCGATAGTCTATGTGCCGTCCGAGGTGCTGAAGACTCGACTCCAACTGCAGGGTCGGTACAACAACCCGCACTTCCACTCGGGATACAACTACCGCGGCACAACCGATGCATTCCGAACCATCGTGCGACAAGAAGGATACTCGGCCCTGTTCCACGGCTACAAGGCGACCATCTTCCGCGATTTGCCATTCTCGGCCCTGCAATTCGCCTTCTACGAACAAGAACAGGCGTTGGCTAAGGAATGGGTCGGCAAGCGAGATATTGGACTAGGATTGGAAATATTGACGGCCGCGACCGCCGGCGGTATGGCTGGTGTCATCACCTGTCCGCTGGACGTTGTCAAGACGCGCATTCAGACCCAAGTGAATCCTGAGAACACAACCGGCTCGTCAGGCGCGAAACATGCCGGCGATCACAGACCCAAAGAAAGTCCTCGGCCCCATGCGGCATCGTCGCATTCCCACGCGTCGCAGACACACTCGCGACCGATTTCCACCTCCTCACCCTCCACATCGGTGTCACCACCGGGTGCACCGCGATTAGATACATCGTCCGTGTTCACAGGCCTGAGGATGATCTACCGCACTGAAGGATTTGCGGGATGGTTCCGCGGCGTGGGCCCGCGTGGTGTGTGGACCAGCATTCAGAGTGGAACTATGCTGGTCATGTATCAATACCTCCTCAAGCAACTCGAGTCCGGGCAAGGGCTGGATGGAGACATATCATCGCTGTGAGGACCTTCTTCTAACTGCATTTACTGGGAGGACTTTCATTTGGGCGGCGTTTGGTCAATTTCTTTGAAGTATTCTTGGAGGAGTGCTTTTTTTTTGTATACTCCCAGCCTTTCTTTGATAGACATAGAGAGTGCCCAGGTGGCCCCCCTTTGGGCCACAGTGTACCATAGCCAGAGTATTTGACAGAATATCAATACATAGAATTGAAAGAAACAAAGTATTTTTAATACTTAGCTATTCGAAGTTAAGTCAAAGACCGAACGGTTCAAGAATCCGAGAAATCAAACAAAGACGCGCTAGCGTGTTTTGTTTTGGCGATCCCGCGTAAACAACATTCAACTTCAATTTCAATTCCCCTCCTCCTTGCATCTTCACCTGCCCGCGCCCCTCTAAATTACTAAGTCAAAAATTACATTACCTCTGAATTATTTGATGCATTGGTCGGTCTTTCCATCTGATCTCTCGTCTCGAATCTAACCGCGCAGATATCGCAATCATGTCAAGCGGTCTACCCTATCTTAAGTCGCTGCGCAAGCCCGACCTGATCGAGTTCGCCGAGCGCACCGATCTCCAAGAGTATGTTTACACCTGTCGCGCGAGTGCTGCAAATACTAAAATTCATGCAGGTACGAGGACTACAACAAGACTGATCTCGCCACCGCGCTGGACAAGCACCTGAGTGAAAACCGCTCCATCTTCGGCAATGACAAGAAGCTCGGCAAGTTCTACGAGCGCCTGGCTTCAGGGTCGCCCACGAAGACGCTCGCAAAGACGCCTGCGAAGACGCCGTCCAAGCGCAAGTCCGAAGCCAAGTCCGAAGCCAAGGTCGAGATTTCGCCCGTGAAGAAGACCCCGGGTCGCAAACCCAGCGCGAAGGACGAGGAAAGGTAAGAAGAGACCTCCCTGCTCGAGCGCGTCGCGCAATGACTTTGCGACAGTCTACTAACAAATGCGACAGCTCCGACGACAGCGCCGAATCCGCCAAGCCTACCGGAGACTCCGGCAGCTCAACGCGCTCGACGCGCTCGCCGCGTTCCCCACAAACCTCTTTCGACCTGCCGGCCTCGCCGGCCCTGGTGGCCGCGAGCATTGATCGCCAGACCACCAGGATGCGCGAGGGTCTAGAGAATGCTTGGGATGACAGTGGCCTTCTGCAGCAGTCGTACCGCCTACGTGAGGCCCTGAGCAGCCTCAAGGCCGTTGAGACCATCATCGTCTTCCTAGAGGCTGGCGCCATGCTCAGCTCGCTCTTCCCGCCTCGTCACCTGGCGACTTCACCCGCTGTAGATGCGATTCATCTGCCGGAAGTTAGGATCCTAGTTCCCGATCTGTTCGTGCTGGTCACCGGCGAGTTCTGGGCTCCCCTCGCCCTGTGGTTCCTCACGAACCTCTTGTTACCTTTGATCGCTGCTTGGTTCTTTAATTTCAGCTGGAGCGCTGCCACTGGTGGCCGGACTGTTCGTCGTGGTCGCTTGGCTGCTACTCGTGCTAGCTTTGACCCGCTCACCTTTAACATTGCCAAGGCGCTGTTGGTGTACAAGGTCTTTGTGGACCACTTCAACTACTTTGATCTCTACAGCAACTATACCATTCTCAAGGTCAACGCTGTTATCCCTGGTGGGTGGAAGGGCATGGTGACCGGAAGTGCCATCGGGGTTATCGGTACTCTGTACGAGGCCATCTTGCGGCGCTCGTAGGTTCGCGGTCTTTGCTGCGTCTGCCCTGATTTGTACAGGTGGTGGGTGGCTGGTCATCAGACCAGCATGGGGATTCCTTTCCCTAAATCGGGTAGTGCGGAATGATGCGAATCTGCTCGCTTTTGTCTTGATTCCTTTCTCTTGTCTGTCCGTTTTATGTTGGTCGGTGTACAATCAGACTAGTATTCCCCGTTGGTGATTGATATCCTCTGTTTTTGGAGGCGTGTCGTGGGTGCTCAGTCATGGTATTTGGTGTTTGTTCCTGGTTTTCAAGGAGCTCGCGGGTTAGGGTTCGATTTTTAGTCTCCGGGATATGCGACGATGAGAAATGTTATATTGGGTTCTGCTTCTTTCTTCCTTTATATGCATCGCTGGCGTCAGCCAGACAAGGTGCCTGGGTTTGGGTTATTTTCTAATCTTGGTCTGTTTCCTGCTCCTTTTTCCCGGCCTCTTCAATGCGTTTTGTCTTGGCTGAGTCTATAAGGGGTATCAACAAGCCATTATAGTAAAACTCTGGGACTTATTTCTTCCAGACATGGGGAGAAAATATCATCCCCTCTTCAACCTCTCTGCCAGCTCCACCGTAAATAACACTGGCACCGATGTCTCAACCTCCACGGTATCCGCACGGATATGGTTGCTAGTTGAGATTTGGCCTCCGATCTCTGTATGCCAGTCCTGGACGTCCCATTCAAAGCCCCGTGTAGTGATCAAGGCAGGTGCCGAAATAGGGATGATGCCGATGTTCTCTTCAAAGAAGTACTCCGGCTCTTGCTCGTCGCGCTTCCGTTTCCGCAATGCCTCACTCGCATCGGGCTGTGACTCAAGAGGCTCAGACTTGACGTCTGCACGCTTGGTTGCCGGTGTGCGGATGATATTCTTCCCTTGTTGCAGGATGAAGGTAATGCTCTCCTCAGAGACGAGGTAGAGGTTTCCACCCGCAGCAGGCTTGCTGTGATTCTCGGCATTGGCCTGATTGGCTTCGCGGAGTTCTCTCTGATTCTGTGTCATCATGTACAGATGATGGATCTGCGAAAAGGCCTGATCGACGCGGCCGCCTAGGCCTCCCAATATCACGATCTCAAGAGTCGGGTTCCGCGTTATTTGAGACGGTGTGCTGTTTCCAGCTGCATTGACTTTCTTGGTCGCAGATTTTGCCTTCTGCTGTCGAGGCGAGGCGATGATTTCTGCGATATTCGCATTCAGATATTGCAGACACTTGGTGAAGTCTGTTGAATATTGATCTGGGTCTTCCACGATGGCCACACCCAGCTTTTCATAGTGCTGTCGTACTGACGGACGCAGAGAGTCCAAGTCACCGATTATTCTATCGGGTAACTATAGCTTTTGTCAGCTTATACATCTAAGATACAAGGACACTTCCAAGTCCAAACATCAAGTCCAAGCTAGCAGGGTGCCTACTTCTGTGCTTTCTTTCCCCTGCTTCTTCATCATATCATACAGCCGATTGGCACCACCGTCAGCGCATACGATACACGATGCTAGACACCAGTCAGAAAGCAAACAGAGTAATGCAGATGCAGTCCAGCATTGGACGAAACTCACCATGTTCACTTAATACCCCAAACGCGCTCTCATTAATCGGCTGATTCAAGATGAGCAATGCATAAGGAGAAGGACTTCCCGCGACACGAAAAAAGCGACTTGGATCCCACTCCATTGCGAAGCAGCTTTGATGAAAGGCGAAGGTAGTCGGATGCAACTGTGATCCGCGCAACGTGACTGGTTGGCGGCAACGTTAAACCTCAGGCCGAAATCCACTTCTCTTCCACCAACTTCGTCACTTCCGCGATCTTCCTTTCCTCTCCTCCCTCGTCCTCTGGAGGTCCTTCGCGGATTCCTATTCCTGTCCTCTGCAATTCTTCCAATCATGTTCCGTTCCGTCACTCGAGCGCTTGCCCGCGCGCCTGTTGTCGCCCGTGGCCCGGCGAGCACACGATTGATAAGCACTGCTCCGACGAAGACGAGAAGCTGGAAGAATACCGTTGTTCGCCTGGGTCTGGCCGCCGGTGCTGTTTACTACTACAACACTAGCAGTGTGTTTGCGCAAGAGCCATCATGTATGTCGTGTCGCGCTTTTTTTCATTCTCTTCTCTTCTCTTCCGGTACCTGAGGCGCGAACTGCTCGGAAGTCGCATCTCCGGTCAAGCTTGGATTGATTTGTGCTAACTGGTCTTCTCACAGTCTCTATCCTGAACTCTAAGCAGGAAAATACCGACGATTCCTCCCTCCCCACCCTTGACTCCATCACCCCCAAGGTCCGTCAAGAGCAAGCCGCTCGGCAAGAGCAAGCCGCCCGGTCTCAGCCGAAGCCTCCTCCTGCCTCTGAGGCCGAGAAGCTCGAGGGCGGCCTGAATGCCCAGGAACTCGAGGAGGAAGCTGGCGAGGAAGCTGCATTCAATCCCGAGACTGGCGAGATTAACTGGGACTGCCCGTGTCTGGGCGGCATGGCCCACGGGCCATGCGGAGAGGAGTTCAAGGCTGCATTCAGCTGCTTTGTGTACTCCAATGAGGAGCCCAAGGGCATCGAGTGCATTGACAAGTTCAAGTATGTGGTTACGCTATATTTTCCTTGATGCCGATGCTGACAATTCCATAGGGGTATGCAAGATTGCTTCCGCCGATACCCTGAGGTGTACGGCGCCGAGCTCGAAGACGACGAGGTTGAGGGCGATGCTCCCGTCCCCGAACAAGCACCTCCCGCCGCTGAGGTCGATGCCTCCTCAAGCCCCGACGAGAAGCGGGCTCGTGCCAAGGAGGCGAATGCCCAGGTGAAGGCCAACACTATCGAGAAGGGCGAGCACGCTGAGGCTGAGGCTCTTGTTCCCAAGGCTGCCCATGACGCTGCGAACAAGAACTAGGTGCATGTCTGCGACATCTCTATCGAGACGGTGCTGTATGTCCTGTCATGCAATGCAAGTCGGATCGGGTGTGTATTATACAACAAAAAAGCCCTCGCTGTCTCCCGCGACTATGCGTCTTCCTCTCCACGATCTTCGATCTTCTCGACATTTCCATTCCCCCTGCGCTCCTATGTTGTTCCCATTCTTGTCTCACCATGTAACTTACTGTATTGGTATGCGCTGTTGTGTTTCGGACACCAAAAGAGGTGAGATAGAATAGACTTGTTGCATCATGAATCTCTTTTGTCTCCCCTTATCCTGGACACCTCTTATGACGCCTATGTAATCACCTGTAGCGTGACATAGCTACTCCATGTCTTAATGACAATCATATCCGCAGTATCAGATGTCTTCATCTTTACCAAGGTATAAGAGTTTACCAATAACTCAAGCTGTACAGAAAGAGGTTACATTTTACGCAGCGAACTGGACAGGAATAAGAATATCAGTATTGCTTCTACCTAAAGCAGAGAAAGACGCCATGAAAGAGGACCATAAGCATCGCGTCGTGTCTTCATTCTTGTCTGCATCATCTTCTACTCGCCTGAACCCGTCTCCGTCGATATGTGTAGACGAGTTATTTCTCTTCTGATATGTCCGGGCACAGAGCCGGTAAGAGATACGGATCATCCGTAGGTTGATAGCATGGCGATCACCTGGAGTAAACATCCAGGGTGTCCCTGGCGACTTGATCCCAGGAAACGGTGGCTCCAAGGTAAAGCACATAGAGCTGTACAAGAACAGGTACTGTGACTCTTCTTGTCTTTCCGGAAAAGACAAGCCATAACGGAGATAAGGGGGTAATCCATAGTCCGTGGCATTCATTACCAGTTTACATCGCTGAGTTGGAGCTTGCGTGACCGGAAGGCGTTACGGCTGGCAGTGGACTTGTCTACTCGCTGGTTGGCGGGGATCCGTTTCTCGAAGGCTGGTTCACCTGTTAGCAAAGGTTGCATTGTATTTATACATGGACGACATACTCTCGACAGGCTCGGGCTCATTCGATGCCTCGTAGTTCAGGACGAGGTTCTTGATGCGCTGCTGCTCTTCCCGATCAGCCGCCTGCTGGCTGCGCATAGCAACAGCGAAGGTTGAGTCGGATGGCAGGTCGATGGTGCGAGTCTATGGGTTTTTAGCATAAACTTCATTAAAGTCTCGGGGTATATGTATTCTTACCTGCTGCTTGTTCCCCTTCTTCGTCATCAGAGAGAAAGCCATGGTCTTAGGCGCCACCGGCTCCGGAGCAGGCATAGGCGTAGGTGCCTCAGATGAAGCCTCGATGGACTCAGCGGATGCAGTGGATATAGCCTCGCGAGGAGGACGCTTCATAGGCAGAGGAATATCAAAGACGGCTTTGCGCTCGAAGCGTCTCGAGTCCACGCTCTCAGCCATCATCTTCTCAAACTCGCGATCGAACTCGGCCTCGACTGCAGGGTCTCGTTCCTCTTCCTGTCGCGTGACAATAATCTGCTCATCCTCGGAATCGCTCTCGTCCTCTGCGTCCTGATTGGGACCGGACGCCTCGGCTTCGTCGCTAGATTCGCCTTCGTCCTCGATTTCGGGAATCGCGTCTTCTTCCAGGCCCTCATCGGAGGAACTGCTCTCTGCGTCTTCTTCGTCGGGCTCGACGGGTCGTTCGGAGTCTGCCATGTTGTAGTTTTGCGCAACGGCCTCGCTGAATAGACGAGTTGCCTCTTCGGGATCGGTGGCTAGCTTCCATGCGGGTCGGAGGGTGGAGTAGGTATCCTGGACTAGGAAATCCACGTCCATGGGCATCGGGTCCTTAGTGAAGAGGTAGTACTGGAAGAATGTGAGGAAGAAATCCAGCTTCTTCTTCGCCGAGCCACGATCGAAGCAGTGACCACACGTATCGAGCAGAGTGCAGGCCAGGCGAACTCGGAAGAAGTCATCTGGAAGATCCAACGGGTTAATTCTTCCGGGGACAGGGGTACCGCCTTCGTGACCGAAAGTGATGATGCGGTACAGCGTGTCGAAGATAACAGGAGAGTCAATCAGTTTGTAGTTGTAAAGCTCACCCAGGTATTTGACCTCGGCAATGCGCTTCTGGTTGAACTTGAAGTCATTCAGCTCAAGACCCAGAGTGATCTGTTCCAGGATGTTGTCGACAATGCCAATGACAAAGTCCTGGTGATAACGGTAGAGGGCGCTGACAAGGATTGCCAGGAGATGAATGCTGCCGTATTTCACTTTGACCGGTTTGCTAAAGACATGTTCCAGGATTTCGACAACCTCCTGCTCCTCCCAATGGAGTTTGCGAACTGTTTTCAGGACCTTGGTATAGTTACGTTTATTCATGTCCAGGTATATCAGCCGGCGAATGTACTGCTCCATCGGAGTCCGCTCCTTTTGCTGGATGGCGGGCCTTGGTGGCGGATCGACATAGTAGATGGCATTTTCAATCACCATGCGCTCGTTCTGAGCCAAGTGCTGCACGGCCTTCTTGCGACTCAGCGTCTCCAGGAAAGATGCCATCCTCGGCGCAGTCTCCGGGTTACGCAAGAGGTAACGACCGCAATTTTCCAGGAGATTACCAATAATGTCAATGTTCATGCGCGAGAAATCGTCGAGGGAGACCTTGAAACAGTGGAAGATAATGTGCTCGGGCACCACGCCAAACTTGGTCAGTTCCGCCAGATATCGCACATTACTCATGCGCACTTGGCCCAGGAACTCCTTGGCTTTGCGCCTTTGGAGACTTCGGAATTCTTCGTCGAGGTAGGTTGTCAGTCCATGGGGTATATCTGGCAGATACTGTCCCAAAGTGGCTACCAAACGCGAATATAACGGCAAGAGATCGGTCCGTCCCCTGGGAATATCCGAGACGGCCTTGACCAGCCTGTTGCGAGATGCTTTCGAATTGACGAAGCAAAAGTCCAGGGCAAACTGATCCACTTGGTCCTTGCTTTGCAGTTCTGGAAGTTTGCTCAGTAAAGCATCGACCTGAGCGCCGACAGTCTTGCTAGCAATTGCGATTGATTGGTCGTCTGCATCTGTGGCAGCCTTCTCCTCCGATATTTCCGGCTTCTCCGTATCAGTCGAAGTATCAACATCACTCTTCTTCTTGGTGGACTCTTCCGTCTCGCCTTTCTTTTTCTTGCCATCTTCGAGTAGAACCGCGGGTACTTTTCCTTTCAGGTCAACGAGGTTTTCGTAGAAACGTCGTTCTTCCTCATCTTCCCAGATACCAGCACCATCGCCCTGTCCACGAAGGTAATCCGTGGTTTTCACAAGGCCGATTCCTCCACTTGAAGATGCATCAGCGGTTGGCTTTTCCACCAGATCGGGCATCTCGGCCCCCAAGGCCTCACAGAGCACCTGAGTATTAGCCACGAGCTTCTCCAGGGATTTGGTCTGCTTCTCGAAATTCGACTGGCGATCTTCAAAGATCTCACCACTCTTGACGTACGCTTCGGCGTTTCGGCGGCTCTGGTTTGCCAGCGCTTTCTGATCACGAACCACATGCGCTTTGACATCATCCAAGTACCGGTTCAGAATATTCTTAAAACGCTGCTGGGTCTTTTCTGGTGTCAATGGTGGATCTGCTTCGGCTGCATCCGTGGCGCCTTCCGTATCCTCTTGCTCGGCACCGGCCGTAGTTGTAGCGCCATCGGCTTCCACCGTTTTCCTGCCATCCTCAGAGAGTTTGGCACCGAGAATATCCCAACTGAAGCTCTTAACGAAGAGCACTGCAAGCGGCAAGTTGGCATGTTCACGGTCGTGCCCTAGTAGCTCTTTCAAGACCTCCAGCGGAAACGGCTCAGCCTGTTTATCCTGATCCTTTGTAGCACTCGTGGGCCTCTTGAGCGGGGCATCTGGCAATTTGCCAGCGATTGGAGAAATATTATCTTTGGCTTTTGCGCCGAGATCCTCTGGTCGCTCCACGTCATCCAGTGTCCTGAGAGCAGATACAAGCCATAGTTCCGTAACTATGCGCAGCAGAACCCGGTGTCGCGACAAGCGTTCCTTCTCCTCGCGTTCGCGCAGCTCACCCGTCAAGTTCTTGAGCGTCGCTTTATCCGGAGAGCTCAGACCGCGGCCGAGCAGCCAACCGATCTGCCTAGTAAATTCCGCAGGACCGAATCGCTGATGCAGCGCGCTAACAATCTCAACACCGACGGCGATCTCGCCAGGCGACTTGAGCTTGCACAGGCCTTCGTAGCAGGCGGAGATGATCTCGGACAGATACTTATGGAGCGAGAGGGTGCGGATGTCGGATAGAAAGGTGGACTGTGCGGAGGCGCTGATGCCAGTGCGAAGACGTTTAATGAAAGCGGTATTCTTCTTCAGGGCCGAATCGAGAGACTTGCTGACGGGGAAGACATCTATGCGGGTGGCGGGTCAGTAACTCAGAACTAAATCAGGACAAGGAATGACCGGGATTCATACCAGTTTCACCGGCCCAGGCCCTCTCATTAAGATCGCGAAGCTCCCCTATAGAGAAGAGGATGTCAGTAGCCGATCGCGGAGACCTGGAATGGCTCTCGCATACTTTTCTTCTGGCGGTCCATGGCCATGAGTACGGTCGGGGCCTCTTTCAATCGAGACCCTTCAGAATGTCAAATAGATAGAAGTGACGTGATCGCCACATTGGGGAAGGGGAAAGTAAGTGTAGTAGAGCCTGGCACAGAGAGAGGGTTGAAGCTCCTTCTCCTTGTGTGGGCGGGATGTTCCCAAGGCGGTGCGGAGATGGACTTTTTATGGATCCACTACGTAGCTAACCATCTCTCCATCTCCATCTTCATCTTCACTATGGCAGTGACATGATATTTTGAACTCAGCTACTAATACATAGTGCCTTTTACCATGTTCTCACTTCCTTCACTCTTCGCTTTTCATCGACCTTCTCATTTAGCGCTCTCGCTAAACCCAGACTCCCGACCCTGCTCAACCTGAATGAGTCGTTCCTGCATCTCGTGCTTCCGGTCCTGCTGATTCCAGCTCTGTCGGCGATTGAATTGGGGTACCCAAGTCTGGTTGGGGGCAGTCTCCTGCTTGGCAGTTCGTGGCTCATTGTTCTCATTAGAGACGGTCTGCATTAGAGGGGTTGTTTGCTCTTGAGAGCGATCTGGGAGTGGACCCGGGTGGCTCGTGGATTGCATAGCGTTTGGAGCTTAGAGTGTTTGTAGATGAAGTTTGTTTTCAATGATTATTGCAGTTATTAGATTGAGGAGAGGTAGTTCATAAAAGAAAGACTGGATCTGGCGTTGATGCGGGGTTTCATACTCCCAGGTGGCGAATATGGTGATGACGATGTAAAGATGACTTGGTAATCTAGAAGTACTCCGATAGCAGGGATTTATCAAACAAGTTTACAAATCGCAGGCAGTAGTTGGCAGGTAAATGCTATCAAGGATTTTCCCTTGTCCCTTCTAATCTCTGGTGGTCATCCGTCATACGCTAGCACTTGAACACACTTGATCTCGTCGTGAAGCTATCCCAAGTACCCTAAACACAACCTCTGCAATAGAAAACAAGCTGTGGCAGTTAAGATCAAGTAAAGCCGGCAAGTTGCGGTAGCATAGCTTATCTGTGTGGTAGTGAAAATACTCTAGCCCTAAGCAACATCCTCCAGATCAATACATCGTACTTGGAAGGTACCTAACTAGGACAGGGAGTCACAATACAAACACAGTATTAAGTAAACCTTTTAAATTTGGCAAGCTAACGTACAAGTCATGACAGCATCAACCCTCAAAAGAAGGCCGTAGCAAGCAGAACAAAAAGCAAGGTTAAGATACATGATCTGCATCCCATGATCCGAGGTTCAACAACCACAACACGCATCAAGCGCAATTGCACGCATAATTGAGCACCATCAGGATCAGAAGGGGAGAGACAGGTCTGGAAGGAAACATGGCAAACAGAAACAAACAGCCGTCGAGTCAGTCCAGGAAAGCATCACACATCAGAAAGCAGCTCAGTCAAGCCCCAGGTGACGCAAAGAAAATGACACACAAGCGCTGGAGCACCACACATCGTACACCTCCATGCGAAAACGGGAAATTATTTCAAAAGGAATCATAAAAGGATCAAAATCAGGGTATGCCTCACGCCACGCTATGCGAGTCACCCAGCCTTTAGGGGTGACCAAGAATACTGTAAATATGTACTGAGAAAGCCGATCTGATGGGACCGTAAAAGGGTGAGAAGTCTTCTGTTGAAGAGCCGGAGAGCCATGCAGATCATTTTGGCTTGCGCCAGAAGTATTGCTGTGATGTGTTAGCCTTGGCCCGATGGCCTGGATGGGGGTTTACATACCTTGTGCTGCTTGCGACAATTACGCAGACCGGGCTTCCTCAGGTTATTCACGACCGTCTCACGGCGCATCTCATCGTCATCAAAGTCCGGGATGTAGTAGTATTCGCTTTCAAGAGGCTTTCCCGCAGCATCTTTGCCTTCACGCGCAACCTTGCCGACGCACTTTGTACTTTCAAGGATGTGGCGAATTTCAGTACGGACTGGGCCAGAGATGTTGTGTGAATTCGACCTCCAGAACGAGGGAGGAAGGTTGTTGAGGATGGTGGAGAAGGGGGTCGAGGACAGACGGGAGAAAGCAAGCTGGTTCACAGCGTGATTACGCACTCGCTCAAAGGTTTCGTCTTCGGGCTGGGATCGGTCCTTGGTTGGAGTAGGGTCATCGTCCTCGTTTTCATCCTGACTTTTCAAGGGCTGCCGGGAAGACTGGGTGGGCTGAAGGGGCTGAGCCGGCAGTAGGCTGCGTGGCGAGCGGGCAGAGCGAACAGGCGAGTCGCCTGCACGGATAGAGGCCATACGAGGAAGCAGGTTTTCACCAAAGGGGCCAAAGGAGTGGATAATGGGGTCATTTTCCTCGTCATTATCGGACTCATCCTCAGGTCTACCGAAGTCGCTAGATTGCGAGCTCTGGAGAATTGCAGCGGCTCGGCGAGCACTATGGGAGGTAATTCCGCCAACTGTGTTATGGCGCTTCAAAGGAGAGCCTTCATCCTCATAAACCACAACAGCAGCACGTGCATGAGAGGGGGTAAATATGGGCGAGGATGGGGGGATGGCATGCTGCACGGCAGGCGACGGCGAGAGAGGGGAAGCCAGACGCTGATTTTCAGCAAACGGACTATCCTGCAGCACTCTCTTGGTTCGCTTCTGGGTAGGGGTCGCTTCGTCACAAGTCTGTTCCGAGTCCGTGGACGGGCAATCCTTCCTATCATTCTCACTGCGAGGCCATTGCACCAAAACGCGAGCCTCGTGTACGTCAATCATAATATCTGCATCCTTGATATCCGATGTAAACGTCTTCCCCTTGGCCAGGTCATACTTCTTGCCCTGGCAATGGATCTTAATCCCGTTCCATCCCATGCACATGATCTCAACCCTATCCCGGTCGAAGGGATTCGGCGCTGGCTTGTAGGTTGCCTTCACATGAACACGAGAGATCATGCGGCTAGCGGCCAATTGGTGCTGGCACGACGCACTGGATCGACCCATGAGCAGGGGCTCCCCGTTCTCGGGCAGCATGAGCGTAGGCACAGCCGACAGGGGAGCTCGTTCGGACGCGGCAGAGAAGGTACGACGCGCCGACACGCGAGCGGCGGGTGGTGAGGAGGACATAATATGGGTGGAGGAGGTCGGGACCGGGGTGGGATACATCGACACAGCGGATTCGCGTGCAACACGCTTTTGGGGTCTCGGAAGAGAGGGCGACGAGCTCAAGGGCTCAAAGGCAGGCAACAGGGACGCGGGACGCTTGACGCCAGCCGCTGAAGCCAGCGAGCTCCTGGACGGAGAAAGATCCATGATTGTAGAATGGTGCCAATTCCACACGAGCTCCTATCTTTTAGCGAGGGTTTCAGTCGAGCTCGAGGACTCGCGTCACCGTGTATTTATTCCTGGAAAACAGAAAGGATGGAGACGTGTAGAAGAGGACCAAGACCTCTTCAAGAGAAAAAAGTAGGGTAGGGAAAAAGGAATTGGAGGAGGAAAGGGAGAAAAGGGCTTGGGAGGAAAAGGTGAAGAAGGTGTGTGGTGGTGGAATGCCCTGGGGCCCTGCGCGGAAATGCACGCTTACAGCCCGAGACGCGTTCGATAGGCGCCGACGAGGGTTCACGGGCTCCACTACCCTTTCACGGTCCCAATTGATATTTCTTGAGCTACTTGTAGAAATGGTCTTTTGTGTTTTAGATGTGATTTTACAATGCGCGTGATGTTACGCTATATAGGACCCAAAGATTGGAGTTGTCGTCGTTCTATACTCGAGATCTGGCAAAGCGCGGTCGCGTCTGAAGTCACGTGTTGGTGGATCGTGACTGCACGCGAGTCGGAAGTATACAGTATGACAGTCTCCTCCGGGTATGTCTGGTAGTTAGGAATGGCATCCGTGACATCAAATGACTTGAATTTGGTGTCGAAGTGATTTGCATGCCTCACAAGAGTATGTCGCGATGTGGGTGGAATACCAAGGCTAGCTACCACTTGTATGATAGCTCCCGCTAGAAGGTAGACAAACGATGAATTATGCAATTTCGCACTATACCTATGAGACTAGGGATGTACTAGAGCAGGTGCTCGGTGTAGTTTTCAAATCTTTCGGACTAATCTCGTCACGTCAAATTCTGCTCTGCGGGTCTCAACACGCGTGGTGACCGTTACGTCCACTTCACCGCGACGGATAAGTGGAATAAGACACCCCAGTCAATGCTTTGGTATTTCTGTAATCTACTATGTTACGTAGGACAGAAAAAGGAATCGAGGTAGAGGATTTCACATTGTGCTCGCACCATTTGGTGACATTCGTCGCGGTGTTGAAACTTTCAAGACACTACATACTGGTAAAGACCGTCAAGATACCAAGCAGTTGGCTGACCAAGATTGGTGTCGCCACATCTAAGTACACTTTGACACATTTGTAAAAGCATCTTGTCTTGATGGCTCTCGTTTATTTAGCCCCTGTCTGTCTATTCTTGATTGGCATGGTTCGAAGTTGTGAAATACTAGAACCTACTTTCTTTCGAGTCGGCCAGAAATGAGAAGAAAACGCATCCCTTGTCGACATTTAAGACAATTGAATCTAATCTCTTGATAAAAGCCAAAGAGTTTAGCTTTCGCGAATCGCAAAAGCTAATTGTCTACAAAAGAGATATGTAGAACTCTACTCAGCTCTCCGCGTAACCCCTCAGCGAGGGGCATCCAACCTAAGTTCAATAGACTAATCCCGACAGACCTCGGGAGTTGCGCACCTACCACCAGAGATAGCAGTCACATCACATCTTGCCAAACAGTCTAAGAGAAGCCTTTCATATAATCCATCTGACAAGGCAATGATGCAATTTCGCAGATACGACGCCTGGGGAAGATCTAGCCATTGCCAAGACCGCTTAGATAGATCACATTCCAGATGATATCAGGAAGGAATTTGTTACTATGGAGATATCATAGTTTGTGGCTTGCCAAAGATCTTGAATCCATGTTTTACCATCGTGCTGAATGCACTAGGGATCGCGTGGAGTGTAGATCTGTTTCCTGGATGGTCGCGTCTTGGCGATGATATCACGGTCTGTTATATGGAGTGGTGAAAGAAGGCTTGTGAAATCATAGAAGAACGGAAAACGACGTAAAAGCGCAAGACCCAGAACCCCAATAGTATTCCATTTCAAGGACATAGACCAGCTGTGTCCATGGCTCAAGCGCTGCATCGAGTACTGGCAATCAAAGAACCAAACAACTCAGGTCATCTGGCAATTGAAAATATCGGAAAGACTCCTCCCATCGAACGATAGAGACAAAACAATGGACATCTGATAATCAGATTGGTTGCACTTAAGGTACTGGGATAAACCTAGCCATAGAGTCGCCTCGGGGTCGGAGGAGACACCCGGGCATCTGTGAAAGAAAAAGATAACAAGGACTGAATTTCCTCCCCGAAGGCCCACATCAAGTACAAGATAAAAATTTAAGATACACAGAATAAAATAACCCTTCAAGTAACAAACTGTGATATGGACAGAAGCGGCACCGGAGGTGAGTTGAGGGTTGGCCCTCCCCCCGCCTCCAATGGCGGATTCAAATGAAAAAAAAAAGATAAAAAGCTCATCCAAGTATGTGGACCTTTGTATTTTCTTGGGTCGGAAATAGGGCATCAACGAGACGCTTACTCGTAGAAGACGAAGTAGGCGTTGCCGGAGGGGGAGCTGGCCTGTGAAAGAGAATGCGGTTAGTCGGGGAATCGTGATAGGAAGACCGTCTTGCGGAACTTACAGTGCAGCCGTTGCCGCTGGAGATCAGACCCTCATTGTTGTAGAAGTTGCCGTTGCCGTCGTAGCTGCAGTTGTCGCTGATGTCGTCACCAACCAGCTTGACCTTGAAGTCAAGATCGGCATTGGTGGTGGGCTCGTTCTTGAACATGGAGAGCCATGTAGAGCCGGCGCTGTAGCCAACACCGAAGTTCATGGGGGCCCAGTTACCGATGGGCTCAGAGCCGTCACCCCACTGGCAACCCTTCTCGGTGGAGACACCCTTGTTGTTAACGTAGTATTGAGCGGAGGTAGTCTTGCCCTCCCACTGGAAGTAGGTTTCCCCGTTGGGACAGGTCAGAGGGTGGCTGCCGCCAGCAGTAGCGAGGAGAGGAATGGTCTCAGATTCAGTACCGGGGTAGTCAGTACGGCAAATAGCAACAATGTCGGACATCTCGTTGCGGATTTTGACACCACCAGTACCGGGGATACAGATCTTGCTGGAGAGATCGGGGTTGGTGAGGCGGAGCTTGCCATTCTCGCACTTGAGACCACCGACGGACTGGCCGGTAGAGCCCTGGGTAGAGGGCCACTGGGACTTCTGGTAACCAGCAGGGCAGGCGTACGAGCACATGGCGCCCTCGGTGCAGGAATCGCCGGAGACGGCGGTGACAATGTCGCTGATCAACTCATTCACCAGGGAGACGTACTGGATACCAGACCAGCCACCGAGGCCGAGGTAGTCGAGGGGAACGGCACCGTATTCAGAGGGGAAGGTACCACAGCTGAGCTCTCCATCGGGGAAGTCAACGTCGACGCCGGTGGCACCAGAGCTGGAGCTAGAGGCGCTGCTGGTAGCAGGGGCCTGAGAGGTGGAGCTCGAGCTGGAGCTGGAGCTGGAGCTGGAGCTCGAGCTGGTGGTGGGCGCCACGGTGCTGGTGCTGCTGGAAGACGAGCTGGTGGGGGTGATCGCAGCAGAGGTCTCCGCCAGAACCTGGGGAGCAATGGTGCTGGTCGGGGTGGGGGTGACGGTGCTGGTGCTGGAGCTGGTGCTGGAGCTGGAGCTGGAGCTGGTCGGGCAGGCAGCGGGGATGGGGGTGTCGAGCCACTCCAGCTTGTGCTCAGCGAGACCGGCGCAGGCGTCGTTCAGGCTGATGGCCTCTGGGGCGCCAGATTTGGTGGGGTCCATAACAACGAAGTCGTACACGGTGGGACCAGGGACTGCGATGGTGTTGGTCTCGGTCTCGACGGCGCGCTTGTGGAAATTAGCGTGGCCGTGGCCGTGGGCGGCCGCCAGCGAGCCCGCCGTGGCGAGAGACACGGCAACAGAGTTGGTGAACTTCATCGTGAGTGGAAATGTGTTGAAATTGGTGTCAAATTGTGAGTCTGCAAGTAGAGTAGTTGTGTCAGTGAATGCGATCACAAAATGTCTATTTCTATTGCTGCATTTCGTCGCAGCCTCAAGGCTGCCATTTCAGACCCCTCAAATTTGATTGCGCAATAAATGCCAGGCTACTGCGACAGAAGTCCTTTCTCTTCATCCACATTGTATCCTCCATGTCGCTCTGGGGTTATCATATGAGGGAACGGTCTCACGTACATCAACGGCAAGCCAGTCGCGCGCTTTGTAAAGGGCTGTACAGAGGGGAATAGAGAGAGCGACAGATGTTTCCAAATGAACGTGGTAGAGAGACGAATCCCTCAGGTCGGATGGGAAAGCTTCAAGGAGATAGGAAAGAGAAGGAGAAGAAGAGAAGAAGGGAACAGGGGCAAGAGGGGATTCGGGCCACAATACGGTGATACGCCCCACTGTCAAGCAGAGGCAACGAACAAAACAGCAAAAAGGGGTAAGACAAAGGGCCAAGTGGATCCCCGTCTTTTTTCTTTCTTTAATGATCCGTGGCCTCGAAGGGCTCGACTGCCTTGGCATTCTACCTACGGGGTAGAATACTGTAGTACCGAGTACTCAGTACCCAGTGTGCTCACAATGACCCCTATGGATCGATAGGACACTATGTACACTATGGATTCGATGAAAATGAGTATCATAGGCTGCTGCTCTGTACTTTGTAGATGACGAATTTCCGTTGTTTACCATCACAGTTTCCTAGAGATTGCCATTTCCAGGGGTCAACCAATCAACTTCTGCAGACAGGCAAACGCCAGGGGATAAAACCCACATCGTTGCCAGGCACACCAATCAAAGTCCTGGGAAGACTGACGAAATTTCTGGCGTATCCATGGTACCGATTGGTATTTCATAATTGCCTACTTGACCATGTTATTGCCACTCCAGGCCCTTTACTGCAGTAGGGAGTGTAGTGCCTATGACTATGCGCCTCTGTACTCCGTACTCTCCTCCCCGTGCCAAGCAACCGTTGCGGCGTGTAGCCCCCATAATGCTCCGCAAGGTTAAATCCGTGCTGATGATCTCACGCCAGGGTTATGTCTCCTGGCAGGCCCTGTGCTGCCTCTGCTGCAGGGGGAAAGTGCATCCTGCCTCCCCAACTTCCCAGCTTCTCAGCTTTTCACCCCAGCTTCCAGCCTCGTATGTCTCCGCCTGAATTTGGGTCTCGGGCGTGAGGCGAGCTAAGCCCGGAAGGGGCACTGTGCCCCTATACGTACGCCTGAAGCTCTGAAGGTCCGCAGGGATGACGACTTAGAACGACTGTTTAATCAAGACCGGACACTTCCCCAGACTCCTGGTTCTCCCGCTGAGAACTCGAACTAACGTAAAACTGAGGACACGCGTGCACGATTGACACCGACAATCAATCACGCTCGACTTCTCGATACACAACTACATAGTCCGCGGCCTTTTAAATGGCGATAAGCGTCGATCTGCAGGAATCTTAATCATCCACGTCATGGCTCCCCCGTGTCCCGTCCATTACAACTAGCCGTATTCCCCTGAATCATTACATACACCGATGACTGGGGTTCGTGCGCCTTCCATCCGAATCTCTAGCTTGAGATTAGCCGTTCTATGCTATAACTACAACTTGTCGAGTCAGCCATAGGCATCATAATAAACAATGATCGCCGAGTGTGAAGACATAAAAGAGTACTTTTCATTGAACCAATAGCCGACCTCATACTCTGACGATTCTTGCACCTATCGTAATGCTCCGGCCCTGGCCTGCTAGGTATGGCCCCGAGGAGTACGGAGTAGTCTATCCTCCTAGGTCTCGACAACTTTCTATAGCTTCTCTCACCGGCCTGACCCACGGACCCCACCGCATTAAAGCTGACGTTAGCTCTTTACCACATGTCTTTAGCACAAAATTGCAAGATTTCCTTACTATATGTTGTCCTCTGTTTTGCATCGTTTGTGCTCGCACATGCCTCGCCTTCCAGACCTCTGTTTGAGTCAAATGGTTCCTTGCGGCCTGCAAACAACCGCCTGTCTCACAGCCGAGGATTGCGAAAGAAAGAAAAATTACAGATTAAAAATATAAACCTAAATATAAATTGAAAATTTAAAATTTATGGCTTTGCTGTTTCCTTTTCAGCTGGACTGGACCAACGGTGGCACCGAGTCCACGGGTCACTATAAATAGCGGGCTAAGCCGCATTCCAAGATTAACACGCCGTGTGGCTCGCTCGGAGCCATGGTTTTCGATGGAAGAAGATCATTGAGGTGTTATCTGTGTGCTTTCAGGGTCTGAGACAAACGTAGACTTGACATGCGCCATGAACATGCTTGTAAAATATCTAACGCTGTCAGTTGTGACGCAGGTCATGTGGGACGTGGCAGCCACGCTTTGCAGTCATCATATCGTCGTTCAACCGTAGGGACCTACGGAAACTCGATTAAATATGCTTCAAGATTTATAAGTCACTAGCTTGATTAGCTGACTATCCTATGTACTGCATTTTTCTTTTGGTGAGGTATCCAAAGATCAGAAGGTTCCAAGGTTGTGGTGCAGATATGTCTAGATATATATCTAGCCTACTGAAGTTTCCTAAAACCTTAGAGCCTTTGTGGAAATGAGCCCAATTACCTGTCCCACCTAAGGGAGCAGCCACACACCTGGGCAGTTCTTAGCTGCATATTTTGCCCAAAATGCGTTGTTCATCCGCCCATAAAGCCGCGGGGACTTGAAGTGGACAGTTTCTGCCTCAGGCCATAACACGGGGTCCAGACTAACCAGATACCAAGCCCGGACAAATCGTCACCGCCTTCCGAGAATTTTTTTTTTTTTATCTTTGATAGCATCGCCGAAAAATCGGAGTCGAGTGTACAACCCGACAAGATGCCATCCTCTACTGCCCTCACCTCTAAGGTGTCCACTGGGTCACCGTACCAGCTGGACACACCCCAGGTTTGTCACGATTACCGCCCGGAAACCCAGCGCACGTACTAATTGTCGATAGGTTCTCAAAGCCTCGTCCGCGTTGCTGCGCCATATCAAGTCGAACCAGGAAGCGAAGGAAAAGTCCGCGACGAAGAAGACCCTGATCGGCGACAACGATGAGGATTCCGAGGATGAGGAGACCCCACTCAACAACGAAGCCATCTGGCTCATTCTCACCACCAAGAAGCATGTCGTGGATAAAAACCGCCTGAAGCCGGGCAAGATTACCATCCCCCACTCCCTCAACTCGTCGCCCTCGCTCAGTGTGTGCCTGATCACCGCCGATCCTCAGCGCAGCGTCAAGGACATCGTTGCCGACCCCTCATTCCCCCAAGAACTCTCCTCCCGAATTGAGAAGGTCATCGGTTTCGGCAAGCTGAAGCAGCGCTATCAGAGCTTCGAGAGCCGGCGCCAATTGCTCGCCGAGCATGACGTCTTCCTCGCTGATGAGCGTATCATCACCCGCCTGGTCCCTACCCTCGGCAAGATTTTCTACAAGTCTAGCAAGCGTCCCATCCCCATTCGCATCCAGAAGATCGAGAAGGTGGACGGTAAGCGGGTCAAGCAGGACCCCAAGAAGAAGGCCAGCAAGGAGGAGAAGCACGCTGAGTTTGCGGCTCCCCTGATCGTTGCTAAGGAAATCGAGCGGGCATTGCACAGCGCCCCCGTCCAGCTGGCCCCCTCCACCAGTACTGCCGTCCGTATCGGCTCGTCCAAGTTCACTGCTGAGCAGTTGTCAGAGAACGTTGTCGCCGTTGTCAAGGGCATGACCGAAAAGTTCGTTTCTAAAGGCTGGAGGAACATTAAGAACATTCACATCAAGGGTGCCAATACCACGGCTCTGCCCCTCTGGCTGTCTGATGAGCTGTGGGTGGACAATGCCGACGTATTGGAGGGCGACGAGACCGCCGCCATTGAGGATGGCGCCAAGGCCAACAAGAAGCGCAAGTCCACTGGTGACGAGAAGGCGATTGAGGGAAAGAAAACCAAGAAGTCCAAGTCTGCTGACGATGAGGACGAGTCCGCCGAGGTGGCGGCACGGAAAGAGAAGCTGCAGAAGCTCAAGGCTCAGGCCCTTGAGGATGGAGAGCCTGCCAAACCCGACGCATCCAAGGCTGGGAAGAAGAAGAGAAAGTCCACCTCATGATCAGGTCTAATTTGTTCTTTACCTAATGTTCTGCATGTAAAAGGTATCTTCGGCGTACAAAATATATCACGTGTCTTTCATTATGACTATATTCTGTTCACAATATGCAAATTCCCTATTCCAAACAATCCCCAGAGTGTAATTCCAAGTAGACAGAAGCAATATATGCTAGAATATGCCCATCCACTGCGTCATGGCCCAAGGTCCAAAGATCAGGCTATATGATGCCTGCATTAGCCGAGTCCGACCTCGGGCGGGCAGGTCTTGGCATCCCGACGATAACCACATCGTCAGATCACCGCGGATCGCCGAGATTCAAACTCGACCATCTTCCTGGCACATTGGAAGAGTAACACCATTTAACCAGCATTCTGTCATCGCCATGATTTCGCTCGCCAGGAACTCTGTGCTGCGGGCTGCCCGCTCGCAGATTTTCCCCACCCCGACCTTGAGGCAGCCCGCTTCGTCGGCGCTCGCCCGTCTCCTCTCGACCCTCGCTGTCCTCGAGCAGCGCGATGGCAAGCTGCAAAGCTCGTCCTTCTCCGCCATTGCAGCTGCACAGAAGCTTGGTGGCCCCGTGACGGCTTTCGTGGCTGGCTCTGGTGTTAAGAGTACCGCTGCTGCCGAGGCAGCTAAGATTAAGGGCCTCGAGAAGATTGTTGCTGTGGAGAACGATGCCTACGAGAAGGTATGTACTGCGTGCAGAGCTTCAGCAACGGCTTATTCTGATCTCTTATTTTTCCTTGCTCTTTTATAGGGACTCCCAGAGAACTATGCCCCTCTTCTCGTCGAGAACATCAAGAAGGGCGAATACACCCACATCATCGGTGGCCACTCGGCCTTCGGCAAGAGCCTCCTGCCCCGCGTGTCCGCTCTTCTGGACGTGCAGCAGATCTCCGACATCACCGGCATTGAGAGTGAGGACAGTACGTACACACCGGGCGAAGCAGATTGACATGTGACAGTGCCAGGTGCTAACCAACGGTGCAGCCTTCATCCGTCCCATCTATGCGGGTAACGCAATCCTGACCGTGCAGTCGACCGACAGCATCAAGGTGATCACCGTGCGCGGCACTGCCTTCCAGGGTGTTGAGACCGAGGGCGGCTCGGCGGCGATCGAGGACGGTGTGGACTCCAACGTCCCCGCTACGACCGAATGGGTTTCCGAGGAGCTGGCTAAGACCGAGCGTCCCGACCTGGCCACCGCAACCCGCGTTGTGTCTGGTGGCCGTGGCCTGAAGTCCAAGGAAGAATTTGACCGTATCATGTTCCCGCTGGCTGACTCGCTCGGCGCTGCTATCGGTGCTTCCCGTGCCGCTGTTGACAGCGGCTTTGCCGACAACAGTCTGCAGGTTGGCCAGACTGGCAAGAACGTCGCACCGCAGCTCTACCTGTGCGCTGGTATCTCTGGTGCTATCCAGCACCTGGCTGGTATGAAGGACAGCAAGGTTATTGCTGCTATCAACAAGGACCCTGAGGCTCCTATCTTCCAGGTTGCTGATGTTGGCCTGGTGGGTGACCTCTTTGAGAAGGTGCCCGAGTTGACTGAGAAGTTGAAGAACGCTTAAAGGGCGTGCGTTTTATATTATTTTTGTATTTGATGACCTATTGGGCAGGTTGCCATCTTTCTTTTTCTTTTTTTTTTGTGTTGAACCGTACAGAATACCACTTGGACAGGACTGGAGCCGACTCTCAGCCTAGTCATTTTGCAATATAACAACATCTATCACACAATTTGCGCTAGTAGTACTCGCAGACAGGTAAAATAACCTTCTATTATCAGTCCATCCTAATCTATTTCTTCATAACGATTTAGATTCAAATAGCGTGCAGCTCATAGAGATTACTAAAACGGGACTAGCGCGTCACCACGCGTCGGCGCGTCGACCGCGATAATCAGAGGGGGAATTGGCAAGTTGAACCATCCAATTGTCAATACACCAGACCCACGACATGACCGAAACGTTTGAATGATCCCCTCATCGCCCAATTTCCTCTCATCATTTGACCCTGCCCTCCACCTACACTCCGAACCCAGCAACGCACCCAACCCTCCCTCCGAATCATTCTCCGACGATCTCGAGGCAATCCACTTCCAGCGCCACGAACAAACTCGCAATAAAGTCGTGATTCAACATCGGGCCTGGAATCTGTCTGATGTGTTTCGTAGCGACGAAGATATAAGACCTGGTTCGAGTTCTAGGCCGTGTTGAAATGTGCTAGCGCTAATGCGAATTGCAGATACTCCGACGAAAACCTTCGACGAAACTCCTCGAAACATTACAGGAACTCCGGCTCGGACATTATCATTCCTCCCGTCATCGCCTCCTGTAACGAGTATGCCGTTCATATCATCGCCGGCACCTGCTGTGCTGGGCAATTCGGACGGAAATGCGCAGAAGAGAAAAGCGTCTAATGCCGAGGAGAGCTCACAGTCCACAGAGCCCAAGCGGCAAAAGTTCGTCGGTGGGTTTGTCGACGAAGATGACGACGAGGATGATCTCACTGCCCTGAGGGAGGAACATTTTGAGCTGCAGGAGTACCCGGAGCCAGATCCATCTGAACTTCCCGGGATCTTGGAGCAGTCGCAGATCTCTAGCCCTCAGCAGAATGATACCACGCCAACGGCATTGGATCCCCAACCTGAACTGATGTCTCGACCTGCACCTAGTGCGCCGAAGAGATTGTTACAGATCAAGACATGCACCGGCAAGTCGCACCATATTCCTCTAAGAAGGGCTCAGGCTTCACTTTCCTATGAGCGCCTGATTGCTAGTCGGTCTGAGACAGGCCCGGGGCGAGCAAAGAAGAGTTACTACGGAATCGAGATTCATAAACTACTGGACGAGGCCGCAAAGGAGACCAAGGCAAAGGCGTCTGAGCAGGCGTCCTTACCCCCAGTCCAGGTCTCGATAGAGAAGAACGAAGGAGATGCCAAGCAGAAGAAGATGGACTCTATGATGTGGACAGAGAAGTACCGTGCTCGCAAATTCACGGACCTGATTGGAGATGAGCGCACGCATCGCTCGGTGCTCCGTTGGCTGAAGGGCTGGGACCCAATTGTCTATCCTGGCTTGGCCCGGTCTCAAAAGAAGAAGGCCGGTCAAGATGATGAGGAAGAGCGCGTGCATCGGAAGGTACTCCTGCTCAGTGGACCACCTGGACTGGGAAAGACCACTCTTGCCCATGTCTGTGCCAAACAAGCTGGCTATGAGGTTCTCGAGATTAACGCCAGTGACGAACGCAGCAAGGATGTGGTCAAAGGTCGCATTCGAGATGCGCTGGGAACGGAGAACGTCAAGGGTGCCAATGTCGAGGTCGGCGAGAATAAGGTCCGCCGGGCTGCGAAGCCCGTTTGCGTTGTTGTCGACGAAGTTGATGGTGTTGTTGGAGGTGCTGGAAGCGGTGGCGAGGGTGGTTTCATGAAAGCTCTCATCGACCTTGTGATGCTCGACCAACGGAATTCAAAACAAGCAGAGAACGGTGGGAACCGTGGCAAAAAACGGAAGGGCGATACTTTCCGGTTCCTTCGGCCTTTGATTTTGATTTGCAATGATCTGTATTCCCCCAGTCTCCGCCCTCTGAGAGCTTCATCCATTGCCGAGATGGTTAATTGTCGGCAAGCTCCGTTGGAGAACGTTGTCAATCGAGTGAAGAATATCTTCGCTCGGGAAGGCATCCCCGCCGATAGTGACGGAGCCCGAAGACTCTGCGAAGCTGCCTGGGGAATGGCAAGCAAAAAACAGCGAGGTCTCAAGAGCTCCGGATCTGCCGAGGGCGATATCCGCAGTGTGCTCGTTGCTGCAGAGTGGGTGGCTCATAAACTCCGGAACGAGGGCTCGTCCATGCGACTGACTCGGAGCTGGCTGGAGTCGCGAGTCCTTAACGCTTCCACACAAGGCGGTTCTTTCTTAAAGGAAATGAGCCGTGGTGGTGTCCGCGAGATCGTGAACCGCGTCTTTACCGAAGGCGCTGGCTTTCCTGAAGCTCCCATGGGTATGTCCTCTTTCCAGGACAAGTATGATGGTCCAAACCCCAAGGTACCAGCCGGCGTGGCAGACTTGCGAAAGCGACACGCTATCAACCGTCTTAGGGAGATGGTGGATGCCAGTGGTGATCATGACCGATGTATCACCGACTGTTTCGCCGCATATCCCATTCAGCAGTACCAAGATGATACCTTCCTCTCGAAGCCCTGCGATGCGTACGACTGGCTTCACTTTCACGATTCCATTTCTCATAAAGTCCACGCGTCTCAGGAGTGGGAATTGGGTCCGTACTTGAGCCAGTCGGTCCTCGCGTTCCATAATCTCTTTGCTACAGCCCAGGGAAAGAGTGAAGCTGCTGATCATAAAGATGGAGACGAAGATGCTGAAGAAGAGCACCCATTCTCCGGGCCCAGGGCAGAATTCGCTGCATTTGAAGCACAGAAGGAGAACCGTGCGATCCTAACCGGATTCCACTCGTCTCTATCCGCCTCAATGACTCGCATGTTCCGCTCCACTGAAAGTGTAGTCACAGATCTGCTTCCGCAGCTGATCCGCATGCTATCACCAGATGTCAAGCCGGTCATCGTGCGTAGTGGCGGCGAACAGCGAAGTACAGCGAGCGTACGCAAAGAATCAGAGCGCGCTCTTGTCCAATCAGCCGTGCGCGTCATGGCCGGAATGGGTGTAACATTCGAGAAAGTCCGAGTAGAGCACGAAGGTGGAGGCCACGGCGGATGGGCCTACAGAATGGAGCCGTAAGTGGAACCCAATTTCCATACTTGACGGACACTGACAGATCCCCAGACCAATTGATTCTCTCGTGGCATTCTCGAAATTGAATACGTCCGGATCTTCAAGCGCCAATGTCCCCGTTCGTTACGCCGTTCGCTCAGTCCTGGACCAGGAGTTCCGCAAAGAGACCACGCGCAAACAATTCGACGTGCGGGACGCCGTTACGGCCAAAACGGTCCTTGGCAAGTCTCCCAAGCAGGACGCAGCTCGGAAGGCTATCAGAGAAGGTCTTGTCAAGCGTGACTTCTTCGGCAGGGTGATTGAGGAACCTGTTGGGGGGAAGGATACCGAGGGGTCCAATCCGTCGGACGAGACGTCCAAGGCTGGGAGGAAAGTGTGGGTGACGTTTCATGAAGGGTTCTCGAATGCAGTTCGCAAACCCATCTCGTTGGGCGAGTTGTTGGCTGGGCTGTGATTTTGGATGTTCTTGGCATATCTTATGGAGTCTTATATCAGCGTGGTTCTTATCCAGAGTACTCTATTCAAGTTATTGTTTGTAATCATATGCAAATGCGTAATGTTACGCTGAAGTATTCCAGAGGAAGATCAATTAATTCACTGTAACGAATTGCTGAATATCAAGCAAAGATCACATCTAACCAACAAGCTAGTAATGTCCCCATTAAGTAAAGCATAGCATCTCGAAAATCATAAAGCACCAGATCATGAAACGCAACGCAAGCAGTCAAAGTCGGCATAAAATATCCAGGTCATCCAATCGTCATAAAGGAATTCAAAAAGGTGGTATCAAGGAAAGCAGGCGCATTATAAACATAGTCGATATTTTGGTGTAGGCAAGTTCACCGTAGGCTCAAGTAGCTAGCGATGGCTTCATGGTGCGTAGCCTTCTCGGCGTAGTGTGCATCGGACCTGGTGGTGTACTTGGGATCAAAGGCCTTGGAGAACCACTTTTTGCTGGCCTTGAAGGAGCCCTCTAGTGTTGTTGCGGTGGAAACGGTGGAATGTGTGGAGGCGGTGCTTGAAGTAGCGCGGCTGGAATGGTTGGAGAGCTTGGGGAGAGCAAGCGCGTTTGCCATTATGGATGATTGTTCAGGTGGTTTGGTTGTTAGGTTGTTGAAGTCAAGTGGATGCTTGTTTGGTGTAGATGAGAAGAAAAAAGAATGTTGGGTACTTCTAGTTTTGTGAAGATCGGAGGAATGTGATTTGGTTTCTTTGCGATGATCTTTGGATTTGATGCCCAGGTGGATAGGTATATTTATCCCATGGGAAAGGGGTCTTATATAGATGAACCAGGCAGTACATGCTGCGCCTTACTCCGTCCTTCACCTAGGCAGTCCGAAGTAAAAAGTCCCCAAGAGGAAATCACTGGACAAAAGCCATAGACCCACCCAGCAAGCCATGACTGTGACTCAAAGCTCAGAATAAACTATAATAGCTCTAGATTACATATACTCACCTAAATATCTAAGGACGTCGCAGCCATGTGGAGCCCATAATGGAGCGTCGGAGTAGAATCTTCGGAGTTCGATGATCCACGAGTGGGCCTTTACACGAGCTCATGATGCGCAGGGCGTCCATTGACGGCTCTAGCCAAGGCCCTTTGACCATTACAGTAGGACCGACAATCCAAACATTGCAAATTCGACAAACTGAAGCAGATCCCAGCCTCAGGGAGAGACCGCTCCACAGCCCCCGAACCGGGGATATTGGGGGACGTGCTAAGTCCCGTTTCTAGGCGGTTCGCATGTCTGAAATCTGGATCTCAGGGTACTTCCTACGATATATAACCAATAATGACTACGAAATACGAGCGACAGGGCGTAGACGATGCTCGGCGCTTGGTGGCTTTTGCGTAACCTGAAAATTACGCGTCCGCACCAAAGCAAGTCTACAAGCCTAGAAGCCAAGATCTAGAGCCTGAGAGTTGAACTCCGAAGGCCCTACGAATCCAGGCTGTAGATCTCGGCCCCACTATGAAAAAGTCGCTGTGCTACCATGCGGATTAAAATGGAGCTGGTAGACCTGGCGAGAACTCCATCCCGGCTATCGGCGGCCATCATTCAGGTGTACATAATTGGGTACATATCAAGGACTTGTGCAATTATATGCCAAGTACGTGATCTGGTCATCACGTTGAAAGTCCTGATTCCCGGGCGTGAACGAGGTGCGCAGTGCGACACGAACTCCCTTGCGCGACTGAAGCGCAGGGCTTCACAAAGTCATTAGATGAGGCATCAGCGATATTGATTTTACATTTGCTCAGTTCCAAAGCAGTAATGACATCAAAGGCGGCGTGACCCTGCAATGCCGAGGTTTACTCCGACGCTGAGTTTTTACTCCGAAATGTAGTCCGAGGCGATGCGAGGATCCTGAACGGTTCAACTAGCGACGCTACCTGATTCAGGCGAGGAAAAATTCTGATCTGAGAAGTATTTCTCATGGTTTCTTTCTGCTCAATAGATTCCAAGGTTACAAGGTACCTTGCGAACATGCTGTGTAAGTTAGACGCTTATTGGGTCGCCAACACATCAGCCACTTCACTCGAGACTCCATTCTCGCGCCCTTGATTGCTCTAAACCACACCCTTCGGTCTTGGAAGCGGTACATGTCTACTGCCATTTCCCTTTTTATGAACTTGGCGACGCATTGACTCATTGCGAGCTCTGACAAGGGCATCGCTACTATTCCGTACCCCGCATTATTGGATTGGCGGCATCGAGCTACTCTGTTTACAGTCTTCCCATTGCTATACGGAGCAGAAACTGAAAGTGCCAGTCGGTGGTCAATGGCAAGCGGACTAATACATTACCTCTTGGTACCTGAAAACTTATACATAAGTTATACCCGTTGACTGGCGCAGTTGCCCTCGGCCTTTATCGACTCACGCTCTACGTGCTCGGCAGTCCATAGGAGACTGGTCGGGATTTGGATCGCTTAAAGACAACACAGACGAACCCCTCAATTACTCCAAAAGACGAGCTGATCGTCGCCGACATGTGCATAATGAGGATTGCTTGAGCTGTAAAACTCCCGCTAATGGCCAATTGCGGAGCAGTGCCGCGTACCTTTCTAGAAGGCTCTTCATTAACGTTGTCACAATTCCCGCTGGCGTCCATTTGTCAGCGGTCCGTCAGATGTGGCCAATGCCGCCGAATGTTCTGATTAAGCTGTGGATCCGCGGGGACCACGGGGACGATCTCAAATGCTTGGTGAGAAGCTGGAGTAGGTGATTTAAGACTGCAACCCCTGCCCTCTTGTATCCTTACAACAAACCTCCCCTCCAATTCCTACTCCCAATCTACACAACCATGTCTCTCAAGCCCATCACTCTGTACGGCCATGAAAGCGGCCCCAACCCTTGGAAGGTCGTCATGGTCCTCGAGGAGCTCAACATCCCCTACGAAAACAAGATCGTTGAATTCGCCGACATGAAGAAAGAGCCCTTCGAATCCGTCAACCCCAACGGCCGTGTCCCCGCCATCGAAGACCCCAACACCGGCATCACTTTGTGGGAGTCGGGCGCGATCGTGGAGTACCTGGTCGAGACCTACGACAAGAAGCACACAATCAGCTTCGACGCCGGCTCAAAGGACTACTTCCTCGCCAAGCAATGGCTGCATTTCCAGATGTCCGGCCAGGGCCCCTACTTCGGCCAGGCTATGTGGTTCACCCGCTTCCACCCGGAGCAGCTCGAGAGCGCCAAGGAGCGCTACTACAAGGAGATTCACCGTGTTTCTGGTGTCCTTGACAAGTTCCTGGCTGATAAGGAGTATTTGGTCGGCAACAAGTTCAGCTATGCCGACCTCTCTTTCATTCCCTGGTTCCAGGTGCTCGGGCTTATTGGCATTGACGTGTCCAAGGACTTTCCTCACCTCGCTGCTTGGTTGAACCGCCAGAAGGCCCGCCCAGCTATTTCCAAGACTCTGAAGCTGCGGGATGAGGCTATCGCTGCTTCTCACTAAAAGAAGATATAGAGATAAAGCTGGGTCGGTTCTTTAGAATGTGTACCCTACATATGATGAGAGAAATGAAACGGTTTGAATGACACTTTGGGTGGACCTACCTACCTACATAGGTAACTAGATAAATCTTGGTAGATTGGTATTTTAGAAATACGGCAACAGGATAATCGTTCACGTAGGAATAAGCATCAAGCATCAAGCATCATTAGCTGTTATGGTCATTGCTCAAAAATCACGCTAACCGGAAACGGCTAGTGGAAATTTGGGGCTTGGCACCGGCAGCCGCGAGTTTTCCGTGTCGCGACATCCACCTCCCCCATTGAATCGAGCACCCGGTCCAATCATCCACCACCGGCCTGATTTCCCATTAGTTCGGGCACTTTTCATTTCAGCTCAATATACTTGCCGGATATTGCCCCAGCTACGCGTACTACTGTTGCGCTGTGCCTGGCAGACTGCCAACGACAGACAACGAGTCGATCTTCTGTCGCGAGCGACAGCTGCTTTCTTCCCTTGATCCATCATGGATGAATCTTCGCTCAACCCCTCTGGGGCCCCTGAACATGTTCAGCCCGTAGAGGGCGCCGTGGATACAGGCAACAGTGCCTCTGGTATGTACTGCTTCTCTCCCCCATGTCACTCAAAAGCTCACCAAATGCAAAGAAGCGCAATCGCGCCACGATTCCCCCGAGAAGAAGGTTGAAAGCTCCGGTGGGTCGGACAACCCTCTCGACGCCCCTGCCTCCCCAAAGCCGCAGAACGGCGATGCCGAGCCGGAGGACGAGGAGATGGGCGGCACCGAAACCGATGCCAAGCGTGATACCGAAGGATTGGAAGATGCTGTTGGCGAGTCGCAGCCACCGGAGCAGACGACTGAGGGCCTTGAGGATGCCGTGGGAGAGGAACAGCCCGCGCCGACCAAGTCCTCTCTGGAAGCCTCTGCGCGCGAGCAACTGGTCACACAAACCCATGCCATTATCCTTCCCAGCTACGCTTCTTGGTTTGACATGAATGCCATCAACCCCATTGAGAAGAAGGCTCTCGCGGAGTTCTTCAATGGCCGCAACCGCAGCAAGACCCCAGCCACTTATAAGGACTACCGTGATTTCATGATCAACACCTACCGTCTTAACCCTATCGAATACTTGACTGTCACCGCTTGCCGTCGCAACCTTGCAGGTGATGTCTGCGCTATCATGCGTATCCATTCCTTCCTTGAACAGTGGGGCCTGATCAACTACCAAGTGAGTAGCCAGTGTTTACTTCCTGCGGAAGCTCTTATTGACATGACTAGGTCGATCCTCAAACCCGCCCCTCCAACATTGGCCCTCCATTTACAGGCCACTTCCGCGTCATTGCCGATACACCTCGCGGCTTGCAGCCTTTCCAGCCCGGTCCGCAGCCGCAGGTCACATCTGGCAAGCCTCTTGCGGCCACTGACCGTGCCGCTTCAGCTACCCCTGCCAAGGATTTCAATCTCGAAATCCGCCGCAACATTTACGACGAGAAGGGCAAGGATGTTACACCGGCCGACGATAAGGGTAAGCAGACCAATGGCGACTCGAACGGAATTGAGGGCATTCCTCGAGAACCTAGAAAGAAGGTCCACTGTTTCTCGTGCGGTATCGACTGCACACGACTTCGCTTCCACTACGCCAAGTCGGCTCCGACATCAGCAAACGCTGCCACCGCAGACACGAAATACGACTTGTGCCCCAACTGCTTCCTCCAGGGTCGCATGCCTTCCAGCCACAATGCTTCCGACTTTGTCAAGCTTGAGGACAAGTCCTACTCTCATGTGCCTGATAAGGATGCTCCTTGGTCGGATTCGGAGCTCGTCTTGTTGCTGGAGGGCCTAGAGAACTTTGATGAGAACTGGGAACAGATTGCCAACCACGTGGGCACCCGGACTCGCGAGGAGTGCGTTATGAAATTCCTGCAGCTGGATATCGAGGACAAGTATCTCGACGACATTCCAGAGCTGCGTACCGGTTCTGGCCGTGACCCCATCAGCCAGTCCGAGAACCCCGTTCTCTCCGTGGTTGCATTCCTGGCACAGATGGCAGAGCCCGCAGTGGCAGCCGCAGCCGCCGGCCGCTCCGTCGAAGAGATCCGCAAGGAGCTGCGGAGCCAGCTGGAAATGGACGGCAAGGGCAAGGAATCCTTCAAGGCCGAGGACTCCATGGACGTGGACCCCGCGCGTGAGGCCTCACAGACCGAGAAGCCCAAGGAGTCACTGGCTACCGTGGCCCTGGCGACCTCCGCCGCACGCGCCGGCGCCCTGGCCTCGCACGAGGAGCGCGAGATGACCCGCCTAGTTGGCGCCGCCGTGAACGTAACCCTGCAAAAGTTCGAGATCAAGCTTCAGCAGTTCAACGAGATGGAAGAGATCATCGAGGCCGAGCGCCGTGAACTGGAGCAAGCGCGCCAGCAACTCTTCCTCGACCGAATGGCCTTCAAGAAGCGCGTCAAGGAAGCCCAGGACGCTCTCCAGGTGGTCAGCCTGCAGGGGCCCAATGAGCACACCAACAGCATGCTTAGCCACGCGGCCACCGCCGGCATCGGCAACCACTACAGCTTCCAGCCTGTCGGCAGCGACATGCGAGCTGGTGTGCAGCCTCTGAGCGCTGAGGCAGGCGCCGATTTCAAGACCCTCGACCTGTAACCCTTTTCTCATGTATGATATCCTACTGTGAAGGGGACCGAGTGAACTGAAACCGGTGTTATGAATATCTGATTGAACTTATCTGGTTAGGAAAAGGCGCAGTTTCTATCGGGAGTTTGTGTCGATTTCGCCCCCTGACGGTTAACCGTATTCTTTTTGGAAGGGGACGATGCAGGGGCATCTTTGTTTTTCTTGGATGTGGTTTAACTTTTTTTTTTCCTTTCTAATCATATTCCTATGGAAGTTCTTGTAGTTTTCCATGTAGTATGTACAGGGGTATATCGTATTAATGGTGGTTCTGCTCAGTCCTCTCCATCGATTTCTGGCGGGATGTCTCCCATGCTGGGGATCCGTAAAGCGGAAGCTCGACAGCAATTGTTGGTGTTGGTCGTGGTTTGTCGATTTCCATTGGATCTCCCTCTGAGTCTTCACTATCCAGCCCGGAAGAAGATATTGGAATAGGTTGACCTTCTTGACCTTGATCTTGATCTTCCTGGTCTTCCTGGTCTTCCTGGTCTTCCTGGTCTTCCTGGTCTTCCTGGTCTTCTTGACCATCTTCAGAATCTTCAAAATAATCATCCTCCTCACTCTCACTCTCACTCTCCTCCCCACTCCTATATGCCGCCTCCTCAGCCTCAATCCTTCGTCTCTTCCGTCTATTCTCCTGCAAATCATCCTCCAAGCCCGATCCAACATCCCCAAGTTCCTCCCACTCCGCACGATATAGCGTCCGCTCACGCCACCCGACCATATCTTCCTTAGACTTGCGGATGACAAAAGGACGATCCTTCGAATCCTCGCCCATTTCTTCTTCAGGTATGATTGAGAACCCTAGGAGTGGTGGGATGGGTTGGGACAGGATTTGCCGTAGTCGGATTTCTTCGCGTCGGTCGTATTCTTGGTCTTGGTGTGCGGCGTGGACTTCTTCGGCGTCGGAGGCTTGTTCTTCAGCTCCGTCGGATGAAGATTTGTAGGAGCCTTCGGAGTAGCGACGTTGTCGAGGGAGCGGTGTTTGGTTTGTCGTTGGTTGGTTGTGGACTGGCACTGGGTTTGGTTCGGGTTGTGGTTGTGGTTGTTGTTCTGGTTGATTTGTTGTAGTCTCGATTGTTGCTCCAGCTTCAGGTTCAGGTTCAGGACCGGATTCAGGCTCATGGCTTTGTGGTTTCTGGCCCGGTCCTTCTGTTTCTGCTTGTTCTTGTTCAATCAACTCTTCTTCCTCCCCTTTCTCTTCCTCTTCGTCCTCTCCGTCGTAATCGTCGTCGTCATCGTATTCAATTTCACTCTCAGAAAGACCCGGTCCAGGCTCCTCGTACTCGTCGTCGTCAAGACTCAGAAGCTGTTCCACCTCTTCGTAGTCCAGAACCCGCGGTTTCCATCCTCTGTCATTGCGTATGTCCCTGATTAAAATGCCACTCCGGCGTGCAAAGTCGACCAAGAGATTGCCGCGATCGTAATCCATATTCAGCGTGTCGAGGGCGGCCTTGACATCTCGGGTCCGAACCGACTGTATCGACTCAGCCATGTCTTCGTAGCCCAGCTGCTCCATAGCACGCACTCGCGACATGGCAAAGAAGAGAGAGGACTGAACCAAGCGGCGTGTAATGCTCATCGTCAATGCATAAAAGTCCATGAGGGCATCTCCTGTCATAGAGGGCGACTCGGCAGAGAAACTCTTGAGATATATCCAGTTGTCTTCAATTCTCCTACCACCAAAGTTCATGAACAGATTCTGAGAGAGCTGAAGCCACATTGGTACATTGAGGACATTCGCAGCTTTGTCTATGCCGCCACGCAAAGGAGGGTTGACCTCGGCCTCAACGAGCCCCTTGGCCGAAGCCTCAGTGATAATCCCGTATTCGTGGTATCGCTCTCTGGAAGCCCACGAGCTCTCGGCTTCCTCCTTCATACACATGATATCGGCCAGCTCATCCAGCTTTTCCTCACATTCCCTACTGACTTCGGCGGCACCGGGATAATCACCCATGAGGAGTAAGGTATTGTGCTCGTAGTTAGAATGTATTTTTGCAAGGCCTTCCTGGAGAAGATCTATGTAGTGCATCACTTCGAGCTCCGATTTAGTCTGGATTGCCGCCGCGATCTCCCTGATACCGTTGTTGCCCTTGCGATCGAGCATATTGAAGAATATTTCCTTTTCCGTGGCAGTCCAGATAACAGATCCGTACTGCTCGACAGTGAGGAGCTCTGGATGTTCATGCATGTTCTTCAACGCAACGTCCTTACCCATCTCGACGAGCAGGTTGTTGTAGGCATTGATAGATCCGCGGGGAATAGCTTGAAGGCGAGCTTGAAGCGAGCGGACTCGGTCCTGGCGCGCGTCCGGATTCATGTCATCGTCGACATATGCGGTGAAGTCGAATGCAGAGATGTCTTCTGTTTCTTCTTTCACTGAAACTGAAACAGCGCGAGAAGACGAGCGCGTCTTCCGCTCGATTGAGCGGACCACCAGCTCGTCATCCTGAAAGTCCGATTCGGTCTCGTACTCGGACCCGGAGTCATCAGGCTCGTATTCGGAACTGTCGCTCATGGTGCAGGATCGCAGACTCGCTGCACATCCGCAATGATTTCTAGACGAAACATCACAGCTGCGCTTGCGAGTGGTCGAGTACAAGCTACAAAAAAAGTTGAGCTCCACTGCGCATACGTTATCGACAGATAAGCAGTGTTTGCACTGTTTGTGTCCCCTTTTTCAGTCCGCGACGTCAACTTTCTACATGCATGGAGCTCGTTCGCAGATTTGGGCTGCTGGCTATTTCGCGGTTACCGAGGAGGCCTCCGAGGGCCTCTCCAGCGTTGCATTGGCACAATGCGCGCTTCAACACGACGGCGTCGCCGTTACACGGTTCCAATATTGTGCTCCGCGATTACCAGGAGGACTGCATTCAGTCAGTGCTCAATTACCTTGACAAAGGCGAGCGGCGCCTTGGAATATCACTAGCTACTGGCGCTGGCAAGACAGTCTGTTGAACCTTTATTGCCTTGCGGCATCCGGCATGAGGCTAACTCCCTGTAGGTAATCTTCACCCAGCTCATCGGTCGAATTTCGCCGCGCGATGGAAAAGCCACCAAGACCATGATCATCGTCCACCGTCGAGAACTTGTCGAGCAGGCAGCGAAGCACTGCCGACTTGCATACCCCGATAAGACTGTGGAGATCGAAATGGCCCATAATGTCGCGACTGGACATGGGGATATTATCATTGCGTCGGTCCAGACTCTCGCCCGGGGGCGTATTGACAATTTCGACCCTAGCGCCTTCAAGCTCATCCTTGTAGATGAAGCGCATCACATTGTGGCTAAATCATATCGCAAGGTGCTGGGACATTTCGGCCTGAACGAGCCATCCGCGAATGCGCCGGTGCTCGTGGGCGTCTCGGCGACATTCTCCCGGTTTGACGGGCTCAAACTGGGTGCTGCGATTGATCACATTGTCTACCATAAGGACTACGTGGACATGATTGGGGACAAATGGCTGGCAGATGCAGCCTTCACTACTGTCAAATCCGAGGCCAATCTCTCAAAGGTCAAGAAGGACGAGTTCGGTGACTTTGCGGTCGGGTCGCTGTCAGAGGCTGTCAACACCGTCACTACGAACAACATCACTGTGCGTGCATGGCTTGCTAATGCGCAAGACCGGAAGTCCACGCTCGTCTTTTGTGTGGATGTGGAACATGCTCGGCAACTTACAGCGACGTTCCGAGACCATGGCGTCGATGCGAGGTATATTACTGCTACTACACACAAAAGTACTCGTGCAGAGCAACTCGACGCTTTTAGAAACCAGGAGTTTCCAGTCCTTTTGAACTGTGGTCTATTCACGGAAGGCACCGATATCCCGAATATCGATTGCGTGCTCCTGGCACGACCGACCCGGTCCAAAAATCTACTCATTCAGATGATCGGACGGGGACTTCGTCTGTTCCCCGGTAAAAAGGATTGTCACATCATTGACATGGTTGCTTCTCTTGCCACGGGCGTCTTAACAACACCGACATTGTTTGGTCTTCACCCAGATGAAGTGTTGAACAAATCCACCGCGGAAGAGCTAAGACGAGGCCGCGAGGAACCTACCCTCGAAGCCCCTTCCACGGAACAAAAGCCCGCCCCAGCTGAAGACGTAAAACTACAATTCACAAAATACGACAGCGTCTACGACCTACTAGAAGACGTGCGATCGGAGCGACACATCCGATCAATCAGCAAGAACTCCTGGGTACGGGTCGACCACGAAAAATACGTTCTTTCCGATTCCTCCGGATGGTTAACCCTCGAGAAAGAGAAAAATATCTTAAACGTGCGCCATGTCATGAAATTCGCAAATGTAGTATCTGATCAACCACAATATACCCGCCCACGCCTCATCGCATCCGGATCCGACTTTGAGACCGCCGTACGTGCAGCGGATACGTACGCAAGCGACAAATTCGAGGAACATTTCATCGCGTCCTGGAAGCCTTGGCGCCAAAACCCGGCCACGGCAGGACAGGTCAAATTGCTAAACCAAGCCAGGATTCGAAAAGGCAAAGTGCGAGCTGGTGATTTAACCCGGGGCCAGGCGGCTGATATGATTACGAAATTGAAGTTTGGGGGCAAGAAGCGGTTCAAACAGAATGAGGTCGAGAGGCGGAAGGCAGAGCGTGAAGCTGATGCCGCGAATCGGTTGAGTGAGCTGCAGAAGAGGACTGAAGTTAAGGTTGGGCCTTTGGAAGGTTGATTGGTCGACCGAATGTAAAGTACATTGTTAATATTGCATGCATAATGGTGTTTTGGCTGTGCGTCTATGAGTTTGCCAAGGATGATACAAAGGTGTTTCGTCTTATCTCAGGAGAGGTCGATCTTATACATGGCAATCAATAGGATGCATACGGATTGACTTGTCGCGAAAGAGATTCATTCATACCATTGAAGACACGTAAGAAAGGAGACTGTTTCAGAAGCCCCGCAGGATCAGTTGCAATAGTCGTGTAGATCTTGCTCGGCATAAGGGTCCATGCACCGTCCCCAGGGTTTGGGGTTGATCTACTCAACACAATGGAAAATGTCCTTCTAGCAGTCCAACCAGTGTCCATGTTAGTTAGTTTTTTCGAGACAATAGCTAAGCTGATCTACTTATCGCACACTGTGCTATACGTCATTTTATTTCCATCAAGGGTAAACGGTAACAACCTAATCATATAGTTAGCGCAGATTGATCCGAGTGTCGATCAGAAGTTCATTAAACGAAGGTCCACTCGAAGAATAAAGCTCCAGGGTTCTACCCCGAGAAGACAATCATCCTCCTCCCATCATCTCTCCTGAGCAGGCCCTGTCAGTGTAAAGAAATATCCACCAGACACTGGCTCTCGATACTAACCCTCTACTCAGCAGCAAACAGCAAATATGCATCTCACATGGGCCCCCATCCTTCTAGCCATGGCATCCGGCGTCATAGGCCTGACCATCAAAATCGCGAGCAACGACCAAGATACTCCCAACCAAACCCACGTACTCGTCTCATGCCGAGAAATCAAGAACGCCGAGGAACTGATCTCTTCTTCACCTATTACAAACCATACCGAGTTGTGCAAGGAAGCAGGTGGCGAGGCTACATGTGGTGTGTGTGTTTTGCCTGACGTGAAGAAGAATTTGGATGATTATAACTTTTCTTGTGCGGAGGGGGAGGGATATCCGGCGACATTGGAGAAGTATTCGGAAGAGAGGGCGAAGTCTGTGGCTGCTGAGGGGTGTTCTGGTGATGGTGATGAGTCTGATAGTGATGATGATTCGGATGATGAGGGTGAGTCTGACTCAGACTCAGACTCGGATTCAGATGAAGATGAAGATTCAGACTCGGATGATGAGGAGTGAATGGGAAGGTGTATAATACAGTCGCAGGTATACGGTCGAACTGGTCTTTCGATTTTGTACTTATATTAGGCTTCCAATGTTGTGATCAAAATCTTACCGTTCGGCGATGACAATGCCCAATCATGTGCTGACTTCTTCGGCTTGTGGATGTTCATGGGGCCGATCCTTCTACAGGGCTGACAAGGCGGAAGTGAGCAGATAGTTCATTCTTGCGTAGACTGCAATAGAAGCAAAAGTATCATTTTAGTTGTATATTCATAGCCGGCAATTGCGGTGCCGAAAGTGGAAAAGACTCATATATGCTAGTGTAGAGAATTTCTGTAGTCAATAAAGGGTGGCTTGGTCAACAGCAGATGAACTTTTTGCTACTAGCCTAGGATGGTATGTGATCCGGCCCATAGACAACAGCAATATCCAGATCGAGAAGCTTGCTGAGTGGAATACGCCCAAGTGGAGCAACAGTAGCGGAAGCGGGGGAGATATTATGGGATCATTCCCCGGAAATACGGAGTACAACGTGCTAATATCGTCCACAGACTGATCTGTCAACCGAATGATCAGGAAATAGTTCCGCTGAACATACAATGTGACATCGTGGAGTTGAGATTAGTCAGCTCGTAATGCAAGACACCCGACTGGATCCGAAAGAAGCTTATATAAGCGGATTATCGGGTTAACTAACCGCCTAGCGGAGTTTCAATGAATCTATGGAGTCGTGACAGTTCAAGTTCTTCATGCAGCTCGACCTCAGTTAGGGCCTTTTGTCATCACCGCCATTCTGAGAGAAGGTGACTAGTGACTACCGCAATATCCACAACGCGGCCGCATCTTTGTTACACTTCTTGCGGACCTTGCAGTTCAGGCAAACCAGGCTCTATATCCCTGTGTGAGGCCATGGAAATCTGAGCAGAGTAGCCAAAAGGAACATTCATGGGCTTTATCAGATCAAAAGATACCGCTATATAATGAGAGTCAAAATGAGAATTGAGTCAAGTAGCGGCGCCGACAAGTGGGTCTTATCTTTTGGCCCTCAGGTTCTTGTTATCCCGATAGGTTGTGCCGACCACCTTGTGGATCGCAAAGATTTGATCACCGAATATGGTTAACAGTAAGCGAAATCGAATAAAATCTGGGAGAAAGTTTTCATAGAAAGATGGGTTCGACTTCTTATTACCTCAGTCTGGCCACCTAGTCATGTCTTCGAGCAAAACAAGTCTTGAAGCCGGACAGAGTGCTCCAGTTTCCAAGGAGACTCAATCAGGGTTGCCCCCAGAGGGAGGACTTCGAGGATGGCTCTGTGTCGCTGGAGCATTCGGTTGCCTATTCAGCACCTTCGGGTTCTTGAATGCGTGAGTGCTCATGAACAGAACTACAAAGGTTCCTATATTCTAACTATATACCCCCAACAGAATTGGCGTCTTCCAAACATACTACGAACAGAATTCCCTCCGCGATTATAGTTCCTCGGACATTTCATGGATCTTCGCTGTCCAGCTATTTCTGATGTGGGCTCTAGGCCCGCTCTACGGACGTGTCCTCGATACCTGGGGCCCCGCCCCAGTACTCTACCCGTGTAGTCTGCTCTGCGTATTTGCTCTTTGCATGACGAGTCTCGCAGATCAATACTATCAAATCTTCCTCGCACAAGGTCTTGCGTTTGGACTTGGCGCCGGAGGAGTATTCACCACTGCTATGGTCTGTGTCGGTCAATGGTTTATTAGAAGACGAGGCCTAGCTCTTGGTATTGCGGTGTGCGGATCCAGCACTGGCGGTATCATCTTCCCTATCTTTTTGAACAAAGTGGTTGGCGAAGTGGGCTTTTATGGCGCGGTACGCTATACTGCGTTGTTGGTTGGTATCCTGTTAGCAGCGTCTTGTTTCATGGTTACCTCGAGATTGCCTCGGAAGCAATGGGACGGGAAAGCGAAATGGTTCGATTTGACTCTGTTCAAAGAGAAGCAATTTGCTCTATACAGCTTGGGAGCCTTTTTCGTAATGTTGGTTTTGAGTACCAATCTGCCCCAGATATACATTGCTAACCCTTGACCAGGTGGGGCCTCTGGGGTCCGTTCGATTACCTCCCTAGCATGGCTCAAGAAGAAGCAAATTTCTCTCCCGAACTTGCTTTGTATTTGATCTCAATTCTCAAGTGGGCTTTTCCCGTCATATTAACGTTGGAAGTGTTTTGGTATTGACTAGCAGCACAGTGCAACCTCAATTCCAGGCCGTATCATCCCTCCGCATCTTGGGGACCGTATCGGCCATTTTAACGTGGTCACCACGTGCGCATTCGCGACCGGAATCTCGATGCTCTGTCTGTGGCTGCCTTTCCACTTCCACCCCTCTCATGCAGGACTCATTGTTTTTGCTCTTGTTTATGGGTTCGTGACAGGTGCCTTCGTCTCACTACTCATGCCCTGCGTCGCCAAGTCCGGGAAGCTGGAGACATTGGGCGTCCGGTTCGGGACTTTCCAAATGGTGGTCGCTCTCGGGTATGAATTTGATCTTTCTGATTTTTCGTGCGGTCTTTCACTGATATTGTTTTCTAGATGCCTTACTGGCCTCCCTATCATGGGCGCCATTCTGAAGAAGCAGGGCGGAACGAACTTTGCTGGTCTGGAGATTTTTGCTTTTGTGTCTGCGCTGGTCGGGGCAACTTTCCTAGCATCGTCAACATATCTAATGGCTAAGTCCCGGGGAACGTGGCGAATTTGATGGCCAGAGAACTAGAATCCCCGGGTAAGGATGTGTGCGCCCACTGTAATATGCGGGGCATGCAGAATCATAAAGGTAGGAAGAATAATCACGACACGCAGAATAATCAGGATATTCTACAATGGAGATACAAGAAGGAAGAAGATGGTCTAGACAGATAGATAATAGACCCATGCTACTTCTTTAATCAAGAACACCATTGAACATGAACTTGAATTTGTGCAAGATATCTTTGAATCACATCCTTTGCCGGTATCGGCAAAAGCGGCTCTGTCAACTTCATATTTTTGGCTACCATATAGCGATAGTATACAGACTGATCATGCGAACAAACAACGGTCTGCCATTGACAGAGCTCAAACATGGATCATCTGGATTGCTTTGGACATGGAAATCAAGGACACTAACCTCAAAGTGGCTAATAGCGTGCCATACCAGGCCTTACTACTATAGACTACGCTATTGTGAGTGATGATGGGCACAATTCCTTGATGGCTACTTTGCCAACAGAGAATGTGAGATAGACTATTGTTGAAAGGGCTGGGAAGGACAGAAACTAGCCTACTCTCGGAGGGAATCAGGAGGGGAAAAACTCATGATCATGGAAAGAAGCTATCTGGCGCACCCCTCAGCTATATGAGGGCTGGCAAACACAGGGCGGTGAGTAACTGCCAGACTTAAGGACTCACCGCCTTATGACCGGGTCTAGCGTTTCACAAATGGTCTACTGTGGCTCCCATAGTAAAGGTAGTGAAGTCACCCAGTTCCGTCTTCTCCGAAGATCAGGATTTGTCCTCCGATCGAGCTGTGGTGAGAACCTTTTGGGTTAGCTCGTTAGCTCAGCTGTCTTGAATAACCTACGTCATCGGTAACCAAACCTGACTTTGATGACATGTAGATGCAGGGATTCAGAAGATGATTCCTAATAAAAACAGGCCTGGTGCACATCATTGTTGCATGTCATTTCCTGCTTCAGGATCGTGTCACTCTGATTTAACAGGTTCAATTCTTTGTTTGACATCATGGTCTACAAGTAGGATATATGCATAGGTCTAAGATTGCTCTTTACTTTCAAGATTCTTCACACTCTCAACACCACTAAGAATATGGCGGCTCAAAACCAAAAGACTTTCAAGCTCAACACCGGTGCCCAGATCCCCGCTATCGGACTGGGCACATGGCAGGATGAGGCTGCCCAGGAGGCTGCAGTTCTCGTGGCCCTCCAGGCTGGCTATCGCCACATAGACACTGCGAGATGGTAAATGTCTTTCCTTGGTCGATGGAAAATTGAATGCTCATTATTGTTTAGCTATGGCACTGAGCCAGCCGTGGGCAAGGCGATCAAGCAAAGCGGCATCCCACGAAACGAGATCTTCGTTACGAGCAAATTGTGGAACAACAAGCACCACCCTGACGACGTTGAGCAGGCCTTGCAGTTAACTTTGGATGACTTGGGTCTTGAATATCTCGACCTCTTCCTGATGCACTGGCCTGTGGCCTTCAAGCGAGGCGATGAACCATTCCCATCTGACAAGGACGGTAATTTGATCACCGACAACATTGACTACCTCGACGTTAGTCTGCCCATTTCAGATCCCAGTCAACCTCTGCTGACCAAAACAAGACATACAAAGCCATGGAAGGCCTTGTGAAATCTGGCAAGACCAAGGCAATCGGTATCAGCAACTTCTCAAAGAAGGAAGTCCAGCGCATCCTCGATCATGCAACGATTGTCCCAGCAGTCCACCAGATGGAGTTGCACCCGTGGCTACAACAGAAAGACTTCTACAAGTTCCACCAAGACAACGGTATCCATGTGATACAGTATTCGCCGTTTGGTAACCAGAACGAAATTTACGGGTCTCGTGAGCAACACGGCCAGCTCGTGAACGACCCAAAGCTGGTGGAAATTGGGAAGAAATACGGAAAAACGTCAAACCAGGTTGCTCTGGGTAAGTTAGATACCGTTTATTCACCCATTAGGATTCGTGCTGACTACAATGGTTTAGCTTGGGGTATCGCCCATGGACGATCTGTCATTCCCAAATCCAAATCGCCAGAGCGGATTCGTCAGAACTTCGACATTGCGTTCAAGCTTGACGACGCCGATATTCAGACAATTGACAAGCTTGATAAGAAGCTTCGCTTCAATGATTCGAGCAAGGACTTTGGATATGAGCTGTTTACGGACCTGGATGGCAAGCAGAAATAGACTGGAGAGAAGTAGTGGTTGTACGTGATGACCACTGATAGCAATGAATAGACTCCACTTGTTCTGAAAAATCTTGAGAATACATAGCATAGGTACAATTGAGTGCGTTGGTACATTAGTATGATTCATGCCATGGGGGTTTGGTGCTCTTTGTAGTTGGTTATATTGTACGGATATGTACATGTTTTCATGTTGACGACAACAACATTATCCAGTTTTTGAGGTTGGACATTGCATCCACCTTGACGTCATGCGCGGGAGATAAGATGTGGATATTTTACGGAGTCTTGGATCGGATTGCACCATGATCCACGAAAACGTCACCGTTAGTAAAAGCTAAGCTTGCTTCTCTAATTGCACTTCTTCACTTGCGAACTCTTTCTTCTTCCAACTTTCGGCTCTACACTTTAGAAGCCTTCCAACGCGACCATGGCTCAATCATTGTTTACTTCGTTCATTACGAATCCGATACTCTTTCTTTTCTCGACATTGTATCTCATCTTTCAGGACTTCCTCGCATGGATCTTCGGACCCCCAGGGTCCCCGTCAAAGGCCTTCGACAAGGGCCTGCCAAAGAGAAAAATCGCCATCATCGGTGCCGGCCTGACGGGCGTCTCATCAGCGGCGCATTGTATTAGCCATGGCTTCGAGGTGCAAATCTTTGAAGCACGCGGGAAAGAGAAAGGATTGGGAGGCATTTGGAGTGTAAGGCTAACAAGACCGTCATATTTGTTAATCGGTCACTGATAAATCACCAGCGTGTCAACTCTACATCCGCATTGCAAATCCACAGCATCATGTACCGATTCCACCCAACCGTGCGATACAAACATGCGTATCCCACCCAACAAGAAATTCGCGAGCAGATCGTCGACCTGTGGAAACGGTACGGCTTAGAGGAGCGCACTGAATTCGGAACACCAGTCACCTCCATCAAAAAGGCACATTCGTCTGGCAAGTGGGTTATCAATGGCCATCCCGAGAAATACGGAAGCTTTGACGGCATCATTTCAGCTGTCGGAGTTTGTGGAGATCCTAAAATGCCCCCTTTGCCAGATCAAGATCAATTCAAGGGTACCATCTGCCACTCGTCAAATCTTGACGGCAAGGACATCAAGGGGAAAAGAGCTCTCATCATTGGAGGCGGTGCAAGCGCCATCGAAGCTTTGGAATTCGCAGTCAACTGCGGAGCCTCCGAGATTGATGTTCTGTCACGGTCAGATAAATGGATCATTCCACGCAATATCCTGGTGCAGACTTTGCTGGCCTGTAACATCTGGGGAGAGGAAACGTCTCTTGCATGGGTGCCCGAGTGGCTCCTTCACAAATTCTTCTATCGCGACCTACAGGACATTGCCCCCGAGAGTGGCCTATTTACCACGACTCCCATGGCGAATTCTGATCTCTTCCGACTTATTCGAGAAGGCAAAGCACGTTGGCTACGTGGTGATATTGTGTCAGTCAAAGAGGACGGTACTCTCTTCAACCACCGATCAAGGGATGTACCCAAGGGTGGACCTGGCCGTGAGAAAGTGGTCCCAGGCGATATCATTATTTTGGCTACTGGCTTCAAACGACCATCACTCTCGTTCCTTCCCGAGGACGTCTTTGAAGATGATTATTCCCCTCCTGACTGGTATCTCCAAGTATTCCCGCCCAAAAACCTCAGCATTTGCGCCAACAACAGCACTTATGTCAACGCTATCGGAACGGTCGGAAACATCCATATCGGGATTTATACGCGGTTCTTGCTTATGTTCCTGACTGATCCGCTCACGCAGCCCACAGAGGGCCGAATGAAGACTTGGATAGACTTCACTCGCTGGATGAAGCGGGGTGCACCGCCTGCAGCATTCGATTTCTTCACATACACGGAGCTGCTATACTGGTTTGTGTTCCTTGTCTTGGTCAATCCCTTCCGCTGGAAGTGGGCGCTCTTCATTCTTTTCGGCATCGGAAGAACGCTTCCATTAGAGATTGTTAGGAAAGAAGAGGCCTTCCGGAACAAGCTGCAGAACAAACATGATTAAGATGGCCTTGTGATCTTGGACAACTTGTGAATACATTCCACAAGACTATTGTACATACAGTACGTATACCTTTGTTTGACCTGGTCGATCTTGGTCTCAATGAAGTCTGTGACATGGGATGGTTTATTCAACTAGCTTTACGCACTATGTAGAGTTCTCATCTTCAAGACATGTCGAGAATCCCCTAGGTTTTATGATCACGTACACAGATGGACCACCGAGAGCCAATATGAGGAAGGCGTATTGGTTAGATTCCTCAGGGCTCTACAGTACATAGTGTATTCGGACCGGTAATATCTCGGATTGAGTGGAGCCTTGCTGATCTTAGTGAGATCCAAAATAGCTGCGATCTGAATCGATCCGAATCGAGAGGAAAGGGGTCGATCTCAGAAAGAATGATGTAACTACATCCACTGTGGTTGGACTGAAGGTTCGAAGGGGCCGCATCTACTACATTTCTGGCATATCTGTTTCATTGGGATTGAAGGGGACTTTGATTTGTTAGCGAGCCCAGTGGATTCGTTGAGTGTCGAGCTGAACGGATGTAATCAAGGCATAAGTAGGTTCCACTGTTATTGCTCCTTTGATTGTGGCCACTTAAGCGTAGGAAAAGTCTATGTTACTTGCTGCAAGATATGTTATATGACACAAGTTTTATCAAAATTAGGAAGTGCGACTTCAAAAGAAAAATCATCTTTCGAAACAGCTATTCTTTGCCATTTCACTCTCCATCGAGATCATCCGAAAAGTGTTCTAACCTATCAGGGTACTAGGTCAGCATTAATTCCCGGGACTTCATGGGCATTCGTTTATGTTTAGAGTAGACGTAGATTGTAACTTTTGGGATCTTCAAACTAATAACGTTAAGAGAATGTCAGGAAGTAAACATGCTAACCCTCATCAAGATTCATTTAACGTCCCAACGATCCTCTAACTTCTTGGTCGCATTCTTCAGCTCCTGATCATTTATACCCCATACTTTCGATTTGTCTCCCGAATCTCCAATATGCTTTAGCGCTTCTCGCATAAGGAACAAACAGCTAGGAGGCAGTGCGTCTATCAACTCCAGGGGGAGGTTGCTCCGCGTAGCTGCCGTTCTGGCCTCCATCTTGGTAATAGAGTCCAAAGCCGCATAGGAGTTGATTTGCCATTCGCTGGGGGATTTGTATGTGCATGAACCCATTTTGGGTACCTGGTCCAGGATATGCCAGTGTATTATGTACAGAGCCCTAGAGATGCTGTAAGTATATAGCCCGGTGATAGGAAAGAGGGGACTAACCTGATTACCATCACATTCGATGTGCAGTAGAAGCCCCATTTGCCTTGGGCCTGATCCATGGATAGAGAAAAGAATGTGCGTAGGGCATGATCCAATCCGTCTAGCTGAATCAGCCTGGAATTGAGGTCTGGGATTTCCAGTACTTGGAAGAGTTGGTCTAGGAGGTACGCTGCTTGTGTTAAGCAGGCAAAGCCGGTACATTCTTCTGCTGATGGCCTTTCTGTGGAGATGGATATCCTGTTCATGGGTAAAGGTGGATGGACAAGCGACAGGGGTGGGATTTGTCTTGCGGTGACTGGGCTAATCGGCGATTTTGAGGATGTGATCTTTGAGACGAAGGGTTGGTGGAAATTGTCAAGCTCGCAGAAGAAAGTCCTACTTTCTGATTAGATTTGCTTTTCGCTTTTGGTGGTTTTGTGTACCTTTCACATATGATGATTCCCCACCACGTATTGCATTTTTCGGCTTCGAAACATGTATCAGAATCAACAATGTCTACTGGGCTTGCGAGGTGGAGTCCAATAGTGTAACCCATTCTCGCACAGCTTCCAATAGACACCAAAGCATTATGGATCTTCCCATTAGCGTACTCATACGCAGCGATAATGACGCTCGCCTGAATGAGATGCAATGATGGTGGAAAAGACGTCTGCACTTGAGTTAGAAGCGATTTCGCCGTCAAGTATAGCGTAGCTTGATCAATAGACTGAGACTGCGATGCAAACTCTGGATGATAGGTAATCATGCACATGCATAGCAGTAGTACCGAGAAAGCAGCAGATGGCACGCCGCTTTGAACGAGCTGGTCATGGAAACGGGGACGAGAGAGGATCGGAATGAACATGTGGATCCCGCGAAAGTAGCGCGCGCTAAAATCATCCACATCTAGACCGGTTGTTCGAATGATTCGAAGGATCTGGAAATATAGAGTGGACTCGAAATTAGTCGGCGCCGATAGCAAGACGTCCGACAAGGTGCTTGAGAGGAGTAGAGATGAGCGAATGATGGGGTCAGGAGTGACCAATAATTTTGGCTGGATTGGGAAGTGCTTGATGCCTGATGTATACTGGCACTCGAGTTTCTTTCTGCTTTCGTTAGTCGTGTGCTAGATGGTAAATTTGGAGACGTACCGGACGCAATAGGCACAGCTCGGCTGAGCTCTGTCACATTTCTTTTTGCGCAACTTGCAGTTTACGCAGACGAGGCGCCGCAGATCCTCAGTCGATGCCATATCAACCTCGCGATGGATGTTGAAGAGGATGGCATGGGAATCATGAGTTGAAAGGGGAAAAGCGGCGCCGACAAATGGGGCTCCGGCGACCGACGGGCCTATCGGCATCGGTATCTCGGCTGTGGGTCTAACGATTTCCAGGAGCCGTTTCCTTGTGGTCTTTCAAGGTGTTCTTATGCAATATTTAGGTATATTATTGCAGCTATAGCAATACAGTATGTATGCCTTGCCAAGATGTTGCTGCTCACTGGGCATTCGCGAATTTGAAGTACCAATAGCCGTGTAATTTGCCCAGGTCAGCAGGAACAGACGGATGGTTGTAGGGGATATGTACAGCCAAGGAGATTTAATCTGCAACTTGCGCAAGTGTTATACATTACAAGTGTAAAGGAATGATAAGACTGTTGTAGAGTTACGGGAGTAACGGTCTTACAGGTGTTTGAGCAGTCATTAGTTAAGGAGTCTTCTGCTGACGGGCCTTCTATGAACTATGCTTCCGGTCATCGCTAGATGTCGTACTCGGCCGAGGTTCTGGTCGTTAACTGAACTCCACAGATAGGCTCGGACGAGATATTTCTACTAGGGACAAACGTGCATACCATCAACCAGCAGACACCGAGAATGGTGACCTTATGGACTTCTACACCTACACATGTGGCAGGGTTGAGGATTAATCTACAACTTGGAAACTTGACTTGATATGAAACAATTGACTGCATTGAAAATCTACAACAATTGTTGAACAGCCTGAAAATGTATTTTGTTCTCAGCAACAACTAAGAAATTCATCAAAGCATTAAAAACTCCGTAACAAAGCACCTCTACTGAGTTAGATAACTTAGAAGTCATCCTCATCGGAGAAGACTTCCTCACCACGCTTGCGGCGAGCAGCGCGCTCCTTCTTCTTCTTACGGAGCTCAGAACCTGGAGTACGTTAGTATTCATCATTTCGAAGTGATTGAGATTGACGGGTTGGAACATACCAGTAAGCTTCTTCTTCTTCTCAACAACGATCTTGTTACCCATGGCGTCGAACTTGTCCTCCTCGTCGTCGTTCTTGGCGTCAAGACGAGGACCGGAGCCCTGGCCCTGAACCCAGTTGTGGCCGGAGGGGGTCATGAGACCGTGGTTGACGGCCCAGACTTCCTCAGTGAGGTTCTCAGTGAACTCACGGGAGTGGGTAATGATGATAACACCACCCTCGAAGGACTTGATGGCCTTGGAGAGAGCACCAAGGGAGTCACGGTCGAGGTAGTTGGTGGGCTCGTCGAGGACGATAACGTGGGGACGCTGCCACGAGCAAGCGGCAAGAACAACCTTGACACGCTGGCCACCAGAGAGACCACGCATGCGGGAGTGAGAGACCAGCTCGGCGTCGAGACCGAAGTTGGCGCAGTGCTGCTCAATCTCCTTGCGGACCAGGGGACGGAACTGACCGGAGGCGAGGGCCTCCTTCTGGTCAACTTCGGCGACCTGCTTCTGGTGGGAGGCGATAATCTCAGAACGGGGCAACCAGGTGTTTTCGTTGGACATCAGGGGAGTCCACTTCTCGGACTTCATGCCGATGTTCTCACCCAGAGACCAGGAGATCTCGTACTCGTAGGTGTTCTTGAACTTGCGACGAGAGTGGATGCCAATGACACGACGGGGGGTACCATCGATCGTGTAAATCTTGTCCATGGCCTTCTCGTCCTCCTCGGTGACGATCTTGTTGGCACGGTCCATGGTCTCACGGTCCTCACCAGTCTGGAAACGCCACTGGATGTACTCGGAGGGAGTGGAGTCCAGGTGGTTATCAATGTGAGCGAAGGCGTGCTGCTTAATGTAGGCGATACGGATGTTCTCGTGCTGGTAGACATCACCGGCGGTGGGGATCAGCTCACCAGTCAGGACGTTGACGAGAGTGGACTTTCCGGCACCGTTGGGACCGATGACAGCAATACGGGAGCCAAGGGAAACCTGGAAAGTGATGTCCCGGATCTGGGGCTGAGGAGTGCCCTCGTACTGGAAGGACATGTTGTTGACACGGATGATAGCCTTGGACTTGGTCTTGACACCCTCGAGGAAACCGGGCTCGGGGAACTTGAACTCCATCTCGGAGGCACCAAGCTCGTAGTAGGAGCGAGCAGAGGGAACCCGCTTGACGAAGTCGGACAGGGTACCACGGTAACGCTTGAGCTTGAAGCGCTCGTAGTGGACAACGTGCTGGATGACGTGATCCAGGAAGCGGGAGTCGTGGGAGACCATGATGGAAGTGCAAGGGGAGGACTTGAGGTAGTTCTCGAGCCACTCGACGTTCTTGACATCCAAGTGGTTGGTGGGCTCGTCAAGCAGGAGAATGTCGGGGTTCTCGAAGACGGCACGGCACAAAGCCAGCTTCATCTTCCAACCACCAGACAGGGCACCGATGGAGCCATCGAGCTGAGATTCCTGGAAGCCGAACTCGTTGACAAGCTTATCACGGACCTCAGACTCGACGGGGTTGAGACCGACCTCCTGGAGCTTCTTGATGGTCCAGCCAGAAACAGTCAGCTCGGTGTCGGCGGCGTCCAGGTCGTGCTCGACGTAGACAGTCTTGACCTCATCCTTCTTGGGGAAGCCCTCGAGCTGCTCGTTGTTGATAGCGCGCATGAGGGTGGTCTTGCCGGAACCGTTGGGGCCCAAAAGACCGTAACGCTGACCACGCTTCAGACGAAGGTGAGTCTGGTTCAGCAGAATCTTGGCACCATAGGCCAGAGAGAAGGTGCAGTTGCACAGATCCTCACCCTCCTCCTCATCGGAGGGAACCTCGTCGGCAGCAGCAGCCTCGGGGGAGGCCTTCTTGCGGAGGGACTCGGCAATGCTCTTAGCCTCGTCCTCACCAGCAACAGCGATGATGTAGGGAGAGCAGTTCTGGATCCAGGTGGTGTTGTCGCTGTCCTTCTCGTCAACGAGCTGACCAGCGATGGCACCGATGTAGTTGATGACAGCCTCGGACTTCTCAATGACGTCCTTGGAGACCTTCTTCTCGGCGAGGATCTCCTTGAGGATGGCGGCGACGGTGGAGACGTCACCGGCGGTGGAGACCTCGGGGATCTTGCCATCCTTAATCTCACCGACACGGCTGAGGGTGTCGAGAGCCTGCTTGGTCTTCTCACGGGCCTCGGGGTCGGCGAGGGTCTCGTAGTTCTTGTTGAGGGCGGGCCACATCTTGGGCAAGAAGGGAGCGACAATCTGGGGGTCCTCCACGAGCTTACACATGTTGTCGACGATAACAGCAGACTTACGCTTGATAGCGGTCTCACGCTCGACAAGACCACGGTCAAGCAGGGGCACCATGATGGCCAGGGTGGGGCCAGTCACGTCAGTAACGAAAGTGGTGGCACCGAGCAAGTGAACAGTCTCGGGGACGTTCTCGGGCTTGGCGATACACTTGATGAGCTCGGGAATGAAACGCTCAATATCCTTGTTGACAATGAGACCGCAGACCTTCTCCATGGTGGAGTAGGCGGCCTTCTTGATCTCGGACTTGGTATCCCACATAGCCTCGGAGATGACGGGGAGCAGGGCAGGCACCTGGAAGGAGAGCTGGGCGGGAGCGGTCTCGATGAGAGCCTCAAGGCAGGTCAAAGCGGCCATCTTCTCTTGCCACTTCTGGGCAGTCTGCATGGACTCGAGAATGGGAGGGACAACGGCCTTGACGGCGTTGGCGTTGACAGCCTGTACGATGGCGGCAGCGGTGCTCTGGGCGGCCTCCTTGACGGAAGCAACCTTGTCACCGACCGCGTTGAGGACGGGCAGAAGGAGGGAAACGAGGTGAGGCTCAACACCGGGAGCGATGGACTGGTGGGAGGCGATAGCCCGGATACCCTCGAGGGCACGCTCACGGGCCACGGCATCCTTCTTGTTGGTCAGCTGCTTCTTGAAGGTCTCGACGGCCTTCATGGGAAGGGTCTGCTCGGGGATGGGGCCGCTGAAGAGAGTGGCGAGGTTGCCGGCGGCGGTCTTGACCTCATCGGCGCTGGTCGAGATGTTGAGGTTCTTGATAAGATCCTCGAGGACGGCGACCGACTGGGCGGTCTCCTTGCCGTTGATGGCGGAGGTAGATTCGATTTCGGCGGCAGGCATTTTGGTGGAAATTTTGGCGGGGTTGAGAAAACAAGAAAGAAAGAGTTTTTTTCTATGGGTATCACTTGATGAGCTTTTTGCTCAACTGCGTCGGCTGTCCAGGACGCAGCGCTCGTGTATGAAGAGCTGGTCTATTTCTGTCTATGCAGAAACTGAAAAACAGAAAAGAAAGTGAGGACCAGACCTCGAAGAGAACAGATGAGGGGGGGGGGGGAGGAGAGGATGAGAGGGAGGAGGGCAGAAGGGGGGGCGAGATATTTATCGGCTGTGTGGCCCCTCGCCGCCCAAAACCCTGGGTTCAGAAATTTTTTTTCTTGAGCGGCGGGCGTCCCGCACTAAACCCGGATTAGGTCTAGCGTTGGTGTCTACTAGTCCCCGATTGGATATCTATGTGTGTTCTCCCGAATCCCTCGATGCTTATTGGTGCCTAAGCCGTTGCTGGTTCAAAAGAGATTGTTCTTGTTGGGTTGGCAGTTTCCATGGTGAGAGATCAATGAAGATATGACATGACTATAGTCAATAGTCAATGTACTCCCTATTGATTTGCCTATTTACCTTGTCTTGCTTTCTATACTATTTAGATACTAGATCATCTCAGCTACCTACAGTAAGCATCAGACCCTCAAGGCACATGCAATCCACACTCTAGACTGCTCCGTGAATCCGGGGCATGAAACCAGCCTAGCACATACTCCTGTCGTAGGAAGATGCCCGCCATTTTTCACAATTCGCCACTCTCATGATCGGGTGGCGCAGTTCTATCCCGAGTGTCCCAAGTTGGACATCCAATCAAGGATCCCGGAGGCTTTTCGAGAAGTCCAGCACCCAATAGTATTTTTAAAGTTGCCAGAACCATCAGGCATAGACCCGTTTTTGTCCGTCCCGAAGTTAACAATAATGATAGCTATCAGAATCAGAATCTTACCGCTCAGCCATATGCCAGGGTATCATTGTCTGTTATAATATGTACCTTGTACAGCTGCTGTAAGCTGACCAGTCAGCTCAGGAATGGAAAATTCTCGGTCAAATCTAATGAAAAGGAAAAAAATAAAATAAAATTAGACTGGAAGTGGGATCTACAGGCTACAGGCTTCGATCGTCGTGGTCACCTCGGGCAATCAATCCGGATCAGAATTTTCTTTTCCTTTCAGGGGTACATGAATGTTCTCGGTACGAGACAGAACAGACCAGAATAAAACACATCACGGACTCAACATCTAGGGATATGCTCAGCCTTGTAAGTTAACAAGTCAAGTTCATGTAGAGTAAGTACGTTTGATACCGCTCTTTCCAGTTCTTCACCGCTTCGCCTTATCGCTCGCTTATCGCGGACTACGTTAAAAATCTTCTCTTTGACTTTTAGTCTATGCACTAAAAGAAAATTCTGTTCTTCAACCCCGGTTTGCAGAGTATGTACTCCCTATCGCCTTATCCTTATCCCCCGCGAAAGCAAACCGGGTGGCAAAAGGAAAAAGAAAAAGAAAAAGCATTCGGGTCAATCGGCCAGTGGGTCTGGAACTTTAATGTTACAAGGCCAACTCGGCCCTTGCTGGGTTGGCTGTAGCCAGAAACGGAATTGGATTTCTCCCCGTCCCAGACTTTGTACGTGAAGAATGGCTATTGTTCGGGCGTGGTTCGTATCGAGTTTCCGATGTACCCGGTGTTTTGCCTCACACCTCGAGCAAGTCGGATCGAGCAAAGAGATTTGATTTGTGAATCTATGTGGCGTTTGATTGAACCAAGGTCATTACGTCGCGTCAAAGTCATTCTCTAGATGGACAAGTATAGCTTTGATGCGAGTTATGGGTGTAGTTCGATTTGAAGTCTGGGGGATCTGCATGGCATCTCACGCCCCGTCTATTCTATGGGGCGCCTTATCGGACCCCTTTGTTGCCTTGAAAGACCTCCTTGCAGAGTCCCCACCTCTTTTCTTTTCGAAGCGTTCAAATCTGGGGTATACAGTACTGATGCGCTGAGGATGGCCCTGCCCTGTAACTGATCGTAACTGTTGTTCTGCGCCCCCTTTCTGACATGACCCCTGTGCATCAGCCTCGTAATCCTTATTACCCTAGGACAGCCCCTTTCAGACAGGTCCATTTGTCGAAGCGCTGCCCCTTTCCTGTCTCGACGCTCAGGCCTGCTCTCTGATACATTGTTGGGTGCCCTGGACAGTGCCGACCTATCGTCTCTAGAGGGAAAGAGGGAAAGGGACTTGAGTTTTTCGTACCCTTTAGGAAGATTCCCGAGACTGATTCGGTAGAAAGAGTGAGCCGGTACTGAACCCGTCTGCTCTTAAATTATCAGACCAGGTGTGTATGTGTAAGAGATACACACCAGTCTATGTTCCATAATTACTCCAAATGAAAAATGTAGACACTTAATGTGTCAGGGCCCGGATCTATCAAACAAGAACGCAAGTCCAACCCGCCCAAACCCGGCACCCGTAAATCTATGTCCAGATCGATAGAACAGGGAAATCGAATAAATAAGGGCTGGTATATACACAAGACCTCCAAAGCGCCCCGGAGGTTAAAGTCCAGTAGCAAGCAGCCGAATGCCACGGCTTCCGGGACATTGCCGTTCGGACGGAGGTGGTGACGGAATCGGATCCGTATCCGTATCTGGACAGGTGGAGAACTCGTGGTAATGATATACCGGATTCTGTTGCAGCCAGGACCGGACCGATGGCGGGGATTGTCTGTACAAAAAATAAAAACGCTCAAACTCCGTTCCCAGATGCGCAACCCCAGTGCGAGGTACAAAAGGCAAAGACGTGATTACTGATTGTTCTGTCCTTTTTCTCATGGCTTCTTCTTGACGTGACGGCTCCCTGACTCAGAGGGGAGTTCTTCACCGTCAATGATGCGCCACAGACGACGCGGGGAGAAGTTGTTGCCGACTAAATAGATACCGACGAACCAGGCTGAGAGGATGTTGGCCAGGTGGTGGAGGAGGTAGGCGTACGTGACGCCGTAGACGGCGGAGTACATGGCGATGGCGAAGAAGATCATTGAGGTGACGTGTTTGAAGCTGTCGATGTTAGGATGTATACAAAAGGGAAGATTGTGAGGAACTTACCGATTCGTGATCCGCGGGATCATCGCACCGCTAGTCATGGTCTCGACGAGGAGGAGGAACGGCATGATGGACAACACGTTGTGATGGGAAGAGAATGGCATGAACCAGTGCACCACGAGGTTGTGGGCCCAGACGAGGAGCACCAGCACATTGATAGGCAGGATCCACAACATGAGAATGAGGATGGAATGCGCGTAGTTGTGGAAATTGATGTGTTGGGCGGACTTGGTCTCCTTGGCATGCCACTGTGCTCGTACACATGTTGCCAGCTGCACGATACACGCAACCATGTAGGCAAACTGGTAAGGAATGATTGTCGAGACGAGGATAAGCAGGACTGCGGTGTGGATCACGCGTCGTCGAGGGGTAGGCGCGCTGAAGATCGGGAGGTTCCCTCGGTCTTCGCGTCGAATATAACCCGACTTGCTGTTCACGGTTCCGTAGATAAGGGAGAAGATATTGACGAGAAGGAGGGCGGCATAATTGAGCAACACGCAAACGCCGACGCTAATGATCCCAAAGATCGGAATAAGGAACCAGAAAAATGCATCCTGTGATCCGAGAAGAAGATCGTTCTTCGTAAAGTCAAAAGGAGTCTCCGTTGAATTGGTTCGCCAATGAAAGGGGTCATCGGACTGAGGAAGGGCTTTCGAGGTAGCGAGAGAAGATGCCAAGAGCGACATGGCCACCAGCAACAACGGAAGAGAGGAGCGCAAGGCACGATCGAGGCCATCGGTAAAGGGAATGAAGTAGCCAGACTCGTCGTAAACCTGGAATTGCTTGCGGAGCACAAGAGCCACAACCAGCAGCGGGAAGGCAGCAAAGACCGTGCGGTATCGCATCACCAGCTCGCCAAGACTGCTAGCAATGTCAATCTGCAGCGAAAGGTCGACCGTCGAGTCCGAGCTGGGGTCAGTCCAGAGCTGGAACGACACACCACCCTTGACGACCTGCTCGCGGAGCGGCGTTGGCATGTAGGGTGCGACACCGTGCAGGTTGACATTGACCTCATCGACGTTCACAAAGAACTTGGACTCGTGAGGGTCGGGAATGGACTGCCGAAGCAGTGGAGCGAAGAGCTCCCCCTTCTTTTGCGGGTGTCGTGTAATCTTGAGTCGGTAGTCGAGAAGACTCGAGTACAATGCCGGGATTTGCACCTCGGTGACCATGGGCCTGTTAGCTGGCAGCCGCATCTTGAGGCCTGCCCCCAGCAAACTGCCAAGTCCAACTTTGGCTCGGATCATTGAATCTGAGCTATCCGAGAACTCTGCGACCAAGAAGCCCGGCGTCGGCACATTGGCCTTGTCCACGACAGCCACGAACTGGTGCTCTGCAAGACCCTCCAGATCATACTGAAGGTATGAGAATGGCGGTACGCGCTCCCACGCATTTCGTGATGTTGGAGTCGACGCAGGAAGGTAAATGACATCTTCCGCCGCGTTCTTGCAAGCCAACCGAGTCGATCCCACGGTACCTCCAGAGAAATCCAGGTTCATAGAAAAGGTGGCAGACCGGCCATTGTTCAAGGGGAACACGCTGCAAAACAGCACTTCGATATTTCCCTGCTTATTCAAGGCCTGGTCAGTAATGAGTGTGAACTTCTTACCCGAGACACCCTGAGGAGGAATCGGCAAAAGTCGCACATCCGGGCCATGCTGCAGGCCCAGTTCACGGAGGATAAGCCGCTGGCCCTGAGCCAAGATTGTGTTGGCGTTGTCCTCGAGAGTCAAGAGCGTATTCGGTTCCTTTTGTGCCAAAGTCCTTTCCGAAACAGATTCCAATCCAGTCAAATACCACCGCTTGAGCACTCGCATGCGCTCTGCCCTTGGTTTCGTCTGGCTTGGGCGACGGGCGTCGATGATCTCAAACAGCGACTTGATAATCGCCTTCCGGAACTGATCACACCAGGTGATCGAAAGGTGGTCCATGCCGATCCACACATTGGGAATGGAAGACGTGAAGACGGTGAATCCGTGCGTCTCGGGTACGAGGGACGCGATACTGGTGTAATCGGACGGAACAACAGTGTCGCGAGCACCACCAGCAATCGAAATCAGCGTCACATGCCACAGCGGGTTGTTGTTGGCCCACGTTTGTGAGTAGGCCTCACGCCAGTAGTCATTGATCTGTTTGTACGTATGGACGATATCGGAGTCGAAGGAGACAGGTGGTTTCGCGTGCGGCGCAGACATGGTGATGATCGTGTTGACCGAGTTGGCCTGGTAGTTGGCCATGGTCAGGGCAGTGCGGGCCACGATGCCACCCATGGAGTGACCGATCAGGACCACAGCGCTGGGGTCCGGTAATCCAGGATCTCGTCGAGTTCGCCGTGGGTCGTGGTAGAGGGAGAGGATGTAGGAGATGGCTTCGTTCACGTATTCCGCCTGATCTAACAATGTCTGTCCATGGAACGCGGCCATATCCTCGTTGAAATCCACCATGAAGAAATCCAAGCTGCGCGTGCCAGCTGAGTGGCGGTCCTCGTCATGCCGAACCACATCGTAGTAATGCCGGGAGGCCTCTGCGGCCAGAGATCGGACCTGTCGGTAACTGCCAGCATTGCCGGGAAGAAAAAGCACTGGAACGCCATTTAACTAATCAAAGTCAGCCAATACACCACTATACGCTCGTCAGTGATATCCTACCCCGATGTTGTCCTGGGTGTACGGATCCACACCCTCCTCTCGGTAGACGAAGAGGTTATATTTGCTCGCAAAGCGCGTATGCTCTGTATCGAATTCCAGCATCCGGATAAAGGTCGGACTCATCATCGGCACACCGCATCCATCTCCACCAACCTGCCTGCTGACAAAGGAGCGCATGATCGAGAAGAGGAACGCGACGGCGGCAAAGGTGGTGAACGCCGTGGGGATGGAAATGGACCACGGACTGCGCAAACGAGACTGGCGCGCGCGACGGCCATCGGGAGAGGGAGCTTCCATAGGAAGCCGAGGCGAGCCCAATGGCATAGTCTTGGTATCGTTGGAGGGTTGTGACAAGGGAGTGCGCCAGAGGCTCGAATTCCGCGAGCGCGGATTAGAGGAACCGTTATCGCGGCGAAGATCGAAACTGGTGCCGTGCCTGGCTATTTGCGACCGCGAGTTGTCATTCGTCTCGATGGCTTGGCCATGGTCGTCTGGAGATCGAGTTGGAGAATCTTCAGTGTCGTCCGCGACAGGGGAGCCAGACGAGCGTCTGTGCATTGGAGGAGGCGGAGTCGGGACTCATCCAGCACACCGAAAGGATCTTGGCACAGGGCCACGCAGGACCCAATAGGCGAGAGCAGGAGAGGAGGGGGAGAAGGGAGAGGGGTGGAAGGGAGGCGGAAATGTTCGACCAGGAATGCGGAAGGTCAAGTCCCCAAGGAGAAAGAAGTGGTTTTGTTTCTCTTTGGGGTTTGGCTCGGGACTTGGCAGAGGAAAAAAAGGGTCCTTGGTACGGAGTACGGGCACTTTTTGCGGAGAAGCAAGGATCACCTCTTTAAATGTACCTGGAGGGTTTACTTCCTAGGGTACTGAAGGTTTAGAATTAGCTTGGAATACTGTAATTAGGATTTTTCGGATCTTGAAGATTTCGACGGAATTGGTATCTTCGGGCTTGGCGGTAGGTGTCACCCAGATCACTCACTTACTGTCACTCGGTCGAGACTACCTTACCGACTAGAGTACCGTGGACATAGCCCTAAATAGTATTGCACAGGTATCAATCGCTAGCCGCCGTATTCTGGTTTAGATCTATTCCATGCTATGGACATGATAAGGCAACCATATAAAATCCACGATGTCACGATGTACCTGCAGGACGCGTAAGAGAGGTCACACCAGATCAAGGCAAAAAAGAAAAAAGAAAAGAAAGAAAAGAGCTTGGTCAGTTTCTAAACACTCTGTTTGTGGTGCAGCTTAAGTATGCATTGAATCCCCCATCACCGCACGTTCAGCGCGAATGGTGTGACCACTTATAGCTGTTTAGTCCTTGGCATACTCGTACTTGGGTACTCCGTAGTATACTCTATAATCCCGGCACATAACTTAGTTTATCCTCCTTAAGCCTTTCAGTGTGTTACCTATTCCCGCAGAACTTAGAATATATCTCTTGAGGTGAAGTATATTTGACGTCAGCCTCACTCACACCACCCGACGCCGGGTATGCAAACGTGTAAACAGGATTCGAGAGCTTCTAATTTCTGTTTTCGCCATTTCTAGATACGCCTCTGGAATCCCATCCATCCATCCCCACAAGTTAAAGAGTCTCACTGGGATTTAAGGGGCACGTGCGCGCAGAGACAGCAATATAATCTAGCCAGCGAGTGGCATCAAGTCTAGGCACATCCAGTCAGGTCTCACCTAGTCGACCCTCACCTAGTCGAGTAAGAGCGGGGCGATCCGATATAGACAGCGGTTGAGGACTATCTATTATAAATTGAGCCCGAGCTGGACTAAATATTACCTAGAAGGCAGCTGATACTCGACTTGGTGAGACTCAACTAAGTGAGACTCAACTGGATATGGCTTGACTTGATGTACTCGACTCGAGGACGCTTGGCTAGATGATGGTGCTGATGATCTATATCCTCTAGGATAGCTTTCTCCCACTGTCTTTATGGAATCGGCCCGCTCCAGACCAAGGCCTACCAATCACTCCTCTTACCCACCCAGGACCGTATCTGGCTGCCGATCAAGTCTTTCACAGAGGTGGGCAGCCAGCTGTGGTCTTGATTGTTGTTTAAGAGGTGTAATTGGTAGGCCTTGGTCTGGAGCGGATAACTCTCTCCATGTATCAGTGAAGAGGGGAAAAGAGAGGACAAGGGAAAGAACTGGAAGATTTTCAAGAATTTTATAACATGACCCTTCGAGAAGGCACAACTACCTGGAAGCGCTAAGGCAAACGAAAAGCTTGATTGCCAAAAAAGAAAGACGCTAGCCAATGAGCCTCCAAGATCTACCATCTGATATTCATCTTAGTGTTTGACATACCTAGGTATCCTTGGGTAATCAGATAACGTTGACCTGAAAATGTACGGCACCCGCCTTGTCAATCTTATCTTCATCAATCACCATACATGATTTCTGATTGTACATCGATCATCAAGACACATCTCTACTCGTCCTCTACATCTGGAGAAAAACGAGGAGTACCTGGGTCCGAAGATGGGTCAGGTGTTCGTTCACGACTGATCTCAGATAATCGCTTGCGCGGTCAAAGGGTGTGGTTGGAAATTGATTATCCGAGTAGCAGGGGACGGAAGCTAACTCGTTCATATTGTATGTTAGGGGTCGTCCGGTAACATGCCATGTACTTGAAGCGTGGTCCTTTGAGATAGCTCCGATCTTAGCAAACGTGAGTTGAGAAAGTTGAAATATATAATTGGCGATTTGATAATAGATCTTGTCTAATGTCGTGTTGTCGATGTTCGGGGTTAGAACCACGTCTTCTTGATCAGGTTGCTTTAAGGCAGTCGATAAAAGCGTTCCGTTGACATAATCTATGATGATGAATAGGCCAAGATGTTGTGGACTCTAGGCAATTAAGCCCTAGCTATGAACATAAGGGATACGAATATCGGTGTTTTGGCGGAGGTATTCTATGATCTAGACCTTATTCATGACCTTTTCGTCTCTATAAGCTATAGCCGTATATCCTAGTTTGGGGAACCGAATAATGGTATCCGGCCGTCCATCGCTGAAGCTATAGCGGAAGCTGATGTTGAAGGAACCCTTGAGAAAACCAACCTATTTTCCGGTTCTCCCTCCTTCTCGGCGCCCAGTCAATCAAAGTTGCTAATTTAGCCCTTGAGTCGAAAGCTCTTCTTAACCAAGCTCGGCATTCATCATGACCGTTGGTCTCTTCTATTTCGTCAAAGTAGGTCTTAAGCGAGGATGTCTTCTGTTGAGGCATCTGAGAAATCGCGATGCAGGGGTGGTAAAAAGATGCAGGCTAGACAAGAGAGGTTTGTGCTCCTTGGAATATTAAAGGCGGATTAATAACAGAGCTTCAACGGTATGATGATATAATGTAGGTGAAATATGGAAGACGGAGGAAAATAGGCTGGTTTGGAGCGACATGGATTAATAACCTGCCGGGGTCGCAGCCCCTGAACATGCTCGAAGCATGGGGTAGACGTGCTACGAGTACTGCTAATCATTCCTTGCCCCAGATCCTCTCTACATATTAATACTTGGCAAGTATAATCCGAGCAAATTATTCCATTGCAACACTGGAAACTATTCATATCGTCATGAGACGAAGGAATCTTATCGCATGTATATGTCACGTAAGCAACCGGGTATCTGGCCATCATATCATCAAGGTATCCCAAGGGTATGGTCATTATTTAATTCCAGAGAAAAATCACCATCCTACTCCACCCGCTTCACAGTGGCCTTCTCCGGGTCACTGTCATCCCGCTCCATTCCACGCTGTGCTGCCACGACTGCCAGGTCGGCATCATGCTCTGCATCAAAGTTTCGACCGAGACGCTCGGGCCCGATGAAGGTCACGATGATGGTGTAGGCAAAGACACATCCCATAAAGATACAGATGACCTTGCCATACGAGTAGCGGTGGGCTGCTTCCTTTGTAGGGGGAAGCGGGAAGCGCTCGCCAATTGTCGACTCGATGGTTGAACTGGCGGACGAAACGAGGTTACCCAGCTGGTAAGCCGTGCCAACAGCAAAGGTGCGAATGGGCCCGGGAGACAGCTCCATCAGGTGGATGGGGATCACGCCCCATGCGCCTTGTACCATGAATTGCTCGAAGAAGGCCGCCGCCATGACATTGTGTGATGTGACGAAGGTGTATGGGTAGAGAAGCGCACCGCCGACGATGCTGATCACAATGATCGAAAATCGGCGGCCGAAGATCTGACTCGCCCAGCCGCACAGTGTACCGCCGGCCATAGCGCCCAGGTTTGCGATCACCTGGGTCACGGTCACCGCGTTCTTGGAGAACTTGAACTGGGTTTCCAGCATCGTAGGATAAAGATCCTGCGATCCGTGAGACATGAAGTTGAAGCCGGCCATCAAAAGCACCAGGTAGATTAACAGCAGCCAGTGACGCTTCAGAGCAACCTTGCCCTCGGAGATAAAAGAAGCAGCCACACCCCCACGAACTTCCTCACGCGTAGCCTGTCTCCGGCGAAAGGTTTCCGTCTCCGGCAGACATAGACGGAAGGCGATGATCAACACGGGAGGACAAGCAGCGAACCAATACAGCGGACGCCAGCCGTGCGAAGTAGTACCGACCAGACCGCGCGCAAAAGCAGTAGCCAGCAAATAGCCAAACGCATAACCCTGCTGAAGCAAGCCCGACACAATACCACGAGCCTCCGAGGGACAATCCTCGAGCGCCGTGGCAGCAGCATTACCATAAAGACCACCCATAGCAATGCCAAAGAGGGCACGGCAAGCCAGGAATTGCTTGTACGTCTGACAAAAACCAGCACCCAACTCTAGGACCACGAATAGCAACTGATTGACTACAAAGGGCCACTTGCGACCCCACCGATCAGATGCGATTCCGAAGATGATCGCTCCGACGGATCGCAGCATTAGCACCAGTGTGATGCCCCATGTGATATCGGTGACGGATTTATCAAAGGTCGTAGCCAGCTCAGTCGTCGTCAAAGAGACGGAGAAAAAGTCGAAGGAATCCCATGTCCATCCGATAAACGCAACCTATATAGAATTAGTATTTCGCGTGCAAAAGGAGCTTCAGAGAACATACCGAAAAGAATAGCCACTGCTGGCGATTGAGTAGTGTCAGCGCCTTGAGGGGATTCGGGGCCGGGTTCATGGGCGGAACGAGCGAGGGAAGGCGTGTAGCAATGTAACGGCCGATGCTCATGTCCTCCTCGACATCCGGTGAGGACGCGCTTTGGGGCTTGTGGGTTTCTGCCATGGCGTTCGCCCGGTAAACAAACTGGGGAGCAGGGAAACGTGCCGGGGTTGAGATACTCGGAGGGAAGGGGTGGACACGAGAGAGAGGGGGAAGCACAACTAAAATACATTGTCGACTCTCGCACCACACTTTTTCCTCTTAGCTTTGGTCTCATCAGCTCCATGGTCCGTGGGTTAAACCCCGCTCTATGAGATCCAGGGATTCAACGCTTTGCTATTCGCTGATACCATGGGCACTGGCACGAAAAGAGCGCCGATCTTTGCACTCTCCGATGAGTGGGTCATATCTCCCCAGCTTATCCTTCTTTTCACTTCTGTCATTCAAGTTCGTCGAGCCCTTGGAACGTGTTTAAGTTTGCGGCCGGTGCCAACTGAAGACGCGGCTCGCTGCCAGGCACCGCCGCATGTCCGACGTCGTGCAGTGAACCTCCAACGTCTCCACAGAACCGAATCCAATTGAGCCGACGATGCAGCTTGATTCAGGTAGCCGTCATTCCCAAATTCTCCGAGCTGTCTAAGTCCTTTGACGGTGATCCTAGCCTATCAGCCCCTTGAGCTAAGCATGCGGTTTACAGCCAAGACCGCTCTCTCCGCATCCCCGGGATCCTTGGCTCACGAGTTCTACCCCGGTTCACCCGGTTTTGTGCCGCCACTTCGGGCCATGACACTCGGAGAATGTCCGTCTTGACGATCAACGGAAACCTGAAATGCGCGAGTTCAATCTGTTCCATGCCTCTAGTTATCTTCTGTCTCTGGTTTTTCAATCATCTCGGCTAGACTTACTCCGCGTTTGTTTGCCCAGGCCGGGGTTGTGGAGCCCTCTGGAGGCCAAGACAACACCTGGACCCTGCGACCCACATTTCTCGGAGTATGGAGCGAACGGACTCACCGGACTCACAGGAATCATCCGCGCCTCCAGTGCTTGTGGGAAATTGGCGATGTAGCCTGTTGTAAGGTGGCCGAGGGGTCGAAAACATGTACCAATTCCTGACCCGCATATCAGGCATCTATGTATGTGTTGTTGTCTCGACACCCGTTTCATTAAAACCCCTATAACGTATTACAGGATAAGGTCAGAAAGCGCTTCAAACTGTCTTCCTTTCTTGGCGCCATGGCGTCGTATTTTTCCTTACTAGAATGCCGACCTTTGATACGGTTGCGTTGGGTGCCCACGGAGGCAGGGGTACCGGGGAGGGGTAATATCCACCCCGCTGAAAGCACAAGTTACTGGCTTATCTTACTCTACAGATTCAGTTATAGAAAGCATTGTCAAAGCAGCTGATGTACACCGAATAAATGAAAAAGAAATTTCATAAAAGTGAAGGCTTGGACTCGTTTAAACATTCGCTTATGCAGTGGATACTTGCTTGACCTTGATGGGTACGGGGCTAGCGAACCAGTCAACCAAACACAGACACTTGCTAGTGGTACCATTATTATGTAGCCTTCACGCCTAGGCACGCATTTAGCATTCCTAACATGGTGTCAGAAGTTGATAGCACCTCAGAGGGTCCGCCATCGGCTTTGCGATCGAATGCATAGCGCAAGATAGCACTAATCCTGGCCGCTGCCTCGGCCATAGAACGAACATTCTCCCGCAGGCCACCATCATCCTCGATACCCGACACTATCCAGAATTCGGTCCAGAACGCCTCCAAGAGCCGCGGCTGGCAGGTATAATCGTGCCAGCCACTTAGATCCATACATCCTGTCATGAGGTAGAGACAGTCTAGCTCAATGCCGAAAGGTTGCACCGATGCAAGGGACCAGTCGACAATACCTGTGATTTCGTATGTGTCTGGGTTGACAAGGACATTGGTTTTGGAGAAGTCACCATGCGTCAGGACCTGGGGGTATTCACTGGCAAAGAGCAGCGGTAGGATAGTTTCCAGTTCAGTAATAATCGAGATCGGCACTGCGGCCGATGGGGACGCCTTGAGGATTGATAGCCTGCGGGAGATTCCGGCCTGGCCCTCGGCGCCCACCTGGGGCTCCATAGGCTGAGGTGTGGACCGACACCGAGCAAAGTACCTTGATATTGACCGTTAGCAACTAACTGCGCCCTCCACCAATAACGGCAAGCAATAGGAGAGAGAAGCGATAATTACCTAGCGAGATGCATTACGAAGCAAATATGCTTGGCTTCTTCATCAGGGTCCATGTCGGCTTGGTAACTAAGTGTTTCCATGCACGCAACTCCCGGTAGTAAGGGCATAGTGTAGATGCTGAGTGGAGGGTCGGAACCGCCCATGATGCCATGGTCTCTGGCGTATGGCACTAGGCATCCGTGAATTACCTGGGCTAGTCTGACTATCTCCTCATCGAGCCTGGATGGTGATTCTCGAAAGGACAAGATAATGCTCTCCTTATGGTTTTGATTCTGATTCTGAGTCCTAGTACAGACAACAGTGTAGCTTAACGATCCTGGGACATCGACCGGATGGACTTCTGACGCCTCAGAGATGGAAAGAGCAAGTCGGTCGCATTGACTGCGTGTTGGGGATTTGCGGACTGCAAAAAACTCATCGATGGCCTGTCCGGCCCAAGATTTCTCGGTCATTTTGCAGCGTAGTCCCAGGATTCCCTATGTGCAGCGGATACTGAAGACCAAGGTAGTGTCGCAAATTTGGCCCCCTGCTCGATTCGAAGCGGTGATATGACCATACGACAAACCAATAGCATCGTACCTTGGCGTGTACGCTAGTGCGGCGAGAGCAGGGGGCCCTTTGGGTTCTGACCGTTCCTTTGTTTGTCTTTTTCTACCTTCTGTTTTCAGCTGTCTTAGTGCTGCGAAATCCAAGGCCCCGACTCGTTGAGTTCTCACCACAGGGTGCATTCACCACAACACCTCCTTCCGCGACTACTTTTACCATGAAACCACAGATCACGGGGTGGGCTGACTTTGCCCATGTATCTGAGGAATCCGACTGGGAAACTGATGAATTTCAATACACAATGTTCGCTGTCACCAACTCGGACGATGTCATCTACTACGGCGAACTACCAAATCCGAAAGCTGAGATCTCGTTCCAGCAAGTCATGGCTACGCTCAAGCCAATCCCTGACAGCGAGATATTCCCAGAGTTGCCATTCTCTGACGCCAAAAAGTTTACCCAGGCGCCACTGGAGCTCCCCGCCAATGTTCAAGTCTTCATCAAGCGACCCAACATTTCCCAGTATGATGTCTATAAGCGACATAATCAAGTAGACCTGCTCGTCCAAAGCTTTTTGGAGGAGGCCCGTACCATGGAATTTCTTTCCGCACACCCACATCCTCAATTCATTCGGTACCACGGCTGCCGCTTCCGGAGAGGCTACCTGACCGGAATCGTCCTCAGCCGCCATTCGCACGACCTGGAGAACTATCTCAGTCGCGGAGTGGGAAATATCGGTAAGAAAGCATTCATGAACGCGCTTGAGTCCGCTATTTATCACCTACATTCACTCGGCTGGGCACACAATTACCTCAACCCGACGAACATGCTGATCGATAACTCTAAGGCTAGCGGTGGAATGCCGGTCCTGATCGACTTTGGCTTGGGCAGGGAAATCGGTAGTTCAGTGGGAACGTCCCGGGGTACGAGCGGTTGGATTGGATCTGATTGAGGACCATACCACTTCTAAAGGGACCATGATATCTTTGCATTGGCCTACTACATCCAAACTCGCGGATTTCGAGGACTGATTGACCGGGCGAAGAGGGATCGGAGGCCAATTCGTTCCGCTCTGTAAGCCTTGCTTCGTTCGGTCCCATCTGAGATTACAGTGCACCGCCTGGGTGTAACCGATCAATCTACAGCTTCCTCTGCTCGAGAGCAGGCAATAGCGAAAGCATTGACCGCAGTGATTCCGAGCTCTAGGGTGTCGTAATACGTGCCCTCGGGCGGGGGCGGTATCGTAGCGATGGCCGCTGCATCGGTCGTAGCGATGGCCGCATCCTCGGTCGCGGGCTCGGAGTTGCTACGGTCAATGCTTTTGCGCGAGATCATGGCTATGCTCTTCCAAGGTTACTACCCGGCGTAGTAAGCGTACCAAGAAGGGGGTTTTGAGGACCATTTGGCTCTACTGCGACTGCGGCCGCGAGTATGGTACGCGATGGTAAGGAAACAAGACCCCAACTACGAAGAATGGATGCCAGTTTGGTTTATCCCTACGGCTTGAGCACGAGACCAATTGGTGCTATCTTCATCATGATGCGGTTACGGTCCATAATCATGGGCCATCAGCACCATCAGGGTCCATCGTAAAGCCGAGCTATCCCGAAAGCAAGCGACTATCGACATTTACATCCAGCAGGGATATACCTCACGCCAGATAATCACTAGCATCAGAGAAGAAGATCCGCGGTCTATCGTGATAGCTCATGATATCTACAACCGTCAATGGATGATCAGTCAAGAGTTTCCAGCCGGCCATACGCCTATTCAAGCTCTTCTAATAGAGCTTCCGAGGGACAGTGAATAGCTTTTCAAGGATCTTTTTCTCTGATGCTAGTGATTATCTGGCGTGTGGTAAATAGCCTTGCTGGATGTGATGATCGACGATGATCGTTTTTGAGAAAGCTTCAGCCTACGATGGGCGGTATGCGTTGATGATGCTGAAAGCCCATGATTATGGACCGTAACCGCATCACAATAAATCACTTGGAAATCCCTTTCTCCCGACATAGTATGTCGAAGGCTACTTGAATCCTGAAACAGCCCTGATGAGTGATCCAATGTCGATAAGCAGTGCTGCATGCAAAGTTCCGGTGGGGTACACCACGTTTCAAGTGGGCCCTGGCCCTAACATTTCCATCTTGATTCATTCTTCTTTCTATAGAGTACGGTCAGACTCATGACAAACTTGAAGATAGAGCATGAGCCACAGTTTCATCAGTTCCGAACCTAAATAGGAAACCATCGCGACCTCCGTAAGAGACTTGACAGGAGGCTGTGCTGATCCACGGACCCCTGAACCGTGTTTGAGGCGGTGCTGCATCTGAGCCCCGCTTGTTCGCTGACGCTGTTGCCATCGGTATTCTTATAAAATGCGCCGCTCTTTCTAAGATTTGCCCTCTTGCGTTCATTTCCATCATTCGTTTCCCTGCTTCACCCTCCGTCCCATCGCACTTCTCTCGATTATCCCATCATGTCGTATTACCCACACAACCAATACGGTGGTGACTACGGTCAGAACTACAACCAGCAAGGCCAAGGCTATCCGCCTCAGCAAGGATATGGCACCCCGCCGCAGGGCTACTACCCTCCCGAAGTGAGTGTGATTGTGTGATTTCCCGACGCGCATCATCATATCAAACGATTCAATACGCCAAACTAGACGAGCCGGTTTGTCCCTATATTCCAAACAGATCACTGACACCCGACCCTATAGCACCAGCAAGGCTACGGCCAGCCGCAGCACGGCCAACCCCCCGCTCAGTACGGTCATCAACAGGGGTATCCTCCCCAGTATGAGCAGAACCAGCAAGGCCAGTACCCAGGCCAGCACCAAGGCTCTGGCTACGGTACCCCACAGATGCCTCCCCAAGACCGCGGCCACTCACCCTATCCTCCCCAGCAGCAATACCAGCAGGGCGGCGAGAGCGCCTCATATTATGGCGGAGCCCCGCCCGCACATCAGCAAGCCTACCCAACTGGCCCTGGCGGCCCCGGCGGCCCCGAGGGTGAGAAGGGTCTCGGATCGACGCTGCTTGGTGGCGCCGCGGGCGGGTTTGCGGGTCACAAGCTAGGTGGCGGGTTCTTGGGATCTGCCGGTGGTGCAGCTTTGGGAGCCGTTGGTATGAACATGGCCACGCATGCGATGTAAGTCGTTATTGATTCTGTTCGTTTGGCTCGGTGTATTTGAGGACTGACCTTCCTACTTTTGACGGAATAGCAAGGACAAAAAGAAGAAGAAAGAGAAGAAGTATAAGAAGGATAAACACCACAAACGTCGCGGCTCGAGCTCGAGCTCGAGTTCCAGCTCGAGTTCTTCGAGTGACAGTGACTAGAAGCTTTTTTGAATGTTTTACGATCCGTTATTGGGCTGGTTCGATGGGCTTGCTCATGATGATGGCACGCAATGCAGTAATACCCCCGCCTTTTCAATGCGCCTCGGCTTGCTTAGCGTTGAGTATCGATGGGGCGCAGATGGATTGATGGTTTTGCTTTTTCTTTTCTGTACATTTTTATCGGACTATTCATTTTAAAGCAGAAATGGGATGGCCAAACTGCCGTTTCACTGAAAAGCTCAACTTCCATGTGGCCCAGCCACACGGGCTCGGATGCTTTGGATTATTTACTGAGTCAATGATACAGATATAGCATGTACATGATAAAGTGCTTTGTTCGGTCTCTAAACATTTGAGCCAAATGTTTGGGTCTCTGAACTTCCAGTCCCCGATGCAGGCCGAGTCTCCGGTGAGCCTCTAGACGAGTTCTTTGGAGGCTGTTTCTCAAAGATAAAGATATCGTCGATTTCCGCTCCTTCGGTCAAACTGAAGCTCAACTGCGGTGAAATCTTCGAGGAATCCCAATCAAACTGCCATTTTGAAGATATCGGATTCCACTTCATTCGTGGGACGAGGGAAGAGATGCGTCGCCATTGACGCTGCATAAATCTTCCGGTGATCTCATGCGGCCGGCCATTGGCATATTTGCCAAAGGTGAAGCCTTTCTGTGGGCCGTCTGTCAAAAACTGCAGGAGGTCGTATTCCCGGGACGCCTCAGAGGCTGCTTTCTTTCTTCGCTTTATAGGCGCCCACGGCAAAGTCCCCGACATCAAGCCATCTAGAATAGCCAATTCTCGATCCGGCAGTGGTGGCAGTATATTGTTCAATGTGTCGGTGTACCATTTCCTACGCATGTTGCTCCGACGCGTACGGCTGAGGGGCTGACCCCAGCTGTTCTTCTCGGGTATAGTTGGCTGAAGGCTCCTCACGTTTGCCCGAACACGGTTTGATGAGAGGAGGCCATTGTTCATCTGAGACTTCATGAGACTAAGAATAATCGTTGGAGGTTCCCAGCCGTCTTCAAACTCTAGCGGTGCGTCGACTAGTTCCTTCAGGGATTTGGCGTCGGGTGGGACATCGACGTTCAGTAACCGGTTTATAAGTTTATGCCGCCGTTCTCCAATGCGCCCATATGAACAGAACAGAACTTTCTCCAGGGGTTTTAGATATCCTTCGTTTGCTCTTTGGAGCAGGGATAGTCCTTTTCGGGCTTTTCGAGCCCAGTCGGCTTCAGTCCCAACGGGCTTTTTTCCGGCGGACTTCTTCGCGGCGTGACGATATCGGTCGAGGACATAGCCTTGCATGTAAGCCCGGGCGACGGGATCAGGGAGGTAGGTGCATTCGCGTATAGTCGCGCGTAGGATTTGACGCCATTGGAAGGGACCTCGCGGATAGAGAGAGCCGGATATTTGAGCAGACGCCATTGAAGAAAGAAACCCAAAACGGCAGAACGCGAAAACCTTGGCGAAAAACGTGTCACGGGACGGGCGACGCGCGCTTTTCGCTCTTCAACCCACAACCCCGCGACTTGCCCTGCCTTGCATTGCCTATCCGATCTAGATCGGTTCTTGACACATTCCTATTTCCGATTCTGGGCAGTTGAAGCTGTTGGATGGTCCTCACTGTGAGCTGTTGCGCTTTCCCTTCCCGAAAGGGTGCAGCTACGCGCCTCCTTTAGCTCGCGTCTTCCCGGCATCCGGTATCATACCCCCACGCTTATGCCCTCCTGCCATTATTGCCGTGACTTGATGCTAACCGGACTTGAAAGGGTCCAGTATGTCCTACTCACAAAATAGTACAGGTTCAGCGAATGGGCTGGCATTTTTGAACGCTTCTCAATCCCTCTCCTCGACTCCTGGCGCGACTCCGCCCCCGAAAGGATCGCAGATGTCTTCCTTCGGTATGTCGAATGGCATGTCAAGGAGCAATTTTGGTGGCTATGACGGAGGGAATGATTATGGGTCCACAGGGCAGTATCAGAATCAGAGCGACAAGCCACAAATCTACCGTGTTTGTCATACCATCTGAATATGCCGACGGGCTTGTGCTGATAGATCTTCCTAGGCGGTCTACTCCAATGTCTCTGTCTACGAAATGGAAGTCAGGGGAGTTGCAGTTATGAAGCGTCGAGCCGATTCGTGGTTGAATGCGACTCAAATCCTGAAGGTGGCTGGGGTTGTCAAAGCGCGAAGAACGAAGACCCTGGAGAAGGAAATTGCCGCCGGCGAGCATGAGAAAGTACAAGGGGGGTATGGAAAATACCAAGGAACGTGGGTCAACTACCAGAGAGGTGTCGATCTCTGTCGAGAATACCATGTCGAGGAGATCTTGCGACCCCTTCTGGAATATGACATGGCCCCTGATGGTACCGGAGGCCCTTCTCATGAAACACTGGATACACCTACGAAGGAACAGGCCATGGCTGCGCAACGGAAACGACTCTACAGCGGCGCTGAGAATCGCAACATGTCTCAGCCCCAACAAGGGACCTTCTTTCAAAACATCTCACGCGCTGCAGCAACTGCCGTGAATGCCATCAGCAAAGCTCGGTTCGACTCGCCGAGTGCGAACAGTCGACGGTCAAGTGTGGCCCGCAAGCCATCACAACAAATGGGTAGCCAGGAATCCCAGATGGCGTTCAGTAGTCAGAACAGCATGTACAACATGTCCGACAGCGGGTTCAGCAGTCTACAGAACCGCTTCCAGCAGGATGATCATGACGACTTTGCGGAACCCCCGCGCAAGCGCGTCCGCTCCTCGTCGCATCATGGTCCCCTCATTGGCTTGCACCGCGAGCCGTCCAACCTCTCAATGCATGACCCTACTCCGACAGAGCCCAATGATTCCTTTTACCAAGACATGGACTTGCCACCCCCGCCTGTGGATGATGGTCAGAAGCGCGGACTCGAACCCGTTCCTCCGGCTTCAGAGCCGGAGGGCTTCCAAAAGACGAAGTTGATTATGACTCTTTTCCTGGACAAGCGGACAAAAGACTTCAGTAACCACCCTGCTCTGATGCAATTGACTGGTGAAGACCTTGAGATTCCGCTTGATGAGTACCGAAACAATGCGCTTCATTGGGCTGCGATGCTTGCACGTATGCCGCTGGTCCATGCGCTCGTGGCCAAGGGAGCGAGCATATCTCGAGTCAATCTTGCTGGTGAGACTGCCCTGCAGAAAGCAGTGGGAACTCGCAACAACCTTGACTACAGAAGCTTTCCCCGCTTGCTACAGGTGCTTGCGCCAACCATCGATATGGTCGATTACAGTGGCCGGACTATCTTGCACCACATTGCTGTCATGGCCGCAACAGGTGGCGGGGGACATGTCTCTGCCAAGCACTACCTAGAGTCACTCTTGGAGTTCATTGTCCGATACGGAGGATTGTCATCAGCAACCAATGGCGATCGCGATCATGCGCAAAACGGCTCCTCCGGTACAGAATGCATATCTTTGGGGCGGTTCATCTCGGAGATTGTCAACCTACGGGATGACCAGGGCGATACAGCGTTAAACCTTGCAGGGCGGGCACGCTCGGTTCTCGTTCCACAGCTCCTGGAAGTTGGTGCCGACCCGCACATTCCCAACCACACCGGTCTTCGGCCTGCCGACTACGGAGTCGGTGTTGATATGGTTGACAACTCGCAGTCACAACAGAATGGAGGTCGCAACGATACGTTCATTGATCAGCTGACGAAGTCTAAGAAGGAAATTCTGGATGGTAAGTTGTTATCCTGCTTCGCCATTATTCGGTATGCTAACCATGATACCAGGCGCTATGTCTCAAATCAGCACGGTAGTTGAAGAGGCACTGGGTGGTATTGACCGGGAGTTGGCCTCGAGCCTGGCTCAAAAACAGGAGAAGTTCGATCACTGGCACTCGAAGATTCGCGAGTCCGCCAAGGCTCGTCAGATCGAGCAGAAGCAGTTGGATGCGTTGAAGCAGCAGGCTTCGGACCGAGTGGAAGTTGACCGACGCATCAAGAACCTGGAGCGGTCCCTGGAAAGCTTGATGAGCACATTGAAGGGCAGCCCAGGCTTTGACCCCTCCCGAATCGCCGTTATCGGTGATGCAGACCGAGATTCCGGCGTGGATGTCACCACATACGATACCCTATTCCCAGATACCTTTGAACCATCCTCGGGGTTCTCTCATCAGCAAATCGCATTTCTGGCCGCACTGTCCGCACCGGATGTACTAGGTCATCGACTCCAGAGCTATCAAAAGTTCAACGCAGGCATAACCTCCGAAGTTGAGACCCTTAAGGCCAAAAATGCCGTTCTGGGCCAGAACTACCGACGCATGGTGATGGCCTGCACAGGATGGTCCGCGGAACAAGTGGACGAGGCGGCAGAAGGCTTGACGCAGTGTGTGAAGGACTTGAATGAGAATCCCGTACCGGAAGACGAGGCCATTGAGATCCTAATGCGGGATCGTGGGCAGGACTGGTGATTCTTGACATCTTTTTCCTCTGAGCGTTTGTGGGACGGCGTTGATGCATTCCTCATTTGTATGATACGAATACCCGGGTGGCCTTGCCTGATGTCTATTGCCATATGTTGTATTTATGGTTGGATAAACACATTCTCTGTACAGCTTACTGCGTGATTCGAACGGCTCTAGTACAGTCTGAATGCCGTAGTGAGATTAACCGGTTGTACTCTAGGGACTTGGCCAAGCCTGTTTGATACTACTTTGCCAAGATGGCTGCTCTCTATGTTGGAAAATCCCTGTACGACAAAAAAGCCTACATGTAGGGTTGCCGTGGATCGTCTTAGACATATACTCAACACCCTGTTCGCCGCGTTTGCACTCTTTCCTTTAGCACCGGAGACATTACTTATAAGGTCTCTCTCCTAACCCCCCCTCCCTCTCCCACCACCCAACCTTTCCTACTCCAGCTCCCCTCTACCTCACTTTCTCTTTGCCGCATATTCTGTGTGTCTTCAAAGCCGGACATTCTAGCGATATCTTCCATCTTGGGTCAGCCTTGTCCAAAAGATCTACAATAAACACCTCACAACATGGCCACCGGCATCCTACGCGTCAAAGCCGACAAGATCGTCGACGAGAATGGATCTCGTGTTATTCTGCGTGGGCCAACTCTTGGAGGATGGATGAAGTATGTCGGTCGGTTCAACCTCTGAGAGGCTCTCTCCCGGACTAACTAAAACAGCATGGAGAATTCCATCACCGGCTTCCCCTACCATGAATCTCAGCACCGCGCCAGGATGCGCCGCATCCTTGGACCGCAAAAGTACGAATTCTTCTTCGACAAATGGCTGGAATACTTCTTCACCGAGAAGGATGCTAAGTTTCTTGCGAGTCTGGGTCTCAACTGTCTGCGACTACCGTTCAACTACCATATTTTCGAAGATGACATGAATCCACGTGTGTTGGTGGAGTCGGGCTTCAAGCATTTGGACCGGGTTGTGAATTTGGTTAGCATCGTCCTCTCCCCAGTGTTGTTGAAGGTTACGTCTTTCTTTATTAATGGTCGGAATAGTGCGCTAAACATGGTATTTACACCATCTTGGATATGCACTCCGTGCCCGGCGGTGATAATCCAACCAGATATGCCACCTTTTGGGATTACAAGGATCATCAGGACCGTACAGTTTGGCTCTGGAAGCAGATTGCCGTGCGATACAAGCAGAACCCCTGGGTTGCTGGGTACGAACCCCTCAATGAGCCCCGTGATCCAGAGCACGTCCGTCTCCTAGCATTCTATAAGCGGATAGAAAAGGCTATTCGGGCAATTGACCCTAATCATATCCTGTGGCTGGATTGTAATACCTCTGCTGTGGAGTGGGATTCGGAAGGCTTCCAGACGGTGTTGCCGAATTGCGTGTACGCCATGCATGATTCTCCAGTATGTCCATCTTGACGCAAGCGATCTGACATCTGCATATTTCTAACAGTTAAGTCCATGGGATTCCCTGCCGGGGACAGGTATACAGGAACACCGGAACAAAAGCAGCATCTCGAGCAAGAGTGTCACCGCAAAGTGCAGTTCATGCGTGAGCAAGGTACACCAGTTTGGAACAGGGGGTTCAGACCTGTCTACGCCAATCCTGCCGTTGAAATTGATGCTGCGACGATTAACCAAGAGCAATATGAGCTTTTCCGTGAACAGCTGCGCATCTACGACAAACACAAAATCAATTGGTCGATCCGGCTATACAAGGACAACGGCCTACAGGGTATGATCTACACCGACCCGGAGAGTAGGTTGAGCGAAACTATCCAGCCCTTCTTAAAAAGGAAAAGAGATTGCTGGCTTGATAAACGGAGACGTCAGCCTGCGCCCGAATTCGAAGCTGCGCTAAAGCCTCTTGTTGACTGGATTGATCGTATTAGTCCCTCGGCGAAGTACACCTACCCCACGACACGGAATACGGAGATTCACGTTATGCGTAGCGTGTTTAATACTACCCTAGCTGCTTCTTTTGTGGATGAGTTCGTGACCTTGTTTTCCGACATGGATAAGGCAGAGCTGGAGGAGTTGGCGAGGAGCTTTCATTTTGAGGAATGTGTGCAGCGCAAGGGGTTGATTCGCATTCTGAAGGAACATGCGCGGCTGACTCGGTGATTTATCTGCCTGATAGAGGTCTCGGATAACTCAAGTTCATGCAAAAGCACTTATTCACCTGTGATCTACAGAAAATAGAGGGGTAGTAAAGGGACGTGGCAATAATATCTATATTCGTGAGAGTATATATGTAAGACCCCTAACTCCACGCACAATGTACTATCCACACACTATCGATAAGCAAAAAATTCAAAAGATCGCGGGGTTTCACGTACTTTAGACGCTTCAGGATTCGAGGTTTCCCTGGTCTGGCAACGACTCGACAATATCAGCCGACATGGCCGAGTCTCCCCTTCCTGAAACGCTAAACGGCGTGTTCGACGCTCCCCTCAAGGACCGATACGACCCCGTTCGCTTAACCTCCGAGAACATCGTCCCTATCTTCAAACTGCCTCTGGCCAAGAAAGTACTGGGCCACGATGCCGACAGTGAGGCAATTGCGAAGATTGCCAGTGCTGATACTTCCTATACCACCTTTGTCACTGACAAGGTCCGAGCCGTCCTCCAATCCCAATGCGACGGCTTGTCGGCCGAACAAACACAATCGCAAATCCTGCACATTGGTTTGGCGGCACTCTTCAGTTTCCTGCAGTCGAACGTTACCGGACCCCCTCTGCTTTTCAACTCGGCTGAGACTGTTCTTCCTGCTGCCCTGCGAGGTGATGTCAAGGTCCTTCGAGCTGTGCGGGCGAAGATCATTCGCGATCTCTCTGTCGATGGCGAGGCGGCCTACAAGCTCACACCCAACCCTGAGTTGTTCTCTGTCGCCAAGGCCCTGCTAGTCGATGCAAACAGCGATGGATCGGTTGCGGCAAAGACGGCAAGGATGCGTGTAAACTTCCTTCACCAAAAGATGCTATCTGAAGTCACCAGCACATTGCAAGATTCCATCTACAACGACGTGGAAGCTCTGAAAAAGGCGGATTTGAACACAGATGAGACTGGACGGTTCTTGTTGGAACGCGCGATTATCAACACACACCACGGTTTCGATGCCAAGGCAAGGGCAGATCTTGACCAGGCAAGCCGGGTCAGGAACTTCGAGTTTGCCTTGACAGGTCAGCTGGGCAAGCGGACGAAGTTCCAGGAACGCGATACTAGTCAGTTGGTCGTACTGGCAAAGAGTGCGGATGAAACCCCCAAGTCTGCCGAGCCCTCTGGTCCTAAGAACCTGGATCTCAATGATGACACCCTCCTCGAAGCCATCTCTTTCACCGAGAGCAAAGCAACGAATGTCCAGAATGAGCTTTCTCCCACTCTACAATCACTCGACCCGAATAACCAGCCTATTCTCAACCCTGTGGATTCAGCCATCTTGTTAGCGATGGCGTCCGCTATTACGAACACCGCACCTGAGAACGGCCTGACGCGCGAGGAGACACAACCATATGCCACTCGGGTTCTCGAGGGCGGCAGCTCAAACTGGCAGATTTACACAGAAGCCCTGTTAACACGCAGTCGCGTAGAGGGCTTTCGTGCACGTACTGTCGAGAGATCTGTGCTGCAACTGCAGGCTCTTGTCGACCAGGTCATTGCAGACACAGCTACAGATGACTCGGCAGCGCAGCAGCCATCAGCTGAGCCCACCACCTTCTTGCCTCGACCCGAGAAATCCGAGTCTGCTTCGGCCGCTGAGCGATTGGAGTACATCTGGCTCATGAACTTCTCTACTCGGTGGAGCCTCGAGGCTGAACTGGCCAAGCGCTGGGTTGAACTTGGTGGTCTCCGCACCGCTCTTGAAATTTATGAAAGACTTCAGATGTGGGCCGAGGCCGCTCTGTGCTACGCTGCAACCGATAAGGAGGCCAAGGCTCAGAGTATTGTGCGTCGCCAACTTTACGAGGCGACAGGCCCGGACGAAGACGACGAGAACGAGCAGTTTAACGGACCAGAGCGGTCGGCCTCGACTTTGCCAGCGGATGCACCGCGGCTGTTTTGCATCCTGGGAGATATCGAGAAAAACAAGAAGCTGTACGAACGTGCCTGGGAAATCTCAGGAAAGCGATACGCGCGCGCTCAACGCTCCCTGGCTCGTCACTACCTCGCTCTCACACCACCTGACCTGGAGAAGGCCGAGGAAGCCTACCGCAAGAGTCTGCATATCGACCGTCTCAATCACGGCGCCTGGTTCGCTCTTGGCTGTGTCCAGCTCGAGCGTCAGCACTGGGAGGACTCCACCGACTCATTCACCCGTTGTGTGCAACTAGACGACACCGACGGAGAAGCATGGAGTAACCTAGCAGCGTCCATGCTGCGCACAGCAGCCCCAGAGCCAACGCCCGACGTGGAAGACGAAAACGCCCCCGACGTCGACCCCCACAAGCGCAAGCGCGAAGCCCTATCCGCCCTCCTACGCGCCGCGCAATACAAACACAGCGACGCCCGCATCTGGGACAACGTCCTGACAGTAGCCGCGTCGATCCCGCCCCCCTCAACACCCTTCCGCGACGTGATCAAAGCCCAGAAGCGAATCATCGAACTCCTCGGCACAAAGAAGGGCGAGAAATGCATCGATGGCCCTATCCTAGCCTCACTAGTCGACTTCCTCTGCACAGCCTTCGACTATCAATCCCTCCTCGTCCCCTCCGACTCCGGCCCCATCATTCGCACAGGTACGATCCCAGGCCAGATCCTCTCCTTGGTAGACGACAACGTCGTCCCCTTGATTACGCACTCCGCTGCATTGTGGCTCGTCGTCTCGCGCGTCGAGATGTTCCGTGAACGACCTGCTGCTGCTCTCGAGGCGCAGGAGAAAGCCTGGCGTGCGACTGTTGCCAAATACGCACAGGGTGCGTTCCAGATGGGTGATGAGAAGCCTTGGCTTGAGATTATTCGTTCCACTGAAAAGCTTGTCCGGGAAGGGTATGCTAAGTACGGTCCTATGGATCGTGAGGGGCAGAATGTCGAGGGTGACCAGGAGCCTGAGATGGTGGCGAGCGATTGGCGCTTTAAGGCGAGAAGTGCTGTTCGGGGTATCCTGGGTAAAGGGAAGGACTTTTGGGAGGATTCCGAAGGGTGGACTCGCTTGAAGGCGTTGCAGAATGAGGTTACTGGTAACTAGGGCAGTATCTATTGAAAATAGAGCGGGTTATGACTTTTTTTGCGAGAGTCATAAGCAAGTCATTTAGCAAGTATCTTTCTTTCGTTGGATGGGGTTTATCGAATCTAGTTTTTCTCCGATTCGATGAAGCTATGTCACTACCTAGGTAGCTCACTTGAAGATGCTATCACTTCAGGCCTCCATCTTCCTCTTCAGCATCCCACAAAAGCTCTCAAACAGCACGCTATCCGAGCCCTGGATCCAGCGTGTGAAGACTTGCACTTCCCCTTTTGTCTCAGGGTTTTTTCCATGAACCAGTCTCAACTGAACACGTACCCCAAGCGCCACTTCCCCCGGGGTCGTTGTCATTTTCATGCCCTCCTGCCCGGCAAGCTTCATCTTACGACGTGCCTGTCGAGACCAAACATTCTCGGAAGTGTATCCCAAACCAGCACTGAGCTTCCTGTCCCACGCCCAGTACCACGAAAGCGAGTCCAGCTCGCCATTCAAAGAAGCAATAGCAGCATCGATGGATGTCGTTGGAAGGGTAAATGTATAATCAACCGGAAAAGGAAGAAGATGTTTCGGGAAGCCCGGAATCCCTCTTGCCACGCTCTAAGTAAGATCAGTATAGCGCGGAGAAGGGTAAAGGGAGATAACGGACCATCTTGGGACGCCGCTCACCCCACGACCAGGCAAGAGCCCAGCGCTTCGTTTTTCCCTGCACAAGCTCGGTCACGGCATAGTTGTGGTTGTTATTTTTCATGAGGGTCTCGACGAGGACTGAGATGCTGCTTAGTTTTCCCAGCATGGATGTGTACCATTGCACTTGGTTGCGTAGTTGCATGCTCTCTTTGATCATGCGCGTCACGAAGGCTACCTCTCCGCCTGATGTGACCATTTCCATGTCTGCGCCTGTGCATGTCTGTGTAAAGTTAACGTGTTTTCTAATGCGAAGGTAAGCCGATTCATGTACCTGAGAAGGTTTCTCTGATTTGGCTTCTGCGGATTGCATCATCTCTTCTTGCGATGCGTAGAATGGGGGGTTGCATATTGTAAAGTCGATTCTAAGATTATGTTTAGTACATTTTTAAAGGCCAGCAGAGTGTGCATGACTTACCTGCTCTGTCCGAACTTATCGAGTGGGAAAAGAGGGCCTTTGGGGTCGGTTTTCACGATCTGGATTCGTGATTCGAGCCCGTTGAGCTTCACATTATGCTCGGCTGTGCGCACGTTGTTCTCGTCGATATCTTGAGGCTGATCAGTAAATAGTTCAAATGATTGTTCAAACACCAACCTGTTGCGAGGAACTTCCATTGAGGCCGAAGGCTACATCCCAGTAAAGGGTAGATACTGCAGCAACCAGTTCCACTAAGGATCATCAGCCCCAGATCTGGGTTTAGCAAGTTAGAGTAAGGACATACACGTCAAGGCCAATAACGTCTCGCTTGGGATCATATCCTTCTTCGATCGTCCCCGCTGTTGAATCCAGGAGGTCTTGCAACCAGATGATGTAGTTCAGTCTAGGCTGTTAGCGTTGCACCCAAGTAAACCATTAGATGCTTGTCATACCTATTGGGAACCTAGTATGGCTGTCAGTGATGGTCATGCAAGTGAGAAATCTCATACATACGGGTGGACACAGTCGATCTTCAGGCAATTCCACTTTCAAACGGAAGTCCTGCTGCAGTAAACTGATAGTCAACGCTCTGCTGGCACCATTAGCTCCAATACAAGTCAAGGGTTGGGCATTCACTTTACCTCACGGATGCCGGATCGTTAAAGTCCAGCTGACCATTTGATTTGAGACTGGAGAGCCATCAGCTTCCATATCTACGTCATCTTCAAAGTACTCACTGCTTCGCGAACTCCGATGACTGTAATGAAAGGGCAGCAAAGTCGACACCGTCCTTGTAAAGGCTCCGCGCAGACTCCATCTTCACTTTTATCTGAGAAGAATGCGACTTCCCAGGAGTCTCATAAGTCTTCGTGGATTGTTGACAAAGTGAAGATCGGCGGGAACGAACACTGTAAAGTAAGGCACCAACGTCATGTGATTGACCAGGCCCTTAGTCCATGCATTGAAAAGTTAAAGCCAAAACCATCTATATACAACTCCAAGATAAAAATGCGCCCGTAAATATAAAATCTGATCCCAAATATAAAGTGTCGAAGAATGAGACAAAAATTTTGCTTCGAATAGAAAAAATCGCCAAGCTCAAGTCATTATGTCGTCAAGACCCCATGGCCCCTTGCATACCCCAAAATGATCTTTAAATATACTCATCCTTCTGTTGAAGAGCAAGATAACGTGAATGTAAAAGACAACTCCAAATCACTTTTGATCGCGCTTCACGCAGACTGCTCTTTCCGCTTGAGTCGCTCCATCCGCTCCATGCGCCACCCGGCACCCCAGCGCATCTCGACCGTGAGCAGAGGCACCATAACAAGAGTGATGCCGGCGAGTAGGAAAAAGGTCCACTCGGCGCTGATGGCGTCAATCATGGGCTGAGCAGCTGCAACACCAGCGGCTCCCACTTCGCAGCGCATCAGGTTGTTGACTGCGGTCGCACTGGCGCTGGCTCCAGGGTAGAGGTCGATGACCAGGGCACTGTTGATGGTGAAGATGGCGGTAGCACAGTACGCAATGGCGTATTGGAGAATGACTGGGACAGCGAGGTGGGTCTTCAGAGAGAATCCGTAGGCGGCGGTGCACACGACGAATACGGCCTGGAGCCACCAAGTATTGCGCATGCGGGCATACTCGATGGGAAAGTCGGGGTGTGTTTTGGAGGTGATGCGGGTTTTGAGAGGAAGGTTGTTTTGCAAGCAGTATTCTCGCTCCGTGATTTTGTGGTTGTAGTCCATCAGGTAGCCCATGGAGTATGATCCGGACATGCAGCCAAAGCCGTTGCTCAAGAAGGTCAAACCAACTTCCATTGAGTTAAGTCCGTATGTTGACTCGAAGAGGTCTGATGTGGAGGAGGTTACCATCGACCAGACTGTGTACACGATGGCACCGAAGAACAGGGTGATGAAGACGTCCTTCTCGCCCAGGAAGCAGAGAGGTGACAGGACGGTCTTCCAGGTTACCTTCTTCTTTTCACCGGTGGGAACAGCGTCCTCCTTGGCATGCTTTTGACCCGTGACGCAGTAGATCCACGGCTTGTAAAGACCATGGAGTGGGACTGTGCCATTGCCGGCGACGGCACGGAGGGTTTCGGGTAGGAAGAATAGAATAGAGAACAGACTGATTCCAGAGACAATAGTCAGGAACCAGAAAATAGATCTATAGCCCAGGTACTGAGACAATATTCCACCAAACACGGGGCCAACACCCTGGCCAAGCATGCGTACTTTTGCTCCGTTAGTATGATGAGCTAAGACCAATAGGTTGACAAGGACTTACCTCCGCCAAAGATTCCGACCAAACTTCCTCGCTCAGCTGATGTGGTGATGTCACCAATTACGCCAGCACCTATGCCAGTCAGTAAATGAGTTCATAGCGCAGGGCTGGGATGCATACCAATCGAGATAGTTGCCGAGCTACCGGCAGCTTGCAGGGCACGGAAAGCCATAAGCTCGCCATAGTTTGTCGACACAGCCAACGCAATGTTTGCAATTATATAGACAATAAAAGTGCCGACGAAAATTGCGCGGCGGCCGATGGTATCGGAGAAAGAGCCCCAGAAACTAGGAGCGAGACCTTGGACGATCATGTATATAGTGACGGTTAACGTCGTAAGTGACATTGAGATGCCCATCTCCTATTTAATGGTGAGTTTGATATTTGGATGAGATATTGCCAAGCGGATATAGAGTTGACTGACCCTGGAGATGACACCCAAGGCTGGAAAGTAGATGTTGGAGGACAGCGGAGAAAAGATGGCCGCAAGCGAGACAATGCAGACCATCTGTAATTTGCGGGATCGACTGAAGACATGATACGGCGGCGGTGACGGGACTTGGCTCTCGAGACTGAAAGTGGAGGAAGATGGTGTTTTAAGGTCCTTTTCATCTGTTGGTGCAAGGCTAGGGCTGGAATGACAAGATCTCTCGCTGACAACAGGTGCCTTGAGAGATTTTGATGACATGAAATCGGACATGGTGAAAGCGAAGTGGTTAAAGAATTGACATAGAGTTGCATAACTGGACAACCATGAAAGATATAGACAAGAAGTGGAAGCTTCAACCAGCTGCCGTAGATAAAGCCTGTGGACTGCTGGAACTGACCGGGTCCTTTTGTATTTCAAGGTCAGGCTCGCCCCTGATAAGAGCGACCTGAAAATACTATTAAACGGGTCCATGCATCTGGAAGTCGAGGCCATGTGCTCCACTGTGGATTCGGCTAAGGAGCCCACTTCCTCCCCATCCCCTTGGCAGTGGACTTGTGGTAAGGCTCGGACAAAGACGGTAAGACAGGTGCCGCTCACTCGGTGATAGATGAATCATGATCTGCAGAAAAGAAACCCTAGGCTGAATGCTTACCCTTCCAAATGTTTCATACAAAATCCGGCCATTCTGGAAACCAGCTTACACGTTGCTCTAAGCCTCTCTTTCTGATATCCCTTGCGTGTACAAATGATATCACACTATTCTTGAGCCAGCTAAACCAGGCTGTATTGTAGAGACCCTCAGGCCCTGAAAAGCTTCGTATGTAGTTCAAATGCCATTACCCGTTGTGGAAGATGCGGGATTCCTCGTAGGGCAGACACACGCGTTCCGACGTATGGACCACAGAACGATACATGATCTACATAGCATGTGCACTACGCAATCAATTCCACAAACAGGTACGAAGTATACAAAAGAGCATTTTTCAGGATCTCTTGAATTTGAGCACCATATTGTCAGGCACCTTCCTCTTCTCGTCTTCCCGCGAGTCCCGATATCCTGCAGACATGGACCTGCATGATAAAGAGTATTACAAACGACGGAAAGCCAATGAAATATGCCAGGCCACGGCTTGGCGCAGGATGGCAATTGCACATGGTGAAGCAGCCACCGACGACAGGTTTTCGACCCTTCCGAAGATCGCCATCCCGAACTGTCAAGCAAATGCCAAGCTTCATCATCGAAAGCGGCTGTGCCGGGGGGAATCTATGTTTCAGGGGAGACTATTTACCTACTACGCCAGCTGGTTACGTAGACAGTCCCCTGAATAGGGAGTAGAGAGCGTCTTGGCGGTTTGTTTTGCTTAGGGGAAGCTGCCCTTGCTTGGGCAGAGATCCTGAATCCAATCGGGGCCAAGAAAAGGGGGGACTGCGGAACCCTGGCCCAATGAGAATGAATGCATTCTGGAGCTCGATAAGAGTGCGAAGATGTACTCACAAGCTGAGAGGTGATCAATGCATCTGCGTTTCATTAAGTCCAGGAGCTAGAAGGGGTAAAGAATGCCTGCTAGCCCTAAGCTTCGCGCTATGCGGCTATGATCGGCAAATCAAACAGGGTCTATAAAGACAGTGCGCAATGGTACCAATCCTCGTTGTCGATCATGACCCACCGGCTCCGTAGCTGTTGCCCCCTTCTGCCTTGTCTCCGGGTCCCGCAAGCCGGTCCTTTACCTTAATGTCCGCCACTGCATCTTCCTGCAGTAGTGTCTCCGAACTATAGTTCCCAGTCACGAGCCGTAGAACTATTGTACCAAAGCGCCTCGAACTCACAGCCAAAAAGTGATCGCTATAGTCTATTGATTGGACACCGACGCTCAGCCGCTATGATTTGTTCCGTCGCCATCTCGTAGAATTGTTTCTGGCTGGGCAATAGCCTTGATCTCGTAGGGCTGGTATCTCTTGGCTGGAGCTCAAAATTTGTTATTTCTCACTGTCCAATTTTTCAGCCAAAAAACCAGGCTTTTACTGGTCAGAACCCTGCTCCGTGCATCGGCGCCCAGGGTTCTTGGACTAGGCGCCCAATGAGCCGGAGGATCGAAAGGAACCCGAGTCGGGTAGCCGACTGCAACACCCCTCCTTCACTGCATGTAGCTAGCTTAAAAAGCGTCGTCAACCTTGATCAAAACCTGGTAATCTCCACCTGGGATCTTCTCCCGGTCTGGGCCTTTGCTTGGAAGGCCACTACACTGTTGGCCGAGATACGAGAGAACGTTTCCTTGGAATTGATAATGGAAAGTTGAGTTGATGATCACACGTAAGCATCGGTGACTTCAAGGATACGGAAAATCCCGAACAGATCTTTTCCAACGGTTTCTACCGATCTCTGTTCCGGCTTTGGTTGGCCTGTCATAGGAAACGAGCAACAACAAATGGACATTCACCCACGTGCTCTCGCCAACTCATCCGGTTGCATTTGGTTGTCCGAACAGTCTTCACATATTCTTTTAGTCCCTGTCTACTCCCATCGGACTAGAATTTAGGTTTTTTGACACTCCCATGGAAGAGATAGTCTACACCATTTCTTCCGACTCGGCTGTAGATGCCAGTGGGGTCGTCAATTCGACGCGCAAAATATGCAGGTCTTAATCTCTCCGAAACAGTAGTTTCTATCTGCAAGCTGGCACGGCCGGGAAGCCTCTGCCACGTACGCATATGTCCTAAACAAGAAGTGCGTACCCTGGCAGCAGGTATAGCAGTAGGTATAACTAAACGATTATAATGTGACCTGTCTATATGTTGAACCCACGGTAGATACTGAATGTGTGATCTGGATTTCTAAATATCCTTTGTGCAAAACTACTGCCGATAATTGCATATAACATCTGTTTTATTTCAAATTGTTTGCCTAATTGAAAAAAAAAAAAAAAAAAAATGCGAAAATAATAATAATAATAATAACAACAATAGAACATCACGTCGATCGCTGAATGGTTTGTTTCAATAAAACGCACTGACCAGGTGCTTTGCAGATCTATCATAGCCCCCTAGTGTGGAAACACTATCGAAGTTTTGACGTGCTCAACCCCTTAAGCACTTGCAGGTGTAGGGCAGCGATACACAAAAAATTCCGAGCCGTCAAGGGGAACCTATGATGTACGTCTCCCAACGTCCCCAGTCTCAGATCCCGTCTTCCATCTTGCAAAACACCTAGGCACTTATGATGGCCTAGATGCAGGTTGCGAAGCTCCCAAATAATTTAGGGTACATCTTCAACCAAGGCACAGCCAATACGAGTTCCTTGACTCAAATTTCAGTGCTTATCACAGTGTGCCTTGGCAAGGGCGAGGGATACTAAGTATATCCAGGCGGTAAACGGATTCCTCCGACGAGTGGACCTCAAAACTGCATGCAATCTCAGGTCTTGGCCTGCGACCCTATAAGGCACCCGAAGGCCTCTGATCGTCCTCATGCCACGAGAGGGTGGACCGGTTGATTGTGTGATTTGGAGTTTTTTTTTTTTTCCGAGGAGATGGCGGATCAACCACAGGAGATCTCACACAGAACGGTCCACATGGCCTTGTAGGGCTCCTGAGAACCCTCGTGATCAACATTTTCACAATCCATAGGAGGGCCTTGCCCATCGATCTTCTTGGCATGCAGCTGAAAATGGTCCAGTACCTGATTTTTGAAAGATCTTATCTGATCGGCATTGGGAATCGTTAAGATAATGCGCGATGAGATATGGAGCACGGCATCTCCGTCAACGTCCTTTGCGCTCGACAATCCGACATGCAGCCCTTTTCGCAAGCACGCGATATGCGCCTACAACATCGTGGTCCCCTCGCTTGTGAGCTACACGTGTACAGATGAATTCTCATCATAAACCCGTTCCAAGATTCTCCAAACAGTCCGGAAACCCGTCTGCGCGTGTCAGCATAAGTACGGCAGTCAAATTCTCCGATACTGCCCCGTTCTGCTATGCGTGATATGTCTCGGAGGTAGATGTGCATGCACGGACCGAGAAGTCCCGAGGGCCAACAGCTGCGACCGCGAAAACCGCGCTCCGATCAAGTGCCAAAAATGATATGACACTCGGGACCGTGCGCCCCGAGTCGCTCGATATGGCCGGCGGGAATAAAATGAAGCTTCAATACCGCGGGTGGCGCTGGATGTGGCTGCGGTGGATAACGGGAGATGCTATGACGGTTGCTTGGCGCATCATACGTCTGGCCATTTTATGGCTGAGCGCATTTTCTGGCGCACGCAGATGGACATGTAAGCATGGACAGAGGGCTCAATAACCATGGATAATTGTGTAGCTGTCTTTACCCACGCAGGTTTAAGGTCCTAGCTCCATTATCTTCATTTTGAATCTGGACCTTCTGAGTACCGGGCTGTCCAATCAGACTGGCCGTTCAATACATTCCTGGACTCCAACGGACCCACTACCGGCAGCTCCAGAACAAGCATCGTCAACATCTGAATATTAAGTCAACCTTTCCACGGTTATGCTTAGACTCTTTTTTGGGATAAAAATTCTCGCAATTCCTTACCTAGATACTCATGTCTCGCCTTAAAGAGATCTGGAAGCGAACTGTCCGGAAAGTATATTCCGCCCTTCTTCGCATGCGACAGTGTTTTGATCATTATTGTAGAGAAAAGTTCGTTTGACCATCAAGGCTCCCATTACAAAATGAGCAACTGGCACGACTCCCAAACAACAACAAAAGCCAACTTATACCAGGCGATCACACTGGAAATATTACAGTTACAAAGGACCTCGCTCGACCAGTACGGAAACAAGACTTCTGTTACAGCCAAGCCCTTCGCATCGGCGCTCGCTTCAAACGCAGGTCAAGGTATTCAATCTACACCGCCGAGCCATTATTAGAGCAGTGGGAGGTTAACATATCCACGGCAGCTGGGACTCAAAGACCGCGGAGATACACCGAGAGATAAATGCCCAAATCGGCCATTCTTTTGTCAACATCGACTGGAACCTGAAAGGCGCTGGCAGCAAGGGCTGGGAGCAGCTTTTCGGGTGAACCGGTACCACACCCGATCAATAACAAGGCCCTCGAGGCAGTGGTTCGAGACTCCAAGCGCTACATGCCAGGTCATCAGCCTATCTGGACATAACACGGCTTGGAGAGAATGGTGGTGGACATTGAAGTCGTAGCCCATGATCCTTGAATTGGATTGGGTAGGTTGCATGTATTCGTGAATGAGCTTGTCGTGGTCGCTAGAAACGTAGTGTACCGACGTCCTGACACAGGACTAAATTAAAGGCACCAATGTGGAAGGGATTCATTTTAACGGCCGCCTCTCTTGCCTCCTCTTCCTCTCCCTCTTCCTCCCCGAGAAGACCGTCCCCTGGAACTCTGCATACTGTGCAAGTCTTGCTTGCTCAGGTTCAATGTGCCACCGGAGAATTTACCAATGGATGATCCGCCAATTCCACGATCCCGTCGGCCAGTATTCGATGATTTGGTGACTTTGGTGGGCTTCTCAAGGATAATGCCGTTCTCCTTCGCCTCTTGTCGTCGCTTCTCATCTTTAGCAGCGGCCTTAGCTTTGATACCTCGTCGGTGGGCATCGGGCATCTTTTGTTTATAAAGAGAATCCTTAGCGCCCAGTGACTGCATGCGAAGATCCAGAGCCTTGAGGCGGTTTTTGCCGGTGGGAGCGAGGTCCGATGCCGATTCAAGCAGGTGAGATTCTCGGAGTAGTCGCTGTAATGCAAGATCGTGTTTCAGATTATCGGCATCCATTTCATCGTCGGACTCCTCTTTTTTATTTGACTTGGTTGTTGATTTTGTGGTCTTGGTTTCTGAGGATGACGGCGGTTTTGCGCTCTGCGAGGAATCCCTGTTTAGTATGAGAGCTCCATGACAGCTGCAGATTATGCTCACCATGAATGCCAGGAATGCTTTTTTGTCCATTCTGTCGTCCGTAGCTCGAGTGTCTGTGTGTTCAACTACTTCCACGACGTCTTCGTCACTTTCATCTTCCGAGACTCCGTCCCACTGCTCGTCCATCTCTGAACCCTCATTATCATCGTCTTCCTCTTCCTCCTCAGAGTCCGAGCCGCCAGTCGGGCGCTTATCGGGCAAATCTAGAGGCGCAAATTGCGCCTCGAAGTACTTGCGGAAAACGTCTTGCGCATTGTCTGCGGGAGGGGGAGGCGAAGGACTCGCATCGCCGGACTTATGGGACCGTGACACAACGGATGTCTCCCTCTTGCGTTTGCCGGTCATGATGAACACGGTTTCTCAAGTTCCAGTGGTAGAGTTGGTTGACGTTCCTCAATTTTTTTTTTTTTGGACCGAGCTACAAATCACGTGCGATAAGGTTCGATAAGCCCCTCGACAGGCGCAACTTGTTCGGCTTCAGGTCTTCCAATTGCAACGAAGATGACCAAATTCCGACCTTGCATTGACCTCCACTCTGGACAGGTCAAGCAGATTGTGGGTGGCACTCTCAGTAGTGTCGCCGCAGACCTCAAGACCAACTACGTCTCCAAGTTCCCCGCCAGCTACTATGCGGAACTCTATCAAAAAAATGACCTACGCGGTGGGCACGTTGTGAAACTTGGACTGGGAAATGAAGAAGCAGCCCAGGAGGCGCTGAGGACATGGCCTGGTGGGTTGCAGGTGGCAGGAGGAATCACCGATAAGAATGCGCAATATTGGATCGACCAGGGCGCCGAGAAGGTGAGCTCCCCACACGATCAACTCCTGCTTTGGCCTTGTCACGGACAAGAGGCCTGTCGCAAAATCCTGATTCGAGGTTATTCGATTCGTCATGCTCTGCGACAATGACGCTGATTCATTTCCCGTGGAATGCGGGACAATAGGTGATCATCACTTCATTCCTCTTCCCGTCGGGCAAAGTCTCCCTTGAACGGCTCGAGTCGGTACTTGCAGCTTTGGGCGGTGACAAGACCAAATTGGTTTTGGATCTAAGCTGCCGCAGGAAAGATAATACTTGGTTCGTGGCGATGGACCGCTGGCAGACTATTACGGAGATGGAGATCAACCGAGGTATGTCGCACCTAAGACGAGGTAGTGCAGATTTACTGACAGTAGATAGAATCCATCTCCCTTTTGGAACCATACTGTTCCGAATTCTTAATTCATGCTGCCGATGTGGAGGGCCTGCAGCAAGGCGTTGACGAGGAGTTGGTATCGAGACTGGCCGAGTGGTGCACCATCCCTGTTACCTATGCTGGTGGCGCGCGCCATCTCCAAGACCTGGAGAAAGTGCACATAAGCAGTAAGGGCAAAGTCGACCTGACTATTGGTAGTGCTCTGGATATCTTCGGTGGCTCCGGAGTGACGTTTGACGAGTGCATTGAGTGGAACAAGACTCATTGACAATGGAACCTGAATAGACTCCCCAGCGAAATATCGCAACGATTACGACGATCAAAGTATATAGAGAATATCATTCAAATATAGAAACGTGGGAAGTCAATATTTCCGTAGCTGTAGCTACAGAAGTGTTCCGTGAAGGCCGAGACAAGTCGAGGACCGACTGCCGCATGGCCGAAAGCGGTTTAGAGCCTTGATGTGAGCTCCGCCCGCCAACCTCCGTCTCTTCCTCGCATCTCATCGTTCTCGACCTCCCCTCCTCCTTGGGTGTTCTCGTGCTCTGAAATTAGGTTAGCTGAGACCACTCAGCGCTTCATCCTCCGTTGTCCTCTTTCGAACCGCTCCTCTCTCCCTACCGCCAAGATGAAGCCCGTCGTGTCGGCATTGAATGCCTGGTCCTGGTAGGCTCTGCCATCTCAACGAGGACTCTTGATCGCTCAAATCATATATCTAACATACCTTTCTCGATAGTGTTGTCATTTCCCTTTTTGCCATCGTTATCCTTTCCGTCCTCGGATCACTCTTCGGCGTACGTTCATCGGCCCCAGTTCACGTCATCGGCATATCGCGCCCCATCATCGCATCGCCTGTTTTTCAAATTGGAGATGATAAGGCTAACATGATGTTCCTTATCACAGAGCAACAACCACGCCTATACTGGCTCAGAAGGAGAACCCGAAGATGGTCCTGCAGTTGCTGCTTCCATCTACATCGCTGTGCTCGTCTACGCTGTACGTCACTAACCTAATCAACCGACACTACTAGCGACATTAGAACATCGCTAACAGGTATCTCACGACACAACAGGGCTTCTTCGTTTTCTGCGGCTTCCAGGCCTACCTTCACATTCTAGACCGCAGGGGCGGTGCTATATCACTCCGCTAAAACAAGAATAAACCACAACAATATACGCTTAAATGGTCCTTCAGTCTATTGCAATGGGTCTCACATATTATCGGTCTGTCGTTGGAGAACTTGGATACCAGGGTTCGAGAGGGCGGGAAAGATCTATCTGAAACGGATCGATGGTTTCAACCTATCCGGACTTCTCGACTATGCGCTACAACTGCTTTATCACGGGATGGACTCGGAGTTCGTCGGTATCACGAACTAACAATGCGGTCTCTATCCAAGGAAGGCCTTTGCGGAGCGGGTATCCCAGTCTCCCTTTGCTAGAGCACACAACCTTGCACATGTACATACACCGCTCGGGATTATGGCCAGTTATTTTTATACTTCTTTTTTGTACAATTTCCAGTATGGCCTTATCTCGCTAAAGCTCGAGATCGAGTAGGTATAGACAATTCATCACTGTTCGTTATTGACAAGCCCCTATTTTTGTATAACCAACGCCTATGCATGCAAAGAATCCAAAACCACCATCCAGTATTTTCCAGTTCACTCTTCATCTTCCCACGGGTCCAGCATCTTGGACATGTAGGGTCCGTCTAGGGAGTATCCGAGTCGTGCGTAGTAGCTGCGCACACCGACACCGGAGATAACACTGATCTTGGTGCTTCCGTGCTCTTCGCGCGCAATACGCTCCGCCTCCTCCATGAGGAGCGTGCCGAAGCCCCGGTGCTGGAACTTGCGAGCGTCACGGCCATGAAGGGGCACCGCAGATCCGTACACGTGGAGCTCGCGGACGATACTGGTTTGCTGGCCGGTGAACTCAGGACGGAAAGTGTGGGTGTCGCTGCACTTGCGCAGGCGGAGCAGGCCGATAAGGATATCTTGTTTTGGGTCCTCGTATGCCAGGAATGTCTCCCAGCCACCGTTGGCGGTATAGTCGCGGCGGATCAGCTCGACTTGCGAGGGGCGGATCTTGTTCTTCACTTCGTTGATACCGACTTCTCGGGTGCGGACGTCGCGGCAGGTGGTTCCGAAATCCTTCATTCGGGCTAGTGCCAGCTCGCGCAGATTACCGTTCTCCACGCCGGATGTGACGAGTGGCATCGGAATGTCACGCTGGACACGGTAGATACGGGTCCATGGGGGAATCAACGCCAGGATACGAGCGACCAGGTCGACTAGGGCATTGGGGGTGTAGTTCTTATAGCGGCCAGTCCGCCATAGTTCGTAGAGACCAGTGCCTCGGATGACGAGGGTGGGATAGATCTTCAGACCGTCGGTACGGAAGTCAGGGTTCTCGAAGTATTCCTGGAACTGGAACAGGTCACGTTCCATGCCCACGTTCGGCAGATCGGGCATCATATGACTGACAACCTTGAAGCCAGCATCCTTGGCGAGCTTGAAGGTCTCGGCCACGGCCGCAACAGTGTGGCCACGGTTGGTGTCGCGGGCCACATCCTCGTAGAGACTTTGCACACCGATCTCCAAACGCGTACATCCATACCGAAGCATGCTGCTCAGATGCGTGTCCAAACAGTAATCGGGCCGCGTCTCGATGGTGATACCCACACACTTGACATTGCTCATTTCACCGGCCTGCACGGCCTCGTCCACGTTGTCCGTCTGGTATCCACTCAGCGCATTGTGAAGTTGGGAAATGAAAGAGTCCCGGTAGTCCTCGGGCAATGACATGAAAGTTCCACCCATGATAATATATTCCACCTTGTCCACGCTGTGGCCCAGGGACTTGATCTGATCCACACGTCCTCGCGCCTGCTCGAACGGATCGTAGCGCGCGCGAATCGCTCGCATCGACGTCGGCTCATATCCGGTATAAGATTGTGTCGAGTACTCAAAATCGGAGTCTGGACCACCGGGGCAGTAGACGCAGATATTTCCCGTATATGCGATGTGGGGGCAGCGGTGGGGTTTGCACATCACGGCCACGACGGCGATACCAGAGGAGGTCCCTGTATGACAAGTTAGCTCAATGTCAACCAGCTCCAAGCAGACTTGACATACGGATCGGTTTCGCAATCAGCTTCGGCAGGATGTATTTCTTGTAGTGTTCTGGCACAGCGGCGATGATGGCTGTCAGTGGCGGCTGGGTTGACAGACTGTGCTTCTTCGACATTTTGCCCCGCAGCATATTCAAGTTGATATCCTTCCGGGGCTGCGAAGGATCTTTCTGCGACTCCCAGTCCTGGATTAGTGCATTCGCAATATCGGAGCAGGCTCGCATGAATCGCTCGTTCTCCGGTAGCTGCTTGGAGTTCTTCTTGGCCGTCTTGGACGGCATCGTAACGGTCATGGTAGCCATGGTGAAAGGGAATCGCCGCTCAGCGGCGATAGGAGACAACAGAGATTAGAGAAAAGGACAGAGCCTGGAGCTATATCGACGTAGTTGGGTTGAAGCGATTAGATAGGAAAAAAGTTGGTGGCCGAGGACGACATCCGAACTCCACCTCGGATGCTTAAGTAAACCATTTGCCTAATTAGTTCCTTCCCGAACGAACCTCCCGATCGTGTATCCGGTTCCTTATTTCACTCCATCCCCGAGTCAACTTCTTCTCACCCTCTCCTGTCCTCTCCTCTCTCGTCCTTATTACATAGAAGTCATGCAGGCCTTCCGCCGTAACACCTTTTCGGCCGTCCGCAATGTTGCTGGCAAGCGCTCAGTCACCTCTAAGGCCAACTCACCTTATGCCGAGACTGTGAACAACCTGCGGATCAACAAAGACACCCGAGTCCTGTTCCAGGGTTTCACTGGGAAGCAGGGAACGTGAGTGTCTCCGAAATGCCTTGAGCTCGATACCATGCGCAGGACGCTGACGTGTAGCTCCTGGACAGTTTCCACGCTGAGCAGGCTATCACCTATGGTACCTCTCCTTCCCTCTCAATTGCAAAAAGACACGAACTCACCAACAGCAGGCACTAATGTAATCGGTGGTACCAACCCCAAGAAGGCTGGTAGCACCCACCTCAACCTCCCCGTGTTCGCCAACGTCGCCGATGCTCGCAAGGAGACCGGCGCCACTGCTTCCGCTATCTTCGTCCCGTATGATTTCGCTGTCTAGGTTGATATTGAAAGGGGAAAAGCTAACTTGAAATAGTCCCCCGCTGGCTGCTGCCGGTATCGAGGAGGCCATTGCCGCTGAGATGCCCCTGGTTGTTTGGTTGGTATCCCATGCTGGAGCTTAAAAGGAGCTTCGACTAACATTGAGTTCGCGTTGTAGCATTACTGAGGGTATCCCCCAGCATGGTACGAGCTATTTCGTCTTCTGCACATCGAACAAGAGCTAATAGAGCGCTTCCAGACATGGTCCGCATCACCGACATGCTGAAGACCCAGAACAAGACCCGTTTGGTCGGCCCCAACTGCCCCGGCATCATCGCTCCCGTAATTGTCGAATCACTCGGACCTGCGTGACACCATATGCTTACCTCTTTCATCTCTATAGGGTCAATGCAAGATCGGTATCATGCCAGGCTTTATCCACAAACGTGGCCGCGTCGGTATCGTCTCTCGCTCCGGTACCCTGACCTACGAGGCCGTCAACCAGACCACCCAGGCCGGCCTGGGCCAGTCTCTCGTCGTCGGTATCGGTGGTGACCCGTTCTCTGGCACCGACTTTATCGACTGCCTGAAGATCTTCCTCGAGGACCCCGAGACCGACGGTATTATCATGATCGGTGAGATCGGTGGTTCCGCCGAGGAGGACGCCGCCGAGTACTTCAAGGCCAACAACATCCACAACAAGCCCGCCGTTTCCTTCATCGCCGGTATTTCTGCTCCCCCTGGCCGCCGTATGGGCCACGCCGGTGCCATCGTCAGCGGTGGTAAGGGAGGTGCCGACTCCAAGATCTCCGCTCTTCAGGATGCCGGTGTCGTTGTCGAGCGCAGCCCTGCCTCCTTGGGCAAGGCTCTGCTTGCCGAGTTTGTCAAGCGTGACCTTGTCTAAAGGACAGGACTGTTTGTGACGTTTCATGCTCCTTGGTGACCTGTTCTTTGGTTCTGAGATATATCCACTCTGTAGGCCTTGATGGTGATCTGCGGTTCATTCTATCTATGCCGCTCTTGTATTCATTTTCTCCTTTGTTAGAGACGTTAAGAGACCCTTGAAGTAATTGTTCAGTGTCACTTTTGTTTGACTTGTTTGTACAGAGTAGAGACCTAATGGGCTATTGTTTACTTGCGCTGTGGTAGGTTTATATGCAGATATCCTTTATTACACTGTCCTATAATGGAAAAACTGCCCAGCTAGCAGTATTTTCGATATTTCAACATTCTATGTCTTTCGATTTCTTGGGTTGTCTTTCGTGGAACTGGCGCCGTAATCCGCAACTTAATCCCCCGGGGGCCTCGGCGTACCTCGGCGAAACATCAACATTCTCATAAAAATCGAAGCTGGCAATCCGAGCTCGTCGGTTTGTGGGAAGGATTCCAATTCGAACCCTTTGTTATCGATCTCTTCCCGATGTGCTTCGTTTCTGGCTACGCTACCCTATTCTTGTATATCCTGAGGTCTTCTATGGGCTTTCGATACCCCATGGAAGGCTGGTATCTACTAGTACATGCCCTCACCTATTCCTAGCTCTTACTTTGTAGCTCATCTAACAAGTTGAGCTTTATAGGCACCATGTCTAATTCAGGCCCTCGCTCCCGACTACGTCGATTTCTAACTGTATCTTATCCTGCGGCGTGGCCACTGTGACAACCTCTCCCGCAAAGTCTCCTCTGAGAAGGGGCCCCCCCAATAATAGTTTAGTGTTACGGGCCAGTATGAAAAGAAATCATGTGCATCAATAAAAGCAAATATGTGGACTGGAGAAGAGAAGAAGTGAAGGGGGGTCGGAGTTCTATATAACAACATGAAGAGAACTAGTCCCGATCCGGTTAGTCCACCTCACTCCTCTCCACACGTTAGTTGTCTGCCATGCGTCACATTACACTGAGCTGTGTAGTTGGAACTTTAACATGTCAGAAACCAGAGAACCCTCACTAAATAAAGTGTGCACTTTTCCAAGTTAGTCGGATGGCAAAATCAGGTGATTTCTCATTCACATGCAAAACACATATACATATCTCAACTATAACGACTAGTCAAAGCCTAGCTGTAAACGTTTCTCAGAAAGTAGCATGAATAATAATCATACGATCATATGCAGCCAGAAATCACTCGCTATTTCTGTGTCCGATGTCTAATCATTACTGCTGAATAATAATAACTAGCCGAAAGTAATGAAGGATTGATCTGAAGAACGATGAAGAAGAATCAGACGAACTGACATATAGAATTCAGATGGTATTTGGAATCTAGTTCTAAGCCATTCTTATTAACAGCAAAATACAGGAATCACAATCTCATAGTCGGCTTCCGTCCTCGGCCCTCGGTATATATCAGATGAGGAGGTGAACAGCCGACCGCATGAATATAGAAGAACAAGTCCATCCATGTTGAACTGGATGCCAGACCATGTATTATGATCAATGCGGCTGGCGCGGAATCCGATCAATACCAACCATGATTAAAGCATGAGATGACGCATCAATGCATTGGTTAATACTCCAAAATTGTGACAACATCAGACATGACAGCTAGTCGGAGAGTCAAGCTTAGCATAATACTGAAGCCGAGTACTGTCATGGCAAGGGCGAGGATTAGTTCCATGGAGAGAAGTCTCGGTTGCTTCTTGCTGGATCGAACCTAGAGGAAACACAGGTCAACTTTTTTGAGCAGGATCACAACTTCTGCTCGGACGTACATCGTACAACCAGTCATCCGAACTATCACAGTGCGTCGAGTACCACATGATGAAGGAGCTCCATGGATAGATGAACCAATTTTTCTGGGTTTTCTGGTCGATAAAATACTGGGTTTGTACGTGAGTATTAGTATTGAAAATTCTTCGTAAAGGAAAGATTAAAGGGCTCACACGACTTACGCTACCACATGAAGTATTGTATATTGTCTTGGTAATGGCGGCATGCAACCTCTCATTGTACAGTCTTTCTCTGTCGGCCTTGACCTCGACAAATGACGAATGATTTTTTATGACCGGAGCAATCACCTGGACGATAAGGTCGACATAACTAGATATTGTTAGTGAGTAGTCTCAAATTCAGGGGCTGTCAGCATACTTCTCGATGGAATAGATGGCGGATGTGTGGCCTTTTCCCGAGTTGGGACCCAAAACATAGAAGAAATTGGGAAAATCAGACATGGCAATTGACTTGTACGCCTCCTTGTAGCCGTAGTCAGCCCAATGATCGTTACGGGTGCGACCGTTACGACCTTGAAGCTCGACATCATACTGGGTCAAGGAGAACCCGGTGGCAAGGAGCTTTTACAGAGGAAGGTAGCCATTAGCTCGATGTGACATCCTAGTCTCTTTCGGGTTGTTTGCTTACAATTATGTCCGCAGGATGCTCTTGACCAGACTTAGTCAAAACTGAACGAGGCCGAAGAGCCACAATTGGGTCATCTGTAAGATGAATGTTGCTTCGTTGGAGGCACTTAATGTATTTGGCGTTGTCAAATACCCGTCGCTGCAGTTGTGCAGTGTTAGCATGTAGTGTAGTGGTTTTTTTTCCCCCTATGATTGAGGCGTAGGGACTTACCTTACATCCAATGTCATACTTTGGAATTAGGAGCGGCCAATATTTTTCTGTTTGAAAATTATTTAGAAATGCTAAAAAACATCATTCCTTGTTTAAGGAACTCACCCGGTGCAGTCTCTTTGATGTAAGCTTCGCTGCCCTCAGACGATTGTTTTCTGGCCTTGGCACCGCTGCCATCCAGATTAAACCTGGTGGCCGTACCCTCCAGGTAGAGAAATACGATGATTCTCAGTATCCACAAAGCGCCTGGTATGTAGCGAAAAACGAATCTCCAGTAATCGTTGATTTGGATGTTGTCGTTTTGTAGGTAATGTTGCGGCGTCTGCAAATTTAGTCATCAGAACAGTTTACTGGAAATAGAGGTATGTCTTACGCGAATAAACTGAGATATACTCTTTGCCTCATCAGCAATAGCGGGGATAAGCTGGGCTGCTGAGCCTGGAAACAAATTAGCCAATGGCCTCAAGCGAGAATAGAAGGTGGTGGCAAGACTTACATCCATTGCCAACGACAATGACATCTTTCTGGTGCAGAGAGGTCCCCGCCTTCCACCTCGCAGTGTGGATGATTTCACCTTCAAAGGTATCGACGCCTAAAATATTGAAGGTATTCGGGTTAACCAGGCCCCCAACAGCAGATATGAGTATCTGGCATTCGTGATAGAATGTGTCGCCAGTCAACAGGTTCTTTAATTTGACCAGCCATGTGCTGGAGCAGTCTTGCCAATAAGCTCCTTCCCATTCTATGTTTGGAACGATATGCTGAGAGACACCGAACCTCTTCGCCACATTGTCGAAGTATTGCAGAATTTCCCCCTGTGAAGGAAAGACTTTCGAGAATTCGGGATTAGGAGCGAAGGAGAGGCTATAGAACACGGCTGGGATATCCACGGCACATCCTGGGTCTGAATTCATGTTAGACTCATAAGACTTTTGAGAGTAATCAAGATAAGTAGGTTATATACTAACACTTATTTGCCCACCAGGCACCACCAGCTGCCGCAGATCGATCATAGATGGTATAGTCATCACAGTTGAGCTTTGCTTGAAGCTTACATGCCATGGTCAAGCCAGAAAAGCCAGCTCCAATGACTATCACCTTGGTGAAAGGTCTCTTCTCAGGAAACGCCATATTAGAAAAAATAAAGTGGCCAGGTGAACTCTGGGAGAAGAAACCGAAGAATAAACGATAAAGATCCGTTTCCCCTACATTTACCCATTTCCCAAATCAAATTTATACTCGCTTCCGGCCGAGATCCATAGGTCTAAAAGGCTATCTGTGAATCGATCGGTGCTATCTAGATGAGCTGCAACTGAAGGGGCCAATTCGTGTATGCATCTCGAGGTTGCACAGACCCGTCGCATGGTGAGTTAGGGATCAACATCCACCACATATACTGAGGATATAAAAAGCCCATTGGCCATTCCTTGCGCAGCCATCGGAGCGGAGTTTACTGGCAGTCGATCTCGGGATTTGTTATTTGATAGTGCTATGGCGAACGAGTGGCAGCCCACCTTTGGATAGCCTGTCTGGCTGCTGCAAGTATTCGCCATCTCTACCTTCTCTAGCACACCACTTCTCCAATTTCAGTGAGATGCGTCTTCACATGTATGCAGATCTACGATTTTGTGACAGAGACAACAGCGAAAGAGATAGCGAGCTTCCGTAGCTAACCGACAAACCATATGCAGTTAAGTATCCCCGAAGAGCAATTGATCCAAGATCCCCAAAGCCATCCTTCGAGCCCTTTTCTGAGTCAAAATGGCATCAAATACACCCTTATCCTATGAAGCTTTCGTCCCCGCAACTTTGGGCTTTTTTGGCCTTGTGACCTTCCTATTTTCATTCCGATACCACCCGGGTCCAACCATGAAGGACCTTTCTTTCGTACTCCTTCCTATCTCTATGGAAATAGCACATCATATTGGATGGCTCAACACGTTGAAAACTATACTGCCCTTTTCTGTCGCCGTCATTGGGGGCATACTGCTCGCTTGGGTGTCAGTGGTAGCATATGTTCAGCGGAAGCTAATCTTGTGGTCCAAAGAAGACTCGGGGATAGAAAAGGCCTTTTTAGGAAGACCTCTTCTCTTTCCAGCTCGGCTTACGCATTCGCGGATGTTTCCAGAAAAGTACAATTACTGGATAAATTATTTCCTTGTCGGAATTCCTGTTGGACTTCGTGGCCGTATTGGAACGGTGATGTCCATTGACAGCGATGGATCAGACCCCAATTCCACAACCAAAAGTTCTTTCAAATCATCTGTAGATCAGATGTTTAGGAAGCTGCTTTGGTTTAGAGTTGATACGAATCTGTACCTCCATCGGGGGGATGGTCACCTGGGCCTAGTCGCAAAGCTAGAAAGCTTTCTTAGGGAACAAGTAAGTCACTCCATCGAGATCGTTGTATGGTCTCGTGCTAAATATTCCAGGGGGAGGATCCGAGACGATACCCTTATGCCTACCTTGTCAGCATTCCAAGATTCCTCTGGTGGACGAAAAGTCCCATCTCCTACTGGTATCTATACTCGCCCTCCAAAGAGCTGAGTGCAATCATCATGGAGATCAACAACTCATACGGCGAAAAGAAGAATGCCTTTACTCGACTCACCCCAGAGGATTCCTCCACTTTTGAAAAAGAGAAAAGTTGCGAGATCCTCAGTACTGTATCAGGAAGGGGACCTAATTGCACTCAATCTATCAGGTTTCTTTCCTCGGCCCCTACTGCCAAATACTATAAGGGCAGTTGGGAAAAGGACATCTTTGCTTCGCCTTTCGAGAAAGTTGAAGGCTGGTTTGCCCTTCGCTTTGTCGATCCTCTCGACCCAGCACCTGTCAAAGGAGGCCCGTTGCACACCAACATGACCCTTATTAGCCCTTCTGGCAAACCCAAAATCACGAGTCGGCTCTTTTCGCCCGGTCCACCGCTTGACCCTCTATTAGCATCATCGTGGGAAGTGGCAATCTTCCTTCTGAGCTGGTCATTCACCGTGCCCATCTCCATAGGCCGGATAGTGGTCGAGGCCCTCCGCATCCGATTCAGAGGCAATATGCCATATCTGAATAAACCAGATGTGAAGCGCAACAACATCCCGCGCAATGCATCAGAGACAGAAAAGTATTGTCCTCTCCTCTTTGCATGATCTGCTTCGTCCTAACATATGCTCTTATTCGCCATAGGACTTTGGAGCCCTTCTTCCGACTATACCTCTCCCGACTCGTCGAGGCATGCCCATTCCCACTAACGCTGACCTACATACCTGCCAAATCACTACATCTTCATCCCACGTCCATGATTTCCCCTGTGAAAACATTTACATCTGCCCCACCCTCGGCTCTGACGATCCAGCCCCTCACACCTAAATTTTACACAAATATCCTGAAGTACGCGGACGCAGCATCGGGATTTGCTTCGGAAATGGAAAGTATAGTCCAGGTCTGTGATTCGCAATCTCAGCGCCTGTGGGCTTCTGACCCGGCGCTCCTCCAAAGTCTGATTACCTGCGCAGGGTCCGCTTCGGCGTCGGAGAAGGCCCAGTCCGAGTCAGGGTGGCAGCGGGAGTCGCCACCCAAACCATTCATGGATATCTTTACCGAGTTAAACTTTCCAGTTCGCATATGCAGGACTTACCGGGCCGCAAAACTTTACTGCTACCTAACTGAAAGGTTTGCGTGGGGGTCGTACAACGTGGCAGCGGTGTACGGGTTCTTCCTCCGTCTAGCGTTCATGTGGATTGCTTTGAGAGGGCTGGCATGGATTCTGCATGATCTTGCTGTAGCCATGAGGGCTGATCATGTTCTGATGGTGTCAAGTATTGGCTTTGTAGGAGTCCGAATGTGGGCAGCGATGAGTGGCTATATCTATGGGTAGACGTCTACATCAGATAGACAATATCATTTTCTTTACCTCTTATCAAGCTAGCTTACGCTACCAAGTGGTAGCAAACCCTGTTTCTTTCCAGAAGGACCTTCTGTGTTTTTAGTATTCGACAAGCCTTTCGATCATTCTCGAGGCCCCCTAGGAGCCTGCATTGACCTCGCACGCACGGGCGCTGCGAGAGAAATCGAACACGCCTGCAATTATTCTGCATACATGGGGGACAGTGCGCGAACCAGAGCCCCGGGGCTATGCATGCATGATTTCGGGCGCTACTGCAGCACCGGCCGTAATCACCTCCACTTCACTCGAGCGCCCTAACCGCCTGTCCTCCCGAAGCCCTTTTTACCCAGCTTACCTGCTAATTCCGCAATTACCGCAGCACACGCTAAGAGGACGGTACGCCCCTTCCCTTTTCATTCTTGATCACTACACCTAGAGCCAGATCATATATTCATATATTTACCTATCTATAAGTGTGTATATTGTCTTAGGCCTACGATGGCAACCTAAGCGTGCTAAACCTCTTCTCAACTACCCTATATATTATATCTTACGAATCATACACAATTCAATGTGCTACTCTCCGTAAAGCCTTCACAACCTCCTTATTCGTAAGCACATCAGCAAATTCGCCATCAAGACTCGCAACCGAGACCTTATGAACAGTCTCCGAATCAACCCCACATTTCCCAAAAGTCGCCGTAGCATCCGCCACAAGAGCAATCCACCCCTTATCAACACTTACATACATCCTTCTCATGCGTACCGTCGGAGTTCAGCTTCACGGGCCCTTCGCCAACAAACCGATCTACAATACCCAAGTTAGCCGCTATACGAGAATGATAAGAAGAAGAATCAGATAAGTTGAGGTATAAAATTCAGATGGCTTTCACAATTTAGTTCTAAGGCATATTTATTAGCAGAAAAATGCAGGAATCACAATCCCATAGTGGGCTTCCATCCCCGGCCCTCGGTACATATCAGATGAGCAGGATAAACAGCCGGTCGCATGGATATCGAAGAATAGGGTATGAAAACAGAAGATGGGCCATGATAAGCCATAAATGACGACATCCATGTTGAACTTGATGCGACTGGATCATGCACATGATCAATGCGACTGGCCTGGAATTCGATCAATGTATTGGTTAATGCACCGACTTTTCAGAAGTGCAAAATACAGCAGCCAAGTTTATACACTCATCTGAAAGAATGGAAAGCGAACCTTGACGACAGTATAACAGTAGAAAACAGCAAAGTACCACACGTTCTGAGTCTGCAGTATGTCACGATCACCTTCACTACCCTACTCTCCACGCTAACCTAGGATCCAGCATATACTACCACAACATCATAATAAACTTCTTCGGCTTTGTGGAGAAAAAGCAAACCAGGAGAACCTAACAGCGAAACTTGTCAGTCCGCGCGAGAGTTGAGGTTCTTCTCAGCCAGGGAAGTTGGCCGACTAGCAGAAATCCACCGGGCATTATGGAGCAATGACCGAGTTCCAGCTAGAAACATCCAATGGATCGCAATGTAGAAAGTACTCTTCTCGAGGACCTGGCCAATGCAGAGAATATGTATATCAATTTTCATCAACCTCTGTATTAGCTCCAAGGAACCAGCACGGTGCTGGCATCTAGGGAAGGGGATGGATGCTGCGTGCTCTACAGATGGCGGCAAATGAGTTTGCTATTACCCTGCGTTCTGAACAGATGCGTTGTTCTCTGATTCTCAGAGTACGTGGCCCTTCAGGGCACAATGACGTTATATACGATTCGTTTCTAATGCAGAGGCTTGATCCGTAACCGCTATTGTCAGGCCTAGAGGAGGTAAAATAGGCTTACATGGGATGACCTTCCAAAAAATAGCTTATACCCTGCGTGGTGGCGGGAGCAGAAAATAAATGACCATTAAGCGATTTGAACGCTTGACTTTCTGGACTGGAATCAGATACTCTACCAACTGAGTTAAACGGCCATATTATTAAGATTTTTAAACCATTATTTGGCATTATCAACTAGGCCTCCAGGTAGGTAGGCTCCTCCACTTTTGCATCCCGTGCAAGCCTGGCCAAACTAGCTCTATGTCTGGAAATAGTAGAGTCATATATATGTATCATTACCACAACCAGTCTAGTAGTAAGACAGAAGTAGCGCCCGATAAATTAAATGCAAAAACAAGGGTATTGGATAGTAATGACACGCAGAGTGTCAGATCTTAGGGAGTTGTCTGGCCCTTTCCATCTTCCACAGCCTTGTCCCAAGCTTGCTCAAAGGCCGATTCTCCAGGTGTCTCTTCAGACTCTTGTCCCTTCAGTGCACCAGTGGTAGCAGCCTCGTCCACGTCGTTATCAACGAGGATCGGGGCGCTTTGAGCCATATCACTGCTGGTCTCTGTTTCCTTCTCAGCCATCACGGCCGCGTATGAGGATGAGCCAAACTCCTGCTCTCCCTCGGCACCGGCTGCAGCTTTATCGGCACTCGGCAGCTCAAGGTCAAAGTTCGAGCTATATATCACGGCTGAGAATGCCTCTAGCTCGCGCACATTCTGATCCATAGCGGCAAGGTATTCGTTGGGCGCGTGGGATCCGTTTCCAATGACGTGTGCCTGGCGAGCTAGCACAGCCAGGAGGTTGGCAAGCTTTGTCTTGCGCTCTGCGGTGCTGGGAGGGATAACGGTGGCCATGGAGTCGAATGACTGAGGGGCTGTCTCGGGGACGGGTGATGTCTTGAAGGCCTCGTTGGCGCACTTTACATCAACCAAGGTTGAGAAGCCTTCGTTGTTGAGCAGAGTCAGGACAAAGGAAAACGAAGGTGAATCGATGAGGTCGGCGGTCTCGTCGAGAAGATGGCGCAGCTTCGAGGCAGTCTGCGAAGAAGATGGGTCTGTCACGCCCTCGACGCCTGACTCACGCAGAACGTATTCTTCTTCCTCCGCAGGCGGAAGCAGGCAGGACAGCCACTTCTTGGACCTGATAACGCAGTGTCAGTAAGCTCAACCAATTATTCTGAGAATCCACAGGTGCCCACCGTCGCTCTTCTTCCGTGTTTCCTTCAACCTTCCTCCGAATTTGGAGAGTCAAGTCCGACAGCTTGGACAGGCTGATGTCCTCGCGTGGATTCAGTGGACCGAAGACTTCTTCCACGGCGGGCTGAACCCGCGCCATCAGTTCTTTCCATCCACGGTGGAGTAGCCACCAGCTAAAAGCAAGGTATCGCCGGTTGGTCTCAAAGTCATCGCCCAAAGTCTGTGTCAAATCATCGTCGTGATCTTCTAAGCTGATAGTCGAGTCGGTCGGAGGAGTAGCAAGAGAGATGACGCTGGAGAGATAATTCCGACGGCCCAGGAGATTGAGTTGGACGCGCGTGAAGATGGTGAGCAACGAGAGGGTGTAGATCAGAGTAAAGGATCTTGTGATAGCTGGAAAGATGTCAGTATTGCATAGCGAAATCAGATAACATCTCAGGCGACAGCATACATGTGATTTTGACCTCGTTCCACAACTGAGTCTTATTCCGTTTCACTCGGGGCTGGCCCTCCGCATCCCCAGACTCCACCTGGCTCGCGTGCACATAACCCTCGCTCTGGAAGCTCGAAAGACTATTGCGATCATCATTATTGACACTGGGTGACAGCGAGGTCATATCCGAGCCCGAGCCTTCCCCGGGATTCAGGCGCGCCAGCCTCTCAGCCCGCCTCTTCTGCAGCTCCTTCGTGAGCTCCTCGACGGGGAGTGCTTCGATGATGTTCTCTGTAGCGGTCGGCAGCAAAGCAAGGACTGTGTAGGTGCAATCGGTCTGGTTCTGCTCGAATCGTCGGCGCAGACTATTGTCACCATTGTCAGCCCACCTGGATTCCAGTCTGGGGGAATTTCGAGCCTGTCACAAGCTCGCGCGCAGGATAACAAGGATAACCAAAGGAGCCGGGAGTACTGACTTTTCGCGGGCAATACGGTCACTGCTCATACGCTCGCGTGCCTCGGAGATCTTGGATAACACGTACTGGCCGGCCAAGTAGCCAGCTCCCAGCACGCCAGCCCCGATCGCGAGACCTTTGCGATTGCGCTGGAACCAGCGCCTAGTGGCACCGATCATATCGAAGACGTGTGAAGAGATGTCTCTATACGGAGGTGGCAATCATGTCAAGTTCATCGTAGGTGCAGTTGATAGAGACGGGGAAGTTGGGCGAGGTGGGAGACCCTCGGGCGCTGATCGCGGTGGCTGATTCTGGCCTCGGCTAGTGGACTGCTCGATCAAATGTGAACTTGCATGTACATTAGCATCAACGCACGTCACAATTATTGAAACCGATTTAGTTCAGGCCATCAACATATCTATTTCAACCACTCGCCATCTACAAAATTTACAAAACCACGCTCCAAGTAACTTGGCATCTTCCTCCGCATTCGGCGCGACCGGCCAACCCGCAACAACGAATCCCTGTCTTTTGTCGAACCCAGCTGGTCTTCCAATTCTGTCATTTCATATAATATCCAATTCTCATCAAAAGAAACAAAAACAAATTCTTTTTACTCATTTCCGTCACCTCATAGAATCCTTACCCCAGCCAATGATAAGGCGATAAGCGTCATTCGGCCCAGCCCGATGGCCGAGAGAAACCGCCCCGATCATATTGTCATCATCACTCTACGTCTCGATACTACCACACTTCCATGACCCTCAGCTCTCTCCTTTCAGACTCACTCTGAGTCTCCTCTCAACTTCCTTACCAACGCCCTCCCAAACGCGCAGTCGCACGCTGGGCCGTTCATCAGCGGGCGGGGATGGAGCCCCGCAAAACCCCTCCAGAGTACTTTCTGGAGATTTTCGCCGACACCAGTACAGTGCGCGACGTGCTGAAAGGTATGAAACTCCTCTGAAACTGCACGGCATTTCGCAGACCTTGAAATCGTCGTATATGAACTAACACATACTCCTAGGCGTTCTAAACCTCATCTTCTTCCACCGCTATTTCCCCTCCATTCGCCCCGTCACCTTTGATGTCTTGGACTTCACACTCCCCGCGATCGATGACGCAGACCTTGAGACTCTGATCGAGTCCCGCGTCAGCGCCCTTGTGCGTCAGCACCTCTCTTCGGCTGCCGGGGCGCAGGACGGCAAGGTCGGGGGCGGTGGAGTGCGGGGTCGCATCGCTGTAGAGTTCTACGAGAAGAAGCGGCGTCGCTCGGGTCTTTGGTTTGGAGGGTTGGCTGGAAAGGGCGAGGAAGAAGTATGCTGGGAGATCTGGACACTCGACGTGACCATCGCCACGCCGCGGACCGAATCTGGTGAGTATTGTTTCTGAACACCGTGGCTTTTTTTCGATCCTTTACTTCGAGCCTTTGAATTTTCACTGATTCTTTTACAGAGCGAGCGAAAGTGCGCAAAGCCATGGCGAACATGCTCCAGAAGGCAGCATTGAAGATCCTCAACGTCGTCAATAGAGACAAGGATCATATCCCGCCCATTACAACCAGTGACTCTAACCCCTTCCCTTACCGGATTGTTGTCAACCCCCGGACTGATGGCTGGGGCAACCGCATCGGATTGTACTAGACTAGTGAGTCGTGACTCACTGCATCCTAAGGATTGCATTTATCGAGCGCAGGGTTTTATACCGAGCGCATTTTACGAATTTCTTTCTCTCTTGGAATAAGAAGGGCGACGAGATACTGGCGTTGCAATTGGTCTTGTGGTTGTTTCAGGGTTCTGGTTCGGCGTCGTAGGAAGCGCTCTTTTGTTCAGGTGGATATCTGGATATCCACTTACATCAATAGCAAGGTACCAGCTAGCAATCGTTAAATGCAGAATACATAGATGGTATACCTTGTCCAGGCACCTTATACGTGGATGTGCGAAAAGCAATTAGAGCCTATGGGCTATAGGCCCAGATAGTCATGGGCTATAGGCCCAGATAGTCATTGACACATTGACAAAGCTAGTTGCAACAGATATGCCATCGTAGGCAGGCGGAAACAGTTATAGACAAACTAACTCTACCATTTTGATATACGATGAGATCAAGCACTAAGCAAACAATCACAGGGCCGGGACTCAACCCCGGACTCGGCCCACTTCCTCCAATCACCGCCGCTCTATTGTCATCCTCCAATTGCACTTTCGTAACAGGGGCCTATCCTCCTAATGCACTTCACTAAAACAGGACTGAGTACTGAGAATCGATAAATCCGTGGCCTATCTTTGAACCAAAGTCGTGGATAGACGGCAGCATCGAAGCAATTCCCTGCTAAAGCAAGAAAATCTAGCTCTTTAGGTCGAGTGAGGCTTGCTGGCAGCCTCGGCCTGAGCGCGGAGGTTGGCAGAGGTACCGGAGCTGGAGAAGAAGCGGCCAAGCACGGGCTGGAGGAAAGAGTTGAAGACAATTTGGGCGCCGCTGTAATCTGGTCAGTGCCGCTGGGAGAACATTTCTCGGCGAGGCAACTTACTTGGTCTGAGGGAGGGCCATCCAGAGGATCGCGACGAACTTGAAGATGTAGTAGAAGGCTGTCGTAGGGTCAGCGTGTCATCTGGCAACCTCGCGTGGCATTTGAACGTACGGAACCAATAAGCGGCGTTGATGGCGCTCTCAACGACGGTCAGGAAAGCGAAGACAACCCAGTACTGTGCATTTACTAGTCAGTCGAGTGCTCATGTGTAAGTGGGAAAGGTGTCACGTGGCGTCTGACAAGGCCGAGCCAGCGTAGTGACGGGAAAGATGGGGTCATGAGAACGTACGGTGAGCCACTGGAAATAATACAAAATCAGTAAAGCACTTATTACAGATTGAGCAGGCGCGGGAGCCTAGGGAGATCTTACCTGAGTGTCATCCGCGGTACCCGAAGTGAAGAGGGCCTGAAGGGAGTAGTAGCCGGGGAGAAGGAAACCGGCGAAGTTGGTGAGGAACTCGCCAGCAATGTTGAAGAAGACGAGGAAGAAGTAGACTCCGACCAAACCAAGGATGGCGTAGACCTTGGGGACAGAGGTCTGACGCTCAAGGTTGTTGAGGACGGGGTACTTGGAGAGCTGTCGCACCGAAATGTCAGTTGGGATGGAGCTCAAGAAACAGTGAAAATAGCATGACACAGCGTTCAGGCTATAGCAAGTAATCGCAGGCGCTTATGCTGCTCGCACAAACCGCGGGCTGGGAAGCTATGTAGCCCCATTTGGTGCAAGGGCTGGAGCTGACGAGACACCAACAGAACACACAATCGTGGGAAACGTACCTCCTTGTCGAGCTGAGCTATGGCGTGCTGAGCACGGTCCTGGAAAGAGGCCATATTGTAAGATGGACTTGAATTTTAGCGGGATATTTAAGGTAAGAGAGGTGAAATCTGCAATGGAGCGAGGGGATGATGAGAATGCAAGCGGTCGAGCTGGCGGTTACGCTGCTGGTCGTGCGGTGTCACGTGAGACCATGACGTACCCCGCTTGGATCAGCTGCGAGATTCATATGGCGTCCTTATTTCTTATTTATTTGGTGAGTATTCGGTCATGCATCCCGTATCTTCTCGAAGATGCATATCTGCGAAAGAAATGCCGATATTTCACAGCATTCTAGTCCCGCCAGCTACGACTAGCTACCATATTCCAAGAGTTCATGCTTTGATGAGAGTCCAGCTTTGATACTATCACCGAGTTTGTTCGGGGATTATTTGTCGACCGAGGCTAGATTATGGTTCTAAACACGATCTGGATGGTCAGTGGGTGGGCGATCCTCGCGTGGCATCAGATGTATGACGTATATGGCTAATTTGACCGAATCAGGTGGGATCCCATGCATCCGCAATGCATACACTGCACTGTACCATCAACACAAAGCCCTGACAAGCTTCTCCTGATTTAGGGCCATGTGGGTGGTACTAGAACAGCTGCACCACATCCCAAATAGCCCGTGGCTCGATGCGGATAATTTATCCACCTACGTGGCTTGTCCATCTACGCTGAAGGGAAATAGTTAACTATGTAGAACAGGGTGCTCAATCTATTAACCTCGTTGTTTCCGCAGGACATGTAAGGTTTAGTACCTATACGATATTTATTAACCTGGGCCACCGGGGATCGTTTCGCTGGATTGGGCCTTTTTATGTCCCGCTAGTACGGCGTCGAGGTTAGGTTTAATTTGTTAATGGTAGCTAGGCGTGGTAATGCTTGTTCGTGCTTTGCCGTGTTCCTCCTGCGAAGAAAAACAAATGAGGAGACACATAGTAACTTTCTGATTCAAGATCGTGATCCTTGGGATAAAGACTTGTCGAGGCTGCTTGAGGTATAAGACGTTCATAGTCTAAAATATCAGAGAGGAAGACCGCTTTCCGTTGAGCAAAGTGAACATTGGAAAGGAGATTCTGTACACGGGACGACTACAATCTTATATACACGCCTCTTTACATTTACCAGCTTCCCTTCTGACATAAAAGTATCCCATATGATGCTAAATGCTAAGCTGGGCTGGCTCCGCTCATGTGCTAGCGGTCATTGTAGCACTTGAAGAACCCCCCAGGATGCAGATCGAGGCTCCAAACGTTAGTGATCTCCTGTTCCAACCAGGCTGTATCCTGGCCTCCCAGGATCGTGTTTCGGAATTTAGTATCCGTCGGATACCAATCATAATGGGAAATCCCAGAACTGGTTGCATTAGAATCTTCGTGACTTTGGCGATGAAGAGGGCAGAATCCAGTTTATCCAACGAAGTGTAGTATTCCCGGGGATCAAACCCTCCCTGGTATGATTTGACGATAATTGGTGGAACTATACTTGTGTTTTCAAGTACAGCACGGCACTTCAGTATGTACTTGCATAATTATCAAAGATGGTGGAATGGCAAGGAAGAATTGCAGTGTATGCCCTGAAGCTTAGGAAGTGTTCTATAACTAGCTCAAGCCTAACTAGATAATCGAACGACCAACCACGTGATATACAATGTGACTCGTCCAAATACGTTTCTATAAATAAACGGAAATATAAGTCATACACAGCTGATTGGACGTGCATGAGGTGTTTAAACATGACAAGTTTCAGCCATTGATTTAAAATTTGGCCCGATTATCCAATGCAGATGGCCGGTACATTCGACCTGGCATGAGATAGTCACGTGATACTATCTATACGTTCACCACGTCCTGACAGGAGCGTATTGCCATATGGACCAGTGACTGGAAAGTAACTCGTTTCATTTGCAGAGGAAAAGTTGTTATCTCTAGGTGGGCGAAATCCTCCAACTTCCTAGTTAGGTAAAGGGTTGCGGGGTTGATCCTCCCTCGCCGTTTATCGGACAAATCCGAAAACTGAGAGCGACCCAAAGCAAAGCTCAATTGACCTATACACTGAAGGATCAAATTCTTTACACTTTCTTTACACTTAGAAATAACTGGGAGAGCACGCTAGGTAAAAAGAAACACCACTTGAACGGCTTTGTGGAGTTACCGAAAGTACACTCACCGCCAGGGACAACCATAATGATGTGATTGGGAAACAGGGGTTACTCAAGTCTGAAAACCGATTGGACTCGACACTCAAGGCCTCTGCAGTACGCCGAGTCCCGAGATTGTCTATCCTTTTCCCCCCTCCCCCTTTCTACGCAAAAACACTTTGTACGGAACACTAAAGGCGTAGTCTCGTCTGGCCCGCACACTCCAGTCTCCACGTCCACGTCCACGTCCACCTTCACCGTCACGCCCACCTCAATCCCTTAGCCTCATCCCTCATCCACTTTGAGCCCCCTTTGTGGATCGAACCGACATCGAATCGCCATTGCGCACGGACATCCAAGAGGCACTGGCACAGCTTGTAGACCGATGTAACCGATTCGGTCCTCTCCTTGCTCTTTCTATCGGCAGCCTAGATAGCTGGTCGATCGTGCAACGATTGAGGGGTACAAGGCGAATACACTGTATACGAATCGCCTACTTCCCCGATTACCTTGGCGAATACTTTTCAGACGATTGCCACGAAATTTCACTCCGCGGGTCGCACCACCCCGTGCACGAGGATAACAAACAACACCCGGATTTCTTTGCCATTGACCCGCCATTGCCTTCGTCTTTTCGAACCCTTTACTTTTATGAACACCTATTTTTCGACCTTTTCTCGAGCTATCCCAATGCGACCCCAGTAAGTCGCGGATGTCCCGTCCGGATCTCGGTCAATGCCAGCTTCTAACCACGTTGTGCTCTGGGTAGACGCGAATACCATATTGTTGTGCTCGGTGCTGGAGGAGTCGGAAAAAGTTGCTTGACTGGTAAATATCACCTTTGGAGTTCCCGCGTGCTTGCAATGGTTGCAATCTGGGTTCGGTGCCAAACTTATGACTTCACAGCGCAATTCGTCCAGAACGTTTGGATTGAGAGCTATGATCCCACGATCGAGGATTCATACCGTAAGCAGATTGAGGTAGATGTATGTGGATTGATACGGATTGGATGTGGACTCTGGCTAACATGATATCTAGGGCCGACAATGCATATTGGAAATGTAGGTGCTCTATGACGAGTAAAATGGTGCTGGGAATTGACCTTGCTTTGCAGCCTGGACACAGCAGGGACAGAACAATTCAGTAAGTATTGTCACACCTAACCTCTGCTTCTATGCTAACGACCCTACTAGCGGCCATGAGGTAAACCCAACTCGGAAGCACCAACCCACAACCCCGCTAACTTCTCCCCAGAGAACTGTACATGAAGCAAGGCCAGGGCTTCCTCCTCGTCTTCTCAATCACCAGCGCATCCTCCTTAAACGAACTCTCCGAGCTCCGCGAACAAATCATCCGGATCAAAGACGACGAAAACGTGCCCCTAGTGATCGTCGGCAACAAATCCGACCTAGAAGATGACCGCGCCGTACCCCGAGCCCGCGCATTCGGCCTTTCCCAAAGCTGGGGCAACGCACCATACTACGAGACCTCCGCTCGCCGCCGCGCAAATGTAAACGAAGTCTTCGTCGACCTTTGCCGCCAAATCATCCGCAAAGACCTGGAAGGCTCTGGCTCAAGTAGCGACTCGAACCGCAAGCGCGAAGGTCCTGGCCGACATGACCGGAAGAAAGACCATAGAACGCAACGCCGCAGAGGTGGTTGTGTTATTCTTTGATGCACCTTCATCCTCCTGGGCTCTGGTTTTCCCAAGTCCAGCCTTTAAAAGTCACGCCTGCCTCCGCTTCCACGCATTGACGCGTCATATGATGTTCTTTTCCCTGCGTTTTCCATGCATCGCCTGCTAGACGTGTCACCGCCTCATCTCATACACATTATACCATTATACTCTTTTCCTATTTTGTCGGGCTGAGCATGCTCGTGCCATTTCTTTTTCATTTATATATTCTGGACCTGGAATTAAATGGGCCTCAAAAGTGGATTTGAATAAAAGCTCTGATATTTGAACTCATCTGAACCTGGACCTATCCATTCTTTTCCCGGTCCATTGTATTTCCGTGAATGATTATACGAAATAGCTCATGATGGATTCGCTGATTCGATAATAATGCCATAACTCATTCGAGCTCTTTGGGTTCTATATTCACATACCCACTCAACTCTACATTCGAAACACACCAAACCTAGTCTGAATATCCGGCTCTGCCTTTCCTCCAACAGCAGCCGCCAGACCCAATCCTAGCATATTCCTCGTCTGCGCAGGCGGAATCACACCATCATCCCATAAACGGGCAGAGGAGAAGACCGCCTCAGACTCATGATCAATACGAGCTTTAAGGGCAGGATCAGCTGATCTGCCAACAGCCTCCATAACGGACGAAAGCTGCTCAGAGCCCATGACGCCAATCTTAGCATTCGGCCACATGAACATTAATCGGGGAGAGTAGGCACGGCCACTGGAACACAATCAGATACGGATTTTCCAATAGTCGGAGGACGAATACTTACCACATTCCATAGTTACCAGCACCGGCACTGGAGCCAAAGACAACTGTGAACTTGGGGACATCGGCACAGGCGACGGCCGTCACTAGCTTAGCGCCGTTCTTCGCGATGCCGCCCTTTTCGGCATCAGCGCCAACCATGAAACCTGAGATATTCTGCAGGAATACAAGAGGGATACGTCGCTGGGCGCACAGCTCAATGAAATGAGCACCTTTCAGCGAAGATTCGGAGAACAGAATTCCATTATTAGCGACGATGCCGACGCGGTGGCCGTGGATCTTGGCAAAGCCTGTTACAAGTGTCGTTCCGTAGTCACGCTTGAACTCGGCGAATTCACTTCCATCGACGATGCGCGCAATGACCTCGTGGGCTGGGATCTGGCGGCGGAGGTTGGTGCCAACGATACCGTTTAACTCGGTGGGGTCGTAGATTGGTTCTTTGACGACATCAAGCTGTGGAGGGTTGGTGGTGGGGTAGTTCAAGTTGGCCACAGAGCGGCGAGCAAGAACGAGGGCGTGGGCATCGTCCACGGCTAGATAGTCCGTCACTCCGGAGATGAAAGAGTGTAATTGACCACCGCCCAGATCCTCGGCTGATACGATCTCGCCTGTGGCAGCCTTGACAAGCGGTGGGCCTGCGAGGAAAATGGTGCCCTGGTTCTCAACGATGATGGTCTCGTCGCTCATGGCTGGTACATAGGCACCGCCGGCCGTGCAGGGACCCATGACGACCGAGAGCTGTGGGATACCGAGGGAGCTCATGCGGGCCTGGTTGAAGAAGATGCGTCCGAAGTGGTCACGGTCTGGGAACACATCTGCCTGATGGGGAAGGTTGGCGCCACCCGAGTCAACGAGGTAGATACATGGAAGCCGATTCTCCTGGGCGATTGCTTGTGCGCGGAGATGTTTCTTCACTGTGATCGGGTAGTACGTGCCACCCTTGACGGTGCTGTCGTTTGCCACGATCATGCAATTGACGCCTTCAATTGTGCCGATTCCCGTGATGATACCGCCAGCAGGCACATCCTCGCCCTCGTGGACTTCGTGGCCTGCAAGCGGGGACAGCTCTAGGAATGAGGTGCCCGGGTCGATCAGTGCTGACACCCGATCCCGGGGCAGCATCTTGCCCCGTGAGATATGCTTTTCCCGGGCTTTTTCCGAGCCGCCTTTTGAGATGTTGGCATGGAGACTGTTCATTCGGTCGAGGAGTTCTTGCATCTGTTGGCTGTTTTCTCGGTACTCGGGTGACGAAGTATCTACCGCTGTAGGGAGGACAGAAAGTGCGGAGGCATGATGAGGGTGTGTGTAGCTAGCTACAGACCGCAACGGTATCTGGGTGATGTGCTTATTGAGGAAGTGTCCTCCGCGACAGGTGTGTTGGCCAACTCGCCAGCCCAGGCTGCGGAGGACGAGCGGAGACGAAGCGCGCATTGCGGGGAGAGGGGTGAAGTGAAGTAGCTGCCTGATATTTGCAAGATGGTGGAATGGTGCAATGGTTTCAAAGGGGTTGCTATAGAATCAAGGAAGTCATGTTATACACTCGGTATAAGAAGTGACGGTTGATACGTGCACGAGGTTCCCCAGATGTGCGGAGTTGCGGGGATTGCCGCGTCTACCCGCGGGCCGTTATCACTGCTCAAATAACAATTGCGTTGATGGCGCTGGGATGGTAGAAAATGAAAGGAAGAACTAAATAGAATCTAGTTGCTTGAAAAAACTAAGCAATAAATCATTGGAGACGTAGCAGCATCCTAAGTGTTGAGGGGAAAGAGTACCGCAAAGTGTATGCTGTGTATACCCTGTGGTCTCCGCGCCGACGACTGCCGTCTTTTCCCCTCCGCATTGTTCTCATGTTTTAAATAGTTCCTGCTTCCCAATACATCTTATACAGCACCCCTGGTCTACTTTCTCGGCGTACAACAATGGCCTCTGTCCGCATTCCTTTCCTCCTACGCACATCCGCGCGCTCGTGGCGGCCGCACATCATCCCCGCACTTTCCCCAGGTTTCGTGCGGAGCGTGTCAACGAAGCACCCCGCCGGCTTTACACCACCCACAGAAGAAGACCTTGTCGAGCTCCGAGAGCGAGTACAAGAGTTTACGAGTGATTCGATCCCTTCGCTGCTGGTTACGATTCGTGCTGACATTGGCTGTGTGTAGAGCGAGAGATCCCGGCCGAGGTTGCTGCCCGGACGGATGAGCAAAATGAATTTCCTTCTGACATGTGGAAGAAATTAGGTGACGCTGGGTAGTACTACTCTACGAGTACATTATTTCCAATCTGCTAATTTGAATCCTCACCTGCAGGTTGCTCGGTGTTACTGCTAACGAGGAATATGGCGGCTTGGGAATGGGCTACCAGGCCCACTGTGTTGTGATGGAAGAGCTTAGCCGAGCTTCTGGTGAGCGTTCCCTGTGCATCCAGACACGTATCATTTTGGTTAAGAGTTGTTTCTAATCCATCTTTCGCAGGCAGTATCGGCCTGTCTTACGCCGCTCACTCCCAGCTTTGCGTCAACCAGCTCTCCCTGAATGGCTCAGCAGAACAAAAAGAGAAATACCTACCAGGTCTGCTGTCCGGTGAAAAGATTGGCGCTCTAGCCATGTCTGAACATTCTGCTGGGTCCGACGTAGTCAGCATGAAGACTACAGCAAAAGAGGTAGATGGTGGCTGGGTGCTAAATGGTACCAAGATGTGGATCACCAATGTAGGTCACGGTTGCCTCGGCCATAAGAGACATTCTAATTTCCTTTTTAATAGGGCCCTGACGCAGATTTTATCGTCGTATATGCCAAGACTGAACCCGAAAAGGGCTCCAAGGGTATTTCGGCCTTTGTGGTTGAAAAGGGCTTTGAAGGCTTTTCCTGCGCCCGAAAATTGGACAAACTTGGCATGCGCGGCTCCAACACAGGCGAGCTCATCTTTGAAGACGTCTTTGTTCCCCGGGAAAACCTCCTTGGAGAGGTGAACCGCGGTGTCAAAGTACTGATGGAAGGTCTTGACTTGGAACGACTTGTTCTGAGCGCAGGTCCTCTAGGGCAAGTCGATCTGAACAACTTAAGAACGACCTTCTGACATCCTCCAGTATCATGCAGGCTGCTCTTGACCTTGTCCTACCCTACACTCATGTCCGCAAGCAGTTTGGCGCTCCCATTGCCCACAATCAGTTGATCCAGGGTAAGCTCGCAGACATGTACACCAAGCTGGCTGCATCGCGAGCATACACATATGCCACGGCACGCGAAGTAGACAACGGTGCCGCTGCACCGGGCCAGCTCGTGATCCGGACCCAGGACTGCGCTGGCGCAATTCTCTATGCTGCCGAGCGTGCGACAGAATGTGCCCTGGACGCTATCCAGCTTATGGGCGGAAATGGCTACGTTAACGAGATCTCCGCTGGACGCCTGCTCCGAGACGCGAAATTGTACGAGATCGGGGCTGGAACGAGCGAGATCCGGCGAATGGTCATCGGCCGCGCATTCAACAAGGAGTATGCCTAGAGTGTTCTTCTGGCGCAGAAATAGATACCTAGCAATGAATATATTATTCGATATTATGCCTGTTGATGCCCCGTACTGCAAATGCATATCTTTGCTCATTCATTCCACTCATAATAATCATCAGATCAACCCTTCAAATTCCAAGCGTTCAATCTCAGTTTACCTCGTTTGCCTGGTCGACCTGCGCACAGGGGGAGATGAAGCATTCATCCTACCATTCGAACCCCTCTTCTTCGACGCAACGCGTTTCGCCGGTGGCGTAGTCTCCCCAGCCTTTTTATTCGACTCAGGAGGAACCGAGGCTTTCCGCTTGTGACCTCTCTTCACAGGAATCACAACAGCCACGTTGGGATGGCGCTTCGGCGACTGAGGCAGTTCGGGCGTCGTGTTCGACGCATCGCCCGCATCGCCACTCCCCGACGTAGTATCCAGGGACACGATACCCGACATTTGGTCCGAGCTGTCGTCCTGGTCGTTTTCGCAGGGGAACTCATCGTCCACGATGGCAGGGTCCGGCTCACGTGTCTCCTCCACCCTCCTCTTGCGCAACCGCGACTTGTCCAGCGCAGGCTGGGCGGACTTGAAAATCTCGCGCCAGTTCTTCAACAGCGCAACCTGTTCGCCGGCGCCCGGTTCGTAGATTTGTATAGCCCCGTCCTGATCCTTCTCAAGGGTTGATGACTTCCAGACCACGCCTTGGAAGGATGTGATATCTGGCTTTAGGGAGGATTGCGGTCGGGAGGCGCGCTTGCTTGCTCGGCTGGTTTTCGTTTCGGAGTCTTTTGCAACGACGCCTGGCTTCACGGTCGGGTCATCATCGTAGTAGTCATCTGTATAGTATTCCCAGTCGCTGTAGTCTTCCTCCACCTCAATTCCCGGCTCTTCATATAGGGCAGCTTCGTAGTATGAGGTCGCGGCAAGTTCATCCTGTCGGTGGCAGCGTTGGTTAGATCTGATCCGGTGAAAGCCGGCCGAAGGAATTGAGTACTCACTGCTAGGTCCGGCACGAGATCCTCGAACAGATACTCCTCCTCCCATTCGTAATACTCCTCGTCGTCGGACATGATTGAAATGAGCCGTTGATGCAAAAGCTGCGTTGCTTGGAGATGCAAATACGGTCGGAATCAAGGACAATAAATGGAAAACAGGCGAATAATGAATAGATAGCACAAGCGAGTGAAATAAAGCAGAGCGGGAGTCGTAACGATTGTGATGAAGACTCGACTGATCTTTGCATTGAAGATCTCGGGGGGCATTTGCTAATGTAAGCCTTGGCATTTTCTGCTCGGCTCCACATTTTCTTTATAGCAACTCTGTGACCCCTTTCCAAGTGTTTCACCGTCGCTATGTGATATTTCATGCTTTAAGATGTGGCTAGAATGATTAATGTGTGAATCATGATATTCATGCTGCTTGTGAAGTCCTATATTTGATGACTGAGGGGTACATCCAGATGAAACTTGTAACCCAGCGAGGCAGGAAAGAATATAGTTTGTCTCCCAATACTTAGTCGATTACATTTGCATTAAATGTGGCTTTGGAGCTTATTAGACTCCGAGGAAATTAATTTTACCTCTACGGCCTTTGCGCCCCCTCCGCTTCATTATTCTCTCGTACTTATCCCACGTTGACACAGGTTACCCATGGGTAGGAGGAACTACCCTCTACCCTACTCTAAGGAACTCTTGCCCTAGTTATTTCTACGTCCGTTGAGGTGGAAAGCTCGCCAATAAGTTTAAGCTCTTTCTTTTTCCATCAGTGCACGGATTCTGCGAAGCCGACATCAAAGGATCGAACCCCTTCTCATGTGTATTTCGGTCCAGTACGAAGTGACTTTCGCCTCCAGCTTTTCTGCACTAGAAGAGATTATCGAATAGGAGATGGATAGTGAAAAAGATAAAAAACCCGATCTTCTAGACCCAGTAGACAACAACGATCGGCCGCTTGAGATGAGGGCGCTTCGTGGAAAGTCAGCATGCCAATCGTGATAGTCACTTGTAAGATAAAATTGCAGCTAGACATACCTGATAAACGAACAGGAAAAGGGGGAAATATTGAAGGAACTGTGCGAAGAGAGCCGCTATCGGCATCTTCTTGACTTCTTTTAGCCAAAGTACGATCGCCTCCGATTCTTTTTGCTGCTCCTCCAGCACATGAACCACGTAAACAGGCATAAAGGGCCCCTCAGCGCCACAGACGCGGAAACCTTGGCTTTCCAATTCCCAAAGCTTGCGATGGATCGTCTCGGCTTCTGCGTACTTCTTCTGGTCCCCTAAGCAGCTCGCCAGCCAAAACATTGAGTCCAATGTAACAGAGGCCTCAGCACCTGAGGTTTCCTCACTCAGCTTCAAGCAACTGCGAAACTCTTGTTCGGCCGCGGTATGGCTAGCCTGAAAATACAGCGACTTTGCCAGGAGAAACCAAATGCCCAATTCTCTTGTCGAACTTCCTTTGGCAGGCAAGATTCGTGGGAATTGTTGCTCAGAGATAATGTATCTCTTCTTTGTAAAGAACTAGAGCCCAAGCATATACAGACGGCGAATTTCCAGTGGGGTTAGATGAGAAAAATCCTAATGCTTGAGCAGTTTGTCGACTTGAACGTGCACATAATTGGCTTGGGGGTCCTTCAGATCCTCAAGTACCATGCTCAAAGATAAGAAGGCGCGTATGGTTTGTTCATTCTGAGAGCCCAGTGTTCTCATGCATACCATAAAAAGCTTCCGATAGGCATATTTAGCTTCTTTCGACTTCTCTTGTCATTTCAGCACATTAGCAAGAGAAGAAAGTGCATTAGTTGACAGCTCATCGGCTTCCCCCAGCTCTTGCTGTAAAAGATTGACAAGGATTTGATACGGCCCTTCCTCTTTCTCGAGTCTGCCCTCGTGGCTCAGAAGGTAACACAGACGGGCCATAAAATAGTAATACAGACGAGACAAAATCCCTTACGTCCGGATCTTGATCCAAAGGCACCTGAAGAATCCTTCGATAGATCTGTTCGGCTGCGTTATAATTATCTTGTTGCTCGAGCATGATGCCAATGTCGAAAAGGGTAAGTACGCCAAGTACTGCCTGAGCTTGGGGCGAATACAAGTCGCTAAGAAGCTCTTGTTTCTCTTCAGACTCGACCAATTTTGCCAACTGCGCCATATTGCGCAGTGTATTGGAGCTCTTAGGACCATCAATCTCCTTCCTGAGGTGAAGTAGCTGGCGAACGACCGGCTCCGCATATGTGTACCTGCCTAGCCTAATAGCGCATCTGCGAGGTTTTGTTGTGCCTGGATTGTTCTGGGATGCTTGATTCCGAGGCTTCCCTGTTCCGCACTTGAAAGCTCATGGTAGATCTCCACGGCCGGTTTATCGATGCCCTTTGAGGAATGCAGTTTCGCGGAATGTTCAGGCCGCCTAAACAACTTTATTACCGACTTTGTTACCCAATAACACGTCGTTGGGATGTGTAAGTAAAAGGCTATAAATATGGAGCCTATCGCGACAGTCGTTTCGAATCTACGGGACTATTCGCCGTGTATCGTTGCCAAGTTATAACTAACTAGTGAGACGCTAACTTAGTAAACTAACGTACCAGACGTATAAGGTAATCACTATCGTGAAGCAGCCGCTCCGGCTTCCGATTTGCAAGTACCCATGAATAAGATCCGGGAACGCAAGATCAAAGGAAAACCTGGTCCGAGAGGCCCTTCATCCGCTCACCAGACAACTCCTCAACAATCTCTCAAAAAGAGGTTATATTTCTCACATTGAAATCTTCATTCACCAGAACTCCATACATACATAGTATCCCCACTAGGAAAGCGGTCACTTCTGTTCTGTCACCTCGGCTTTCCCCGCAGTTCGCTTTGCATCGGCTAGTGTGGGTCAACAGCGGCGCCTTGAACGCTCACTTGAAAGCTGCCTTCATCCCCAGCTTGACATCTCCAAGCCCGATCATGAAAGCTTGCTGAGTTCCCTAATATTGGGCACATTCGTCTAGTAGCTCAACTCTTTTCAAGGTTCCATAGCTGCTCACACAACCACCATGACCCTCTCATCTCTTCTCCGCATTACTCCCCGCTTCACTCCGACTGTGACCCGCAGAGCAACGAGAGCTGCATCGTCGGTGGCGGGGAAACCCCAGACAACGAAGCCTTTAGACTCAATACTGATTGCCAACAGAGGAGAAATCGCACTGTATGGATTATGGATATTTCGAAGATTGAAGGTTCGCTGATCGTATGCTAGGCGTGTTGGACAGACTGCAGCGGAACATGGGATCCGCGTTACGACCCTATATACTGATCCAGATAGACGATCTCAGCATGCTCTGAGCTCGCCGCATGCGTTCAATTTGGGATCGGTGTCGGCATACTTGGATGGAGATCGGATTATTGAGATTGCGAAAAAGGAAGGGTGTCGAGGGATACACCCTGGTTACGGATTTGTGAGTTGAGCCTTTCTCGAGCGGCGGGACATGCCGTCTGCCTTTGCCGTGTCGTGAAGCAAAATCATCGCTCATTATTTCTATCTAGTTGAGTGAGAACTCTGCCTTTGCCCGGAAATGCACAGAAGCTGGACTCGTGTTTATCGGCCCGCCATGGAAGGCAATCGAAGATATGGGCGACAAGGGGTATGCCTCGAGTATCAGTTTACCCTTATATAGAAAGACTAACTTGTTTATAGTCGCTCCAAAGAGATCATGCTCGCGGCAGGCGTGCCTTGCGTCCCTGGTTACCACGGCCATAACCAAGATCCCGCGTTTCTAGAAGCCGAGGCTGACAAGATCACATACCCGGTGCTCATCAAAGCCATCAAAGGAGGTGGTGGTAAAGGAATGCGTATTGCCAGCTCCAAAGCCGAATTCCAGGCCCAGCTGGAATCAGCAAAATCAGAGGCTATGAACTCGTTCGGGGATGACCACGTGCTGGTTGAAAAATACATTACAACTCCTCGGCATATCGAGGTTCAGGTCTTTGCAGACAAGTATGGAAACTCCGTCGCCTTGGGAGAGCGAGACTGCAGTATCCAGCGAAGACACCAAAAGATCCTCGAGGAGTCACCGGCACCGCATCTCCCCGATGCAACCCGAAAGGATATCTGGGCTAAAGCTCGATCTGCGGCCCTGGCGGTAGGGTATGAAGGTGCAGGGACAGTAGAGTTTATCTTTGATAATGACACGGGAGAGTTCTACTTCATGGAGATGAATACCCGCCTGCAGGTCGAGCATCCCGTCACAGAGATGGTCACGGGCCAGGACCTGGTTCACTGGCAGATCCTGGTAGCCGAGGGGGCCCCGCTGCCTCTGACACAAGAGGAAGTGGAGGAGAGAATTGCTCAGAGTGGACACGGCATCGAGGCCCGGATCTACGCCGAAAACCCTAACCAGGGGTTCATTCCCGACTCCGGCCGTCTGATTCATGTCCGTACCCCTGCAACCACGGATGACATCCGCATTGACGCCGGGTTCGTGGAAGGAGATGATGTCTCTGCTCACTACGATCCGATGATCTCTAAGCTGATCGTCAGGGGAGAATCACGCGAGGAGGCGATCCGGAAACTCGGCGCCGCGCTGGAGCAGTACGAGGTAGCCGGCCCCGTGACCAATATTGAGTTCCTCAAGACCATCTGTCGCAGCCCGGATTTCATTGCAGGCACGGTCGAGACCGGCTACATTGAGAAACACCGCGACGAGCTATTTGCCCCCAAACCTATCGATGATGAAGTGCTCGCCCAGGTTGCGCTGGCATGTCTCCACCGAGACTCTCACCCTGCGTCTCCATCAGCCGGGCTCGCAGGTACGGTCGGGTTCACCCCCGGCTACCAGCAGCGGCAGCTGTCATTTACCGAGTCAGCAGGCCCTAACCACGAGGGCCCCACCTACAGGGTGCGTGTGCAGCAAACAGCAAACCAGACCTTCAATGTTGGAATCGGGGGTAGAGTATTTGAGCAGGTCGAGAGCCGCATGGACCCGGTCTCGCACGTGGTGACCTCCTTTTTCCCTCACATGCGCCTAGATACGACAGTGATCCGGGACGAGGACACCATAATTGTATTCCAGCGAGGTATGCAGTACCGACTAACAGTGCCACGGGCCAAGTGGATGGAGAAAGCACTAGGCATGAAGGACGTCGCCAATAATGTGCTAGCCCCCATGCCCTGCAAGGTTCTGCGGGTGGAAGTACAGGCTGGACAAGCGGTGGAAAAGGACCAACCGCTGGTGGTGATTGAAAGCATGAAGATGGAGACGGTGATTCGCAGTCCGCAGCGGGGAACAATTGCCCGCGTCGTCCATCAACAAGGAGTAAGTCACGCGCCCCTTTCCCGGTGTTCTAGACCCTGGATCTGTAGTCCCGTGATTATTTCACTTTGTTCAATATTCCTCCTCCTCCCCTTTTCCTGTCTTGATTTCCAGTCTGTACAGAGCACAGAAAGAAAGCAAAGCGCCCCAGCTTTAGTTTGAGTCAACCACTAACGTGTATCTTGCAGGATCAATGCAAAAGCGGAACGCCCCTGGTTGAATTCGAAGAATCGGAGTAAGAATTAATGAGATCAACGATAGCAATTGAGTTTGATACTTGACCGTTAGATGACAGCTCGGGATGGGGTTGCTGTATGGGAACAAACCACGGGGTAGAGCTGTGGACCTTCACGGAGTATTACTGTGGTATTCGCTCTACCCGCCCGGTGATTCAGAACACGGGTAGTAAGGCCTAATACATTAAATGCACTAGGTGCAGGTGGGGAGAACTAGAGGACCGTAGCTGACACCATCATCCACGTTTATTGGGAGCTGATAAGATCGTGCCCCCGCGGTGGGTACATCGAGTAAAGCCAGTGGAGCCGATGATGCTAATGGGGACCCACTGTGAGAGACTATGATCTCTATTTTTAGCGCCAGGAGCGAGTTACCTATATTACTAGAACCTTCGTCATATCTACTAAGTCCCCGAGTAGATAGTGTAAGATTGCCCCCGCTTTACCTAGGATAAAGTGGCGAAACAAGTATGCATTACCATGTAACTGCGAGCTAAACAAGGTATAACTAAGGGAGTAAAAGAAGCAAAGATAAACCAAAAGAAGAAAGCTTAAGTAGCACGTTCCATGTACCACGTAGCACGTACCAGACTTAAGTACCTAAGTAGAGGTAATCAGGAATCAAGGACCAGGTCAATCTTTTGTGTACTTGTTACTCGTCCACCTGACACCACTCAAGTGGGAAATGGTTTGAAGCTTCCCCCAATCGAACTCAATTCCTCAACCACTCACGGGACACATGACCATTGATCCTCCTTTCCATTGGAAGCGGCGTCCCGTTGCGTCCCATTTTCACAGTCATTGTGGCGTTACCCAGCTTCCAGGCCTCGCCCAGTGTAGTCCTTATGTTCCAGAAGCCTACGAGCTCTTAGAATAACGATAATAGAAAACTGGGAGCTTAGAGTCATTCTTTCCCCTCTTCCGTCCAACTTGAGATACCCTTTCTTCTTCGAGTACATACCATTCCCATAGCTTCCTGCTTCAGCTCCGCCGAAGCTATCTTCATTGACCATGTTCAACCGCATGGTCGCTCGCTGCACTGTCAAGGCGTTTAACAGCGTCCGCCCAAGTTTCGCTACACATGTGAGCTGTATTCGCCCGCTCTCCTTCACAGCCGTCCGCGCAAAGGAGGACCCTAACAAGGACTTTATTCTCTCCGCCACCAGCTACGCCGAGAAGGGCGCCTCCGGTGATCACGAGGGCGAATTCGCCCGTACCGATGACAGCGTTCAAATCCAATACCCTCCGGACGGCCAATACCCCGCACAGCCTGTTGTCCAGGGTCGTGGTGGTATGCACTTCAAGCGCACCCTGGCTCAATTTTCCCTCGAGAACAAGGTCAGCATCGTGACCGGCGGCGCCCGCGGTCTGGGACTGGTCATGGGCCAGGCACTGATTGCTTCCGGCTCCGATCTGGCAATCGTCGACCTGAACAGTGCGTTCTAAAAGCTTATCGCTGATTCTGGGGAACCCGCTGATCTTGCATACAGAGTCTGAGGCTGAGGAGTCCGCACACAAGCTAATTGAGCAGTTCTGCAAGGAGAACCCCGGCATCGAGCAGTAAATCATCCTCTCAATTGAGACCTTCTCTGTCACAGGTAGCTAATTCGAGTTCCTTAGAATGCCCAAAGTCACCGCCCACTACTCCGACGTCGCCAACCCAGACTCTGTGGGCGCGGCTCTGGCCGAGGTAGTATCCGAGCATGGCAGGATCGACAACCTGGTCACCTCTGCAGGCTTTACCGAGAACTTCGACGCAATCAACTACCCGTTCGAGCGCATGCAGAAGCTCTGGGGCGTCAACGTCAACGGCACCTACCTGTTCGCCACGGGCGTAGCCAAGCATCTGATGGAGCGCAACGCCCCAGGCAACATCGTCATGATCGGCTCCATGTCTGGCGCTATCGTCAATGTGCCTCAACCTCAGGCCCCCTACAACGCCGCCAAGGCTGCCGTGCGACACCTCGCTGCGTCCCTCGCCGTCGAGTGGGCTGCCAAGGATATCCGAGTCAACTGTATTAGCCCCGGCTACATGTTGACTGCTCTGTAAGTAGTCCTGGGCTCGGGAATGCACCCCAGTGGTACAATTCGGAGCTTGGAAGCTATGTGCTAACATACCCTTTCAACAGCACTCGCAAGATCCTCGATGAGAACCCCGACCTCCGCGACAAGTGGACCTCGCTCATCCCTGTTGGCAAGATGGGCGTCCCCGAAGACCTAATGGGTCCAGTCACTTTCCTGCTCTCTGACGCTGCCAAATACATCACCGGCGCCGAGCTCCGCGTTGATGGCGGCTACACCGTGACCTAAACGCCTTTCCCTATCCCTGCATTTTTAAACCTTTCCTCATGATTTACGGGCCACTAGTTACAGAGGCGAGGCGACATAGACTAGTATCTATTTATGACATCATAGTCTGTCCAGGTACGCTTCGTCCTTGCGGGGAACTGCGGAAACTATACTCTGCTCAATACGAGGGTACTCAGTACTCGGAATCATAACACTGTTGCTGTACAGTACTTTGTTCATCCCCTTGGCCCGACGCTCGATGTTCCAGCCCAAATTAAAACTGGCCTGTTGCTTCTAGACTCTGAACTCTGGACCCGTGACCCTACGCCCTGCATAAACCTGCAGGTTGCGGCGTAGCAAGCACATCGTGCTTAGTTATAATCCCCGGAATCTGCAAGCAGCCATGTATACTTCGAAGCCATTTTGCAGACTAGTCCTTGTTAAAGTCCAGAGGTATCCCTAGACACCCAAAGTCTAGAATCAAATACCAGATCCCACCCTTTACCGTCTTGAACGAACCCTGATCGGATAACCACTGCCAAGGAATTCACAAGGCTCTCGATTTTTCTGTATGTGTACAGAAAGCCTTGGTGGCATTTGTGTATTTAGGAATCTTTTGTTGTGCGTGGACTTTGACTGTGGTACCTAGATGCGAACCACGGGAAACGGGTTGTATGACCGTGGGCAATCGCATGATGGCATTGATGAACCCTGGGCTTAACAACCTCTTCCCGAGGTTCCTTTCTGTTTATTCATTTCTTTCAAGTATTGTAGATTGCATTTAACTGCTTTGGTCCCAAGTCTGCCAGAAATGTTATCTTCGCGATAATCACGATGTGGACTCGGGGCCCCTGACATTCGGCCTGCCGAGGAGGCCGGAACAGGCAACTCGGCAGCTCTCGGCTTACCTACCATAACTACGAATAAGAATGTCATGTGGCAAATGGAACCTCTGGGTTAAAATGGTAAACTTGGTCCTTGTTATTTAGGATATATGGTCCATGGGAAGATCAGTTGCCTCAGCCTGGCAGAACACTCGCAGGTTCAAAAACAGCTTGGAAATATCCCTTAGTCTATTCTAGAAATTAGGACTAAAATAGTATATAACCGGTCTTGGAAGTCTAAAACATGTCTCCCTTCTCCGCATAGCTTGCATACCAAACAGTGGAGACACTAGTTGGGCCAATGCGGGGATACGGGGTTCAAGGGGCTGGTCTCCGTGTTCGACAGATGCGGTTTAGGCAAAACGAGCTTACGTCTGCAGAATCCTTTACATTCCTCTGTGTCATCAACACGGTTATATGAGTATGTATCTCATCAGGTTATCGGGTTGCGTAATATACTTTGACCTGGTGAGCTATAGCTAATACCTCCTAGTAATTACTTGGAAGGTCATCAGGTCATCAGGTCATCAGGTCGCGTAGAATACTTTGACCTGATGAACTGCACTCATATAGCAGTGTTGACAGGAGAGATAGGGAAGATTCGATGACACGCTTAGCCTGGGGCCTCCCATATAGACGAATAACATAGACTCCCAAATGCTCTAAATTTGCACCATATCAATTACGATTTCCGGCTAGCAGCCTTTAGGGCTACGTGATCCGGACCCTCGGCAAGGGGCGACTAATTGGAATGTGATGATGAGGGGGCTGAATTATTTGTCATGAAGGTAACCAGCTTCAGCAACTCGTACCTGTTACCGGCCCTTAATAAAGACTCGTCTGCTGTTGACAGTCTCGGTGCATAATACAGCCAGTCAAATCCCGGCCCGTCCCGACTGGCCCGAAAGATGGCAGGTTTATGATGATGCTCTTTTCTTTTTTCACGGAATAATACTATGTGAGCTCCCTGACAAATTTCATCTACCAATTGAAATAGGGATTTACATGATGCAACAGGCTACACCGTGGTTCGCTGTCCTATGTCATAGCTCCAGGGCGTTGATAGCACTCACTGTACGTTGCTGGTTCTTTTTTTCTCCTTCCCTGTTTCTGTCATTTAGATAGTCCTGGTCACTCTCCCAGCACATCCCCCATTCCAAGCATGCTCATTCTAGAATAATCTGCGTTTGTTACCCCACACTGTCCTGGATCCTTGATATTGCATCGTTCCTACCTGATAATCTCACTTACACTCCCTTTTAGGCAACTGCTCCTACCTCAGTAGAATCCCGGAATAATTCATGGCAAAAGGTGCATTGCCAAAGTCTTCAAAAGTTTGCCCCGATATCCTCACAAGGTTGATGTCTAATTATTCAGGCGACGTCATCAACATCTTGTCTTCGAACGACGTCTCGCTACGAGTAATGCACCTGCTCTCACTTCTACCCAGGAACTTACTACTTTTCATACCCCACCATGGAGTCAAAGGCTTCGCCTGGGCTGTTGACCATCTCCCAGTCTCCCAGTGACATGCGAGAGCCGGAGAAGCTGGATGTCAGCATGATCAGGGGTCTCTGGCAGGGTATCATTCGCATCGTTAATGCGCTGCACTGAAACTGTACTGACGCAGTTTCTGATCTAGCTTTCTTCGTCTCGCGAAAAGCCAGCAATAACCCGATGGACCGTCGACTTGAATATCTCTTCTGGAGAATCTGGAGTAGCAAGACGCTCCAAGGCGACGCCAGTATCGAGTCCCTAGATCGTCTGGTCTCACAAATCATGGAATCTTCAAATGAGATGCTCAAGCCACAAGTCAGTTTCCTCTTAGTATCGCACCTTCCATGCCGTTCACTCCCCTCTTCTCTTCTCATCAATATTAACCTCCCACGCAGACGCTGACGATATCATCATCTGAGCTCACACAGCCTTCTCAAGATCTCCTCACAGCTCGAGGAAATATGTCACACTCTCCATCGAAGTTTCAGCCAACAAGTCGCTCAAAGAGTCCCCTCCCCCCGATCTTGAAGAAACCCCACAGTGTTCAAGAGCCCAAGTCAGCTCGCCTTCTCCTTCAGAACCCCGACGGTGAAAGCGTCACTCTCAATCCATCCACCCCGCCCAACCCAAACTCGGCTGGGCTTAATGCCAAAGATAGCGGATCAGATCGCAAATCACCAAAGAAGCCCCAGGCCAACCCTACTCGTGCAGGACGAGGCTCTCGTCGTCGACCTGTATTCGCCCGCCGCAGGTCAGCCCAGGCATCGATCCCCAAGGTCACGCCGCCTCGGAACCAACGACTTGTGAACTCTCACCCTGATGCATTCGACCCACTGCACAACGTCGATTTCATGTCACCAGACTACATCTCGCAGGTAGAAGTCCAAGGCGGGATGAGCCCGGAGCCCGAGGACAGCTGGGCAGACATCGAGTCAGCCGAAGCATCGGTGTCTGTCGCCACAAAACCCAGAAAGGTCCCATTGCCCAGCACAAGTCTGCTCGCAGATAGGGTGCACCCTCCAGTCGGATCACCCGGCACAAGTCTGCTCACAAATAGGTTACAGCCTTTGAAGAATCCCGAAATCAGCGCCGCTGTCCTCCAAATCACCGACAAGCAAGATCCTATTCTCCCCCCAGGAATCCAAACGGTTAGTGGAGACTCCAGTCAGAACGGTACCAAACAAGACGCTGAACCCACGGACTTCAGTTTTTCTGATGCTTTCCCAAGCACCACTAATGATGCCATTCACGTCATCCCTGGGACTTCCCCAAGTACCGCTGTTGAGACTGTCCAAATGAGCGACTTGCCCAGTTTTACAGAGACGGAGCGCGTCCCAATGCCTAAGAGCATGCTCGACGACATGCTCAACATAATCGAAGACCCGACACCCATAAAGGGATATATCCCTCTCCCCATCCAACCATGGTTCACAGTCAAGCACGCATGGTGCCGACTTCCGCAACAGAACTATCTCTTGGACTGGATGATCCTAGACGACCCGACAGCTCTGAATACGCAGCCTTCAGAAAGGCGACTGGTTGAACGAGGGTTCCGGAAGAATTTCGACGATCAGATGAGAGAGTATGCTGCATTTCAGCAGTATATGGGTGATGGTCTTGGTCTGCTGGATTGTGGGGAGCCTCAGCGAGAGATCTGGAATGATAACTGGGACTCTGATTCTGCTACCCTGGCAGTTCAGACGGTGGATTATCCTCCGTCGGAAAGCGCAGAATCGGAATGAAAGTGGTGAATTGGGGATGGTCGGCAGTATTCGAGGTTTAATTAACCTTACACTTGCGCTCGGATCATTATTGGCGATGCATTCGTGTCTCTCCTTTTTTGTTATCTACCTTTTGTGTCCATACCAGGTAGCCTATTAATAATTAAACATGGTTTAGGCTGGGTCCGACACGGCACAAGGACTTGATCCCCTAAGCAGGAACTCCCATATCAGAGCTTCCAGTCTAAGTGTTATAGTCTAGACCCCAGCTGACACCAGCATCTTGGTTGTCCACCGGTCTGTGAATGGACATTCTCTCAATGTAATAAACTCCCTATATAGGATAATCGCTCTTTGACCCTATAACACTGCAAAAAACTATGAAGAAACATGTTACGTTTCTATTGAAGCTCTCTGCAACGCCAGTCCTCTTCCAAACCCGCTATTTGTCTATGCTGGACCATCAATGCCTTATGCCTCTGCTTCTGCCTCCTTCTCTGCCTCCTTGATCAGACTCACTAAACGCTTTCCCACCACAGTCCCCATCAAATCATATCCTTTGGCAGTTAGATGCAGCCCATCATCAAACATCTCTTCTTGGAACCTCGTCGACGAAGCATGGTACGGAATCTTGCTATGCAAATCGACAGTATAGCTATAACAAATTAATACATCCCACCCACAAATTTCAAATCCAGGAAAACACTCACAACCGCTCAGCTTGATGCGTCAGGATATGCTGGTTCAAAGTACCGCGTTTCGCATCCAAACTCTGAGATTTGACCTCGCACTCAGGGACAGTCAAAGCAAGCACCCTCGCCCCAGTAGCAAGAGCCACATCCCAACAATCTTTCAAAGCATTGTATATGATATCTCCTTGATACCCGTATCCCAAATCACTACGAAGTATTAGCAAATCCCACATCATCCAGGGGTAAATCATACTTTGTTCCCCCGAGAATAATAACCCAGTCGTATTTTTTCTTGGAGCATTTCGCTTGTATTCTGGATAGGAATGAGCCCTGGGGAAGGACCACCAGGTCGCCTGGTCTGCCGTCCACGTCGAGTGTGAATTTCCTAATACCGAATTCTTTCTCGAGGATTTCTGAGAGTTTGATTGCGTATGAGTGGTACTCGAGTCCGTAGCTGAAAAATCCGGATGTTAGGGAGTCGCCGAAACAAAGGATGGATTGTTTTTCTGTCATTTTTGCGTTGGAAAGGGGTTTGGGTGTGGTAGATTGGCGGGACTGAGGTCTTTGTGTAGGTGAGGTTGTGATGGGGGGCGGTCGCTCTATTTATACCCCGGCGCTTAGGTTGAGCCTCTTAGTGGCTGATCTTTGGTAGCGTAAATAAGCTGAGCCTTGGATTGACTTGCACGTCTGAACTGCACGTTGCCGTGTTGCCTAATGATAATACGACTCATTATTGTAGAAGTAACCAATGGAGATCATGCCCCGTAGATGATGTGACTTGGACACCTCTTAATGGTCAAAATTCAAAAACTACTCAACCCCTTAGCTAAATGCTATACAGGAAGACTCCAATACAAAACACCTATAACCATAACACCATGAACCAGCAAATACACAAATACAAAATAAACCACCATCAAACACCCTCACCCTCACCCTCACCCCCCTTCTCACCAACCGCCCTCCTCGCCTTCAACCACCGCAACAAAACCCAAGAAGCCGTAACAACCCAAAACCCCAAATTAACCAAATCCACCCAAACCGAATGCCGCATCCGATTAACCTTACTCTCGTCACCCAGCCCCACCCTCTCCTCATGCACACCAATGTACATCTTCCCAAAAATCCCAAAAAGCGTCAACCAAAGCACACAAAGCACAAACTCCCACGCAAACATCGGCGCTCGTAGCGCAGGACCAGGCGAGTAAGTTGCGCGACGCAAAAATGGCACAATCATATAAATCATTGCCGTCAGCGTAGCTAGGAAGCCTACTATCAGGGCGAAGACCCATTTAGCGGACCAGGTGTGCTTGGCATGGTCGTGTTGGACGTCTTGGCCGTAAAGGCCTATGACTGCGAGACCGAAGACGAATTGGAAGAAGCGGAGGGCGGAGATGAGCATTGGTAGAGCTTTGCGTTTGGGTGGTGAGGTTTTGGGGGGGTAGGATATGTTGGATCCTGGGGCTAGATTGGGTGGGTATTCCATTGGGTAAGATTGGGGGTTTTGGGGGTAGATAGACTCTGGGAATTGCTGCTGTTGTTGTTTTTTGGCGCGTTGCTTCTTGGCTTGGGAGTAGCCGAGTTTGAAGAGTTTGATTGCCATGAAGGACATGGTTGCTGGTGGTTGGTTGGATGAATGCAGATGTAGATGATGGTATAGATCGAGATAGATCAGAAAGAAGGTATGCGCGAGCTAGGAGTATCGTAACAATATATGGAATATATGAAATATGAGATAGGTAGCGTAGTGACGGGTCACGGATTCAATAGCTTGGAATAGTCGAAGTGGCAGCCTGGCCAAATAAAGCGAATGGTGTGTGGTGAATACTGAACAGCAAACAGTAAACAGTAAGCAGTGGATAATGAATAGAATGTCGTAGTTGATGCTCATCGACCAGGACGACGCACAAGGAAAGGACACCTTAGAGGTTCAAGAGATTGTAGGAAATATAGAAAGAAAATAATAAAAGACAAAGATCGATACTGGTTTCAGAGCCTCCCACAGGGGGCCACTTTATAGACCAGCTTGACTCTGAAGAAGACAAGTAGGGCTGCATACAAAGACCTACTGTTTCTATTTTCCATCGCGCCCAATCCAACATGAAACTCTTCTCCCGTACATCCTTTGACTGCTGGCGATTCGCGCTGCCCCACGTTGATTCTTCGTTCTCCCCGCTCATCCATAGATCACTAAGTTGTCAAAGAAAGATGAAACGCCACCGGGTGTCAGACAGAAATAAATGCCTGCACAGGGATCTGCGCCAATACGAGGCTGACATAGTGCTGGTGTCTGGTGTGGTTCGGCGCTTCACTTCGCGCGCGCTAGGGGGGGGGGAAGTGTCGTTTTATCAAGTTGGTCTTGAACAACTAAGAGCCAATCAATGCTTCCAAGGTTAATCCAATCCTATTTCTCAGTGCAAGGGTTACTTAGAGGATTGGATTGGACTGCATACATAGGCCAGAGCTCTAGCTGTGGCTAAAAATACCAGGTCGGCAACTCGATAAGCAACCAGGAGCTACAGAGAAATCACCGACAGAACTACGAGACTGGAAGATGATCACATTTACACATTGCCCTACTGGCCTACTACAGAGACCCCCGGGTAATCCGCCGAATGGATCTGCCGATTCAACATGCTTGAGAGGGGAATTTCAAATGCAAACTCACGATACCCAGTCTAAAGCCATCAACAGAGACCAACGTCCAACAAAAGTCAAGCTCTCAACCATCAGGTAAATTGTCAGGCCGGCCGACTTGTCCCAGCATCTGCAGCATTTCCGGCGGGTACTGACCTGGTATCATTGCCCGGGGGCGGAAGTGGTGGTTTGAGTTCAGACGGGGATGCAGGGTCTGGGCCAGGAATCGCTCCCGGCTCATCGTCGTCGTACTCGTGGCTGTACTCGTCGTCGTGAAGGCCTGAACCTGCTGCGGAGGAGTGGTCAACCGAGGCACGGTCATAGCCTTGCTGGTAAGAGCCATGGGAGGCATTCTTCGCGTTCTTGGGCGCCTTCTTGGTCTTGCGGCCCTTCATCTTTGCCTTTTCGAGAAGACGCTTCTTCTCGGCAAGTCGCTTTCGTTCCTTGCGGTCTTTGATCTCGTATTGCCGGATGAGAGCCTCGGGTGGGCGGCCGAAGATGCTCTCGTATTCACAGAATTCGCAGATCCAGATGTCTTCCAGGGCTGGGGGGTGGTGGATGTTTGTGTATTGCTGTTGTATTTTGCGTTGACGGGCAGCCATCGCATAGATGCTGCCCGGTGATCGCTTCTTCTTGCGGCCCACCGAGCCCTGGTCTCCTTGAGCAGGTGGGGGCTGTGTGCCCGGCGAGACGTGCCCAGGCACCTGAGACATGTTCGGGCTCGTCTGCGTTCCTGTAGAATATCCACGGGAATTTGAGGCGGTGGGCGCGAGTGGTGAGGTTGGTGAGCGCCGAGGAAGAGAATAATTGCGCTGCATTGCCATTCCTTTGGAGGAATCGGACTCGCAGGTGAAAGTGAATTGGGTTTTGGTCGGAGTGGTGTTGTTCTCTTGGTCCAGCAAGCTCACGTTGCTCGGGCCTTGCGAGGGAGAGGAAAGGGTGGCAGCGTTGGCAATGGCAGTAGAAATGATGCCTTGATCAGATGATTCACCTGGCAACAAGTCAGCACATACCGCCGTAGAAACCTAATCTGGCAATGGCACCAAGACATACCAGGTCCCGGCGACGACATATCACGCCGACTGGGTGATCGTGTATTCATCCAAGCATTCTGAGCATTCGCAGACAACGGGTTTCTCCCGCTATTGCTGCGCGTACTTCGACCCAAGCGGCCTCTACCGGATCCCGATATCCCACTGCCCAATGGCGAGGCGGGATTTCCACTTCCGTAATACATGCCCGTACTCCCATCACTAGCCGGAGGATTCGAGTTGGCCAGTCCCATACTCGCAAACTCCGGTGACAGAGCAGAATGATGGCCGTTCATATTCCCCGGTGTGGGAATTTTCCGTTTCTTCTTGTTATTTGTGTTTTCAAAAGCGTCATACCCGTCGGGACCAGCCGAGGACTTTTGCGGACCGTCTTTATCAGCAAACGCCTGCGGTTGTGAGCTCGGTGATAGAGAACCTCGAAATCCAGCACTTCGGCGTACGACTACTGGTCCGTCCTCATCCCCACTATCCAGTTCCACCGCAGTTTCGAACCCGTGAGGGTCGACCTCCGGGATTGAGTCGTGTCTGTCCGTCTCGATAGTCTGCTGCACGTAGACTTTAGAGTCGTTGACTGCCTCCTCCGAGTCTCCGGAGACACCGTAGAAAATCTGCGATGCCGGGGGCGTTGGCGGATAGTGGATACCGTCGGCGGCGTCAGTGGACAGGCGAGAGCGTAGGGTGCGTTTAGGGAGAGGTCGAATTAGACGATCGGGGTAGACGAGGGATGGTGTGTCAGGGGCCGAGTTGAACGTCCCGTCTACACGATTTCACACACGTCAGTAATCGAATGAGTAACAGACCGTTGAATATGCTGGGGTTGGGGCTGGAGCCCTGTATAATGGAGACACGGAGGTCCCTATATGAGTAGACGTACTCAACGTGGCAGTCATCATGCAAGTCCACACTCGCCCTCAACCACAACTGTACGAGTGGATGAGTTGAGCCAGCCAGTTCCGTTCTATTCCTTATTCCCCTCCGCCGGTATTGCCGTGATTGAGCCAGAATATGAAGATCTCCGTGGTGTCGGGGAGAAACGCTGATTCGGAGACTTTGCAGACTACTGTGGTCCGAACATGGTCAGTCAACGTAGAAATAAAACAGCCAGGAATGTCTCTGCCCATCTTCGGGAATAGCTGTGAGACTGACAGTGCCTTCTCGGGCACCGTCCAAGCCACTTGGATGTTCCACAACGAGGGTTATTGGACATACCCACAACGAGTGCTATTATTCAGCACGATCAAAACGCGAGCGAGGATCGGGATGCGGATTATTCCCAAAAATATCAGAAACCCCAACCCGAACAGCCAGGAGCTAGAATAAGCCAAGAGCAATGAACAGACAGGATGATGCGGAGGGGTTGAGATGAGAAGCGAAATGCCAGCGAGTCACGGGAATTCGGAACACTATCGCGCTAACCCCTTTCGGTAGCCTGGGAACCCAACCAGCTTGTCGGGGCTTCGCCATTACGCATCTTCTCTATTTTCACAAGGGAGCACACGGACCTGGATTTCATCTCTGCGCTGTTCTTTTTCCTTGACTGATTTCAGATTGTCCGGTATTGGTGGGTTCACCAGTGTCCCCGTTTCCTGGATGCTGCGGAGCAGCGGGGGCCAGCGGAGGGGAAGCCGAATCGGAAAGTGGCCAGTATGCCATAAGATTTCGATATCTACGATCTATGGAATACAGACTATAAAGTTGGCCTACGAGGTTGGACTATGAGGTTGGGAAAATATCTAGGCTTGCGGTACCTGCATGGCCGTCTGCGGAAGGTCACCCAGTTTCCTTGCGTGAGACGCTTGTTTACGCAATAAGCTCGAACAATTCGAGTCGAACCCCTGTGCTGCCATCACATCCTTTACCGTGCTTTTCTGTCTCAGATGTCCATGGCCGAGGACTTTGAGACCCGAATGCACATCCCTGGAGAGTGACTGACCGCACAGAGCCAAGTACCCTCGACCGTGGGAGAAGCGCATTACCCTTGAAAGAGCTGCAGATGACGGCGGAAAATCACCGAGACTTTCCATACGCAGCATCTTGCAGAAGGATTCTTCCCAACTCGCCGTGCAGCTTGAACCCCCACCATGAGCTCACTCCAGTCACCCTTGCGGCCCACGTCCGAGTCTCGCGTGTCGGAGAAATGCAGACGGTCAGAGGATTCGAGGATACCGATTTCGCAGGAATAAATGGGTGTCAGCCAGGACGGTTGCCGTGCCGGTCAAAGGCCGCGGGTCGAGCGAAGGGAAGATTCCTAGGGACGCCACCGGCACTGTCAAACAATAAAACACGAATATAGCCGTAGCCTCCATACACAAAGATAGAACAATGCAGATTGCAGATTCAGATTTCAAAGTGGTAATAAAGAAGGAACAAGGTCATCAAAGACACGAAAGCCGGGAATAAAAATGGCTCGCGCGTCGAGAGGCGTCGAGAGCGGGGAAGGACGGGCGATTGGATCTTTCGGAGTCCCGTTCCGGCGCTTTTCTCCTTCTCTTCTCCTCTGCAGCCCCCGCCAATTCTTGCACTCCTGACTATGTAGTCATCGGGCTCTCCCTCGAGCCTGTTGACGCCTTGCTACAGTTTCATCTGCGATTTCCAATTGTCTGTGTCTTTCTCCGTCGAAGGAGCTCTCAATCGCGGAGCTACCTCGCAACCGGTTCTGCTCGAGGCAGTCAGTGCTCGACACTGTCACTTCTGCTCGAGAGGTCCCTCGAATTTCGCTGATTGGGCTTTGACAACACTATACTTCATACGTATTTACTCTTTCCCGCCAGCTCACCATGTCGCCTCGTCGCTCCTCGCGAGCTCGCACTACGCAGCCCTCTCCTGCCCTCATCCAGCACTCCAACTCCTCCAACTCCTCGACCTCTCTCACCCGCGAAAGGAGCACTCGCTCGAATCTTAAAAATCCCTCTCCTCAAGGCTCATCTGGACATCGGTCCCAGTCTGTCGACGATGCCGAAAACGGCTCTAAAGCCGACCTCCCACACGCGCGTACGCGCCAGCGCGCCCGCGATGACGATGACGAACCTCCCCGCGAGGATGATGAGGAAGACCCCGAAGATGATGAAGAGGAGGAAGTGACTCGATGCTTGTGTGGGCAACAGGAATACCCAGGCTTGCCTCTCTCCCGACGCGAAGCTCTCGGTAGCGGTGCCATCAAGCTGGAGGGCCTACCACCCACTGATTCCTCCGACCTGCCATCCGACGAAATTGGGAGCATGTTCATTCAGTGCGATACCTGCAAGGTGTGGCAGCATGGTGGTTGTGTGGGTATAATGGACGAAGAGACGAGTCCCGACGAATATTTTTGCGAGGAATGCCGTCCGGAGTTGCACAGGATCCAGGACGAAGTCAATGGGTAAGTTCGACAAACACCTTTTCCAAACACTTCCTCATATTTAGCTCACGGCTCTGCTTGGTGGATGCGTCTGACCTGAGCTCGAGTCGTCCGGGATGGTTGGCACACCCCGTGGCGACTAGGGCGGCGGCTGTCTTTCTCCGGGAACAACGCATGCATACACGAGCAAGGCTTGACGAGCTATGAAAACATGCTACTTTTCCGCTTCCTTCCATCCTCACTTGCAGAATCTTGTCGAGGCGACAATGTTAACAACCTCGCAGCTCGCGTTCCTCGACCTACCTACCTGTCGCGCCGATCACATCGCCGGCGCCGTCCTCTCGAGCCTCTTCACGGGAAACCTCTCGACGCTCCAAGGATCCCAAAGCGCGTCTCAGCGAGGGCGCAGCGAATGCTAAACGGCGGTCGACTATGAACAGCCGGGATGCCGCTTACGATGAAGAAGAACTGATCCGACGAGCCATTGAGGAAAGCAAACACGAAAACCAAAGCCCGGTCGATGATACAGCTATACGGCGGCCCAAGCGGAGTCGGAGTGAAAGTGAATCGTGGGTCTTCCTGGATTCAATTCCATATGCCGTGGAGGTTTAGCTAACAATTGTTGTTTTCAGAAACAGACAAGGCTCCAAACGGCCTCGGACCACCTCTCCGTCTCCAACAGCCGTGCCGAAGCAGAGTAACCCGGCCTCCCAACCTCCGTCTGATGACGAGTCCAAAGCAAAAGCAACGAACGGAACCCGGAAACAGACAGTCAATTCGCGAAGCCAGCATGACAAGGAGCCGGCCAAAGATACCGAGGATATAGAGCCAGAGGCTCCAGAAACTGGCAGTCGTCGGAAAGAAAAATCGAATCGGCGCAAAGGAGATGGTGAGCGGCAAAGCACCCATCAATAACTGACGTCCATTTACTCACCATTCGAAACCAGAATCCGAGCAAGAGACCGGATCATCCACGAAGACAGCACCAATCGAGCCTGAACCGGTCCAAGCAAGTCCCGATACGCCCACACCTCAAGAACCAATGCCCGCTCGGCCCTCAACCCGCAAATCCGGCCGACCCCCCGCTCGACGAGGCGGTCGTGTCGGACGGAACCAATACACAAAGGAGCGCGATGTAAACGGCACCGGCACCGAGTCACCACGCCGCGGGCAATCACACGACGTTGGCACCGACTCACCACGAGTCGGATACATCAATGGTGTACACCTCAATGGAGGAGATACGGGGCGGCCAAGCAAGCCTCGACACATGCACCCGCAGCGAACGACAATGAACGAGATGAAGCGGCGCGTAGCCGCCATCCTCGAATTCATCTCGCGCATGCAGGTCGAGATGGCTGTAGCCAGCGAGAACTCGTCCACACCTGGTAACGGCAATGGCAACGGCAACGGCAACGGCAACGGCGACCGTACACAAGGCCTCCTCTTAAAGAACATGGTGGACCAAATTGAAAACGCCATGCCCAACCAAGGCGAGTCCGTGCCAGCCGAGCCCCATGAAAAAGACTTCAAGGAGCTCAGCAGCGTGGAAATGATGGACGTGCTCACGCGCCACCTCCTCAAATGGCAGCAGGAGTTCGGCAAGTTCGGCGAAAGGTAGCTGGCTGTGTCTGCCGTGTCTGTCTTCAGGTTGTCTGGCTGCTTATACGATACCCCCTCCGCCGTTGTACATTAGAATTTGTGTCGGCGTCTCTTTTTGGCTTTTGGACCGGCGTCATCTGGTCGTGACTTTTCTCGAAGAACCATGTGTAATGGCTAATTCATATTATGTTTGCTCTCGGACTTGTTCAATTCACGTGCTGTGGATGTGCTTAGTGTGGGCTTTTTGTTATGGGTGGTGTTTTGGAAAATGGGTCTATATATGGATTCAAGGTTCGGTCCTGAGGTCCTTTTGTAAGTTTACTGGGTGAATATCACCGCTCATGTGTGGATTTCCAAGGTTCTTTGTTTCCAAGTCCTCAGTTTGGAATGCCCTGGCTGGGGTTGGAAGTTCCTACCTTATCAAGGTTTTAGCAATATAATGTGGTACCTAGGTACCTCCGGAGCCGTTGATAATAGGATAAAAGAGCTATACAAGAATAGACCTAGGTAGTTTAGAAGATCAGACTCGTGGACTCGGACTCTGAATTGTTGAGATATATCTCCAACCAAATGAAGTATCCCTGTCATTGACAATTAGCCATATTGGAATCTACAATCCGACCATCTCAGCAACTAGAACGACAATTAACTAGGTATCTAGATACTTTGTAACAGTTCCTCGAACCAATTAACCTATTGATCTTTCTGTTCTGCTGGGAGCCCATACGGAAGGACAATGGAAACAACCAAAGAAATCTGGGAAAATGGTTCCAAATTCTATCAAAAGAAAAGGTACGGTCTAGTTTCCAGACTAGATACTCAGATACAGATGCCCAGTTGCAGTCTGAGGTTCAAGTTGTACCAAAGTACACAAGGTCAAAGCCTAAATCCATCCCATCCACCCCTAAGTCCAGGACCACGATTTACTCATACATCATACAACATGGAACTTCAAATCCAAATTCAATTCAATTCATATTCAAGCTCTGATCCGTTGGCATTATCTAGGTACAGCACATGATACGTACAACATACATCATATTTCAACCAGAGCAGAAAGACAAGTCATTTTCAACAATCGTCAAACAAAGGAAAACATAATAAATCACACAGGAAAAGAAAAACATTTACAGACGAGAGCCGTGGATGACCTTGAAGTCAACGACGAGCTCACGGCCACCGTCATTGATGACGAGGGCACGGACAGAGCCACGACCATCGGCAAAGGCATCACGGATACGCTTGAACAGGCTGCCCTGGGTGATGACAGGCAGACCCTGCTTGACATCACCGGTCTCGGTCATGGCGACGAGCTTGCCGTCATCACGGAGGTCGAGAATACGGTAGGTCTTGTAGACGGGGCCCAGCATAGTCTGGACAACCACGGAGGGAGAGGGGTTAGCGACGAAGCTGGACTCCTCCTGCAGTTGGCGGGTGAACAGGTCGACACCGAGGTAGCGGTGCTGGCCGGTCTGGGGGGACACGGAGATCCGGATGACCTGGCAGGGACGGCCCTGGAGGATCAGGATGTCGCCAATGCGGACGAAGTGGCAGGGGATGGGGATGGTCTCGCCGGGAACGCCGCGAGCGCGGGGCTCGACAATGCGGACCTCCTCACGGACGCCGTCAGAGAAGCGGGCGGGGCCGCGCTCGTCGCTGACGACGACCTCCTCGCGGTCGTGGTGGTGGAATGGATGCATGATGCGGTCGGCGGCACGCTCAACACCACGGCGGAAGGAGTGGTACTGGCCGTCGTCGTCGTAGTAGCCCATCTTGCGTGGAGTGTCACGGACAGTGGTCTGGACTTGGGCTGTGGAGTGGTAGCGAGGAGCAGAAGACTGAGTGACTTCGACCTCGCGGCGGGGATAGCTTTCGCCTTGGTAGATGGACGTAGGCTGGGCCTTGTAGGAGCGATTATACGAGACGTCGACGGGCTGAGCCGGGGAGTACTCGTAGTCTACGGGTTCCTGGTAGCGACGGTCGTAGGAGACGTCGAACTCAGGGTTGGGAGAGGTCCGGCGACGGTAATCTCTCTCAGTGATGTCGAGTTGGCTCTCGACGGTCTGGTCGTAGACTTGGGGACGCTCCTCGAAGCGAACTTGGGTCTGCTGGTTGTAATTGGGGTAGCTGAAGGGAAAAGAGATGTTAGTCGTGATTGAAGCGAAAGTGTAAACATATAAACAAAACAAGCGAACCCCCGGTCACCGCTCATTGGGGGAAGTGGATCCTCCCAAGGCGATTGGCGTGACACGTAATTCAGTCCGGGGCCGAATTGGTGATGTTCTCCAGACCCAGCAAATGGGATGTGATAGAGTCTCCACAAGTGGATTCACTAGATCCAGCCACAGTCTCGGGCTCTCGCACCCCAAAACAATTCAAAACAAAACAAAACGAAAACAGAAGCCAAATACGTACCGTTCACGAGTGAGGTCAACCTCGGCTGCGTAGTTGCGCTGTTGATAGGGAGCAGAGCGATCTTCCTTGATCTGGAAATCGACTTCTTCCTTTCCGTAGACACGAGGGTCAGGGAGAGGGCCCTTCGTATCTTCCCGTTCGACGCGCGAAGTACGATCGAGTTGGACTTCTCCCTCTACTCTCGTCTGAGTAGTTTCAGAGACAGCGTCACTCCGGTACGACGACGGGAAGACACTGAAGGGGATAGGGACGCGGGCGTCAAAGTCCAGATTGACGGATGTCCGACGTCTTTTCTCGAATGCCTTTCGAACTGTTCAAGACAACTCGAAAGACTAGACAAGAAAAGACTTAAGAGGGAAGTCTTTCTCGAGGGGTGGAAGAGGTAAGAGGTAAAGGTAAGAATAGATCAAGATGAGATCTAATCTTTTCGCGTGGGAGTCAAGAATGTGCGGAGTAGGAGGAATGTAAAGAGAAGGAAGAAGGGGAGGAAAAGAGCTGGAGAAGGATTATTTATCTCATGCGGTGTTTGTTTACTGCGCCTTGCCTGATCGGGGTGCGCGGATCACCGAGGTTGGATTTCTGGTTCACTTGGTACTCTACGTAGTATCTGATTAACTTACAGAGTACTGTTACAGAGTATACCCGGGTCCAAATAAAGATAAAGTGATGGCTGGAATGCGGAGTCGCATTCCAGCCATCTATATCTGGGTCTCCATATACTATGTATACTCCGTAACTACATTTGAATCCATCGGTTAAGAAGTACAGTACATACACCGCTCTATCTATCACATGGAGGCTGGCCAGCCCCGTATTTCCTGGTTCTATCACCATGGCAACGCGGGTCGAATCGGACGTGCCCGGCGATCGCTCCACTCCATTGTTTAGTTGATCTCATATCTGAGGACACGGACACGGGGGAACCACGGAGATCTCATATAACTACACCTGAGCAGCTCCTTCAAGGACGTGTCTGTGTACTCCGTAATTCTAGATACCATCCCTCTCACAGTGGAGAAGGGAGAGGTGAGACAATGCACCCAGTCTCCACTCAGTCCACAGGAGCCCAACAGTGTCTCCAGGGTGGTTGGGCCAGCCCGCAGACGTCTAGACCCTCGGGTTATGTATTTACCGAGGCTGGGTAGTGTAAATGGGGTTTGCACTGGCGCGCTGAAGTGGCTGGTTGCTGGGCTCCACTGGCTGCACTTATGGACCCCTGTGGATTCGTCATCGTTTCATTCGTAAAGTCATAGCCTCCACCGGCACGGACTGCAGACTACGGAGTACGGAATAATATACTTTTTGAGTTACCGAGCACTAATCATGCAGTCTCCAGGTAAAGTACCAGAAAATACATATAAAAACATTATCTAAATACAAATTAATTGCAAGCAAGAGAATTATGCATAAATTGAACAAACGAGGGTATCAACTGTATGTGCTGCGGTTCCAAAAGAAAAACTAACATAACGCCGTGTCCACCGTAACGAGAAAAGAGTGTGTAGTCAAAACAAAGTGGTGGACAGGACAAGACTCGAAGGTATAATAATCAGGTATTAAGATTAGATCCTTTCGGAATATCGCAAATCCGTCTTATCAAAGACGAGCAATGTCTCAACATGGACACAGAATGGAACGGGGCATTAAAAACGTAGGATGGGTTCAATCTTTGCATATGAAGGGTTCAGTCGTTGGATGTGGGGATCACGATCGTAGACCGAATGCTTTGCGGAGCATCGAGCATCGTTTCTTTCGCCCGGAGCCTGCGATCACGACGTCGCGTGCGCTAGGTCCAGGATCAGTGGCGTTCGTTATGTCGGAGTTGGCATCGTTGAATTCTGGGCCGGTGGTGGATGGTTCAGTCTCTTTGGCCGGGGTTTCACCATTGACAGCAATACTGCCGTTGCGTGTGGTGCCACCCACTGGAGATGCGGGCTTCTCCGTTTGTAGCGGTGATGAGGGAGCACTCTTTATCTGGTCTGGAGCTGGCGCAGGCTGCTCTTCTTGAACGGCTGGACGGAGAGGCCAGGAATCACCGCCAGAGGTCTGTGGGTTGTTTTTCTTGAGCAGCTTTGGCGAGGATGACGGCTCCGCCTGAATGGTGGTTGTGAAGTTGCTCTGCCTGGCGTAAGGCTCTCGCAATTGTTCTCGCTCCAGGCGTGACCGCTCCAATGGCGTATCTCTCCGAGAGGGACTCTCGACATCCACCTTGTGGACGCGGTGGTCGGTGATCTTGGGCTTCTTGAGACCGAGACGAGTGAGTAGGCCTGGCTTGCGAGGAGGCTGCATGAGAAATTCCTCGAGCTCCCTTTGGCTCATGCCGCGATGTCGAGCAACGGCTGCCATACCGGACATGTTTGGGCGTGCATTCTGCTCGCGAGAGTCTGGTGGTCTGGCACCCACACGAGGGTTGACCATTAAGCGAGCCTGATGCTGACGATCATCTTCAGAGCTATCATCCAGCTCGGTTGAGTCGCCGTCACGGGCACCCTGGCGACGTGGGATTCCGCGGACGGGACGCATGACATTGTTGCTGCCCTCCTCTTCGTCACTGGAATCAGCAAATCGGCTGCGGAAGACCTGCGGCCGGGGTTCATCCTCGTCGTCAGAATTGGCGAACCGTGTTGCGCCCTTCGACTTGGAAGTTGCCTTGACAGATCGTGCACGGGGCGGCGCTTTCTTATTCGTAGAAAAGAACGATGTTCGCTCACCTCCAGCAACTGGGCCTCGCAGCGTCTTGCGCATGGTTCCAGTGCTAGAACCAGTCGAGAGTGGGCGGTACTCGTCAGGGGATCCTGCCCGGGCCGACGGAGACTGCACTTGGCCAGAGGCAGGGCCAGGGCCACCTCTCATCGTCCGGCGCATAGAAACCGGACCTTCACTGCGGGGCGAAGGAGTGGCGCGCTTGTAACTACTCGAAGAATCACTGCCGTTTGAAGTGGTTCGACGGAGGGGGCTAGGGTAGCCACCCTTTCGACTTCTCATTTGGAACGCCGGACCGAGGGGAGCTGGTCCGGGTTTGGCCTTGCCAGATGCAGCGCCGTTGACAGTAGGCGAGTGGCGAGCATCCTGCAAGCCTGAACTTCCATAAGCACCCATAGACATAGTCCGTTCCTGCTCGCTCCCCTCTGACTGAATGGCCCCAGTTTGCGGTGCTCGAGCCTGTAACTTGGACGACGCCGGCGGGGGAGTGGATCCAGGAATGACTGCGGTAGTTGGAGAATCATGAATCTCGCGATTGACAGATTCCTGCGTGGGCGTCACCGAGCGAAGATCCTCCGCAGCCGGGTCCGTGACATCTTGCGAATGACTATCGATAGCTGCAGTTCGATTATTCGGTTTCGGGGTAACGTCACGGCTTTCGCTGATCGGTTCTAAGGGAACCGACGACCTAGGGATTGCTCGACTACCAACAATGGCATTGATCGACCCAAAGCCATCTCCGTCGAGGTCTTCCTCCGCATCACTGTAGATGCTGTCGCCAGACTCCTCCCCGGTATCAGCCTCATCCAACTTGGACACAGCACTTGCCACGGGCTGCGTGATTCCCTCGGCCGTAGACTTGAGGCTGCGGTCCGAGTTTGAGGCCGGAAACCCGCCTGGAATTCGATATTGCTCGAGGCTTCCTCGGTTCGACCGCGATTGATCAAAGCTGGGGCGCTCATTTTCAAACATGGGGGTAGCTGGCTGTATAGCGATTGATGGCACGACCGACCCGGACTCGCCAGGAAATGGCGATTGTTCGGCAAGTCCACCTATGGCAACACCATTCGACTTCATATCCGAAGATGGCTCGTGCAGAGAAGAGGAAGGCTCGCCATTAACAGAAGATTCCTCGACAAATTTAAAATCATGGACCTGCGACGGCTCCGCGGGATGGACCTTGGGAAGCATTTCTCCAAGAGCTTGATCTGAGACGTCTCGATTAGATACCTCATCGCTAGACGAGGTACTGGATTCATCGCTGGATTCGGGCATGACTGGAGTCTGCGAATCGTCTCGATTTTTCCGAACACTGCCAAATGATGGTAGCACCGCCCGAGGCTTCAAAACTTCGTCAAAGTGGTCGTCACCCGTGACAACTTCTGATGCAGGCTTTTTCTTCCCAATGCCAAACCAACTTTTGCGAGACTTGGACCTGCCCGGGGGCGAATCCGGCACGTAGTCTTCGGGTGATGTTGGGGGGCTAGCCGCGACTCCAACGACTTCGGCCTCATCATCAAAGCTGACCTTGACAGACTTCTTTCTGAAGACTGGTCGGGAACCATCATCTGACGCAACCGAAGTACCATCGGACATCTCATTCGATGTCTGCACGAAGCGACCAGCAACCACTGTCCTCCTGTCCGGGGACACAGAGTTCCCGCGCCGACTTTTCAGCGCCGATTTCACAGGAGACACTGATCTCGGTGGAGGCTGATGGACTTGATCGCCAGCTGCGGATACGGAAAGCCACTTGGAGAAGTGGGCTGATCGGCCAGGGCTGCTTGACTGGCGCAAATGTTCTGGTTGCTGCTGCGATGATTCTCTGTCGCCCTTTGGGGACGCTTGAGGGGTCGACACTGTCTCAGCATGATCAATGGTCGGTGATGCAGTCGCAGATCGGTTTCTCGTCTCCTGAACACGAGGGGCATTGGATTCTCCATTTTCCGGCTCCTTGTCAACTGAGGCAGTGAATGCAATTGGCACGTCATTATTTGAGCGTTGGCCCCGTGTGCTCATGGTCCAGGGCTTTGGATCTATCCGTTCAACCCTTGCATGAGTCTGCTCCGCTCGCGGACTGCCTTTCTGCATGCTGACTGCCTTGGCTGCGGCTGCAGCGGGGACAGCCGGAGCACCGACAGGTTTGGTTACATCTCTCCCCTCCGCACTTCCCCCATTCTGATATCTGGACTTTGTGTTCGACGACTTCTCAAATACTACTTGGGAGAGGCTGTGTTGAGCGCCGGCGGCAGCTGTAGGTCCCACGCGAATCGTAGACGCATCCCTACTCACTGGTCGGTTCTCATACACCAGCGGCGGTGAGATCGGTCGTGAAAAGTTAATCGAGCTCCGACTATTCGGTCGATCCGTCTCAGGCACCGTACCCAAGCTACTTAGCCGTTTGTGCGCTGAATGTACCGCACAGCCACCTTCTCGGCCCCCTCGATCAGCACTGACACCTCGTGCAATCGCCCGTGGCGGAGATGAAGGAGGTGTTCGAATCCGTGGCTGTATGCTTGCAGAGCGACGATTAGGGGGTTTGCCGCTCATATATTGCGACGGAACTGACGGCAGCGGAGGAGCATTGGCGAGGGTGTGGTTGATGGGACCTGAGCTGGTGGATGGACGATGAGGTGATGGTTCGCGAAAGGTCCTTGCAGTCATCGAAGCCGAGCTGCTCGATCGGCGTAAAGGGCCGCTGACGCTCGCTGACCGGCGGCCAGCTAAGGGACTGGACTGCGACTGGGTGGAGGCCCGCCGCTGGACCATTCGCTTGGTCTCGACATCCGCCACGGAAGTTGGGGTCGGTGTGCGAGTGCGTAGAGCAGCGGCAGCGGCAGCGGACGAAAGACTAGTCGTCGAGGGTTGGGACTTTAGGAAGGCATGGCTGGCAGCGGATTGAGCTGATTGAGATGAGGCAGTAGGTAGCGGCTAGATCGAGCACACAGGTGTTAGCGCATGCAAAGCTATCATGAAATTTTTCTGCTGCATCGAGGTATCCGAAGGTCGTGGAACTCCTCAAAAAGGGCCCAGGCAGCTCTGAAGACGTACCACATGGTGCTGAGAAGAGCTTCTCCTGCGACGGCCGAACATGGCTGCTCGGACTCCAGAGTTTCACGGAAAAGAAATCGGACAGCCAGCCGGACACTGCGCTCAGCAGCGCCGGGGTTGATCCGGGATTGAGACGGAAGACTCGGATGTGCGATGATCGTGGCCCAACGAAAAGAGCTGTAGATGTGCGGTGTACGGGGAAGGACGGGGAGGTCGCGAAGTGGGCAGAGAAAGGACGCGACGATGAGAAGAGGCCAGGAACGAGCGAGCCAGGGTCGATTGTAGGGGTTGAAGATACCTGGAGCCCGGGTTTTCCTTTCAACAGGTTACATCCAGTGGAAAGCGATGAAGGTTTTCGGGAGGAGAGCTTGCGTCATGACTGCCTGAGTCAGGCACGTCTTTGCTCAAAACAGGCTGAGATTTGGGTAGTCTACTATTTCATCCATGGTTGTTAACTATAGTTAACTAGTGCTTGACGCTTAATATTGTACTGCAGAAACAAGAACAGGTTTACAAGGACTTAACTGAAATGTCCCTGGATGCCTCACCCTCGCATCTGCCCCTCCCCGAGGGCATCTCGAGTCGCCTCGTTCCAACCCCCGAACTCACTTTTCACATTCTCGAGTCCGGCACCACTGCGGCTCGCGATCGCCCTCTAGTGATTCTGCTACACGGCTTCCCCGAGATCGCCTATTCATGGCGTCGAGTCCTACCACAACTCGCCGCTGCAGGCTTCTACGCCGTAGCCCCAGACCAGCGTGGCTTCGGCCGCACAGTCGGCTGGGACACGCGGGCATATGAGGACGTCGATCTTCACAGTTTCTCAATGACCAACCTAGTACGCGATGTGGTGATTTTGGTGCATGCATTGGGCTATCGATCCGTTCGATGTGTAGTGGGACATGACTGCGGAGCCATGACGGCTGCGTCTTGCGCTCTGATGCGACCGGATTTCTTCGAAAGTGTAGTCTTGATGAGCCATCCGTTCAATGGTAGTCCTACTCTGCCTTTCAATACTGCGAACGAGGGTAGTGTTGAGGAACAGGTTGCGGCGCGGGGAGGCGGTTCAGGGATTCATGATGCTTTGGCGAAACTTGGTCGCAAGCACTACAAGTGGTACTATTCGACTCCTCAGGCTGGTCCTGATATGTCGTTGTCGCTGGAGGATCTACAACGCTTCCTGCGTGGATACTTTCATTTGAAGAGTGGCTCTTGGCCTGGTAACAATCCTCGTCCACTATCTGGTTGGACTGCTGAGGAACTTGTCCAGATGCCTGGATATTACATTATGCCCTTGGATGCGACAATGCCCCAGGCTGTAGAGAGAGATATGGCCGATGAGCCGACGAAGGGCATGTCTTCACATTCGTGGCTCCCTGAGAATGAACTTGCAGTCTACGCCGACGAATATGCTCGCACTGGTTTCCAAGGGGGGTTGAATTGGTATCGGGTGGGTACTGCTCCGGATGGTCGTTTCAACAAAGGCTATGATGTATTCGCGGGGAAGAAGATCGAACCTCCTTGTGCGTTTGTATCCGGGAAACTGGACTGGGGCATCTATCAAGAACCAGGTGCGCTGGACAAGATGAGCAGCGGTGCAGTATGCTCTGATTTCCGGATACTCCGGCTTCTCGATGGCGTCGGTCACTGGGTTCCTCAGGAGGCTCCGAATGAGGTTGCGCAGACTATCATTGAATTGACCAAGCGCCTTGATTCCAGATGACGAGACATGATGGTTTACTTCTACAGGTATATAGTCTTCACTGTACATATTGTCAATCGAGAGCTCCTAGAGTCAGATACAGGAACCAGAACATGCGATCTCGAGAAAAGTAACCATTTTGAAAGGAGATCCTCATTAAGCAAAGTCGGCCATAGAAAGAAAGGGTATGTTTCAAGATCCAACGCAACGCACACAAATGCAAGACAGAAGCCGCAGACTATCTACATCAATGCACCAAAGACAACAGCAACAAAGGTCGGCGCAAGAGCAAGCAGATTATTCTGCGGTTTCAGCATCGCAGCACCAGACGACCCGATCCCACCCGTTGTATACATATACTGGAAGCTAAGGTCGGTAGAGTTGAAGCAGTTTTCGCGGGTGACCTCTTGGATTTCAGGGTCATCGACGTCGGCAAAGATGATATCGACACACTATCCAAATCAGTAAATAGATAAGAACCGAAGAAGAAGAACACATACATTATACAAGGCCGCGCCGTGCTTAGCCGTCTCAACGACCTGAATAGTCGCCTTGTCACCAGCGCTAACACTAATATTGGCTGGCAAGGGAACCTGAGGCAGACAGAAGGTACCGGGGTATGGGTTATTGGTCGGGCCGGTGATCTGGAACGGGGGCACGACGGGATGGCTCATGTTCTCGGGGGTTTCACCGAAACCGAGATTGACGTAGATGAGGGCGGTTGAATGGCCCGGGAACCAGCCCGGTTGAACAGCGAGGGCACCGCCGCGGACGGGCCATTTCGTGCGGTTCTGGGACGTGGGCATACCTCCGCCTTTGGATGATTAGTGAGTTTCAATTTCGACAAATTTCGAGACTGATATCACTTACATGGATAGATCCATTCCATGCCGTAGGGGTAGATGTATGAGCCATTCTTGGTGTCGTAGGCTACTCCTAAACCTTTGGCCTCTGCGATTGTGCCGTTGGTGTGTAGGTTATTTCCTCGGTAGCCGGGGTACGTGATGACCGAGTGGGCGTGAGTGAGGCTGGCACAGAGTAGGACCACGGTGGTCCAGTGGGATATCAATGTTTGCAATGCCATCGTGAATGTGAATATAGAGGCGACAGCTCAGGAAGATGTAGGCTTGGACGGAAAGGGAAAGAAATTATTAGAGGAACCGGTCCCTTCTTCTCGCCGAGCGACGGTCAACGTCTATTTTCTCCGAACGGCACGGTTCAGTAGACTGGCTTTTAGAAAAGAAGATGATCATAAAACCAGACGACAGAAGACTCGACCAGACCAAGCCGCGGATGGTTTGAGGGCTGATCGGGCTCTTTTTGAGGGGTACCCAGGCATCGCGGGCGCGGACGAGTCAGGATGCAAGACCCAGATGTGACTGAGGGTGCAGGTTAAACAGCGGATGACTGGCTGAGAGCCATTTTACAAAGCAGGGATGTCGGGGATCATCACGGCTTACTGCAAGTGCAGTCACTTTAGAGCCATTTGAGCACAGTGATTGGTGGGGCGCTGCAGCTCGAAGCGCCGAGGGACGACGCTAATTCTGGGTCTGAGGGTTTCCCCGTATGGCCCACCGTGGGGACTTGAATGCTCGGCGCTTAGAATTTTGGGAGATGTGATGGATGCAAGCTGTTCACCGCAGGCAAGGGTTCCAGTGGAATGACCGTTGTGTCACTGCAGGTGATCATGTTGTCGGATGGGACTCCGTAAAGTTAGGGCTGGATGGATGTGATAAGCGGATCCACCATTGGACTGTAGGTGAACTTGTCCAGTGTAGACCTCTCTTATATTCCGCTTCCACTGTACGGAGTAATACCGTGGACCTAAGAGACGAGCTCGGGCAAACTATTTTGTGTACATTGGACTTGAAGGCAGGGCCTCCTGCTAATGGACTAGGCGTTGCGGGACTGGGTGAATATCCACGTTTCCTAGAGCAGGAATACGTCTATCGAGAGTCCACTAAATTGAATCGACTAGCTCAAATGCATTCCCACAGCTAAGTTAACTAACTAACTATTCACCTTTAGTTAACCAACTATAAAACAACCAGTTCATAACCAGTTCAGGCCCACTGAAAAGCTTAGTAATCCTGATAATCAGCGGGGCCGCGGGCCCAAAAAAAAGATCTCGCGATAAACCCCAAACCATCCATATATCAATTAACCGATCTGGAGATTTCAATCTCACAAGAAATGCCACACACGTCGCGCCCCAAGCGCGCCTCAATCCCCACACAAAAACGACTCCAAGTAACCGACGACGATGGCTGGACCCACGTAACCAGCAGCAGCAACGTGCGGCGCGTGATGCGCGCTCGAGTCCCCAACGCAAACCAAAAGAACGACACACCCATTCAAGAACCCATACTAAGACCCGCCGAGGCACCAAGCCGACTCACGCTCCCAGAGCTACAGACGCAATACGCAACGCATCGGGCGCGGTGGACGGAATCCTCTACATGGGAAACACTCACTCGACATCTAGAGCAGATACGACGGAAGCGGGCAGACAAAGTTCTCGGACCCATCGACGCAATAATCTGCATTGGACTCGGTAGTCCGAGCGGGTTCCTGCGCGATGGGTGGGTTAATCGTAGGTCTGTATCGATGTACCAACTCGCCGCGCTGGAATGTATAAAAGAGCAACTATCCCGTTCGTTTCCTTCTCTTTTTTCTCTAACTATACGACTACAGCTAACAGTTCCAGAATCCGGGGATACCGTCCCACTCTCATTCCCCATCTACGCACAAGACCCCGTCTTCAATACTCTAGACATTGCACTTCTCGAGTCCCTGGGTATCACGGTCATCGAGCACCCAGTCGCGTTTAAGCGGATTACTCAAAATTCACTACTATTCTGTCCCGGTGCGGAGAAAAAGCATCTTGAGTTGGTCCTACCTTCGAATCCGTGGATTGTTTTCGGGGGCCCGTTGGAAACGGCGGATTCGGAGGTTATACGGAGGTATCTTTCGGGGGTGGAGTCGCGTGTGCTGGTGCCGTTTGAGGTACATGAGCATGCTTTTTGGAATATGAGGTTATATTTTCAATGTGAGGAGGAATTGTGATATTTCGGTGCTGAGGGGTGATGTTGTATGCATGATGAGGAGTTTGGGCATTGGGTTCTAATTGTATAGACTTGCTTGGAATGTAAAGAGGGCTTGGGTTTCTACTGGAGTTGGAGTGGTATTTGATCGTACTCACATGGATAGAGGTGAACGTGAGTCACTCAGTATGTACCCCTTGTACACCTTAAATCACCTGGCATCGGGTGCATCGTTGTGGGTAGTCTTTCCCACCTAAAATAAACGCAGAGCAAGGAAGACATCATTGAACGGGCATATCTACATGAATGCTAAACCGTAATAACGCAGCAAATAAAACCCAATATCGATATCCTATGCATAATTCCATTCGGAAGTGTCTCCCAATAGGGCTGCACAACTAAAAACGCCTTGAGCAAAACAGAAAGCACGCCGTAGTGAGCGTGTCACGAATGTGGGCACCGCGGCCTAGAGGAATAGGATAGAGGGCAGTCGGAGTAGAGGAGGAGGGTCATTAAATAAGAGACCGGGAGGGTAATATGAGAAGGCGTATATTCATGCAGGGTGAATTTCATGATCATGATCCCATACCATGTAGGGCATCCCAAATAGGGCAGGGAATCCCATAACGGGCAGGAATTTAGGATGCAGTTTTGCCATCGCAGTCTGGGATCTTAAGACCGGGTTTGATCTTCCGCGCTGAATCCATCAATCCCCACTTATCTTCCCAGTCCTTACCGGGTGTATTGAACTGAATTTTCCAGGGCTCGTCAAAGGCCTCGAACCTATACTGTGTTAACAACTTCTCCATCAGACGAAACAAAGAGAACATACCAGAAGTAATCGGTGCCGTTTTCCAGAGCTTGGCAGACCCATTCAGACATGAAATGATTCATATTGGCGATGCTTGCCACGGATCCCGGGGTATCGGAGTTGCAGACGGGACTGCCACCACAGTCTTTACCACCACCGCTGGGCCATCCAACTTCGGAGATGATTTGCTTTTTATCGGTACCCTTAGTCAGGTCGACGTCATGGTTCTGCCAGAAAGTCCAGGTCCAAGAGGCGGCTACGTCCACATTGACACCGGCGAAGAAAGGATGGACGTTAGACATGACGACGTCAACAGCGTTGACAAGGTTGGCGTTCCAGTTATCTCCGAGGTCGGACGTGGCGACTAGCAGATCGAGGCTGCGTTTCTTGAGTGAGGAGCGGACATCGTCGATATAGCTGATCAGGGTCTTCTCGGCAGTTGCGACGTCGGGACCAGCACGGTACAGGGCTTCATTACCCACGATGATGCCCTTGAAGATGGATGGGTCCTTGGTATCGTCGAGAATGTCGTAGAGCTGGTTGATCTGGCGCTTGGTCGTCGTCTGGTTGGAATCAATCCACACACCCAGCCAAACCTTCATGTCGGTCAATCCCAACTTGTCTATCGCGTGTAGAGTCATCTCTGTCTGGTTGCAATCTGTGCCATAGAGTCTCACAGTGTTGGTCAACTGTGAGAGTACAGCCAGGTCACGAGTGACATTGTTTTGCGAGGGCGGGTACGTCAGACACAGTGGGTATTGCACACCCCAGGGCGTGTAATCCATGCCGGGGAAGACCTTGTGCAGATTCGTGTTGTTCATGAGCGCCTTGATTTCAGCCGAGTTCTTGTCGAGATCTCCATTTTCTTTCGTGTCATCATCAGCCGACTTGTCGGCACCTTTGCTCGACGAACCATCCTTGTGCCCCCTGGTTCCAATCGTTCCTCCAACCGCACCACCAACAATGGCGCCGAGGATGACAAGACCAAGAACAAGACCAACAAGCAATCCTCGCTTCTTCCGTGCCGACATTCCAGCCTTTGGCAGCTTCTTCTCACCATTTCCAGCTTCCAAGCCGCCACCAGGAACTGGCCCGTAAGACGGAGTGGCACTTTTGCGATTCCCAAACAAACTCCCGAGCACTCCACCCGCAGCAGCACCACCCGCCGCAGCGCCAACGGCAGGTACCGCCCGCTTAGGCACGAACTCATCATCGCCATCATCAGCGATATCATCCGGGTTAAAATCCGTCTGAATATTTCCAGTGCTGTACTGAGACTGTCGTTGATAAGGCCCGTCACCGATGAGCCCCCCATACGGACCGGGGTGTTGTGTATCCAACATACTCCGTCTGTTGGAGCCGTCGCTCAAATGCGTCGAAGACTGCCCGGGAGTCTGCAAGCCAGGCGAAGCAGCCGCCGCACCCAAAGCCATATTAGAGCCGTATGACTGCTCCGGTCGTAGAGATTCCGAGCTGCCGTAGCCAGGAGGTGGCACGTAGGGGTTATCCGAGCCGCTGGTGTGGAAGCCGCGCTCAGAGGGGCCGGCAAAGCCATCGTGGTCCATGTTGTGGACTGCGTCGATGCCACTTAGGCGGTCGTGACTGTTTGCGACTCCTAGGGCGATGCCGCTGATACCACCGCCGACAGAGGAGGGGCCGAGGTTATCAACGCCTGGTGTGATGGTGGAACTTTGTCGCGTGGAATCGGTGTACCGAAGGGGTGGTGGTACTGGGGACTCTGAGTCGTCATTCATTTGCGACGGTGCCGGATTTTCCAGCTGAATGGGTGGTATGCAGGGAGTTTTAAGACTGCCTGGATGAGCAGACTAGATGCCGGCCCTGAGGAGAATTTGCAGGACAGGGAAAGCAGGCCGCAGAAAGGAAAAGAACTACTGCATCGTAGGTGATCCACGGTTCCAAGGTGAGGGGTGGGCCGAACCGAGAAGCTGAGATGAGAACAGTTGTGTTAGGTAGAGTTTGAGATGAGACTGGCTGCAGAGTTTTTTCTTGCGTGACAGAGGAACAAGAGGATCACGGGAATGAGGAATCAAGAATCTCAACCGAAGGTAACTGGTTCAAGGTTATCGAAAGCAGAAAGGGAAGGTTTCAAGGCCGCGAGCGTATGTCAACACAGAGCGTGGGCCCGACAACGGATGTCAACGGATGACAGAATTAGTTTTTAGTTCTCCGTTTTCTCGAGTTTCTTTTCTTTTGAAGTTGCTGAGCTGAAGTATAGCTAGGTATGTATCATTGTAATTATTCAACTAGTTAACTAGTTACTTTATTCAACTATTCATCAAGTCTGAGATCTTGAATATCTAGAATGATCGAACGATGATCGCTGAATGCAGGGCCCAACTTCAAAGGGTCCAGTGGGTCACAGTCTATTTTTGGCCGAATGCGACCCTTGGATCTTGTTTCCAGTACCTGAACACAGTAGGTAAAATTTGGAACTACAATTCTAGAAACAGGTACCTCAAATCATCATAGCCGTTATTCCGTTATTCATAACCCGTAAATCCATACATATCGTTATCGTGCATGATCAACCCCTGCGCCATGCGAATCCATTCCGGTGCTCCCTTGTTTTTGCTGTTTCCAAGATCCCTTCGACAATAAACATCAACCAGAAAAGGAAAAAAAAAAAAAAGAAAAGAAAAGGGAATAGCTGAGCTACCCTTCCACCTCTTCCGCACTACGCCGAGCAGCAGACGGAGCCCCCTCCAGACGACGAGCCCCACGCTCCAAGAAGCGCCGCTTTCCACGTCGAGTATCGAAATGATCCGGAATCTCCGACGGGTCTTGTCCGGCAGCTAGCATGCTACTGCGCATTTTATTCCGGTAGGCATCCACTACATAAACACCAGTTAGCATATCCGTATTCCTAAGAACCTCTTGAGACACCGTCTCGGCTCACGTGCGGGGCCGAGTGGGCACTAGGAAACAACAAAGTAGACACTGCCGAGAATGTACTTACGCGATCGTTGCAAGAATAGCATCCGGCCTGCAAATACCCGGCTCTGGCTCCAACTGAGTCGGTAACCCAAGTCGTTCATGAGTACTTCGTTGCGGTGGCGTCGACGAGAAAGCTTGGGTACTGCGATGTCTCGCTCGCCATCTAGTGAGGGTGCGGGGACGGTAATGCGACCGACCGTTGAATCGGCTGGATCGTCCGTCTCCTCGTCATCGCCGAGGTATCGCCTTCCAGTAAGCACGTGACCGGGAGCATCTTTCATCTGCACGGGAAAGTAGGTGCGCGGGTACACAGCGTTGGACTTGCGGTATGAGTCGGGGATTTCTTCCATTTTGACCTTGTCCAGCATGACCTTGACCCGTACACGAGATCCGCGATGTGGGTCTTCCACCAGGATAAATGTGCGTTTTTTGCCATCTGGTAGCTGGCCGAAGAGGTCTTCGTTGCTGGGGCTCTGCTCGTCGACGTCAACGTCTGTGTCCATGTGGCTGGATGTTGCGATTGTCGGGTGTCGGCTTAGAGCGCTGAGACCATTGTCGCGCATCAGGGGTGGCATGGAGGGGCCAGGGTTGCTCGATGGCACGGTGGTCGAGTCGTGGAAGACCTGGGCGGGTCGAACGCCTGGGATGAGAGGGGTGGACAGACGGCTTGTGTCAAGGGGACGCTGAGTCCCGGGGTAGTCCGAGCCTATAGACGAACATAGAGCAGAGAGAAATTAGCCTACGCTGTACGTGCAAAAGCTGACGGGGAGGGCCCCAGGTTCCAAAAGAAGAAAGGCACACGAACATGCGCGCGGCGGCATCAAATGATAGCAAGACTCGCACAGGGTATGAAATCTCACGCAGCGAATGAAGAAGAAAGGGAAAAAAAGAGCAACCCGAGTCTGAAACATAGAGATACACCAGTGCATGTCTCATACAGTAACCTTCAACACAACTCAGCAGAAACTCCCACATGTACACATACACTTCCAAAACAGGGCACACAACACATGAGACATGAGACAAGAGACAATTTCCAGTCCATCGGACAACAGACATCCAATGGGAATGGAAAACAATGTACAGGAGCTGTTGGGTCCCCGCGCATGTCGCAGGAAACAAACATCGACGGAAGAGAACGCATCATATCATATCTGGTGGTCAAACATACCGCTAACACCGACTTCCATCTTTGGACTGCCATCCGGTTGAGCATGATGATGATGCAGCTGTGGCGGCCCCATAGACAGGGGCCCCATATTGGGACGAGGACTGGGGCCCGACATGGCCGTGCTAGACAAGCCGGGCCCAACAGGCGGGGCGGCTGCCATGTGAGGAGTGGCAGGGACAGACTGGCGTCGAGTGTTGATCTTGGCCTGTCGGCGAACCCTGCGGCTACGGAGTCGAACATCCTGGTTGCTATTGCGCCAGCTATCGACGGCGCGCTGAATGAGCCCTCGCTTTCCCCGTAGAGCCGGGTTGAGTTCGGCTAGGGCCCATCCAACGGCGTTGCACTCGGTTTCGTAGACCAGGCGGTTTCCCCGGTACTGGTCTTTGCTGCAGCATGCGCGGGGGTAGACGCAGTTCTCGGTCTTGAATTCCTGGCCGAGCGTGTCCACGTTTACAGACTCGACGTCGCAGCGAATCGTGTATTCCATCTTGACTCGGTCTCGCGAGTACTCGAAGGCGATCCATTGCACCCCGTTGCCGTCTTGTCGTACAACAAGTGGGGTGGTGGCGGGGATTGGTCCCGGTGCTGCACTGGAGCTTGCTCCCATCGGTGAATTCTGATGCATGCCGGCACCTGGCATTCCGGTGTTGTTGGGATTTGGAAGAGGAGGGTTGAGCATCGGTCGTTGCGATGATGCTTGAGGGTTCGAGTCCATTTTCATCGCGGGGCTGGACAAAGCCGGGTTCGGGGTGTGTGATGGCTGATGCGGCGACATTTGTGCCGTTGTCGTCTGAGGAGGCATCATCATGGATTGTGAGGTAAGATTATGCGACTGGGGTGAAGGGTGGCCATATGACGGTTGGATGGGGTTCATGGGAGAATATGGCGCGTAGCCGTACATCTGGGGCGGCATCTGAGGTGACTGCGTGTAGATGTTGCGAGCATGCTGATCATGAGGCTGCGAGGCTACGGACGCTGGAGAGTTGGATTGAGGTGTGTGGTAGATCGGGGGGTAAGGCCGCTGCATTTGGGCGGTGGTAGCCATGTGGTCTGGTGATCCTATCTTTGTATCAATGGATGCCCTGTAGAAACAGCCCGTGTGTTCACCCCGCGACGTAACGTTGCAATCATGTTGTATGAAGTGCGTATAACCGTGAAACGAAAGCGTTCGGCTTACCGCTAGAAGGATACTGCGCGGATGCAGATCCTGGGGTATATGAAGAGGTCTGGGCTGAATAGTATGGCGCCTGATGTGACGGGGGTCCGTAGGCGCTATGAGAATGGAGGATGCTGTTTCCTAGCGGGTATGTAGATGTCGAAATGGCGGCGGGTTGAATCGGCGAAGCCCGGTCCTGCTTCAGAGGGTGGCCTTGATGCGAATGACGATATTGCGAAAGCTGAGGACTTGGCCGCCCCGAATTACCGTGAGGAAGCTGTGATCGAAACACATATCAGTTTACTGAGAAGATATGTCAAAGCCGCCAGAGGTGTTCGAGCCCGGAGGGTTGTACAAGGTCAGAACGTGGGATGGGGGGCAAATGTGAAAGAGGAACTTGAGAACACAGCCAGCTCTTCCGAGTGACGACATAAAAAGATTTGAATTCCCCAAAAGCCAGAGCAGCTCATCATGAATGGGGGAAATGGGTGCCGCGGATGCCTCGAGCAGGGATGGACTCAGGTGCATCACAAATGGGCCAGGGTATCGACCAGGATATGCCGTCCAGGGCCAAAGAAAACCACGAATCTGTGTAGCGCTGATATTGTCACAGCTCTGCGAATGGTTCTTTTCTTCCGAAGGAGAAAAGTACTTCTCGTGTTTGCCAGTCGCTACACGAACTCGGGCCTGGCTCTCGTCTTTTCGGGCTCCTGAGGATTCGGTACCTTGAGTACCCAACCCCGGGGATCGGATAGTCCAGTCGTAAGTGCAGATATGTTCCGAATGTGGCGGCTATAGCTTTGCGCCAGGTATATCCGGTATTGCGGTCATTCCCAAAGATTTGTTCCCAGCGATTTGTTCCCAGCGATCTGCAGTGCCCATCCGGAATTGAGGCTGGGACTTTCTATATCGAGAGCGCATTTTCGGACAGAAAGGCAGAGATGAATGCAATGCCCAGTGGCGGGCTGAGTACTCCGTGGATCGCAACGGGCCATTTCCCGCGCACAATATTGCTCCGGTATAGAAGAAAGGAAATACACAAAAGGTTGAAATATGATATTGAAGACGTTGAACTCTCGACCTAGGGAAAGGAAAGCGAAGAATCGAGTACTCACGGGATCATCAGCGGACTCTTCCTTGTATGTTGATACCGGAGGACCGAAGTCAGTGTGAACCATGCCGGTGTTGTCACAGTCTGGGACAGAATCTTCCTGGGACAGGAAAGAACTTAGATTTTGGCGGAAAAAGAAGCGAAGCGCGTGGAGTCAAGGGCGATCTCGATTCCCGGCCTGAGGCTCCTGCGCGACGACTAAACTGGGGTTCAGGGCACGATGAGAATGCGAGAGTGGAGGGTCCAGGGTCGTTTATTTAGCTGCACTGGGGGCCCATTGTGTACGGGGGGTCAGCGGATCTATGATAGAAAAATAAATAAGAAAAATAAATGACGAAAAGAAAAAGAAAAGAGGTATTCCAAATTAAACGCGAAAATGAAATGGGGAAAAAGTCCAGATAGGGGATAGACGGAGGGCACAAAGATTTCGTTCAAGCAGAGTGAGAGTATCAGGATGGGCTCACTAGCGGGAAAGTGGTGTAATATCGACCAGGATGGATGCAGGAGGAGATTACTACACGACTCGAGTCCGGTAAACACCCGAGCCTCTGGGGGGTTTAAAATTAGTGGACATAACTAGCACAGCCTAGCCGAGTGGCAGATTTAAACGCCCTGAAGAGGGGAGGGGGTTGTGTTTAGTGTGTTTAGTGTGTTTAGGGGAGAATGATGTGCAGCATGCAGACGAGTCGGTGCGTGGAAGAGAGAGAGAGAGACCGAAGTAGAGCACTGTGAGTTCCGAGTGGTGGAGACCGGGGACGATGGATACCTCGATCGCCTTTGTTTCGTAGCTGATCTATACTAGTTTGGTGGCTTCCAACGGCCTGGGATGGCGGGTCTCCGTTCTCTGTTTTTGAACTAATAACAGCTCGGATCAACTGGAGCGATCATGATAGGTTCGTTCATCTACCGGCCATCTATGATTGGTGATTGGCATCGCAACGCAGACAAAGAGTGACCCGAGATACTTCTTCTCGAGGTTCCAAGGTTTGCTGTTGAAATTTCTGTGGGATAGTCTATACTCCATGGAGTCAAGCGCCGATAATAACAGAAGAAAAAGAAAACTTTTACCTCGCAGGGCACACACTGCGCCTTGAATTTGGCAATTGCTCTAGGGCAAACTTCCGTTAGCACCCGATATCTACGTAGCAATTGGGAGATAAAAAAAAAAAAAAAAAAAACCAGGCAAAAAAGAAAAAGATAATAGTAAACCTATGTTTGTGCCCATGACGTTAGGGGCTAAAGATCGAGCATCAAACGGGAGACCAACCACGGCAGTCAAAAAGGAGGAAGAGATACCGGCAGATTAAAGCCCAGAGCCTAGAGAGAGCCCTGTGGGCCCCGGATTAGAAGTAGAAAAGGACTCGAATGAGGATCAGGTACGGATTACGTAGTACGGGTTGGACTGAGTGGTTTCCACGGAGTATATCGAAGGGAACGGAGGAATGCGAAAAGATGCTTGTGTGGACCAGCTGGTTACACAACGGATCTGACTGGAGGTCAACCTCGGTGCCTACGGTCTTACTATCCCCACCAGTCCCAATGAGTTCCAGCTTCACCTCCATCCATTTGCCCCGTCTACATAAACGCGAAACAGCCCAACGGCGCCCATCACATTCGCGAAACCGTCCAGCGTTCATGAGTGGCAGGAAGCAGCCATGTAACCCAGCCTCAACGCTGATCTGACGAACCAGTACAAACAGTCCATTGTACTCCGTACTGTTATGTTCCTTCCATACTCTGCGTTTCGAAATGGCTAGCACTGAGCTATTCGAGTCTCTGTCTCTGCGCTCGCCACTCCCGTCCCGGCCTCTAGCTCACACCTTCGCGTCCTGATCCAGAACCAATAGGGAGGTACCGTTTGCTCCATATGCTTCCCCGATACGGAGCTCCACCAGATTTCACCCCTAGACCTAAACGGCGCTAGTTGTGCGTCTTAGATGGGCTTGGCACCTCTCATCGAAAGGCCGTTCGAAATAGACCACGCCCAAAGTCTGTAGGGTCCAGGCACACAGGTAAATGGGCCGAGACTTTGAATGTCATCAACTCGAGTGGAGCAATTCCACAGCTATCAAGTATATAATATACCCGGGACGTATCAAGCATGCCCTCACAGGCTGTCTGTCACCCTCAGTGCCCAGGTGGCTGTCAGGCACGTTGGGCATCCTCGATCGCCACCCCGGTCTCCCATCCTAGGCAAGCCGCTCTGAGGCTCAATCCAACCCTGGAAACCTTGAAACGCGGAAAAAGGCAAAAATGGGACCGCAGTTAAGAGGATGGGGCACCTTAGTTTGCTTCGACTGTTTCCAGAACAAGGCTAGCTTTGGCTCGTCGTAATCGCAGCCATTCACGGCCGAACGGGGAGCTAGTAATGCATGCGCGGAGACTCGACACTTAGTCTGCTTGGTTCAGGAACTCAGCTGAAGGTTGGAGCTAAGCCCGTCGGTACATAGCCCACCCCCTCCTTTTTCTTTTTTTCTTTTTCCCTTTTCTTCATTGGTGCACAACTGCAGCCAGTGGATCCGGAAAACGGTATCCCTACCATAAACCATTGGCGTGATCGATGCCGGGTGCTGGGGTCGAAGTCCGTCGCGTTAAGCCGTACCCGCCCCGATTTCTCCACCCGTCTTTTGTGCTAGAGCTACCTTTTCACAAAGCCCCCTTTAAGACCCGATCTAGGCTTCGACTACAGTTCGGCTAATATGTATCCGTATTTCGTGGCGATCGTTCCGGAAGGAAATGTGATAGACGACCCACTTAAATCTCCTCCTTTCCTAGATCCAGTATACGGTAGAAAAGTACTCGATCCACAGCTTCCAGCCGCGAACCAGTCATGTTTCTCCTGTGGGTATTTCCAACATGCCATGCAAGCAAGCGATTGCTGCCCTTTGCCGCTGACAGCACATGTGCTGCGCCAAGACGTCGTACCGTTCCAGGAAGGTTTCACGGTTGGAATGTCAATTGTGGCTTATCCTGGACCTGGGTGTAGGAGCTATCGGCGAACCATGGACGAGAGAGGGGAGCGGTACGGAGAACGGAGTACTCCGTAGTCCCGCAAACTTAGGCGCCCCTGGGCGGATCAAGGGCCAAGATCCTGTCGAGATTTGTGTCGAGGGTGCCACTACCGCCCCGGATCGACTAGTGTCTAAAATGAGCTGGGGCTTGACTTGCATTTCAAAGCTTAGGCGGATCCGGCTATTCATGAGTGGGAAGGAAAATGGAAAATGGGAATGCAAGACACTCGAAACTAGAAACCAGCACCGAAATATTTCCGGACAAGACAAAACCTAGCGGGAAGACATGACTCGTGGCTACTCGGTACTAGACTCAAAACTGCCCTATCCCCGACTTGATTGACATGGCGAAAGCAAGAGGCGGCCTGTGCGACGGCGTTGACTCTCGAACATGTCTACGCCATACCGTCCTTTTCTTTCCACGGAGTAAAGCTCTAAGAGTGGCTAGTCCGGGTATCGACGCTCACCTGCAGGACAACTGCATCAAAGCACGCACGAGCACGAGCACCCGAGACTCGATCTGAGAACGGACCGGCGACGCCACTGTCGATGATCATCCACATGGAGTTGTGTCGGAGAAAGTGAGCTACAGAGAGGAGTGGCTGCGTGTTTGATCCTGACATCGATTGTTGACTTGGTTGGTTTATGTTTTGCCTTTATTACTATCATGATTATCTGGTTTCTTTGATATAGATGCTCGATCAGTTCTCGATACGGCAACAAGCCACGTTGGAGCCAGGGCCCTTGCTGCGTGCAGATCGCAATAAAGTCTTGACCTCATCATGCGGCTCGTTGATATTTTTATTTTTACAGTATTTTCTATGGGGAAAGTGCTGTTATTTGTCAAGACTTGCAGGACTAGTCGACTGAAAGCGTGGGCACGTGAATAGTGGCTCGCGAAGAATCGGCACTCGGCAAGTATTGTTGAGTTTCTGCTCCGCTCTGATATCCGCTTGCCATTGGGATGTGCATCGCTTGGCACGCCATTAGCTCGCGTGAGGGGAAGTAGCAAGAGCCACGTCATGGGTATAGTAGGGGTCTTAAGTAAAGGAGGTCGTGGCCTAGGTACAGAGTATCTATATTTCCTGCCAGTTAAGGTGGCAATCTATCGGGGTTATGGCTTATCACACCAGACCACACAGTAGTTACGGAGTACTCCGTACTTCATACACCTTCGGCCCTGACATGCCCCCAAAATAAAGTTGTCTTATCCTGGTTCGAACGCACGGCACTATCCTACACCCCGGGAGGATCTACTCCAGGGGCAACCGTTGGGAGTTTAAGTAGAATGTCTTGGGCTCCAAATTATCAAGCTAAGACTCCAAGGTTGTGTGAGAAGAGGGCCGTGATCCCTGTCAAAAAACAACAAAACGACTAGTCTTCTCCGCACTCCGGATCGTCTCCTGGACTTGACTCCTTCTACATCGGTCGGATCTTGCCGCAATCACACAATCACGCGGTACAAGATTTAGCCTAGTACCCAGTTTTCATTCGCTTTTCACTTTCACTCCCAAGACAAACAAAGAACCGAATCGCATCGCATTTCCCTAGTTCGGCTCCACTCATCCGACTCCGAAAGGTCCGGCCGGACTAGCGATTGCTTCTAGTGTCCACCTATCCTAAGACCCGCAAACTCTATAGAAACAAAAGCGCCGACGTCAGAAACCCCTCTGACCGCACCGTCAGAATCGCACACCGATACTTGGACATGCTGTCGCACGTCATGACAATTGTGATCTATCAAAAGCGTTAAACCCACGTCGCGTGGCCGGACAAATTCCACAATCTTGACCGCAGGACGGTTCAGCCTTAGCGGGAATAGGAAACTCGGGGCTGATCGCTGCACGATATGGAAGATTAGCCCTACTGTGCCGTCCGAACATATCCGTGTTGTCAAGCGCCCCTTTACATGTCTGTAGTCGTGGCGTCGACACGGCTAGTCCTCGGGGACTCGGTAGTGAAAAGTCAAAATAGATTTGCCTTTTGCCTTTCATTCCGTCTGGGAGTAGATTGTGGTGATGATAGGGCAAGGGCAGATGTCAAAAAGGCGGACGTAGGGGGTGGCGAACCCCATGTGCTTGCGTCGATCCTCGATGGATTGGGTCCAACAAAGAACCGGATTTCAGATATCGGGTACCTATGACATCGAATTGAGTATATTCTACGTTCCATGGCTCTCGGAGGAGACCGACGCACCCTAAGAAGACTTGACTGGTGGATAAAATCTCCTACGAATAAAGTCTATATCGCATGAGGTCAAGGTCTAAGTGCAAGCAATATCAAGAGAAGTTTGGTGTGATTCAGTTCTACGGTTTTGTGCTTGATATTCCTTTTTCCCTGTTTGATACAGTATATCAGAACAAAACTCTGCGCACAGTCAGTGGGGCCTAGGGAGACGAGGCCTCACCGACATGACTCGTAAAGCGTGATGTGATGTAGAGTGGCCAAATTCAAGACCACCAAATACGAGCCTAGACTATATCCGCAGGATATCAGCACCCGACAACGGTGCTCTAGGTGGTTAATTATACCAGGGAAGCCATTAAGCAAACAATCTCCAAGGAAATGCACCCGCTCATTGGACATCGATATCGTTATCCCGTCTACACATTCTATAATCGGAATCGAGAACGCTAAGAACCGTTGACTTGATCGGCCACTATGCTCCGCTTCTAATATCTCTTTGTTTGAGATAACCAAAGGAACCCATGTCAAACAAGGCGTAGATAGCACACACGTCACCAAGAACCAATTACACTATTTACCTCACCTTCAAAGTACTGTAATGTTGCATCCGGACTTGTTCCACATCACGTCTAACCAAAGTAAGTAGTAAAATCACCCTGAACATTGATGTCCTCATCACCATTTCACCCTACTATCTCCACTTGGACTCGAACCGTGAATTAGCTAGGACGCCAACATCATAACGACTAACTAACTAGACTTGAGAATGTTTGCTCAACGTCTGTGGCGTATCTAGATCCAGCCTGACTCCCTTTCACTTTTTTGCGTTTTCGCTTTTTGGCTTTTTTGCCTAGTGTAGCCGTTGCCCCTATTCCGTGCATTGTGCGCTTTTTCCTGGTATCTACGTTGATAATCTCCGAATAATGCATGTCATTTTGATGCGGGATTTTTCTTTTTTCTTTTCATTGTTGGGGGCTTAGACTTGCTATCCGTATTGAGTCTATGGTTACGTTGGCTAGTTCTGCTGATTGTTGCACAAAAGCTGAAGATGAGTTGGTTATGTGGTGCAGAGGACTAATTTGTCTGATGGTTCGAGTGCGGCTGTAGTTGGTGCCTGGTTGGTTGATTATACTGGTTACGGGGTATGTAAGATATTTCATAGGGTTTGGTTGTAAATGATGGATTTGGTTTGGGTCCAAAAGGGCGGAGTACGCTAGGTATGTGATGCCAATGCTAAACTGAGTGCTGTATCATACAAAAATTGCATAAGTGTAGAGGCCATGATGGTTATGCTGATGCAGGGGTCATGCCGGCTCTTTCATTAGGGCGGAATGGGCTCGTCGTGGCAGATAACGGCATTCCGCCCATGCCCCTGATCATGATGCTATGGATCTTTGCCTTAAAATACCAATCCTGGTCGGGCTAAGGTTAATCCAAAGCTCGCTGAGATGTTGCTATGAATGCGCCGGCGCAGCTGTTGGTGACACTTTTCCTCTCTCCTCTGGCAAGTTGCTGGACTCGCGAGGGCGGCTGGGCAGACGTGGAGCTTCAGGTTCTGCAGCAAGCGGCGCCTCGGGCTTCAATTGCTCTTCGCCATCGTCTTCGTCATCGCTCGAAGACTCCTCTCCACGACGGCCATGGCGCTGGTTCTCCTCCATGTGACGGCGCTTATCATCGATGTACTCCTTGTGGCGAGCGTCTGGGGCATTTGTAAGTGTCTGCAATCTTAAACAACTTCTTGGGAATTGGTAAAGCTTACCTCGAATCTCTTGCGTCATGATAGCATATGCTTGGATCTCCTCCTTGGATAAAACCCTCAACACAATGACATACTCCGACCGCTCCTCGAACCGCTCGTTACCTGCCTCCAATGCCTCTGGATTGACCAGTCTGCGGTCGATCTTGGTCCACCGTGCTCTTGGGGGAATTCCCTGCTTGTGCGCGTCCTTGAGTGGAGCCACTCCTTCTCGTACTGGGTTGGGCTCCTCGGGGAAACTCGGACGTGGAGGTTTGAGGATACTCTTTGGCGGAGCTTCGGACTCTTTAGTGGCAGGCGGCTCAACCGCTACGGCCTTGAAGTCATCCGAGGAATGGCGCGACCCATTGGGGTGGCCGTCCTCTATCGCACGTCGCGAGCGCGACGACCGGTGGTGCGAGCGGTCGCGGTGACGTCTTGAGGAGCGATCCTCGGCGCTGCTGCTGTCCGTGCTGCTGTGTCTGCTGCGATGGGCCGCTGCAGAAGGCTCATGCCGGTATCTGCGAAGATCATCGTCATCCGTGTAGGCGTCCGAGCCGCTATCCCGTCCCCGCGAGCGTCTCCGTGACCGGCGACGAGGATGACTGGCACTACTTGGTTCTAAGTAAAGCTGCTTCTTCTCGGCGCCGGGTGAAGTATCATGAAGATCTCGAGACGCAGGCTGAGCTGAATTGTAATCGCGGTCAAGGTCATGACGCCTTTGGTGGCGTCTCGAAGGACGGTGGTCGTAATCTGACATGTCGGAGTAACCAGCACCCAAGGCGGCTGTTCCTAGTCCTGCTGCTAACATCTGCTCGCCAGTGCCATTGAGTGGCCGCGGGGACCGATCATCACCGTGTCTGCCACTTTCGTGGCGGTGTTTGCGGTGAGAACGCCGACGGCGACCATCATTGTAGGAATCGTAACCATCGTCGGACTCGGGAGACAGGGCGACCAGAGCACGGTCGTGTCCTCCTCTTGTTCTAGACGTATCCCTCGTTCTAGATGTATCCCGGTGGCTGTCGCTGGTTCGGAATGAGCGCCGGCCTTCACCCTCAATCTTATCAAACCCCCATGAGGTTGGCGGGGGCCCATGGTGTCGTTTAGCCCGTTCTTTACGCGGCAGCTGGGAATGCTCGTCCACCAAATTTGTGCTGAGAGACGGATCATGGGAGGATCTGGCTGGAGGGTGGCGCGGCTTGACAGGGTAGTCTCTGTCAAACTGCTCGCGCGGTGTGGTGTAGGAATAGGCGTCGTAGGAATCAATATCGTCACCTTTCTTCAATCTATCGTAGGCTGGATGTCGACGACGCCCACTCCGAGCATGGGGGAGATATGCATCTTGCCGAGACCGATGCATGATGCTATCACCCGGGTCCAGACGACCAGTGTCACTTGCATAGTCCGTGCTATACACTCGACGATGGCCGCGATGGGAAGAATGTGGATAGTGTGGGACCAGATACTGATTTGAACTGGAAGGAAGAGGACTCGGGGAGCGGGCACGGCCCGAGCTGGTCACTCGATGGCCTGACGAAGAAGAAGGCACAGACAGTCGCACCGGGATATCGTACAGATCGGTCGCAGACGCGGTGTGGCTTCTGGGTCTCGACTGGGGCTGAGGCTGGAGTGTATACTCCGTTCGCTTCTTGGTCGGCTGGCCGGGATCACGGAACTTGTGGGAAGAGACCGGCTGGGCCTCGACCCGCGGCGGTCGATGAGGCTGGTGTCTATGGGAGGTGGAGTATCCCACATCAGATGGGTAGTAATAGTCGTCATGGTCATAGCGATTTCTGGGAGCATCATAAGGGTCATGGGTGGACCCGAGCTGCACCATGCCGGTGGATGCACGGGGCCCAGCCACGTGGTGATGCCCGCCAGTTGGCGACAGATTGCGATAGTGGCTCGAGGAGCTCATCGTGGGTTGGAGGATATGGAAGATAACAGCGAAACCCGTAGCTTCGCAGAGCCGCCTAGTCGAGCGAACTGGGCGGGGGAGCTGCACGATCAATGTTAGACGGGCGCATCCTGAATCCTTGGGCTAGCGATCATCTACCTAGCGCGACAGTCGTTCAATTTAAGTCCAATAGCTCGTCGTGCTTCGAAAACAGCAAGCGGCACTCAATGGGCCGAGGAGAGGGCCGTGGATGGCCGGAGGGTGGATAACGAGTAAATTGAGAGGGGTGATATTGATCAATTCGATACCGGGTATTGTTAATGGTGGGATCGCGATGAATGAAGCCGAAGACACGAAGCGGAAAGGGGAGAAAAACGTCCTCGGCGAGATTGGGGAATGACGCACAAAGTGGGCTGATGACAAAGACTCCACTCGGCCACTCCCGGGGATAAACTAACTTGTTAGTTACATTAAGTATTCACGAGTGACTAGTGATGTCTGTAGAAGGTGTACTCTAGAAGGTATAGAAAGTTTGGATCCGTCAGGAATGTTGGAATCTTCTATGGTTCCGTGGGGTAAGGAATGTTTGGATCGGAAGGACATGAAACCATGGATTTTCTTACTTCTCTCCAACCTGAGGCTCTGTTGGTACTCCACCTACTGATTTGCCCGGGCATCGGGCAGAGTCACCTTGGCGAGGTGTAGTTCCGACGATCATTGACGTCCGGATCGATGATATCATTCTCTACTGTCCATAACTAAGGCAAGCTAACAAACAGCCGCGACTTGTAGTTATAAAATTGATAAGCAAAACGATTGGAGCATTAACTAACTGGAAGTATATTCCGCAATGCTCCTCCGTTCAGCATCAACAAGACTGGATACTTAGCTATTCCACCCATCTCTTCACTTGACCCAGGTAAACAAGAAACATCAAATTCCGAACAACCCTTGAATATTATCCATTCTATCCTTGGAGCACAAATATATGTCCCAAGGTTATGTAGATCCACAATCATTGTGTATCCACCACACCATTCATATCCATGCAATGCCCGTCCCGCCGATACATCTCACATGTTCCGGCGCGACACTTCCGACCACCTGAATCCACCAAGGCACCCAGGATACCATCCGTACGGTGAGCTGCACTCCATTTCACTGCCACATGAGATCCCCAGCCCACTTCCCGGGCCACAACCGCCCCACTCGAGGTGAGGCGAGCCACTGAGAAGTCCCGGAACCAGACGCATCATGCATCACCAGCCCAAAGACTCGGGTACAGTAGTGCCAAACGGGGTCAAAACCAAGTTCCACCCATTCAGTCGTCCTTGAGCACCTTATGCCATTCCCCTGGCCCGGTGAGAGCCCCTATGACATGCAAGCAAGATGCCCTTAGCTTGTTCCGACGCCCCGAAACCAGAGACGGGTCACCATTGGCCCCGTGCCGAATTCCTATTGCAGGGCTACATTTAACTTTCATGCTGGAGATTGCTCCTAAACGTCGGGGGTAGTCGGGGGGCATCTCGTGTCCAGGTTCCGGCTTTGTGTGTTGTCGCCGACCTGGCCGGCCTGATGATCCTGAACAATGCTAATCCTGGCTGCACGGTTTCAAGTTGTTGTCTCCTCCCCAATGATCAAGGGCAATGCCTTTCTCGCGCCCGCGTCCACGCCCGTGCCCTGGCTTTGATGGAGACGGGTTTTGGTTATCCTGCCTAATTACCTCCATAGCCGAGGACACGTGTGGCAGGTGAATATTGGTCGTCTGCATACGAGTCCGAGGGTGAGGGCGTGGGTGGTTTCCCATCTGTTAATATAAAGCGAGTTTCCTGATGACCTGGAGGTTCTTCAGTTTCGTGAATGAAATTCAAAGCTCAGTTTGAGTTCAGTCAAATAACAATACTTGATAACCAGAGCCGTCGAGTGTTTCATATCCTCGAAACCCTACACCACCGTATCCTCAACGTACAATATCTCACGGCAAAATGCCTCGCCTACACGGTTCACTGGCTGACACTTCCTTCATGGCCTCTCGTGTTTCATCGGAGAGCATCTACCACCTTCCTGATCTGACCGATTTCGCGAATAATCAGCCTGTCCACCGTGAGCTCTCTGAAAACCCGCGCCTTGCAGGGTCCGGTGCGCCGACCCTGAGTCAGATATGGTGGGTGTGCCACGTCTGCGACAATATGTGCAATCCTGATCTGTCACCAGAAAGGTGCCCGGGCTGCGGTCACAACAGGTGCGCAAATTGCAGCTTAGTCAGTAATTAAGCTACGGCTCCCGACTGCGTGGGGGAAGATAGATCGGCTGACGGTTGAAGCTTTGGATTCCTGTTTGATTTGCATGACTCTTGTTATAGCTTTTTATGATGACATGTTGCTTGGGAATTGGTATATAGGATGCATGGGTCAAATATTTCTGGTTTCATCCTACATATCCACTTCTTTGTTTCAATCTGTATAGCTGGATCCGGAGCTGCGGGAAATTGATGTTTTGTACTTCACGTCGTGTTCTGCTTAGCAACCTTAGGTCTTCTTTCCCAGCGGACTATTCAGCGTCAGATATTATCGTTTAATCAAATTCCGGACCTCATTTTATTTTGACAACGCACGGATGATTCCGTGCTAAGCATCTCGAGGACTGGTCACACACACCCGCAACTATATCTCATATTCTTATTTCTAAAGGTGTTGGATTGCAACGGACTAGAAGCTCCCATGAGCAGATTGTGTGTGTGCCTAGATTTTAATCCCGATAGATACTACGACTAGGCTGTTAATACTATCCTCCAAGAATACTACCCACCTCTGAATGTAAATCTCCTCGTATCTTGACCAATGTTCAAGAGTCAACACAAGCATTATGAGGGCGCCAGAAGAGATACCGTATATATGGGACCTTGTTTTCTAGGTAAGATTCCAGTGCTTTGGCATCCCCTAAAATGTTGTCCTGGAGGCAAAAATAGGCGTCCACTCGAGAGGAGCTAAAAGCCCTGTGCGAGGTGTGCAGGTTATTTAACGACATCGCCACGCCACTCTTGTACCAATCGGTCACACTGCGCAAGGAACAGACTAGCGGCGAGAAGTTGCGTTATTCTTCACAACGGCCTGGAGGCCATTCACTCAATGAAGATCAGTATGAGAGAATTTTCGAAATATATTCTCCCCCGAAGAAGGGGGATAAGCCATTTCTCAAAGAATAGGAATCGGAAAGGGTTCACATGGCTCGAGAGATAAATGAAAGGCTTGATCGTATGTTTGGGCCACTTAGGCGTGTCTCTGAAGAGTGACTTTAAGGGAAGTGGGTGGGGAAGCCATCTTTTGCCTTGGAAAAATCTCCGTGGAGCCGTACCCCAAGTTCGGTATTTACGATAGCCATGCTCTTTTGATTGATCAATCAGTTGGCTTCCTATAAACATTTGTAACCAGTTGTTATTGAATGACAGAACTAACTATGTGTAATTCAATAAGTGAATGTCCGTTAACCTGATATCTTGTGGGGCATCAACGGCGAAGCCGCCGCAACCATCACCGTGGCCTCTACCAAGATCACCCCTCGGTCCACAATATAGTTATCCCGCTTATCTCTTGCCCTCAACTCATCAAATTTTCAACAGAATGTATTGTGCTCAACGCCCCAAACAGTATTTGAGCGTTGTAGTGCACGTATAGAAGAAGCGAGGCTATAATCATAATGCTTGGTGCTTAGTCATACTATCCCCAGCCTCCTGCCGAGCTCAGCTTCCTGTACTTTCCCCTTGTACTTGATCACCTCCAGGGCATCACGATAATAACGGTTGAATAGCCTAATGCCACCTCTTCGGCAGCTGACCTTGTCATTGAGGCGTACTATGCTCTCCTTCGCCAAGAAGTCGCTCTGGCAATTACCGCTCAACCCAGGGCCTTCAATTCCTCAGCAGGAACTTGTTGACGAGGAGTTTTGTCCTGACTACAATTCGGCGACTTTCTACCCAGCGAAACCAGGAGAAATACTGGCAAAAAAATTCCAGCTACTTGTCAAAATCGGCTGGGGATCACAATCAACCGTTTGGCTCGCCCGAGACATTTCAAGGTACTTTACCCACATCCATAACCGCGCGTGTCTGCTTCGTTTTGACTACCGAGAAACTGACTCCGGCCTATCAAGGTTCAAGTGGCAATCTGAACAAACAGTGGCCCTAAAAATAATCAATAGTAACAATGCCGACGATGCTCGGCATGAGAGGGAGATTGAAAGCCATATTGCGCAGCAAAATTCAGAGCATCGTGGCCGCGTGATCTTACGGACATGCCTGTATGACTTTGAACTAAGCGGTCCGGAAGGAAAGCACATGTGCCTTGTGTATGAACCGATGAGAGAGCCTCTCTGGATTTTACAGAGACGTTTCATTGATCGCAAACTTCCTTTGCCCATCGCGAAGGCCTATATTTACTTCCTCCTTGTTGGTTTTGATTATCTTCACTCAGAATGCAAAGTTGTCCACACGGGTGAGTTTTGCTTTGCCATTTTCCTATGTCTATTCTGGAATATAATGACCTAATAACCACCTACCCGTCAGATCTAAAGCTAGGGAACATCCTCATGAGCTTTGAAAATGAAAAGATTCTTTCCGGCTTCATTGAACGACAACAACCGATGCAGTACAAGATTGATGGCGGGAGTGGTCGGACTATCTACCGCTGCCATAATGACTTCGGTGCACTTGACGGGAGAGAAATCAAGAATATGATCCCCAAAATAGCCGATTTTGGGCTCGCAGCAAGACTGGACAAACCGTGTACTCGAAGCGGAATGGAAGGGGAGCAACTTGGAATTTATCCTATCCAACCAGACTATTACCGTGCTCCAGAAGTAATCCTTGGCTGTGGCTGGGATTTCAAGGCAGATATCTGGAACTTTGGTGTGCTGGTAAGGTCCCCATGACTGTTCCCTGGAGGTGAATGTACAACAAAACGGCATTTTCTTCCCCTTCATTTTGGTTACAATCGCTGGCTTGGGCTTAATGCTGATAATTCTGATTGGCAAGTTGTGGAATATCCTTGGGAGCAGGGAGTTATTCCAGCAGGTATATGATACAAACGGCCAATACGACGCAAAGTCACACGTCGCAGAAATGATTGCCCTACTCGGCCCACCACCCAGGGAATTGCTCGAGAAATCAAAGGCCATGACCGAGCACAACTGGCCCGAGCCTGTCACGAAAGACACCGGCGAACTCTGCAATAACGCCCAGGAATTTTTTGATGGCCCTTTCTTTAACGCAGAAGGTGTGTCGAGACTTATCTCGTACGTCAATACCTGACATACTGACTTTGTTCAAGGTGAATTCCTCCATAAAGTATTGATTCCTTCCAGAAGCTTAGAGGACACAACCTCATTCCTTGAAGAGAAGGATCGCGAGGCATTTCTATCTTTTGTTCGACAGATGCTCACCTGGCTGCCTGAGAAGAGGAAGACAGCCCGTGAACTAATGGATCATCCGTTTCTCAAACTTGGCCGTTGATCAACAGCCTAGTCACCGGTCTCAGAATAGCCCTATGGGTCTACGTCAGGCAGGACCGACTACATATCGATGAGAGACCGGCAAATTGGCCACTTTGATATGAATCGTACATGAAACGCCGCTAGACAACCTATAGCTCCCTTAAACCGATTCTGTCTCGGATCGGGGTGCCTTTTGGGCTGTGTGCACGACGATGGCCCCAAGCCAACGTGCCACTAACCTAACTTCCTATTTGGCTTCAACCTACACGGCAGCGTTTGCACCTTGCGGGTGCCTAAAGCCTCGCCTATGGTTATATGGGCCTGTCATGGTTTCCTGTCTTTAGAGGCGCCTACATCCTGTGCGGATCGTGGATGGGCGTAAGCTATATACTACGCGAAAGCATCCCCCGCAACTCGGTCGCTTGGGCTGTGTCTGACTTTTCTTTTGTCTCCGTACTCTGAGATGTCATTCCTCAACTGAAGAATATGCCAAGACAGTCATCTTATATATACTAAATGGGCTGGATAGACTGGATAGACTGTTAATTAAATATCTCGACTATAAAATAAATATGACGTATCCTCTACTTATTTCTGGGCTCGGCATTTTGGCTTTTCCTGAAGCCCATTATTCTCAAATCTGCGTTTGACCAACAACAACTCCTCCTTTGTTCCTGAAATCAACTTCCACCTGCTTGTGGTGCTGCTCTTCATCACAGACCTGAGTCAAAGTGACATCACTTCTGTCGTCTTCAATGGGCTGGTGGTCTCTAAGGACCAGCCAGGTAGGCAGAACTGCCAGTCCTAAAATTCAATTTTGATTAGTATCGCATTTCAGTATTATTCTTGGTCAATCGTGCCAAGAGGGAGTGCTAAGCAAAATTGCAAAGATGAGAAGTACTTACCAAGAAGAATGGTGTTGACTGCAAGAGGTACTCTTCCCCCATACCAATCTCTGGTATTAATTCCAAATGACACTGCTTGAGAGAAGCTCTCCTGTCCACGCAAGATACCCGAGAGTCGAGCTATATGCTGTTAGTACGCAAGCAGATTGCAGAAGGCACATACAAACTTACAAAGCTCAGAAATGTTATCTGTCATCGTTGACAGAAGATAATACAGCCAATTCTGCAATGCCTGTCGGGAGAATTCTGCAGTGCACCATATCAGCAAGTAACATAGACTTTTTGCAGTAGAAGAATCTTACCCCATAGGATGACAACGAACAACCCCTTGGTAAATCCTTTATCGGACCAGTCATATGATGGCGAGATCGCAGTAAATTGCTCCTGGACAACCCAACCGTAGATCCAAGCAATGAAATGTAACAGGACGACGTAGTAAAAGCTGATGAATGGCTGAGCAATAGTATAAGAATGGGGAAGAGGTGGACTACTTACGTGTACGTGAGTCGGCTCTTGACTGATAGCTTTCGATAGTCCAAAAATCGGCTAATAATCCAAGAAGAGATGAGTGTTCCAAGGTAGCCTAACGCCATAAGGGTCAGTAGAAACTTCTATTTGAAGATTTCTGATGTGCAATGACTTACTGACGAATCCAATTAGCGCACGGGCTCGAACGCCGAAGTAATAGGTTTCGAAGTCTTTACGCTCATGTCAGCGATGCATATCCACATGGTATTGATCTTGAGTGCTTCAGTGAAAACATACTCCCTTCATATTGGTTGAAGTATGAAGCCCAGAAGACAGGAAGAAGCAGCATAATCTGGAAGAGCTCACGTCAGTCATTGCAATTTACCAATGAAGCAACGAAACTGACATCCTTTCGGCGAGAAAGCTTCCAGAGCTCTAGCATTTCTGCCCTCCATGAGTCTTGAAGAATGATCTTGACTTTACTTCCATCACTCCGTTGAACCTTCTCGGGGCGGGTAAGGAAAATAGCGAGTGGGACAGCAAGACACTGCAACGCCACGAAGATGAGATAGGTTTCTGTCTCGGTCAACGAGAAGCTCATTTTTGAATTATCAAGTGATATAACGTACCGGATCCCACTTTTCCCTTGCTTTTCGAACTGCCGGAGCTGTACTGGTCTAAGCAAATGCCCCCTCTTGTAGCTGAGGATTCTTACTGGTTAAGCCCAAGCACAATAGCACTTCCCAACAGAGGTCCTCCCGTTCGAAACCAAAGCCAGATACTATAGACGGTTAATTCCGAAGTGAGAATGCTGTGGTTGATGTGTTCACCCACTTCATATATTGGCCTCTCTTAGCTGGCTCAGGATAACCAAGTGCTACTGCCCCTTCAGATGCCCAGAAAAGGCCGGCCCTGTGATTATCAGTCATCTTCATTTAATTGGAGAAATTGGGTGAAACGCACGACAGACCACATGCAACGGCACCAACAAGCACGAACCATTCATTGCCCTACAGTAAATCGTCAGAAACCACCAGATGGTCAGGTTGTGGCTGATAATATTCACATAGCGATTGTTCGTATACAGCGCCGCTCTACATTATGACTTAGTGAAATACTCCTTTTCAAAAAGCATATTGACACTCACGAATAGACCGGATAACCGATTGCGCCAAGCAGAAGGGTCCAGTTCATGCCAATGCGATTCGCGATCGGGCCACCGAATAGACATAGGAACCCCACTTTCCACCATGATTATTAGCATTGTCTGACTCAATCAAAGCTACTCAAGTGGCATACTCAAACCAAAGACCAGAGCGTTGGCAGCATTGATCAGAAAAGGTGATTCTGCACCGCCAGCGCCCAGTGAATTCATGGCATTCCATAGTCCAGGGGCCATGAAGCCAACGCTTCCAATAATAAATGCATTAAAGAGCGTTGTACGATACCAGATGCGCTTTGCTCCTCGGGTAGAACTGTCATCGGATGATCCCGATGTCTGCGTTAGGTCGGCCATAGTCTGCGAGAGCTCAGAAACTTCGACTCAACACTTCGACGATTGATTGTAAATGCATTTTCTGGGCTTTGCACTAGTTGTATATTTTATATCCTACATTCTCAATACATGCTCATTCATTAGCAAAATTGCGTGCTAGAGGAGGTGAAAATGTGGTGTGTCAATGCATGTCACCATCGAAGACGGGCTCCACTATGGACCCGTAACCTAGAAGTTAACCAATCGTCGCCATCACTAAAAGTGCGGCATGCTGCCAAGCTATTGCTGAGTTTCCTTTTGGGGGTTAAGTGTTCGGTCTCTGCCGCTTTCCTTTGCGGAAACAGATCTAGACCTGAGGCCGCATCTTGACCCACTCCAGGTCGGATGCTTCCGCAAGCCGAAGCTGGTGTGGAGCAAGCTTCGTCCAAGAGGGTTGGTTCAGGAACAGCGGGTAATTATCCTACACAGGCCGAGTTTAAGCGCTGTCCACATCTCATTTCTCGGTGCTTAGCTCACCTACTCGGTGAACTAGTCTATTCTATCGTTCGGTACCAGGATGCTCATTTCAAACACCAATCGCCTCATGACGGGTTGTACATGGCGGGAACACGCTCATGATCCACTGACCAGGGGGTACAAGGAGGCGTCTATGACGGATTTCAGACGCGGACTCAGCTTGCTTCGCGTTCCAAATTTATCCTGGTATAATGGACGTTAAGAGTGAGATTGATCATTTCAAATCTCCTTTTGAATAGTATTAGGCAAGAAATTTTATAGTTTCAAATATGCTTCAATGATAACTAAGTAACGACATGACGCCGAGTCAATAATTCGTAAATAATATGAAATAAACCGCATCACAATCTCATATAGTGGCAGAGTACAGAACAGCAAGTGTTGTTTTATCGACCAGTCCAATCCAGAGTCACAACTTCGATGTGGTTTACAGGGCGAGAGCAAGACCCAGGATACCAGCAGCGCCAGCAAGGCTTATAGAAATGCCACCGGTAGCAGCGGGGGCCCCAGCAGTGGAAGTGGAAGAGCCACCGGCGGCGGACGTAGAAGCAGAGGCGGAGGAGCTGCTGTCAGAGGTAGAGGTGGAAGTAGAAGTGGAAGTGGAGGTGGTCATGGTCAAGGTAGACGATCTAGAACCAGAGAGGGTAGTAAAAGAGCCAGCGGTACTGCTGGCGCCGCTGGTACTCAGGGAGCCAGTGATGGTAGGTATGCTGCTTGTGTAGAGGCTAAAGGTCTCCGAACCCTGGGTGAGAGAAGCCGTAGCATCCCAGTCCTTGACGCTTTGAGGAAGACTGCTATACCAGGCGGGATAGATACCCTCGGAGATCTCGCTGAACTGGGCATCAGCGTAGGACGAGTCGGTCTCCATGCTTTCGAGCCAGGTAGTCGGGATAGCGGTTGACAGGACAGCCAGGATGGAGCTAGGAACGTCGGACGTGTCCAGGAAGTCTCCACCGAACTCATCAAAGTCATCGTCGTTGGAGTCGGACTGAGGAGCCGGGGTAGCAATAGCCGCGGTGGCGAAGAGGAGAGCAGCGAGGGTCTTGTACTGCATGATGCCGATATTGAAGTTGTTATAGAGTAGGTCAAAAGGTGGTGTCAAAGGGTATGTTGACCACGGAGAGGATGAAGAGGTTGGAGAATACTGGAAGCAACGAGCGGATTAAATCGTTAAATGCGAAGGCAGCAGTGCTAGCTATGGGACCTAAAATTAAACCAAAATATGTGAGGCTCTTGCCGTTTTTTCCTATTCTAGGGTAGTCACGAGTGGAGTCGGTGGGCTGAGTCCGAAGGGTTCTTTCCCTATGGGTGATAGCTCTACTGTGAAGCCAATCACCGTTCATTCGCCCCCAAAATTGGGAGCTTAAGGGAGTTTAGGGCCCTGTTTCCACGATGCATGCCTTCGCCACATTCAGCGTTATAATTCGAAGCGATTAAGGGTTAAAAAGTGCCCAAAATATCGATGAGCCCGGTTCCAGGCTCTAACTGTACGAGTAGCTCAGGGTCTTTCTAGCACTTTCCTCTCCTACAGTTGCCATGTTTTGTCCCAACTTTCCCATGCCTATAGAATAAATTGTCGCTGGTTGAACTTAAGGATTTGGTTCATGACATCACCCCCTACAGTGCCGATCCAAAATTCCCCCGCATTAGATACTGCCTACCACGATCGCAAGTGTGACAGGATGGCCCACGTTCACGCATCTCACTTGCAATTCGCCAACAGACCCACATCAAGCCTAACACTGGGCTCCGATTGTTCACCTTTTCAGTTGCAATGCCCTGAGACTCCCAATCGAATTGTAGAGAGCTACCCTAAACCCCGCACCGGGGTTATTTACCCTAATCGCTTTGACTTAGGTAAACGCTTCCCGCCCTCTTCATATTCAGCAACGTCTCGCCATACTTTTACAATGTGGGCGCTCTTTATGTCTCTCACGAAACTTGCTTTCGGGAATAAACTAGCCCAGTAATTCCAAAACTTACCCTAGATGGCTTACGTTGCCCCTACCTCCTATGACGTGCCCATCGGATCTGCATCGGTACGAATATGCAGCAAAGCCATGGGGAGAAGGAGCGCTAAAATCCTAGTGTTTCTTAATTTAGCGGTGTGGAAACAGCGTGCGAAGATATTCATGGCTTACTATAATGCTCCCCACGCTAGTGTCCAGAGAAGCTTTGTGAAGATGCCACATAGTTTTTATTTCCGTTGTGCAATTCAAGGCAAGCTATGCAAGAAAAATTGTAATGGCCCTCGCTTTCGCGGTCTTCTCCCAATATGCGTGGTCTAATCATAGACGCAGCTAAGGGCAATTGCGAACGAGCCTAGCCCGCGTTATTAGTGTTTACGACCATGTGCTATCCATGACTTTCCGGAAGGGCTATGCTACTAAGATCTTGAATGTTTCCCCAAAACAGCAGCTCAACGAATCCGGTTACGTGAGTGTAAGAATATTCCAGCCTGAGTGAGTCAATTCTGAGAAATAATTAGCCAAGCTATCTATCTCATACGAGAGCGATGTTGATGATTGTTGGCCCTGTTTATCTCTCATTTAGATCCAGACCCACTCCCATATAAAACTAACCAATTGCGTTACATTGCGCAGCAAGCAGCTGCAACATCAGTTAATTTCACGACCAATCAATACGAAACAGTCTGCGTCTTCGATAATGCTGTGCCGTTCTCGTTGGCAGATGCCTAGCATCTATCGGCTAATCTCCTACACAGTTGTTGTGATACAAGACCACAATAGGAAAGTCCTCCCGAATACCCCACGTCCCCGTCCCTCTTTAAATATCGTCGCAATTCAGCACATTGACGCTCATTCCCGAGGAGATCAGATACATTGCCAGATTAGATCATGACATCAGTTTTTCGAAACGGTCGAATTTTCGTCCCCTCGCCATCGGCCAATGATGGCGACACCTTTGCCGAGTGCATGATCGTCAAGAACGGCCGCATTGCCTATGTCGGTCCTGAGAGTGAGATCCCGAAAGATGCCGCAGTCATTGATTTGAATAATCGTATCATTATTCCTGGATTCATTGATGGTCACGTCCATATTCTGCAGCATGGCCAATCCCTCTGCAAAGCGAATCTCGTTGGATGCACATCCCTTGAACAAATCCGGGAAGTGATCAAGGCGTATGCCCAGAAACACTCCTCAGAACCGCGCATTCTCTGTCGAGGATGGATCCAGTCATCCACCAACGGAGTCGCGCTATGCAGCATGCTCGACGATCTTGATCCGCGACCTATCTACATCGAGGCCTTTGATCTCCATTCAATGTGGTGCAACTCGGCTGCGCTCCATGAAATGGGCGTTACCAATTGGCCTGATATCCCCGGTGGTACTATTTATCGCGATGACAGTGGAAAGCCCTCGGGTCTCCTGGATGAATCTGCTGTCATGAACAATGCATGGCCTTTCTTGGACAGTCTGTACTCGATAGAAGACAAATTGAGTGCGCTTCACACAGCGGTCATGGGCTACAAGGCCGCCGGCTATACCGGACTGATTGACATGGCCATGGATGAGAGCACATGGGGGGTCTTGAACATGTATCGCCGCGCCAAAGGAATCCCATTCCACGTCGGAGTCCACTGGCTGGTCCCATTCTCCGATGATCAGAAAGCCAATCTTCGCTATGTTGACAGAGCCATCGAGCTCAAAAAGCAGTTCACCGATCCCGAGTTTACTATTCTTGGTATCAAGCTCATCTGTGATGGCGTTGTTGACGGATGTACCGCCGCTCTTATGCAGCCATATGGCGGCAGACCCGACCCAATCGACCCAATTTGGCCCGAGAACTTGTTGAGAGAGGTGGTCGAGTACGCCGACAAGGCCGGTCTTCAATGCGCCATCCACGCCATTGGCGACCTGGCAGTTCACCAAGCAATCAACGTCTTATCACAGGTCGGCACACCCGGTCGTCGGCACAGAATCGAGCACCTCGAAATGACCACGTCTGAAGATGCGAAACGATTAGGGCAGCTGGGAATTACCGCGTCGATCCAGCCCGTTCACTCAGACCCAATGCTCTTCAAGCCATGGCCCGCTCTACTCGGTGAGCACCGATGCAAACGGGCTTTTGCATACAAGGAGTTCCTAGACGGAGGCGCTCCCCTCGCTATTGGAACAGATGCTCCTACCGCTAGCCACTTCCCTTTCCCCAATCTTTATAATGCCACCACTCGTCGCTCGGCTCTGGAGCCGGAGACTACCAACACCGTTAATTCCCATTTCGCAATGAGCTTGGCGCAGGCGGCTACTGCCGCTTCTAATGGTTCGGCTTATGCGCGCTTTGCCGATTCTTGGACTGGAAGCTTAAAGGAAGGCTTGAATGCGGACTTCTTGGTGGTTGATGATATGGAGTGGTCGCCGGAGAAGCTCCTGGAGGCCAAGGTATGCCAGACGTGGTATCGGGGAAATAAGGTCTTTGATTTGGCTACTGCGACGTCATGATAGCTGCGGCTGTGAAATGTATGGAGAGGGCGTTTATATAGCAATTTGGAAAGATAACGAGTTTGCAACGATGCTTTGCGTCAACTGCTATTATCTCTCTCGAATTTCTGTTACCTGAGCATTTCGTTATTTATAAACACCCGAATGGAAATCTACAAACCTACTTCTGAAATGGTCTAAGCAATTAAGCATAACTAACATTGATTAGATCTATGAATAAAGTTGACGCGGGCTGGTGGAGCATCAATGTGACATCACCAGTCAACTCTCTAGTAAACTACCACTGCTACTGAGCTTGAGTCCCTTTAGTTTAACTCCAATATTCCGACAATTCATTGTCTGTATTCAGTAAGTTAGAGGCTAAAAGCAAGCATTGTTACCTCATTGGTTACACAAAGTGGTTATATCATAGCTCGCCACATCCATTCCTATGTCCCAAGCTCCCCGCACTCGACGATTTGAGTTAAAAGCTTCACTCTCCCTCACCTCTCCTATCCTTGCGAGACCATTGTATTGGAACCCACTGAACACCTTTTCTTTGAACTACCGGGTCAACTTTAACTTATCTCTCAAACCATCACCCAGACACTCAAAATGGTCGGCACCAACCTCGAACACAACCCAATTGACCCCAGTATCCTACAGAAGCGCAACTCACTAGACGACAAGAGCACGCAAACCCACAAGATGAGTGATCTGGATCGCCTTATCGACCGAAACGTGGCTCCGTAAGCCAATACCTTCTGAAGTTTTTGACTCCTTTCTCACTCTACCATCCAGCTCCCCTAGAACGATGTGCGCAGAACTATCCCACGAACATGCCAGTGAGAATCTTCGTAGCTCTACAGAGCACAGTTCCGAGCAGAACCCAGTGAGAGGTAAGCGTTGTCGCATTTCTCATCACCTACCCTGTTCTCTGTGAAATCTAACAAGGGAATCTTAAGGCCCCGTCTACTCGGAACACTACCTGGATAATGCCACCCAATATGGGCCGCGCCGACCTGAGGACTAAATCGCGCTTCTGAAGCAACCTATGTACATTCGTTGACAGATTGATGGATATGTGGAAATACTTGCCGGCTGCGTGGCAAACTGGAGTTTCTAGGCGCAAAAAGGCTTTTCATCTTCAGTTTTCCCTCATTTCACGATTTAGACTACTGTATCCTCAGTTTACTGAGATTATTGCTCCGTCGACGCCTGGCGCGGGTAAAGTGACTAAGAATGTAGATCGCCTCCGCTGTGGAGTCCTAGTCGCGCAACAATTGGAGACCCCAAAGCATTTGTTCAAGTCCGTCATCTGTCAAGATCAATGTGCGGAGATTTTACGAGTGATATGTACAAGCGTTGTGCCTACACCCATGCACAAATACAGTTGAAATGTGTTAGATCAATGGGCTCGGGTTTATTTCCCGATCTACTCGCACCTGTATATGGCTTGGCGCGCTCTCGGCAAGTCTCGGCAAAACGCCCAACAGCAACGAGCATGACACCTGACAGCGAAGCAATCTAGAACTCACAGGGTCTCACAAAAATACTAGAATAGCAAAAACCACTACTAAAAGATAGTTCAAAGCCACCATATCGCCCTGGGTGCAAGAGTAACCAGGCGTATATCAAGATCTTTGGGTCAACGACTCGGCATCGAAATGTGGAGTAGCGGGGTGCATGCGAAAAGCACGTTAGCAAATGGATTCTTCTAAGAAGAATATCCATAATTACTAATCGGGCAGGACCGCCGAACCACAACCGACGTTACGATGAAGGTCCTTCCAAGGCCCAGTCCGCGCTAGTCCCAAAATAGTCATTATCCTGAGAGCACGAACTCGGTGGGTTCGAGAACCCAGAATTAGACCGATGGGATTTCTTTGGAGATGGTGGAAGTGAAAATTTTTCTTTCGTTTCTTTTTATTTAAATCGAACGAGTCGTTTTATGTGTTGTTGCTCGTATTAGATCTATATCGGCTGTGAGATCATTTTCGGAACGAAAGAGTGACCTCATTTCTTGAAATTGCCGTCAGGGCAAACAAAGGAGCACCGTGATATTGAGGCTCCAGGTGGCTTGGATTAGTTCTGGAGTCCTTGAAGCCTCGAGCAGACATGGTGTTCTGGCGTGGCGATATCTCCGGCGAACCTGATCAGACAATCGGTATGGATCGATATGTTGCTTATAAAGTGAGCCAGTGCTAACACTTGCCAGACCATCAAGAACCCGATAGAAATGTCGAAATTGTCGACTGGGATGGGCCGTGGGACCATGCCAATCCGTACAACTGGTCGCTGCGGTGGAAGTGGACGCTCACGATACTTGCAGTCTTCACCACTTTCATCACGATGGTGAATGGTACAATCATCACCGTTGCACACGCTGCTATTAACGAGGAGTTTGGTATATCGGACGCTTCTTTCCCCCACTCATATTGGCCTGTTACGTCCTGGGCCGTGGGCGGCGCCCTCTCATCGTTTCTCATTCTCCCGCTCATGGAGGACTTTGGTGTGCGACTGGTATTCCTAGGGACCTATTTGGTTTTTATCTGTTTTGTGATTCCTCAGGCACTGGCTCAAAACTTTGCCACGTTGATCGTGACGCGGTTCTTCGCTGGTAGCTGTGTCGCCATTCTGGCCAACACCGCTGCGACGGTCATTGGTAATCTTTGGGACACGGAGCGGAATCGCAATGTGCCCGTCAGCCTTTATATTGTGTTCTATCTGGCAGGTGCCAGCATCGGCCCCGTTATCGGGGCACCTATCTTCCAGTTTCTGGGATGGAGATGGATCGGCTATCTGCAGCTGATCTGGTATGGGGCTCTTTTCCCTGTGTATGTGCTCTTGTTCAAGGAGTGCCGCGGGGTCGCCATTCTGGGACAACGTGCAAAGAAACTACGGAAGCAAGGAAGGCTGGCGTATACCCAGCATGAGATTGACAGCCAAGGGACGCCGATGCTGACGATCGTGGCTCGCAGCGCAATGCGGCCTTTGTTGATGTTGTTCACCGAGTCGGTGGTGTTTTATTCGGCTCTGTGGTCTGCTTTCACCGTTGGTACGCTGTACTTGTTTACACAGTCCGTTGAGCAGGTGTTCGCGGGTCTTTATGGCTGGACCCCTGCACAGGCTGGGTACGTCCAGGCCGCCATCGTGATCGGAGAGTGTGTGGGCTGGGTAGGCACACTATTCTCTGGAAGCCTCTATTTCAACTCTGCATCCCGAAATAAGGAAGTCCCAGATACCCCCATTCCTGAGGCGAGACTGTATCTTGCCATCGTGGGAGGTGTGGTTGGGATTTCGGGTGGAATGTTCACCTATGCTTGGACATCGTACCCCAGTCTGCCTTGGATAGCACCTGCCATTGGCCTTGGGATGGTGGGAGCGGGTAGTGTGATCGTTGTAACGGGGATCTCGGACTACGTCGTCGATGCATACAGCAAATACGCAGGCAGCGCAGTCGGAATCATCGTCACCGGAGAGAACACGCTCTCGGGATTCCTTCCCATGGCTGCCATGAGCATGTACTCCACCCTTGGTTTCAACTGGGCCAGCACGCTGCTTGCATTCATCGCATTGGCCCTGTCTCTGGCACCGATTTGGTTAATTGTCTTTGGACAGACGATCAGGGCAAGAAGCCCATTCATGAAAGAAGCAATGCTGGAGAAGAGACGAAAGAGTATCGAATCTGTCTAATGGTTTGTCTCTTGCTTGTACATAGTTTGTCGATATGCATCATAGAAGCGACTCATGACACGATGGACATATTTTCCTAAGAGAGATTTTCCTTTGGTAACCATTCGGCTAATCTCAGGCTTTCCCCTCATTAACGCCATATGAAGCCACAATCAGGAAAGATCCCGAATCGGGTGCAACAGTGGACTCGCATTATTTGAAATCCAGTTTATGAGGCTCGTAGAGTTCGTTATGTGGGGACCCGCGTGCTATATCGGAACCCGGGTTTGACCGTGTTTGAAAGTGAACACCTGCAGAAACGTGCGGGCTAGACTTTAGATTCGTGGATGTATGGGTGGCCTTTACAATGGCATCGCCGGCGTAGCCAGTAACCAAGGCTTCCATTCATCGTGGCTGGCTTTTGGCACCAGGGGCCAACGACTCCACTGCGGCAGGAAGGCGTTTCACGGTCCGCTCTCAAAAAGATACTCGCACACCGTGAGGCAGACAGACTGATTGTCGAAAACATGATCGGTGATCCTGGATACTGTGTGAAAGAGGCACTTGCAATCCTTTCCCCGGGAGCGATTAGTCAATGCAGACCAGGAGCACCATTGGCACTTCCTGACAAGGAACAAAATTCCTATCCGTGGTTCCCGTCTATGCCTCAGCAGTTCCCTCCTGCTTTGAACGCGCCGCAAGTGCCTCATTTTCAGCAGCCGTCAGCTTCTGCCCAATTCCAATTCTCACCACAATTTCAACAGCCATCAGCTCCTACCCAATTCCAGTTGCCACCACAGTTTCAGGCGCAGCAGGCGTTCTACCCTCAGTCAAGCTTCCAGCCTACATATGGCGAGTACCAAGGCGCTTTCGCTGTTCCTCCTCAGCCCTTGTTTGATTCTGCGAAATAGGCACCCGCTACTGCAACCCAAATTTCGCAGCAGGAAGAGGAGCTTTGAGTCGTTAATGGCTACGCGCTAGAGAAGTTCCGATTCGAGGATAGTAACAGCACTTTTAGCCACGTTGATGTCGCACAAGGAAACCATAGAGCCGCCATGGAACACCTTGTACACCTTGAACGACACCATGGCGGATTTCAATATATGTCTGTGTTAAAGTTATTTATTTGGAGAATCCATTCATCGCCTTCATAATCCAACCACCAGTAAGGAAGTGATCTCAATCTTGATGAGATCAACGGTGGGCTGATGGATAGAGACATGACCAGTGAATATAACACAATGCTATATATAAGATGGTTTCCCTTTATCGAAACATGGGAGTCGTACCAGAGAACTTGGAAATTGGTGACGCGTGTAGCATCGTAGAACAAGAAGGCCTTTTAAGAGCGCCTGCATAGTCCCTCGGAATGATCAAATTCTTGATTACTAGATATCCACTATCAGAATACACCCGAATCTCATCTAAAGAATATGTTCGCTATGCAAGAAGCAAGACAATGCCCTCGAAACGCGCTAGAAATGCTCCATCAAATCCTCAACATACAGATAGTTCCCCTGCACCTTGGTCTTCAATGAGAGGACCACCTATCCCTTTTGAAGTTCGTCTGACCTTGTATGATCCACTGTCTTCCTGTTCGTGCAGTCTTTTCTGGCCATGTTCACTGACATGGTTCACGTTATCGGTTGAAGTCGAAGGACTGACAGAGGGCGGAGAATTGCCAGAGGACAAGGGACAGGGAGCCACCAGCTCGGCGACGAGGCGATCTGCAAAGGTATCATACGGCTTGTACGGGATTTTCTTCCGCCGAATAGCAGGCCACTCCATAGGCATTGTCGCGGTCTTCGGGTCCCTGAGCGCATCCAGAAGCTCAGTGGTGATCTGGGCCTCGTAGAAAAGGATGTGTTCCTTATCTAAGGCGTTGGTCACAAGAAGACGTGACTGGACGCGAATCAGCAGGGCTCAACAGACTGTTAGCAAGTATTACCAGGCCAAAAAACATACTGTGTAGGTAACTGGGTCTGATGGTTTGAGCTTGCGCTCTTGAAGCTGCGCAAGAGCTAACAAGTGACACAGGAAATATGGATCTTCGGTCCATTCCTTCGGAGTGGTCTGGGCGACCCTCTTCTTACAGATCTCCCAGCCGACGTAGTTGACGAATCCTTTTGGACCAGGGCAAGGCCGAAATTGTCTGTCGCGAGCTCCATTGACGTCCGTGTAATGGACATAACCGACCACCGGAGGCGAGCTGTCATGGACGTGATCGATGGACCTTTCATGACGATGAAACACGCGATATTCCGGTTGGTGAACCAATCGGCCTTGAAAATAGAATGGAGCTCCTTTTCTGCTCAGTGGCGCCAGTCAGGCACCCATGGATAGGTGAATGGGGCAGTCTGTCAGACTGCAGTTCTTACCTAGGAGATGCAAATCTGCCTTCCTCGCCTGCCAAAATGTTGATGAGACGTTGCCGCTTGATGATAGGAGACAGGTGCATAGCTAAGTCTTTCACGTCATTCGGCTGCTTTGCAGAACGTCCTTGACTATGACCATCATCCCTGTTTCCAGTCGACTTAGTGCAGTCAAGAGTTGCGACGTCTTCGAATCGACACCCCACCAGATCGAGATGACGTGGGGTCCACTGAAGGGGTGGGACAAGAAAGTGATTATTATCGCGTAATATATCACGAAAAGGCTTTGGCCTAGGATCGGCCGCCATTATGCGAATGCCAGGCGAGATGTTGGAAGCGGAGAGGTTATCAATATGATCTTTCACCGCTTAGCAGGTAGCACACTTGAGTCCTGACCGCCTTCGGAAAACCCCGCCCCCGATGTTTCAGCCGCTTCGATGCTTTTTATCAGGTCCCCCGGTCCTGAGATTGGCCTCGTCGAAACAATTTAATGTGGGCTGTAGACAAACACAGAATTATAATTTCGTATCACCTGCTATATCAGTATCGAAGTCAGTATCGAAGAGAAACAAGGTGTAGACTCGGGGTAGTATAGTTACTGAGCATGCTGTGATGTGTCGGAGTCCAGGCTGGAGGACCTAATTGGGTTTATATTGGTGCCTTGATACCTTGTTTTGTAGTTAGTCAGCTTGCCCCCATAGTTAACTAAATTGCCAGATCCAGGGGCTTCATAGTAATCCAGACTTTATCACCCCATTGGTTGCGCCAAATATCCGCTGGACCCTAGTTTTCCGACATGATGTGATTCCGCACCTTTAAGGTCATTATTATACTGTGATCATTGAAATCACAATCTGGCAGTTCTCTAACCCGGTGTGTATAGACTCCTCTACCAATGATACTAGTGTCACAGATGGTCTAGTATTATGATAAGTGTATGATAAGTGTCAAGTCTGGGCCTTGCAAGAATGCCCTGATTTCATCCAGTACCGAGCGCAAATCAACGGGTGTGTGTTGAGATAGGATAGGGAGCAGGTTGCGCTTCGGCTCTCGCCGTAGCACGCGACATGCAAGCAAATGCGGCCGTCCCCAGTCACTGGACGCTACATGCTGTAGATCCAAGAATGATTTTCCATTCTCGGCTTGGAAACGAGTCCTGAAGGCAGATTCGGATACGACAGTGTTGAAATAAGGGGCCATGATTCAAGTATTAGTGGATGTACGAAAGGAATAATTTGTATTGCTGAATCCTTGAGATCATACTAAATACTTCGCGGTTGCTGCCCAACGCCTAGTAAGTAAGAGGAGAAGTTTCGTGCCCAACTTCCAACCAAGCAACCATTGCTAACCAAGCCCTGATGAGGCTGAAACATCGGGGCGGGGGTAACGATGCATCATGTGCTCTGTGCTCGCCTCCTTTATCCCGAGTCCTCCAGGGGCTTCGCTTTCGAAACCTCGATCGAGTCTATTCTCTTAGTCTTATGCACAAGGACTATGTACTCGATAAACCGTGCGTCTTCCTCAATTTGGCAAATTCTGCGAGTAAGTTTTGCTACTCCGCGAAGGAAAGTGAGACACGCCTTAGTCTAGTTCATCGACATCACCGTCTGCTCACAACTTGATCAGGCTCGGACGCGGCTCGGTCATCATGTTGGAAAATGAAGCATGAGACATCGACGCCCCTCCAAGACCTCCCACGTCCTTGGGAGCGCACGGCATCAAGACCCGAGAGAGGGGAGCAGATTTCTGGGTGGTCACGAAATCAGGCAGGTTGATAGTGCGCAGGTATCCATAGGAGTAGATCCTCGGATAGTAGCGTGGTAAACGCAAAAAGTTTTCCGGGAGATGAAGCGAGCGTTCTGGACCTTGATGCAGACCGGTTCCAAGGTTGCCAAGCTTTCTCTTCCGACTGGTTATTCAGCATCGCGACCACGGGATGGATAACGGGCTGCGCGGTCTGGACGTGCAGATCTTCATCCGTGACATAAACGGCGTGGGTGGGGAAAGGAAAACAATAACGGCGGTGCAGAATTAGATGTGTATATGGCGTATAGAGGACGTAGAGGACGGATAAAGTGTACTGCTGCATGCACTCCAAACCGTAGCGCCATGGAAAGTCAGGTACAGTCCTGACAGAAGACATATCTTGAGGCCGGGGAATTAAACGGAGCAACCCGAGTATAAACAGTACCCCACTTTGACTCGTCGGTTCTGGTCTGTTGTGCAGACTAGGATGTGCGGGAAAGTCGGAAAGGGATCAGCTCCAGCCACAACCGTGTACATATACAGAGAGGGGGGGAATTCGGAGAAATACTACGGAGTACGGAGACGGAGTAGTGAATTTAGCACAAGTGGGACGGGAAAAGGACCCTGGTTTCAATGTCCTCAATGGCCAGAACGGATGCATGTAAGCGCCCACCGAGAGATCTGAAACCACCAGCCAAGTGCTTCAGGTCCCGGCGCCAGTTTGACCTGTGAGTGTAGTCTTGGCACACGCTCGATGTCTCCACAGGCAAAGCAGTTGTGGAAGGAGAAGGTGATCACCCTCGACATGCACAGACGTCCTGCAGTCCCGTCACGACCCTACATAAACATAGGATAGATACGTCGAATCAGCATTGAATGGCAGTTGATCATCCCTTTTCTGCAAGGCACTAAACGAAAGAGGGGAAAGGTGCAAAAATAGTACTTTTTCTCTCTCTCCTATTGTCTATTTTTTCCCCTCTAATTGCAATTTATTACTCGCAAAGAATTGCACGAATCATAAGGTCGGACCCAGTACATCCACCGGTCGACAACAGGGACATCCGAGTGGGCCAATATGTAAGATTTTGGTATTCTATATATGACAGTACGTTACCTGTAAAGTATAACGAGTAGCGTAGAGCTCGGCCCCATCGCTGTAATATATACCTTTTGTAACTGCCGCCCTCCCAGCGCTTCTGCTCTAATAATAAGCATTGACGTTGTGTATCATTTCCCCCCCTTCTTCTTCTCTTCTCCTCCCACACATCAAACCTTCTTCACCTTCGTTTCTTTCTTCCGCTGTGCGAATTCAGAGGCTTAGCCGGCTGGTCCAGTTCAATCTCTGACGTCCTTTCTTTGCTGCTCTTTGTCCCGACTGAGGCTGGTTCCTCCTGTTTCTCTCCGAATCCTCGTCGCATTCGGTCGCTTGTGAATCACGACCCCTTTGCGCCGTGTCAATCACCCTCCTGTCGCTCGACTCTCTCCCCCAGAAGCGGCCTTGTTCATTGTGCTCTTGATTCAACACCTGTCGAATCATTTCAACGCGGTGAGTCGGTTTTGTGACTTCTTTGAATGTTTCGGGTAGATTCAGGAACAGGTCCGAAGCCACTACTTTGACCCTCCTATGTTTACAATCAACTTTATCTACCTGCCTCTTCCCGGTCGGAACTGATGTATAATCCATAGAGTGTGTGTGGAAACAATGTATACCCACCGCGGTACCCCTATGGCACCGCCACAAAAGCCGGAGACTTTCATGCTATCAACCGAAGCGCAGCAAAGCCTCCCACATGATGCGCAAGTCGCCCTGCAGCAAGTGGATAACCGTATGTCATTCGGGTATTGTTCAGCAAACGCTTGAAACTCGTGTTGACAAGACAATCCAGTGAAATACTTCCTTCTATCAGCCCCTGTCGACTGGCAACCTGATCAGCTCATCCGTCGTTTCCTCCTTCCAACCGGCGACTACGTCTCTTGCGTCCTTTGGTTAGTGCGGGCGACAATCGTCCAAGACATCCAGAGGCTGGGCTAACCTGGATCTTTTGCAGGAGCAATCTCTTCCACATCTCGGGTACTGACATCGTACGATGCCTCGCTTTTCGATTCCAGGCATTCGGCCGCCCCGTCAAGAACTCGAAGAAGTTTGAAGAGGGCATTTTCTCCGATCTGCGCAACCTCAAGGCCGGAACAGATGCGACCCTGGAAGAGCCCAAGAGCGGGTTCCTAGACTTTCTGTACAAAAACAACTGCATTCGCACCCAGAAGAAGCAGAAGGTCTTCTATTGGTACAGCGTTCCGCACGATCGATTGTTCCTGGACGCGCTGGAGCGCGACTTGAAGCGCGAGAAGATGGGCCAGGAAGCGACCACGGTCGCCGTCAGCGAGCCTGCCATGTCCTTCGAATTCGACTCGTCCCAGTCCCTGTACGAGCAATTGACCAAGGCTCAGCAAGCGAACTCGTCATCGTTTGCTGCCCACGCTGCCCACGCAAGTACGACATATGGCCAGCCCAAATCTCCCGTGGTTCGGACCGTTGACGCAATGCCTCCTCCCCAGATGGCTCACCCAGCGATTCCGCTACTCCAGGACGATTCGGGTCACCCGACGATGTACAGCCACCCGCAGATGCCCTTGTCGAACAACCTTGTCCAGAGCATCATTAAACGCGAGCAAGATTATGGCCCGATTCAGTATGACCGCAATGGAATGCCGCTCGCCCGCCTTCACCAGCGCCATTCCTCCATGCCCACCTTTTACGAATACTCGCCCGCCCCGTCCTTCGTCTCCTCCCAATATGAAGACTACAGCAACCGCGGTCTGTCCTTCGAGCCCCTCACCCCGCCGCAACACACGGTCGGACTCGGGGCGGAGCCGGCCTACATTGCGAACGAAGACACCGGGCTATACACTGCAATCCCGGATCTGTCCAGTACGGGACATGCCCCGTATAACCCTATGATGCAGCTGCCACCGTCCAACTTTGCCGCTGCCGGTCACTATCCTGCTGCTTCTCAGTCGTTTTCTTCTAATGCCTATTCGGTGATTGAGGGATCCCCGACATATAAACAGCGCAGGCGACGACCCTCAGTGACCCCAGGTCCCTCGAATGGCACCCCCGGTGTCATGACGGGCGCATCTCAAACTCCGTCCGCGCAGCCTCCTACCTACGCTGCCCACCGGCCCAGCGACCTTCGACGCTCCGTCTCTAGCTCTGTGGCTCCGGTTGCTGACAGCGACGAGACTCACCGTGATTTGTCGCGCACGTACCCGAGTGCAATGCTACCTCAGAAAGATCTTCTCAACGATATTTCGCGTCACGGGACTCCTCTACAGAGGCTGGAAGACAATCTTGAACAGCATTCTGTGCCAATGAGCCAACCTTCTGATGATTTGGCAGCACTCCCCACGAATGCAGCTATTGAGACGAGCGTTCAAAACAGCACCAGCCGCTCGGATCGCTCGGGTCCTGGCCCAGCTCGTCGAGCCAGAAGCGCCACTATGATGGAGTTGGGGCCGTACCCGCAAAAGTCGCATTCGTGCCCTATCCCCTCCTGTGGCAGACTCTTCAAGAGGTTAGAACATCTCAAAAGGTAAGCTCTCCAATCTATTTTTAGAACCGGTCCATTGTGGGGCCGTCATCTGCACAATGCCTTGGTGTGATGGTTTCGATTGCCGCCGACTGACTCGAGCGCTTAGACACGTGCGAACCCATACTCAGGAACGCCCCTATCCCTGTCCTTATTGCAGCAAGGCCTTCTCACGTTCCGACAACCTTGCACAGTAAGCTTACTCCCCGAGATACTCCTCGTTTCGAAACTGACTTTTTTTGCCAGGCACCGTCGCATCCATGAGGCTCAGCAGGACGGCCAACCCCCTATTGCACATGACGAAGACTTGGACGAGGCAAATGACTTTGAGTCCGGCGAGGAGTCATCACCACCTGGTCCCACGCACACCATGGTCAACATGCCCACGATGACAACCATGGGCTCATCCATGAGTATGCCATCGGCTGTGCCGAACATGGTGGCACCTCAGATGATCGCCCCCCAACTTCTTCAGCATATGTAAGCGCATTGTCTTTTGGGGTCTACAGGCGTCTAAGCGTCCTGATCTAGCGTGCTTGTAATCTTTTTTATGCGACATCTGCATACCATTCTTCATGTTATTTTCTTTGTTCTCTGTACTGGGACGTCGGCTTGTGCTTTGTTTTATGGAACTTCTTGCATTTTTGTTACGTCTTTGCCACCTGCAGACAAAAAGCTGCCTGGCGGGTACGGGCACTTGGGGCGTATACTTTTAGTCCGGGAAACACGTTAGGGTATGGACGGATCTGGTTTGCTGTGCCTTTCTGGAATATCAGGTATCTTTCAGGAGGAGCGGGCTTGTGTGCCGTTTTATGCGGCTTGCAAATACTATAGACATCTAACGAATCTCAGTTGATAAAAACCGTCAAAAATGGTTCCATTATTATAGGTAGTACACCTCTTCAGGTAAACTAGACATGGTTCTAATCATAGAATGCATACGTGATTGTCACGTGGACTGACGTCGCACGGAGCTCGGAAAGTCAAGCTCGTCCTACAATCTCAGGAACCACGTTCTTTCGCTAAAGCAGTCAGGTCCACAGCTGATTGCTACTGTACAGAATCATATCAAATCGTGAAGTACCGCGTCATGTCCGGCATTCCGATCACTGCCCCATGACTCGATGCCTCGCTGTACAGTTCCTACCTGCTGATTTGTCGCGCTTACGCCCCCAAGTTCGCTAGCTGATCATATTACCATTGCGGCCTGACTTTCCACCTCCTATTGAAACCCCGAGTTTTTCACTGCATAGTTTCCATGATCCCCCTTTGTCCCCGTTGACCCTCCCCCGCGTTTGGTTCACAGTGGGTCGCCGCTTACCACAATAGTCCCAGGGAGGGCGGAAATCGAGAACGAGCTATATTTGCGGGGTGCCGCGCACGGAGATGGGGCCAGAACAGGGCGAGGGATCCCCGAGGGATTCCATTCATCATGCTGATGAGTCCTCTAAGAGTGGATGGTATTTGCTTTTGCTTACGGTGTCTATCGGAGGGTATGCTCTGTCTTGTTTTGTATTGGGCATTCTAGCTCTTCCCATGTTATCTTCTTTTTTGGATTGATGCTGACATGCTCCACTGGATTCAGATTACAGATTGTTTGGTCTGTGGAATTGTCTAATGGATCGGTGAGTTATGGGTCTTTGCTCCCAGCACGCGGGATTGTACAACTTACTAATTTGCCTTTCTGCACAGCCCTTCCTACTCTCCCTTGGAATGAGCAAGTCGCTCCTCGCTTTTCTTTGGATCGCTGGGCCCTTGACCGGTACGTTGGTACAGCCGTACATCGGCATTCGAAGCGATAATTGTCGCATGTCATGGGGCAAGAGGAAACCATTCATGGTTGTTGGAGGCGCTGCGACGATCTTATCATTGCTCGCGCTTGCATGGGTAAAGGAGATTGTTGGTGGATTTCTATCCATATTTGGTGCCGATCCTGCCTCAAATGAAATGAGGATTGTGGTTATCATTGTGGCTACGGTCCTTATGTATTGTCTTGATTTTGCTATCAATACCGGTTCGTTTCCTCCGTTCCTTTGTGGAGAGCTTGCTAATAGTTCAATACAGTGCAAGCTGGGATTCGTGCCTTCATTGTCGACAACTGCCCCGCTCATCAACAGGAACTGGCCAACGCTTGGGCTAGCCGGTTGACAGGCGTTGGCAACATCCTGGGGTACATCTTCGGATATATGGACTTGCCCAAGGTCTTACCATTTTTGGGGAATACTCAATTCAAAGTTCTGTGCGCACTTGCTTCTATCTTTCTCATAGCCACACTGTCCTTGAGCTGTTCCTACATCCAGGAGCGGGATCCAAGGCTCGATGGACTGCCACCTTCCGACGGACTTGGCCTCGTCTCCTTCTTCAAGCAGGCATTCAAGTCTATCCGGAATCTACCACCACAAATTGCCCGAGTCTGCGAAGTACAAGTTGCCGCATGGGTAGGCTGGTTCCCATTCCTCTTCTACTCCACAACCTATATCGGCCAGCTTTACGTCAACCCGATTTTCGAGGAGCATCCCTATCTTTCGAATGATGAGATCGACAAAACATGGGAGGATGCAACTCGAATTGGCACATTCGCCCTTTTAATCTACGCCATAATCTCATTTATCGCCAACGTCACCCTCCCGTTATTTGTCGTTCCCACATATGGCCAGAGGGAGCCCGTTGCACAGCACGAAGAACATGAAAATCAATCCGATGAGGAAGAGGAGCCTCTTCCACGGCGCTTATCATTTTCAAGCATGCCAACAGGCACCGCAGAGGAGCCACTGCTTGACGCAACCCGCGTCAAGAGTGTCGATACTGGAAAACCGACATGGCTTTCGCGCTTGCAGATACCAGCCTTGACACTTCGTCGAACCTGGCTCCTATCTCACATATTATTTGCACTTTGCATGTTCAGCACATTCTTCATCTCCTATTACCCAGCCGGATCCATTGTCATTGGACTTGTCGGGATCTCATGGGCTGTTACTCTATGGGCGCCCTTTGCATTGATCTCTGCCGAAGTCTCTCGCATCGAAGTCCAGCGCCGGTTGAACCGCCATAGGGCTGCGTATACAGAGGGCTCCGCTACACAACACGGTACTGCTTCTGGGTCTTATGTGCCGTCTATCGACCACGATCATGAAAGTCACGGTGTCAGCGAAAATGATCCCGAGCAGGGGCCCAAGTGCGAACTGGACGAGAATCTTATACAAGCCGGTATCGTCCTCGGCATCCATAACGTGGCCGTTTCATTCCCGCAGATCTTCTCCAGTCTTGCCTGCAGCGCCATCTTCAAGGTGGCTCAGAAACCGCGAGGAGCACCCTGGGATGATAGCGTGGGCTGGGTCCTACGATTCGGCGGGTGTGCAGCATTGGCTGCAGCGTGGCTCACCAGGAAACTATCCGAGGGGTCTCCGCGAAGTCCACGATAGTAGCATGACGCGGCCCTTATCGGAGCTAGTTCTGATGTAGTACGGACAGGGCGCAGGGCGGTGCAGTCGCCAGCCTAAGCCTGGATAACGTAGGGGCCCGGAGTATGAAATTACAATGATAACTTTTTTGTCAGTTTCTTAGTATCCATCTTAGCATAGAAAATCCATTGAGGTAATGTACCCCTGTCGAGTCGAAGCATCTAGAAAAAAGAACAGCGCCTCAGCCCGCTCAACCCGCTTCTTGGCAGTTGCTCACGTGTCAGATTCACTGAATTACAGTGACGATACTGCCGATAAACACCCGACTTCACCGCTTTTGTGCCCAGAACCACACGTAAATGTAATTATTGTATTTCGTCCTGTACTTCGTATACATAACCGCATCCCTCTCATCTGCTCAGATTCCACTTTAGAACTGTCACCGCGATCCTGGTTCAACATTACAGTTACCCTTGTTCTCACTGCTCTATTATCCCCGATCAATGGGATTATGCGCACCTGGTCTTGCCCGTTCAGACTAGCGAGAGCTAACTGCCAGGTGTCCGTGCCATTGCTCGGAGACTCCTAAGAGTCCAGCCGCGATGGCTAGCCAACTGATGGGCGAGGCCTTCCACGCTCTGCTACGTATGTCGCTGTGCTTGGCTCTGTGAATACCTACTAATTTGGACTCTTATAGGGCGAGCGTCAGAAGATACTGACCCCGATGGTACGCGTGCACCGAGCTTCCCTTCCCCCCTCGTTGATGACGATGTATCCCTATTCCATGCGATGCAGTGACCTGACCATGACTCCGGACTACAGATTCTCCCGAAGCGGGCTCAAAGGAGATTACCAGCTCCTGGGCGCTGTTCATTATGATCATGCTGTTGATGTTTGCCTTGTTCACGAGTTACATCCTGCAGCAGAGGAAGATCCAAGCTGTGCATGAGACTGTATTGTCGATTTTCGCAGGTACGTGGTGCCCTGAAACACACTAGGAACTCATTGTCTGTGCAATATCTTGGACTAACACATTTCCAGGGATGTTCGTCGGGCTTGTCATACGACTCACCTCATCCACGCTTCAAGACAGTGTCGCCTTTGACTACCAGTTCTTCTTTAACCTCCTTCTACCACCGATTATCCTTGCCTCCGGCTACGAACTTCACCAATCAAACTTCTTCCGCCATATTGGCACAATTCTTACCTTTGCCTTCGCTGGCACTTTCATCTCGGCCATTGTACTCGGCCTGGTTCTGTACCTATGGACGCGAATCCCGCTGGACGGGCTGAACATTTCCTTTGTCGAGGCAATTTCCGTCGGCGCTACGCTATCTGCTACCGACCCTGTCACCATCTTGGCTATCTTCAATCTCTACAAGGTCGAGCCAAAGCTGTATACCATCATCTTCGGCGAGTCGATTCTGAATGATGCCATTGCCATTGTCCTGTTCGAGACGGCGCAGAAGTATGCTGAGAATGATGCTGGCTCTTTGACTTTCCTTCATCTTTTTGAAGCTACCGGGCTTTTCTTACTCGTGTTCTTTGGTAGCATGTTGGTTGGTATCGTGGTGGGAATCGCTACGGCGTTGGGTCTAAAATACACTTTGGTTCGGCGCATGCCTAAGATCGAGAGTTGCTTGATTATTCTCGTTGCCTACGCCAGTTATTTCTTCTCCAACGGCGTGCATTTATCTGGTAAGTTGGTCGGATCTTTTTTTTCTTTTTTTTCTTTTTTTTTTTTTTTTTTTTTTTTTAAAAGG